>OGSK01000003.1_pt1 | contig 571680 bp, 493 predicted proteins | sample 1573861 | NCBI WGS metagenome assembly OGSK01 (sample SAMN03295834, study PRJEB24534) | human gut metagenome | isolation source: fecal sample 2 from infant 5 | host: Homo sapiens | place: USA: Pittsburgh, PA | collected 2014-07 | reverse complement strand
CCTGAGAAGAGCTGTAGATTACCATAGTGCCGTTAGGTGCCAGACTTGGCGTTTCGTCTAAAAACGTTGATGACAGAACCTGTACACCACCCGCTTCCAGATCTTGTTTGGCAATGTGCTGCTGGCCGCCGGCCGAGCTGACCATTACCATCGTTTTACCATCCGCGCTCACGTCAGCGTCCTGGTTCTGCGAACCTTCCCAGGTGATACGCTGCGGCGTGCCGCCATTAATATTGACTTTATACACCTGCGGACGACCTGCCTGATCAGAGGTGAAGGCCAGGTTCTGGCTGTCCGGGAACCAGCTTGGTTCGGTGTTGTTGCTGCGACCGTTGGTCACCTGACGAATCTGACCCGAGCCCAGATCCATCACGTACAGGTTCAGGCTACCGGTTTTCGACAGCGCGAAAGCCAGTTTAGAGCCATCCGGCGAGAACGCCGGCGCGCCGTTGTGCTGCGGGAAGGAGGCAATCTGACGCACTGCGCCGTTCGCCAGGGTCTGCACCACCAGCGCAGAACGACCGCTTTCGAAGGTTACGTAAGCCAGTTTTGAACCGTCCGGAGACCAGGCCGGGGACATCAGCGGCTGGGAGGAGCGGTGAACCACGAACTGGTTGTAGCCATCATAATCGGAGACACGCAGCTCATACGGGAACTGACCGCCGTTGGTCTGCACCACGTAGGCGATACGGGTACGGAAGGCGCCTTTAATACCAGTCAGCTTTTCAAATACCGCATCGCTGGCAGTGTGCGCTGCATAGCGCAGGTACTGCTTAGTGACTTTGAAAGAGCCTTGCGCCAGCGTTGTGCCCGGCGCACCGCCGGTATCCACCAGCTGATACGCGACCTGATAAGAACCATCCGGGTTTGACGTCACCTGACCGACGACCACGGCGTCAATACCCAGCGCAGACCAGGCTGCAGGCTGCACTTCCTGGGGACTGGTCGGCTGCTGCGGCAGACGCGAGCGATCCAGCGGGTTGAATTTACCGCTGTTGCGCAGGTCAGCTGCCACGATACCGCCAACATCTTCCGGCGCAGCGCCCTGGCCGGCCCACTGGAACGGTACCACGCCGATGGGGCGCGCCGAGTCCACCCCCTGGGTGATCTCGATACGTACTTCTGCGTGCAGCACCGCCGCCCACAGCATTAAAAAACCAAATGCTACTCGTAATGCCTGCTTCATCATATCTCCCTTATCCGGGCGGAAAGCCCACGATAATTTAGCAGAATGTTAACAAACTCAAATACACAAAACTACCAAAACCCATGACCGCCCTATTTTCTTTCCCCCCGCTAACGCGGGGAGAAAAAGCGCTTAAGGTTTGAAGTCCAGTGGCGCATTTTTGAACGTTTCATAAACAGCCTGCGACGGCGGTTTAGGGAATTTGCTCATCCGACTGGTAGCCGCCAGCATTTGCTGGCAGAAAGCCGGATCGCCGCCTTCCGATTTCACACTCAACAACGTTCCATCCTGAGCCAGGTTTACGCGCAACGTACATACTTTACCCTTGTACGTATCCCAGTCATAGAGATGTCCTTTAATCGCGGCCTGCACCTGCGAAATATAGCTGGCAATCTCCGCCTGAGATGCACCGCCCTGCCCCGGTTTACTTCCTTTAGCAGGTGAAGAGCCACCTGTGCTACCGCTGGTGCTACCTTTCGGCGCATTCTTACCAGAGCTCAGATCGCCGAGCAGGTCGTCAACGCCGTCCGCTTCTTTCGCTGCAGCCGCTTTCTTCGCTGCCGCGGCTTTTGCTGCTGCCGCTTTGGCCGCTTTATCAGCCGCCGCCTTCTCAGCAGCTGCCGCTTTGGCTGCCGCTGCTTTTTCAGCTGCGGCGGCTTTCTCGGCGGCGGCCTTCTCCGCGGCCGCTTTTTGCGCGGCCGCTTTCTCAGCTGCTTTTTCGGCGGCTTTTTCTGCAGCCGCTTTTTCAGCCGCTGCCTGTTTAGCCGCTTCCTGCTGGGCCTTCTTCTCCGCTTCCTGTTGCGCTTTCTTCGCCGCTGCCGCTTCTGCTTTCTTCTGCGCCTCTGCCGCGGCTTTCGCCGCTTCGGCTTCCGCCTGTTTCTTCGCATCGGCCGCTGCTTTCGCGGCGGCGGCTTCGGCCTGTTTCTTCGCGTCAGCAGCCGCTTTCGCTGCCGCCAGTTCAGCCGCTTTCGCCTGGGCATCCGCCTTCGCTTTCGCCTCGGCGGCCGCTTTGGCCGCTGCTTCCTGCGCTTCTTTAGCCTGCGCATCCGCTTTGGCTTTCGCCGCCGCGGCAGCCTTGGCTGCGGCTTCCTCAGCCTGCTTCTGTTGTTCCTTCGCTTCTTTCGCCGCTTCCTGCGCCTGCAGCCGCTCCTGTTCGAGCTGTTTCAGCCGTTCCTGTTCCGCCGCCTGCTTCTCACGTAACTCTTCCGCCTGCTGCTGCGCCTGTTTTTCGCGCTGTTCAGCGGCGCGACGTGCGCTGGCCTGCTGCTGTTGCTGACGGTTATAGTTATTTACCACCGCCCCCGGATCGACCATGACGGCATCAATCGACGATCCCCCGCCGCCGCCGGCAGAGGCATCAAGATGCTCGTCAAACGAACTCCAGATCAGCAGCGCGATCAGTATGATGTGCAGCGCGACTGAAATGATGATCGCTCGTTTAAGCTTGTCGTTTTGTTCGGTTGCCTTTGACACTATCGGTTCCCAAAAACTGTTCGCCTGTACCCGCGATGCGCACCGACGGCGAGCGATACTCGCCGCCGAACGCCGCGCGGACGCACCTACCTGAAGCGATTAAATAGGTTTGGTCATCAAGCCGACCGATTTAACCCCTGCACTATGCAACAGGTTCAGCGCTTTAATAATTTCATCGTAAGGGACGTCTTTCGCACCGCCGATCAGGAATACCGTTTTCTCATTGGCTTCAAGACGACGCTTCGCTTCGGCAATCACCTGCTCCGGCGGCAGCTGGGACAGCGTCTCCTGCCCCACTTTCACGCTGTACTGCCCTACCCCGGAGACTTCCACAATCACCGGCGGATCGTCATTGCTTTTCACCGCTTGCGATTCCGTGGCGTCCGGCAGATCGACTTCCACGCTCTGCGTAATGATCGGCGCCGTTGCCATAAAGATCAGCAACAGCACCAGCAGGACATCCAGCAGCGGAACGATGTTGATCTCGGACTTCAGTTCGCGACGTCCGCGTCCACGTGCTCTGGCCATGGCTTACCCCTTATTGCTTTCGCTGGTGGTAAAAGCCTGACGGTGCAGAATGGCGGTGAACTCTTCCATGAAGTTGTCGTAATTCAGTTCAAGCTTGTTCACGCGCTGGTTCAGGCGGTTATACGCCATGACCGCCGGGATAGCAGCGAACAGACCGATCGCAGTGGCGATCAGCGCTTCGGCGATACCCGGCGCCACCATCTGCAGGGTGGCCTGCTTCACCGCGCCAAGAGCGATAAAGGCGTGCATGATCCCCCAAACGGTACCGAACAGACCGATATACGGGCTGATGGAGCCTACGGTGCCGAGGAACGGAATATGGGTCTCCAGCGTTTCCAGCTCGCGGTTCATCGAAATACGCATCGCGCGCGATGCCCCTTCGACGATCGCCTCCGGCGCATGGCTGTTGGCCCGATGCAAGCGCGCAAACTCTTTGAAGCCGCTGTAGAAGATCTGCTCCGAACCGGTCAGATTATCGCGACGCCCCTGGCTTTCCTGATACAAACGGGACAGTTCAATCCCGGACCAGAATTTGTCCTCGAACGCTTCAGCTTCGCGCGCGGCCGAGTTAAGGATACGCGTTCTCTGAATAATGATAGCCCAGGAAGCGATAGAAAAACCAATCAAAATCAACATGATAAGTTTAACCAGAAGGCTCGCCTTCAGGAACAAATCAAGGATATTCATGTCAGTCACTGCTTAAACTCCGCGACAATAGACTTGGGAAGCGCACGTGGCTTCATTAAGAGTGGATCAACGCACACAATGAGAACCTCAGCTTCGTTTAACACTGTATTCTCGGCGTTGACGATTCGCTGCGTGAAAACCAAAGAGGTGCCGCGCATCGAGGTAATTTCCGTCTGGACTTCGAGCATGTCGTCGAGTCTGGCGGGGGCAAAATACTCCAGCGTCATTTTGCGAACCACGAAGGCAACGCGTTCAGCCAACAGAACCTGTTGACTAAAGTGATGGTGGCGCAGCATCTCTGTGCGTGCTCTTTCATAAAAAGCGACGTAACTGGCGTGGTAAACCACACCACCGGCGTCGGTATCTTCGTAGTAGACCCGAACCGGCCATCGAAACAGCGTTGTATTCACTTTACATCCCGGTAATGCAAAAAAAGGTTAGAGCTTTCAAACTTCGCTACTATACGCGCGGGAAAGGTGGTTTGGAATGGGGGAAAGTAAACGGGGCGTAAATTTTTATGGGCTTATGCAAGCCCATAGCATTAACAGAGATCTCTTATTCAAAAGAAGAAAAAGAAGAGACCTAAAGCGAGCACGATATCAGCGATAAGCGGACAAAAAATCCCCTGCCAGTGAACGGCACGCGGGCGGAAGCCCACGCCGTGAATAACGCCGCTGCAAACTGCCCACATCAGCAAGAAACCATGCCAGATTTCCAGCTCGCTGGTCTTCGCGGCAAAGCGCGACGGATCCCAGAAGATGCAGCCTGCCAGCAGCAGCGCCATCAATAAGGAAAGCGCCCGGAGCGGGCGCTTGTCCATTATCGCGTACAGAGTAGCGATAAATTTCATCAGATTTCTTCTTTCTTCCCGGCTTTGGTGGCTTCCACGTGCTCAAGCGCCAGCGCGGTAATCACCCCAAAGGCACAGGCAAGAAGCGTTCCCAAAATCCATGCGAAGTACCACATATATAGCTCCTTACCTTAGTACAGCGAGTGGGTGTTCTTTTCGATGTCTTCGCGCGTGATGCGGCCAAACATTTTCCAGTAACACCAGCTGGTGTAGCCCAGAATGATCGGCACGAATACAATCGCCACGTAGGTCATCAGATTCAGCGTCCGCTGGCTGGAGGTCGCGTCCCACATCGTCAGGCTGGCGTTCAGCATAGTGCTGGACGGCATGATGAACGGGAACATCGCGATACCGGCAGTCAGAATGATGCAGGCCAGGGTCAGCGAGGAGAACAGGAATGCCCAGGCGCCTTTATCCGCTTTGGTCGAAACGACGGTCAGCAGCGGCAGCACCACGCCCAGGGCAGGGATCGCCCACAGCGCTGGTATATTGTTAAAGTTCACCATCCACGCGCCAGCTTCACGCACCACTTCTTTGGTCAGCGGATTAGACGGGCCGGTATGGTCAATCACCGATTTCACCACATAGCCGTCGATACCGTAGTAGACCCACACGCCCGCCAGCGCGAAGCAGACCAGCGTCACCAGCGCCGCCACCGTGGAGACGGTGCGGGTGCGCAGGTGCAGTTCGCCTACGGTACGCATCTGCAGGTAGGTCGCGCCCTGGGTCAGGATCATCGCCACGCTGACGATACCGGCCAGCAGACCAAACGGGTTCAGCAGCTGGAAGAAATTACCGGTATAGAAGAGACGCAGGTATTCGTCGACATGGAACGGCACGCCCTGCAGCAGGTTGCCGAAGGCCACGCCAATCACCAGCGGCGGCACGAAGCTGCCGATGAAGATGCCCCAGTCCCACATGTTGCGCCAGCGGGTGTCCTCGATCTTGGAACGGTAGTCGAAACCGACCGGACGGAAGAACAACGAGGCCAGCACCAGAATCATCGCCACATAGAAACCGGAGAACGCCGCGGCGTAGACCATCGGCCAGGCAGCGAACAGCGCGCCGCCGGCGGTGATCAGCCACACCTGGTTACCGTCCCAGTGCGGGGCGATGGCGTTGATCATAATCCGACGCTCGGTGTCGTTACGGCCGAGGAAGCGGGTGAGCATGCCCACCCCCATGTCGAACCCGTCGGCGACGGCGAAGCCAATCAGCAGGATGCCAATCAGCAGCCACCAGATAAAACGCAATACTTCATAATCGATCATTTGACGACTCCTGTCTTAGCGTGCCGACTGAATAGCCGCAGAGGACTGTTCAAAGTGATAGCGGCCGGTTTTCAGGCTGCTAGGTCCTTTGCGGGCAAACTTGAACATCAGGAACAGTTCAGCCACCAGGAACAGCGTGTACAGGCCGCAGATCAGCAACATAGAGAAGATCAGATCGCCCGCGGTCAGCGACGAGTTGGCCACCGCCGTCGGCAGGACTTCACCAATCGCCCACGGCTGACGGCCGTATTCGGCAACAAACCAGCCCGACTCCACGGCAATCCATGGCAGCGGCAAGCCATAGAACGCGGCGCGCAGCAGCCATTTTTTCTCGCCGATACGGTTACGGATCACGCTCCAGAAGGAGGCGCCGATAATCAACAGCATCAGGATGCCGCACGCCACCATGATACGGAAGGCGAAGTACAGCGGTGCGACGCTTGGAATAGAGTCTTTGGTCGCTTTGGCGATCTGCTCTTCCGTGGCGTCAGCGACGTTCGGGGTATAGCGTTTCAGCAGCAGACCATAGCCAAGATCTTTCTTCACGTTATTGAACTGGTCGCGAACGGCCTGGTCGGTGGAACCGGCGCGCAGTTGCTCCAGCAGCGCATAGGCCTTCATGCCGTTACGGATACGCTCTTCGTGCTGAACCATCAGATCCTTCAGACCGATAACCGGCTTATCCACCGAGCGGGTGGCAATGATGCCCAGCGCGTAAGGGATCTGGATGGCGAAGTGGTTGGTTTGCGCATTCTGATCGGGAATACCAAACAGGGTAAAGGCCGCCGGCGCAGGCTGGGTTTCCCACTCTGCTTCGATAGCCGCCAGTTTGGTTTTCTGCACGTCGCCCATTTCGTAACCAGATTCGTCACCCAGCACAATAACGGAGAGGATCGCTGCCATACCGAAGCTGGCTGCGATGGCGAAGGAGCGCTTAGCAAAGGCAAAGTCACGGCCTTTCAGCATGTACCAGGAGCTGATAGCCAGGATGAACATCGCACCGGTGACATAGCCAGACGCCACGGTGTGAACGAATTTCACCTGAGCAACCGGGTTGAGCACCAGTTCGGAGAAGCTAACCATCTCCATACGCATGGTTTCAAAGTTGAAGTCCGATGCGATAGGGTTCTGCATCCAGCCGTTTGCGACGAGGATCCACAGCGCGGAGAGGTTGGAGCCCAGTGCGACCAGCCAGGTGACGGCCATGTGCTGAACTTTACCCAGACGATCCCAACCGAAGAAGAACAGACCTACAAAGGTGGATTCGAGGAAGAAGGCCATCAGACCTTCAATGGCCAGCGGCGCACCGAAGATATCCCCCACGTAGTGTGAGTAATACGACCAGTTAGTCCCGAACTGGAACTCCATGGTCAGACCGGTCGCCACACCCAGCGCGAAGTTGATACCAAACAACTTGCCCCAGAATTTGGTCATATCTTTATAAATCTGTTTGCCGGAAAGGACGTAGACCGTTTCCATAATGGCCAGCAGGAACGCCATACCGAGCGTCAGTGGCACAAACAGGAAGTGGTACATCGCGGTCAAGGCAAACTGTAAGCGCGACAGTTCGACTATATCTAACATCATGACTCCTTGCTCATCGCATGAAGACTCCGAAAATGAACCGAGAAGCTCTGGCTCATACGCATGCCCCAATACAAATTTTTATTTGTCGCCCGCCCGGAGCGGGTTTCAACCGAAAGTGAAACCACGCCAGGACAAGGTTACAAATACGTTAACGAAAAACCCAATTGATTCCCCAATATATTACGCCGCAATAACCTTACAATAAATATGTTTTTATTGTTCCAGTTTTACATTTTTCGACGGTGATCAATATATAGCGAAGATGGCCAGTTTAGGCCAATTTGACTTGAGACAATTTAACGTTTTTTGAAGGATTTTTCCAAGCATTAAGTATTGATATAAATCAATTTTTACTCTACGTGTTAATTATGTAGCCCAATAAAGAATATTGGTAAACTTAATGTTAATACTGTGTTTAAAGTATACTTTGATTGGTTACTAAAAAGGGAGAGATGAGAATCATAGGTAATATTATTTAACGCCGCAGGAAAAAAAAGAAAAAAAAGAGCCGATCCGATTAATGCTAGACCGCTCACAGTATTTTTTCCTGTTTTCTTATCCCCTCCCCCACTCTTTTTTTAGTGTCTGTTTTGCTTCCCTCCGGTACGGCCAGGGCATATTTTCCTTTCCGACAACCGCACGTCGAGAATATTTATGAAATAATTCTTAAAATCAATATGATAGATAAGGTTTTCGCCAAACGCGGGGTTTGCTGGCTCAGCGGCTTTCGGGAGAAGCGGATAACGGCCAAAAAAAAGGCCACCTGACGGTGGCCAACCATGTCGAAATCGGACAGATTTCTGCTTGCGGACAAGCAGAGAGGGTTTACTTGATGATCGCTTTCAGCGCTTCGCCGATATCGGCCAGGCTGCGAACGGTTTTCACACCGGCTGCTTCCAGGGCTGCGAATTTCTCATCAGCAGTACCTTTACCGCCAGCGATGATGGCGCCCGCATGGCCCATACGCTTGCCTTTCGGCGCGGTCACGCCCGCGATGTAGCCGACAACCGGCTTGGTCACGTGCTCTTTGATGTAGGCAGCCGCTTCTTCTTCCGCGCTGCCGCCGATCTCACCGATCATGACGATCGCTTCGGTCTGCGGGTCTTCCTGGAACAGCTTCAGGATATCGATGAAGTTAGAGCCCGGGATCGGGTCGCCGCCGATACCGACGCAGGTAGACTGGCCGAAGCCGTAGTCGGTGGTCTGCTTAACCGCTTCATAGGTCAGGGTACCGGAACGGGAAACGATGCCCACTTTACCCGGTTTGTGAATGTGACCCGGCATGATGCCGATTTTGCATTCGCCCGGGGTGATCACGCCTGGGCAGTTCGGGCCGATCATGCGCACGCCCGCTTCGTCCAGTTTCACTTTCACAGTCAGCATATCCAGGGTCGGGATACCTTCGGTGATGGTGATGATAAGCTTAATGCCCGCGTCAATCGCTTCCAGAATGGAATCTTTGCAGAACGGCGCCGGAACGTAGATCACGGTCGCGGTAGCGCCGGTCGCTTCAACGGCTTCGCGCACGGTGTTGAACACCGGCAGGCCCAGGTGCGTGGTGCCGCCTTTGCCTGGCGTCACGCCGCCAACCATTTGCGTACCGTAAGCGATCGCTTGTTCAGAGTGGAAGGTCCCCTGGCTACCGGTGAAGCCCTGGCAGATAACCTTGGTATCTTTATTAATTAAAACTGACATTATTTCCCCTCCACTGCGGCAACAACCTGCTGTGCTGCGTCCGTCAGACTTTTCGCTGCAATAATATTCAGGCCGCTGTCAGCCAGTTTTTTCGCGCCCAGTTCGGCGTTGTTACCTTCCAGACGAACCACCACCGGAACGTTAACCCCAACTTCCGCTACCGCACCGATGATACCGTCAGCGATCAGGTCGCAGCGTACGATACCGCCGAAGATGTTAACCAGCACCGCTTTCACGTTGTCATCAGAGAGGATGATTTTGAACGCTTCGGTGACGCGCTCTTTGGTGGCGCCGCCGCCCACGTCGAGGAAGTTAGCCGGTTCGCCGCCGTGCAGTTTAACGATGTCCATGGTACCCATCGCCAGGCCCGCGCCGTTAACCATGCAACCAATGTTGCCGTCCAGCGCGACGTAGTTCAGTTCCCACTGCGCCGCCTGCGCTTCACGCGGATCTTCCTGAGACTGGTCGCGCATTTCGCGCAGATCCGGCTGGCGGAACAGCGCGTTGCCGTCAGCGCCCAGTTTGCCGTCCAGGCAGATCAGGTCGCCCTGCTTGGTGATCACCAGCGGGTTAATTTCGATCAGCGCGAGGTCGCGCTCCAGGAAAATGGTCGCCAGGCCCATGAAAATCTTAGTGAACTGCTGAACCTGCTTACCTTCCAGGCCCAGTTTGAACGCCAGTTCACGGCCCTGGTAAGGCATCGGGCCAGCCAGCGGATCGATGGCGATCTTGTGGATCAGGTGCGGGGTCTCTTCCGCCACTTTTTCGATTTCCACGCCGCCTTCAGTAGAGGCCATGAACACCACGCGACGGGAACTACGGTCAACGACCGCGCCCAGGTACAGCTCTTTGTCAATATCGGTCGCCGCTTCAACCAGGATCTGGTTAACCGGCTGGCCGTTCGCATCTGTTTGATAGGTCACCAGACGTTTGCCCAGCCAGTGCTCGGCAAATGCGCGGATCTCTTCTTTGCTCTTCACCACTTTCACACCGCCCGCTTTGCCGCGGCCACCAGCGTGAACCTGACATTTCACTACCCACGGACCCGCGCCGATTTTTGAAGCGGCTTCTTCTGCTTCACGCGGAGTAGTACAGGCATAACCCACCGGCGCCGGTAAGCCATAGCGGGCAAAAAGTTGTTTTGCCTGATATTCATGTAAGTTCATGTGTTCAGTCCATCCTTCAGGGTGTAATTATCTTTAAACCTGTAGGCCTGATAACGGCGCTAACGCGTGTTATCCGGCCTACGGTAGGTAATACGCTTGCTGACTACACGTCCAGCAGCAGACGGGTCGGATCTTCCAGCAGCTCTTTAATCGCCACCAGGAAGCCTACCGACTCACGTCCGTCGATCAGACGGTGATCGTAGGAGAGCGCCAGGTACATCATCGGCAGGATCTCTACCTTGCCATTCACCGCCATCGGGCGGTCTTTAATGGCATGCATACCCAGGATGGCGCTCTGCGGTGGGTTGATGATCGGCGTGGACATCAGGGAGCCGAACACGCCGCCGTTGGTGATGGTGAAGTTACCGCCGGTCAGGTCATCTACGGTCAGCTTGCCGTCGCGGCCTTTCACTGCCAGCTCTTTAATATTCTTTTCGATATCCGCCATGCCCAGCAGGTCGACGTCACGCAGAACCGGGGTGACCAGGCCGCGCGGGGTGGATACGGCCATGCTGACGTCGAAGTAGTTGTGGTACACCACGTCGTCGCCATCGATGGAGGCGTTCACTTCCGGATAGCGTTTCAGCGCTTCCACTACCGCTTTCACGTAGAAGGACATAAAGCCCAGGCGGATGCCATGACGTTTTTCGAACGCCTCACCGTACTGCTTACGCAGATCCATGATTGGCTTCATGTTGACTTCGTTGAACGTGGTCAGCATGGCGGTGGAGTTTTTCGCTTCCAGCAGACGCTCGGCCACGCGTTTACGCAGGCGGGTCATCGGGACGCGTTTTTCAGAACGATTGCCCAGCTGCGGCGCCGGCGCGACTGCCGCGGCGGAGGCTGGCGCTTTGGCTTCTGCCGGCGCCGGGGCTTTCGCCAGATGTTTCTCAACGTCTTCGCGGGTCAGACGGCCGCCGACGCCAGTGCCTTTGATGGCCGCTGCGTCGAGGTTGTGTTCAGCCAGCAGACGACGGATCGCCGGGCTCAGCGCGTCGTTGTTCTGCTCTTCCAGAGAAGCCTGCTGACGCTGCGCCGGCGTGGACGCCTTCGCATCGGCTTTTTCGCTGCTTTCTTTACCTGCGCTGTTACCTTCGCGCAGGCGGCCAAGGATCTGGCGAGACAGGACGGTAGCGCCCTCGTCTTCCAGCACTGCATCCAGAATGCCGTCCGCTGATGCCGGTACTTCCAGTACCACTTTGTCAGTTTCGATTTCGACCAGGACTTCGTCACGGACGACCGCGTCGCCCGGTTTTTTGTGCCAGGTGGCGACGGTTGCGTCAGCTACGGACTCAGGCAGGTCGGGAACCAGAATATCTACGCTACTCATTGTGTATCCTTTAATTAATCGACGTTCAGCGCGTCATTGACCAGATCTTGTTGCTGTTTCTGGTGAACGGACATATACCCTACCGCCGGAGAGGCGGAGGCCGGGCGGCCTGCATAACGCAGAGAGGCCCCAAACGGAATCACTTCACGGAAGTGATGCTGGCTGCAGTACCATGCGCCCTGGTTGAGCGGCTCTTCCTGGCACCAGACAAAATCATGCACGTGCGCATACGCTTTCAGCGCTTCCTGCACCGCCTGATGCGGGAACGGATAGAGCTGCTCGATACGAACGATAGCGACATCTTTTTGCTCGTTTTTGCGGCGCTGTTCCAGCAGGTCGTAGTAAACCTTACCAGAGCACAGCACAACGCGCTTCACAGCCTGCGGATCAAGTTGATCGATTTCACCGATGGCCGGCAGGAAAGTGCCGTTCGCCAGCTCATCCATGCTGGAGACTGCCAGCGGATGACGCAGCAGCGACTTCGGCGACATCACCACCAGCGGACGACGCATACCGCGCAGCGCCTGACGACGCAGCATGTGGTACACCTGCGCCGGTGTGGACGGTACGCAGACCTGCATGTTCTGCTCAGCGCACAGCTGCAGATAACGCTCCAGACGCGCGGAGGAGTGCTCCGGACCCTGGCCTTCATAGCCGTGCGGCAGGAGCATCACCAGGCCGCACATCCGGCCCCACTTCTGCTCACCGGAGGAGATGAACTGGTCGATCACCACCTGAGCGCCGTTGGCGAAGTCGCCAAACTGCGCTTCCCAGATGGTCAGGGTGCGCGGCTCAGCGGTGGCGTAACCATATTCAAACGCCAGTACGGCTTCTTCAGACAGCACCGAGTCCCAAACGCGGAACTGGCCCTGACCGTTATGGACATGCTGCAGCGGGGTGTAAGTTGAACCATTGGTCTGGTTATGGATCACCGCATGACGATGGAAGAAGGTGCCGCGACCGGAGTCTTCCCCGGACAGACGCACCGGAATACCTTCGTCAACCAGCGTGGCGTAGGCCAGGTTTTCGGCGCCGCCCCAGTCGAACAGCTTCTCACCTGCCGCCATCGCCTGGCGGTCGGCGTAAATTTTCGCTACGCGGGACTGCATTTCGATACCTTCCGGCACCGTGCTGATGCGTTTCGCCAGCTCCTGCAGACGCTTCGGCTCCACTTTATCCGGATAGCTCTCGTCCCACTCATGATTGAGGTACGGCGACCAGGTAAAGGAGTGCATGTTCATAGGACGCCATTCCTGCACCACGCATTCGCCGGCATCCAGCGCATCGCGGTAGAGGTTAACCTGCTCGGTCGCGTCTTCCAGAGTCGCCACCTTCTCCTGCTCCAGCTTGTCAGCATAGATTTTGCGCGGGGTCGGGTGCTTTTTGATCTTCTGATACATCAGCGGCTGAGTTGCGCTCGGCTCATCGGCTTCGTTATGGCCGTGACGGCGGTAGCACACCAGATCGATGAAAACATCGCGTTTGAAGGTATTGCGGAAATCCAGCGCCAGACGAGTGACGAACGCGACCGCTTCCGGATCGTCGGCATTGACGTGGAAAATCGGCGCCTGCACCATTTTACCGATGTCGGTGCAGTACGGGGTCGAACGCGCATCCAGCGGGTTAGAGGTCGTGAAGCCCACCTGGTTGTTGATAACGATGCGCACGGTACCGCCCACTTCGTAACCGCGGGCTTTCGACATGTTCAGGGTTTCCTGAACCACGCCCTGACCGGTGACGGCGGCGTCGCCGTGGATAGTGATCGGCAGAACCTTGTTGCTGCTCGGCTCGTCCAGACGATCCAGACGGGCGCGTACGGAACCGATAACCACCGGGCTGACGATCTCGAGGTGCGACGGGTTAAACGCCAGCGCCAGGTGCACCAGACCGCCTTCGGTTTCCATATCGGATGAGAAGCCCATGTGGTACTTCACATCGCCGGTACCGAGATGTTCTTTATGTTTGCCGGCGAACTCGTCGAACAGATCCTGCGGTTTTTTACCCAGCACGTTGACCAGCACGTTGAGACGACCGCGGTGCGCCATGCCCAGCACCACTTCGCGGGTGCCGCTCTTGCCCGCATGGCGGATCATCTCTTTGAGCATCGGGATCAGGGCATCGCCACCCTCCAGCGAGAAGCGCTTCGCCCCCGGGAATTTGGCGCCGAGGTAGCGCTCCAGGCCTTCCGCGGCGGTCAGTTCGCTGAGGAAGCGTTTTTTCTCTTCCGCGCTAAAGCTCGCTTTGCCAGCTACCGATTCAATGCGCTGCTGGATCCAGCGTTTTTCTTCGGTAGAGGTGATATGCATGTATTCCGCGCCGATGGAGCCGCAGTAGGTTTGCTTGAGGGCGGCAATCAACTCGCCCAGCTTCATCGTGTCTTTACCGATGGCAAATGAACCTACGTTATAGCTTTCCTGGAAATCGGCCTCGGTCAGATCGTGGTAGGCCGGATCGAGATCCGCCACTCTCTCTTGCTTCCACAGCCCCAGCGGATCGAGATTCGCATGCTGGTGGCCACGGAAACGGTATGCGTTGATGAGCTGCAGGACTTTAACCTGCTTCACATTGGTGTCTGGGTCGGAAATCGAAGAAGTGTAACGTGAGGCATCCTTCGCCAGTCGACGGAAATAATCACGCGTTTTGGAATGAAATTGATCCGGTTTAACTCCGGTGCCAGGTAACTGCTGGAACATTGAACGCCAGTTGGCGTCAACAGAGTCAGGATCGGTTAAGAAGTCTTCATAGAGCTGTTCTATCCAGCTCTGGTTCGAACCAGAGAGGTAAGAAGAGTCCAGCCAGGCTTTCATTGCGCCGTTCTGCATCGTGATCCCTTAAGCATTCATATGCTTATTTCGCCGTAGAAACTACCACGCACACCGAGTGCACGTGCCGGGGTTCACTTGTTGCGGACGAGTTGTGGTTTCTATCCGCTAAGGAACCTTTAAAAACTGCCATTAATCTTCGGCGTTCAGGCTGCGGTTGCGTTAGCTGCCTTCACTTACCCCGGTCACATAGTTCGCTATGCTCCCGGGGATGCGTTCAGTTGCCGCCTTACCTCGCACTGAACGCCTTGATTACTGGTACATCTTGTGGCGGTTTTTAAAGATTTCCTGCTATCCCTTCATACTTCAAGTTACATGTACGTTGTCCTGTAACTCGAATTATTTAGGGTATTCATTTCCCGGTAGCACAAACGCTACCGGGGTTACTGCTTTTGGTAGCCCGGATAAGCGGTAGCGCCATCCGGGATACACCGGGTTTCTTACGCGCTGCGCTGCAGCAGCATCGACTTAATATGGCCGATGGCGCGCGTCGGGTTCAGCCCCTTCGGACACACACTGACGCAGTTCATAATGCTGTGACAGCGGAATACGCTGAAAGCATCGCTCAGGCCGTCCAGACGCTCGCTGGTTTCGGTATCGCGACTGTCGATCAGGAAGCGATACGCGGCCAACAGGCCAGCCGGGCCAATGAACTTATCCGGGTTCCACCAGAACGACGGGCACGAAGTCGAACAACATGCGCAGAGAATACACTCGTACAGACCATCGAGTTTCTCACGCTGCTCAGGCATCTGCAGATGCTCGCGAGCCGGAGGATTTTGCCCATTATTCAACAAGTAAGGCTTAATCTTCTCATATTGTGCATAGAATTGCCCCATGTCCACCACCAAATCACGGATAACCGGTAATCCTGGCAGCGGACGGATAACAATCTTCTTGCCCGGCTGATTCAGCGCGGAGATCGGCGTGATGCACGCCAGACCGTTTTTCCCGTTCATATTCAGGCCATCGGAACCACAAACCCCTTCACGGCAGGAGCGGCGGAACGACAGCGACGGATCTTTTTCTTTCAGCTGGATCAGCGCATCCAGCAGCATCATGTCACGACCTTCTTCCGCTTCGAGGGTGTAATCCTGCATGTGCGGAGCGTCATCAACATCCGGGTTATAGCGATAAATTGAAAACTCGAGTTTCATTTTCCTGTCTCCGCATTAGTAAGTACGAATCTTCGGCGGGAATGCCGGACGCAGTTTCGGTTCCATGTTGACGCTACGACGCGTCATGGATTCCGACTCTGGCAGATACAGGGAATGGCACAGCCAGTTTTCATCATCACGATCCGGGAAGTCGAAGCGGCTGTGGGCGCCACGGCTCTCGGTACGGAAGTTAGCGGATACGGCGGTCGCGTACGCGGTTTCCATCAGGTTATCCAGCTCCAGGCACTCAACGCGCTGGGTGTTGAACTCGCTGGAGGTATCGTCGAGACGGGCGTTTTTCAGGCGCTCGCGGATCACTTTCAGCTGTTCCAGACCCTTGTGCATCGCATCGCCTTCGCGGAACACCGAGAAGTTATGCTGCATACATTCCTGCAGCGCTTTGCGGATTGCCACCGGATCTTCACCGGAACGGGTGTTGTTCCAGCGGTTGAGGCGGTCCAGCGAGCCTTCGATATCGGATTCGCTGGCGTCGCGCAGCGTGCCCTGCTCGGCGATGGATTCCTGCAGATGCAGGCCCGCCGCGCGGCCGAAGACCACCAGGTCGAGCAGCGAGTTGCCGCCAAGACGGTTAGCGCCGTGGACCGATACGCAGGCGATTTCGCCTACCGCGAACAGGCCCGGGATCACCACGTCTTCGCCCTTCTCATTGACGGTCAGCGCCTGGCCGGTCACTTTGGTCGGAATACCGCCCATCATGTAGTGGCAGGTTGGGATAACCGGGATCGGCTCTTTCACCGGATCGACGTGAGCAAAGGTACGGGACAGCTCGAGGATACCCGGCAGACGAGATTCCAGAACCTCTTTACCCAGGTGATCCAACTTCAATTTCGCGTGCGGGCCCCACGGGCCATCGCAGCCGCGACCTTCGCGGATTTCGATCATGATGGAACGCGCCACCACGTCACGACCCGCCAGGTCTTTGGCGTTCGGGGCATAACGCTCCATAAAGCGTTCGCCGTGTTTATTGAGCAGATAACCGCCTTCGCCGCGGCAACCTTCGGTGACCAGAACCCCTGCCCCGGCGATGCCGGTCGGGTGGAACTGCCACATTTCCATATCCTGCACCGGCACGCCGGCACGAATGGCCATCCCGACGCCGTCACCGGTGTTGATGTGGGCGTTGGTGGTGGACTGATAGATACGGCCTGCGCCGCCGGTCGCCAGCACGGTGGCGCGGGCTTTAAAGTAGACCACTTCGCCGGTCTCGATGCACAGGGCGGTACAACCCACCACCGCGCCGTCCTGGTTTTTCACCAGATCGAGGGCATACCATTCGGAGAAAATAGTGGTGTGGTTTTTGAGGTTCTGCTGGTACAGGGTGTGCAGCAGGGCGTGGCCGGTACGGTCAGCCGCCGCCGCGGTGCGCGCCGCCTGCTCGCCGCCGAAGTTCTTCGACTGGCCGCCGAACGGGCGCTGATAAATACGGCCGTCGTCAAGACGGGAGAACGGCAGGCCCATGTGCTCCAGCTCGAGAATCGCTTCCGGGCCGGTCTTACACATATATTCGATGGCGTCCTGGTCACCGATATAGTCCGACCCTTTTACGGTGTCGTACATATGCCATTCCCAGTTATCTTCATGGGAGTTACCGAGCGCGACGGTGATACCCCCCTGCGCTGACACGGTATGGGAACGGGTCGGGAAGACTTTAGAGAGCAGCGCACAGGTCTGTCCGCTCTGGGAAATTTGCAGCGCCGCGCGCATACCTGCGCCGCCGGCACCGATGACAACAGCATCAAACTCTCTGACTGGCAATTTCATTACACACCCCACACCACAACAAATCCATAAAGAACGTAAGCCACCAGCGCCACAACGATAGCCAGCTGCAGAACCAGGCGCAGAGCCAGTGGTTTAACGTAGTCCGTTAACACCTGCCACATCCCGATCCAGGCATGGATAAGAATGGAAACGAGAGCCAGCAGAGTGAAGACTTTAGTGAAGCCGGAGGCAAAGAATCCGGTCCACACTTCCCATGAGATCTCACCGGTGGTAGCGAAGAAGCCAACCATGTAGATGATGTAGAGGGTCAGAACGATGGCGGTAGCACGGACCAGAATAAAGTCATGTACGCCGTTGCGTCCCAGTGCTGAGGCGTTGCTTACCATACGAGGACTCCTGCGAGAAGTGAAAGCACGACAGTAATAACAAAAGAAATCTTGGCGGAACGTTTCCCTGCTTCGAGGGTTTCGTCCAGGTAACCAAAGTCCATCATCAGATGGCGGATACCGACAACGACGTGATAGGCCAGCGCGGTGAGAATGCCCCACATGATGAACTTCACAAAGAAGCTATCCATGATCGAGGCCGCCGTCAGAAAACCTTCAGGGGAGGAGAGGCTGGTGCCCAGCAGCCAAAGCAGAATTCCGACCGCCACGAAGGTGATGACACCGGAAACGCGATGGAGAATGGACGCTATCGCCGTGATTGGGAACCGTATCGTTTGTAGATCCAGATTGACAGGTCTTTGTTTTTTCACATTTCTTACCATGAATAACGCCCACATGCTGTTCTTATTGTTTCCTTCCTCCGGTCTGCTTGCGGGTCAGACAGCGTCCTTTCTATAACCAGAAGTCATGTTAAAACGTCTTTTCAGGCATTAAAACATCACTAAACAACGCTGGGTGGCTCGGGATTGCAGGGTGTTCCGGAGACCTGGCCGCAGTATAGGCCGTTCACAAAATCATTACAATTAACCTACATATAGTTTGTTGGGTTTTCTCCGGAACAGTGATCAAGGTCACGATAACAACATTTTTTTAATTTTTAATCACCTGATTTGACAAATATTAAACATTCTTGTTACAACCATTACCAGTTAAATGCAATAATGCTCAAAAGTTATGGGGTCACTCTTTCACCTGAGAATAAGTTATGTAACAGTGTGTCAGTATTGACCGATGTAATCAGGACAGTTATTAGTGGTATACAGGTTTTAATATTCGGACTGCTAAAATGCTGATTTGCTGTTGTTTCACCGCAGCCCTGAAGAACGTGCCATCAAGCGCCGTTGCTCTGTACCCTGCCCTTTTCGCTGACGCAGAGCTGTGTGCAACATAACAAACTGGTAACGTATACGGGCGCGGGCCGAAAGCAAATCCACCACCCGGCAGTCTTAAGCAATAAAGGCGCTAAGGAGACCATAAATGTCTGATGCTAAAGCAAAAATCACCCTGGGTGGTGACACTGCTATTGAACTGGATGTGCTAAAAGGCACGCTCGGTCAGGATGTTATTGATATTCGTAGTCTTGGTTCAAAAGGCGTATTTACCTTTGACCCAGGTTTCACATCTACCGCTTCCTGTGAATCTAAAATTACGTTTATCGATGGTGACGAGGGGATCCTGCTGCACCGCGGCTTCCCGATCGACCAGTTAGCGACCGAATCAAACTATCTTGAAGTTTGTTACATTCTGCTGAACGGTGAAAAACCAACCCAGGCCGAATATGACGAATTCAAAACCACCGTGACCCGTCACACCATGATCCATGAGCAGATCACCCGTCTGTTCCATGCGTTCCGTCGCGATTCTCACCCGATGGCCGTTATGTGCGGGATCACCGGCGCCCTGGCGGCGTTCTATCACGACTCCCTCGACGTGAATAACCCGCGTCACCGTGAAATCGCCGCCTATCGCCTGCTGTCCAAAATGCCGACCATGGCAGCTATGTGTTACAAGTATTCTATCGGCCAGCCGTTTGTTTATCCGCGCAACGACCTCTCCTACGCCGGCAACTTCCTGCGCATGATGTTCGCCACGCCGTGCGAAGAGTACGAAGTCAATCCGGTGCTCGAGCGCGCCATGGACCGTATTCTGATCCTGCACGCCGATCACGAGCAGAACGCCTCGACCTCGACGGTACGTACCGCGGGCTCTTCCGGCGCTAACCCGTTCGCCTGTATCGCAGCCGGCATCGCCTCTCTGTGGGGACCGGCGCACGGCGGCGCCAACGAAGCGGCGCTGAAAATGCTGGAAGAGATCAGCTCCGTTGAACACATTCCGGAATTTGTTCGTCGTGCGAAAGACAAGAATGACTCTTTCCGCCTGATGGGCTTCGGCCATCGTGTTTACAAAAACTACGACCCGCGCGCCACCGTGATGCGTGAAACCTGCCATGAAGTGCTGAAAGAGCTGGGCACCAAAGACGACCTGCTGCAGGTGGCAATGGAGCTGGAGCATATCGCGCTGAACGACCCGTACTTCATCGAGAAGAAGCTCTACCCGAACGTCGACTTCTACTCCGGTATCATCCTGAAAGCGATGGGTATTCCGTCCTCCATGTTTACCGTTATCTTCGCCATGGCGCGTACCGTGGGCTGGATTGCGCACTGGAACGAAATGCACAGCGACGGCATGAAGATCGCCCGTCCGCGTCAGCTGTACACCGGCTACGCCAAACGCGACTTCCAGTCCGACATCAAGCGTTAATCTCGCTGTCCGGATGATAAAAACGCGCCTGCAGGCGCGTTTTTTATGCCTGACGATGAAGCCTGGCGCTGACACTGCCTGCTGCCGGCTTAATGCTGGCAGTGCGGACACCAGTAAAACGGCCGCGATGAGAGCATGGTCTTCTCAATCACGCCCCCGCAGCGCTCGCACTTTTCCCCATCGCGATGGAAGACCTTAAAGCGGAACAGCGCGCCGTGGTGCTTGTTGTTATCGGGCTGGCCGCGAGTGCGATAAGAAAGCCGTGGGATATCGAGTAGCGCGTGCGCCAGCGCATCCAGCTGTGTTTCATTAAGCTTCGAGGCCTTATGCCCCCCGGTCAGCCCCACCTGCCAGAGGATTTCCACCCGCAGATAGTTACCCAGACCGGCAAGAAAAGCCTGATCCAGCAGCAGGCCGGAAAACTGACGATTGCGGAATTTGGCCGACAGCAGTCGCGCTTTCACCTGCTCCGCGGTTAACGTCATATCCAGCACGTCTGGACCGACGCGCAGCAAGAACGGATGGTTGGCCTCCTGCTCCGCCGTGAGCATCTCAATGTCCGACGCGCTGTAGAGCAAAATCGCCTTGCTGGCCGTCTGTAGCCTGACGCGCAGCACCCGGTTAGAGGCAGGCGGTTCGCCGGCCTCAACCACGCGCCAGACGCCGTACAGCTGATTATGGCTGTACAGGGTCAGGCCGCCGGAGAAGCGGGTTAGAAGGGCCTTGCCCCGGGTGTCGATATGGGTAACCCGCTGACCAATCAGTTCGGTTTGATAGGGTTGCAACCGGGGAAAAGCGAACCAGACGTCGGTTAAGGGTTCGTCTTTGATTGCTGCCTCCAGTGTATCCGCCGCGCGGCGGATCTCCGGACCTTCCGGCATACTGTCATCCTTCTGTTAGTGGGTGGCGCCGCCGCCCAGTTTACTATCCACCGGCTGGTGCAGGGCTACGGCTATGGCCGCCTCCAGCGCTTCCCGCACGGTGGCGGTCGCCATACTCGGCTCGCCGGGATGGGCCGCCGCCTGCGCCGGTAGCCATGGAATATGGATAAACCCGCCCCTTACCTCATTCTGTCCCTGCAGCTTGTGCAGCAGACCGTACATGACGTGATTGCAGACGAAGGTGCCGGCGGTTTGCGACACCGAGGCCGGGATCCCGCGATCGCGCAGCGCGCTGACGATCGCTTTGATCGGCAAGGTGCTGAACCACGCGGCCGGCCCGCCGTCGACGATCGGCGTGTCGATGGGTTGCTGGCCTTTGTTATCGGGGATACGCGCATCATCGACGTTAATCGCCACACGTTCGACGCTGATATCGACCCGGCCGCCGGCCTGTCCCACCGCGATAACCAGCTTCGGCTGCAGGTCTTCAATCGCCGCGTCCAGCGCCGACAGCGCCTCGCCAAACACGCAGGGAAGCTGCCTGGCGATCACCGGCTGACCAGCAATCATTGTACCGTCAAGCTGCTGCACCACTTCCCAGGAAGGGTTCACCGTCTCGCCGTCAAAGGGTTCAAAACCGGTGAGTAATACGCCCGCCATCGTCTTCTCCTTCGCGGTCCTTCAGATTGTCATATCTCAGCCTCTGGCTGAGCGCTGACCATAATATGGCGCCCGGCGAACGCCGCCCGCAAACGGCGGGCAAATTCGAGGGCATGCGAACCATCGCCATGCAGACATACCGTCTGCGCCACCACGTTCGCCCATTCGCCGCTGACGCTACGCACCCGGTGGTGTTGCACCATTTCGAGGGTTTGCGCCAGGGCCTGCTCTTCGCTGTCAATCAGCGCGCCAGGCTCGGTGCGCGGCACCAGGCTGCCGTCGGCCAGATAACCGCGATCGGCAAACACCTCCTGACGCGTCGTCAAGCCATAGCGTTGCCCAGCGCGGATCAGTTCGCTGCCCGCCAGACCCACCAGCACCAGCTGCGGGTTAACATCGCGGACCGCGCGGGCGATCGCGTCGGCCAGCGGCGGCGATTTGGCCGCCTGGTTGTAGAGCATGCCGTGCGGCTTTACGTGCTGCAACTCGCCGCCCTGAGCCTGAACGATCGCCGCCAGAGCGCCAATCTGATACAGCGTCTGGGCATAGACCGTTTCCGGCGGCAGATCCATCGCCGTGCGGCCAAAATTTTCCCGGTCGGGATATCCCGGATGGGCGCCCACCGCCACGCCGTACTTCAGCGCCTCGCGCACGCTCTGCACCATCAGCCCGGCGTCGCCGGCGTGAAAACCACAGGCGATATTCGCCGACGACACCAGCTGGAGCAGCGCGCTATCGTTCGCCCCGCCTTCCCCGAGATCGGCATTGAGATCAATCATCATCGTGGAGTCTCCACGCCAGTTGTTCAAGATAACGCTGACGATCGGCCCGCGCCTTCAGCGCCTCCTCCAGCGAGCAGGCCACGAAATGGATCGGCTGCCCGAGCGGGATCTGCGCCAGCTGGTACATATCGGCATCGATGATGCAGGCGATCCGCGGATAGCCGCCGGTGGTTTGCGCGTCGTTCATCAGCACAATGGGCTGGCCGTTGTGCGGCACCTGCACCACGCCCGGCAGCAGGCCGTGCGACAGCATTTCGCGATCGGTGGTGCGTTTCAGCGGCTGCCCCTGCAGGCGGTACCCCATGCGGTTACTCTGCGGACTGAGCTTCCAGGGGGCGCGCCAGAATGACGCCTGCGAGGCCGCGTCAAATTCGTGGTACTCCGGCCCGGGCAGCGCACGAATGCGGTTGCCCAGCGGCAGCTGCTTGACGCCGCGCGGGGTGGTGAAGCGGCGGGCGGCTTTCCCAAGCTTCAGCTTGTCGCCGTCCTGCAGGCGGCGTCCTTCCAGACCGCCAATCCCCGCCTTGAGATCCGTGCAGCGCGAGCCAAGGACCTCGGGTACCGCAATCCCGCCCGCCACCGCCAGATAGCTGCGAATGCCATGCTGCGGCGTTTTCAGCACCAGCCGCTGCCCGGGCCGGTAGGCGGTGCGCCAGCCCACCCAGACCGCTTTACCGTCCAGCGTCGCTTCGCAGGCGGCGCCGGTCAGCGCAAACCAGCCGCTGCGGGCAAATTCGATCTCCACCTGGCCGAGGGTAATCTCCAGCCCGGCGGCATTCGCCTCGTTGCCAACCAGCAGATTGGCAATCACCAGCGAGGGATAATCCAGAGCGCCGCAGCGGCTGATGCCAGACTGGCGCAGGCCTTCTCGTCCACCGTCCTGTACCGAGGTGTACAGGCCGGCGCGGATCAGAGTCAACATACCCCCTCCTTTTGCGGCACAAAGCGAATTTTATCGCCCACGCGCAGCAGCGCAGGCTCCTTCCGCGACGGGTCGAACAGCGTTAGCGAGGTCCGCCCCAGCAGCTGCCAGCCGCCGGGCGTCGCCAGCGGATAGATCCCGGTTTGCGCGCCGCCGATACCCACCGACCCGGCCGGGACGTGCACGCGCGGTTCGGCGCGACGCGGCGTCGCCAGCGCCGCTGGCAACCCGCCCAGGTAGGGAAATCCCGGCTGAAAACCAATAAACCAGACCAGATACTCCACCGAGGCGTGCAGCTCCACGACCTGCTTTTCACTGAGGCCGCTGTGCTGCGCCACCACCCCGAGATCCGGTCCGGCCTCGCCGCCGTAGACGACCGGAATGGTCAGCGAGCGCGACTCCGGCTCGATCGCGAGGCTCTCCTCCCACCAGCGCTGCAGACGGTCTATCGCCTCCCACGCCACCTCCTGCGGGCGGCGGAGCACCACAGTGATATTGTTCATGCCGGGAATGGCGTCAATCACTTCCTCATGGTTCGCCAGACGCTGGGCTAAGCCCCAGATCCGCTGCTGGCTCTCAAGGGTGACCGGCGGCTCCAGCTCCAGCACGACGGCCGTTTCTCCTAACAGATAACAACGCGCTCGCTGCACTTTTCTCTCTCCCGTCAGGCAGGGTTGGGAATATCAATAAAGGTGACGTCCAGGTCAGTGGTTTCCGTCAGCCATTCGCTGAGGGCGCGAATACCGCCCCGCTCGGTGGCGTGGTGGCCGGCGGCATAAAAATGCAGGCCCTGCTCGCGGGCGGAATGGATGGTTTGTTCCGACACCTCGCCGGTGATAAACGCGTCCACGCCAAAGCGCGCCGCGGCGTCGATAAAGCTCTGGCCGCCGCCGGTACACCAGGCGACGCGGCTGACGGTGTCCGGCCCGGTATCGCCGCACCACAGCGGCTTACGCCCCAGCCGCGCTTCAATCCATGAGGCCAGTTCAAGGCCGGAAACCGGCATCGACAGTTCGCCCCAGGGCACCAGCGGTTCGATTTCCCCCAGCACGTTAATCCCCAGCAGATGCGCCAGTTGCGCGTTATTGCCCAGCTCGGGATGGGCATCCAGCGGCAGGTGCCAGCCGTAGAGATTGATATCATTGGCCAGCAGGGTTTTCAGGCGCCGGCGCTTCATACCGCGGATCACTGGCGATTCGTTTTTCCAGAAATAGCCGTGATGGACAATCACCGCATCCGCCTGAAGACGAACGGCCTCATCCAGCAGCGCCTGGCTGGCCGTCACTCCGGTGACGATCTTGTGCACCGTGTCGCGCCCCTCCACCTGCAGACCGTTAGGGGCGAAGTCACTGATGGCTGCACTATTGAGCTTGTCGTTTATCAGTTGTTCCAGTTCGCTATTTTTCATCGCCACTCCAGCAGATAATCAGGGTATACAAAGGCATAACATAACCAGATCTATTCGGGTCGTCGATAGTCCGCCTCCGACACTGACGATGACTTTTTACCGAATAGCGCAATTTGTCTATTCACCCCGCCGCGCATTCGTGTATATTTATGCATTAATAAAGCATATTAAATAATCAGAAAGCCCCTCAAGCCATGAATATGACTAATTAAACGCTATTCATGCAGAACGATCGACTTTCGCTTTAGGCCAGGAAACACACTTCTCATGAAGACAACATCATCGCAACCGCGGGCGATTTACTACGTCGTGGCGCTGCAAATCTGGGAATATTTTAGCTTCTACGGCATGCGCGCCCTGCTGATCCTCTATCTCACCAATCAGCTCAAATATGATGATAACCACGCTTACGCCCTGTTCAGCGCCTACTGTTCGCTGGTCTATGTGACGCCGATCCTCGGCGGCTATCTGGCCGATAAGCTGTTAGGCAACCGGATGGCGGTCATGCTCGGCGCGCTGCTGATGGCCATTGGCCATCTGGTGCTCGGGGCCAGCGAAACCGCCCCGGCCTTCCTCTACCTGTCGCTGGCGATCATCGTCTGCGGCTACGGGTTGTTTAAATCCAACGTCAGCTGTCTGCTGGGCGAACTGTACGAACCCGCCGATCCGCGTCGCGATGGCGGCTTCTCGCTGATGTATGCCGCGGGCAATATCGGCTCGATCATCGCGCCCATCGCCTGCGGCTACGTTCAGGAGGAGTATAGCTGGGCGATGGGCTTTGCCCTGGCGGCCATCGGCATGGTGGCGGGACTGGTGATCTTCCTCTGCGGCAACCGTCATTTCCAGCATACCGCCGGTGTGAACCGCCAGGCGCTGTGCGCCCGCCGCTTCCTGCTGCCGAACTGGGGCTGGCTGCTGGTGCTGCTGGTCATCGCGCCGCTGCTGATTGCCGTGCTGTTCTGGCAGGAGTGGTCGGTGTATGCCCTGATGGTGGCCACGGCCATTGGCCTCGCGGTGCTGGCGCGGATCTACCTGCGTGCCGAGACCGATAAACAGCGCAAGGATCTGCGCCTGATCGTCGTCCTGACCGCCTTCAGCCTGCTGTTCTGGGCCTTCGCCCAACAGGGCGGCAGCTCCATCAGCCTGTATATTGACCGCTTCGTTAACCGCCATATCATGAGCTACGAAGTCCCTACCGCTATGTTCCAGTCGATCAACGCCTTTGCGGTGATGCTCTGCGGCATGGTGCTGGCGTGGCTGGTGAAAGAGAGCGTCGGCGGTAACCGCACCGTGCGCATCTGGGGGAAATTTGCCCTCGGTCTGGGCCTGATGAGCGCCGGGTTCTGCATTTTGACCCTCAGCGCCCGCTGGTCGGCGGCCTATGGCCAGTCGTCCATGCCGCTGATGGTGCTGGGGCTGGCGGTGATGGGTTTTGCCGAACTGTTTATCGACCCGGTCGCGATGTCGCAAATCACCCGCATTGAGATCCCGGGAGTGACCGGGGTGCTGACCGGCATCTATATGCTGCTCTCCGGGGCCATCGCCAACTATCTGGCCGGCGTTATCGCCGACCAGACCTCGCAGGCGTCATTCGACGTCGCCGGGGCGGTGAACTATTCCATTGACGCCTACATCAACGTCTTCAGCCAGATCACCTGGGGCGCGCTGGCCTGCGTCGGCGTAGTGCTGGTTATCTGGCTGTATCACTCGCTGAAGGTCAGGACCCGCCGTCTGGCGGTGGAATAATCCCCTTTCTGGCGGCCTCCCAGGCCGCCAGCGTCTCCTGCCGCGCCTGCTTGTGATCGACTATCGGGCGCGGATAATCCAGCGTCACCCCCTGTTTATCCGCCCACACCCACGGCTGATGCAGCGCCTTCTCCGGCACCTTTGCCAGCTCCGGCAGCCAGCGACGTATAAACACCCCCTGCTTATCAAACTTCTCGCCCTGGGTGGTGGGATTAAATATGCGGAAATAGGGCGCGGCGTCGGTGCCCGTCGAAGCCGCCCATTGCCAGCCGCCGTTGTTCGCCGCCAGGTCGCCGTCAATCAGCTGGCTCATGAAATAGCGCTCCCCTGCCCGCCAGTCGAGGCGCAGATCTTTGGTCAGGAAGCTGGCGACAATCATGCGCAACCGGTTATGCATCCAGCCGGTGGCGTTAAGCTGGCGCATGGCGGCATCGACTATCGGAAAGCCGGTCTCCCCGCGCTGCCAGGCCTGCAGGGCGCCATCCTCTTCGCGCCAGGCGACTTTATCGGTCCAGGCGACAAACGGCCGACCTTTACAGAGTTTCGGATAGTAGACCATCAGATGACGGTAAAACTCGCGCCAGATCAGCTCATTAAGCCAGGTGGCGCCTGCCCCGCCATCCAGTGCGGCGGGGTGTTCCGTCAGCAGCCGATGCAGGCACTGGCGCGGCGACAGCACCCCGATGGCCAGGCAGGGCGACAGGCGACTGGTCCCTTCCACGGCCGGGAAGTCGCGCTGCCCCTCATAATCCGCCGCCGGTTGCTGACAAAACGCGCGCAGCCGCGCCAGCGCCGTTTTTTCATCCGCGGCAAACAGCAGCCCATCGAACGGCGTTTGCGGATAGTTAAGCTCCGGCACCGGCGGCGCCAGGCGAGCGGGCGCCTGGCGCGGCTTTGGCGCGGCCACGCACGCCGGCAATCCTTCCCGCAGCCGGCGAATAAACGCGTTCTTAAACGGGGTGAAGACTTTATACATTTCGCCGCCGCCGGTCAGTACGCTGCCGGGCGGCAACAGGACGCTGTCGTCAAATCCCTGGCAAATCACTTCGCTCAAGGAGCTCTCAACGGCGGCATCGCGCTGGCGTTCATTGAATTCGTACTGATAGTTGTAGAACAGGTGACTGACCTGGTGCTGCTGGCAGAAATGGGCCAGCCGCTCGACGCTGGCGCTAAAATCGTCCGCCTCTTCTACCCACAGCGGTATGCCCCGCTCCGCCAGCGCGGTGTGCAGACTGTGCAAATGGCTGGCGATAAAAGCGGCCTGCCGCGGCGCCAGGTGATGTTCGCGCCACTGCCCCGGGGTGGCAATATACAGCGCCAGCACCTGCGCCTGCGGATCGCGGCAGGCGGCGGCCAGCGCCAGGTTATCATGAATGCGTAAATCCGTGCGTAACCAGACCAGATGGGTGGCCATATCACTCCTCACTCTCCGTCAGCAAAACTCATCTTATGATCTAAGCCGGCAAAAATAGCGCGCCCCGGCAAAATAAGCACCTGCCAATTCCGCTGCGGCGCCTGAAAACGAGTGTAGACAAGCGGCGAAAAAAAACCGCCGGGGGCAACCGGCGGTTAGTGGTTTTCCTCGCAGCAGGGCGAATTAGTAGAAGTCGTGCGCGGCTTTTTCCGCCTGCGCCATCCACACCGGCTGCTCGCTGGTTTTCGACCATACACGGTGCAGCCAGCTGTAATAGCGGGCGCGATCCTTCCAGAACAGCATCACCGGCAGCGCCGCGACGCCAGCCACGACGGCGAAAGCACGACGCAGCAAAATAATATGAGCAGGATAAGCTTTGTACAACGCCATCATTTCTCTCCCCTTTGTCAGGCCGGCAAGCAGCGCCGGTAAAATTAATCATGTTTGTCTGAGCAAAATAATACCGCTCTGGTTGTAATTTTACTACTCATCCGACCACTAAAAAGCACGTATTTATACTTAATTTACATTCGCTACGTAAATTAGTTACGAAAAAGTTAAATTAATACTAACCATCAGTTAAATTGTGCCTTTGTCATTTTTATACTTTTTTTACACCGCGCCCGCGGATTTTTGCGAAATCTTTGCGTCGTAATTTCTATCCTCCAGGTAAATCAAAAACACACCCGGAGGTGGATTGTGACTGCAGGCGTACTCACTGGCGTTGGGCTGGTGTTCCTGTTACTGGCTTATCTGGTTTATGCCTTGATACATGCGGAGGCATTCTGATGGCTGCCCAGGGATTTTTATTATTAGCCAGCTATCTGCTGGTTTTGCTGGTGCTGGCGCGCCCGCTGGGGATGTGTCTGGCAAGAATGGTGAATGACATCCCGCTTCCCGGCCTGGCCGGGGTCGAGCGCGTCCTGTGGCGCGTGGCCGGAATCCGGGCCGAAGAGATGGGCTGGCTGCAGTATTTGCTGGCGCTCCTGCTGTTCAACGCCCTCGGCGGCCTGGCGCTGTTTGCCCTGCTGATGCTGCAGGGCGTGCTGCCGTTTAACCCGCAGCACCTGCCGGGGCTGACGTGGGATCTGGCGCTCAATACCGCGGTCAGCTTTGTCAGCAATACGAACTGGCAGGCCTACGCCGGCGAAAGCACCATGAGCTATCTCAGCCAGATGGTGGGGCTGACGGTGCAGAATTTCCTCTCCGCCGCCACCGGCATCGCCGTGGTCTTCGCCCTGACCCGCGCCTTCGCCCGGCAGAAAATGTCCACCCTCGGCAATGCCTGGGTCGACCTGACGCGCATTACCCTGTGGCTGCTGCTGCCGCTCTCTCTGCTGGTGGCCCTGTTCTTTATTCAGCAGGGCGTGCCGCAGAACCTGCAGGCCTACCAGCCCTTTACCACCCTCGAAGGGGCGCACCAGCTGCTGCCGATGGGGCCCGTCGCCTCACAGGAAGCGATTAAGCTGCTGGGCACCAACGGCGGCGGTTTCTTTAACGCCAACTCCGCCCATCCGTTTGAAAACCCGACGGCGCTGACCAATCTCGTGCAGATGCTGGCCATCTTCCTGATCCCGGCGGCGCTGTGCTTCGCCTTCGGCGAGGTGGTGAGCGATCGCCGCCAGGGGCGCGCCATCCTGTGGGCGATGACGCTGATCTTTATCCTCTGCGTCGCCGTGGTGATGTGGGCGGAAACCCGCGGCAACCCGCACCTGATGACGCTGGGCGCCGACAGCAGCCTGAATATGGAAGGTAAAGAGAGCCGCTTCGGTATTCTCGCCAGCAGTCTGTTCGCGGTGATCACCACCGCCGCCTCCTGCGGCGCGGTCAACGCCATGCATGACTCCTTCACCGCGCTGGGCGGGATGGTGCCGATGTGGCTGATGCAGATTGGCGAAGTGGTGTTCGGCGGCGTCGGCTCGGGTCTCTATGGCATGCTGCTGTTCGTTATGCTGGCGGTGTTTATCGCCGGCCTGATGGTCGGCCGCACCCCGGAGTACCTCGGAAAGAAAATCGATGTCCGGGAAATGAAAATGATCGCCCTGGCCATTCTGGTCACCCCGACGCTGGTGCTGCTCGGCACGGCGCTGGCGATGATGACCGAGGCCGGCCGCGCCGGGATGTTCAACCCCGGACCGCACGGCTTTAGCGAAGTGCTGTACGCCGTCACTTCGGCGGCCAATAACAACGGCAGCGCCTTCGCCGGCCTGGGCGCGGCGACGCCATTCTGGAACCTGCTGCTGGCGTTCTGCATGCTGGCTGGACGCTTCGCCGTCATCATTCCGGTGATGGCTATCGCCGGCTCGCTGGTGGCGAAGAAAATTCAACCGGCCAGCCCCGGCACCCTGGCCACCCACGACGCCCTGTTTATCGGTCTGCTGATCGGCACCGTGCTGCTGGTTGGCGCCCTGACCTTTATTCCTGCGCTGGCGCTTGGCCCGCTGGCCGAACACTTTTCCTTACTTTGAGCGATGCGGAGCACCCTGTTATGAGTCGCAAACAATTAGCCCTGCTGGAGCCGACGCTGGTGCGCCAGGCGCTGCTGGATGCCGTTAAAAAACTCAGCCCGATGGTGCAGTGGCGCAATCCGGTGATGTTTATCGTCTGGGTGGGCAGCCTGTTAACCACCCTGCTGGCCATCGCCATGGCTGGCGGCGCCCTGACCGGCAGCGCCACTTTTACCGCCGCCATCAGTATCTGGCTATGGTTTACCGTGCTGTTCGCCAACTTTGCCGAAGCGATGGCGGAAGGCCGCAGCAAAGCCCAGGCCAATAGCCTGAAAGGGGTGAAAAAAACGGCCTTCGCCCGTAAGCTGCGCGCCCCGCAGCATGACGCGACGGTCGACCACGTGCCGGCGGAAGACCTGCGCAAAGGCGACGTAGTGCTGGTGGAAGCCGGGGATATTATCCCCTGCGATGGTGAAGTCATCGAAGGCGGCGCCTCGGTGGATGAAAGCGCCATTACCGGCGAGTCTGCTCCGGTGATCCGCGAATCCGGCGGTGATTTCGCCTCGGTGACCGGCGGGACGCGCATCCTCTCCGACTGGCTGGTGATCCGTTGCAGCGTTAACCCGGGAGAAACCTTCCTCGACCGGATGATCGCCATGGTGGAAGGCGCCCAGCGCCGTAAAACGCCGAACGAAATCGCCCTGACGATCCTGCTGATCGCCCTGACGCTGGTGTTCCTGCTGGCCACCGCCACCATCTGGCCATTCTCGGCGTGGAGCGGCAATGCGGTCAGCGTCACCGTACTGGTGGCGTTGCTGGTGTGCCTGATCCCGACCACCATCGGCGGTCTGCTGTCGGCCATCGGCGTCGCCGGGATGAGCCGTATGCTGGGCGCCAACGTGATCGCCACCAGCGGCCGCGCGGTGGAAGCGGCAGGCGACGTTGATGTGCTGTTGCTGGATAAAACCGGGACCATTACGCTCGGCAACCGCCAGGCCTCCGCTTTCCTGCCGGCGCGCGGTGTGGAAGAGCGAACCCTCGCCGATGCCGCCCAGCTCTCCTCGCTGGCGGACGAAACCCCTGAGGGACGCAGCATCGTGGTGCTGGCGAAACAGCGCTTTAACCTGCGCGAACGCGATCTGCAGTCGCTGCACGCCACCTTTGTCCCCTTTACCGCGCAAACGCGGATGAGCGGCATCAATATCGATCAGCGCATGATCCGCAAAGGGTCGGTGGACGCCATTCGCCGCCACGTAGAGGCCAACGGTGGCCACTTCCCTGCCGATGTCGAGAAGCAGGTGGAAGAGGTCGCCCGCCAGGGGGCCACGCCGCTGGTGGTCGCCGAAGGGGAAAAGGTGCTGGGGATTATTTCACTCAAAGATATCGTCAAAGGCGGCATCAAAGAACGTTTCGCCCAGCTGCGCAAAATGGGCATTAAAACGGTGATGATCACCGGTGATAACCGCCTGACCGCTGCGGCGATCGCCGCCGAGGCCGGCGTCGACGATTTCCTCGCCGAAGCGACGCCGGAAGCCAAGCTGGCGCTGATCCGCCAGTATCAGTCGGAAGGTCGGCTGGTGGCGATGACCGGTGACGGCACCAACGACGCGCCCGCGCTGGCGCAGGCCGACGTGGCGGTAGCCATGAACTCAGGCACCCAGGCGGCGAAAGAGGCGGGCAACATGGTCGACCTGGATTCCAACCCCACCAAGCTGATTGAGGTGGTCCATATCGGCAAACAGATGCTGATGACGCGCGGCTCGCTGACCACCTTCAGTATTGCCAACGACGTGGCGAAATATTTCGCCATTATTCCGGCGGCGTTTGCCGCGGTCTATCCCCAGCTGGCCATGCTGAACGTGATGGGCCTGCATTCGCCATCGTCGGCGATCCTCAGCGCCGTTATCTTCAACGCGCTGATCATCGTCTTCCTGATCCCGCTGGCCCTGAAAGGGGTGAGCTATCGCCCGCTCTCCGCCTCGGCGATGCTGCGCCGCAATCTGTGGATCTACGGCCTCGGCGGTCTGCTGGTGCCTTTTATCGGTATTAAAGCCATCGACCTGCTGCTGACCCTGAGCGGTCTGGTGTGAGGAACAAACTATGTCATTGATTCGTCCAGCACTTGTGCTATTTATTCTGTTAACCCTGTTCACCGGCGGCGTTTATCCTCTGCTGACCACCAGCCTGGGGCAGTGGTGGTTTAACTCACAGGCCAACGGCTCGCTGATCCGCATGAACGGCGAGGTGCGCGGCTCGGCGCTGATTGGCCAGAACTTTACCGCCGCAGGCTATTTCCAGGGTCGCCCGTCAGCCACCGCGGAGACAGCGGATAACCCGATGGCCTCTGGCGGCAGCAACCTCGCCGCCAGCAACCCGGCGCTGGATAAGGCGGTGAGCGAGCGGGTGCAGGCCCTGCGCGCCGCAAACCCGGATGCCGACCCGCGTGTGCCGGTCGAACTGGTCACCACCTCGGCGAGCGGTCTCGATAACAACCTGACCCCGGCCGCCGCGCTGTGGCAGGCGCCGCGGGTGGCCAAAGCGCGCCAGCTGAGCGTCGACCAGGTGACCGCGCTGGTTAACCAGGCCACACAAAAGCCGCTGCTGAGCTTCCTTGGCCAGCCGGTGGTCAATATACTGCAACTCAATATGGCGCTGGATGCCCTGAAGGATAAGTAAATGAGTGACGAGCCGCTGCGTCCGGACCCTGACCGCCTGCTGCAGCACACCGCCGCCCCGCATCGCGGCAAACTAAAAGTGTTCTTCGGCGCCTGCGCCGGGGTGGGGAAAACCTGGGCGATGCTGGCGGAAGCGCAGCGGCTCCGGGCGCAGGGGTTGGATATTCTGATTGGCGTGGCGGAGACCCACGGCCGGAAAGAGACCGCCGCGATGCTGCAGGGCCTGAGCACCCTGCCGCCGCGGCGGCTCGCCCACCGCGGGCGCTACGTGTATGAGTTCGATCTCGACGCCGCCCTCGCCCGCCGTCCGGCGCTGATTCTGGTGGATGAGCTGGCGCACAGTAATGCCCCCGGCTCCCGCCATCCAAAGCGCTGGCAGGATGTGGACGAACTGCTGGAGGCCGGGATTGACGTCTTCACCACCGTTAACGTCCAGCATCTGGAAAGTCTGAATGACGTCGTCAGCGGGATCACCGGCGTGCAGGTGCGAGAGACCGTCCCCGATCCCTTCTTTGACGCCGCGGACGACGTGGTGCTGGTGGATCTGCCCCCTGACGATCTGCGCCAGCGGCTCAATGAGGGCAAAGTCTATATCGGTGGCCAGGCCGAGCGCGCTATCGAGAACTTTTTCCGCAAAGGGAACCTGATTGCGCTGCGCGAACTGGCCCTGCGCCGCACCGCCGATCGCGTCGATGAGCAGATGCGCGCCTGGCGCGACCGCCAGGGCCAGGAGAAAGTCTGGCACACCCGCGACGCGATCCTGCTCTGTATCGGGCACAACACCGGCAGCGAAAAGCTGGTGCGTACCGCCGCACGGCTCGCCGCCCGTCTGGGCAGCGTCTGGCATGCGGTGTATGTCGAGACCCCTTCCCTGCACCAGCTACCGGAAGCCCGGCGACGGGCCATCCTCGCCGCGCTGCGTCTGGCCCAGGAGCTGGGCGCCGAAACCGCCACCCTCTCCGACCCGTCAGAAGAGAAAGCGGTTCTCCATTACGCCCGCGAACACAACCTTGGGAAAATTGTCATCGGCCGCCAGAGCAAGCGCCGCTGGTGGGATCGTAGCGGTTTTGCCGACCGTCTGGCTCGCCACGCGCCGGACCTCGATCTGGTGGTCATCGCCCTGGATGAAAAACCCTTCCCCTTTCCGGTGCGCGCCAGCGACAGTCGTCCGGCGCTGGAGAAATGGCGCCTGCAGCTGCAGGGCTGCGCGGTGGCGGTGGCGCTGTGCGCCATCATTACCCTGGTGGCCATGCAGTGGCTGATGGCCTTCGAAGCCGCTAACCTGGTGATGCTCTATCTGCTGGGGGTGGTGATCATCGCTCTGCTCTACGGCCGCTGGCCGTCGGTCCTGGCGACGGTGATTAACGTTATCAGCTTCGATCTCTTTTTTGTCGCCCCGCGCGGCACGCTGGCGGTGTCCGATGTCCAGTATCTGCTCACCTTCGGCGTGATGCTCACCGTGGGCCTGCTTATCGGTAACCTCACCGCCGGCGTGCGCTACCAGGCGCGGGTGGCGCGCTACCGCGAGCGGCGTACCCGCCATCTGTATGAGATGTCCAAAGCGCTGGCGGTGGGTCGTAGCCAGCAGGATATCGCCACCACCAGCGAGCGGTTTATCGCCTCCACCTTTCAGGCCCGCAGCCAGCTGCTGCTCCCGGACGCCCAGGGGAAACTGCTGCCCTTAACCCACCAGCCCGGGCTGACGCCGTGGGATGACGCCATCGCCCGCTGGAGCTTTGATAAGGGTCAACCCGCCGGCGCCGGCACCGATACCCTGCCCGGCGTGCCGTATCAGATCCTGCCCCTGAAGAGCGCCGCCCGCACCTGGGGCCTGCTGGTGGTGGAGCCGGCGAATCTGCGCCAGCTGATGATCCCGGAGCAGCAGCGGCTGCTGGAGACCTTCACCCTGTTGGTGGCCAGCGCCCTGGAGCGTCTCACCTTGACCGCCAGCGAAGAGCAGGCCCGACTAACCAGCGAGCGCGAAAGCCTGCGTAACTCGCTGCTTGCCGCCCTCTCGCACGATCTGCGTACCCCGCTGACCGTGCTGTTTGGCCAGGCGGAAATCCTGACCCTCGATCTGGCCAGCGAGGGCTCGAAGCATGCCCCGCAGGCCAACGAAATCCGCCAGCATGTGCTCAACACCACCAGGCTGGTGAACAACCTGCTGGATATGGCGCGGATCCAGTCCGGCGGCTTTAACCTCCACAAGGAGTGGCTGACGCTGGAGGAGGTGGTCGGCAGCGCGCTGCGCATGCTCGAACCGAGCCTCGGCGGCCAGCACGTTCAACTGGATTTACCCGATCCGCTGCAGCTGGTGCATGTTGACGGGCCGCTGTTCGAGCGGGTGCTGATCAATCTGCTGGAGAATGCCCATAAGTATGCCGGCGCCCGGGCGGACATCGGTATTCGCGCCGAAGCGGACGCCCGGCAGCTGTCGCTGGAAGTATGGGATAATGGTCCAGGGATCCCGGCGGGCCAGGAACAGGCTATCTTTGATAAATTCGCCCGCGGCAACAAAGAATCGGCGATCCCCGGCGTCGGGCTGGGCCTTGCCATCTGTCAGGCCATCGTCGACGTCCACGGCGGGACCATCTCCGCCAGCAACCGGCCAGAGGGCGGCGCCTCATTCCGTGTTACACTGCCGGGAGAAACGCCCCCTGAACTGGAAGAGCTATCTGAGGAATTGTGATTAACGTTCTGATTATCGAAGACGAACACGCTATCCGTCGATTTCTGCGCACCGCGCTGGAAGCCGACGGCATGCGCGTATTTGAAGCGGAAACCCTGCAGCGCGGGCTGATCGAAGCCGCCACCCGTAAGCCCGACCTCGCGATCCTCGATCTCGGCCTGCCGGATGGTGATGGCATTGATTTTATTCGCGACCTGCGCCAGTGGAGTCAGATGCCGATTATCGTCCTGTCAGCGCGTAGCGAAGAGCATGACAAAATTGCCGCCCTGGATGCCGGCGCCGATGACTACTTAAGTAAACCCTTTGGCATCGGCGAGCTGCAGGCCCGCCTGCGCGTCGCGCTGCGTCGCCACGGCGCGGCGCAGGCCGACGAGCCGGTGGTGCGCTTCGCCGACCTGGAGGTCAATATCCCTGCCCGCCGCATCCTGCGCGGCAGCGAAGAGATCCACCTGACGCCCATCGAGTTTCGTCTGCTGGCGGCGTTATTGAATAATCCCGGCAAAGTGCTTACCCAGCGCCAGCTGCTGAATCAAGTGTGGGGACCTAACGCCGTGGAGCACAGCCATTATCTGCGGATCTATATGGGTCACCTGCGGCAAAAGCTGGAGGCCGATCCGGCGCGCCCTCAGCATCTGCTGACCGAAACCGGGATTGGCTATCGCTTTATGCCCTGAGCCCCGCCTCTGCAGTACCAGAGGCTGGTGATTTTCAGCCCTTCAGAGAGTAGCAGGAAGCCTGCCAGGATCGCTAAATGCCTGACGCCGGCGGCCTGAATCAGCCACAGACCCAAAGAAAGCGAAGGCTGCATAAACACCAGCCTGAGCGGCGCCTGCCCCCAGGCCAGCCACAGCCCATAGCGGCTCTGACGGAAAAAGAGGATCATCGACAACGGGATGCTGATAATCAGCAGCACATTTAGCGGATAGAGCCAGACCGCCGCAGAGCCCCAGGTGTGCAGCAGCTGGAGATAAGCCAGCAGGTCGTCGTAAAAAGGGAGTCGGCGGTGGGCAATATTCCACCATAAGAATTGCAGGACGAAAAAGAGATCCATCCACGCCCAGAACAAAAACAGGGACTTCCGTTGTATTTTCATCGCTATCCTTGCGAAAAAAATCAGGCCCGCAAGGGGCCTGATGATCGTGCGCCGTTAAGCGTTCTTCAGCACTTCACTGACAATCTCTACCGCTTCTTTTTCAATCAGCTTGCGATGTTCTTCGCCGAGGAAGCTTTCGCAGTAGATCTTGTAGGCGTCTTCGGTGCCTGACGGGCGTGCCGCAAACCAGCCGTTGTCGGTCATCACTTTCAGGCCGCCAATCGCCGCCCCGTTGCCCGGCGCCGCGGTCAGACGAGCGGTGATCGGATCCCCCGCCAGGGTGTCAGCGCTGACCATTTCCGGTGACAGCTTAGACAGCGCCGCTTTCTGCGCGGAGGTCGCGGAAGCCTGCAGACGGTTGTAGCTCGGCGCGCCGAAGCGTTCCGCCAGCTCGTTATAGTGCTCCTGCGGGTTTTTCCCGGTCACTGCGGTGATTTCCGCCGCCAGCAGGCACATGATGATGCCGTCTTTATCGGTGGACCACGGCGTGCCGTCGAAGCGCAGGAAGGAGGCCCCGGCGCTCTCTTCGCCGCCGAAGCCGAAGCTGCCGTCGAACAGGCCGTCAACGAACCACTTAAAGCCCACCGGCACTTCCACCAGCTTGCGGCCCAGATCGTTCACCACGCGGTCAATCATCGCCGAGGAGACCAGGGTTTTACCGACCGCCACCTCTTTGCCCCACTGCGGACGATGCTGGAACAGGTAGTTAATCGCCACCGCCAGGTAGTGGTTCGGATTCATCAGCCCGGCAGGGGTGACAATCCCGTGACGGTCGTAATCCGGGTCATTGGCAAATGCCAGATCGAACTTATCGCGCAGCGCCAGCAGGCCCGCCATCGCACATTCCGAGGAACAGTCCATGCGGATGGCGCCGTCTTTATCGAGGTGCATAAAGCGGAAGGTCTGGTCCACCTGGTCGTTCACAATGGTCAGATTGAGCTTGTAGTGCTCGCCAATGCGCTTCCAGTATTCGATACCGGACCCGCCCAGCGGATCGACGCCCAGCGTCAGGCCCGCTTTCTGGATCGCCGCCATGTCGACGATGTCCGCCAGGCCTTCAATGAACGGCTGCACCAGATCCTGCTCTTTGACGTGGCCGGAAGCCAGCGCCGCGTCCAGAGAAATGCGTTTCACACCCTGCAGGCCAGCGGCCAGCAGTTCGTTGGCACGGTTTTCCACCACTTTGGTGACGTTGGTATCAGCCGGACCGCCGTTTGGCGGGTTGTACTTGATACCGCCATCTTCCGGCGGGTTGTGTGACGGGGTGATCACAATGCCGTCCGCCAGCGGACCGCCTTTTTTGTTATGCACCAGAATCGCGTTGGAGACCGCCGGCGTCGGGGTGAAGCCGTTGTTTTCCTGAACGATAACGTCAACGCCGTTGGCGGTTAACACTTCCAGCACCGAAATAAACGCCGGCTCGGACAGGGCGTGGGTATCTTTACCGACATAGCACGGACCGGTGATCCCGTTCTTCGCACGATCTTCCGCAATAGCCTGGGCGATGGCCAGGATATGCGGTTCGTTGAAGTTGTGACGCGCCGCGCTGCCGCGATGGCCGGAGGTGCCGAATTTGACCGCATGCTCCGCATTACCGACTTCAGGCTTCAGCACGTAGTACTGAGCAGTCAGTTGGGCGACGTTAATCAAATCACTCTGTTGCGCAGGCTGCCCCGCACGTTTATCGATTGCCATTGCCTGATCCTTCTGGTGCAAATGTTAAAAAGCTAGATCGTGCCGCAAACCTTTTCAATCAGCTCCGCAGGGAACTGCATCGACTGCATGATGTGCTCAATCATGCTGCATTTACGGCCGGTATTGGTATTGGTGATCACCCACCACGGTGTACCAGGAACCTGTTTCGGTTTGGTCTGATTACCGCTTTTCAGCAGCGTACGCGCATCTTCCGCGAAGTAAACGCGCGTGCGGCCGTGCAGAGACTCAGTGGCCTCGGCAAATGCTTTACTGTCCAGGGAATAGAGGGTGGTCAACACCAGCATAAAACGGTTCACCGCGCGCTTCTGCTCGGCGTATTCATCAGATAACAGCATCTCGCGCATGGCGCGGACTTTATCTTTCACCGGGTTAGCGGGTTTCACCTCAGCGGCAGGCGTGGGCGCCAGCGTCGGCGCGGCTTTGCTGACCGGTGTAGCCGGTTGGGAAACGGCGGAAAATTTCAGCATACGCCGTAAAATGTCGGATGCGCTCTCGCCGATATGCAGAGTGTGGCTGGCAATATAGCGGTAGAGTTCATCATCAACTTCAATTGTTTTCATCTTAATCCAGTGCGATATCTTTTCTGAATACAAATCGTTGGGATTATAAGTACAAATCCCAACCGCGGATAGCGTCAAACCAGGATGGCGGTAAAACTCAGAAAACTTCTGGGTCTTGCAGCCGGATGGCAGAATGTCCAACATAATACCCTAACCCGACGGAGCGAAAAAAAGAACTTTGCCATGAAATTAAATAGCCGAGCGCAATCTGCACAGAATCCGCACAACCACTCCCCGATCGTGCTGGTCCATGGTCTGTTTGGCAGCCTGGACAACCTGGGCATCCTCGCCCGCGACCTGATCGCCGACCACGATATTCTGCAGGTCGATATGCGCAACCACGGTTTGTCGCCGCGGTCGCCAGAGATGACCTACCCCGCGATGGCGCAGGATCTGCTCGACACGCTCGATGCACATCAGATTGAACGGGCCACCTTTATCGGCCATTCGATGGGCGGCAAAGCGGTGATGGCGTTGACCGCCCTGGCCCCGGAGCGCATCAGCGGTCTGGTGGCTATTGATATCGCGCCGGTGGATTATCACGTTCGCCGCCATGATGAGATCTTCGCCGCTATTCGCGCCGTCAGCGAATCCGCCGCCAGCACTCGCCAGCAGGCGGCGCAGGTGATGCGCGAGCATCTGCAGGAAGAGGGCGTGATTCAGTTCCTGCTGAAATCTTTCGTCGACGGCGACTGGCGCTTCAACGTCCCGGTGCTGTGGGACCAGTACCCGCATATCGTCGGCTGGGAAACCATCCCGGCCTGGCCGCACCCAACGCAGTTTATTCCCGGCGGCAACTCCCCCTATGTGACCGACGCCTACCGCGACCCACTGCTGGCCCAGTTCCCGCAGGCTCGGGCCCACGTCATCGCCGGCGCCGGCCACTGGGTTCATGCCGAGAAACCCGAGGCGGTGTTGCGCGCGATCCGCCGCTATCTGACGAGCATAGCCGCCTGATTGGCTAAAATATGCCCGACCGCGCCGCAGAATGCCCGCGGTCGTTGGCGCAGCCGTTCGCCTGATGTATGATGGCGCGCTATCTGCGCCGGCTAGAGCCCGGCAGCTTGTTTCCCCGAAGTCACTCAGAATCATGGCAAAAGAACAAACGGACCGTACGACATTAGATTTGTTCGCAAACGAGCGTCGCCCGGGAAGACCGAAAACCAATCCGCTGTCGCGCGATGAACAACTGCGCATCAACAAACGTAATCAGCTGAAACGCGATAAAGTGCGCGGGCTGAAGCGCGTGGAGCTAAAGCTCAACGCCGACGCGGTCGATGCGCTTAACGAACTGGCGGAAGCGCGTAATATGAGCCGCAGCGATCTCATTGAAGAGATGCTGATGACGCAATTAACCGCCCTGCGCAGCCAGGGAAAACTCTAACTTTCCGCGAAAAATCCGCATTCATGTAGCAGAGTGTGCAGTCGGGCGTGATTGCTGTTTCCGCGCCCTTGCCTGTTCTGCTATGATTGCCGTTATCTGTGGGCATCGCGTCCCTACCACATCATTTAAGTTTCAAGAGGTTATTTTACTCATGGCAATCATCGGCATCTTTTTTGGCAGCGACACCGGCAACACCGAAAATATTGCAAAAATGATTCAAAAGCAGCTTGGTAAAGATGTTGCTGATGTTCACGACATTGCCAAAAGCAGCAAAGAAGATCTGGAAGCCCACGACATCCTGCTGCTCGGCATCCCGACCTGGTACTACGGTGAAGCGCAGTGTGACTGGGACGACTTCTTCCCGACGCTGGAAGAGATCGACTTTAACGGCAAACTGGTGGCGCTGTTCGGCTGCGGCGACCAGGAAGACTACGCAGAGTACTTCTGCGATGCGCTGGGCACCATCCGCGACATCATTGAGCCGCGCGGCGCGACCATCGTTGGCCACTGGCCGACTGCCGGCTATCACTTCGAGGCCTCTAAAGGCCTGGCGGATGACGACCACTTCGTCGGCCTCGCCATTGATGAAGACCGCCAGCCGGAGCTGACCAACGAGCGCGTTGAGAAGTGGGTGAAGCAGGTGGCCGAAGAGCTGCACCTCGAAGAAATCAAAAACGCCTGATGATTAAGCGGCGCAATCATTGAGTTGCGTCGCATTAATAGACAAAAGCAATCAAACTAATAGCTACAAGTTTTTAACTTTTAATCACATATCTGTACAATGTCCTCTGATTCTACGAGGCACGTGACGCAGTTTGTAGCTGGTGCCTCGTTTTTGACAGCAAACCAGGCCCGATACTTGCAGTTTTCATTTACCAGTGGCAGTTCTATAATGAGACGCATTACGTCGGGTTAATTTCTGTATGACTTCCGTTGAAGGAAGTAGATCGTTTAGCAACAGGACAGATTCCGCATGACTGACAACAATACCGCATTAAAGAAGGCTGGCCTGAAAGTCACACTTCCTCGACTGAAAATCCTTGAAGTGCTGCAGGAACCGGATAACCATCATGTCAGTGCGGAAGACTTATATAAACGCCTGATCGACATGGGCGAAGAGATTGGTCTGGCGACCGTTTACCGCGTCCTCAACCAGTTTGATGACGCCGGTATCGTGACTCGTCATAATTTTGAAGGCGGTAAATCCGTTTTCGAACTGACTCAGCAGCATCACCACGATCACCTGATCTGCCTCGACTGCGGCAAAGTGATCGAATTCAGTGATGACTCTATCGAAGCGCGCCAGCGTGAAATCGCGTCCCGTCACGGCATCCGCCTGACCAACCACAGTCTGTATCTGTACGGCCACTGTGCGGAAGGTGATTGCCGCGAGGACGAACACGCCCACGACGCGGTGGAAAAGTAATTCCCCGCTTCGCCTGCTCTGAAAAGCCAACCTGCCGGTTGGCTTTTTTATGGGCGCTTCTGCCGCGCTTCCCGCTCACGTCCCGGCGGTGACCCTCGCGAGTCCCCGCTTTGTCCGGAGAGTTGATATGGAACTTCGCCAGCTACGCTATTTTGCGCGCATTGTTGAAACCGGCAGCATGGGCCGCGCCGCGCTCGATCTGAATATCGGCGTCTCGGCGCTCAGCCAGCAGATCGCGCGTCTGGAAAATGAGCTGGCCATTCGCCTCCTGCAGCGGACCTCCCGCGGCGTGACGCCCACCAGCGCGGGCCTCGCTTTCTACTCACAGGCGCAGCTGGCGCTGCGTCATGCCGATGATGCCATCCTCGCCGCCCGCGAGGCGCGGCTGTCGGGCCACGTCAGCGTCGGCATGGCCCCCAGTACCGCCTCCGTTCTGGGCGTTCCGTTCATCAACGCGATGCGCGAGAGCTACCCCGACGTCCGCCTGCACCTGGTGGAAAGCCTCTCCGGGAATCTGGAGCGGATGATCAACACCCGCCAGCTGGATTTAGCCATCGTCTTCCAGCAGGAGAAGATCCTGCGCTGGAGCGCCAGACCGGTGCTCGAAGAGCGCCTGTTCCTGATTGGCACCCATGCGCTGTTGGCCTCGCTGCCGGATGATCCTGTATCCCCTGACCAGCTCACCACCCTACCGCTGATTATGCCAAGCCAGGGCCACGGCCTGCGCGGCAGGCTGGAGGCGGTTTGCCAGCAGCACAACCTCAGCGTTGAGGTGGTGGCGGACATTGACGGTCTGGCCCTGCTGATGCAGGCCGTGCGCAGCGGGCTGGGCGCCACCCTGCAGCCCGGGGCCGCCATTTCCCATCTCGACCATCAGGCGCTGAGGGTGATCGGCATCGCTAATCCGGTCCTCAGCCGCCCCAACTTTCTGGTCAGCCTGTCGGATGATGAGCTCACCCCGGCAGGCCTTGCGGCAAGGGTAATACTGAGCAAAGTCATGCGCCAGCTGGTGGAGTCCGATCGCTGGCCAGGTTCTACCCTTTACGTTAACTAAACCCCTCTTTAGCGCTACGCCATAGCGCCCTGCCGCCGTTACCGCCTACATTCCCATTACAAATTTAACAATTAATTAAATTACAAGGGAACCGATGATGGTGGATGTACTGGTCATTGGCGGCGGCAATGCCGCGCTATGCGCCGCCTTAACCGCCCGGGAAGCCGGCGCCTCGGTGCTGCTGCTGGAGGCGGCGCCGCGGGAGTGGCGAGGCGGCAACTCGCAGCACACGCGTAACCTGCGCTGTATGCACGATGCGCCACAGGACGTGCTGGTCGACAGCTACCCGGAAGAGGAGTACTGGCAGGATCTGCTGCGCGTCACCGAAGGGAACACCAACGAAGCGCTGGCCCGGCTGGTGATCCGCACCTCATCCCAGTGCCGGGACTGGATGCGCCAGCACGGGGTTAACTTTCAGCCGCCGCTCTCCGGCGCCCTGCACGTGGCCCGCACCAACGCCTTTTTTATGGGCGGCGGCAAAGCGCTGGTCAATGCCTATTACCGCAGCGCAGAGCAGATGGGGGTGCAGATCCGCTACAACACGCCGGTGCAGGCCCTGGAGCTGCGCAACGGTGAATTTGTCGCCGCGCTGGCGGGCGAGGAACGGATTGTCGCGAAAAGCTGCGTTCTCGCCGCCGGCGGATTTGAATCCAACCGCGAGTGGCTGCGCGAGGCCTGGGGGCAAAATGACCGCGGCGAATGGCCCGCCGATAACTTTCTCATCCGCGGCACGCGCTTCAACCAGGGGGTGCTGCTCAAGTTTATGATCGACGCCGGGGCCGATATCATCGGCGATCCTTCTCAGTCCCACTGCGTCGCCATTGACGCCCGGGCGCCGCTCTATGACGGCGGGATCTGCACCCGCGTCGACTGCGTTTCGCTGGGGGTGGTGGTCAACCGCGATGCCGTGCGCTTTTATGATGAAGGGGAAGATTTCTGGCCTAAACGCTACGCCATCTGGGGCCGACTGGTCGCCCACCAGCCCGGCCAGATCGGCTACTCGATCATCGACAGCAAAGCCATCGGCCACTTTATGCCCCCGGTCTTTCCCGGCGCTCAGGCCAATACCATCGCGGAACTGGCCCGCCAGCTGGGGCTTGACGGCGAACGTTTAGCGCAAACCATCGCCGACTATAATGCCGCCTGCGCGCCGGGCCAGTTCGATCACACCCGCCTGGATAACTGCGCGACCTCTGGCCTCACGCCGGCGAAAACTCACTGGGCGCGCCCCATCGATACGCCGCCTTACTACGGCTACGCCCTGCGTCCGGGGATCACCTTCACCTACCTCGGGCTATACGTCGACGACACCGCCGCCGTCCATTTCGCCGGTCAACCCAGCCGTAATCTCTTCGTCGCCGGGGAAATGATGGCTGGCAACGTGCTGGGCAAGGGCTACACCGCCGGCGTTGGGATGTCGATCGGCACCACCTTCGGCCGTATCGCCGGCCAGCAAGCCGCCCGGGCGGCACAGCAGGAGAAACGCCATGAAGTCGCTTGAAAAGCTGATCATTGACGCGCAGATCATCACCGAACCGGAAGCGGAAGTCGAACGGGTGATGCAGGTGTGTAACGCCTGCCGCTACTGCGAAGGGTTTTGCGCCGTGTTCCCGGCGATGACCCAGCGCCTGGCCTTTGGCAAGGCGGATATCAACTATCTGGCTAACCTGTGCCATAACTGCGGCGCTTGCCTGCACGCCTGCCAGTACGCGCCACCGCACGAGTTCGCCATTAACGTGCCGAAGGCGATGGCCGAAGTCCGGCTCGAGACCTATCAACACTACGCCCAGCCCGCCGCCTTTGGCAGCCTGTACCGCCGGGCCGGCATGACCACCGTGCTGGCGCTGGTTGGCGGCCTGATTATCTTTCTGCTGCTGGCGATGGGGCTCAAAGGCTCGCTGCTTCATCCGCCGCTGGCGGGCGACTTCTACCAGATATTCCCCCATAACCTGCTGGCGTGGATGTTTGGCTCGGTCTTTGTGCTGGCGATTGGCTTACTGATGACCGGGGTGATCCGCTTCTGGCGCGAGATCTCCCCTGGCCAGCCGCAACCGATTGATATCGCAAAGGCATCCCATGATGCGCTGACGCTGAAATATCTCGACGGCGGGCACGGGAAAGGCTGCAACGAAGCCGATGACGCCTTCACTCTGCTGCGCCGCCGATTCCACCACTGCACCTTCTACGGTTTTATGCTCTGCTTCGCCGCCACCGTGGTGGCCACGGGCTATCACTATATCGCCGGCCGGGAAGCCCCCTACCCGTTCTTCAGCCTGCCGGTGCTGCTCGGCACCCTCGGCGGCATCGGCCTGCTGGTCGGCCCGGCGGGCCTGCTGTGGCTGAACCTGCGCCGCTCGCCGCTGCACGGCGACGCGCGGCAGAAGCCGATGGATCGCGGATTTATTCTGCTGCTGCTGCTGACCAGCTTCACTGGCCTGGCGCTGCTGGCGGGGCGGGATACCTCGTGGATGGGCATCCTGCTCGCCATCCACCTCGGGGTAGTGATGGCCCTGTTCTTAACCCTGCCGTATGGAAAATTCGCCCACGGATTTTATCGCTGTGCGGCGTTACTCAAGTGGGCGATTGAGAAACGCCGCGGAAAACAGGTGGGCGTCGCCGGCGACTGACCTACCCCCTCTGCACCCGATAACAACAAGATAAAGACAATGGAGAGCACCCCCTATGACCCAACAACCCACCCGCGCCGGCACCGTCGGCGCTATCCTCCGCGTGACCAGCGGTAATTTTCTCGAACAGTTCGACTTCTTCCTGTTTGGCTTTTACGCCACCTATATCGCCCGCACCTTCTTTCCGGCGGAGAGCGAGTTCGCGGCGCTGATGCTCACCTTTGCGGTATTTGGTTCGGGCTTCCTGATGCGTCCCATCGGCGCGGTGGTGCTCGGCGCCTATATCGACAGAATCGGTCGCCGCAAAGGGCTGATGGTCACCCTGGCGATCATGGGCTGTGGGACGCTACTTATCGCCCTGGTCCCTGGCTATCAGACTATCGGTGTGCTGGCGCCGATCCTCGTATTAGTGGGCCGTCTGCTGCAGGGGTTCTCGGCGGGCGTCGAGCTTGGCGGAGTGTCGGTCTATCTCTCTGAAATCGCCACACCGGGCAATAAAGGCTTCTATACCAGCTGGCAGTCCGCCAGCCAGCAGGTGGCTATCATCATGGCGGCGCTGATCGGCTATGCGCTGAACGCCACGCTGGAACATGAGGAGATCGCCGCCTGGGGCTGGCGCATCCCCTTCTTTATTGGCTGCCTGATCATTCCGCTGATTTTCGTGCTGCGCCGCTCGCTGCAGGAAACCGAGGAATTCCTGCAGCGTAAACATCGCCCGGATACCAAAGAGATCCTGACCACCATCGCCAGGAACTGGCGCATTATTACCGCGGGGACCCTGCTGGTGGCGATGACCACCACCACGTTTTACTTTATTACCGTCTATACGCCAACCTACGGCAGAGCGGTGCTGCACCTCAGCGCCCGCGACAGTTTGCTGGTAACCATGCTGGTGGGCATCTCCAACTTCATCTGGTTACCGATTGGCGGAGCCATCTCTGACCGGATCGGTCGTCGCCCGGTGCTGATGGGAATTACCGTGCTGGCGCTGCTCACCACCTGGCCGGTGATGCACTGGCTTACCGCCGCGCCGGATTTCACCCGTATGACGCTGGTCCTGCTGTGGTTCTCGTTCTTCTTTGGCATGTATAACGGCGCGATGGTGGCGGCCCTCACCGAAGTGATGCCGGTTTATGTCCGCACCGTGGGCTTTTCGTTGGCCTTCAGCCTCGCCACCGCCATTTTCGGCGGCCTGACGCCGGCTATCTCCACTGCCCTGGTCGAGCTTACCGGCGATAAAAGCGCGCCGGGATGGTGGCTAATGTGCGCTGCACTGTGCGGCTTCATTGCCACCGCGCTGCTGTTTGTGCGCCTGAGTCGCGGCTATCAGCCGGCTGAGAGTCAGCGCTAAAAAAGCAAACGGGCGGAGATATGCTCCGCCCGTTTGCCGCTGCCGTCTGGCTTAATGGGTCGAATTATTGCTGCGGATCTCTTTCCAGATCTGGTCGCAGCGCGCTTTTACCGCCTGATCGTTGCCGGTGCGGGTAGCCTGGATACACTGCTGATAATCCAGCACCCGGACGCTCTCCTGGTTAGCAAACTGCTGGTGCTGTTTATCCTCTTTCAGGACATTCAGTACGCTCTGGCAGGCTTCAATCTTGTCCGGATTGCCTTCCGCCGTATTAATACAGGCGCTATAGGCATCTTTCAGTTTGGTGTCTTCTTTCGGGGCCGGGGACGTGGTGCAGGCCACCAGAGCCGATGCCATCATGGCAATAAGCAGCATTTTTTTCATTGTCGTTCTCCCAGAGGTGCGGCAGGCTCATGCCCGCCGCGCAGGCATTAGAAAATGGTGAACGGGGCGATAACCATGAACTTCACGTCGCGCTCATCCTGGAAGATGTTGCCGTAGCCGCCGCTCCAGCTCGGAATATCGGAATGGTTGTCGTACTGGGTAAAGTGCAGTTTAAACAGCGTGCCCTTCGCCCGGCCTTCCTGCACGGTATACATAGCATCGAGGCTATAGGCCGACTCTTTCAGGCGATAGTCAGGGTCATAGTACGCATCCGGAGAAGCCATTTTGCCAGGCTTCGCATCCCAGGCGTACACATAAGACGCGCCAAACGCCCAGCCCGGCATATCCCAGTTTTTCATGTCATACATCGCGCCGAAGAAGACTGCTTTTTCACCGTTGGCGTTGAAGTCGGAGCGGTTATCCCACCAGATATCGAGACGACCGTTGGAGGAGGCGTAGGTCGGGGTCATACGCTGCAGGAAGTAGCCCTGCTGGCCATCGGCCTTCACCCAGGTCCCTTCCAGACGCAGATCCAGCACATCCGCTACTTTATAGCCAAAGGTTAACGCCTGCAGCCATGCGGTGCCGTCATAGATGTCGTTGACCCCGCCGTTGCTGACCTTATCGCGAGTGCCGTAGAACTGGTAGCTGGTGCTCAACGGCGCGCCGGCGACGTCAAATTTGTAGCTGGCTTTAGCAAAGTACTGATCGATATAGCCCTGAGCCTGACCAAATGCCGCCTCCAGCACCAGGTCGTTTTTGAAATCATATTTGGCGCCGATGGAGTGAAGATAATCAACTTTGGTCTTCTTATCGTTCTGGTAGAAATCATCCATTTCGATATGCCATGGCGCTTTATACTCGTTCGTCCACATGTAGGAAAAACTTAACGCGCCCGCGGTGCCATAGTCGAAGTTGGCCCCGGCTTCCGCCCCCTGATAGGTCCCCGGCATGAAGCTCCAGTGCGGCGCCAGCAGGGTCTGACCGGTTGGCTGGATGTAGCCCGCGCGCGCCCACGCCGGACCGTATTTGAATTTCGCGGCGGCTTTATACAGGCTGATGCCGCTCTTATCGCCGGAGTAGTCTTCGTCATAGGCTTTGTTGCGCGACGAGAAGGCGATTTCGTTCGGGTGGCCGCTGTCGCCGTTCTCCGCCATTTCAATCGCGGTAAACGCCGCAATATCAAGGCCAAACATATCGGCGGCATAGCCGGACTGGAAGTCCAGGTTGGCGTTCCAGGTGGAGTGGGAAAGGTTGGTTTTGTATTTATCGCCGTCGGTCACATCTTTACGGTCACGCTCACGCTGCCAGTAATAGATACCGCCGGTTAAAGTAGAATCATCGATAAAGCCTGCTGCGCTGGCCTGCGGAATCACAACCCAGCCCGACATCGCGGTGACGGCGGCAATAGCCAGCGCCAGCGTACTACGTTTGCCACTAAACGTACGCATGTGCATATCCTCTTTGACGTTTTAAAAGGCGAAGACCAGAGGTCATTCGCTAAAAAATAAATAAAACTGCAAAATGTGGGGCGGCGAAAAAGGCCGCGAAACCACTGTAGATAGACTATTTTTCGTGACGCGAATTATCAATGTTTTTCGTGAGGCAAAGCTTAAGATTATGACAAAGCGCACATAATTTATGTCGTTTTGTTACAGTCTTATCTCTGATGATTTTGTCATGGAAGTCATTGCTAAATCAGGGAAAAATGCGAAGGCTGAAAGCGATTACATTGGTTTTTTATATGAGACAGGAAACATGAGAAGCGTTATTTATTTCCGGAGCGAAACAGAATTAATTCGCTTCGCGAAAATAAAAAGAGTAATTGGCTGATTCTGAAACAAAAAAAGCGCCGCAGAGTGCGGCGCTTTGACGGTAGGGAAAATGTTATTCGCCCGCTTTCGCCCAGGTATCGCGCAGACCGACGGTGCGGTTAAACACCAGACTGGTTGCGGTTGCATAGCGGCTGTCGAGGCAGAAGTAACCTTCACGCTCAAACTGGTAAGCTTTACCGGCTTCCGCCTGCGCCAGGCTCGGCTCCGCGTAACCCTGTTTGATCACCAGCGATTCCGGATTGATCACCGCGAGGAAATCCTCCGCTGCACCCGGGTTTGGTACGCTGAACAGGCGATCGTAGAGACGGATCTCTACCGGCAGCGCATGCGCCGCGCTCACCCAGTGGATCACGCCTTTGACCTTGCGGCCGTCAGCCGGATCTTTGCTCAGGGTGTCGGCATCGTAGGTGCAGAAGATAGTAGTGATATTGCCTTCGGCATCTTTCTCCACGCGTTCCGCTTTGATGACGTAGGCGTTGCGCAGACGTACTTCTTTGCCCAGCACCAGACGCTTGTACTGCTTGTTGGCTTCTTCACGGAAGTCCGCGCGGTCGATCCAGATTTCCGCGCTGAACGGCACTTCGCGGCTGCCCATCTCCGGCTTGTTCGGATGGTTCGGCATCGCCACCATTTCGCTTTCGCCCTGCGGGTAGTTCTCGATAACCAGTTTCACCGGATCGATCACCGCCATCGCGCGCGGCGCGTTTTCGTTGAGATCTTCGCGAATACAGGACTCCAGCGACGCCATCTCAATGGTGTTGTCCTGCTTGGTCACGCCGATACGCTTGCAGAATTCGCGGATGGATTCGGCGGTGTAGCCGCGACGACGCAGACCGGAGATGGTCGGCATCCGCGGATCGTCCCAGCCCTCCACGTGCTTCTCAGTCACCAGCTGGTTCAGCTTACGCTTGGACATCACGGTGTATTCGAGATTCAGGCGCGAGAATTCGTACTGGCGCGGGTGAACCGGGATGCTGATGTTGTCCAGCACCCAGTCGTACAGACGACGGTTGTCCTGGAACTCCAGGGTACACAGCGAGTGGGTAATGCCTTCCAGCGCATCGCTGATGCAGTGGGTGAAGTCGTACATCGGGTAGATGCACCACTTGTTGCCGGTCTGATGATGCTCAGCGAACTTAATGCGGTACAGCACCGGATCGCGCATCACGATGAACGGCGACGCCATATCGATCTTCGCGCGCAGGCAGGCCTTGCCCTCTTCGAAGCCGCCGCTGCGCATTTTTTCGAACAGCGCCAGGTTTTCTTCCACGCTGCGGTCGCGATACGGGCTGTTTTTACCCGGCGCTTTCAGGGTGCCGCGGTATTCGCGGATCTCATCAGGAGAGAGTTCATCAACGTAGGCCAGGCCTTTGTTGATCAGCTCAACCGCATACTGATGCAGCTGATCAAAGTAATCAGACGAGTAGCAAACGTCCCCGGACCAGTGGAAACCTAACCACTGCACGTCGTTTTTAATCGACTCCACGTATTCGATATCTTCTTTCACCGGGTTGGTGTCATCGAAACGCAGGTTGCATTGGCCCTGATAATCCTGGGCGATGCCGAAGTTCAGGCAGATGGATTTCGCATGGCCAATGTGCAGATAACCGTTCGGCTCCGGCGGGAAGCGGGTGTGAACGGTGGTGTGCTTACCGGTAGCCAGATCTTCATCAATGATCTGACGGATAAAGTTAGTCGGGCGGGCTTCTGCCTCACTCATCACGGGTTCCTCAAAGCGTAAACAACGTATAACGGCACATGATCTTACAAGCAGGGCGTAGTGACAACTATTAGTTACGTAAAATAGGTATCAGAAGAGGATTATGGGGCCGATTGCTGGAAAAAAAAGCGGCGAAGGTTTCCCTTCGCCGCTGAGGCATAAACTCGACTCAGGAGCCTTACTTGCCTTTAATCTCATACAGCGGCGTCTGGCCGGCTACGACCTTACCGCTCGCCAGTATCACCAGCGCGCTGTAGTCATCGCTATTGCTGCAGACGACCGGGCTAATCATCGAGCGCGCGTTGGCGTTGAGGAAGTCCAGATCCATTTCCAGAATCGGCTCGCCCGCCTTCACGTCCGTGCCCTCTTCAACCAGACGTTTGAAGCCCTTGCCTTCCAGCGCCACGGTGTCGATACCCATGTGGACGACGATTTCCGCACCGTTGTTGGTTTCGAGGCAGAACGCGTGGTTAGTGTTGAAAATTTTCACCACGGTACCGGCGGCCGGGGCCACCACGATGTTGCTGGTCGGTTTCACCGCGATACCGTCGCCGACGGCTTTGCTGGCGAAGGCTTCGTCCGGCACCTGCTCGAGGGCCACCACGTCACCGGTAATCGGCGAAACCAGCGACTCAACGGTCTTCGCGTTCGCTACCGCCTGCGGTTTAGCCGCTGGCGCTGCGGTGGCGACGTTGCCAGCCGGTGCGGTTGCCGCTGCCGCTACCGGGCCGCGGGTAACCACTTTTTTCATCTCATCGCCGATAGACTCTGCCTTCGCGCCGACGATAACCTGGATGGTTTGCTTATTCAGCTTCACCACCCCGGATGCGCCGAGACGTTTACAGGCGGCGTCGTTCACTTTCGCCGAATCGCCCACGGTCAGACGCAGACGGGTAATACAGGCGTCAATCGCTTTCAGGTTGTCCGTTCCGCCCACCGCGGCGATATAGCTGGTCGCCAGCTGGGTCAGGCCTTCTTCAGTGTTGCTGTTGGCTTCTTCCGTTACCACGTCAGCGGCTTTGTCTTCACGACCCGGTGTTTTCAGGTTGAACATGCGGATCACCGCGCTGAACAGCAGGAAGTAGACGAAGAAGAAGACCACGCCCATCACCAGCAGCATCCAGACGTTTTTGCTGGCGGCCGGCAGGCTGTACATCAGCACGTAGTCAATGGCGCCGGCGGAGAAGGAGAAGCCCGCATGAATGCCCAGCGCCGTTGCGATGAACAGGCTGATACCGGTCAGTACCGCGTGCAGGAGGTACAGCAGCGGAGCCAGGAACATGAACAGGAATTCCAGCGGCTCGGTTACCCCGGTCAGGAACGCGGTGATGGCAACAGACAGCAGCATACCGCCCACCATTGGACGACGCGCTTTCGGAGCGGCCAGATACATCGCCAGCGCCGCGCCCGGCAGACCAAACATCATGATTGGGAAGAAGCCGGACATGAACATCCCCGCGGTGCCGTCGCCGGCGTAGAAGCGGTTGATGTCGCCGTGGAACACGGCGCCTGCGGCGTTAGTAAACTCACCAATCTGGAACCAGGCGATGGTGTTCAGCACCTGATGCAGGCCGGTCGGGATCAGCAGACGGTTGATAAAACCGAAGATACCGGAACCCAGTGCCCCTGCGGAAACGATCCACTCGCCGCCCGCATGAATAGCGTGCTGCACCGGCGGCCAAACGTAGCCGAAGATCGCCGCGAGAATCAGACAGAAGAAGCCGGTGGCGATCGGCACGAAGCGTTTGCCGCCGAAGAAGCTCAGGAAGTCCGGCAGCTTGATGCCGGCCCAGCGGTTGTACACCGCCCCTGCTACCAGACCGGTAATGATACCGGCCAGTACGCCCATGTTAATTTCCGGATTGATGGTGACCATCGCTTTGGTCATCACGAAATAACCTACTGCCCCGGCCAGCGCCGCAGAACCGGCGTTATCCTTGGACCAGCTTGACGCCACACCGATAGCAAAGATCAGCGCCAGGTTGTCGAAGATAGCCCCACCCGCTTGCGCGATGAAGGGTACATTCAACAGGTCTGGTTGCCCGAAACGCAGCAGCAATGCTGCGACCGGCAGCACTGCGATAGGGAGCTGTAACGCCCTACCCAGCCGCTGAAAGAAACCTAAAATATTCATCTTATTCCCCCTATGAGACCCCGATGAGGCTCATTTTCAAAGCCACTTTTTTATTGTGTAACAAGGTCGGTTTTATCACTTACCGGCAAAGTGTGTGAAAAATTAATTCGTATCGCAAATTAAACGGGTATTTTTTGTGATAATTATCACCAAATATCGTATTCCCCCCTCCCTTACACTGGCTAACATCGAAAACTTATTTTATCATTCAAAAAATCAACACGGATTGACCCCGGTCGGCGCAGTTGCTGCAATACTCTCCTCAGAGTGCTGGCGCCAATCCGCCAGAATCTACTTTAACTATAGAGGTGAAGAATGAGACTGATCCCCCTGGTAACCGCTGAGCAGGTCGGTAAATGGGCTGCCCGCCATATCGTTAACCGCATTAATGCATTTAAACCAACCGCGGACCGTCCGTTCGTCCTGGGACTGCCGACCGGCGGCACCCCACTCACCGCCTACAAGGCGCTGGTTGAAATGCATAAAGCAGGCCAGGTTAGCTTCAAACACGTCGTCACCTTCAACATGGATGAATACGTTGGCCTGCCGAAAGAGCATCCGGAAAGCTATCATAGCTTCATGCACCGTAATTTCTTTGACCACGTTGATATTCCGGCAGAAAATATCAACTTGCTGAATGGTAACGCGCCGGACATCGATGCGGAATGCCGTCGCTATGAAGAAAAAATTCGTTCCTACGGTAAAATCCACTTGTTCATGGGCGGCGTGGGCAACGATGGTCACATCGCGTTTAACGAACCGGCCTCCTCTCTGGCGTCTCGTACCCGTATTAAGACCCTGACCCATGAAACCCGCGTGGCGAACTCCCGCTTCTTCGACGGCGACGTGGATCTGGTGCCGAAATATGCGCTAACCGTCGGCGTGGGCACCCTGCTGGATGCAGAAGAGGTAATGATTCTGGTGCTGGGCCATCAGAAAGCGCTGGCGCTGCAGGCGGCGGTAGAAGGTAACGTCAACCACATGTGGACCATTACCTGTCTGCAGCTGCATCCGAAGGCGGTGATCGTCTGTGACGAACCGTCTACCATGGAGCTGAAAGTGAAGACACTGAAATATTTCAACGAATTAGAAGCTGAAAATATTAAAGGTCTGTAATGTAGTCGTGTCCCGCGATTTGCGCGGGACCATCTTTTTCTTTGTATGCATCATCATGCCGGCGGCAAACGAACGTACCCGGGCCTGATGAGGCGTATATACCGGGGGTCGTAATGTATGCATTAACCCAGGGCCGGGTTTATACCGGTCATGAAATTCTTGATGACCATGCGGTTGTTATCGCTAATGGCCTTATCGAACGTCTTTGTCCGCTGGCAGATTTGCCGTCTGACATCGAGCAGCGCTCAGTCAACGGCGCCATCCTCGCCCCCGGTTTTATCGACGTCCAGCTCAACGGCTGCGGCGGCGTGCAGTTTAACGACAGCCCTGACGCGGTCACTGTCGACACGCTGGAGATCATGCAGAAGGCCAACGAACGCTCAGGCTGCACCAGCTTCCTGCCGACGCTGATTACCTCCAGCGACGATCTGATGAAGCAAGGCGTGCGCGTGATGCGCGAATACCTGCAAAAGCACCCGAACCAGGCGCTGGGTCTGCATCTTGAAGGACCGTGGCTGAATATCGTCAAGAAAGGCACCCACAACCCGGACTATGTGCGTAAACCGGACGCGGCGCTGGTCGATTTCCTGTGCGACAACGCCGATGTGATCACCAAAGTGACCCTCGCCCCTGAGCGCGTTGAGCCGGAAGTGATCCGCAAACTGGTCGCCGCCGGGATCGTCGTCTCCGCGGGCCACTCCAACGCCACGCTGAAAGAGGCGAAAGTGGGCTTCCGCGCAGGCATTACCTTCGCCACCCACCTGTATAATGCAATGCCGTACATTACTGGCCGCGAACCGGGTCTGGCCGGGGCGATTTTTGACGAGCCGGATGTCTACTGCGGTATTATTGTCGACGGGATGCACGTCGATTACGCCAACGTGCGCAACGCCAAGCGCCTGAAAGGCGACAAACTGTGCCTGGTCACCGACGCCACCGCGCCGGCGGGGGCGAATATTGACCAGTTCATTTTTGCCGGGAAAACAATATACTACCGCAACGGGCTGTGCGTAGATGAAAACGGCACCCTCAGCGGATCTTCCCTGACCATGATTGAAGGGGTACGTAATCTGGTTGAGCATTGCGGTGTGGCGCTGGACGAAGTATTGCGCATGGCGACGCTCTATCCCGCGCGCGCCATTGGTGTGGACAAGCAGCTCGGCAGTATTGCGCCGGGTATGGTCGCTAACCTGACCGCCTTTACACGCGATTATAAAATCACCAAGACCATCGTTAATGGTAACGAGGTCGTCACTGAGTAAGTAAAAGTATGACAGCAGGCGGACAAGCTCAAATTGGTAACGTTGACCTCGTAAAACAACTGAACAGCGCGGCCGTGTACCGCCTGATTGACCAGCATGGGCCTATCTCGCGCATTCAGATCGCGGAACAAAGCCAGCTTGCCCCTGCCAGCGTGACCAAAATCACGCGTCAGCTTATTGAGCGCGGCCTGATCAAAGAAGTCGATCAGCAGGCCTCCACCGGGGGGCGCCGCGCCATCTCCATCATTGCGGAGACGCGCAACTTCAACGCCATTGGCGTGCGCCTTGGCCGCTATGACGCCACTCTCACCCTCTATGATTTAAGCAGCAAGACCCTGGAAGAGGAGCATTTCCCGCTGCCCGAGCGCACCCAGGAAACGCTGGAACACGCCCTGCTGAATATCATCGCCACTTTTATTGAAAACTGTCAGCGCAAAATTCGCGAGCTGATCGCCATCTCGGTGATCCTGCCGGGGCTGGTGGATCCGGAAAGCGGGGTGATCCGCTATATGCCGCACATTGCGGTGGAAAACTGGGGCCTGGTCGGGGCGCTGGAAAAACGCTTCAACGTTACCTGCTTTGTCGGACACGATATCCGCAGCCTGGCGCTGGCCGAGCACTATTTTGGCGCAAGCCAGGATTGCGAAGACTCCATTCTGGTGCGCGTGCACCGCGGCACCGGGGCGGGGATCATCTCCAACGGACGCATTTTTATCGGCCGTAACGGCAACGTCGGCGAAATCGGCCATATTCAGGTCGACCCGCTGGGCGAGCGCTGCCACTGCGGCAACTTTGGCTGTCTGGAGACCGTCGCGGCTAATGCCGCCATCGAACATCGCGTTCGCCACCTGCTGGAGCAGGGCTATCAGAGCCGTCTGACCCTCGATGACTGCACGATCAAAACCATCTGCAAAGCGGCCAACAAAGGCGATGCCCTCGCCTGCGAAGTGGTCGAGTACGTAGGGCGTCACCTCGGAAAAACGATCGCCATCGCCATCAACCTGTTCAATCCACAAAAAATCGTCATCGCCGGCGAAATTGTGGAAGCCGAGAAAGTGCTGCTCCCGGCCATTGAGGGCTGCATTAACGCCCAGGCGTTGAAGGCGTTTCGTAAGAACCTGCCGGTGGTGCGCTCCACCCTCGATCATCGCTCAGCGATTGGCGCCTTCGCGCTGGTCAAACGCGCCATGCTCAATGGCACGCTGCTGCAGCGCTTGCTTGAGAGCTAACCGCCCCCCTTTATTGATAAGCGCGTCGCTCTGTCGTTGGCGGGCATCGCCCGTCAGAGGTGTGAAACCTCATCAATGACGCGTATAGTTTCGTCTTTGATAATGATTCTGGACCCACCATGACCATTCAAAACATAATTTGTGATATTGACGGTGTGCTGATGCACGATAACGTCGCCGTTCCCGGCGCTGCCGAGTTTATCAAGCGCATCCTCGAGAAAGGCATGCCGCTGGTGATGCTGACCAACTACCCGTCGCAAACCGGCCAGGATCTGGCGAACCGTTTCGCCACCGCCGGGATTGAGGTTCCGGATAGCGCCTTCTACACCTCGGCGATGGCGACGGCCGATTTTCTGCGCCGCCAGGAAGGTAAGAAAGCCTATGTGGTGGGTGAAGGGGCGCTGATCCACGAGCTGTACAAAGCCGGCTTTACCATTACCGACGTCAACCCGGATTTTGTCATCGTCGGGGAAACCCGGTCCTTTAACTGGGAGATGATGCATAAGGCGGCCTTCTTTGTCGCCAATGGCGCCCGCTTCATTGCCACTAACCCGGATACTCACGGTCGCGGCTTCTACCCGGCCTGCGGCGCCCTGTGCGCCGGGATCGAGAAGATCTCCGGCCGTAAGCCGTTTTACGTCGGTAAACCCAGCCCGTGGATCATCCGCTCAGCGCTGAACAAAATGCAGGCCCACTCCGAACAGACGGTGATTGTCGGCGACAATCTGCGCACCGACATTCTGGCTGGCTTCCAGGCGGGGCTGGAGACCATTTTGGTGCTCTCCGGAGTCTCGACCCTCGACGACATCGACAGCATGCCGTTCCGCCCGTCGTGGATCTACCCCTCCGTCGCGGAAATCGATATTTTCTAATGTCAGCCACGTCTCAGGACGTGGTTGTTCATTTTTGACGCCTGCCAAAAGTACCATATCTAATAAAAACGGCTTAAAATTGCGTATTCTTCAATGAAGCCGTTCAAAAGATACTCTTTTTTTACTATTCAACAATCGCAGTTGCGTTTTTTCTTTTTCCAGCCGTAAAACCCTTGCGCCTGCTCCCCCTTTACGGCATTTTCTTAAGCACGCACTCAGGCTTCGCCACGAGACGAAGCCAGCACAACATCAAACACGACAGGGTAATGGAGAAGGCTATGTGTTCTATTTTTGGCGTACTGGATATTAAAACTGACGCAGGCGAGCTGCGTAAAAAGGCGCTGGAGCTTTCCCGCCTGATGCGCCATCGCGGTCCGGACTGGTCTGGCGTGTATGCCAGCGACAAAGCGATTCTGGCGCACGAGCGCCTGTCGATTGTCGATGTCAACGCCGGCGCTCAGCCGCTGTACAACGCCGAAAAAACCCATGCGCTGGCCGTTAACGGCGAAATCTACAACCATCAGGCGCTGCGCGCGGAATATGGCGACCGCTATCAGTTCCAGACCGGCTCCGACTGCGAAGTGATCCTCGCGCTGTATCAGGAAAAAGGCCCGGCGTTCCTCGACGACCTGCAGGGGATGTTCGCCTTCGCCCTGTACGACAGCGAAAAAGACGCGTACTTAATTGGCCGCGACCATATCGGCATTATCCCGCTGTATATGGGCCATGACGAACACGGCAACTTCTATGTCGCCTCTGAAATGAAAGCCCTGGTGCCGGTGTGCCGCACCATTAAAGAGTTCCCGGCGGGTAGCTACCTGTGGAGCAAAGACGGTAAAATTCGCCAGTACTATCAGCGCGACTGGTTCGATTACGACGCGGTAAAAGACAACGTTACCGATAAGAACGAGCTGCGCCAGGCACTGGAAGAGTCGGTGAAAAGCCATCTGATGTCCGACGTCCCCTACGGCGTGCTGCTCTCTGGCGGCCTTGATTCTTCGGTCATCTCCGCCATCACCAAGAAATTTGCCGCCCGTCGCGTCGAAGATCAGGAGCGTAGCGAAGCCTGGTGGCCGCAGCTGCACTCCTTCGCGGTCGGTCTGGAAGGCTCTCCTGACCTGAAAGCGGCGCAGGAAGTGGCTAACCACCTCGGCACCGTGCACCATGAAATTCACTTTACCGTCCAGGAAGGGCTGGATGCGATCCGCGACGTTATCTATCACATCGAAACCTACGATGTGACCACTATTCGCGCTTCGACGCCGATGTACCTGATGTCGCGGAAAATTAAAGCCATGGGCATCAAAATGGTGCTTTCCGGCGAAGGCTCGGACGAAGTGTTCGGCGGCTACCTCTACTTCCATAAGGCGCCGAACGCCAAAGAACTGCACGAAGAGACGGTACGTAAGCTGCAGGCGCTGCATATGTTTGACTGCGCCCGCGCCAACAAAGCGATGTCCGCCTGGGGCGTGGAAGCCCGCGTGCCGTTCCTTGACAAGAAGTTCCTCGATGTGGCGATGCGCATCAACCCGCAGGATAAGATGTGCGGCAACGGCAAAATGGAAAAACACGTGCTGCGCGAATGCTTTGAATCCTATCTGCCGGCCAGCGTTGCCTGGCGCCAGAAGGAGCAGTTCTCTGACGGCGTCGGCTACAGCTGGATCGATACGCTGAAAGAAGTGGCCGCGAAACAGATCAGCGATCAGCAGCTGGAAACCGCAAGCTTCCGCTTCCCGTACAATACGCCGACCTCCAAAGAAGGCTATCTGTACCGCGAGATCTTCGAAGAGCTGTTCCCGCTGCCAAGCGCGGCGGAGTGTGTCCCTGGCGGTCCGTCGGTGGCCTGCTCTTCTGCTAAAGCCATTGAGTGGGATGAAGCATTCAAAACCATGAACGATCCGTCAGGCCGCGCGGTAGGCGTCCACCAGTCGGCCTATAAATAAGCCCTGACAGGCGTTGAAACGCGAAACGGACCCTCCGGGGTCCGTTTTCTTTTTGCGGGAATTATGCCGCTGAAAAACGATAAATAACCAATAATTGCCGATTATTGCAGCGAGCTGTTCGCAACCTAACCAAACAGTCACATTACAACGATTTTCCTTGAAAAAGAGGTTGACGCTCGCAGGCCCAATACGCATAATGCGCCCCGCAACGCCGATAAGGTTACGCGAAAAAAAGATGGCTACGTAGCTCAGCTGGTTAGAGCACATCACTCATAATGATGGGGTCACAGGTTCGAATCCCGTCGTAGCCACCATCTTTTTTTGCGGGAGTGGCGAAATTGGTAGACGCACCAGATTTAGGTTCTGGCGCCGCAAGGTGTGCGAGTTCAAGTCTCGCCTCCCGCACCATTCACCAGTCAGCGTTGTACGGATGGGGTATCGCCAAGCGGTAAGGCACCGGTTTTTGATACCGGCATTCCCTGGTTCGAATCCAGGTACCCCAGCCATCGAAGAAACAGTAAGACAATTTGGCTACGTAGCTCAGCTGGTTAGAGCACATCACTCATAATGATGGGGTCACAGGTTCGAATCCCGTCGTAGCCACCATATTCGGGACGTATCGATACACATCGATAAATCCGCAAACAATTTGTTGGGGTATCGCCAAGCGGTAAGGCACCGGATTCTGATTCCGGCATTCCGAGGTTCGAATCCTCGTACCCCAGCCAAATTAAAAAGTCGTTCAGCAATGAACGCACTGTTGCTCTTAAACCGGGATAGTGACGGTCAGGCGCAACAGACAATTGGGGTATCGCCAAGCGGTAAGGCACCGGATTCTGATTCCGGCATTCCGAGGTTCGAATCCTCGTACCCCAGCCAAATTAAAAAGTCGTTCAGCAATGAACGCACTGTTGCTCTTAAACCGGGATAGTGACGGTCAGGCGCAACAGACAATTGGGGTATCGCCAAGCGGTAAGGCACCGGATTCTGATTCCGGCATTCCGAGGTTCGAATCCTCGTACCCCAGCCAATTAAATGCAAAAAAGCCCACCTCGGTGGGCTTTTTTGCTATTGGCGTATAGCCATTCTGGCGCGTCACTGACTGCCGGGCAGGCGCTTTCCACTACGCCCCCGCCCGGGAAGCCGGAGTTACAAGCCTAACGCATACTTCAGCGCCTGACGCTTCAGCACCCCGGCGCGTTCGGCCGCCATCAGGCCAATATTACGCAGCATCCGCACCGGCGCCAGGTCATTGCTGAATCCGGCGTAAAACAGATCCATCCCCGACTGCATAATAAAATTATCCGCCCGCCGCCGCGCCTGGTAGCGCTTGAGCACCGGCAGGCTGGCCCACTCTTCGCCTCGGCCGCGCGCTTGCGCCAGGATCTCCAGCAGGGCGTCGACATCGCGATAGCCAAGGTTAACCCCCTGCCCCGCCAGTGGATGAATGGTGTGCGCCGCATCGCCCACCAGCGCCAGACCGGGCTGAACATACTGCAGCGCATGACGCCGGGTGAGCGGGAAGGCGCCGGCCGCCTGCGGCGTCACCCGTCCGAGACGCGCCGGGAAATGGCGGGCGATCTCCTGCTGAAGCTGGGGCATGGACATGCCCTGTAGCTGACGGATCCGCGCCGGGGCGTCATACCACACCAGCGAGGCCCAGTTGTCGAACAGCGGCAGGAAGGCGCGCGGTCCGCTGGGGGTAAACTGCTGCCAGGTGCTGTCGCCGGGATCGTCGGCGCATTCGACGCTGATCAGCATACAGGACTGCTGATATTGCCAGGCATGCACGCCGATGCCGGCCATCTCCCGCACCTGAGAGCTGGCGCCGTCGGCGCCGATAACCAGCCGGGCGTGGATCGTCTCCCCCTCGCGTAAACGCAGCGCCGTCTGCGCCTCGCCGCGCTGCATCGCCTCCAGTTCGCCGCCAACGCGGAGGGTAACCCCTTCGTGCGCCGCCAGCGCTTGCCACAGGCCCCACTGCAGGACCTTGTTCTCAACCATATAGCCCAGCTCTGGCAGCTTGAGCTCTGCGGCGTCAAAGGCGACGTGCGCGCTCTCCCACTCCCAGGTCTCCAGACGACGGTAAGCGTGGACGCGCATCGCCCGCACGGCATCCCAGACGTCAAGGCTTTTCAGCAGGCCGACCGAGGCCGCGCTGATCGCCGAGATCCGCACATCCGGGGCGGATGCCGGATCGAAAGCCGGGGGCGCCGTTTTCTCAAGCACCGTCACGGTAAATCCCTGTTGCGCCAGCCCTAACGCCAGGGCGCCGCCGACCATGCCGCCGCCCACGATGGCGACATCTGTTGCGTGAATTGTCATGGCTATTATCCTTAAAGCAGAATCCGTTAAGTTTACCGGATTTTTCGCCCTCTTGCGGTGATAACGCTCGCACTGGTCAGGGGGCGACCAAAGCATTACAATACGCGCCCTGGAATGCGAAATTCACCCTGTATATATCCCCGCGTTTTGGATATCTATTACTGAGCATGAGCAAGTCAATGACAAAAAAACTCCATATTAAAACCTGGGGCTGTCAGATGAACGAGTATGATTCATCAAAGATGGCCGATCTGCTGGATGCGACACATGGGTATCAACTGACCGAAGTGGCGGAAGAAGCAGATGTGCTGTTGCTCAATACCTGCTCAATTCGTGAGAAGGCCCAGGAAAAAGTTTTCCATCAGCTTGGACGCTGGAAGCTGCTGAAAGAGAAGAACCCGGACCTGATTATTGGCGTTGGCGGCTGCGTGGCCTCCCAGGAAGGCGACCATATTCGTCAGCGCGCGCACTATGTCGATATTATTTTCGGGCCGCAAACCCTGCACCGCCTGCCGGAGATGATTAACTCTGTGCGCGGCAACCGCAGCCCGGTGGTTGATATCAGCTTCCCGGAAATTGAAAAATTCGATCGCCTGCCAGAACCGCGCGCCGAAGGCCCGACCGCCTTTGTCTCGATTATGGAAGGCTGCAACAAATACTGCACCTACTGCGTGGTGCCCTACACCCGCGGTGAAGAAGTCAGCCGCCCGTGCGACGATATCCTGTTTGAAATCGCCCAACTGGCGGCGCAGGGCGTGCGTGAAGTCAACCTGCTGGGCCAGAACGTGAACGCCTGGCGCGGTGAGAACTACGACGGCACCACCGGCAGCTTTGCCGATCTGCTGCGCCTGGTGGCCGCTATCGACGGCATCGACCGCATTCGCTTCACCACCAGCCATCCGATCGAATTTACCGACGACATCATCGACGTCTATCGCGATACGCCGGAGCTGGTGAGCTTCCTGCACTTGCCGGTGCAGAGCGGTTCCGACCGCGTGCTGAACCTGATGGGACGGACCCATACCGCGCTGGAGTATAAAGCGATTATTCGTAAGCTGCGTGAAGCGCGTCCGGATATTCAGATAAGCTCAGACTTTATCGTCGGCTTCCCCGGCGAAACCACGGAAGATTTCGAAAAGACGATGAAGCTTATCGCCGACGTCAATTTCGATATGAGCTACAGCTTTATCTTCTCCGCCCGTCCGGGCACCCCGGCGGCCGATATGGTCGACGACGTGCCGGATGCAGACAAGAAACAGCGTCTGTATATTCTGCAGGAGCGCATCAACCAGCAGGCGATGGCCTGGAGCCGTCGCATGCTCGGCACGGTACAGCGCATCCTGGTGGAAGGCACGTCGCGCAAGAACATCATGGAGCTCTCCGGGCGTACGGAGAACAACCGGGTGGTCAATTTCGAAGGCACCCCGGACCTCGTCGGCAAGTTTGTCGATGTCGAAATCGTCGATGTTTACACCAACTCGCTGCGCGGCAAAATCGTGCGCACCGAAGCGGAGATGGGTCTGCGTATCGCTGAATCACCCGAATCAGTGATTGCCCGCACCCGTAAAGAGAACGATCTTGGCGTGGGTATCTATCAGCCGTGATCCCTTCAGGCCTGTCGGTTCCGGCAGGCCTTGTAATTCCTCTCTCCGTCCCTATATCTACAGCAATGCTTGCGCCATTTTCCTGTGACGTAAATAATTTCCTGATTAGCCGGCCACGCGCCGCGTCCGGCCACCTGCGTAAAGAGGAACAGTTTGAACATAGACACTCGTGAAATTACCCTGGAGCCAGCGGATAACGCACGCCTGTTAGCCCTGTGCGGCCCGTTTGACGACAACATCAAACAGCTGGAGCGTCGGTTAGGCATTGAGATCAACCGCCGTGACAATCACTTTAAGCTGACCGGACGCGCCCTTTGCGTACACGCCGCCGCCGATATTCTGCGCAGCCTGTATGTCGACACGGCGCCGATGCGCGGTCAGATTCAGGATATTGAACCAGAGCAGATCCATCTGGCGATCAAAGAGGCGCGCGTGCTTGAGCAAAGCGCCGAGAGCGTGCCGGAGTACGGAAAAGCCGTCAATATCAAGACCAAGCGCGGGGTGATCAAACCGCGTACGCCGAACCAGGCGCAGTACATCGCCAATATCCTCGATCACGACATCACCTTCGGCGTGGGTCCGGCGGGTACCGGGAAAACCTATCTGGCGGTGGCGGCGGCGGTTGATGCGCTGGAGCGTCAGGAGATCCGCCGCATTCTGCTGACCCGTCCGGCCGTCGAAGCGGGTGAAAAGCTCGGCTTCCTGCCCGGCGATCTGAGCCAGAAGGTCGACCCGTATCTGCGCCCGCTGTACGACGCGCTGTTCGAGATGCTCGGCTTTGAGAAGGTGGAAAAGCTGATTGAGCGTAACGTCATCGAAGTGGCCCCGCTGGCCTATATGCGCGGACGGACGCTGAATGACGCCTTTATCATTCTTGATGAAAGCCAGAACACCACCATCGAGCAGATGAAAATGTTCCTGACCCGCATCGGCTTTAACTCCAAGGCGGTGATCACCGGCGATATCACGCAGATTGACCTGCCGCGCAGCACCAAATCCGGTCTGCGCCACGCCATCGAAGTGCTGGCGGAAGTCGATGAGATCAGCTTTAACTTCTTCCATAGCGAAGACGTGGTCCGCCATCCGGTGGTCGCCCGCATCGTGAACGCCTATGAGGCATGGGAAGCCGCAGACCAGAAACGTAAAGCAGAACTGGCCGCCGAGCGCAAACGCGAAGCCCAGGAACAGGAGCAAAAATGAGTCAGGTGATCCTCGATTTACAGCTGGCCTGCGAAGAGACCAGCGGCCTGCCGGACGAAGCCCTTTTTCAACGCTGGGTCGACGCCGTCATTCCGCCGTTTCAGGAGGAGTCAGAGTTAACGATTCGTCTGGTCGACGTTGCAGAAAGCCATGAGCTGAACCTGACCTATCGCGGCAAGGATAAGCCGACCAACGTCCTCTCTTTCCCGTTTGAAGCGCCGCCGGGGATTGAAATGCCGCTGCTCGGCGATCTGATCATTTGCCGTCAGGTGGTGGAGCAGGAAGCCAGCGAGCAAGGTAAACCGCTGGAGGCGCACTGGGCGCATATGGTGGTGCACGGCAGCCTGCATCTGCTGGGCTACGATCACATCGAAGATGACGAAGCGGAAGAGATGGAAGGCCTCGAAACAGAGATAATGCTTGCTCTGGGCTATGAGGACCCGTACATTTCCGAGAAGATTGCTGAATAGCCCCCTGCCGGATCGTGGCGCTTGCGCCTCATCCGGCCGCTGTTCATGCATTTTACCCGCCTGAACGTCAGGCAACCCATGCCGTCCGGCGCTGAGTTTACGCGCGACGAGCGACATTAAATCAACATGAGAACCCAAACGACGCCATGAGCGACGACAATTCACACAGTAGTGACACAGTAAACAGCAAAAAGGGATTTTTCTCCCTGTTACTCAGCCAGCTCTTTCACGGGGAACCGAAAAACCGCGATGAACTGCTGGCGCTGATCCGTGATTCCGGGCAGAACGACCTTATCGATGAAGATACTCGTGACATGCTCGAAGGGGTAATGGATATCGCCGACCAGCGGGTCCGCGACATTATGATCCCCCGTTCACAAATGATTACCCTGAAACGCAATCAGACGCTGGACGAGTGCCTCGATGTCATCATCGAATCCGCTCACTCGCGCTTCCCGGTCATCAGTGAAGATAAAGATCACATCGAAGGGATTCTGATGGCCAAGGATCTGCTGCCGTTTATGCGCAGCGACGCCGAAGCCTTCAGCATGGAAAAAGTGTTACGGCCGGCGGTTGTCGTTCCGGAAAGCAAGCGGGTCGACCGCATGCTGAAAGAGTTTCGCTCACAGCGCTACCATATGGCGATCGTTATTGACGAATTCGGCGGCGTCTCCGGTCTGGTGACCATCGAGGATATCCTTGAGCTCATCGTCGGGGAAATTGAAGACGAGTACGACGAAGAAGAAGATATCGATTTCCGCCAGCTGAGCCGCCATACCTGGACGGTACGCGCCCTGGCCTCCATCGAAGACTTCAACGACGCCTTCGATACGCACTTCAGCGATGAAGAAGTGGATACCATTGGCGGGCTGGTAATGCAGGCCTTTGGCCACCTGCCGGCTCGCGGCGAATCTATCGACATTGATGGTTACCAATTCAAGGTAGCAATGGCAGATAGTCGTCGTATCATTCAGGTGCATGTTAAGCTGCCGGATGATGCTCCCCAGCCGAAGCTGGAAGAGTAAGCGGCGGCGCTGAAGGTCACGGCCAGCCGGGAGACAGACCGTGGCGATACTCGGTTGTCCCCTCCCCCGGCTGGCAAACAGCATAGCCTGTGGCAACAGGCGTTAATTTACGGGACGATTAGCCTAAATGGTATTTGCCTCTCTTCTTGAACGCCAGCGCGTACGTCTGCTGCTGGCGCTGCTATTCGGAGCCAGCGGAACGCTGGCTTTTTCACCTTACGACTTCTGGCCAGCAGCGATTATTTCACTGGTCGGTCTGCAGGCGTTAACCCTCAACCGCCGCCCGCTGCAAAGCGCCGGCATCGGCTATTTCTGGGGACTTGGCCTGTTCGGCACGGGAATCAACTGGGTTTATGTCAGTATTGCGCAGTTTGGCGGTATGCCGGGTCCGGTTAACGTCTTCCTCGTCGTTTTGCTGGCGGCCTATCTGTCGCTCTACACCGGCCTGTTTGCCGGCCTGCTCGCCCGGCTGTGGCCCAAAACCAGCTGGCTACGGGTGGCGATCGCCGCCCCCGTCGTCTGGCAGATCACCGAGTTCCTGCGCGGTTGGGTGCTGACCGGCTTTCCGTGGCTGCAGTTCGGCTATAGCCAGATCGACGGCCCGCTGAAAGGCCTGGCGCCGGTGATGGGGGTTGAGGCGATCAACTTCCTGCTGATGATGGTTAGCGGCCTGCTGGCTCTGGCCCTCGTGCAGCGCAACGGGAAGGCGCTGGTGATCGCCGCGGTGCTGTTCGCCCTGCCGTTCCCGCTGCGCTATATCCAGTGGTATCAGCTGCTGCCGGAGCGCGCGACGCAGGTCTCGCTGGTGCAAGGCGATATCCCGCAGGCCATGAAGTGGGACGAGAAACAGCTGGTTAATACCCTGAAAACCTACCTGGCGCTGACCCAGCCGCATATCGGCCACTCGCAGCTGATTATCTGGCCTGAATCGGCGATCCCGGATCTGGAGATCAACCAGCAGCAGTTCCTCAGCATGATGGACGATCTGCTGCGCGCAAAAGACAGCTCGCTGATCACCGGCATCGTCGACGCGCGTCTTAATAAGCAGAATCGCTACGACACCTACAACACCATCATTACCCTCGGCAAAGATAACCCGTACCGCTACGACTCGACCAACCGCTACAACAAGAACCATCTGGTGCCGTTCGGCGAGTTTGTACCGCTGGAGTCGATTCTGCGTCCGCTGGCGCCATTCTTCGACCTGCCGATGTCCTCCTTCAGCCGCGGTCCCTACGTGCAGCCGCAGCTGATGGCGCATAACCTGAAGCTGACCGCGGCCATCTGCTACGAGATCATCCTCGGGGAACAGGTGCGGGATAACTTCCGTCCGGATACCGACTTCCTGCTGACCATCTCTAACGACGCCTGGTTCGGCAAGTCCATCGGCCCGTGGCAACACTTCCAGATGGCGCGGATGCGCGCCCTGGAGCTGGCCCGCCCCCTGCTGCGCAGTACCAACAACGGCATTACCGCCGTGATCGGCCCGCGCGGCGAGATCCAGAAGATGATCCCGCAGTTTACCCGTGAGGTGTTGACCACCACCGTGACGCCCACCAGCGGCATGACCCCTTACGCTCGCACTGGCAACTGGCCGCTGTGGGCGCTGACGGCGCTGCTCGGCTTCGGTGCGCTGCTGATGAGCCTGCGTCAGCGTCGCCGATAAGTTCTCTACCGGCGACGCCCGTCGCCGGCTTTTTTCTTCCCGTCATTTGCCACCCTGGCACAGTCATTGCTTTATTTAATCGGGTAGCGCCGTCCTCCGGCCCAGTGCAACCGGGTTGCACCATAAACGATCGGTGGTCGCGCTATTTTGGTGCAATGGAAGATATTTGCCTCCCATTGGTGCGGAGCGCTTCGCAAAAATAAACAATAAAGCAGCAAAATATTTACATTAAGCCAAACTAAATGCTAACAAACACATACAAATGCGGCACGTGGATGCGTGCCCCTAATAACAACACACACAATCACAATGGGTATCAATAGCGTCGGTGACGCTGCGGATAAGGAGTTGGATATGCAATTACGTAAACTGGCCACGGCAATGCTGGTAATGGGAATGACCGCTGGTCTGGCGCAGGCGGAAGATGCTGCCCCGGCGGCTGGCCAGAGCACTCTGGATAAGATCGCGAAAAATGGCGTTATCGTTGTCGGCCATCGCGAATCTTCCGTCCCTTTCTCTTACTACGATAACCAACAGAAGGTTGTGGGTTACTCTCAGGACTACTCCAACGCCATCGTCGATGCCATCAAGAAAAAACTGAACAAACCCGATCTGCAGGTCAAACTGATCCCGGTCACCTCGCAGAATCGTATTCCGCTGCTGCAGAATGGCACCTTTGATTTCGAGTGCGGCTCTACCACCAACAACCTCGAGCGCCAGAAACAGGCGGCCTTCTCCGATACTATCTTCGTCGTCGGCACCCGTCTGCTGGTGAAGAAAGGCGGCCCGATTAAAGATTTCCCGGACCTGAAGGATAAAGCGGTCGTCGTCACCTCCGGAACCACCTCAGAGATCCTGCTGCATAAGCTGAACGATGAGAAAAAAATGAATATGCGCATTATCAGCGCCAAAGATCATGGCGACTCTTTCCGCACCCTGGAGAGCGGACGCGCGGTGGCCTTTATGATGGATGATGCCCTGCTGGCTGGCGAACGCGCCAAGGCGAAGAAACCGGATAACTGGGAAATCGTCGGCACCGCGCAGTCGAAAGAAGCCTATGGCTGCATGCTGCGTAAGGACGATCCGGCCTTCAAGGCGCTGGTCGATGAAACCGTTGCCCAGGCCCAGACCTCTGGCGAAGCGGCGAAGTGGTTCGACAAATGGTTCAAAAACCCGATTCCGCCAAAAAATCTTAACCTGAACTTCGAGCTGTCGGACGACATGAAAGCGCTGTTCAAATCACCTAATGACAAAGCACTGAACTAATTATAACAACCAGGGGCGGGATATCCTGCCCTCCCGATGATTGTCACAGCACGGACAGACTATACGGCGGCTGGTCGTTCCCCAGCCGCCGCGAATACCGAAACAAGCTGGACAACCGTCTTCGAGGGTAGCAATGGCTACCCTTTTTTTTCCAGGAGTCATGTATGTCAATAGACTGGAACTGGGGGATATTCCTGCAACAGGCCCCCTTCGGCAACACTACCTACCTGGGCTGGCTGTGGAGCGGTTTTCAGATCACCGTCGCCCTCTCCATCTCGGCCTGGATCATCGCTTTTCTCGTCGGCTCGCTGTTCGGCATTTTACGCACGGTCCCCAATCGCTTCCTCTCGGGCATTGGCACCTGCTATGTCGAACTGTTTCGCAACGTGCCGCTGATCGTGCAGTTCTTTACCTGGTACCTGGTGGTGCCGGAATTCCTGCCGGAAAATATCGGCATGTGGTTTAAATCGGAGCTGGACCCAAACATTCAGTTCTTTGTCTCCTCCATGCTGTGCCTGGGGCTGTTTACCGCCGCTCGCGTCTGCGAGCAGGTACGCGCCGCTATCCAGTCGCTGCCGCGCGGGCAAAAGAACGCCGGTCTGGCGATGGGGTTGACCCTGCCGCAAACCTACCGCTACGTGCTGCTGCCGAACGCCTATCGCGTTATCGTGCCGCCGATGACCTCGGAGATGATGAACCTGGTGAAAAACTCGGCCATCGCCTCCACCATCGGTCTGGCCGATATGGCCGCGCAGGCGGGCAAACTGCTGGACTACTCCGCTCATGCCTGGGAGTCTTTTACCGCCATCACCCTGGCCTATGTTTTCATCAACGCGGTGATTATGCTGATTATGTATGTGGTCGAGCGTAAGGTTCGCCTGCCTGGCAATATGGGAGGCAAATAATGTACGATTTTGACTGGAGTTCGATCGTTCCCTCCATGCCCTACCTGCTGGCGGGGCTGGTGATCACCCTGAAGATTACGGTGATCGCCATCGTGGTCGGCATCGTCTGGGGCACCCTGCTGGCGGTCATGCGCCTGTCCAGCTTTCTGCCGCTGGCCTGGTTTGCTAAATCCTACGTTAACGTGTTCCGTTCTATCCCGCTGGTGATGGTTCTGCTGTGGTTCTACCTGATTGTCCCGGGCTTCCTGCAGAACGTGCTGGGACTGTCGCCGAAAACGGATATTCGCCTGATCTCGGCGATGGTGGCCTTTTCGATGTTCGAGGCCGCCTACTATTCAGAGATTATCCGCGCCGGTATCCAGAGCATCTCCCGCGGCCAGTCAAGCGCCGCGCTGGCGCTGGGAATGACCCACTGGCAGTCGATGCGGCTGGTGATCCTGCCTCAGGCCTTCCGCGCCATGGTGCCGCTGCTGTTAACCCAGGGGATCGTCCTGTTCCAGGATACCTCGCTGGTGTATGTATTGAGCCTCGCCGACTTCTTCCGTACCGCCTCCACGATTGGCGAGCGTGACGGGACCCAGGTCGAAATGATCCTGTTCGCAGGCGGCGTCTATTTTGTGATTAGCCTCAGCGCCTCGCTGTTGGTCAGCTGGTTGAAGAAAAGGACTGTGTAATGATTACCCTGAAAAACGTTTCAAAATGGTATGGTCACTTTCAGGTGCTGACCGATTGCTCCACGGAAGTGAAAAAAGGCGAAGTCGTGGTGGTCTGCGGGCCGTCAGGCTCCGGTAAATCCACGCTGATTAAAACCGTAAACGGCCTTGAGCCGGTGCAGCAGGGGCAGATTATCGTCGATGGCACCGTGGTTAACGATAAAAAGACCAATCTTGCCAAACTGCGCTCGCACGTCGGAATGGTGTTTCAGCATTTTGAACTGTTCCCGCACCTGTCGATTATCGACAACCTGACGCTGGCGCAGGTTAAGGTTCTCAATCGTGACAAAGCGTCGTCGCGCAAGAAGGGTCTCAAGCTGCTGGAGCGCGTTGGCCTGGCGGCGCACGCGGAAAAATATCCGGCGCAGCTCTCCGGTGGCCAGCAGCAGCGCGTGGCCATTGCCCGAGCCCTGTGTATGGACCCGATCGCTATGCTGTTTGATGAGCCCACCTCAGCGCTCGACCCGGAGATGATCAACGAGGTACTGGACGTCATGGTGGAACTGGCCAACGAAGGGATGACCATGATGGTAGTGACCCATGAAATGGGCTTCGCCCGTAAGGTGGCCAACCGGGTGATCTTTATGGATGAAGGAAAGATAGTCGAAGATGCCGATAAAGAAGCGTTCTTCGCTAACCCACAATCCGATCGCGCCAAAGACTTCCTCGCCAAAATTCTGCACTAACTTCTGCGGCGCGCACGATATCACCGTGCGCGCCTGTCAGCCCCTCCCCTTTTCAATTGCTTCATCTCAAAGCGACAGCTTCACAACGTGAAGTAAAAATTTCACAAAGAATTCAGGGGCCGTAGAATAGATTAACCGCCACGTCATCGTTAGCATACGGCATCTTGTAATAATCCCCGTGAGTTTAAATTTCTTGAAAATAATATTTCAATTGACTTGCTATACGCCGCGCAGGCTATTTCATGCCGTGCACAACCATTAATTATAATCTTACTCAATGAAACAAACGGATATTGCTTCATGCGGACTAACACTAACGGACTGGCCATTATTTTGTGTTTAAATTTGCTCACCTGCTTTACCGCGCGGGCGGGTATTGACTCCGCCACGGTAAACCAGGTAGAACAGGATAAAGCCCGTGAAAGCGCATTAATGCCCCATCAGCAGCAATACCAATCTTCTCGCACCTATGCGAAAACGCAAACCTTGATATTTCCCGAGGAAGCGACCTGTCGGTACATCACGAAAGTTAATATTGCCTCCGAGGACAACGCAAAAACCACCGCCCTCCTCGGGAAGATCGCTGCCCAGGCGCCCGGCCATTGCCTCGGAATAGAAGGGATTCGCCTGCTGACGAACGCCCTACAAAATGAACTGATAACACAAGGGTATATTACTTCCCTGATCGATATCCCTTCTCAGTCACTAGAAGGGGGCATTCTCAAAATAACGCTGACTTATGGCAAAACGGGGCATATTGATTTTGCGCCAAATAGTGCCGTGACGAACCTGTGGACCTCCATGCCCACCCATACCGGTAAAATCCTGCGCCTCAGCGATCTTGAACAAGGGATGGCTAACCTGCAGCGCCTGCCTGGCGCCAGCGCCCATATGAAGCTGCGGCCCGGGGAACACATTGGCGAAAGTGATATTGAAATCGCCCGGGTAATGGATAAACAGTGGCAGGTTGGCGCCTGGCTTGATGACGCAGGCAGCCGCGCCAGCGGTCGCTATCAGGGTGGCGGCGCGCTATACCTTTACGATTTATCTTCATTGAACGATATTCTTTCCATCTCGGCAGGCGGCGACGTTGAATTCAACCAGCACAACGACGGCAACCATAACGGCAACCTTTACTACTCCGTGTCTTTTGGTTACTGGTCATTGAGCCTGTACGGCTCCTACAGCCAGTACCGCCAGCTGTTTAAAGGAAGATGGTCAAGCATCGACTATAAAAGTAAAAACCGTTATTACAGCGCGACCCTTAGCCGCCTGCTTTCGCATACCCGACAACAAAAAACGACCGCCGATCTGCGCATAGCGAAGAGCAGTTCGCACTATTTCTTTGGCGGCGATGAGTTGTATGTGATGCGTAAACAAAATCCTGTCTGGGAATTTACCGTGCGCCATCAGCACTATTTCAACAGGAAAATTATCGACGCAAGCCTGGGCGTTCAGCGCAGCCTGCCGTGGCTGAGCTCCGTCCCCACCCCCGAGGAAAAAGGCGGTTTATATAGCCATCAATCGCGCATTGTTCACGCCGATATACAGGCCTTGATGCAGTTTGCCGCAACCGGCGATAAGTTTAGCTGGATGCCGCGTTTCCATGCCCAGTTCAGCCCGGATAGATTATCTTCGGACAACCAGTTTAATATCGGCAATCGCTGGACGGTTCGCGGCTTTGACGGTGAAAATACGCTTTCGGCCAATCAAGGCTGGTACTGGCGCAATGATTTTAGCTGGAATATTCCCACCCCCGACCAGCAGGTATATCTTGGCCTTGACTTCGGCAGGATCATTGGTACCGAGCGCGCCAGGCAGGGAAAAAGCCTTTCAGGCGCAGTCGGCGGCGTCCGCGGAGAAATAGCGTCTACGCAATATGATTTTTTTATCGGCACGCCCATCAGTAAACCTGATGACTTTCATAGCGATGCCATGAACCTGGGCTTTTCATTACAGTGGAGGTATTAGTTTTCATCGGCGCATTACTGCAATTTACTGATTCATTTTTTACTATTTAAAGGAATAAATTACATGTTTAAATTCAAGGTTTCATATGTTGCGCTGGCTGCAGCGCTAAGTTCATCCGTTGTTTATGCCGATCCGTCAAGCTATACGCATAGATCAGGGGCAAATGTTATTGATATCGAAGCTCCTAATGCCGCTGGCGTCTCGCATAACTTATATCGCGAATTCAACGTCGGCCCTAACGGCACTATTTTAAACAACAGCGCCAGCGACGTGAACCACAGCACTCACGGTAATATCGCTAAGAATAATAATCTGACCAACGGCAGCGCTTCCGTTATTTTAAATGAAGTCACCTCCAATAAAATGAGTAATCTGCAGGGCTTTATCGAAGTTAACGGACTAAAAGCCGATGTCGTTATCGCCAACCCTAACGGCATCACCTGCTCCGGGTGCAGTTTTATTAATACTAACAAAGCAGTGCTGACGACAGGCCAGGTCAATCTGAGCGATACCGGCGCGATTGATAGCTATACGGTCACGCAGGGTAAAATCACCATTGACGATAAAGGTATGAACGCGTCTAACAGCTATGCAGCCTTGCTGGCCGACGCCATCGCGATTAACGGCACAATGACGGCAGCCAACGCTATGGTGGGCGCGGGCAACTTAACGTTTGATAACAAAACCGGAAAGATGACCAGCCTTGGAAAAGCAGCCACAGCCAAACAAATATTATATCCGGAATACAGCATTGATATTAGCCAACTAGGCGGAATCAAGGCCAACAGTATCACCATGACTGGTAATAATCTGGGTTTCGGCGTCCGGAATAAAGGCACGATGGCTGCAAACACCCTTCTCACCATGACCAGCAACGGTTCACTGATTAATGAAGGCGCTATCACTGGGAAAGGCATCGCGACGCAAATCGTCTCAGCAGGTGAGATGAAAAATAAGGGCAGCATTAACAGCAGCGCCCTCGCCACTCAGGTCACCACTCTGAACACATTGACCAATGAAGGCACGATTACCAGTGACAAAACGCTTAACGTGAGCGCCGCCGGCAACCTCGTCAATACCGGCAGAATTAATGGCACCAAGGCATTAACCTTAACCACCCTCGGCGATATCAATACCACCTATGGTTCAACGATTAACGCCGATGGCCAGTTAAATATTTCTGCCCACAATATCAACAACGGCGGTACAATGTGGGGCGAAATCACCAACGTCAAGTTTAGCGGCGATAATCTCACCGTCACCGGTAACCTTTGGGGCTACACTAATCTGGCTATCGTGTCGGCAAAGGATAGCAACGTCAGTTCAGGCAACATCCATAATACAGGGCGAATTTCTGGTATCGATATATCGCTTATCACTAATGGCGATATCATCCAGGACGGTAACCTTGTTAGCGGAAACTCTATGACGGTTAAAAGCGTCCAGTTCAAAAATAACAACTACGTTTACGGAAAATCCGTACAGATTGAGAGTAATAACGTTCACAATAAGGCAACTATTGATAGTGTCGATGCGAATATCATCGCTTATTATGGTATGAAAAATGAAGGCCAAATCATCGCAGCCAAAGATCTCACCTTGGATACGAAAAATTTTGCCGATATCACCAACTACGGCACTCTTCAGGCAGGAGAGAATCTGACGATTATCGCTAATAAAGTCTATAATGGCGGCTATCGCTGTGGTTTCCTGAAGCTTTCAACTTGTAATGTTGGTTCTATCTCCACTAACAAACTGGTGCTGAACTCCGCGCACAACTATGTTTCCGAGATGGGCGGTCATCAGCAGTTTAAACAAGCTGAAATCACGACCAAGCGGTAAGAGCAGGCGATGCGCTGATGTCAGCGCATCGCCGGTAGTCATTTTATTATGGCGCACCATGCTGGCACACGCTTTCCATTCGCGCGGAAAGATCTATCACGAGATAGTAATCATCAAGCCGCATTCATGCTGAGGACGAGTGCTCTGCTCGCTCATAATGATTATATGAAGCGCGAAGTGATCAGGGGTAAAAGAGACAGCTGAGATATTTTACAATCACAGGGAAGACGTTTATCTATCTCGTTAATGCAATGATAGGTCGTTTTTAATCAGGCCCGATGCTATTAATACGCACCGGGCCGGATGCATCAGGGTTCAAATGGCCGGCGCTGGAACTGATCGTGGCCGCATTTCGGACAGCGCGGTAGCACATCCGGGGTATACACCGCCAGGTGATAGTGACACTTCTCACACACCAGGTTGCCTAAACCGACCACTTCGCCGCTGTGGTATACGCCGTGGTGATTCAGATCCTGAAAAACCTCCCGCCACTCAAGCTGGGTTTTGTCAGTGATATCGGCCAGCTCCTGCCACAGGCTCTCTTTGATCACCCGCATAAACACGCTGTCGCTCTCGTCTTCATGACTCTCTTCGTAGCTGCGGGCAAACTCCTCAAGATCGCGCTTGACCGCGGCTATCACCGACTCAATCTCGCTCTGCGTCAGATCGCCGGCGCGGACAATTTTATCGCGTGCCTGCGTCACCAGCGCGTCAATATCGCGTTCTCCATGGCGGAGCCGTTCGCTGAGCGAGGAGACCAGTTCACGGTAATATTGAGCAACCTTGTTCATCATTTCGCCTCCGGTGTGGTTAACGTCTTCTGATAATAGACCTTATTCCTCTCCCGCTGTGTCTGACAAGCCACAGACTCGCGAAATAATCTGCCCAGCTTTTGCCGATGTTGATGTGCGAAAAGCTGTTTTGACGTTGGCGTTTGGGCTATGCTATGCCGATCTGAAATAACACATCCATTGGCTACATTTTGTAGCTGTATTGAAAACAGGACCACTGGCTGCCATGCAAGAGCAATACCGCCCGGAAGAGATAGAATCGAAAGTCCAGCTTCACTGGGACGAAAATCGTACATTTGAAGTAACTGAAGACGAGAGCAAAGAGAAGTATTACTGCCTGTCGATGCTTCCTTATCCTTCTGGTCGACTACACATGGGTCACGTGCGTAACTACACCATCGGCGACGTGATTGCCCGCTATCAGCGCATGCTGGGTAAAAACGTCCTGCAGCCAATTGGCTGGGATGCGTTCGGTCTGCCGGCGGAAGGGGCGGCGGTAAAAAACAACACCGCGCCAGCGCCGTGGACCTACGACAACATCGCCTACATGAAAAACCAGCTCAAAATGCTGGGCTTCGGCTATGACTGGAGCCGCGAGCTGGCAACCTGCACCCCGGAATACTACCGCTGGGAGCAGAAGTTCTTCACTGAGCTGTATAAAAAAGGCCTGGTGTACAAAAAAACCTCCGCAGTGAACTGGTGCCCGAACGACCAGACCGTGCTGGCCAACGAGCAGGTTATCGACGGCTGCTGCTGGCGCTGCGACACCAAAGTCGAGCGTAAAGAGATCCCGCAGTGGTTTATTAAAATCACCGCCTACGCCGATGAGCTGCTGAACGATCTGGATAAGCTGGACCACTGGCCGGACACCGTGAAGACCATGCAGCGCAACTGGATCGGCCGTTCTGAAGGGGTGGAAATCTCCTTTGACGTCAACAACTACGCCGACAAGCTGACCGTCTATACCACCCGCCCGGACACCTTTATGGGCTGTACCTACCTGGCGGTCGCTGCGGGTCACCCGCTGGCGCAGCAGGCTGCGGCGAACAATCCGGCGCTGGCCACCTTCATCGACGAATGCCGCAACACCAAAGTGGCGGAAGCCGACATGGCGACGATGGAGAAAAAAGGCGTCGATACCGGCTTTAAAGCTATCCACCCGCTGACCGGTGAAGAAATTCCGGTATGGGCGGCTAACTTTGTGCTGATGGAGTACGGCACCGGCGCGGTGATGGCAGTTCCGGGCCACGACCAGCGCGACTACGAGTTCGCCAGCAAATATGGGCTGAACATCAAGCCGGTGATCCTCGCCGCCGACGGCTCCGAGCCGGATCTTTCCCAGCAGGCGCTGACCGAGAAAGGCGTCCTGTTTAACTCCGGCGAATTCAGCGGGCTCGATTATGAAGCGGGCTTCAACGCTATTGCCGACAAACTGGCTGCCATGGGCGTAGGTGAGCGTAAAATTAACTACCGCCTGCGTGACTGGGGCGTATCCCGTCAGCGCTACTGGGGCGCGCCGATCCCGATGGTTACCCTGGAAGACGGCACCGTGCTGCCGACCCCGGAAGATCAGCTGCCGGTGATCCTGCCGGAAGACGTAGTCATGGACGGTATTACCAGCCCGATCAAAGCCGATCCTGAATGGGCCAAAACCACGGTTAACGGCCAGCCGGCGCTGCGCGAAACCGACACCTTTGACACCTTTATGGAATCCTCCTGGTACTATGCGCGCTACACCTGCCCGCAGTATCAGGAAGGGATGCTGGATTCGCAAGCGGCCAACTACTGGCTGCCGGTCGATATCTACATCGGCGGCATCGAACACGCGATCATGCACCTGCTCTACTTCCGCTTCTTCCACAAGCTGATGCGCGACGCGGGGATGGTCAACTCCGATGAGCCGGCGAAACAGCTGCTGTGCCAGGGCATGGTGCTGGCTGACGCCTTCTACTACGTAGGCGAAAACGGCGAACGTAACTGGGTCTCCCCGGTTGACGCCATCGTCGAACGTGACGAAAAAGGCCGCATCGTGAAAGCGAAAGACGCGGCGGGTCACGAGCTGGTGTACACCGGCATGAGCAAGATGTCCAAGTCGAAAAACAACGGCATCGATCCGCAGGTCATGGTTGAGCGCTACGGCGCGGATACTGTCCGTCTGTTCATGATGTTCGCATCCCCGGCGGATATGACCCTCGAGTGGCAGGAATCTGGCGTCGAAGGGGCGAACCGTTTCCTGAAACGCGTCTGGAAGCTGGTCTACGAACACACCACCAAAGGGGACGTTGCGGCCCTGAACGTGGCGGCGCTGAGTGAAGATCAGAAAGCGCTGCGTCGCGATATCCACAAAACTATCGCCAAAGTGACCGATGACATCGGCCGTCGTCAGACCTTCAACACCGCCATCGCGGCGATCATGGAGCTGATGAACAAGCTGGCGAAAGCGCCGCAAGAAGATGAGCAGGATCGCGCCCTGATGCAGGAAGCCCTGCTGGCGGTAGTGCGTATGCTCAACCCGTTCACCCCGCACGTCAGCTTCACCCTGTGGCGTGAGCTGAACGGCGAAGGTGATATCGACAACGCGCCGTGGCCGGTGGCGGATGAAAGCGCGATGGTGGAAGACAGCACCCTCGTCGTCGTCCAGGTCAACGGCAAAGTTCGTGGTAAAATTACCGTTGCGGTAGACGCAACTGAAGAGCAGGTCCGCGAGCGCGCCGGCCAGGAGCATCTGGTGGCGAAATATCTCGACGGCAAAACCGTGCGTAAAGTGATTTACGTCCCGGGTAAACTGCTCAATCTGGTCGTTGGCTAAGCGCGGGAGGAAGCGTGCGATATCTGGTAACAATGTTGTTATCTCTGGCGGTGCTTGCCACCGCCGGCTGTGGCTGGCATCTGCGTAGCACTACCAAGGTGCCCACCACCATGAAAACCATGATTTTCCAGTCGAGCGATCCGAATGGCCCATTAAGCCGCGCGGTGCGCAATCAGCTGCGTCTTAACGGCGTGGAACTGATCGACGCCAGCACGCTGCGTAAAGATGTCCCTTCTCTGCGCCTCGATGGTTCGTCGATTCAGAAAGATACGGCCTCGGTGTTCCAGGACGGTCGTACGGCGGAATATCAGATGGTCATGACCGTCCATGCCAGCGTTCTGATCCCGGGTCACGATATCTATCCGATAACCACTAAGGTCTATCGTTCGTTCTTTGATAACCCGCAGGCGGCGTTAGCCAAAGACGCCGAGCAGGATATGATTATCCAGGAAATGTACGATAAAGCGGCGGAACAGCTGATTCGTAAACTACCAAGCGTTCAGGTAGCGGATGTTGAAGCCACCCAGCAGGAAGAAAAACCGGTCGCGGGCAGCACCGCGCCGGCGTCCTCGGGTAACCGCGTCTCCACCACGCTGGGTCAATGATGATTCGGTTGTACCCGGAACAGCTCCGCGCGCAGCTCACTGAAGGGCTGCGCGCGGCCTATCTGCTGCTTGGCAACGATCCTTTGCTATTGCAGGAAAGCCAGGACGCTATTCGCGAAGCCGCTGCCGCACAAGGCTTTACCGAACACCATACCTTTTCTATCGACAACAGCACCGACTGGCAGGCGCTTTTCGCCTTAAGCCAGGCGATGAGCCTGTTTGCCAGCCGGCAAACCCTGTTGCTAATCCTGCCAGAGAATGGCCCCAACGCGGCGATCAACGAACAGCTGGCGACGCTGGTCGGTCTGCTGCACGACGACCTGCTGCTGATAGTTCGCGGCAGTAAGTTGACCAAAGCCCAGGAGAATGCCGCGTGGCTCACCGCGCTGGCGCAGCGCGCCGTCCAGGTCAGCTGCCAGACGCCGGAATACGCGCAGCTGCCGCGCTGGCTTGCCGCCCGGGCCAAACAGCATCAGCTGCAGCTCGACGACGCGGCCAGCCAGCTGCTGTGCTACTGTTACGAAGGCAATCTGCTGGCGCTGGCGCAGGCGCTGGAGCGTCTGGCGCTACTCTGGCCGGACGGTAAGCTGACGCTGCCCCGCGTTGAGCAGGCGGTGAACGATGCCGCGCACTTTACCCCTTACCATTGGGTCGATGCCCTACTGGCAGGCAAAAGTAAGCGCGTGCTGCACGTCCTGCAGCAGCTCCGTCTTGAAGGCTGCGAGCCGGCGATCCTGCTGCGTACGCTACAGCGGGAGCTGCTGCTGCTGGTGACCCTCAAGCGCCAGTCGGCACAGACGCCGCTGCGTTCGCTGTTTGATAAACATCGGGTCTGGCAAAACCGCCGTCAGCTGCTCAGCGATGCCCTCGCCCGACTGAGCGGCGAACAGCTTCGCCAGGCGGTGACTCTTCTGACCCGCGCGGAACTGACCTTTAAACAGGATTACGGGTACGACGTCTGGCCCGAACTGGAAAGTCTTTCGTTGTTGCTCTGCCACAAAGCCCTGGCGGACGTTTTTATTGATGGTTGATATGACTCACTTACAGGCAATCTATGGCGGCACCTTCGATCCGGTGCATTATGGTCACCTCAAGCCGGTCGAGATCCTGGCGAATCAGATTGGCCTGAGCAAGGTCATCATCATGCCTAATAACGTCCCGCCGCACCGTCCCCAGCCGGAAGCCACCAGCGCCCAGCGCGTGCACATGCTGAAGCTGGCGATTGCCGATAAGCCGCTGTTCACGCTCGATGAACGCGAACTGCGGCGCGATACCCCCTCCTGGACAGCGCAAACGCTGCAGGAGTGGCGCCAGGAGCAGGGGCCGCACAAGCCGCTGGCGTTTATCATTGGCCAGGATTCGCTGCTCACCTTTCCCACCTGGCACCGCTATGAAACCATCCTCGACAATGTCCACCTGATTGTCTGCCGCCGGCCGGGTTACCCACTGACCATGGCCCATGAGGCCGATCAGCGCTGGCTGGATCGCCATTTAACCCACGATGTGGAATCTCTGCATCGCCGCCCTTCCGGCGTGATCTACCTGGCTGAGACACCGTGGTTCGATATTTCGGCGACGATCATTCGCCAGCGCCTCGAGCGCGGCGAGTCCTGCGCCGAGATGCTGCCGGCCGCGGTGCTGGACTACATCCGCGAGCAGGGTCTCTATTGCTGACCCCGCGCTGGGCCTGACGCGAAAAAAGCGCTATGGTAACGCCACCTCTCCATCGCCCGTCAGAGCCTGTTCATGAAATTATGGTTAGTTCGCCATGGCGAAACCGAAGCCAACGTTGCCGGATTATACAGCGGCCATGCCCCAACGCCCCTGACGCCGCGAGGCGTCGCTCAGGCGCGAGCGCTCGGCGAACGGCTGCGCGCGGTGCCTTTCGATAAAGTCTTCTGTAGCGAGCTGGCGCGGACCGGGACAACGGCCGATCTGCTGCTTGGCGATCGCGCTATCCCGCGCGAATGCCATGCCGCGCTCAATGAGATGTTTTTCGGCGACTGGGAGATGCGTCATCATCGCGACCTTCAACGAGAAGATGCGCAAAACTATGCCGCGTGGTGTGCTGACTGGCAGCACGCGGCCCCTACTAACGGCGAAAGCTTTCAGCGTTTTGCCCGCCGCGTCAGCGAGTTTATCCCCACACTGACCGACTGCCGCCATCTTGACCATCTGCTGATCGTCGGCCATCAGGGCGTTCTGAGCCTGCTGACCGCCCTGCTGTTGCAGATGCCCGCCGCGGCGATGTGGCACTTTCCGATAGCCCATGGCGCCTGGAGCCTGCTCGAAATCCGCCACGATTTCACCACCCTGCGGGTATTAAATAGCCAGGCCGTCTGGCAGTCGGAAGAAGAATTCCCGCCGAACCATTGACAGGCCAGAGCAGGCTGCTATTCTCCGCTGCCAGGCAGCATCCGCCAAAGCCGCTTTGCAGAAAATTGTTTTACAAAAATGGCGATGCAATCCTCGGCGAGGGATGGGATGATACCCCGCCGCGAACGCCTGCCGACAGACATTTCACCCGACTTTTTCATCAGTTCAGGTATACTGTCAGGCTCTTTATGATTATCAATCTTCACGCACCCAGGGGGAACACTTGCAGGGTAAAGCACTCCAGGATTTTGTTATCGACAAAATTGATGACCTGAAAGGTCAGGACATCGTTGCCATTGATGTACATGGCAAATCCAGCATCACCGATTGCATGATTATCTGCACCGGCACCTCCACGCGTCATGTGATGTCCATCGCCGACCACGTGGTTCAGGAATCCCGCGCCGCCGGCATGCTGCCGCTGGGCGTTGAAGGGGAAGCCGCCGCCGACTGGATCGTCGTCGACCTCGGCGACGTGATGGTTCACGTCATGCAGGAAGAGAGCCGTCGTTTGTACGAGCTGGAAAAACTCTGGAGTTAATGCGTGAAGTTGCAGCTGGTGGCCGTTGGCACCAAAATGCCGGACTGGGTACAGACCGGCTTTAGCGAGTATCTGCGCCGTTTTCCCAAAGATATGCCGTTCGAACTGGTGGAGATCCCAGCCGGTAAGCGCGGCAAGAACGCTGATATCAAGCGCATCCTCGAAAAAGAGGGCGAGATGATGTTAGCCGCTGCCGGTAAAAACCGCATCGTGACCCTGGATATTCCGGGTAAACCATGGGATACGCCGCAGCTGGCGCGCGAACTGGAACGCTGGAAACAGGACGGGCGCGACGTCAGTTTGCTGGTCGGCGGCCCGGAAGGCCTCTCTCCAGCCTGTAAAGCAGCGGCGGAACAGAGTTGGTCGCTCTCCACCCTCACCTTACCTCACCCGCTGGTGCGCGTACTGGTGGCCGAGAGCCTGTATCGGGCGTGGAGCATTACCACCAACCATCCGTACCACCGTGAGTAATGATGATCAGGGTAGACTGAGCAGCGAATGAAATTACAGAATTCTTTCCGCGACTACACGGCTGAATCCTCGCTGTTCGTGCGCCGGGCGCTGGTCGCTTTTTTGGGGATTTTGCTGCTTACCGGCGTTCTGATCGCCAACCTGTACAATGTGCAAATCGTTCGCTTCGACGACTATCAGACGCGTTCGAACGAAAACCGCATCAAGCTGGTGCCGATCCCGCCGAGCCGCGGCATTATTTACGATCGTAACGGCACTCCGCTGGCGCTTAACCGCACCATTTATCAGCTGGAGATGATGCCGGAGAAAGTCGATAACGTGCAGCAAACGCTGGATGCGCTGCGCGACGTCGTCGATTTAACCGACGATGATATCGCCGGCTTCAAAAAGGAGCGCGCCCGCTCCCATCGCTTTACCTCGATTCCGGTAAAGGTCAACCTCAGCGAAGTGCAGGTGGCCCGCTTTGCCGTCAACCAGTACCGCTTTCCCGGCGTGGAAGTCAAAGGCTACAAGCGCCGTTACTATCCCTATAACTCGGCGCTGACGCACGTCATCGGCTACGTTTCGAAAATTAACGATAAAGACGTCGACCGCCTCGATAAAGAGGGCAAACTGGCCAACTACGCCTCGACCCACGACATCGGTAAGCTGGGTATTGAGCGTTATTACGAGGACGTCCTGCACGGTCAGACCGGCTACGAGGAGGTTGAAGTGAACAACCGCGGCCGCGTGATTCGTCAGCTCAAAGAGGTGCCGCCGCAGGCCGGACGCGACATCTACCTCACCCTCGACCTCAAGCTGCAGCAGTATATCGAAACGCTGCTGGCTGGTAGCCGCGCCGCAGTGGTGGTCACCGACCCGCGTACCGGCGCCATTCTGGCGCTGGTTTCGACGCCGAGCTACGACCCGAACCTGTTCGTCGACGGCATCTCCAGTAAAGATTACTCCGGCCTGCTCAACGATCCGAACACGCCGCTGGTCAACCGTGCGACGCAAGGGGTCTATCCGCCGGCATCGACGGTCAAACCGTACGTCGCCGTCTCGGCGCTGAGCGCCGGGGTGATCACCCGCAATACCAGCCTGTTTGACCCGGGCTGGTGGCAGTTGCCCGGCTCGGAAAAACGCTATCGTGACTGGAAAAAATGGGGCCACGGCCACCTGAACGTCACCAAAGCGCTTGAGGAGTCCGCGGATACCTATTTCTATCAGGTCGCCTATGACATGGGCATCGATCGCCTCGCGGAGTGGATGAGCAAGTTTGGCTACGGCCACTATACCGGTATCGACCTTGCCGAAGAGCGCTCGGGCAACATGCCGACCCGCGAATGGAAGCTCAAACGCTTTAAGAAACCCTGGTACCAGGGGGACACCATTCCGGTGGGCATCGGCCAGGGTTACTGGACTGCCACGCCGATCCAGATGAACAAAGCGCTGATGATCCTGATTAACGACGGGGTGGTGAAAGTGCCGCACCTGCTGCAAAGCACCGTGGAAGACGGCAAGCCCGTTCCGTGGGTCCAGCCTCATGAGCCGCCGGTAGGCGACATTCATTCCGGCTACTGGGAAATCGCCAAAGACGGCATGTTCGGCGTGGCCAACCGCGGCAACGGCACCGCGCACAAGTATTTCGCCAGCGCGCCGTATAAAATCGCGGCCAAGTCCGGTACCGCCCAGGTGTTTGGCCTGAAGGCCAACGAAACCTATAACGCGCACCGAATCTCTGAGCGTCTGCGTGACCATAAACTGATGACGGCGTTTGCGCCTTATAACAACCCGCAGGTTGCCGTGGCGATGATCCTGGAAAACGGTGGTGCCGGCCCGGCGGTCGGTACGATTATGCGCCAAATCCTCGATCACATCATGCTGGGCGATAACAACACCACGCTACCAAGCGAAAACCCGGCGGTGACCGCAGGGGAGGATCAATAATGACGGATAATCCGAACAAAAAATCGCTGTGGGATAAGATCCATCTTGACCCCACCATGGTGCTGATCCTGCTGGCGCTGCTGACCTACAGCGCGCTGGTTATCTGGAGCGCCAGCGGTCAGGACGTCGGCATGATGGAGCGTAAAATCGGCCAGATCGCCATGGGCGTGGTGATCATGATCGTCATGGCGCAGATCCCGCCGCGGGTCTATGAAGGCTGGGCGCCCTACCTCTATATTTTTTGTATTATTCTGCTGGTGGCCGTCGACGCCTTCGGCGCCATCTCCAAAGGGGCGCAGCGCTGGCTGGATCTCGGTATCGTCCGCTTTCAGCCGTCGGAGATTGCAAAAATTGCCGTGCCGCTGATGGTGGCGCGCTTTATTAACCGCGACGTCTGCCCCCCTTCGCTGAAGAACACCGGTATTGCCCTGGTGCTGATCTTTCTGCCGACGCTGCTGGTAGCGGCGCAGCCTGACCTCGGGACCTCGATCCTGATTGCCCTCTCCGGTCTGTTTGTGCTGTTCCTCTCCGGCCTCAGCTGGCGACTGATCGGCATTGCGGTGGTGCTGGTCGCCGCCTTTATCCCGATTTTGTGGTTCTTCCTGATGCACGACTATCAGCGCCAGCGCGTGATGATGCTGCTCGATCCGGAAACCGACCCGCTGGGCGCGGGGTATCATATTATTCAGTCTAAAATTGCCATTGGCTCTGGCGGTCTGCGCGGCAAAGGCTGGCTGCACGGCACCCAGTCGCAGCTGGAGTTCCTGCCGGAACGCCATACCGACTTTATCTTCGCCGTTCTCGCCGAAGAGCTGGGCCTGATTGGCGTGCTGATCCTGCTGGCGCTCTATATTCTGCTGATCATGCGCGGACTGTGGATCGCCGCCCAGGCGCAGACCACCTTTGGCCGGGTCATGGCCGGTGGTTTAATGTTGATTTTATTCGTTTATGTCTTCGTAAATATTGGTATGGTGAGTGGTATTTTACCGGTGGTGGGCGTACCGTTGCCGCTGGTGAGCTACGGGGGCTCCGCCCTGATCGTATTGATGGCCGGGTTTGGTATCGTGATGTCGATCCATACCCACAGAAAAATGTTGTCGAAAAGCGTTTAAAGGGGTTCGCAATGCGTAAGCAATGGCTGGGGATCTGCATAGCAGCGGGGCTGCTGGCGGCATGTTCGAGTGATGACGTGCAACAAAAGACGGTCAGTACTCCACAGCCGGCCGTCTGTAATGGCCCGACGGTTGAGATCAGCGGCGCCGATCCGCAGTATGAAACGCCGAACGCGACGGCGAATCAGGATTATGAGCGCGACGGTAAGCGCTACAAAATCGTCCAGGATCCGGCAAACTTTACTCAGGCCGGTTTCGCGGCGATCTATGACGCGGAACCCAACAGCAACCTGACCGCCAGCGGTGAAACCTTCGACCCGACGCAGTTGACCGCGGCGCACCCGACGCTGCCGATCCCGAGCTATGCGCGGATCACCAACCTCGCCAACGGGCGCATGATCGTCGTGCGGATTAACGATCGCGGTCCCTACGGCAACGATCGGGTTATCTCGCTCTCGCGCGCGTCCGCCGACCGCCTGAACACCTCGAACAACACCAAAGTGCGTATCGACCCCATCATCGTCGCGCCTGACGGTTCGCTTTCCGGCCCGGGAATGGCTTGTACCACCGTCGCCAAACAGACTTACGCTCTGCCCGCCCGTCCGAATCTGGACGGCGGTGACGCTGCTGGCATGAACCAGCCTGCGCCCACTGACGTTCGCCCGATCAGCAACAGCACGCTGAAGCCGGAAGATAGCGTTGGCGCTCCGGTGAACAGCGGCGGTTTCCTCGGCGCCCCGACGCCGCTGAACAGCGGCGTGCTGGAGAGCAGCGAACCCGCGGCCGCCACCGCGACCGCACCTGCCGCCGGCGCCACGCCAGCAGCGCCGGTGACCGCCCCCGGCTCCATCCAGGGTAGCGTCGCGCCCGCAGCGGCCGCAGCCGCCGGCGCCGTTGCCGCTTCCTCTTCCGCCACCTCCAGCGCCAGCGGTAACTTTGTCGTCCAGGTGGGCGCAGTGAGCGACCAGGCGCGGGCGCAGCAGTATCAGCAGCGTCTGAGCCAGCAGTTCTCTGTGCCAGGCCGGGTCATGCAAAACGGCGCGGTGTGGCGTATTCAGCTGGGACCATTTGCCGACAAGGCGCAGGCCAGCGCCGTTCAGCAGCGCCTGCAAAGCGAAGCGCAGCTGCAGTCCTTTATTACTCGCGCCAACTAAAGGCCGCGGGCAGCCCGTTCACCTTGCGCATGTAAAAGTCATTAACAAACTCATGCGCAATGTCGGATGCTGGCCCGCAGAGCATTTGCTATAGTAAGGCACTTTTTTTAACTCCATCACGGATGCCGTTGTTCTGACCATGAAGACCTCTTTCACCGCTCGTTTACTCATCACGGCGCTCTCCGTTGCAGCGCTCTCCTCCGCTGCCCGCGCCGATGACCTGAATATCAAAACGATGATCCCAGGCGCCCCGCAGATTGACGCCGAATCCTGGATCCTTATCGATTACAATTCTGGCAAGGTGCTGGCTGAAAACAACGCCGACTCCCGCCGCGACCCGGCCAGTCTGACCAAAATGATGACCAGCTATGTTATTGGTCAGGCGATGAAAGCGGGCAAATTCAGAGAGTCCGATCTGGTCACCGTCGGCAACGACGCCTGGGCCACCGGCAACCCGGTATTCAAAGGCTCTTCCCTGATGTTCCTCAAGCCGGGGATGCAGGTGCCGGTTTCCCAGCTGATCCGCGGTATCAACCTGCAGTCCGGTAACGATGCCTGCGTGGCGATGGCCGACTATGTCGCCGGCAGCCAGGATGCCTTCGTCAGCCTGATGAACAACTACGTCAACGCCCTCGGCCTGAAAAACACCCATTTCCAGACCGTTCACGGCCTCGACGCTGACGGCCAGTACAGCTCGGCGCGCGACATGGCGCTGATTGGCCAGGCGCTGATCCGCGATGTGCCGAACGAATACTCGATCTATCGTGAGAAAGAGTTCACTTTCAACGGCATCCGCCAGCTGAACCGTAATGGCCTGCTGTGGGATAACAGCCTGAACGTCGACGGCATCAAAACCGGCCACACCGACAAAGCAGGCTACAACCTCGTCGCTTCCGCCACCGAAGGCCAGATGCGTCTGATCTCGGCGGTAATGGGCGGCCGGACGTTCAAAGGGCGTGAGTCGGAAAGCAAAAAACTACTGACCTGGGGCTTCCGCTTCTTCGAAACCGTCAACCCGATTAAAGCCGGCAAAGAGTTTGCATCCGAACCAGCCTGGTTCGGCGACAGCGATCGCGCTTCGCTGGGGGTGGATAAAGACGTCTACCTGACCATCCCGCGCGGCCGGATGAAAGATCTGAAAGCCAGCTACGTGCTGAATAACACTGAGCTGCATGCCCCGCTGCAGAAAAACCAGGTCGTCGGCACCATTAACTTCCAGCTGGATGGTAAAACCATTGACCAGCGCCCGCTGGTGGTGCTGCAGGAAATTCCGGAAGGTAATTTCTTCGGTAAAATTATTGATTACATTAAATTAATGTTCCACCACTGGTTTGGTTAAAAATCGAACGCTTGAAAGTGTGATTTCCATCCCCATATACTATTCATCCAAGTAACCTGATAACTCCCGCCCTTGGTGGGAGTTATTATTTTGTCGTAACACCGGAGCTGACATGAAAACCAAACTTAACGAACTGCTTGAATTCCCTACGCCATTTACTTACAAAGTAATGGGGCAGGCGTTGCCTGAGCTGGTTGATCAGGTGGTGGAAGTGGTACAGCGCCATGCGCCTGGTGATTACTCGCCGTCAGTAAAACCGAGCAGCAAAGGTAACTACCACTCGGTCTCCATCACCATCAACGCCACCCACATTGAACAAGTGGAAACGCTGTACGAAGAGTTAGGCAATATCGATATCGTTCGGATGGTGCTGTAACCCTTTCCCTGACCCGGCCGCCGTGCCGGGTCTTCTCATTCCCTTTCACACGGCTGTGATATACTCCCCGACCTGAATTCTCTCTTCCCGGCGGAGATGTTGTTTTGCAGCACAATAAAATTCTAATCCGGCAGCTTGGCCTGCAACCTTACGAACCCGTCTCGCAGGCGATGCATGAATTTACCGACGCCCGTGATGAAGATACCCTCGATGAGATCTGGCTGGTAGAACATCACCCGGTCTTCACCCAGGGTCAGGCCGGCAAAGCGGAACACCTGCTGGTGCCCGGTGATATTCCGGTGATCCAAAGCGATCGCGGCGGCCAGGTAACCTATCACGGCCCGGGACAGCAGGTAATGTACGTCCTGTTGAACCTCAAGCGCCGCAAGCTGGGGGTGCGTGAACTGGTGACGCTGCTGGAGCAAACGGTCGTCAATACCCTTACCGAATATGGGATTGAGTCGCACCCCCGCGCCGATGCCCCTGGCGTCTACGTCGGCGATCGCAAAATCTGCTCTCTGGGATTGCGGATCCGTAAAGGCTGCTCTTTCCACGGCCTGGCGCTCAATATCGCGATGGATCTGACGCCGTTTCTGCGTATCAACCCCTGCGGCTATGCCGGTATGGAGATGACGCAAATGCGTCAGTGGCTACCGGAAGCCACCCCGGAGACTGTCGCTCCGCGGCTGGTCGCCAATCTGCTGGCGCTGTTGAACCATCCCCCGCACGAATACCTGCCTCAGGGTTAAGCGGCAGATCAGCGCCCCGCTTACGGCGGGGGGCTGAACAAGTAACACATTATTTTTGCAATCAATTGTCACGCACGGCAACGCCGCGGGCCGCTATACTTGGCCTATCATTCCCAACCGGACTCATCGCGTGCCAGAGAATACGCCGCCGTCAGAATCTCCTGACAGACAGGACGAACGTTACGACCGTCAGATGTTTCGCATCCTGCGTAATATTGACCTCAATCTGTTGACCATCTTCGAAGCCGTGTATGTACACAAAGGTATCGTCAATGCCGCGAAGATACTCAATATCACGCCGTCGGCCATTAGCCAGTCAATTAACAAACTGCGGGCGCTGTTCCCCGATCCGCTGTTTATCCGCAAAGGCCAGGGCGTGACGCCCACTGCCTATGCCACCCACCTTCACCAGTACATCAGCCGCGGTATGGAGGCTTTCCTTAGCGCGCTGGATATCACCGGCAGCCCGGACCAGCAGCGGGTGATCACTATCGCCACTACGCCAGCCATGGGGGCGCTGCTGATGCCTTGCCTGGCCAGCGCGCTGAAGCCGGCCTTTCCGCAGATCCTGCTGCACAACATCGCCCTTACCGACGCCGCGCGGCAGCTCGACCAGCGCCAGGTGGATCTGTTAATCGACACCCATCTGCACAGCGGTCAGGCGCTAAGCCATCACGTGCTGTATCAGGATCGGGTGCAGATGTACTGCCGCGCTGGGCATCCTGCGCTGGACGGTCCACAAGATGAATCCGCCCTCGCGCAATACGAGTTTGCGCTGCTGCTGCCTGAAGGCCAGCGCTACCCTACGCTGCATCGTCGACTGCAGGAGGAGATGGGCGAGCGCCGCTGCGGTTTCAGCACCTTCAACCTGCTGACCCAGGCGGCAATGATCGCCGAGAGCGATATGCTGGGGCTAACCACCGAGCGCCTGTTCGCCATGGTATCCCGTCTCTGGCCTCTGCAAACCCTGGATGTTCCCTCCCTGCGGGAAGAACAGATTGATGTTGCGCTGCACTTCAATAAGCAGAGCGGGAAAGAGCCATTGCTGAAAGAGATCATTGAGACCGTGATCCAGGCGTTTAAGGCGTAGCGCACGGAAGGGAAAAGGATAAAACAACAACTATTTTACAATTTGCCGGGCAGGCAGGCTGCTTTCTGCCCCTTTTCAATGGTATACTGCCTGCTCTTGATTCAAAAATAGTTGATAATTGCAACATTTCATTGAATTAATTCGCTTTCCTTCGTGACTCGCAACTGGAACACGCACGCTATGAGTAAACCCATTGTGATGGAACGCGGTGTTAAGTACCGCGACGCCGATAAAATGGCCCTTATCCCGGTGAAGAACGTGGCAACTGAGCGTGAAGCTCTGCTCAGAAAACCGGAATGGATGAAAATCAAACTTCCGGCAGACTCGTCCCGTATCCAGGGAATCAAAGCAGCGATGCGTAAGAACGGCCTGCACTCCGTATGCGAAGAGGCCTCCTGCCCGAACCTTGCAGAATGCTTCAACCACGGTACCGCGACCTTTATGATCCTCGGCGCGATCTGTACCCGCCGTTGCCCATTCTGCGACGTCGCGCATGGCCGCCCGGTCGCGCCAGATGCGAACGAGCCACAGAAGCTGGCGCAAACTATCGCCGATATGGGGCTGCGCTACGTGGTGGTCACCTCGGTGGACCGTGACGACCTGCGCGATGGCGGCGCACAGCATTTTGCCGACTGCATCAGCGCCATTCGCGAGAAAAACCCGACGATTAAAATCGAAACGCTGGTCCCGGATTTCCGCGGCCGCATGGATCGCGCCCTGGAGATTCTGACGGTGACCCCGCCGGACGTCTTCAACCACAACCTCGAAAACGTACCGCGCCTCTATCGTCAGGTGCGTCCGGGCGCGGATTATAACTGGTCGCTGAAGCTGCTGGAGCGTTTTAAAGAAGCGCACCCGGAGATCCCGACAAAATCCGGTCTGATGGTGGGTCTGGGCGAAACCAACGACGAGATCATCGAAGTTATGCGCGACCTGCGCCGTCATGGCGTCACCATGCTGACGTTAGGCCAGTATCTGCAGCCGAGCCGTCACCACCTGCCAGTGCAGCGTTACGTTAGTCCGGAAGAGTTTGAAGAGATGAAAGCAGAAGCCATGGCGATGGGCTTCACCCACGCCGCCTGCGGCCCCTTCGTTCGCTCTTCCTATCATGCCGACCTGCAGGCTAAAGGGATGGAAGTTAAATAACCTGCCGCTTCTCCCGCTGCGTCACTTCCCGGCGCAGCGGCGCTCTCCGCTTCGCCTTCCCGTAACAATTAGTTGCATCTTTCCTGCGCGGCGTCGATAAAAACGACAAAGGCCGCAACGTAAACGTCGCGGCCTCTTCGCCGAACCTTCCTCATCCCGCCAGGGGACGCAGCCGGAGAATTACTCTTTATGAGAGAGCTTCTGCGCCGGTACTTCGTCTTCAGCGGTGGTTTTCTTCGCGCTATCATCATCTTCGTTCATGGCCTTTTTAAAGCCCTTGATAGCCGAACCCAGGTCGCCGCCCAGCGTACGTAATTTCTTGGTACCAAACACTAAGATAATCAGTGCTGCGACTACCAGCAGTTTGGTAATACTAATCTCACCCATAGCTAACCTTCTTCTCTATACAAGCTGCGAATACGCCATCATACACGTATTTATCCGTCATATTGTAATCCACCTGTGCGCGGGCCGCGTGATTCAGCCCGAGGCCTCCCCTCCGGGAGTGAGCGCTGGGGTGTCCGTCCTGACGTGCACAGCGAATTATTGGGATAAACAATACGGGTATTTGGCGCGCGGACACAATAGCAATCTGTAACAAGGTGAATCAAGCCTTGTTTAAAAAAACGTCACAATAATTGCGGTGGCGCAAACCGTCGGTTCTGCAGCACCGGCAAACGCTCGCGAACCCGCGTAAGGTAGTCTGCGGAAATATCGGCATAGATCAGCTGCGGCTCGCTCCCCGCGCCCGCCACGGTGGTTCCCAGCGGATCGACGATGCGGCTCTGCCCGATATTACGCGTCCCGCATTCGCCTGCCGCCACGACGTAGCAGGTCGTGTCCAGCGCGCGCGCCGCCAGCAGCGTCGCCCAGTGATGCTCTTTTTGCGGCCCTTTCACCCATGCGGTGGGCAGCACCAGCAGCTGCGCACCGTTCAGCGCCAGCGAAAGCGCCAGTTCCGGAAAACGCAGATCGTAACAGGTCATCAGGCCAACGCGAAATCCCGCCACCTCAATCACCGGGGGAATTTGCCTGCCGGGATCCACCCGCCGGGACTCCTGCATTGCGAAGGCGTCGTATAAATGAAGTTTGTGATAATGGGCAATAACCTTCCCTTCACGCAATACCACCAGCGTGTTGGTTGCTCTTCCCTCCCCCGACGGCACATGCAGCGTCAGGATCGTCGTCAGGCCGTTACGCGCGCTCTCGGCCTGCAGCAGCTGCAAAAACGCCCCATCCAGCGTTTGGGCCGATTTCACCGACAGATCCGGGTCGTTGTCATCACGTGCCAGCAACGCCTCCGGCAGCACCAGCAGCGCCGCCCCTTCACGCGCCGCCTGCTGCATCATCGCCACACAAGTTTGCGCATTCGTCCGCCAAACTGGCGTGACGATAAACTGCCCTGCCGCTACCCGCATGTTTTTCTCCCGTCAGGTTATGAATAGCCAATTGCGCCCGTTGCGCGCTACACTTGACACTCTCTTACATCAAATAGCAGGAAACGACCGTGTTTCAACTTCTTTGCGCCGTTTTTATTGGCGGCGGCACCGGCAGCGTTTTGCGCTGGTGGCTCGGCATGAAGCTCAATCCTGTGCACCATGCTATCCCGATTGGGACGCTGACTGCCAACCTGTTAGGCGCCTTTGTGATCGGCGCCGGGCTGGCGTGGTTTAATAGACTGACCGGCATTGACCCGATGTGGAAACTGCTGATCACCACGGGTTTCTGCGGCGGGTTGACCACCTTCTCCACCTTCTCTGCGGAAGTGGTGTTTCTTCTGCAGCAGGGGCGAGTGAGCTGGGCGCTCCTCAACGTCGCGGTGAACTTGCTGGGCTCGTTTGCCATGACGGCTGTCGCCTTCTGGCTCTTCTCGCAGGCCGCCAGCCGCTAAAGGCGTAATCAACAGGCAAAAAAAAACCCGCTGTTTAGCGGGTTTTTATATTCTACTGACGCGTTGCTTACAGAGCGATTACGTTTGCAGCAGAAGGGCCTTTGGCACCGTTAGTGATTTCGAACTCTACGCGCTGACCTTCAGCCAGAGTTTTGAAACCGTTGGACTGGATTGCAGAGAAGTGTACGAATACATCTTTGCTGCCATCTTCCGGAGTAATGAAACCGAATCCTTTGGACTCATTAAACCACTTAACGTTACCTTTAATCTTAGACATCAAAATTACCTTTATATGAAAAATCGACACTAATGCTGTGTCGGGTATCAGTACACCAATTGTGGTACCTTTTGTCCAGTGCAACTTTGCTAAAAAGTGATAAAAGTCGCTATCTTTTTTAGTGGGTAACGCTTTAGTCCTTGTTTTTCCACAAGACGCGTCACTTATCTCATTTATTGCTAAGACTTAGCGAATTAAAACTGTATGCGAGCCCAGGCGAAGTAAACGTTACCGTTATTGTAGGTGCCGGGAATGTAGGTCATCTGGAACGTTGCCGGACCGTAACCTATTGAAGCTAATGGCAAGATCACCGGAATCGGAATGTAGTTCCAGTTATCGCGCGCCGTCACCCCAAGGGTATAGCCGAGACCGAGGCGGAAGTTCTGATCCGTCAGCGGGCGCCAGGTTTTCTCCCAGCCGTAGCCGCCAATGGGCTCCCACTTATTGAAAGAGTCTTTAAACGCCATCAGGTACAGGCCGTGCCAGTTCCCTTTCTCATCCCAGCGGGAGACGCCGAAACCGGCCCCCCACGGACGTTCGTTATACTTATCCGTCTTTTCCTTATCGTAGGCAAAGCGCGCGTGCCAGGTGATGGCTGGAACGTACAGATCATAGTGCTCTGGCTCGTTCCAGGTCTGCGCAACGTTATTACTTAAGGTATGGTAACCTTCGCTAAGGGTCGATGAAAACGACGCGCTGGCGTTTCCGGACACCAATAACCATCCTAAAAAACCAAGAGAAAACAATGAAAAACGACGTAACATCAACACTTTTCTATTACCACTTTCATTTAAAAGCCACCTAAAATAGCAAAGATAGTCTCAATACAGGTTGAACGAAATAAGGCAAACTCCTGATTTTCTCCCGCTGACCATCAGAACCACTTAACTATCCATCTGGTGATTATATCCAGGCGTAACGGGGACGCGTAGTTCTTGTCGCTTTATTGATTTGCATCAGCGAGTTTCGTCCGTTTTTTCGGCACATTCGCACATTAAAATTTGGTGTGACGCTTTTTCACTACATATTCTTTGGGCTTAGGGGTAATAAATGCTGACGTTTATTGAGATCCTGATCGGGATCGTGGTCATTGTGGGCGTCGCCCGCTATATCATCAAAGGCTACTCAGCCACCGGGGTGCTGTTCGTCGGGGGCTTAATCTTATTGATCGTCAGCGCCCTGCTGGGACATAAAGTCTTACCAGGCAATACCGCGGGCACCGGTTACTCCGCCACTGACATTATTGAATACATTAAGATTCTCCTCATGAGCCGTGGCGGCGATCTGGGTATGATGATCATGATGCTGTGCGGCTTCGCCACCTATATGACTCATATTGGCGCCAATGATATGGTGGTGAAATTAGCCTCAAAGCCATTGCGCTATATCAATTCGCCCTATCTGCTGATGATTGCCGCCTACTTTGTCGCCTGCCTGATGTCACTGGCCGTCTCCTCCGCGACCGGCCTCGGCGTGCTGCTGATGGCGACCCTGTTCCCGGTGATGGTAAACGTCGGTATCAGCCGCGGGGCGGCGGCGGCCATCTGCGCCTCGCCGGCGGCGATTATCCTTTCGCCCACCTCGGGCGACGTCGTGCTGGCGGCCAAAGCGGCCGAAATGCCGCTGATCGACTTTGCCTTTAAGACCACGCTGCCGATCTCCATCGCCGCTATCATCTGCATGGCGATCGCCCACTTCTTCTGGCAGCGCTACCTGGATAAAAAAGAGAACATTTCCCACGAAATGCTCGACGTCAACGAGATCACCACCAACGCTCCGGCGCTGTACGCCATCCTGCCGTTTACGCCGATTATTGGCGTGCTGATCTTCGATGGCAAATGGGGACCGGAACTGCACATTATTACCATCCTCGTCGGCTGCATGCTGCTGGCGGCGATCCTCGAATTCCTGCGCGGGTTCAACACCAAAAACGTCTTCAGCGGACTGGAAGTCGCCTACCGCGGGATGGCTGACGCCTTCGCCGGCGTGGTGATGCTGCTGGTCGCCGCCGGCGTTTTTGCTCAGGGATTAAGCACCATCGGCTTCATCAATGGTCTGATCTCCATCGCCACCTCCTTCGGCTCGGCCAGTATTATTCTGATGCTGGTGCTGGTGATCCTGACCATGCTGGCGGCGATGACCACCGGCTCCGGCAATGCCCCGTTCTACGCCTTTGTCGAGATGATCCCCAAGCTGGCGCACTCCTCCGGTATCAATCCGGCCTATCTGTCGATCCCGATGCTGCAGGCTTCAAACCTTGGCCGCACAATATCGCCAGTCTCTGGCGTGGTGGTGGCCGTCGCCGGGATGGCGAAGATTTCCCCGTTCGAAGTGGTCAAACGCACCTCGGTGCCGGTGATGGTTGGCCTGCTGGTGGTGATCGTCGCGACCGAGCTCCTCGTCCCCGGCAGCGCGGTCCACTAATGGTCTAACCACGTGAAAAGGCGCCAGCAGGCGCCTTTTTTATGCTTTAATAACTCCCCGTTATCTTTTGCCATCCACAATCAGGAATAAACATGTTCAGGAAGGAATTCGCCGCGCTTGCCCTTGTGCTTACCGCCACTCAGGCCGGCGCTGAACCGCTCACCGCGACGCGATACGCTGATTTTGACCGCTATGTCCTGGCCCTCTCCTGGCAAACCGGATTCTGTCAGAGCATGTATGACCGTAACCGCAATGAACCGGAAGAGTGTCGCCTGCAGCAGGAAACCGCGAATAAAGCCGATTTTCTGACCGTGCATGGCCTGTGGCCCGGGCTGCCAAAGTCCATTGCCGCGCGCGGAGTGGATGAACGACGCTGGATGCGCTACGGCTGCGCCACGCGCCCGGTGCCCGACATGCCGGAGGTGAAAGCGAACCGCAAATGTCAGGCGGCGGAGACCGGGTTGTCGCTGGAGATGGCCAACAAACTGAATAGCGTGATGCCGGGCGCGGGCGGCACCTCCTGCCTCGAACGTTACGAATACGCCAAACATGGCGTCTGCTTCGGCTTCGATCCCGACAGCTATTTTGGCACCATGGTGCGCCTGAATGGAGAAATTAAGCGCAGCCCGGTGGGCGATTTCCTTGCCAAACACTATGGCCAAACCGTTAGCCGCGCCGACTTCGACGCCGCTGTGGCCCGCGCCTGGGGTCCGCAGAGCGTGAAGGCGTTTAAATTAACCTGTAACGGTAATCCGGCCTATTTGACCGAGATGCAAATCTCGCTCAACGCCGCGACCATCAATGCCCCGCTGGCCACTTCCGCCTTTTTGCCTCAGCCTCACCCAGGTAACTGCGGCGCGCAGTTTATCCTCGATAAGGTTGGCCACTAGCGCGACGCCGCGTGCTGACCAGAAAACGTCGTTCGCCGGGGGGGCGTTGCGCGCTGATTGTGCGTTTCATCACTTCAAACTGCCGGCAACTCTCAGTATGATGGGAGAACCTTAACCCTTGCCTTTTTCGGCGAGGGTTTTCTTTTACGGACAGGTTCCTGGATAACATGGAGTATGCAATGACCAGACCCGCAATCATCATTAACGAACTGGATGCCGAACGTATCGACAGGCTGCTGGAGCAGCCAGCTTTCGCCAGCTCGCCGGTTGCCGATGCCCTGAACGACGAGCTCGACCGCGCGCAAATGCTGGCGCCGGAAGCGATGCCGCACGATGTCGTCACCATGAACAGTACGGTTAAATTCCGCGATTTAACCAGCGGTGAAGAGCGCGTGCGGACGCTGGTGTTTCCGTCGCAGGTGACCGACAGCGCCAGCCAGCTCTCGGTCCTCGCGCCGGTGGGCGCCGCTCTGCTCGGCCTCAAGGTCGGCAGCACCATTCACTGGGAGCTGCCGGGCGGGGCGTCAACGCACCTGGAAGTGCTGGCGCTGCTGTACCAGCCGGAAGCCGCTGGCGAATTCCACCGCTAATCTCCGCTGCCTGAGGCGTATCGCGCTTTATTCAGAGGATGTCCACACATCCTCTTTCTGCTGTCTTGCCCCCCGCTAACCTTTTTTTACGCTTTGCGCCTGCCTGACTGACAGTTTTGCGACCTGAATGACACAATATCCGCATATAATATGTTGATATAGACGCAAACGAACAAGGAGGATTGCATATGTATAAGACTATCATTATGCCGGTTGATGTCTTTGAGATGGCGCTGAGCGATAAAGCCGTCCGGCACGCGGAGTTTCTGGCCCAGCAGGACGGGGTAATCCATCTGCTCCACGTATTACCCGGTTCAGCGAGCTTCACCATGAGCCGGTTTACCGCCGACCTGCGGCGTTTTGAGGAGCATCTGCAGCATGAGGCGGAAACCCGCCTGCAGACCATGGTCAGCCATTTCAGCATTGACCCCTCACGTATCAAGCTGCATGTGCGTTTCGGCAGCGTGCGCGACATGGTCAACGAACTGGCCAGTGAAATAAACGCCGACGTGGTGGTGATTGGCTCACGCAATCCCTCCATCAGTACCCACCTGCTGGGATCCAACGCCTCGAGCGTCATCCGTCATGCCCATATCCCGGTGATGGTCGTCAGGTAAGGGTGAGGAAAAAGAGCATAAAAAAAGAGGCTACCCCAGGGTAGCCTCTTGGTTATGCAGGTCTATTGTCTGACTTGTTATGCGGTTTTCGTGCGGATCAGGTAGTCAAAGGCGCTCAGCGACGCTTTCGCCCCCTCCCCTGCCGCGATAATAATCTGCTTGTACGGCACAGTGGTGCAGTCACCGGCGGCGAATACGCCTTTGACGTTGGTTTCGCACTTCGCATCGATGATGATCTCACCCATACGGTTACGCTCAACCGCGCCTTCCAGCCAGGTGGTGTTAGGCAGCAGGCCGATCTGCACGAAAATCCCCGCCAGCGCGACATGATGCTCATCGCCGCTCACCCGGTCACGGTACTGCAGACCGGTGACCTTACTGCCGTCGCCTTTCACTTCCGTAGTCTGCGCATTGAGAATGATATCGACATTCTTCAGACTGCGGACTTTATCCTGCAGCACCTGGTCGGCCTTCATCTCCGGTGCGAATTCCAGCAGGGTCACATGCTCCACGACGCCCGCCAGGTCGATAGCCGCTTCCACGCCGGAGTTACCGCCGCCAATTACCGCCACGCGTTTGCCCTTAAACAGCGGACCGTCGCAGTGTGGGCAGTAGGTTACGCCCTTGGTGCGATACTGATCTTCGCCTGGCACGTTCATATTGCGCCATTTCGCCCCGGTGGCAATGATGACGCTGCGCGCCTTCAGCACCGCGCCGGAGGCGGTTTCGATCTGGTGCAGGCCGCCCTCTGTCGCCGCCGGCGTCAGTTTGGTCGCGCTCTGGGAGTCGATCACATCGACGTTATAGTCGCTAACGTGCGCTTTCAGGGCCCCGGCCAGCTTCTGGCCTTCGGTTTTCGGCACCGAAATGTAGTTTTCGATATCCACGGTATCCAGCACCTGGCCGCCGAAGCGTTCGCCCATCAGGCCGGTACGAATCCCTTTACGCGCAGAGTAAACCGCGGCCGCCGCGCCGGACGGGCCGGAACCGACGATTAGCACATCGTAAGCGTCACGCTGATTCAGCTCTTCCGCTGCGCGTTTTTCCGCACCGGTATCCACTTTGGCGACGATTTCCGTCAGCGTCATCCGTCCCTGACCAAACTCCTGGCCGTTCATGAACACCGCCGGCACGCCCATCACGTTGCGCTCGGTGATCTCATTCTGGAACGTCCCGCCGTCAATCGCCGTATGTTTGATACGCGGGTTGAGCACCGCCATCAGGTTCAGCGCCTGGACTACGTCCGGGCAGTTATGGCAGGAGAGCGAGTAGTAGGTTTCAAACTCAAAGTCGCCATCGATATCGCGGATCTGCTCCAGCAGAGACTGGGCCTCTTTCGACGGATGACCGCCGGTCCACAGCAGCGCCAGCACCAGCGAGGTAAACTCGTGGCCCAGCGGGGAGCCCGCAAAGCGTGGGCCCTGGTCGGAACCTGGGTTAGTAATCAGGAACGATGGCTTGCGTACCGCCAGCGTGTTGTCTTCTTTAAAGGTGACTTTGTCTGACAGTTCAGCAATTTCAGCCAGCAGTTCCCTGATTTCTGCCGATTTAGCGCTGTCATCCAGCGTGGCAATCAGCTCAACAGGCTTAGTCAGCTTCTCAAGATAGGCCTTGAGCTGGGTTTTCATGTTGGTGTCGAGCATTGTTATCTCCTGGGCTTAAAACATCATCATGCAAGCGGCCTTGTCAGGCTGCCTGAATGCGCTTGCATCATGGTGTTGGAATAAAATGGGCGCCAAAGCGCCCTGATAATCTACGCAATTTCCTGAGCATTTCGCGCCAGAGCAAGGCGGCTAGCCTGAGAATCCCTGGGAGCTTACACCTGTAAGTGACCGGGGTGAGCAGGCAACGCCAACGCCGCTATAGCGTGAAAGGCGACGGAAATTTAGATTTTACCGACCAGGTCCAGAGATGGAGCCAGCGTCGCTTCGCCTTCTTTCCATTTCGCCGGGCACACTTCGCCTGGGTGGGAAGCAACATACTGCGCCGCTTTGATTTTACGCAGCAGGTCAGACGCATCACGGCCGATACCTTCAGCGGTAACTTCGATTGCCTGGATGATACCCTGCGGGTCAACCACGAAGGTGGCGCGGTCAGCCAGACCTTCATCTTCACGCATGTTGTCGAAGTTACGGGTCAGGGCGCCAGTCGGGTCGCCAATCATCGCGTATTTGATTTTCGCGATGGTTTCAGAGCTGCTGTGCCACGCTTTGTGGGTGAAGTGGGTATCGGTAGAAACAGAGTAAACGTCTACGCCCAGCTTCTGCAGTTCTTCGTAATGGTCAGCCACGTCGCCCAGTTCGGTCGGGCAGACGAAGGTGAAGTCAGCCGGATAGAAGAAGAAGACGCTCCAGCGGCCTTCGGTGTCTTTCTCGGTGACTTCGATGAATTCACCATTTTTGAATGCCTGGTTTTTGAACGGTTTGATTTTGGTGTTAATTAAGGACATCTATACTTCCTCCGTGTTTTCGTTGAGGTCTAAGTTAACGAATTTTTCCTGACCCGACCAATGCGTTTACATTATCGAATCAATAAGCGTTATCTAACAACCGGAACAAGACAACTTTGTGAACCTGGCGACGCGTTCAGCGCTGTTCGCTGTTTTTCGCATCATTTGCCGCGACAAAAGTAAAAAGGCCACCTTTTCAGGCGGCCCCGTTACCTGAAATACCCGAAGGTAGGTTCAGCGCCAGTCAGACTGGCTATGTGTTGCGCTCTACATTACCTTAATGTAACAGCATCCAGGATTACATCACCCACGCCAGGAAAGGGCAATCCGTCGTTCTGCTGATCCTGCCTATAACTGTAATAGGTTTGGCAATCTTTCTTCCTTTCCTGCTGATTTTACAAGGAATACTCATGTTAAAACGTCTGCTGTTGCTCAGCCTTTTGCCTTTTTGCAGCTATGCGGAAGAACTACCCGCCCCGATAAAAGCTATTGAAAAACAAGGCATTACTATCATCAAACCCTTTGACGCGCCGGGGGGAATGAAAGGCTGGCTGGGTAAATACCAGGATATGGGCGTCGCCATCTACCTCACGCCAGACGGCAAACATGCCATTTCCGGCTATATGTATGACGAGAACGGCAACAACCTCAGCGAGCAGTTGTTTCAAAAAGAACTCTACACGCCGGCGGGACAAGAGATGTGGAAGAAGATGGCCAGCGCCCACTGGCTGCAGGATGGCAACAAAGACGCCCCCATCGTGCTGTATGTCTTTGCCGATCCCTTCTGCCCTTACTGCAAACAGTTCTGGCAGCAGTCCCGTCCCTGGGTGGACGCCGGTAAAGTGCAGATCCGCACCCTGCTGGTGGGCGTGATCAAGCCGGAGAGCCCGGTCACTGCCGCAGCGATTCTCGCCAGTAAAGATCCGGCGAAAACCTGGCATGATTACGAGCAATCGAACGGCAAAATGGCCCTGACGATCCCAAAGGCTATCCCGCCCGAGAAAATGAAAATGCTCAACGTCAATCAGCAGCTGATGGACGATCTGGGGGCCAACGTCACGCCAGCCATTTATTATATGAATAAGGACAATATGCTGCAGCAGGTGGTCGGCCTGCCGGATAAAGAGAAGCTACAAATTATGATGGGTGAAAAGAAATAATCTTATTGTGGAGTGGCGCCAGACAACAACCACCGCTGGCGCCGCTATCGACAATAAGATATATTAAGCAAAGCTTAATATTACTGGCCAAAAATAAATTCACACCACGCATATTAAGCCATTCAACATTCTTATTATGAATATTTCAATTCGCACTGATAATACACAGGGCTGCATTAATGGCAAATCTTTACGACCTGAAAAAGTTCGATTTAAACCTATTGGTTATTTTTGAGTGTATATATCAACATTTAAGCATCAGCAAAGCGGCGGCGACGTTATTTATCACCCCGTCGGCGGTGAGTCAGTCATTGCAGCGTCTGCGCCAACAATTAAATGATCCGCTATTTGTTCGGGTCGGGAAAGGCATGACGCCCACCACCGCCTCCGTCAATCTTCATTATCATCTGCAACAAAACCTTGAACAACTGGAAAAAACAATCAATCTCAATAAACGCACCGAACTGCGAAAGCGTATTGTGATATATGGCCCGCCGCTGTTCTGTTCAGTAAACAGCCATTTTATGATTAACCAGCTCTGTCATCAGGCTAATTTACAGATTGAGCACCATAACCTGACCACCACGGAATCGGCGGAGGAGTTGCTGGCGTATCGCCAGGCGGATCTGGTATTCACCCGAATGCCCATCAACAACCGCGCTACTATTTGTCAGCCCTATAAGACGGTGCAGACGCTGGCGTTGTGCCGGAGGGACCATCCGCGGCGTGAGGAACTCACATCGGTTGAAGCGCTGGCGCAGGAGTTTTTTACCCACTACATCACCAACGATCCCGTGATTCAGCGCGTTCAGCAGAGCAGCATGCCGTGGCTGAACCCGAACAATATCGCCTTTCGCAGTGACTCGTTTATGACCATTCTTAATATGATCAGTAAAACCGACTTAATTGGCTTCGTTCCTTCCTATTTATTTGATTTTATTTCACCCACTATGCAGCTTCACGTCATTAATATAGACAATCTCTTCCCGGATATCACAATATACATTAACCACCATCATTCATCTTCGCAGAATCATTTCTTATCTGAATTAATCAGCATTCTAATGGATGATAGAGTAGCATCACAACCACAAATTAATAACAATGGATAACATATCCACTATTTACCCCACATTGTCCGAATAAAAAAACGACCATTAAACTCCCGGCCCTCATCGTTTATACTGACCAAATGGGAATATCTCGTATTAAAGGATTAATGGTCATGTCGTTTATTAAATATCCCTTACCGGAGTCGGTGCTGCAGGCGACGGAGCAGCGGATCCAATGGGTTCTGGATAATTTTTCACGCGTTTGCGTCTCTTTCTCTGGCGGAAAAGACTCCACCGTTATGCTGCATTTAACCGCGCAGGCAGCTCGGTTACAGGGTAAGAAAATCAGCGTACTGTTTATTGACTGGGAAGCACAGTTCTCTTGCACCATCGCCCACTGTGAAAAACTGCGCGCCCTGTATCAGGATGTCATCGACACCTTTTACTGGGTCGCCCTGCCGCTCACGACCCAAAATGCCCTGACGCAGTATAAGCCGCAATGGCAATGCTGGGAGCCCGGAACCCGCTGGGTCCGCCAGCCGCCGCCAGGGGCGATCGCCCACCCGGATTATTTCCCCTTCTACCAACCCGGAATGAGCTTTGAGGCTTTCGTCAGCCATTTTGCCGAGTGGTTTTCCCAGCGGCGGCCCGCCGCCGTGCTGGTGGGCATTCGGGCTGATGAGTCGCTGAATCGCTTTATGACCATCTCTTCCCAGCGCAAACAACGCTTCGCTGACGATAAACCGTGGACCACCTCGGCGCCGGGGGGACACGCCTGGTACATCTACCCGCTCTATGACTGGAAAACCGCCGATATCTGGACCTGGTTTGCCAGAAGCGGCCAGCCCTATAACCCGCTGTACGATCTGATGTATCAGGCCGGGGTGCCGCTGCGCTACATGCGCATCTGCGAACCCTTCGGTCCGGAGCAGCGCCAGGGGCTGTGGCTGTACCATGTGCTGGAGCCGGAACGCTGGGCCGCGATGTGTCAGCGGGTCAGCGGCGCGCACAGCGGCGGCGTCTATGCCGGGCATGACAATCAGTTCTACGGTCACCGAAAAATCGACAAACCCGACCATTTGACATGGAAAAGCTATGCTCTTTTCCTGCTCGACAGCATGCCGGAAACCACCGCCGAGCACTATCGCAATAAAATCGCCGTCTACCTGCGCTGGTATCAGAAAAAAGGGATGGAAGATATTCCCGACACCCAGCCCGGGGACATTGGCACAAAGGATATCCCCTCCTGGCGACGAGTCTGCAAAGTGCTGCTCAATAACGACTACTGGTGCCGTCAGCTCTCGTTCAGTCCGACCAAAAGCAGTCACTATCAGCGCTACCGAAAACGTATGGAAAAACATCGTCAACAATGGGGGATATTATGCAACAACAACTAACGCAGGCGCTGGACGCTTTCCTGCAAACGCTGGATGATGAAGCGCGCATCGAGGCTATCAACGCGTTTCGCCATGTGCTCCACCAGCGCAGCCCCTTCCGCTCCCAGCCGGTTGACTGCGTGCTGTGGGTCAAACAGGAGCAGGTCGCCCCCAATGACTACAATCCGAACAACGTGGCGCCGCCGGAAAAACGTCTGCTGCAGACCTCGCTGGAAGCCGATGGCTTTACCCAGCCGGTGGTGGTCATCCGCCAGGGTCCGCAGGCGTATACCATTGTCGATGGTTTTCACCGTCATGAACTGGCCTGCAGCAAAGCGTCATTGAAAAATGCCCTGCATGGCTATCTGCCGGTGACCTGTCTGCCGAATGAAACCGCCTCCCGCGATGGGCTGATGGCGGCAACCATACGCCACAACCGGGCGCGGGGACGTCACCAAATCCACGCCATGTCGGAGATTGTGCGCGAGCTGACCCGGCTCGGCTGGACACCGCAAAAGATCGGCAAAGAGTTGGGGATGGATGCCGATGAGGTACTGCGTCTGAAGCAAATCAGCGGCCTGACGGAAATGTTCGCCGGCCGCCAGTTCTCTCAGGCATGGACCATTAAATAACTATAGCTGGCACAAACGCGCCGCCGCGGCCAGCAGGGTCTCCGGTTGTTTAGCGAAGCACAAACGGATCAGCTTGTGCGGGAACGGGTCGGCGCAGAAGACGGAGAGCGGGATCGCCGCCACCCCAACCTCTGTCGTCAGCCAGCGGCAGAAGCTCACGTCGTCAAGATCGGAGAGGGCGCTGTAGTCCGCCAGCAGGAAGTAGGTGCCCTCACATGGCAGGAGTTTCAGCCGGCTGGGGCGCAGCGCCTCAATAAACAGATCGCGGCGTTCACGATAAAACGCCGGCAGCTCGAGATAGTGCTCTGGCGCCTCGCGCAGCATATCGGCGATCGCCAGCTGCGCCGGGGTATTCACCGAGAAGGTCAGATACTGATGAACCTTACGCAACTCCGCGCTGATGGCCGCCGGGGCCACGCAGTAGCCAACCTTCCAGCCGGTCATATGAAAGGTTTTGCCAAACGAAGAGACTGCCACCGCCCGCTCGCGCAGCTGCGGATGCGCCAGCACGCTGGCGTGGCCGTCTTCGGCAAAGTTGATATGCTCATAGACCTCGTCGCTGAGAACATAGATCTCACGTTCGGCTATCGCCTGCCACAGGGCGGCAAAATCCTCGCGTTGCCAGACCGTGGCCGAGGGGTTGTGCGGGGTATTGAGGATCACCAGCCGGGTTTTGTCGCTCAGCGTCGCGGCAAACTGCTGCCAGTCGACGCGAAAATGCGGCGGCTGGAGCGCAATACGGCGTAATTCGCCGCCGGCCAGCGCCACCGCGGGGGCATAGCTGTCGTAGCTGGGATCGAAACAGACCACCTCATCCCCACGGCGCACCAGGGCGGTGATCGCCGCGTACAGGGCCTCCGTCGCCCCGGCGGTGACCGTGATATCGCTGTTGACGTCGGGTCGATATCCATACAGCTCCGCCGTCTTGTCAGCGATCGCCTCGCGCAGCGCCGGCACGCCGGTCATCGGGGCATACTGGTTCGCCCCCTGCGCCACGTGGTACGCCAGACGCTCCTGAAGATAGCGCGGGCCGTCAAAATCGGGAAAGCCCTGAGACAGGTTGATGGCCTGATGCTGCTGGGCCAGGGCGCTCATCTGGGTAAAAATGGTGGTACCGAGCGCCGGGAGTTTACTCTCTGGAATCAACGGGTTATTGCTCATTCTTGTTTTACCGATTGTAATGCTGTTGTTGAAGCCACTATAACACGATGTTAATATTTGGCAATCAAGACGCTTAGACGTCTAAATGCTAATGTTATTCCACGCTACGCCCACTCTGGAGAAACCATGATCCGCGCCATCGTGACCGACATCGAAGGCACTACCAGCGATATCCGCTTCGTGCATAACGTGCTGTTCCCCTACGCCCGCGAACGACTGGCCGGCTTTGTGACCGCTCAACAGCACGCTGAGCCGGTGAGAACGATTCTCGACAACTTGCGCCGAGAGACAGACTCCCCCGCCGCCAGCACCGCCGACCTGATTGCTACCCTCTTCGCCTTTATGGACGAAGACCGTAAATCCACTGCGCTGAAGGCACTCCAGGGGATCATCTGGCGCGATGGCTACCTCAACGGCGACTTTACCGGCCATCTCTACCCGGACGTGCTGCCGGCGCTGGAGAAGTGGAAAGCACAGGGCATTGATTTGTATGTATATTCTTCTGGCTCCGTGGCAGCGCAGAAATTGTTATTTGGCTACAGCGATGAAGGTGATATTACTCATCTGTTTACGGGCTATTTCGATACCCTGGTAGGCGCTAAACGCGAAGCGCAGTCCTACCGCAACATTGCTGAACACCTGGGCCACGCCCCCGGGGCCATCCTGTTCCTGTCGGATATCCATCAGGAACTCGACGCCGCCGAAGCCGCGGGGTTGCGCACTGTCCAGTTGGTACGCGGCGATCGCGACCCGGCAAGCCACCACCCTCAGGTTCAGCGTTTTGACGACATTCATCCGGAGCAGATCCCAGCATGAGCGCATTAACCCTATTTTCTGTGACCGATCCGCAAACGCCGGTCTGGCACAGCACCGACGCCAAAGCGATTCAGGAGCAGCTTAACGCCAAAGGCGTCCGTTTCGAACGCTGGCAGGCCGACCGCGACCTCGGCGCAGACCCCAGCGCAGAAACGGTGATTGCCGCCTATCAGCATGCGATTGACAAACTGGTCGCCGAAAAGGGCTATCAGAGCTGGGACGTCATCAGCCTGCGCGCCGATAACCCGCAGAAAGAGGCGCTGCGGGAAAAATTCCTGAATGAGCACACCCATGGCGAAGACGAGGTCAGGTTTTTTGTCGAGGGCGCCGGTCTGTTCTGCCTGCACATTGGCGACGAGGTGTTCCAGGTGCTGTGCGAAAAGAACGATCTGATTTCGGTTCCTGCCCACACTCCGCACTGGTTTGATATGGGATCAGAACCGAACTTCACCGCCATTCGCATTTTTGATAACCCGGAAGGCTGGATCGCCCAGTTTACCGGCGACGATATCGCCAGCGCCTACCCACGGCTGGCGTAACGTCGTCCTGTCATCCATTACCGCCTGGTCAGGAGCCTTAAACTGCCTGGACCGCGCTTTCCCGGAGGCGGCGCATACTGCGCCTTCTCCGGGCTACCCGCCCCGCCGCCGGCGATCCTCCCACGCTTAAACCGCAATAAACTTCGGCGGGTCAAAGGCGGTGATCGGCGGCAGTTCCTCTCGCCACGGGGCGATTTCCACCCAACAACTCTGGGCGCTACAGCCCTGCCCCAGGCGCGAACTGCCGCGATCCGCGGTTAACACGTTGGGATTACCGTGCTTATCGAGGGTTCCTTTTTCATTCGGATCCAGAGGGTCATACCAGGCGCCGGTGGACATCTGTACCACCCCCGGCAAAATCTGTTCACTCAAATGCACGCCCGCCAGAATCGCCCCGCGGTCGTTATACACCTTCACCACGCTGCCTTCGTGGATGTCTCTTGCCTGCGCGTCCCGCGGATGCATCCACAGCGGCTCGCGTCCCTGAATTTTCGTCGCCCGACTGACGCTGCCGTGATCATACTGGCTGTGCAGGCGGGCGCGTGGCTGACTGGAGAGCAGATGAAGCGGCCAGCGCGCCGCCTCCAGTCGTTGCCGGGCAGCCTCTTCCTCATCCCACCAGGGATGGCCAGGGCATTCGCGATAGCCAAACCCGGCGACGGTAGAGGAAAAGAGTTCAATCTTGCCGGAGGGCGTGGAAAGCGGATAGCGCTGCGGATCGGCGCGAAAATCGGCGAGAAAGACCTGCGGCCGCTCCGGCGCACTGTACTCCAGCACCCCTTGCTGCCAGAAATCCTCGAACGAGGGCAGCGCAATGCCCTCCTCCTGCGCCCGCGGCCTTGACTCCTCATAGAGATGGCGCAGCCACTGCCCGGCGTCCCGCCCCTCGCTGAACAGTTCTCCGAAGCCCAGCCGCCCGGCAAGATCGCGGAAAATAGCGTAATCATCACGCGCCTCGCCCACCGGCGGGATCTGCGCGCTCATGGCAATCATAAATCCGTCATGACCGCCGCTGCCGATATCCTCTCGCTCCAGCGAGGTGGTAGCCGGCAGGACGATGTCAGAGAATTTGGCCTGCGCGGTCCAGTACTGCTCATGCACCACCACCGTCTCCGGACGGCGCCAGGCCTCGCACAGTCGGTTAATATCCTGGTGATGGTGAAACGCATTGCCTCCCGCCCAGTAGACCAGACGGATGTCGGGATAATGCAGCAGCTGACCGTCGAACTCATAGGCTTCTCCCGGGTGCAGCATCATATCGGACAGCCGCGCCACCGGGATAACGCTGTCCACCGCATTTTCGCCGGCGGGCAAGCGCGGGCCGGAAAACGCTTTTCGCACCGCCCCCGCCAGGTTGGTACAGGCATAGCCAAACCCGAGGCCGCCGCCCGGCGTGCCGATCTGTCCCAGCAGCGCGGTCAGGGCCACCGTCGCCCAGTAGGCCTGCTCCCCCTGACGGGCGCGCTGGATGGACCAGGAGATATTCACCATCGTCCGGTGGCGGGCCATCTCCCGCGCCAGCTCGGCGATGCGCTGGGCGTCAAGGCCGGTAATTGCCGCCGCCCACGCCGGTGTTTTCGCTATGCCGTCATGCTCGCCCAACAGATACGCGCGGTAAGGGGCAAACCCGACGGTATGGCTGGCGATAAACGCCTGGTCGTAGAGGGACTCAGCGATCAGCACATAGCTCAGCGCCAGCAGCAGTGCGGTATCGGTGCCCGGCCGAATGGCCAGCCACTCGGCGTCGGGCACCGCGCTGAGGTCATTGCGCACCGGACTGATATTAATAAACCGCGTGCCGTTGGCCTGCATCTTATCCAGCCAGTACGGCAACATATGGTCATTGGCGCCGCCGCCGTTGACCTGGGCATTGCGCAGCGGCAGGCCGCCAATCGCGACAAACAGCTGACACTCCCGCGCCAGCTCGGAAAAATGGGTATGCTGACGATGCAGCGGGCTCAGCGGCCCAAGGATATGCGGCAGAATACGCTCGCCCGCGGCGCTGCTATAGGTATTGGTGCTGGCGGTATACCCGCCAAAGCCCTTAAGAAAGCGGTGCAGCTGGCTCTGCGCATGGTGAAAGCGCCCGGCGCTGGCCCAGCCGTAGGAGCCGCCGTAAATCGCCTCATTGCCGCAGCGCGCCTTGACCGAGCGCAGCTCGCGAGCCACCAGGTCCAGGGCCACCTCCCAGCTGACTTCAACAAAGGGCTCCTTGCCTCGCCCTTCTCGTGACGCCGGCCCGTGCTGCAGATAGCCGGCGCGTACCGCCGGGCGACGAATGCGCGTTTGGCTGGTCACCGCGTCGGGGAGCGACTGACCGATGCGTGAAGGGCTTTTATCCCAGGGCACCGGCTTAACCGCCACGATCTCGCCCTCGCGGCTCTCCACCTGCCAGGTTCCCCAGTGCATCACCGTATAATTATGCTGTTTCTTCATAGCGCCCGCGTTCTTCTCAGCCTCAGGTTCGTTAAAATAAAGCGGGGAAATGCGGTAATATTGCTTACCCGGCCAGACATTGCGCTGCTAAAAAAAGCTTTAGCCCGCGCAATCTTCTCTTTTTCTCTGTAGATGCCGTATTTCCCATACACTCATAATAAACAGAAAATTGTCTTTATCTGCTAAATAAACACGGAATAAGCCAAAAATAAAACCACAAAATAAAAAGGCCTATCCGCCATCATGAAATATTTTCAGGTTCTTCATGACAAAATAAACTTTTTCTCTGGCGTTTCCGCGATATAACATTGCCGGCATAACTTAGACTTATTTTGTATTTGAGGTGGCGAGGTGCTTCTTGTCATGCTACCGGTCCGCAACCACCTTCATCACAGGATCATAATAACAATGTCGCAGAAGAGAAAATTATTGCCTGCCGCGCTGGGACTGCTTTCCCTTGCCTCGCTGAGCGTCACTGCCGCGGACGCCCTCTCCTTACAGGGAAAAACCATTGGCGTTGCCGTAGTAGGCACCCAGCATTTCTGGGATCGCGAAGCTTTTAAAGGCGCGACAGAGGAAGTGGAGAAACTGGGAGGCAAAGTCATTGGCGTCGATGGCGGCCGGGATAATCAGGTTCATGCCAATAATCACGATATTTTACTGTCACGCAAGGTGGATGCGGTAATTAGTATTCTCGGCGACAGCGCCGTCGAACCCAAATTTAAAGCATTACGTGATGCTGGTATCCCGGTATTCACCGTGGATCATGTTTCACAATATTCGGTCAATAATACCACCTCCGATAACTACACTCTGGGCTCCACCATCGGTCGCTACATGGCGGACGAATTAGGCGGTAAAGGTAATGTGGCCGTATTTAACGCGTTCTCCAGCGCGCTGCGTATTTGCGGAATTCGTTACGATCAGTGGAAATATGTCCTTAAGGATTACCCGGGTATTCATATTATCCAGCCCGAGCTCGCGGAACAGTTCGCCAACTCGCCGGAAGACGCGCGGAAGAAAACCCTCGAATTACTCAGCCAGTATCCGAAAGGCAAACTGGACGCCATCCATGTCGCCTGCTGGGACCAACCGGCCATCGGTATCGTCCAGGCGCTGGAAGAGACTGGTCGTGATAAGGACGTGAAAGTGACGGCCATCGACGCCGGTCCGGAAACGCTGGAGATCATGGCGGAGCCCGGCAGCCCCTTCGTGGCCAACGTCGCGCAGCAGCCGCATCTGATCGGCCAGACCTCCGCCGACAACGTGGCCCGCTACTTTGCCGGTCAGAAACTGCCGGTGCAAACCTTTATCCCGGTGATACCGGTGAAAGGTCCGCAGGAAGCGAAAGCGGTGTATAAACAGTTGGGATACGGCGAACTGCAGTGATAAATCAACACCCTGGCGGGGAGCGCCCCGCCGCGGGTCTGGTCATGGACCAGATCGGCAAACGTTTTGCCAGCGTAATGGCGCTTAATGCGGTTACCCTGCGCCTCAATCCGGGGGAGATTCATGGCCTGATTGGCGAGAACGGCGCCGGTAAATCGACGCTGATCAAGATCCTCGCCGGCGTTTATCAGGCCGACAGCGGCAGCGCGACCCTCGACGGTCGCCCGCTGCCCCTCGGCAACCCGGCAGCCATCGAAGCCGCCGGCATCCGCGTTATCCACCAGGAGCTCAACCTGATCCCGCACTTTACCGTCGCGGAATCGGTGTTTCTGGGCCAGGAGTATCGCACCCGCTGGGGGGCGCTGGATCGCCGACGGATGAAGGCCGCCACGGCGCAATTTTTCCAGCAAAACTGGCAGTTGGCGATCGACCCCGAACGTCTGGTGCGAGACCTGAGCCTGGCCGAGCGCAAGCTGGTGCAGATTGCCCGCGCGCTGATCGACGGCGCGGCGCGGCTTGTGGTGTTCGACGAGCCCACCGCCCCCCTCGAGGCCCAGGAGGCCAGTCTGGTCACCTCCGCCATCCTGCGCCTGCGCGACCAGGGCATTGCCATTCTGTATATTTCCCACTATCTCAATGAGATAGCCAGCCTCTGCGACCGTGGCACTGTGCTGCGCAACGGGGAAGTGGTCGGTTATCCCGACCGCGACCTGCTGCAGAATACCGAGGCGCTGATCGCCATGATGGTCGGCCGGGAAATCGACCAGCTGTATACTCCGCGCCAGCGCCCGGCGGCAGACAACGGGGAGGCTCCGCTGCTCTCGGTGCGCCAGCTGAGCGACGGACGGCAGCTGCAGGATCTCTCTTTTGATATTCACCCGGGGGAGATCGTCGGCGTCGCCGGCCTGCTCGGCGCCGGGCGCGATGTGCTGGTGGACTTACTCTACGGCTTGCGTCCGGCGGAGCGCGGCACTATCCATCTCGACGGCCTGCCGCGACGAATCCGTACGCCAAAGCAGGCGATCCGCGCCGGAATGGCGCTGGTCCCGCGCGACCGCCGCCATCAGGGGCTGATCCTGTCCTTCACCACCGCCGACAATATTAATCTCGCCTCGCTGCCGGAGACCGCCACCTTTGGCTGGGAGCGGCGGGGGATCGCCGAGAGGAAAGCGCGCGACTGGATAGAACAGCTGGCGATCCGCCCGGGTCGCCCGGCGCTGCCGGTACGCTACATGAGCGGCGGCAACCAGCAAAAAGCGATCCTCGCCCGCTGGCTCGGCACCGATGCCCGGCTGTTTATTCTCGATGAACCCACCCTCGGGGTTGATATCGGCGCCCGCCGCGATATTTATCAACGTACGCGCCAGCTGGCCGATAAAGGGCGGGCGGTGCTGGTCTCCTCCAGCGACGCCACCGAACTGCTCGGACTATGCGACCGGATCCTCGTCCTCTGGCGCGGTGCGCTGGCGGCGAATCTGCCCACCCGCGGGCTGACCCTCGACGCCCTGCTGGTGGCGATCAACGGCGGACAGGAGCCTTCACCATGAGTACCGCTATCCAGCGTCGCGGCCGTCCGGGCCTGGCGACGCTTGTTGAAAAATTCCCCCTGATCCTGTTTCTGGCGCTGCTGGTGTGGCTGAGCGTGCAGTCGCCCTACTTCCTCAGCTGGCAAAATATCAGCCTGATGCTGGTCCAGAGCGTTCCGCTGGCGATCCTCTGTTTCGGCCTGGTCTGCGTCATCGCCGTTGGCGGAGATGACGTGGTTTCCGGCGGCATCGACCTCTCCCTGCCGGCGACGGCGGTGCTCGGCGTCGCGCTGCTGAGCCTCGGGCTGGCCGAATGGCAGACGCCGTATCTCCTGCTGCTGGCGCTGCTGGCGGCGGTTTGCCTGCTCTGCGGGGCGATCAACGGCTTCCTGGTGCTGGCGGCCGGCCTGCCGCCGCTGCTGGCTACCCTCTCGACCTCCGTGGCGTTTACCGGCCTGACGGACCTGCTGACCGGCCAGCGGCGCATCGCGGTCAGCGATCCGCTGATGGTCGCCTTTCGCGATAACAGCCTCCTCGGCCTGCCCTGGCCGCTGGTCTATCTGCTGGGGGTATTTATCCTGTTCCAGTTCCTGCTCCATCACTCCCGCTTCGGTCAGCATGTGCAGGCGGTGGGCGGCAATCGCGATATGGCGCAAATGAGCGGCCTGAACGTGCGCCGCTTAACCCTGCAGGTCTGGCTGTTAGCCGGCATCGCCGCCGGGCTGGCTATTCTGCCGCTGCTCAGCCAGGGCTCCGGCAGCTCCAGCGGAACGGCCACGCCGCTGCTGCTGGAAACCGTGCTCGCGACCTTTATCGGCGCCGCCTTCTCCCGCCGTCGGGTAGTCACCATCTGGGGCGCGCTGCTGGGGGCGATTCTGGTTAACGCCCTCTCTAACGGGCTCGGCCTGCTGGGGGTCAATATCTTCTGGATGGGCGCCATTAAAGGCGGCCTGATCCTGGTGGTACTGGCGGCCTCGGCGGTCAGACACAAAGGAGGCGAGGCATGAGCCAAATCACCCTGAAAACTCCAGCTCCTGCAGAACAGACGGCCAGCAGCCCGCTGGCCTGGCTGTCGCGGGCCGGATTCGGCATCATCACCCTGCTGGCCATCGCCCTGTTCGGCTGGGCGAATCCAGTATTTTTAACCGTGGATAACTGGGCCAACCTGCTGCAGGGCAGCGCGATCCTGCTGATTGTGGCGATGGCGATGACCCTGATTGTCAGCGCCGGGGCGATTGACCTGTCGGTGGGCGTCGCGCTCGATTTCGGCGCCGCCTTCGCCCTCGTCGCCCTGAAAACCTGGCATCTGCCGTGGCAGGCGGCGGTGGGCTGCGCCCTGCTCGGCGGGGTGCTGATTGGCCTGCTCAATGCCTTTCTGATCCTCATCTGCCGGATCCGCCCCTTCCTCGCCACCCTCGGCACGTGGTTTATCGCCAGCAGCGCCGAACGTATCTATACCGATGGCGGCGGCGCGATAGCCTATCGGCGAATGGCTCCCGAGTATCACGACCTGGCGGTGGGTAACCTTGGCGGGATCCCCACGCCGGTAGCGATCGTGCTGGCGCTGTGGCTGGCGGCCTGGCTGGTGACCGAGCGCACCCTGTGGGGCAAATATATCCGCGCCATCGGTCAGAACAGCGAAGCGGCGCGCATCGCCGGGATCCGCGATCGCCTGACCATGCTCGGCGTGCTGGTGGCCGCCTCAGCCCTCTGCGCCGTCGGCGGGGTGATCCTCTCCGCCAACCTGCGGCAATTTACCCCGCTGGCCGGGCAGTCTTACCTGATGGACGCCATTGCGGCGGTGTTTATCGGTACCGCCTTTAACCGTCTGGGCCGGGTTAGCATCGCCGGCACCCTCGGCGGCGTGCTGTTCCTCGCCATTATTGATAATGGTCTGAACCTGATGGGCCTCAATTATCTGGTGAAGGACGCGCTGGTCGGCGTGATTCTGGTGGTGGCCCTCGCCCTATCCTTCTGGCAGGCGCGTCTGCGCCAAACGCATCGCTAAACGGGAGAACGATGGCAACCTTTGACGCCGTATTTGTCGGCCTGACTATTCTGGATATCGCCGGGCGCCCGGTGGTGGCGATCCCGCCGCGCGGTGGCGTCGCTTTTATTGAGCAAATTCGCCTCAACCCCGCCGGCACCGCCGCGGGGGCTAATATTAACGCCGCGAAGCTCGGGATCCGCACCGCGGCGGTGGCCTGCCTGGGCGAAGATGAAAAGGCCGACTTTATCCTCGCCAGCTATGCCCGGCTGGGCATTGACTGCTCGCTTATCCAGCGCACCGCGCTGAAGGAGACCTCGGCGACGATCCTGCCGATTCGCCCCAACGGCGAACGTCCGGCCCTGCACTGCCGGGGCGCGTCTGACGCCCTGTTCGTCAGTGAAGCGGAATTTGACGCCGTCCTTGACTGTCGCTTCCTGCATCACGGCGGGAGCGGACTGCTGGCGGCAATGGACCAGGGACAGAGCGCACGGCTGCTGCAGGCGGCCAAAGCGCGTGGAATCACCACCAGCTTTGACCTTATCGCGCCGAATGAACACACCCTGGAACTGCTGCGGCCCCTGCTGCCGTCGGTGGATTATTTTATGCCTTCGCTGGAGGAAGCCGCCTTTCTCTCCGGGGAGACGCAGCCGGAGGCCATCGCCCGCTTCTTCTTTGCGCTGGGCGTGGGCACCTGCATTCTGAAAGACGGCGAGAACGGCTCCTGGCTTATCGGCCGCGATGGCGCGCTGGAGCATATTGCGCCGTGGCCCGTCGAGGCGGTGGATACCACCGGCTGCGGCGACAGCTACTGCGGCGGGTTTATTGCCGCGATGGCGCGCGGGCTCAGCGTGAAAGCGGCGTGCGACGTCGCCTCGGCGGTGGCCGCGCTGGTGGCGACCGGGATGGGCTCGGATGCCGGGGTGGTAGACTGGGAACAGACCCAGGCTTTTATGGCGGCCCATCGCCCCTGACGTTGGACCCACGCCGCTGCAGGACGCGGCGGCGCAAGCGGCTTAACGCCACTGGTACAGCAGCGGCTCCCCGGCGACATAGCGCTGAAGATCGGCGGCAATCATCGCCGTGTGTTTGGCGATACTCTCCCGGGTGGCCCCGGCGATATGCGGCGTGATAATCACGTTATCGAACTCGGTGACAAAAGGGTGATCGCGCCACAGCGGTTCGCGATGATACACGTCCAGCGCCGCGCCGCCCAACGGGCCGTGACGCAGAGCCTCAATCAGCGCCGCTTCGTCGACCACCGCCGCGCGGGAGGTATTGATCAGCAGCGCGCCAGGCTTCATGCTGTTTAGCAGCGCCGCATTCACCAGCCCGTCGCTGTGCGGCCCGCTGCTCAGATGCAGGCTGACGATATCCGCCTCACGGAACAGCGCCTGCAGGGTGGTTTTCTGTAGCCCTGGCTCATTGATATCCTCTGCGGCGACGAACGGATCCACCACCCGCACCGCCATACCGAACGCCCGGGCGATACGCGCCACCCGGCGGCCAATGTTGCCATACCCCACCAGGCCCAGCGTTTTATTGCGCAGTTCACTGCCCTTAAACACTTCATAGGGGCTTTCCGGACTCACGTCCCAGACCACATCCCGGCGCAGCCCCTGCTGGGTGGCGGCGGCGGCATTGTCAGCCTGCGTGAATTCCCCCCGCTTCAGCGCCGCATGGGATTGCGGAATATGGCGCGCCAGGCTGAGCATCAGGCCAAGCGTCAGCTCCGCGGCGGCATCGGCATTGCGCCCCGGGGTGTAGAGTACCCGGATGCCGCGCGCCTGCGCGGCCTGGGTATCAATATTCACCGGATTCGCGCGGGTACAGGCGATAACCTGCAGGCGCGGACAGGCGGCCATCACCGCATCCGTCACCTCATCATAGCTGGTCACCAGCACCTCAGCGTCGTGGGCCAGCTCAATCAGCTGACCGGCGCTGAGTTTTGGTTTGCCCAGCGCCCACCCCTCCACCAGCAGCTCACCCAGCTGGTGGAAGGCGCTAAGGTCGCCAGCATGCTCGGCGGTAAAAACGATTTTCATGGTTGTACTTCCTGAGAAAGACGTTGAAGAGCGGCCTGCCTGGCCTGCCATACCGGCAGCATCTGCTCACGCAGCAGGCGATAAACGGGATACAGCGCCGCGTAGCGGGCATGCGCCTGAGGGCGCGGCTGATAGCGGGTCTGCGCCAGCGGAGGCGTCTCGGCCAGCGCCGCGACGCTGCGGGCCGCCAGAATCGCCGCACCGCGCGCGCTTAGTTCATTAAAGGCGCTGGAGACCACCGTGCGCCCGGTACAGTCGGCGATAATCTGCAGCCAGGTGGCCGAGGCTGCGCCGCCGCCGGTCAGATACAGCTCGCCGCCCTGGGGATAACCCTGCAGCGCATCGACAATGGCGAAGGCCAGGCCTTCAAACACCGCGCGCTGTAGTTCGGCGCGGGTGGTATGCGGGCTAATGCCGATAAAGCCGGCCCGCGCATCAGGGCTGTAAAACGGCGCGCGTTCGCCATTGAGATACGGCTGCCAGAAGACGCCGCCGCTGCCTGGCTCCACCTCCGCGATCGCCTGCTCCAGCCGACCCAGATCGGCGTCCAGCGAAATATGCTGCTGCAGCCAGTCAATGTTTGGCGTACCGGCCTGCATCGGAAACAGCGAGATCACCTGCCCGGCTTCGGTGTGAGTGACGAAGCGCGTCGCCTCGTTCACCGTCTGCGGACCGCGGCAAACGATTCCGGTACAGCAGGTGGTGCCGAGGATCGTGTAGATATCCCCTTCGTTGACCGCGCCGCAGCCCAGCGCGGCGCTACAGACATCCAGCGCCCCGGCGGCCACTGGCGTCGCGGCGGGCAGTCCGGTCAGCGCCGCCACCGCGTCGCTCAGCGTACCGGCCGGAGCGTCCGGGGCCAGCAGAGGGGGAAACAGCGGCAGCAGTTCGTCCAGCCCCATCTCGTTCATCACCACCGAGGACCAGCTGCCGCTCTGCTGATTGAGTAATGAGCTGCTGGCGTCCGTCAGCTCCAGCGCCGCCACGCCGGTCAGGCGAAAGCGGATCCAGTCCTTGGCGAAAAACAGATAGCGCGCGGCCGCCAGCCGCTCCGGCTGATACTGTTTCAGCCAGTACAGCTGCAGGCTGGTATTGCAGGGCTGCAGGTGGGTGCCGGTATCGGCGAAATAGCGGCGGTCAAAACCGGGCCGGCGCAGCAGTTCGCTCATCAGCTCGTGGCTGCGGGTATCGCTCCACAGGATCCCCGGCCCCACCGGTTCGCCCTGCGCATCGCTGAGCCAGACCCCCTCCCCTTGCCCGGCGAGGCCGATGGCCCGCAGCCGCCCCTCCTGCAGCGCCGGGTGGCGGGCAATCTGGCGCAGAATAGCCAGCACCGAATGCCACAGCTGGGTCATATCCTGTTCCGCGTAGCCATTGGCCGACAGGCGGGGGGAGGTGTTTTCCGCAGCGCTGGCGCGCGCGGTGAAATGCTGATCAAACAGCACCGCTTTCACCCGGGAGGTGCCGATATCGATACCAAGATAAAAATCCATACCTGCTCCGGCTCAGGGCTCGTAGCGGCGGCGCATCAGCTCGCACTCGAACAGGAACTCCAGCCCCTCCAGTTGCCGGCGGGCCTCCTGAATATCTTTCCCCCAGCAGGTCAGGCCATGTCCGCGCAGCAGAAAGCCGTAACGCAGCGGGCGGGTTTGCGCATAATCGGCAATCCGCGCCGCCAGGGCGTCAATATCCTGATCGTTATCAAAGATGGGGACCGGAACGGTATCGAGATGGCTGTGCTGCCCGCTGAGGGTTTTCTGCATTTCATACCCCTGCAGCGCCAGCGTGTCGCTTTTTTCGATGCGCGACAGCACGGTGGCATTGACGGTATGCACATGCAGCACCACGTTGGCCTCCGGGAACAGGCGGTAGACCAGGGTGTGCAGGCCGGTCTCCGCCGACGGTTTCCGTCCGGAAGGGGCCTGATTGGTGGCGATCTCCACCTGCAGAAAATCCTCGGTCGTCAGGCTGCCTTTATCGCGGCCCGACTCGCTTAGCCAGCACCAGGTATCATCCTGACGCACCGACATATTGCCGCCGGTCGCCGGCGCCCAGCCTTTCGCGCCGATCCAATGACAGGTGGTGACCAGTTGCGCGAGTCTTTCTTGCCACATAGCAGTTCCTTAGGTTAGCGATGATTTGTTTAGCCGTCTAAATGGCTATTTATCCGATACTAACACCGCTAACCGGAGGGAACAATATTTCAGGAAACACACATAAGACAAATGGTTATATCATAAATGCATATTAAATAACCTTTATTCACAGCAATTTAACCAACCGCAGTGAATCCGCTACGATCCCCTGCTGTCTGGCGCCACAACGCTGGCGGATTGTGCTGGCTGAAATTCTCCTTCTGCGCCAGGCATGCCGTCGCCGCCCTCCTCTGCCCCGGACTGGTGCAAAACATGGCAGGATGCACACTAAAATGGCATTACTCCTCCTGAACCCCTCAATAACCGTGCACATTGCACACTATGCGCTATTCCTCATGCCCGGTTTTTCCTGGCACATCTCTTGCTACTTCCGGCTATCACCGCCCATCTAACCCAGCCAGAGGTTCCAGGATGTCAAACAGCAATGATTTTCCCCTCGTCGAAGCGCCCACCGCCGGACGCAAAGGCGTATTTTCCATCGCCATGGTGTTATTCAGCTTTACCTTTTTCACCGGCACGATGTTTGCCGGCGGCAAACTCGGCGTCTCCTTTTCCATCGTCAATCTGCTGTGGATAGCCGCCATCGGCAACGCCTTGCTGGCTCTCTATGCCGCATCGCTGGGCTGGATTGCCGCGCGCAGCGGCCTGAATACGGTGCTGATGGGCCGGTTCTGCTTCGGGGAGATCGGCAGCAAGCTGGCCGATTTTATCCTTGGCTTTGCCGAGCTGGGCTGGTACGCCTGGGGGACCGCCACGGTCGCTATCTCGCTGGTGAAGATCCTCGCCCTGCCCGAGGCGCTGACCCAGCCGCTGATGGTGCTGTTTGGCATTCTGTTCTGCGTCACCGCGCTGGTGGGCTACAAGGGGCTGGACGCGCTGTCGCGCCTGTCGGTGCCGCTGATGTTCGTGCTGCTGGTGGTCTCCATGTATCTGGCGCTGCACCACGCCGGCGGCTGGCAGACGATGACCCGCATTGCGCCGAGCGACACCATGACCTGGTCGGCGGCCATCACCATGGTCTTTGGCACTTTCGCCAGCGGCGCCACCCAGGCGACAAACTGGACCCGGCTGGCCAACTCCAGCCGGACCGCCATTCTCGCCAGCATGGGCAGCTTCCTCATCGGCAACGGGCTGATGATCGTCGCCGGCGCCTGGTGCGCCATCGTTTATCAACAGGCCGATATCGTCGAAGTGCTGATCCTGCAGGGGCTGTCAGTCGCCGCGGTGATCATGCTGTGTCTCAACCTGCTGACCATCCAGGGCCCCACCATCTATAACGTCTCCGCCGCCGCCTGCCATCTGCTGCGCAGCGAACGTCGCCGCACGCTGACCCTCGCCGCCGCCGGGGTGGGCATTGTGCTGGCCATTGGCGGGATGTACGAAATGCTGATCCCGTTCCTTGTGCTGCTGGGCAGTATTATCCCGCCCATCGGCGGGGTGATTCTCGCCGACTACTGGTTCGCCCGCGGCGGGCGTTATCCCCTGCTGCAGAACGCCCGCCTGCCGCGTTTTAACTGGCTGGGACTCGGCGCCTACGCCGCCGGCGCGGTGGTGGCTTATCTGTCACCGTGGATCGCGCCGCTGGTGGGGATCACCGTCTCCGCGCTGGTCTATATCGCCCTGACCATGGTCAGCAAACGTCAGCCTGCCGCCGTCGCGGAGCAAGAGTCATGAGCCTGACGGTCAGCGAACTGCTGGCCCTTGAGGGACTCTCCGCCCTGCGTTTGCGGGCGGGAAAGCAAGGGCTGCAGCGGGCGGTACGCTGGTACTACGTGGCGGAAAATGAGCATATCGCCGAGTGGATCATGGGCGGCGAGCTGGTCTTTATCACCGGCATCAACCATCCCCGGGATGAAGCCAACCTGATCCAGCTGCTGATGGAGGGCAAACAGCGCGGCATCGCCGGGATGGTGATCCTCACCGGCGAGGCCTATATCCACGCCATTCCCGCCACGCTGATCGCCCTCGCTGACGAGCTGGGCATTCCGCTGATCGAGCAGCCCTACCTGCTGAAGATGGTGATTGTCACCGAGCGGGTCGGCACCGCGCTGGTCCGCAGCGAAAACGCCCTTCAGTCGCAGCGCGACATCCTGATGCAGCTGGTCACCGGCGACTATCCGGACCTGCAGATGCTTCACCAGCGCGCCCTCCACCAGCAGCTCGATTTTACCCGCCCGCTGCGGCTGGCGGCGCTGCGCCTGGAGGGACTGTCCCGCCTGTTTCGCCAGTACCCGCCCGAACAGGCCGAAGCCTGGCTGCAGCAGGCCCACCGCAGCGTGCGCCAGCAACTGCAGCAGCAGCTCAACCAGCAGGGCAACCCCTTCCCGCTTCTGGAACGCAGCAACATGTTCCTTTTCCTGCTGCCGGATGAGGAGGGGGAAGACTTTCAGCAGAAAAAGTGGCTGCAGCAGTGGCTGCAGACGCTGGCGGAGGGGGAAGAGCGTTTGTCGCTGCTCTGCGGCCTCTCGGCACCGGTCAGGCAGCTGCAGGGCTACCCGCGGGCGTTGTCGCAGGCGCGCCAGGCGCTGGATCTGTGCGAAACCCTGCGGCCGACCCAGCGCATCAGCGACTATCAGCAGTTGGGGTTTATCAAACTGCTGTCCGCGGTCAGCGACCCGGCGCTGCTCAACGATTTTATGCACGACACCCTGGGCTGCCTGATCGAGCCGGGCCGTAAAGCGCCGTGGCTGCTGCTGGAGACCCTCGAGACGCTGCTGCAGGAGAACGGCAACGTGGTGCGAGCCGCCGACCGGCTGGGTCTCCATCGCAACACCCTGCATCAGCGCATCCAGCGTATTGAAAAACTGACCGGCTACCCGGTCAGCCACCCTCAGTTTCATCTCAACGCCTCGGTCGCGCTGGTGATCTGGCGTTTATCGCAAAACCATTTACAGGACCAACCATGAAAATTGTTAACGCCCGCCTGCGCCGCCAGGAGGCGCTGTTTACCCTTGAGCTGCAGGACGGCATCATTCGCGGCATGACCGCCCAAACCGCGATGCGGACCGCCGACACCGGGGATATCGACGCCCAGGGTCGGCTGGCGATCCCGCCCTTCGTCGAGCCGCATATCCATCTTGACGCCACCCTAACCGCGGGCGAGCCGGAGTGGAACCGCAGCGGCACCCTGTTTGAAGGCATCACCCGCTGGAGCCAGCGCAAAGCGAGCATTACCCCGGAGGACACCCGCCAGCGGGCGCTGAAAACCATCGGCATGCTGCGCGATTTCGGCGTTCAGCACGTCCGGACCCATGTGGATGTCACCGACCCGTCGCTGGCGGCCCTGCAGGCGCTGCTGGCGGTGAAACAAGAGGCCGCCGATCTCATCGATCTACAGATTGTCGCCTTTCCGCAGGAGGGGATCGAATCGTATCCCAACGGCCGGGAGCTGATGACGCGCGCCATCGAGATGGGCGCCGACGTGGTGGGCGGCATTCCGCACTATGAGAATACCCGCGACAAAGGGGTCAGCTCGGTGATGTTTTTGATGGACCTCGCCCAGCGCTACGGCCGCCTGGTGGATGTCCACTGCGATGAAATCGACGATCCGCAGTCGCGTTTCCTCGAAGTGCTGGCGGAAGAGGCCCGGGTGCGCGGTATGGGGGCGCAGGTCACCGCCAGCCACACCTGCGCGATGGGCTCTTATGATAACGCCTACTGTTCGAAGCTGTTTCGCCTGCTGAAAGCCTCGGGGATCAACTTTATCTCCTGCCCGACCGAAAGCATCCATCTGCAGGGCCGGTTTGACAGCTGGCCGAAACGGCGCGGCGTCACCCGGGTGGCGGAGCTGGATCGCGCCGGCATCAACGTCTGCTTTGCTCAGGACTCGATTCAGGATCCGTGGTATCCGCTGGGGAATGGCAATATCCTGCGCATTCTGGATGCCGGACTGCACATCTGCCATATGCTCGGCTATGACGATCTACAGCGCTGTCTCGACTTCGTCACCGACAACAGCGCCCGGGCGCTTTGTCTGGGCGATAACTACGGCCTCGCCGAAGGCCGCCCGGCTAACCTGTTGATCCTCGATGCGGAAAACGACTACGAGGCCGTCCGCCGCCAGGCGCGGGTGCTGACCTCCATTCGCCACGGCAAGGTGATTTTGCAGCGTGAGGTGGAGCACATCCGCTATCCGGCATAAGGCGCAAGGCGCTGCGCGTCGGCGCCTTTCTGTGATACCTTTTCAGGCAGTGTGCGTGACCGACGCCCGTCCGGGCGTTGGCTTCCTGGAAAACAGACGGCGCGAAACGACGATGAGCGATAAAAAATGGATTAAGGCCGAGGACGTGGCCAGACTGGCCGGGGTCTCGCGCTCGGCGGTCTCCCGCACCTTCACCCCCGGCGCCTCGGTGTCGGAGAAGACCCGGCAGAAGGTGCTGAACGCCGCGGAAGCTCTGGGCTATCAGGTGAATATCATCGCCCGGACGATGATCACCGGCAGCAGTAATTTTATCGGCATCGTCACCGCCGGTTTCGACAATCCGTTTCGCAGCAAACTGCTGGCGCCGCTGGTCCATCAGCTGGCGCTCAACGGCTTTATGCCGCTGCTGATGAACGCTGACGATCCGCAGCAGCTCGCCCCTTCGCTTAAGCAGCTGCTGAGCTACCACGTCGCCGGGGTGATCATCACTTCCGGCGCGCCGCCGCTGTCGCTGGCGGAAGAGTATCTGGCGCGCAAGATCCCCGTCACCCTGATCAACCGTCATGCGGATCTCGCCGGCTGCGACCGGGTGTGCAGCGATAACGCCCAGGGGGCGAAGCTGGTGGCGGGCTTGTTCAGTCGTCGAGGCTGGCGGCAGGTTGGCTTTATAGGCGAAAATCGCGAGAACTTCAGCACCCGCCAGCGTTATGACGCTTTCATCGCGCAGACGTCGGGCATGACGGTGACCAGCCGCTTCTGCGACGGCGGCGGCTATCAGGCTGGCTACCAGGCTGCCAGAGAATTCGTTGCTGAAAACCCCGGGGTGCAAGCGCTGTTTTGCGCTACCGATATGCTGGCGCTGGGCGCCCAGGACGGCCTGCGGGACGCCGCTGCCCCGCTGCCGGCCATCGTCGGCTTTGACGATATCCCGCAGGCGGACTGGCAACCCTACCAGCTTACCACCATTCAGCAGAATACCGCCCTGCTGGCCCACCACGCGGTGGATCTGTTAATGACGCGGATCGCCCGCTTCAGCCTGCCCTCGCGCCATCGCGAAGTGCCGGTGAAATTAATTATTCGTCAAAGTGCGAAATGAAAAAATCATTTTATGCTGGAGCGATCACAGAATCTTCTGCGAAACCCGGCCACACTCATTCGGCCCTTCGGGGCTGTTTTTTTCACGCAAAATGCACACGTGTGCAAAATAGGGAGTCAATATGCAATCTCAGGAATCAGAAGCGCTACAGGCCCGCTACCGCCTGGCCTGCGAGCTGGCGAAAGCAGGGGCTGAGCTGGCGTTTGAATACTATCAGCAACGCGAAGCGCTGACCGTCGACCATAAAGGCGACGACCTGCAGGACGTGGTCAGCGTGGCCGATAAGCGGGTGGAGGCCTTTGTGAAACAGCGCATTCAGAGCGCGTTTCCGGAGGATGGCTTTCTCGGCGAAGAGAGCGGCGCCCGCCTGCCCGACGCGCGAGTGCTGTGGGTAGTCGACCCCATCGATGGCACCAGCTGTTTCCTCAACGGCCTGCATACCTGGTGCCTGTCGCTGGCGATCGTCGCCGACGGCGAACCGGTCATCGGCGTGGTCTACGACCCCAACCATCGCGAGCTGTTTCACGCCCTGCGGGGTCATGGCGCCTGGCTCAATGACGCCCCGATCCGTCCGCACCCCGCGGCGACGGTCAGGGAGGGAGTGATGGGCGTCGGCACCTCGCATCGCGTCACCCCGGCGGACTTTCTGCCGTTTCTGCAGGCGCTGCTCAGCGACGGCGGCATGTTTATCCGCAACGGCTCCGGCGCGCTGATGAGCGCCTGGGCGGCGGCAGGCCGGTTGATTGGCTACTACGAGCCGCACATGAACCCGTGGGACGCCCTGCCGGGGCTGGTGCTGATGCGCGAAGCGGGCGGCGCCAGCAACGATTTTCTGGCGCAGGAGGGGATCCAGCGCGGCAACCCGCTGCTGCTGGCCAGCTCAACGCTCTACCCGCAGCTGAAAAAGATGATCCCACAACCCTTACATTAACCCTTACGGGTCAGGCTATTTCTGATTATGTACTCTACACAGTAACGATAACTTCATTCACGGACGAACCACATCAATCAGTCAGGCCTCCGACCTGCGGAGAACCACCTATGTCTGGAATTATCGCTTTTTTCCGGGCGTCGCCGCCGAAAGCGGGCGCCGCGTTTGATGAACAGCGTTTTCGCCGGGTGCGCTGGCAAACCTTTATCGCCATGACCCTGGCCTACGTCACCTTTTACGTCTGCCGGTTATCCTTCACCGTCGCCAAAAGCGCGCTGGTGGAGTTGGGGATCACCCCGACGGAGCTCGGCATGATCGGCTCCACTCTGTTCTTCAGCTACGCCATCGGCAAGCTGGTCAATGGCTTTATCGCCGATCACGCCAACGTGGTGCGCTATATGAGCCTCGGTTTATTGCTCAGCGCCGGGATGAACCTGATGATGGGGATGACCACCAACGCCCTGCTGCTGGCCATCTTCTGGGGGATCAACGGCTGGGCGCAGTCGATGGGCGTCGGCCCCTGCGCGGTCTCGCTGGCGCGCTGGTACGGCGTTAAAGAGCGCGGCACCTTCTATGGCATCTGGTCGACGGCGCATAATATCGGCGAGGCCGTCACCTATATGGTGATCGCCGCGGTGATCGCCGGGTTTGGCTGGCAGATGGGCTACCTGTCCACCGCCGCGCTCGGCGCCGCCGGCGTGGTGCTGTTGGTGCTGTTCATGCACGATTCGCCGCAGAGCAGCGGCTTCCCGTCCATCAACGTCATCCGCGATGAACCGCAGGAGGAGGTCGAAGCCCGCGGCTCGGTGTTTAAAAACCAGTTGCTGGCGCTGCGCAACCCGGCGCTGTGGACCCTCGCCCTCGCCTCCGCCTTTATGTACATCGACCGCTACGCCGTCAACTCCTGGGGGATCTTCTTCCTCGAGCAGGATAAAGCCTATTCCACGCTGGAGGCATCCGGGATTATCGGCGTCAACGCCATCGCCGGCATCGCCGGGACCATCATTGCCGGCATGCTCTCCGACCGCTTTTTCCCGCGCAACCGCAGCGTGATGGCCGGGTTTATCAGCCTGCTGAACACCGCCGGCTTCGCCCTGATGCTCTGGTCGCCGCACAATTATTACACTGATATTCTGGCGATGATTATCTTCGGGGCCACCATTGGCGCTCTGACCTGCTTCCTCGGCGGGCTGATCGCCGTCGATATCTCCTCGCGCAAAGCAGCGGGGGCCGCGCTCGGCACCATCGGCATCGCCAGCTACGCCGGCGCCGGCCTGGGCGAGTTTCTCACCGGGATCATTATTGATAAAACAGCTATCCTTGAGAACGGCAAAACGCTGTATGATTTCAGCACGTTGGCGCTGTTCTGGGTGGGTACCGGTCTGGGTTCCGCGCTACTCTGTTTTACCACTGCCGCCATCGTCGCCCGGCGCCATGCCGTCGAACGGCAGACCTCGTTCTCCTCATAACCGATTAACGAATTAAGGAAGAAGATATGATGCCTGCAAGACATCAGGGGCTGTTACGCCTGTTTATCGCCTGCGCGCTGCCGCTGCTGGCGCTGCAATCAGCCGCCGCCGCAGACTGGCAGCTGGAGAAAGTGGTGGAGCTTAGCCGCCACGGCATTCGTCCGCCGACGGCCGGCAACCGGGAAGCCATCGAGGCCGCCACCGGACGCCCATGGACCGAGTGGACCACCCATGACGGCGAGCTCACCGGTCATGGCTATGCCGCCGTGGTCAACAAAGGGCGTGAGGAAGGCCAGCACTATCGCCAGCTCGGCCTGCTGCAGGCGGGATGCCCGACGGCGGAGTCGATTTACGTGCGCGCCAGTCCGCTGCAGCGGACGCGGGCGACCGCCCAGGCGCTGGTGGATGGCGCCTTCCCCGGCTGTGGCGTCGCTATCCATTACGTCAGCGGGGATGCCGATCCGCTGTTTCAGACCGACAAGTTCGCCGCCACGCAAACCGACCCCGCCCGCCAGCTGGCGGCGGTGAAAGAGAAGGCCGGGGATCTGGCGCAGCGTCGGCAGGCGCTGGCGCCGACTATCCAGCTATTGAAACAGGCGGTTTGCCAGGCCGATAAGCCCTGCCCTATCTTCGATACCCCATGGCAGGTCGAGCAGAGCAAAAGCGGGAAGACCACTATTAGCGGACTGAGCGTGATGGCCAATATGGTGGAAACGCTGCGTCTCGGCTGGAGTGAAAACCTGCCTCTCAGCCAGCTGGCGTGGGGCAAGATCGCCCAGGCCAGTCAGATCACGGCCCTGCTGCCGCTGTTAACGGAAAACTACGATCTGAGTAACGACGTGCTGTATACCGCGCAAAAACGCGGGTCGGTGCTGCTCAACGCCATGCTCGACGGCGTCAAACCAGAGGCGAGTCCGAACGTACGCTGGCTGCTGCTGGTGGCGCATGACACCAACATCGCCATGGTGCGCACGCTGATGAACTTTAGCTGGCAGCTGCCGGGCTACAGCCGGGGGAATATCCCGCCGGGCAGTAGCCTGGTGCTGGAGCGCTGGCGCGACGCGAAGAGCGGGGAACGCTATCTGCGGGTCTATTTCCAGGCGCAAGGCCTCGACGACCTGCGTCGTCTGCAGACGCCGGACGCGCAGCACCCGATGCTGCGTCAGGAGTGGCGTCAGCCGGGCTGCCGTCAGACCGACGTCGGTACGCTGTGCCCCTTCCAGGCGGCCATCACCGCGCTGGGTCAGCGTATCGATCGGCCCTCCGCCCCGACGGTAGCGATGGTCCTGCCGTAGCGGCGTTTGCCCGGGCCAGGGAAAACCGTTTTTTCCAGGCCCGGCACGGCGTCCGTTATCCGTTATCCGGCGCAAACGCCCCGGCGGAGACCTGCGCCGGGGTGACCACCCCGCTGTCCAGCACCCAGCCGCTTATCAGCCCAGCAGGCGTGACATCGAACGCCGGATTGTACACGGCGGCCCCGGTCGGCGCCCACTGTACCGCGCCAAAGCTGCCCGCCACTCCGGTCACTTCGGCCGCGGCGCGCTGCTCAATGGGAATGGCCTCCCCGTTCGGGCAATGGCGGTCAAGGGTCGTCTGCGGCGCAGCGACATAAAACGGGATCTGGTGGTAATGGGCTAATACCGCCAGGGAATAGGTGCCGATTTTATTCGCCACGTCGCCGTTGGCGGCGATGCGGTCGGCGCCGACCCACACCGCATCCACCTTCCCTTGCGCCATCAGGCTGGCAGCCATTGAATCGGCGATCAGCTGATAGGGCACGCCCAGCTCGCCCAGCTCCCAGGCGGTTAAACGACCGCCCTGCAGCAGCGGCCGGGTTTCATCGACCCACACGCTGGCCACTTTTCCCTGCTGATGCGCCAGCGCAATGACCCCCAGGGCGGTACCTACCCCGGCGGTCGCCAGGCCACCGGTGTTGCAGTGGGTCAGCAATCGACTGTCGGGCTTCACCAGCGCACTGCCCGCCTCAGCGATGCGGTCGCACAGCTGTTTATCTTCTTCGACCAGACGTAAGGCTTCCGCTTCCAGCGCCTGCGGATAATCCTCCCGGGCCAGCACCTGCTTCATGCGATCCAGATTATTCATCAGGTTGACCGCCGTCGGCCGCGCCGCGCGCAGCGTCTCCAGCGCCAGCTGGAGTTCATCCCGGCACAGGCCGCGCTGGGCCAGCAGGGCCAGCAGCAGGCTGGCGGACAGGCCAATCAACGGCGCGCCGCGCACCCGCAGGGCGTGAATATGGTCCACCAGCAGCGCAACGTTATCCGCCGCCAGCCAGCGTTTTTCCTGCGGCAAGGCCTGCTGGTCGAGAATAAAAAGCTGATTTTCACTCACCCGCAGGCTGGTGGTCTGTAATGTCTGCATGTCGTTAAATCCCTGTTGCGTTGTTGTATCACATTGTGTCAGGATGGAATCCAGAAGTATAGACGTCTGAACGGCTTAATCAGAATTCGAGGATCGAGGCAATGTCGCAATACCATACCTTCACCGCCCATGACGCCGTGGCTTACGCGCAGCAGTTCGCCGGCATCGACAACCCATCTGAGCTGGTCAGCGCGCAGGAAGTGGGCGATGGCAACCTCAATCTGGTGTTTAAAGTGTTCGATCGCCAGGGCGTCAGCCGGGCGATCGTCAAACAGGCCCTGCCCTACGTGCGCTGCGTCGGCGAATCCTGGCCGCTGACCCTCGACCGCGCCCGTCTCGAAGCGCAGACCCTGGTCGCCCACTATCAGCACAGCCCGCAGCACACGGTAAAAATCCATCACTTTGATCCCGAGCTGGCGGTGATGGTGATGGAAGATCTTTCCGACCACCGCATCTGGCGCGGGGAGCTTATCGCTAACGTCTACTACCCTCAGGCGGCCCGCCAGCTTGGCGACTATCTGGCGCAGGTGCTGTTTCACACCAGCGATTTCTATCTTCATCCCCACGAGAAAAAAGCGCAGGTAGCGCAGTTTATTAACCCGGCGATGTGCGAGATCACCGAGGATCTGTTCTTTAACGACCCGTATCAGATCCACGAGCGCAATAACTACCCGGCGGAGCTGGAGGCCGATGTCGCCGCCCTGCGCGACGACGCCCAGCTTAAGCTGGCGGTGGCGGCGCTGAAGCACCGTTTCTTTGCCCATGCGGAAGCGCTGCTGCACGGCGATATCCACAGCGGGTCGATCTTCGTTGCCGAAGGCAGCCTGAAGGCCATCGACGCCGAGTTCGGCTACTTCGGCCCCATCGGCTTCGATATCGGCACCGCCATCGGCAACCTGCTGCTGAACTACTGCGGCCTGCCGGGCCAGCTCGGCATTCGCGATGCCGCCGCCGCGCGCGAGCAGCGGCTGAACGACATCCACCAACTGTGGACCACCTTTGCCGAGCGCTTCCAGGCGCTGGCGGCGGAGAAAACCCGCGACGCGGCGCTGGCTTACCCCGGCTATGCCTCCGCCTTTCTGAAAAAGGTGTGGGCGGACGCGATCGGCTTCTGCGGCAGCGAACTGATCCGCCGCAGCGTCGGACTGTCGCACGTCGCGGATATCGACACTATCCAGGACGACGCCATGCGTCATGAGTGCCTGCGCCACGCCATTACCCTCGGCAGAGCGCTGATCGTGCTGGCCGAGCGTATCGACAGCGTCGACGAGCTGCTGGCGCGGGTGCGCCAGTACAGCTGAGTGCGGCCTGTTTTCCCTCACCCCGGCCCTCTCCCACAGGGAGAGGGAGCAAGCCCTAAAAAGTGCAATCTTCTGGGATTGCCCGGCGGCGCTACGCTTGCGCGGGCCTACAGATAACCGCATAACGATTTGATCTTGCAGTCTTTCGTAGGCCGGGTAAGGCGAAAGCCGCCACCCGGCAGAAATGCAAGCACAATTTTGCTTTTACCTTGCCCTCACCCCAGATACTCAATCACCGACAGCCCGCCGTTGTAATCGGTGCTGTAGATAATTCCCTGGGCATCGACAAACACGTCACAGGACTGGATCACCCGCGGGCGGCCGGGACGGGTATCCATCATTCTCTCAGGAGCAGCCGGCACCAGCGCCCCGGTCTCCACCGGGCGATAAGGATTAGAAATGTCGTACGCCCGCACGCCGGCATTCTGATACGTGGCGAAGATAAGCGTTGAGCTGACAAAGCTCCCTGGCCGGTTCTCATGCAGATTGTGCGGGCCAAAATGCGCCCCTTTCGCCACATAGTCGATTTCATCCGGCTGTGGGAAAGTCGAGATACTCACCGGGTTCGCCGGCTCGCGGATATCAAACAGCCAGATCAGCTTCTCGCCGTCCTCCTGGTTGTCGAGCACGGCTTCATCCAGCACCACCAGCAGATCGCGATCCGGCAGCGGCAGCGCGGTATGCGTTCCGCCGCCGAACGGCGGGCTCCAGTTGCGATGGCTAATCAGCGTCGGCTGGGTTCTGTCTTTGACGTCCAGCAGCGTCAGGCCGCCGTCGCGCCAGCTGCCGTAGGCGGTATCCCCGGCAATAATGGCGTGGTGCAGCGCATAGCGTTTGCCCTGCGGCCAGTCCGGTGTTTCGCCGCCTGCCTGGTGCATCCCCGGCAGCCACCAGCGCCCGGCAACCTGCGGTTTACGCGGATCGGCCAGATCGATGGTCAGGAAGATGTAGTCGGTAAAACCGTCGATCAGCGCGGACACATACGCCCAGCGGCCGCCGACGTACCAGATGCGGTGAATACCGATGCCGTTAAGCGACAGAAAGCCAATTTCACGCGGCTTATCCGGCGTGGAGATATCAAACACGCGCAGCCCGGCGCTCCAGCCTTTGTCCTGCACATCGCTGACTGTGTGACCCACCGATCGGGTGTAGTACACCTTCTCATCGGCAAAACGGGCGTCGGCAAACAGGTCCCGGGCGTTGATCACCAGCAGCAGATCGTCATGCGCCTGGAGGTGCACGTTCCAGGTGCCCGACGGCGCGGCAATATAGTTGACCGTAGTGGGCCGGGTCGGATCGCGAACATCGACCACGGAAAAACCCTGCGACACCATATGGCCGATATAGGCGAATCCGCGGTGCACCATCAGTTGCACGCCGTCCGGACGACCGCCCTGGTCGCTATGGCCAACCAGCCGCATATTGCGGCTGTATTCGGGGGAAGGTAATGCTGACATAGTGGATTCCTTACGCCCGGTGGCGCTACGCTTACCGGGCCTACGGGTGCAGTTGGTGTTCCCCCTCTCCCTGCGGGAGAGGGGCGGGGTGAGGGCACCAGACCGCCCCACCGCCACCCGGCTTCGTTTTATTTGTTTTTCGCTTCCAGCGTCGCGAACCACGGGGCGATAAAGTCTTCCGTCTGGCCCCAGCCCGGAATGATTTTCCCCAGCGAGGCCACGTTCACCGCCCCCGGCTGGGCCGCCAGCAGCGCCTGCGGGATAGCCGCCGCCTTGAAGTCGTAGGTGGCTGGCGTCGGCTCGCCGGCAATCTTATTAGCGATCAGCCGCACGTTGGTCGCGCCGATAAGCTTCGGATCCACCGCCACGCTCACTTTCCACGGGCTGCCAGCTTCGCGCATCAGCTGCAGATCCTGGTTGGAAATATCAATGCTGTAGAGTTTAATCTCGGTGCGGCCGTTCTCTTTCAGCGCTTTATAGGCCCCCTGGCTAAAGGCATCCCAGGTGCCCCAGATAGCGTCGATTTTCCCTTTCGGATACTTGGCGAGGATCGCCCCCACCTTGTTAGCGGTGTCGCCCTGCACATCGGATGAAACGGCGCCGATCGACTCCAGCTCTTTAATTCCCGGATTTTGCTTCAGCAGTGTCTGGTAAGCCGCCTGACGGCGCTCCATCGGCGGGAAGCCCGCCACCCACAGCTTGACGATGTTGGCCTTGCCATTGAAGTCTTTCACCAGCTGGCCAAAGGAGAGCTCGGTCAGTGAGGCGTCATCCTGCTGGCTGACCGTCACTCCCGGGATCTCACCGCTCACCGCAGTATCGAACACCGCCACTTTGATCCCGGCGTCCACCGCCTTCTTCACCAGGGCCGTCGAATAGGGGTCACGCCCCTGGGAAAGAATAATGCCGTCATATTTCTGGCTGATCGCCTGGTTGACGAAGTCCTGGAACTTGGCGTCATCGCCGTTGCTCAGGAAGGTGCTGATTTTGAAACCGAGCTTTTTGCCTTCCTGCAGCGCCCCGGCGACAAACTGGGTGGTGTTATCGTCAGACCCCAGGTTGCGGATCACGGCAATGCGGATCGGGCCGTTGTGTTCGGCAATGGCCGCCGGCACCGGCGTCGGGGCGGTGGCCAGCGCCGCCGTCGACTGCAGCAGACCCAGCGTAATGAGAGAGAGTGCGATCTTTTTCATGCGGTTTACCCTGTAAAATGTTAAGTACGGCGCTGAAAATAGGTCAGTGCCAGCGCGCCAGCCAGTACCAGCCCTTTAATAATGTCCATCGCGTAATACGGCACCGAGAGCATCACCAGGCCGTTGGAGAGCACGCCGAGGATCACCGCCCCCACCAGCGTCCCCAGGGCGTTCGGTTTCCCGGAACCGGCCAGCGAAAAGCCGATCCAGGCCGCCGCCACCGCGTCCATCAAATAGCCGCCGCCGGCATTAACCTGCGAGGATCCGATACGCGAGGCCAGCAGAATGCCGCCCAGCCCGGCCAGCAGCGAAGCAATCACATACGCCGCCACTTTATAACGCGTGATCCGCAGGCCGGAGAGCCTCGCCGCCTCCGGGTTGCCGCCGATGGCGTACATCCGCCGGCCGTGGGTGGTGAACGACAGCGCCAGCTGGGCGACCAGCGTTACCACCAGCATGATGATGACGATAGTCGGCACCTGGCCCAGCGCGCCAAACGCCGCCGGGATGGTGCCTTCCGCCATCTCGCCGCTCGGCAGCACCATGTTTTCGGTAATCGACCCGCCGTAGCTGTAGGTCATCGCCACCCCCTGAATCACAAACAGGCTGGCCAGGGTGGCGAGCATGTCGGGGATGCGCAGCACCACGATCAGAAAGGCGTTAAACAGTCCTACAAGAGTGCAGAGCACGAGGGTGATCAGGATTGCTTCGGTGGTCCCCAGGCCATGCCAGACGAACAGGGAGATCACCAGGGCGTTGGCCAGCGATGCCGTCGATCCGACGGACAGATCGAAGCCGCCGATGGTGAGGGAAATCGACACCCCAATGGCAATCACCGTCACGATGGCAATCGAGCGCAGAATGTTGATGATGTTGAACGGGTCAAGGAAATTGTCCGAGGCGAGGCCAAAGACCGCCACCAGCAGCACCACGGTCAGCAACATGCCCCACTTATAGAGAAAATCAAAAAATCGCTGACGGCCCGATACCGTCGCGTTCACTGCCAGGGCCTTGCTCACGCTGCCGCTCCTCCGGTTGAATAATAAAGCAGTGTCTCTTCCCGGGCTTCCGCGCCGGGGATCTCCGCCACGATCCGTCCGTCCCACAGTACGCAGATGCGGTCGCATAAACCGACCAGCTCGGCGAATTCACCCGAGGCATAAATCACCCCTTTGCCTTCCCGCGCCAGACCATCGATCAGCATGAACAGATCGGTTTTCGCTTTCACATCGACACCTTTGGTCGGTTCGTCAAAAATCAAAACATTGGCATGACTGCGCAGCCATTTGCCAATGGCCACTTTCTGCTGATTGCCGCCGGAAAGACGGCGCAGCGTCTGACCGGGACCGGTGGCGCGCACGCCGAGGCGGGCAATCACCTCCTCCGCCCAGCGCCAGGCCTGCCGATGGCCGAACAGGCTCCAGCGCGAAAAGTGGTTATCGGCGCTGACCGCCAGGTTCATCGCGATCGGCTCTTCGATGAAAATGCCCTCTTTGCGCCGCTCCTCCGGGACCAGCGCCAGGCCGCGCCCTACCGAATCGGCCGGATCGCGCGGCCGCCACGGCTGGCCGTTCAGCTCGCCGCGCTGTACCCGGCTTTTGCTGGCGCCGAACAGCGCTTTGCACAGCTCAGTTTTGCCCGCGCCGGCCAGCCCAGCGATACCAAGAATTTCCCCCTTGCGCAGGCGCAGCGAGATATCCTGCAGCAGCGCCTCATCGTGCAGCCCTTCTACCTGCAGCAGCACTTCTTCACCGTGCGGCGGTCGCGGCGGCGGGAAGATATCGCTCAGCTCGTGGCCCAGCATCTTTTCGACAATCTGTTCCCCGCTCAGCGGCGCCATCGGGCCGCTCTCAATCAACCGCCCGTCACGCAGCACCGTCAGGGTGTCGCAGATCGCCTTCAGCTCGTGAATACGGTGCGAAATAAACACCACCCCGATCCCCTGCTGCTGCAGACGGCGCACCACCGCAAACAGGCGTTCGCTTTCATGCTGATCCAGAGGCGCGGTGGGTTCATCCAGAATCAAAAAGCGGCAATGGTGCGACAGGGCGCGGGCCAGCAGGATCTGCTGTTTTTCAGCAAGGGTGCAGCTATCAATAGAGCGCCTGACGTCCAGCGCCACGTCCAGCTGCGCCAGCGCCTCGCGCGCCAGCTGCCGAACCCGCGCCCAGCGGAAGGTCGTCCCCGGATCAGCCAGCCTGTCCAGCATGATGTTTTCGGCAATGCTCAGGCCCGGCACCAGCGCCACGTCCACCTCCTGCTGCACCAGGTGGATCCCCAGCTGTTTGGCATCCCGCGGCGAACGAATGGTGACCGGCTGGTTGTTGATCGTCACCTCGCCTTCATAGTGGGCGTGGGTGCCGCACAACACGGCCATCAGCGTCGACTTACCCGCGCCGTTGGCGCCGGTCAGGGCATGCACCGACCCGCCATAAAGGGTGAAGGCCACCTTGTTCAGCGCCTGAAAGCCGGAGAAGGCCAGGCTAATGTTATGCATCTCAAGGCGATTCGCGCTCATCACTGCTCCCGTGCGGCAATTAATCTTCTGATTTAACGAATTTTTCATAGCCGCCGCTGGCTGACAACTGCGTAAAAAGCATAAGATACAACGAAATAATATTAGCCATCTGGATGTCCAGACATAACATCAGGTTAGCCCAACACCAATAAGGACAGCACCCATGAGCAACAGCGATATCCGCGTCGTGCCCGGCCCGGCCAACTATTTTTCCCACCCTGGCAGCCTTGAGCGGCTGAGCGATTTTTTTAACGCCGACCAGCTGTCGCGGGCGGTGTGGGTCTATGGCGAGCGCGCCCTGGTCGGCGCCGAGCCTTTTCTGCCGGCGGCCTTCCACCTGCCGGAAGCGAAAAAGATCCGCTTTACCGGCCACTGCAGCGAACGCGACGTGGCGGGGCTGGTGCAGGCCTCAGGTGACGATCGGGCGGTAGTGATTGGCGTCGGCGGCGGCGCGCTGCTCGACAGCGCGAAAGTGCTGGCCCGCCGCCTGGGGGTTCCGCTGGTGGCCATCCCGACCATCGCCGCCACCTGCGCGGCGTGGACGCCGCTGTCGGTGTGGTACAGCGACGCCGGACAGGCGCTGAATTTTGAGATGTTCGATGACGCGAATTTCCTGGTGCTGGTCGAGCCGCGCATCATTCTCAACGCCCCGGCGGAGTACCTGCTGGCGGGCATTGGCGACACCTTAGCCAAATGGTATGAGGCCGTGGTACTGGCGCCGCAGCCGGAGGCTCTGCCGCTCACCGTGCGGCTGGGGATTAACGGCGCGCTGGCGATCCGCGACGTGCTGCTGGACAGCAGCGAAACGGCGCTGGCGGACCAGCGCCGCGGCGAGCTGACCCAGGCGTTTCGCGATGTGGTGGATGCTGTTATCGCCGGCGGCGGGATGGTTGGCGGGCTGGGGGAACGCTACACCCGGGTCGCCGCCGCCCATGCGGTGCACAACGGGCTGACGGTGCTGCCGCAGACGGATAAATTCCTCCATGGCACCAAGGTGGCCTACGGCATTCTGGTGCAAAGCGCCCTGCTCGGTCAGGATGAGGTATTGGCGCAGCTGGTGCAGGCCTGGCAGCGCTTTAACCTGCCGGCGACGCTGGCGGCGCTGGAGGTTGATATCAATAACCGCGCAGAGCTTGACCGGGTCATTGCCCATACCCTGCGCCCGGGCGAGTCGATTCATTATTTACCGGTGACCTTAACCCCTGGGGTTCTGCGCGCGGCGTTTGAGAAGGTGGAATACTTCAGCCGTTAATCACCCCGACCGTCTATACCTAATGATGATGCTCACCACTCTCGCAACGAGGTCATCATGCAGATCGATTTAACAGGTAAGAAGGCGCTGGTTACCGGCGCCAGCCGTGGATTGGGGCGCGCTATCGCGCTGTCGCTGGCGCGCGCCGGCGCCGATGTGGTTATAACGTATGAAAAATCGGCCGATAAAGCCCAGGCGGTCGCCGAGGAAATAAAGGCGCTGGGTAGGCACGGTGAAGCGGTGCAGGCCGACAGCGCCAGCGCGCAGGCGATACAGGATGCTGTGACCCATGCGGCGCGTTCCCTCGGCGGGCTGGATATTCTGGTCAACAACGCCGGGATCGCGCGCGGCGGCCCGCTGGAGTCCATGACGCTGGCGGACATTGACGCGCTTATTAACGTCAATATTCGTGGGGTGGTTATCGCTATCCAGGAGGCGCTGGTGCATATGTCCGACGGCGGCCGCATCATCAACATCGGCAGCTGTCTGGCTAACCGCGTGGCGCAGCCGGGCATCGCGGTTTACTCAATGACCAAGTCAGCTCTCAACTCCCTGACCCGCGGCCTGGCGCGCGATTTAGGCCCCCGCGGTATCACCGTTAACCTCGTCCATCCCGGCCCGACCAACAGCGATATGAACCCGGAAGACGGCGAGCAGGCCGATGCTCAGCGTCAACTTATTGCGTTAGGCCACTACGGCCAGCCGGAAGACATCGCCGCGGCGGTCACCTTCCTCGCCAGCCCGGCCGCCGGGCAGATCTCCGGCACCGGTCTCGATGTGGACGGTGGTTTGAACGCCTGATCGCACATTTCCTGCAAGCCTCTGTCGTCCGGCAGAGGCCTTCCCGAGCACCCTCGACGGTTCCCGTTTTGCCGCTTTCTCCCGGTTTTTCTCCGCTCTACAGTAACCCATTAGAAATTCGGAATTTATCTAATAGTCTTATTATTTCCTTATATTCTGTGTGGGTGTACAGTGGAGGTACGGATGAAGATTGTCTGGTCAAAAACAGCAGAGAAGCAATTTTCTAAAATCGATACGCGATATCAGAACCGCATTAAATTCAGGCTGGAGAAGATGGATGATAAAACATCACCTGTCGCGGATATCAAGAAATTATCTTCTCCCGAAAACCACTACAGGTTGCGATTAGGTGATTACAGGGTCATTTACACCTTCGGAGACCCGCCGGGTGATACCTGTTACGTAGTGGCGGTAAAACGCCGGACAACCACCACCTACCTTCATGAGGAGCATACGGAATATGACTATTCAGTTCATCAAGGATGAAGAAGGAAAAAAACAGTATGTTGTCATTCCCTACGGTGAATATTTTCGCATGCGTTTAGCCATGCTTGAGTATGATGACGATGATGAAAACGACTGGGAAGACATCCCTTACGAATCAGATATCTACGATAACGTAGGTTTACCGGGTGAAGTGTGCGACATCATGCATAGCGAGAACGTCAGCCTGCAGGCCGCGTGGCGTATCCTGCGTGGGTTATCCCAGCAGGAGGTGGCCGACAAACTGGGCATCAGCCAGTCCGCCGTGTCACAGCTGGAAGCGCTGGACTCCCGGCCGCAGAAGCGCACCCGCGAAAAGCTGGCGGCGCTCTACGGCTGTAAGCAGGAGCAGATCAGCCTCTATCTGCCGAAAGAGGGTTAACAGCACTTCGCCCCGCCCTTGCCGCCGTAGCGAGCGTCCTGGCGTTCGCGGAAAAATTCTTCCCAGGTCATTGGCGTCTGATCCGGATGGTTGACGCGCATGTGCTCGACGTAGTTGTCGTAATCCGGCACGCCGATCATCATTTTGGCGGCCTGGCCCAGGTACTTACCTGCTTTGGAAAGGGTGTCAAACATAAGTCATTTCTCTTTTGTTTCCCTCACCCCGAGCCTCTGCCAAAGGGAGAGGGAGGATCAGAAAGACAGGCCGGGTAAGGCGAAGCCGCCACCCGGCACACAGGTTAATGCGCCCCTTTCGCCTGGGTCACCATCGCGTCCAGGTTTTCAGGCATTGGCTCATAGGGTGTCTCTTTCGCCGTCGGTTTATTCTCCTTCAGCGCCGCCAGCGCGGTTTTAATCGAGAACAGCGCCAGCACCACCACCACGATCATAAAGAAGATGGTCAGCCCGGCATCGAGACGGTTGTTAAACACCAGCTGCGACAGCTGCGACTCGGTGTACTGCGCCGGAATTTTGCCGCTGTCGATCATCGCCTGGAACTTGTTGGCAATCGCCAGGAAGCCCACTTTATTGTCCGGGCTGAAGGCTTTCTGCCAGCCGGCGGTGAGGGTACAGATCAGCAGCCAGGCCGTCGGCACCAGCGCCACCCACGCATAGCGCTGACGTTTCATCTTGAACAGCACCACTGCGCAGAGCATCAGCGCCATCCCCGCCAGCATCTGGTTGGCGATACCGAACAGCGGCCACAGGGTGTTAATACCGCCCAGCGGATCGACCACCCCCTGATGCAGGAAGTAGCCCCACGCCAGCACGCACAGCGCCGTCGCCAGCAGGTTAGCCGGTAACGAATCAGTACGCTTCAGGTTCGGGGAGATCACACCCAGCAGATCCTGCAGCATAAAGCGCGCCGCACGGGTGCCGGCATCCACCGCCGTCAGGATAAACAGCGCTTCAAACAGAATGGCAAAGTGGTACCAGAACGAGACGTCCATCAGCCCGCCCAGCGCGCCGTGGAGAATGTAGGCCATGCCCACCGCCAGCGTAGGCGCCCCGCCGGCGCGGGAGATGATGGACTGCTCGCCCACCTCATTAGCGATATGCGTCAACGTTTCCGGGGTAATCGCAAAGCCCCAACCGCTCACCACCTGCGCCGCCGACGCCACCACATCGGTGGTTCCCGCCGGCGCCAGCACCGCCATCGGGCTGTTCATCGCGAAGTAGACGCCCGGGTCAATGATACAGGCGGCGACCAGCGCCATAATCGCCACGAAGGATTCCATCAGCATGCCGCCGTAGCCGATAAAGCAGGCCTGATTTTCATTCGCCAGCATCTTCGGCGTGGTACCGGAGGCAATCAGGGCGTGGAAGCCCGACACCGCGCCGCAAGCGATAGTGATAAACAGGAACGGGAACAGGTTGCCAGTCCATACCGGGCCAGTACCGTCAATAAATTTGGTCAGCGCCGGCATGGTCAGGGTCGGACGCATAATCAGAATGCCGATCGCCAGACCGACGATAGTGCCGATTTTGAGGAAGGTGGAGAGGTAGTCGCGCGGGGCCAGCAGCAGCCAGACCGGCAGCACCGCGGCGACAAAGCCATAGCCCACCAGCATCCAGGTGAGCTGGACGCCGGTAAAGTCAAAGAACGGCGCCCAGGTCGGGCTTTCCGCTACCCAGCCGCCGGAGATAATGGCGAACACCAGGAATATCAGGCCAATCACCGACACTTCGCCAATGCGCCCCGGGCGCAGATAGCGAATATAGATCCCCATAAACAGCGCCAGCGGAATGGTAAAGGCCACGGTATAGGTTCCCCACGGGCTGTGGGTCAGCGCTTTCACCACGATCATCGCCAGCACCGCGAGGATGATCACCATGATCATAAAGGTCGCCACCAGGGCAATCACCCCGGCGGTCGCCCCCATCTCCTCTTTCACCAGTTCGCCCAGCGAACGGCCGTCGCGGCGGGTGGAGACGAACAGCACCATAAAGTCCTGCACCGCCCCGGCCAGCACCACGCCGGCGAGGATCCAGATCATCCCCGGCAGATAGCCCATCTGCGCGGCAAGCACCGGGCCCACCAGCGGCCCCGCGCCGGCGATGGCGGCAAAATGGTGTCCGAACAGCACTTTTTTGTCAGTCGGGACATAGTCGAGGCCATCGTTATGCCGCACCGCGGGCGTCATGCGCGTCGAATCGACGCCGAGCACGGTTTTGGCGATATACAGGCCGTAAAAACGATACGCGATCAGATAAACGCAGACTGCCGCGACGACAATCCACAGCGCGTTGATCTGCTCACCCCGGTTTAAAGCAATGTAGCCGAGGGCAAAGGCTCCGATCACGGAGAGCAGTGCCCAGATAAGGTATTTCCCTGAATTATTCATTGTTGTGGTCCACCGGTAGGGTAATCAGGATGTTACATTTTGTTTCTAGATCACAACGCAGAATTTAACAACATCGAAACAGCGCAGATGCCGTCCACCCACAGAGATTTGTCTCACATTGCTAGCGAGATCACTTAAGGCTGGAAAATGAATGAAAGGATTACCGTGAACGTTGCCGTTTTTTTGTCGGGTGGCGGCTAACGCCTTACCCGACCTACAGATTCGTAGCCCGGCTAAGCCTAGCGCAAGCCGAGGAAACAATGGCTTCTTAGCCCAGAAACTGTAGCCCTGCTAAGCGCAGCGCGAGCAGGGAAATTCTCGGATGGCGGCGCATTGCGCCTTATCCGGGCTACCCATTGCGCCGATCCGTAACCCGGCTAAGCGTAGCGCGAGCCGGGGCAATAGCGGCTCCTTAGCCCAGCACCGCAGTGCCCAGACGACAGGTGCAGCAGCGCCGCCCCTTCTCGTCATACACCACAATCTCCCAGCTTTGGCTCTGCCGGCCAAGATGCAGCGGGCGGCACTCGCCGCGCACTTTCCCGCTGGAGACCGCCCGGTGATGGGTGGCGTTCAGCTCGGTGCCCACCACGCACTGCCCCTCTTCGGTCATCAGCCAGCCGGCCATCGACCCCAGCGTCTCCGCCAGCGCCGCTGAGGCCCCACCGTGCAGCAGGCCAAACGGCTGATGGGTGCGGGCATCCACCGGCATTTCCGCCTCCAGCAGCCCCGCCTCCAGCCGGGTGTAGACGATCCCCAGATGCGCCACCAGGGTGTTTTCGCTACTGGCGTTCAGCGCCGCCAGCGTGAGCGCTCGTTTCCAGGTCATTTACGCCCCCAGCGTCGAGCCGCCGTCTACCACGATATCCTGCAGGGTGATATGGCTGGCGTGAGAAGAGGCGAGGAACAAAATGGTATTGGCGATCTCCTGTGGGCGGGCAATCTTACCCAGCGGGATGCCGAGCTTAAACTGCTCGCCGAAACCGCGGATGCGCTGCTGCTCCGCATCGTCGCTGACCCACAGCGTGCGCTGCATATCGGTATCGGTAGAGCCCGGCGACACCAGATTACAGCGCACCCCGCTGCCCGCCAGCTCAAGGCCGACGGTTAGCGCCAGGCTTTTCAGCGCCGCTTTCGAGGCGCCATAGGCGCTCATGCCGATACGCGGCGTATGCGCGGCATCGGAAGCGACGGTGACGATGGCCCCGCCCCGCTGGCGACGGAACTGGGCCATCGTCTGCTGAAACAGATTAAACGCCCCGCCGACGTTGACCGCGAAGGTCTGCCGCCACTCTTCCGCGCTCAGCTGGTCGGTGGCGCCCATGCGCAGGATCCCGGCGGCGTTCACCAGCACGTCTAATCGCTCGGTGTTCGCCAACAGGCGGCTGCACACTTCGCGTACCCGGTCGGCATCGGCGATGTCCAGCGTTTCGGTGGCAAACGGGTAGCGTTCGCCGTCAAAGGCGAGGTCGAAACCGGTGACGTTGGCCCCGGCCTCCACAAAAGCCAGCGCGGTGGCATAGCCAATGCCTTTACCGGCGCCGGTCACCCACACGGTCTGGCCGCGAAAATCCAGCGCCGCCATTATTGCACCTCGCGGGAAAGCAGCGCCCACCAGGCGTCGATGGTCGGGTTTTTCGCCAGCATCACGAAGTCGATATCGCCGTGCACTTTGCGCCAGCGGGCGGCGAGGGCCATCATCCGCACCGAATCCAGACCGTAGTCGATTAGGTTTTCATCATCCAGCGGTTCGTCGGATTCGTCGAGCAGCGGCAGGATCAGCGCGCGCAGCGCCGCTTTGCTGGCCGGCAGCGGCAACAGCTCTTCGGTCATCACCACGCGGCCGGAACGGCCGGCGACGTATTTCAGTGCCATCAGGTGCTCTTCGCGGCTGAAGTCCGCCAGCGCGTCGGCGACAAAGAACGGTTTGATATCGCGCATAAAGGCGTCGGTGGCGGTGGTCATGCAGCCGATATGGGCGTAAACGCCGGTGATGATCAGCTGGTCGCGGCCGCTCTCTTTCAGCATCTCTTCAAGCGGCGAGCGATGAAACGCGCTGTAGCGCCATTTCACCAGCACGGTGTCGTCTTCGTCCGGCGCCAGGGCGGCAATCACCTGCTGCTGCTCCGGCGAACGGGTCAGCCCCGGCCCCCACATATCATTCAGCAGGGCGCGGTCTTCATCGCTCTGCTCTTTCGGCTGGGCGGTGTAGTACACCGGAATACCGTTCTGTTTGCAGAAGTCGCGCAGGGCGGCGATATTGGCCACCACTGTCTCCATCATCGCGCTGTTTTCGCCCCAGAAATTGAGAAAGTATTCCTGCATATCATGGATCAGCAGCGCGGCGCGGGAAGGTTCAAAGGCCCAGCTGACTTTGTTCGCCGGAATATCGCTGGCTTCCGGCAGCGCGTAAGCCTGTAATTTAGGGATTGCCATTTTCTGTTCTCCTTCAGCCCAGCTTGCCTTCGGCCAGCCACTGACGTAATTGTTTCTTATCGACTTTGCCCACCGGCGTCAGCGGCAGAGCGGCTACGCACTCCACGCGGTCCGGCAGTTTAAATTCAGCCACCCCCTGCTCGCGCAGGAAGCGGCGCACCGCGACGGCGCGCAGCGGCGAGGTCACCACGAGGTAAGCGCAGCTCTTCTCGCCCAGCAGATTGTCTTCAATGCTGACCAGCGCGGCGTGGATCACCGCCTCATGGCGCAGCAGCAGGTTTTCGATCTCTTCGGCGGCGATCTTCTCGCCGCCGCGGTTGATCTGATCTTTTTCCCGGCCCTGAACGGTGATATACCCGTCTTCATCGATCGAAATCAGATCGCCGGAGCAGTAGAAACCCTCGGCGTCGAAGGCCTCCGCGTTATGCTGCGGGCTGTTGTAGTAGCCGCGGAAGGTGTAGGGCCCGCGGGTCATCAGACGGCCCACTTCGCCGCGTGGCAGCGGGTTGCCCTCGGCATCTGCCACCCACACTTCATCGTCCGGGCACATCGGGCAGCCCTGGGTATGGATGATCCGCTCAGGGCTGTCGTTAAGGCGGGTGTAATTCACCAGCCCCTCCGCCATGCCGAACACCTGCTGCAGCTGGCAGCCGATTTCCGCCGGGATGCGCGCGGCGAGGGTCGCCGACAGGCGCGCGCCGCCGACCTGCAATAGCTGCAGCGATTGCAGTTGCGCGTTGCCGCCCCATTCATGAATGGCCTGCAGCCACAGGCTGACCGCCGGCGGCACCAGCGAAGCGACGTTGACCTGATGTTTTTCAATCAGCGGGAAACAGAGGGTGGCGCTCGGGTCGGCGGCGAGGATCACCCGCCCGCCGGCGAGGAAAACGCCGAGCGAACCGGGGGAACTCATCGCATAGTTATGCGCCGCCGGCAGCGCGTTGAGGTAGCGTGTCTCAGCGTTAATCCCGCAGATCTCGTTGCTGCGGCGGATACTGTAGTCGTAATCGTTATGGGTACGCGGGATCAGCTTCGGCGTCCCGGTGCTGCCGCCGGAGAGCTGGAAAAAGGCCACTTCGTCGGCAGGGGTTGGGTTGGCGATAAAGTTATCCGCCGGGCGGTTAATCTCCGTCGCCAGATTGCGTTCGCCGCCGTCGTTACGCAGCAGCGCCACGCGCAGGGAAGCATGTTCAGCAATAAACGCATGGAGGAAGCTATCGTCGGCAAACAGCGCGTGCTCGCGGTCGGCGATCAGCAGCGCCGGCTTAATCTGCGCGGCGTAGGCGTTAAGCTCGCTGCGCTGGTGGCTGAACAACGCGTTCACCGGCGCGACGCCGATGCGCAGCAGCGCGAAGAAGGTGATGTAAAACTCGGCGACGTTGCCCAGTTGCACCAGCGCGGTTTCTCCGCGCTTCAGTCCCTGACGCTGCAGAGAGCAGGCAAGGTTGTCCACCCGCTGGTTAAACTGGCGGTAGCTAATGTGTCGATCGCCATCGATAATCGCCACGGCGTCGTTTTCTGCGTGACGGGTGATCAGATTGGTTAACGGCAGATCCTGCCAGTAGCCTTTTTGACGATAGCGGGCCGCGAACTCATCCGGCCAACGGGTAAATGCAATCATCCTTGCCTCTTAATTCAAGCCAAATACGTTAAGCATGGTGGTCAGTTTGACGCCGGTTTCGCGCCATTCGCCCAGCGGCGAGGAGGCCGGAACAATGCCCGCGCCGGCAAACAGGCGCAGCGTACGCTGCTGCAGACGCGCGCAGCGGATGGTCACCACCCATTCGCCGTTGCCTTCATCGTCACACCAGCCGACGATGCCGCCGAACAGCTGACGGTCGAAGGGTTCCAGTTCGGCAATCAGGCGCTTCGCCGCCTGGTGCGGGAAGCCGCTCAGCGCCGGAGTCGGGTGCAGCAGGCAGGCCAACGACATGGCGTTTTCTTCCGCCAGCGCCGTGCCTTCGATCGGCGTCGCCAGATGCCAGAGCGTCGGGGTGGTGATCAGCTGCGGCGATGACGGCAGCGACAGCTGGCTGCTGCGCGGGCCCAGCACGCTCTTCATCGCCTGGGTCACCAGCTCGTGCTCATGGCGATCTTTGCCGGACGCCAGCAGCCTGTTGCCCGCTTCGCGGTCCAGCACATCGTCAGGCTGGCGGCGGGCGGAGCCGGCCAGCGGCAGTGAGCTGAAGTGCGCCCCTTCTTTACGCAGCAGTAGCTCCGGGCTGGCGCCCAGCAGCACGCCGCCGTCGGCGAGCGGCACATGGAAGTTAAAGCTGGCGGGGTTCTGAGCGATCAGGCGCTCCATCAGGGCGCCGCTATCGACAGGATCGCGGGTAGTGATATCGATTAGTCGTGATAGCACCACTTTGTCGACTTCCGGGGTGGCGGTCAGCGCGGCGGCGCGTTCAACCATGGCTAGAAACGCGTCCTGCTCCGGGATCTCCCGGCGCTCCACCACCGCCATCGCCTCCAGCGGCGCGGCATAGCGGGCGGAACGCTGTTTTTCCGGTCGCGAGAACGCTTCCCAGCGCTCGGGGATATAAAGCTCGGAAGGCTGACAGGTGTCGAACGGGATGGCCCCGACCATCACCGGCTTGCGGATCCCCGCCGCCCGGGCCTCGGCAAAGGCGGCGGCCATCTGCTGCTGGAACTCGCCGTTCAGCGCATCGCCGCCGACAGCGGGCGCTGAGAGGCGGCGGAAGCAGCCTGAGGTGCTAAAACTGCGGTACGGCGACATAAAGAAGAAGCTGTCCGGCGACAAGGTCCGGGTAGGTTTCTGTACATCCTCAGCCAGTGACGTTTCCATATCATCCTCCAAAAACGATAAATATATTACGAATAATTATCATTTGTATTTTGGTTGGCTAACCTAAAAGGTATTGCCCGCCATGTCAACCGCGTTACGTCATCGCGCCGCCACTTTGGCTTGCATCCTGTCAACGCAAAGTTGAAAATGAGACGCATTTATTACCCTTCGAATCAGGATGCGATGACGTGAACTTCTCTTCTTTTTGCCGCCGCGGTGCGCTGACCGGCATGCTGTTGTTTTTAGGAATTACCTCAGCCCAGGCGGCGGACTGGCCGCGCCAGGTCACCGACAGCTACGGGACACACACCCTGCCGAGCCAGCCGTTGCGCATTGTCTCCACCAGCGTGACCCTCACCGGCTCGCTGCTGGCGATCGACGCGCCGGTGGTCGCCAGCGGCGCCACCACCCCGAACAACCGCGTGGCCGATAGCCAGGGCTTTCTGCGCCAGTGGAGCGAGGTCGCCAAAGCCCGCAAGCTGGCGCGGTTGTATATCGGCGAACCGAGCGCGGAAGCGGTGGCCGCCCAGATGCCGGATCTGATCCTGGTGAGCGCCACCGGCGGCGACTCCGCCCTGCCGCTGTACGATCAGCTCAAAACGATCGCCCCGACGCTGGTCATCAACTATGACGATAAAAGCTGGCAAACGCTGCTCACCCAGCTGGGGCAGATCACCGGCCATGAGCAGCAGGCCAGCGCGCGCATCGCCGACTTCAATAAACAGCTCGTTTCGTTAAAAGAAAAAATGAAGCTGCCGCCGCAGCCGGTCACCGCCCTCGTCTATACCGCGGCCGCGCACAGCGCCAATATCTGGACGCCGGAATCGGCCCAGGGGCAGATGCTCCAGCAGTTGGGCTTTAGTCTGGCGACGCTGCCAGGCGGCCTGCCCGCCAGCCACAGCCAGGGCAAACGCCACGATATCGTGCAGCTGGGCGGGGAGAACCTGGCGGCCGGACTGAACGGCCAGAGCCTGTTCCTGTTCGCTGGCGACCAGAAAGATGTCGATGCCATCTACGCCAATCCGCTGCTGGCGCATCTCCCGGCGGTCGAAGGGAAACGCGTCTACCCGCTGGGCACCGAGACCTTCCGTCTTGACTACTACAGCGCCCTGCTGGTGCTCCAGCGTCTCTCCAGCCTGTTCGGCTAACGCGGGCTGTGCCATCAGGACGGGAACCCAGCCTGAACGCTTTGCCGGGCGGCGCTGCGCTTGCCCGGCCTACAATGCCCGCGCCCCCAGGCCCGGTAAGGCGCAGCCGCCACCGGGCAATCGCCCCCTACTTAACTTTCTTTGACGATTTCCGGGCGCTGGAAGCGGCGCAGCTCGCGTAGCAGCCCCACCAGCAGCACGCCGACGAGGGCCAGCGCCCAGCCGCTGGCGCTGGCGGAAGCGACCGGCGTCATCACCGCCCCTAACCCGCCGAGCAGCGCCGCGCCGATGGCGTCGCCGGTAACGTTCTGGGCGGTCCACAGACCGTTAATCCGCCCGAGCATATGTTCCGGCGTCTGGGTCTGGATCAGGGTGTACTGCAGCAGCGAGCTAATAGCGCTCAGCCAGCCAAACAGCGCCAGGCACAGCGCACCCAACGCCCAGTGCGGCATCAGGCTGAACAGCGCAATGGCGACAAAGGAGCACACCGTCGTCGCCAGCATCAGCGCGCCCGGCCGCACGGTCTGGGCCAGCTGGCCGCTGGTCAACGCCCCCAGCGCCGCGCCGAGCGGAATCGCGGCGTACAGCAGGCCAATCTGTCCGGCCGACATCTGCCAGCTCCCGGCCAGCGCCGGATAGAGCACCCGCACCGCGCTGGCCATGGTCAGCAGGCCGCCGAGCAGCGCAATCCCGCCGATAAGCGGGCTCTGACAGAGGAAGGTCAGCCCCGCCAGCAGGGCACGCAGCGGATGCTCACGCGGCTGCGGAGGCGGCGGCAGCTGCGGCAGACGCAGCAGGGTTAAGGTGGTGATAAACGTCCCCGCCGCCGCCAGGCCGAAGTTCCACGCCACGCCGCCGGAGGCCAGCAGCAGGCCGCCGATCATGGGCGAAATCACCGAGCCCAGGCGCACCGTCAGCATAGTGATGGCCCCGGCCTGCATCAGATTTTCCCGCCCTACCAGTGCCGGGGTCGCCGCCAGCAGCGCGGTCACGCCTAAAGAGGCGAAGAAACCGTCCCAGATCCCCAGCAGATAAATCGCCGCCAGCGACGGCTCCGGCAGCAGGGCGTTCAGACACAGGCCGACAAAGCCCACGCCGCAGGTGCCGCGCGCCAGCAGGATCAGGCGTTTGCGCTCATAGCGGTCAGCCAGTACGCCCCCCACCATCAGGCCAATAAACATCGATGCGCCGGTCAAGGTCACCGACAACCCGACCTGCCAGGTCGAATGGGTCATCATCTGGATCTGCACCGGGATGGCCACGCCCAGCAGACCAAGCGACAGAATAGAGATAAAGCGAGCGATAAAAACGGCGCGAAACGCCGGGTGAGTTTTCAGCAGGCTGAGGTTAAGCAGCCAGGATTGTCGGTTCATTACAGCGCCTTGTCGTTATTTTTAATACCCTTTTTCCTGTGGGTCATGCTACCATAGCTGAATAAAATCAATAACGATAATTACTATCATTATCATATCAGGGATGTCAGTTATGTCGTTTTCTACGACCGCGGTACGCTCTGTCGCCGTGCCCGGATTGTTGCTACTACTCGCCTTAGCCGCCGCGCTTAGCCTGACGATCGGCGCCAAATCGTTGCCGATCGGCACGGTATTCACCGCCTTTAGCGGAACCTGTCAAAGCGCCGACTGCACCATCGTGCTGGATGCGCGCCTGCCGCGCACCCTGGCCGGTCTGCTGGCGGGCATCGCCCTCGGTCTCGCCGGCGCGCTGATGCAGACGCTCACCCGTAACCCGCTGGCCGACCCCGGCCTGCTGGGGGTCAACTCCGGCGCCAGCTTCGCCATCGTCCTCGGTGCGGCGCTGTTCGGGATCACCTCTCCACAGGAGCAGCTGCTGCTGGCATTTTGCGGCGCGCTCTGCGCCTCGCTGCTGGTGGCCTTCACCGGCAGCCAGGGCGGCGGCCAGCTGAGCCCGGTGCGCCTCACCCTCGCCGGGGTCGCCCTTGCGGCGGTGCTGGAAGGGCTGTCCAACGGCATCGCCCTGCTCAACCCCGACGTCTACGATCAGCTGCGCTTCTGGCAGGCCGGTTCGCTGGATATCCGCACCCTGCAGACGCTGAAAATTGTCCTGCTGCCGGTGGTGGTAGCGGGGATCGCCGCCCTGCTGCTGAGCCGGGCGCTTAACAGCCTGAGCCTCGGCAACGATACCGCCACCGCCCTCGGCAGCCGCGTCGCCCGCACCCAGCTGATCGGCCTGATCGTTATCACCGTCCTGTGCGGCAGCGCCACCGCCGTCGTCGGCCCTATCGCCTTTATCGGTCTGATGATGCCGCATATGGCGCGCTGGCTGGTGGGGGCCGATCATCGCTGGTCGCTGCCGGTCACCCTGCTCGCCACCCCGGCGCTGCTGCTGTTTGCCGACGTGATTGGCCGCCTGCTGGTGCCCGGCGAACTGCGGGTATCGGTGGTGAGCGCCTTTCTCGGCGCGCCGGTGCTGATCTGGCTGGTGCGCCGCCAGCCGCGGGGAGGTGGCCTGTGATTGCCCCGTCCCGCCGCCTGATAGCCAGCTGTCTGCTGCTAATGGCCGCCAGCCTGCTGATTTCCCTGCTCGGGCTGGCGCAAGGCCCGGTGCCGCTAACGATTGACCAGGTGTTCTCGGCGCTGTTCGGCGACGCGCCGCGCAACGTCACGATGGTGGTAAACGAATGGCGGCTGCCGCGGGTGTTAATGGCGCTGCTCATCGGCGCCGCGCTCGGCGTCAGCGGCGCCATTTTCCAGTCGCTGACCCGTAACCCGCTCGGCAGCCCGGACGTGATGGGCTTTAACACCGGCGCCTGGAGCGGCGTGCTGGTGGCGATGGTGCTCTTCGGCCAGAACCTGACGGCGATCGCCCTGGCGGCGATGGCCGGCGGGGTGCTGACCTCGCTGGTGGTCTGGCTGCTGGCCTGGCGCAACGGGATCGAAACCTTCCGCCTGATCATTATCGGCATCGGCGTGCGCGCCATGCTGGTGGCATTCAACACCTGGCTGCTGCTGCGCGCCTCGCTGGAGACCGCCCTTTCTGCGGGCCTGTGGAACGCCGGATCGCTTAACGGCCTGACGTGGGGTAAAACCTGGCCGTCAGCGCCGCTGATCCTGTTGATGCTGGTGGGCAGCGCCCTGCTGGTTCGCCGGATGCGGCTGCTGGAGATGGGCGACGATACCGCCTGCGCGCTGGGGGTGCAGGTCGAACGCTCGCGCCTGCTGCTGATGCTGGTGGCAGTAGTGCTCACCGCCGCCTCGACGGCGCTGGCCGGGCCAATCTCATTTATCGCGCTGGTGGCGCCGCATATCGCCCGCCGCCTGAGCGGCACGGCCCGCTGGGGATTAACCCAGTCTGCCCTGTGCGGCGCGCTGCTCCTGGCGCTGGCCGATTACGGCGCCCAGCGGCTGTTTATGCCCTGGCAACTGCCGGTGGGCGTGCTAACCGTCAGCCTCGGCGGTATTTACCTTATTGCTTTGTTGATTCAGGAGTCCCGCAAAAAATGAGTGCTGTCCCCTCCCGTTTGCGCGGCGAGCAGTTAACCCTGGCCTACGGGAACAAGACTATCGCCGAGTCGCTGAACGTGACCATCCCTGACGGCCACTTCACCGCCATTATCGGCCCCAACGGCTGCGGCAAATCGACGCTGCTGCGCACCCTCAGCCGCCTGATGACGCCGGCCAGCGGCCATGTCTGGCTCGACGGCGCGCAGATCCAGCAATATGCCACGAAAGAGGTTGCCCGCCGCATCGGACTGCTGGCGCAGAATGCCACCACCCCTGGCGATATCACGGTGCAGGAGCTGGTGGCCCGCGGGCGCTACCCGCACCAGCCGCTGTTCACCCGTTGGCGCAAAGAAGATGAAGCGGCGGTAAACAACGCGATGCGGGCTACCGGAATCAGCGACCTGGCGCTGCAGAGCGTCGATACGCTCTCCGGCGGCCAGCGCCAGCGGGCGTGGATTGCGATGGTGCTGGCCCAGGAGACAGAGATTATGCTGCTGGATGAGCCGACCACCTGGCTGGACATCAGCCATCAGATCGACCTGCTGGAGCTGTTGAGCGAGCTGAATCGCGAGAAGGGCTATACCCTGGCGGCGGTGCTGCACGATCTTAACCAGGCCTGCCGCTACGCTACCCACCTGATCGCCCTGCGCGACGGCAAGATCGTCGCCGAGGGGGTGCCGAAGGAGATCGTCACGGCGGAACTGATTGAACGGATTTACGGCCTGCGCTGCACGATCATTGAGGATCCGGTGGCGCATACGCCGCTGGTGGTGCCGCTGGGCCGCCGGTAATTCTCCCTTTCCCCGGCTTGCGCTACCCTGAGTCGGGCTACCTGCTGTAGCCCGAACTCAACCGTTATCCCAGAATCTCCTTGACCACCGGACCGATGGCTTCAAAGGCCTGCGGGGAGATAATGTCGACGTGGGCGCAGTTCTGGCTGAACACCTCCAGCTCGCCCACCCATGGGCCCCATACAACCTGCGGATCCATCCCCGCCTGCCGCGTCTTCTCCGCCACGAACAGCGTCGCCTTGCCGTCAAACTTCGCGCTGTGTGCGGTGGTTAACAGCCGTACCGCATCGGCATAGTTGGCTTCGATGGCGCTGAACAGCTCGCCGGAGGCTTGCCCCTGCTGGGCGGCAAGAAACGCTTCGCGCTCGCGGGCAATCTCCGCCAGCACCGCCGGATCCAGCCCGTTAGCCTCTTTCTCCGCCCAGTTTTGCGTCTCCGGCGGCCAGGTATCCAGCAGGCCGAGGAAGGCCACCGCTTCGCCGCGCTGGCGCAAGCGGGCGGCAATGCCCTGGGCTAAGGTGCCGCCCAGCGAATACCCGAACAGGTAATAAGGGCCGTGCGGCTGCTGCGCCAACAGCGTTTGCAGATGATGCTCGCAGACCTCGTCGAGGCTGGCGGCGCTGGCCATCGGCCCTTGCGGGCGCGGCGACTGAATACCGGTAATTGACCAGCGCGGGCTGAGATAGCGCGCCAGCACGCTGAACTGCCAGGCGAAGCCGGAGGCCGGATGGAAGCAGAACAGCGTCGGACCGTCGCTCTCGCGCAGCGGCAGAAGCGTATCCAGTCCCAGGCGCTGAGCCTGCTCATCGCTGAGATCGGCCGCCAGCAGCGCGCTCAGTTTGCCCACTGTCGAGGCCACCATCACCTGCCCCGGGGTCACCTGTCGCGCCAGCTGGCGGCTAAGCTGTGCCGCCAGGCGCATCGCCAGCAGCGAATGGCCGCCGAGGGCAAAGAAATCAGCGTCGATATCATTCACCTCGCAGCCCAGCAGCTGACTGAAGGCGGCGGCGACAAGAGTTTCCATGCCGGGCTCCGGCGGCCGGCCGCTGCGCTCGCCGCCGAGGGTCGGCAGCGGCAGCGCTTTGCGATCCAGTTTGCCATTAGCGCTGAGCGGTAGGTCAGCGAGCTGCATCAGCACCACCGGCACCATATGCGGCGGCAGCTGTTCCGCCAGCCGCGCTTTCAGCGCCGCGGTATCCAGCGGCAGGCCGGAGTCAGAGACCAGATAGCCCACCAGCTGCCGGGCATCGCCGCCGGTCGCCGCCGCCTGGTTGAAGACGCAGGCGTGACTCACCGCCTGCGCCACGTCTGGCAGGGCCGACATCGCCCGGTCAATCTCGCCAAGCTCGATGCGCTGCCCGCGGATCTTCAGCTGATCGTCGCTGCGGCCAAGATACTCCACCGCGCCGTTCGCCAGCCAGCGCGCCACGTCGCCGGTACGATACATCCGCTCGCCGGGGGCAAACGGGTCGGCGATAAAGCGGCTGGCGGTGAGGTCCGGACGCCCCAGGTAGCCCTGCGCCAGCTGAATGCCGGTGAGATAAAGATCCCCCGCCACCCCCGGCGGCACCGGGCGCATCGCGGCATCCAGAATGCGCAGCCCGGTGTTCCATACCGGCCAGCCAATCGGCACGCTGCTGCCGGTCACCGCCGCCAGCTCAGGCCCGCAGGCCGGATACCAGCTGACGTCCACCGCCGCTTCCGTCGGGCCGTACAGGTTATGCAGCGGCGCGCCGGTCAAGCGCTCCCACTCGCGGCACAATTCCGTCGGCAGCGCTTCGCCGCTGCAGAATACCCGCCGCAGCGTGCGGCAGGCGGCGACGCTGTCGGCATCCAGCGAGGCGACAAACGCCGCCAGCATCGACGGCACAAAGTGGGTGGTGGTCACGCCGTAGTGGGCGAAGAACTGCTGCATCGCCTGCGGGTCGCGGTGCGCCTCCGGCTCGGCCATCACCAGCTGTGCGCCGGCGATAAACGGCCACCAGAACTCCCACACCGAAACGTCAAAACTGCACGGTGTTTTCTGCGCCACCACGTCGTCGGCAGATAACGGATAGCGATCCTGCATCCACAGCAGGCGGTTGACGATGGCGGTCTGGCCGACCATCACCCCTTTCGGCCGTCCGGTGGAGCCCGAGGTAAAGATGATGTAGGCGGTATGGTCCGGTTTTGACAGCGCCAGCGGCGCGTCATCCGCAACGGCCAGCGGCTGCTGGTAGCAGAGGCTCTCCAGCCCGGGGATATCGCTGAAGCGGGCCAGCTGATCCTCCGAGGCGATCAGCAGCGACGGCCGGGCGTCTTCCAGCATCATCCGCAGACGGTCGTCCGGGTAGCCGGTGTCCAGCGGCAGCCAGGCGGCCCCCGCTTCGACAATGCCGTGCAGCGCCAGGGTCAGGAACACCGAGCGCGGCAGGGCCACCGCCACGCTGTCGCCCGGCTTCACGCCGCGTTGACGCAGCAGCTGCGCGAGCGCCACCACCTGCTGACGCATCTCGCGATAGCTGAACTGCCAGTTTGCATCCGCCAGCGCTGGGGCATCAGGAGTCTTCCGCGCCTGGTCGGCCACCAGCGCGCTGAGGGTGGTGGCAGGCAGCGGCATAGCGGTATCGTTGACCGCCGCCAGGCGGGTCAGCTCGTCGGCGGAGAGCATCTCCGCGTCGCCGCAGCGCAGCGTCGGATCGGCGGCAAACTGCGCCAGCAGCGCGGTCAGTCGCGCCATGTGGCGACGCAGCTCGGCTTCATCATACCGGGCCTTGTTGGCGAGGATCTCCAGCGACAGGCCGCCGGTCTCATCGGGGAACAGCGCCAGCTCAAGATCGTTGACCGGGCCGGTGGCGAGAGTATGGGTCACCGCCTCGACGCCGTCGATATCCAGTTGGTAATCAAAGACTTTGACGTTCAGCACCGGGCCAAACAGCGGTTCGTCCCCTGCCGCTTTGCCGCTGTCGCGGACGATCTGCTCGGCGTCATAGCGCTGATGGCGGCGCATCTTTTTCAGCTGAGCGGCGAGGCGCATCGCCAGGTCCGCCAGCGTCTCCTGGGCGTCAATATGCACCGCCAGAGGCAGGACATTGAGCACCGGCCCCGTCGAGGTCAGCGCCGCTGATCCCATCCGGCGCATAAAGATAAAGCCCGCCGCGTAGTCCATCCGGTTGCACAGGCGGCCCAGCCACAGCGTGGTGAGCGCCAGCGCCAGATCAGCGGGCTGACACTGCGGCACATGGCTGGCCAGGCGGCGGAAGGCGTCGGCGTTCATCTCCAGCTTCATCCGCCAGATATCGCTCCCGGCGGCGCGTCCGCCCAGCGGCGCGGCAGAGAGTGAGGCGGGAGCCGGTAACGCCTGACGCTGGGCCTGCCAGAAAGCTTTATCCCGCTGCCAGGCCTCGCTGCCGGCGTAGCGCTGGTACTCGTCCACCACCTCGGCGAAGGAGGTGAAAGGCGACTCAGGAGTGGCTTCCCCGCGCTGCCAGGCGCGGTAGATGGCGGCGATCTGCCGGGTTATCGCCGGGAAGCTAAAGCCATCCACCAGCAAATGGTGATAACGCTGATACCAGTACCAGCGGTCGTCGCCGACGCGCAGCAGCTGATGGCACACCAGCGGGTTACCGCCGTCGACGCGCAGATCCTGCGCCAGATCTGCCTGCATCCGCTCCGTGGCGGCACGATGCGGATCCGGCGTCGTACGCAGGTCAATGATGGGCGGTTCGGCAAAGGTGCGCTCCGCCGCTACCCACTGCCAGACTTCCCCCTCCTGTTCCTCAAAGCGCAGGCTGAGGGTGTCTGCCTGCTGCAGACCGGCGACAATCGCCTTACCCAGCAGCGCGGGGTCGAGCGCGCCGCGCAGTTCAACATAGTGGGCCACGCTCCAGGCGCCAGGCAGAGTGGAGAGGCGCTCGGCCATCCAGATCCCCGGCTGCGCGGCAACCAGCGGTAAACGAGTGGTCATGGTCAGCTCCTTATGCCGCATGATGAGCGGGGGTCAGTGTCGGCCAGTTAGCCGCCAGCCAGGCGTTGCACGCCTCAACCGACTGCGGAGGGCACACTACCGTCCATCCGGCAGGCAGCGCGCAGTGCCCCGGCCACAGGCTGTACTGCTGCTGATCATTGCGCAGAATGTAAAACTGCCCTTGCGGATTGTCGAAGGGGTTACTGAATTGCATATCAAACTCCTGTCGTAAAGCGCTGTGCTAAGGGGGCGACAGCAGAGGCTGCCAGAGCTGGATAAGCCCTGCCGTCAGCCCGCCTCGCCAGCAGAGCGCATCATGCCCGCCGTCAACCTGACGCCAGAAAATTGTCTGCTGCGTGGTGGTGAGTTGCGCCAGCAGCGCCTGGTTGGCGCGAAAAATAATCGGTTCACGCTGACCCGCCTCCAGCCAGATGCGCAGCCCGGCCGCGGACGCCTCGCCCTGGCGCAGACGTTCGCCGATAAAGCCCTCCCCGCGGCCATCGCGATGCGGCCACCAGTAGGAGCCTGACTGGCTGAGCACGCAGCCAAAGCGCTGCGGCCAGTTGAGGGCGGCGAACATCGCCGCCAGGCCGCCGAAGCTTTGCCCGGCCACCACCGTCCGATCCGGGCGGTCGCTGAACGGGGCATGGCCGCGGACCAGGGGCAGAAGCTCCTCCTGCACCGCCAGCCAGAAATCGCGATGACAGGGCAGCTCAACCCCGCGGCGCTGGTTATCGATCGCGTCGATCAGCAGGTAGACCGCCGGCGGCAGTTTCCCCTCGCGGGTCAGCGCGGCCAGCGGCGACCACACCGGCATGCTTTCGGCCCAGAACTGGCCGTCAAGCAGGATCGCCAGCGGCCGTGTTTGCGGATCGACGGCCTCGCCGGGGGTGTAGATCCAGACCCGGCGATGGTTGCCCAGACGCGCGCTGCGCCACTCAAGGCAACGAGCGGGAGAATGCGCTGCATTAAGCTGGTCCCAGCCGGGCTGCGCCGGCGCCTGCGGCATCTCCAGAGCCGAGACCCCATGGCCGCGTCCACCCCGCCAGCTGTGCGGGTTCAGCGGATCGGCTATCGCCCGCGGCAGCAGTTTGCGCCAGCCTTCGCGCAGCAGCGCGCGGTCCGGCTTATCAGCGCTGAACACCTCAGGGGAAAAATCATCGTCACGGTCGGAGGGAATAAAGCAGTAGCTGCCGCGCCAGGTCGGCGACAGCGTGGTTCGCCAGCACCAGGCGTCAGTCCCGGGCAGACGTTGCAGCGATTGCGGCCGCGCATTCTGATGGTGGTCGGTCACGCCGGTGATATAGAGCCATACCCGACGGCGCGGAGAACGCGTTTCATCCCCTGCCGGATCCCGCCACCAGAACGTCACCTCGATGGCGTCATCCACCGCCCGGGACTGCGGACCCTGCAGGGTTCGCCACCACTCCTCGCTTCCTGTCGTTAACATTCTGTCATTAACCCTATGTATCGCGTGACTTTTTTAATTAATTGTCATTCTTTATTGATAATATTATTGATAACTATTTGCATTTGCAATAGCGTATTAGCGCGCCGTGGGAAGCGCGTCTTTCACAACACATGTCGAAGAGAGCTTATTCAGCTAGCGACGGAGTGCCTTTGCCCTCTTCCGGCAACATTTATGCCGCCTCCCCTCCCGGTGGGAAGGGGCGTTTGGGGAACGTGGCGACAAAAAAGCAGGAATAACAATGAATAACAGGATCAAATCCCTGGCCTTGCTGGTCAATCTGGGAATTTACGGGGTTGCTTTTCCGTTAAGCGCAGCGGAAACCGCCACCGACGATAAAAACAGCGCCGCGGAAGAGACCATGGTGGTCACCGCCGCCGAGCAGAACCTGCAGGCGCCGGGCGTCTCCACCATCACCGCCGATGAGATCCGCAAGCGTCCGCCGGCGCGCGACGTCTCGGAGATCATTCGCACCATGCCGGGGGTCAACCTGACCGGCAACTCCACCAGCGGCCAGCGCGGCAATAACCGCCAGATTGATATCCGCGGCATGGGCCCGGAAAACACCCTGATCCTGATCGACGGCAAGCCGGTCACCAGCCGCAACTCTGTGCGTCTCGGCTGGCGCGGCGAGCGCGACACCCGCGGCGACACCAGCTGGGTGCCGCCGGAGATGATCGAACGCATCGAAGTGATTCGCGGCCCGGCCGCCGCCCGCTACGGTAACGGCGCCGCCGGCGGCGTGGTGAATATCATCACCAAAAAAACCGGCGATGAGTGGCACGGCTCCTGGAACACCTATATGAACGCCCCGGAGCACAAAGACGAAGGCTCCACCAAGCGCACCAACTTCAGCCTCAGCGGCCCGCTGGGCGGCGATTTCAGCTTCCGCCTGTTCGGTAACCTCGACAAAACGCAGGCCGACGCCTGGGACATCAACCAGGGTCATCAGTCCGAACGCACCGGGATCTATGCCGACACCCTGCCGGCCGGGCGCGAAGGGGTAAAAAATAAAAACATCGATGGTCTGGTGCGCTGGGAATTCGCCCCGATGCAGTCGCTGGAGTTTGAGGCCGGCTACAGCCGCCAGGGGAACCTCTATGCCGGCGACACTCAGAACACCAACTCCAACGACCTGGTGAAAGAGAACTACGGCAAAGAGACCAACCGTTTGTACCGCAACACCTACTCGGTCACCTGGAACGGCGCCTGGGACAACGGCGTGACCACCAGCAACTGGGCGCAGTACGAACGCACCCGCAACTCGCGCAAAGGCGAAGGTCTGGCCGGGGGTACCGAGGGGATCTTCAACAGCAACCAGTTCACCGATATCGATCTGGCGGATGTGATGCTGCACAGCGAAGTCAGCATCCCGTTCGACTATCTGGTTAATCAGAACCTGACGCTGGGCAGCGAGTGGAACCAGCAGCGGATGAAGGATAATGCCTCCAATACCCAGGCGCTGTCGGGAGGAGAAATTCCGGGCTACGACAGCACCGGCCGCAGCCCGTACTCGCAGGCGGAGATCTTCTCCCTGTTCGCTGAGAACAACATGGAGCTGACCGACACCACCATGCTGACCCCGGCGCTGCGTTTCGATCACCACAGCATCGTCGGCAACAACTGGAGTCCGTCCCTTAACCTGTCCCAAGGGCTGTGGGACGACTTCACGCTGAAGATGGGCATCGCCCGCGCCTATAAAGCGCCGAGCCTGTATCAGACCAACCCGAACTACATTCTCTACAGCAAAGGCCAGGGCTGCTACGCCAGCAAAGACGGCTGCTATCTGCAGGGGAATGAAGATTTAAAAGCCGAGACCAGCATCAACAAAGAGATTGGCCTTGAGTTTAAACGCGACGGCTGGCTGGCGGGCGTGACCTGGTTCCGCAACGATTACCGCAACAAGATTGAGGCAGGCTATGCTCCGGTCTATCAAAACGGTAAAGGTACCGATCTCTACCAGTGGGAAAACGTGCCGAAAGCGGTAGTGGAAGGCCTGGAAGGCACGCTCAACGTCCCGGTGAGCGAGACCGTCAACTGGACCAACAACATCACCTATATGCTGCAGAGTAAGAACAAAGAGACCGGCGATCGTCTGTCGATTATCCCGGAATACACGCTAAACTCCACGCTGAGCTGGCAGGTACGCGATGATGTTTCGCTGCAATCGACCTTTACCTGGTACGGCAAACAGGAGCCGAAGAAGTACAACTATAAGGGTCAACCGGTTACCGGCAGCGAGAAGAACGAGGTCAGCCCCTACAGCATCCTCGGCCTGAGCGCGACCTGGGACGTCACCAAATACGTTAGTCTGACCGGCGGCGTGGATAACGTCTTCGACAAGCGCCACTGGCGCGCGGGCAACGCCCAGACCACTGGGGGTGCCACCGGCACGATGTACGGCGCCGGCGCCGAGACCTACAACGAATCGGGCCGCACCTGGTACCTGAGCGTCAACACCCACTTCTGATAGCGGGTTCTCCCTGCCCCGCCCTTGCAGGATAAAGGGCGGGGACAACCACGGTATTCTTGCCCTATGCGCATCCATCACGCCACCCTGCCGCTGGCCGGCTATACGCTGCAGCAGATCGATTTCGACCCGGCGACTTTCCAGCCTGAAGATCTGTTGTGGCTGCCCTACCACGCCAGCCTGAGCGGCTGGGGCCGCAAGCGGCAGGCGGAGCACCTGGCCGGGCGCATCGCCGCGGTGTACGCCCTGCGCGAGGTAGGGGAAAAACAGCCTCCCGCCATCGGCGATCGGCGCCAGCCGCTGTGGCCCGCGCCCTGGTTCGGCAGCATCAGCCACTGCGGCCAGCGCGCGCTGGCGGTAGTGACTGACCGGCCGGTGGGCGTCGATATCGAGCGCCAGTTTACGCCACCGCTGGCGGCGGAGCTGGAGAGCAGCATTATCAACGAGGTGGAAAAAAAGGTGCTGTTACACAGCGGCCTGCCCTTCCCGCTGGCGCTGACGCTGGCGTTTTCGGCGAAAGAGAGTGGGTTTAAGGCGACGCCGACGGCAAGCCAGCGCGCGCTGGGGTTCGACGACTTTCAGATCGTGGAGGTAACGGCAAGCACCGTAGCGCTGCGGTTTGCGGGGCAATGCTATCCGCTGCACTGGACCGCGTCGGAGGAGCAGGTCATCACGCTTTGCGCATTGCAGCAGTAAACGCCCGCGCGCTTCACGCGACGGGCGTTCAGGCCATCAGCCCCTGTTTTGCACCCGGGCGACGATGGCGGCGGCATCAAACCCGTGGTACTGGCGCATCCAGCCGCGATCGGCGGCGGCGGCGTACTCCCCGTCCGGGATCCCCAAGCGCTGTAGAGTCATGCCCACGCCGGCTTCCGCCAGCACCTCCGCCACCAGGCTGCCCAGACCGCCGTTGACGTTATGCTCTTCCACGGTGATCACCGAGTCGCACGGCCGAAGCGCCGCCAGCAGCGCCGCGGTATCGCAGGGGCGGATCGACGGCACGCTGACCACTTTCGCCTGAACGTCGAGATCGGCAAGCTGCTGCGCTGCCTCCACCACCTCATGCACCGTCGAACCGGTGGCCACCAGCGCGACGTCCTCGCCTTCGCGCAGGGTCAGCACGGCGCCGGGAACAAAGCGATACGACTCGTCAAGCAGCTCCGGCAGCGCCTTGCCATCGAGGCGAATATAGACCGGGCCCTGATAAGCAAGGGCATAGTCGATAATCTGCCGACATTCGCGCGGCGTGGAGGGGGCGAAGATCTGGATATTGCCGAAGCCGCGCATCACCGCCAGATCGTCAATCGCATGGTGGGTGCTGGCCAGCGGACCGTAGCTGGCCCCGGCGTTAAGGCCAAACAGCTTCACGTTGGTGTTGTTGTAACAGACATCCACTTTGATTTGCTCATTGGCCCGCGAAATGAGAAACGGCGCGGCGTTACAGGTCACCGCCACTTTGCCGCCCAGCGCCAGACCAGCGGCGGTGCCGACCATACTCTGCTCAGCGATGCCGACGTTCACCAGCCGGCCGGGAAACTGCTTAATAAAGGGGGCGATTTTGGCCGTCGACGTGGAGTCGGCCACCACCGGCACCAGATCGACACCGCTTTCCACGGCGGCGATAAAGGCCTCGACCATGACGTTAGCCAGGTGTTCTGCATTACTCATCTTTCAGTTCCTCCAGCGCCAGAGCGATCTCTTCACCTTTCGGCACCCGGTGGTGCCACTCCGGGCGCCCCTGGATAAAGGAGATCCCCGCGCCTTTCGTGGTGTTGGCAATAATGACGTTTGGTTTACCCTTCTGCTGCAGCCCCTCGATGGCTGCGACCACCGAGGCCATGTCGTTCCCCTGGCATTCGCTGACCGCCATGCCGAAGGCGCGCCATTTGTCGGCCAGCGGATCGGTATTCATGATTTCGCGCGTCGGCCCGGCCAGCTGGAGATTGTTCTTATCATTAATAATGACCAGGTTATCCAGACCGTAATGCGCCGCTGCCAGGGCGGCTTCCCAGTTGCTGCCTTCCGCCAGTTCGCCGTCGCCAGTGATCAAAAAAATGCGGCGGGTGCTGTTGCTTTTCTTCGCGGCCAGCGCCAGCCCCACCGCAACAGGCAAACCGTGGCCCAGCGCGCCGGTGTTCAGCTCAATACCCGGCGTTTTCTGCCGCACCGGGTGGCCCGGGAGATGAGAATTAGCATGCTGGTAGGTCTCCAGCCACTCGACCGGGAAGAAGCCGGCCTCCGCCAGGACGCAGTAGTAGCAGCCCACCGCGTGGCCTTTCGACTGGATATAGATATCGCGCTGCGGGTCGTCGAGCCGATCCGGCGCGACGTTGAGAACGCGGAAATAGAGTGCGGTTAACAATTCGACCTGCGAGAGGTCGGCCCCGGTGTGGCCGCCGGCCGGACTATTGGCGTTTAAGCGCACAATGTGGCGCCGCACCGCGCGGGCTTTACGCTCCAGCGTCTGAATATCAAATCTGTAGGGATTCATTTCACACCTCTGAATTTATTTTCAGCATGGAATATTTATTCCAGCAAGAACTAAAAAAACCAGATATCCCTATGCCGGGTGGTAAGCCTTCTGCCACAGCGCCCTACTCAGGAACATTCTGCCTCCCGCTCCGGACTTAGCCCGGAGAAACACGTTGACTTGAAATCGCCTTGAATATATATTCAATTATGATTCTTTATTCGATTATGACCTGGCTGTTTTGTTTTTGTCCATAGTCGATTTTGAGGATTGGCAAAAGTTAGATGCCTGTCACACTTAAGTGTGATTTTTTTTCGCGTATGATAGAAGCCTCTATACCCTAAATAAAATGGCTGCCGCTAAGCGCCTGAACACAGGCGATAAATGATTTTCGAGGATTAATATGGCTAAGCAGGATGAACAACGGCTATTGGTTAAGATTGCCACGCTTTACTACCTGGAAGGACGAAAGCAGTCTGATATCGCCCAACTTCTCTCGCTCTCACAGTCATTTGTCTCCCGCGCCATTACCCGCTGCCAGAAAGAGGGCGTCGTCAAAATCAGCGTCGTACAGCCGTCAAACATTTTTCTGAAGCTCGAAAAAGGGCTTGAGGATCGCTACGGTCTTAAGCAGGCGGTGGTGGTGGATACCGAGGAAGAGGCCAGCGATCACACCATTAAGCGGGCGATTGGCTCCGCCGCCGCCCACTACCTGGAAACCCGTCTGCGGCCAAAAGATCTGATTGGCGTCTCCTCCTGGAGCTCAACCATTCGCGCGATGGTCGATGAAGTTCATGCGCAGAACCTGAAGGCCAGCGGCGTGATCCAGCTGCTCGGCGGCGTCGGGCCCAACGGTAACGTGCAGGCGACGATTCTTACCCAGACCCTCGCCCAGCGCCTGAACTGCGACGCCTGGCTGCTGCCGTCACAGAGCATCGAAGGATCCATGGAGGAGCGCAACCGGCTGCTGGCCAGCAAGGACGTCGCGGACGTAGTGTCGCGCTTTGACGAGGTGGATATCGCCATCGTCGGCATCGGCATTCTCGAACCCTCCCAGCTGCTGAAAACCTCCGGGAACTACTATCACGAAGATATGCTGCAGGTGCTGGCGGCGCGCGGCGCGGTGGGCGATATCTGCCTGCACTACTACGACAAAAACGGCCATCCGGTGTTACGCGATGATGAAGATCCGGTGATCGGCATGGCGCTGGAGAAGGTCAAAAAATGCCCGAACGTGGTCGCGCTGGCCGGCGGCACTGACAAAGTCGCGGCCATCAAAGGCGCCCTCACCGGCGGCTACATTGACGTTTTAATCACCGATTATCCTACCGCCCGCATGCTGGTCAGCGACTAACCTGCCGCGCTGTTTTTCCTCTCTGCCGCCCTGACGCGCTTTTTTAGCCTCAGGGCTTGCCCTGTTAATGCATTGAAATTCAATGAGTTAATCTACCACTCCAGCCGCCTGCCACCGCTTTCGCCGATCGGCGAAATGTGATTGCCAGCACAATTGATGATTTTTCCGGTAGCCCGTCACCGGGTTTGTGGCTTAAGGTATCAAATAAATAATCACTATCGAATATATATTCAGTGATTAAGAAGATGATAACGAAATGTCACATCATGGCCTGCGTAAACGCATGAGACGGTGGAAGATATCCCGTCTCCGCTGTTCCAGGACACCGGGTGACCGAGGAGAGCACGATGCAGGCGACAGCAAAAGAGTTCATCATCGCCCTGGATGAAGGCACCACCAACGCCAAAGCGGTGGTGCTGGATAGCCGGGGCAAGGTTATCGTCAAATTCTCGCAGCCGCTGGCGCTCCAAACGCCGCGCGACGGCTGGGTGGAGCAGTCCGGCGAGGCGCTGGTGGCCGCCTCGCTGGCGGTGATCGCCAGCGCGGTGGCCCACGTCGGCGCGGAAAACGTCGCCGCGCTGGCCATCAGCAACCAGCGGGAAACCGCCATCGGCTGGTATCGCGACAGCGGCGAACCGATTAACGCAGCCATTACCTGGCAATGCACCCGCAGCGCCGCGTTCTGCGACACGCTGCGTCACGATCGTCAGGAACAGCGTATTAAACAGGCCACCGGCCTGCCGATCGCCCCGCTATTCTCGGCCTCCAAAATGCGCTGGCTGCTGGATGCGACTGCCGATGGCCGCCTGCGCGCCGAACGCGGCGAGATTTGCCTCGGCACTATCGACAGCTGGCTGCTGTGGAATCTGACCGCCGGAGAAGCCTTCTGCTGCGACTACTCCAATGCCGCCCGCACCCAGTTGTTGAATCTGCACCGCGGCGAGTGGGACGACGAGATGCTAGCGCTATTCGGTATTCCGCGCGCGGCGTTGCCGGAAATTAAACCGTCGAGCGGCCTCTTCGGCCATACCAAAGGGCTGGCCGCTATTCCAGACGGTATTCCCATTATGTCGATGATCGGCGACTCCCACGCGGCGCTGTTCGGCCACGCGCTCGGCGAAGCGGGCTGCGTGAAAGCCACCTACGGCACCGGCTCATCGGTGATGGCGCCGGTCAAATCGGCGCAGTGCGATATCGAGGCGCTGGCGACCACTGTCGCCTGGCACGATGGCGATCAGCTGGTGTGGGGGCTGGAAGGTAATATTCCCCACACCGGCGATGCCGTCGCCTGGATGGCGGACAGCACCGGTCTGAGCGAGCTCTCTGCCGCCGAGCTGGCCCATGAGCTGAACACCCTTCCCGCCTCCGTCGACTCGACCCTCGGGGTGTACTTCGTGCCGGCGCTGACCGGTCTCGGCGCCCCCTGGTGGGACGATAGCGCCCGCGGCGTGATCTGCGGTCTGAGTCGCGGGGTGAAACGCGCGCATCTGATCCGCGCGGCGCTGGAGTCCATCACCTATCAGATTGCCGACGTGGTGGTGGCGATGCGTCAGCATGAGGAGTTCACCCTGACGGCGCTTATGGTGGACGGCGGGCCGACCAACAATGACTGGCTGATGCAATACCAGGCCGATCTGCTCGGCTGCCCGGTGATGCGCAGCGACGTGCCGGAGCTGTCCGCTATCGGCGCGGCGTTGCTGGCGCGCAAAGCGCTCCATCCCGGGTCGACCGCCGACCTGCAGGCCTTCTTAACCGAACACAGCGCCTTTCAGCCCGACATGGCCCGCCACCAGCGCTTACAAACGCGCTGGCAGGAGTGGCGCCATGCGGTCGACCGAACATTATGGAAACCGGACTCGCCAGCCTGACCGCCAGACTGCGCGACGACACGCATTCACTTATCACAGGAGAAACCCGGCCCATAACGATATCGCTATCCCCGAATACATCAGGGGAAATTTCAGACCGTAAAAGCCTGCCCGCTCAGGGGCTCATTTGTTCGAATATAAAAATACAGGAACAGAGTCATGAAATTACGTATAACCCTTTTAACCGCTGCTACCCTGACCGCCTTCTCCTTTGCCGCGCACGCCGCGGAGAAAGGCACCATTATGATCATGGTCAACTCGCTGGATAACCCGTATTACGCCTCGGAAGCCAAAGGCGCCAGCGAAAAAGCCCAGGCGCTCGGCTATAAAACCACCGTGCTGTCCCATGGCGAAGATGTCAAAAAGCAGAATGAGCTTATCGACACCGCCATTGGTAAAAAGGTGCAGGGCATTATTCTTGATAACGCCGACTCCACCGCCAGCGTCGCCGCCATTGAAAAGGCCAAAAAAGCCGGCATTCCGGTGGTCTTAATTAACCGTGAAATTCCGGTTGATGATGTGGCGCTGGAACAAATTACCCACAATAACTTCCAGGCCGGCTCCGAGGTCGCCAACGTCTTTGTCGAGAAGATGGCGGAGAAAGGCAAATACGCCGAGCTGACCTGCAACCTCGCCGATAATAACTGCGTCACCCGTTCTAAATCTTTCCATCAGGTCATTGACCAGTATCCGGATATGGTCAGCGTGGCGAAACAGGATGCCAAAGGCACCCTGATCGACGGCAAGCGCATCATGGACAGCATTCTGCAGGCTCACCCGGACGTGAAAGGCGTGATCTGCGGCAACGGGCCGGTCGCCCTCGGCGCGATTGCAGCGCTGAAAGCGGCCAACCGTAGCGATGTGATCGTCGTCGGCATCGACGGCAGCAACGATGAGCGCGACGCCGTGAAAGCCGGCACCCTGCAGGCGACCGTGATGCTGCAAGCGCAGGCCATCGCCGCTCAGGGCGTCACCGATCTGGATAATTACCTGCAAAAAGGCGAAAAGCCGGCCAAACAGCGCGTGATGTTCCGCGGCATTCTGATTACCCAGGATAACGCCGATAAAGTCCAGGATTTCAACATTAAGTCCTGAGTTCGGGTGGTTGCGCCCCCGCGGGGGCGCAGAGGAGAGCATTATGTTTAAGAAAACCTGTCTGACGCTAGCCGTACTGGCGCTTGGGGGCTGTCGCATCGTCTCGCAGCAGGAGCTGGCAGATCTGAAATCGCCGCCTAACCCGCATATGGCGAACATGGATAAAACCTGGCAGCAGAGCATCGTACCCCAGGTGGTGGCGAAAGCGCGCCCGGCGGCGGAACTGATGAGCGCGCTCAAGGCGGCAAAAGACATCGATAGCGCCTGCAAAGCCCTTGGCTACCGCGCGCAGGACGAAAACCCCTGCATCTTCTACGTCAAAGTTTCAGGTACTGTCAGCAAGCTCGATACCGCCTCGCGCAGCGGCAAGATGACCCTGTCCGACGCCAGCGTCGGCAATGTGACGGTGCAAATTGGCCCCACCCTGCGCGGCACCCAGCTGCGCGATGGCTACAGCGGCGCCAGCTATCAGGACTTTAACGACCAGGTGCTGTTCGGCGAGTACAGCAAGAATATCAACAGCCAGGCGGTCAAAATGATTCAGACAGCCAACGTCAAAACCGGCGACAGCGTGGACGTGTACGGCGTCTTCTCGGCGTGGGATATTCCGCCAACCCTCCCGGAAATTACCCCGGCGAAAATCGTTCACGCGGGGGGGCAATAATATGGCGCCGCACGATCTCGTCGCTCCCCAGCCCGTTGAGTCTGAAGTGATTATCGAAACTCGCGGCCTGTCGCGCGTCTATCCCGGCGTGACCGCCCTGGATAATGTCAATTACCGGGTCTATCGAAATAAGGTCAACGTGCTGATCGGAGAAAATGGTGCGGGTAAATCCACCATGATGAAAATGCTTGCCGGTGTGGAAACACCCTCCTCCGGGCAAATTATTCTCGATGGCGAGGCGGTGACTTTAAACTCTACCCATCAGGCAGAGAAATTCGGCATCAGCATTATTTTCCAGGAACTGAATTTATTTCCCAATATGAATGTGATGGACAACATCTTCATGGCAAATGAATTCTTTCAGAAAGGACGCATCAACGAAAAATATCAGTACGCGCTGGCCAAATCGCTGCTGGAGCGACTGGAGCTGGATGTCGATCCCTACACCCCGCTGGGCGAACTCGGTATCGGCCACCAGCAATTAGTCGAGATTGCCCGCGCGCTGTCGAAAGACACCCGGGTGCTGATCATGGACGAACCCACCTCGGCGCTGAGCCAGTCTGAGGTGAAAGTGCTGTTCAAGGTGATCGCGCAGCTTAAGCGCCGCGGCGTGACCATTATCTATATCTCGCATCGCCTCGAAGAGCTGATGGAGATCGGCGACCACATCACCATTTTCCGCGACGGCCGCTTTATCAGCGAGCGTCACGTCAGCGACGCCAGCGTGCCGTGGATCATCGAGCAGATGGTCGGCGATAAGAAAAAACATTTCGATTATCAACCGGCGCCAAAAGGCAACGCGGTGCTTGACGTCAAGGGACTGACCGCGCTGCATCCCAGCGGCGGCTACAAGCTCAATGACGTCACCTTCACCCTCAGCAAAGGCGAAGTGATCGGTATTTACGGCCTGCTGGGGGCCGGACGCACCGAGCTGTTCAAAGGCCTGGTGGGCCTGATGCCCTGCCAGCGCGGCGAGGTGCACCTCAATGGCGAAAGCATCGGCAAAGCACGCTTTCAGCAGCGTCTGAAAAAAGGGCTGGCGCTGGTGCCGGAGGACCGCCAGGGCGAAGGCGTGGTGCAGATGATGTCGATTCAGGCCAACATGACGCTCTCTGATTTCAGCCTGCAGGGTTTTCGCCGCGCCTGGCGCTGGTTGAATCCGCAAAAAGAAGAGACCTGCGTGAAAGCGATGATCCAGCAGCTGGCGATCAAGGTCAGCGACGCCAATTTGCCCATCACCTCGCTGAGCGGCGGCAATCAACAAAAAGTGGTGCTGGGTAAAGCGCTGATGACCCAGCCGCAGGTGGTGTTCCTCGACGAACCGACGCGCGGCATCGACGTCGGTGCGAAAACCGACGTCTATCACCTGATCGGCAAAATGGCCCAGCAGGGGCTGGCGGTGATGTTTTCATCTTCTGAACTGGATGAGGTGATGGCCCTGGCCGACCGCATCCTGGTGATGGCCGATGGCCGCATTACCGCCGATCTACCGCGCCATGCGGTGACCCGCGAACAGTTAATCGCGGCTTCAACACCTCAAGATTAATCAGGCTGGAATCTATCATGAACCAGAAATATATGATTTATATGTACCTGCTGAAGGCCCGCACCTTTATCGCCCTGCTGCTGGTGATCGCATTCTTCAGCGTGATGGTACCCAACTTCCTGACCGCCTCTAACCTGCTGATCATGACCCAGCACGTGGCGATCACCGGTCTGCTGGCCATCGGCATGACGCTGGTCATTCTCACCGGCGGCATTGATTTGTCCGTCGGCGCGGTGGCGGGGATCTGCGGCATGGTGGCAGGCGCGCTGCTGACCAACGGCCTGCCGCTGTGGAACGGCGACATCCTCTTCTTTAACGTCCCGGAAGTGATCCTCTGCGTGGCGATCTTCGGCGTGCTGGTCGGTCTGGTGAACGGTGCGGTGATCACCCGCTTCGGCGTGGCGCCGTTTATCTGCACCTTAGGCATGATGTACGTCGCCCGCGGCTCCGCGCTGCTGTTTAACGACGGGAGCACCTACCCGAATCTCAACGGCATGGAAGCGCTGGGCAACACCGGTTTCGCCACCCTCGGCTCCGGCACCCTGCTCGGCGTCTATCTGCCCATCTGGCTGATGATCGGCTTCCTCGTGCTGGGCTACTGGCTGACCACCAAAACGCCGCTTGGCCGCTACATCTACGCCATCGGCGGCAACGAGTCCGCCGCCCGCCTCGCCGGCGTGCCGATTGTGAAAGCGAAAATATTCGTCTATGCCTTCTCCGGCCTGTGCGCGGCCTTTGTCGGCCTGATCGTCGCATCGCAGCTGCAAACCGCGCACCCGATGACCGGCAACATGTTTGAGATGGACGCCATCGGCGCCACCGTGCTCGGCGGCACTGCGCTGGCCGGCGGCCGTGGTCGGGTAACCGGCTCGATTATCGGCGCCTTCGTCATCGTCTTCCTTGCCGACGGCATGGTGATGATGGGCGTCAGCGATTTCTGGCAAATGGTGATTAAAGGCGTGGTGATCGTCACCGCCGTGGTCGTCGACCAGTTCCAGCAGAAGTTGCAGAGCAAGGTCATCCTGATGCGCCGCCACGAGGAGAAACTGGCCGCCATCCCCCCCAACGGCGCCACCTCCAGCTAACCGGCAACGATTCACATCTTCCGCCGGGCCTGGTGCCCGGCTCAGCGAAAGGGAACAACATATGCAACGAGATTTCCAGAACAAAACGGTGGTGATCACCGGCGCCTGCCGCGGCATCGGCGCGGGTATTGCCGAGCGCTTCGCCCGCGACGGCGCGAACCTGGTAATGGTTTCCAACGCCGAACGGGTTCATGAGACCGCCGAAACCCTGCGTCAGCGCTATCAGGCGGACATTTTATCGCTGCAGGTCGATGTGACCGACGAAGCGCAGGTGCAGGGGCTGTATGAGCAGGCCGCCGCCCGCTTCGGCACCATTGACGTCTCGATTCAGAACGCCGGGGTGATCACCATCGATTACTACGACCGGATGCCAAAAGCCGATTTCGAAAAAGTGCTGGCGGTCAACACCACCGGCGTCTGGCTGTGCTGCCGCGAGGCGGCCAAATATATGGTGAAACAGAATCACGGCAGCCTGATCAACACCTCATCCGGTCAGGGGCGCCAGGGCTTCATCTATACCCCGCACTATGCCGCCAGCAAGATGGGCGTGATCGGCATTACCCAAAGCCTGGCTCATGAGCTGGCGCCGTGGAATATCACCGTCAACGCCTTCTGCCCGGGCATTATTGAAAGCGAAATGTGGGATTACAACGACCGCGTGTGGGGCGAAATTCTCAGCACCGAGCAGAAGCGCTACGGCAAAGGCGAGCTGATGGCGGAGTGGGTCGAGGGCATTCCGATGAAGCGCGCCGGCAAGCCGGAAGACGTCGCCGGCCTGGTGGCCTTTCTCGCCTCCGACGACGCCCGCTATCTCACCGGACAGACCATTAACATCGATGGCGGTTTGATTATGTCGTAATCCCCGCAGGTTAGCGGGCCCCATCGCCTGAATAAGGCGTCCCGCATTGGCGCCCCCCGGGACGGCCCCCGGTGGCGCTTCGCTTACCGGGGCTACGTAACACCGCCGAAAGTAGCCCGGATAAGGCGCGCTGCGCCGCTATCCGGGAAACAGGCCCCCGACGTTCGACACTATATATTGAAGAGAATAATCATTATGATCGGTAAAGACTTTGCACAACAGCTGTTTAGCCTGCGGGATCGCGTCGCCTTTGTCACCGGCGCCGGCAGCGGCATTGGCCAGACCATCGCCTGCAGTCTCGCCAGCGCCGGCGCGCGGGTGGTCTGTTTTGATCTTCGCGACGACGGTGGGCTGACGGAAACGGTCAGTCATATTGAATCCATTGGTGGCCAGGCCTGCGCCTACACCGGCGATGTCCGCCAGCTGGCCGACCTGCGCGCCGCCGTCGCGCTGGCCAAAAGCCGCTTTGGCCGCCTCGACATCGCCGTCAACGCCGCCGGGATCGCCAACGCCAATCCGGCGCTGGAGATGGAGAGCGAGCAATGGCAGCGGGTGATCGATATCAATCTCACCGGGGTGTGGAATTCCTGCAAAGCGGAAGCGGAGCTGATGCTGGAGTCCGGCGGCGGGTCAATTATCAATATCGCCTCGATGTCGGGGATTATCGTTAACCGCGGCCTCGACCAGGCGCATTACAACTGCTCCAAAGCCGGCGTGATCCATCTGTCGAAAAGCCTGGCGATGGAGTGGGTGGCCAAAGGGATCCGCGTCAATTCCATCAGCCCGGGATATACCGCCACGCCGATGAATACCCGCCCGGAGATGGTGCACCAAACCCGCGAGTTTGAAAGCCAGACGCCGATGCAGCGGATGGCGAAGGTGGAAGAGATGGCCGGCCCGGCGCTGTTCCTCGCCAGCGACGCCGCCTCGTTCTGCACCGGCGTAGACCTGGTGGTCGACGGCGGGTTTGTCTGCTGGTGAGCCTCTCCTGCTTCAGGGCGCCACGCTGCGGCGCCCCTCGCCATCCCCGCCGTTAACTCAGCGGATACTGTTGAAATGCCGGCAGTGCCTCTCCTTTCTCCGCCAGCGCGCGGATATGCGGAAACGCCGCTGCCGGCACCACCGTCGGGATCATCAACTGAATAAAGGACCAGACCACCGTGCTGGTGACCAACACCTGGTCCGGCTGCGCGGCGGCAATGCGGTCTGCCAGCCGGGCGTCCCATTCCCGACAGGCGGCGAGCAGCTGACCGGTCACCCGGGCTATCCACGGCTGATGCTGCTTCTCTTCCGGTCGCAGACGGTGCTCATAAACATGCTGGACCGCTTTTTCACTGGCGGCGAGGATCACCCCCAGCAGGTGCAGGTCGCGGGCCAGCGCCTCGGGATGCGCGGGAAGCAGCCGGCGCCCGGCGGGATTGACCGTTTCGAAATAGTGGAGGATCAGCGTGGAGTCCATCAGCTGCGTCCCGTTATCGAGGACCACCGTCGGCGCCTTGACCACCGGGTTAATACGGGAGAATTCGTCAAAGCCGCTAAAGACCGATAGCGGCAGGCTCTCGAATTCCACGCCATAGAGCGCCAGAGAAACCGCCACGCGTCTTACATAAGGTGAATCCATCATACCAATGAGTTTCATCGTCACTCCTGCCTGCGATAAAGGGGTTGCTGGCTTACCTTACTGGAAAACCCACCCCGCGAATATCAGGGGATGCTTACCGCAATGGTTAGGAAAACTAACAAACTGGCGCCACGGGGTAGTCCGCCGGTCTCCCCTGTGCTATACCGACTGAGACAGCCTGCATCCCCTCGACAGCCTGTTCGTAGCGGCTATAAAACCCGCTAACCCGGTAGTAACGTTAACGTATCGACTCCTTGACCAGAGAGATCACCATGGCAGATTTTCCCCCTGTCGCCATCCTGCGCAGCTTTGAGGCGGTGGCGCGCCTCGGCAGCGTGACGCAGGCCGCCCACGAAATGAGCGTGACCCATTCGGCGGTCAGCCAGCACATCAAACAGCTGGAAGCCCTGGTCGGCGTCTCACTGTTTGTCCGCCACGGCCGCGGGGTGCGCATCACGGAAGAGGGGCGGCTCTATGCCCTGCAAATCCGCGAGGCGTTACAGCACATCGCCGACGCCACGCGGATGGTGCAGATCAAACCCCGCACGATGGAACTGACCCTGGCGACCCTCCCCTCCTTTGGCTGCCACTGGCTGCTGCCGCGGCTGGCGCGCTTTCAGGCGCGACATCCGCAGATCGCGGTGCGCCTGCTGACCAGTCTGGCGGTAGTCAACCTGCAGCAGGAGGGTATCGATCTGGCCATTCGCATGGGGCAAGGCGACTGGGAGGGGATGGAAAGCCGGCATCTGTTTGCCGATGAACAGCTGGTGGTGGCCGCGCCGCACTATCGCGGCGGCGACCTGCCGACCACCCCGCAGGCGATCGCCGCCAGCGATATCGTTTTTTCCATGGAGTCGTGGCACGCCTGGTGCAGCCAGGCGGGGCTGGAAAAGACCATCGTCCCCGCGGGCCTGCGCCTGAACGACTCCAACCTGGTGCTGGAGGCGGTTCGCCTGGGGGCCGGCGTGGCGCTGGAGCGGCGCTCGCTGGTGGCGGGAGCCATAGCCCGCGGCGAGCTGGTGCAGCTCACCGCCGTCACCGTCCCCTACCCCTGGCACTACTGGCTGACCGTCTCCCCGCAGGCGGAGAACCGGCCGGAAATCGCCCGGTTCATCGCCTGGCTGGAAGAGGAGATCGCCCTCTGGCGCCAGCAGATCAGCGCTTAGCCTTCGGCCGATGGCGGCAGGCCCGCCCGGGCGGCGTGCTCCTGGGAGAGACGCCAGAAATCGTGCCCGGCGGGATACTGATAAAGTCGCAGTGAGAACTGCCCGGCCACCGCGGTAATGTACTCAAATATCGCCGACTGGGTGTTTTCGTAGTCTTTCCACAGCGTCGAGGAGGTGAAGCAGTAAATCTCCAGTGGGATACCCGACGGCGACGGTTTCAGCGTTCTCGCCACAATGTACATCTCCTTAATAATATCCGGCCGCTCGGCGAGATAGTGCATCAGGTAGTGGCGAAACAGAGTCAGGTTGGTCAGGCCGTTATCGACAAACCAGCGGTCCGCCACGCCACCGGGATCCCGGCCGTCAAGCAACGTGGTCAAAGGCTCATTCACCCCGCGGATGGCCAGCATCGAGGAGAGCATCTCCTGGTCGAGAAAACGCACCGAGTGCTGATCGATGGCGATACTGCGCATGATCCGCCGCGCCCCGGAGGAGAACATCGCCTGCCAGTTGGTATAGGTCTCGGTGAGGAAATTCTTGGTAGGAATACGGGAGATGGTATTGTCCCAGTTGCGGATGGTAATGGTGTGCAGCGCGATATCCGTCACCTCGCCGCTGAGGTTCTTGTCAGGCATTTCAATCCAGTCCCCCAGCTGGAGCACGTCGTTGGACGACAGCTGAACGTTCGCCACCAGCGACAGCAGGGTATGCTGGAACACGATCATCAGCACCGCCGCCACCGCCCCCAAACTGGAGATAATAATAATCGGCGATTTATTCGACATCACGGCGAGGATCATAATCGCCGCCAGGATGTGAACTAAGATTTTGCCTATCTGGATATAGCCCTTAATGGAATGATTTTTACGTTTGGTTTTTCGCAGATAAGAGCTGTTAACAATATCCAGCATCTCGTTGAAAAACACCGACATAAAAATAAAAAACAAGATCCCGCAGACGGTATTAATCGCCGTCACCAGCGATGCCGGCATCGCCGGCATAAACTGCAGAACGTAATAGACGATAATAACCGGAATGAAATTGGACAGCTTTTCGGCGATGCGTCGATCCTTCTCCAGCGGCACGTCCTGTTTATGGCTACCAAAGAAGACCTTACGCACCACTTTAATCAGCAAGAACTTGCATAAAAGGTGGGCAAATATGCCGGAGAGCAGCAGCAGAATAAGGTTAAATCCCACCGCCAGCGCCGGATTACTCTCAATAAACGTCAGTAGATGATTCACATACGCCATGCTTTATCGCCTGAATAACTATGCCATTTCGCTAACTGCTTTATCACAAGGGCATATATTGGAAAAAGTTAATCAATCCGCATCATGGCATATCGCTTAGCGTAACGTCCATGCGCGCACCGCCGCTAATCATTCACGGGATATATGTCAAAGTTTGCATTAATCATTATCTACGCTCACTATAAAGAGGCTTGTTATCAGGACGGAATAAGTCCAGGAGGAAACATGTTTAAAACGCTTACCGCTATTATCGCCTTAGCCGCCTCCGCCAGCGTTATGGCGCAAGGCGACGTCACGCTGAACAGTCTGGCCCACGATAGCGCCACCCGGGCGTCGTTTAACCAGATGGTCAAAGGCCATCAGCTGCCCGCCTGGGTGACCACCGGCGGCACCGGTTCGCCGGCGCAGACGGTGAAGCTGGGCAGCGAATCCTGGCAGGTGTTAAGCGCCTGCAAACCCCACGACTGCGGCCACGAGCGTATCGCGGTGATCTGGTCGGAGAAAAGCAAACAGATGTCAGGCGTTTACTCGGTGGTCGATGAAAAAACCGACCAGGAGAAGCTGACCTGGCTTAACGTCAGCGACGCCCTGTCCATCGATGGCAAAACCGTGCTGTTTGCCGCCCTCAGCGGTAGCCTCGACAACCATCCGGACGCCTTTAACTACCAGTAACCGCCCGTCGCCCCCGTCAGTCTTTCGCCGACGGGGGCTCCCTGGCTAGCCATCCGGGAACATCACGCTGTTCCCCGGCGCTTCCCTGTGCAAATGGATAAAGTTCAGGTGCCGCTCGTACTGGTCGAGAATATCGGTGATCACCTGCTCTTTGCTGTAGTCCATCAGGTCGTTACCCTGGCTGCCCTCCAGCAGGAAGGTCTCCAGCCGGTAATAGGTGGATTTCCCGCTGCGCGCCCGATAGGTAAAGCCCGGCACCGAGTACTGCTGCGGCCAGATCTTGTAGATAAAGTTCTGCTCGTCGCCCATGTGCACCAGCAGGTCGAGGTGGCCAAGGTTCTCACCCTCTTCCGGCGGCAGGCTCTTCAGTTCCACCGCGGCGCCGCGCAGCCGCAGCTCCTGGGCCACTTCCTCCATCGCCGGGTAGCACACCGTCTCCATCATCTGTTTGGTATAGCGCGTGCCCGGGTAATTCATCAGCCGCGACAGGCGCTTCTTCCAGCTCAGCCGGTCCTGCAAGCCCATCGGGCGCGGGGCGGTGTCGCGGCTGGCGCTGACCCGGCGGTAATCTTCCACTTTCAGGGATTTATACAGTCCGGCCATCACGAAGAAAATCACAAAGCTGAACGGCAGCCCCATGATCACCGTGGTGTTCTGCAGCGCCGAGATGCCGTTGGTCATCAGCATCCCGAGGGTTAGCAGGCCGATAGCTACCGACCAGAAGATGCGCAGCCAGTTCGGGGCGTCGCTGTTAATGTCCTTCAGCTTCGAGGTGAAATTCCCCAGCACCAGCGCGCCGGAGTCGGCGGAGGTGACGTAGAACAGCAGACCGGTAATGGTCGCCACCGAGGCGCTAAAGGTAAACGCCGGATACTGCGCCAGCAGGCTATAGAAGCCGCGCTCCGGGTGGAGCATCGCCTCCTCGGCAAAGGCCGCGTCGCCGTGGATGATCTCATACAGCGCACTGTTGCCGAACACCGACAGCCACAGCAGGGTAAAGGTGAACGGAATGATCAGGGTGCCCATCACAAACTGGCGGATGGTGCGCCCGCGCGAAATGCGCGCCAGGAACAGGCCAACGAACGGCGACCAGGCCACCCACCACGCCCAGAAAAAGAGCGTCCAGTTGTTCATCCACTCTACCGGGCGGTCGAAGGCGAAGCTGTTCAGGGTCATGCCCATAAAGCGGTTGACGTAGTCGCCGACGTTGAGCACTAACGCATTGAGCAGGAAGGAGGTATCGCCCATGAACAGCACGAACAGGATCAGCCCCAGCGCGAGGGCGACGTTCAGTTCAGAGAGCACGCGGATGCCCTTGTCCACCCCGGAGGTGACCGAGATGGTGGCGATGATCACCGACAGCGCAATCAGGGCCGCTTTCGCCGCCAGCGAGTCCGGAATATCGAACAGCACGCTCAGACCGTAGTTGAGCTGCACCACGCCAATGCCGAGGGTGGTGGCGATGCCGAAGATGGTGCCGATCACCGCCGCGATATCGACGCTGTGGCCGATGGGCCCATTGATCCGTTTGCCGAAAATCGGGTACAGCGCCGAGCGGATGGTCAGCGGCAAATTATAACGATAGCTAAAGTATCCCAGCGCCATGCCCATCAGGGCATACATCGACCAGCCGGTTAAGCCATAGTGAAACAGGGTCCAGACCATCGCCTGGCGCGCCGCCTCGATGGTCTGCCCCGCCCCTTCCGGCGGCTGCATATATTGCGTCACCGGCTCGGCCACGGAGAAGAACATCAGGTCGATGCCTATCCCGGCGGCGAACAGCATCGCCGCCCAGCTCAGCAAGCTGAACTCGGGCTTGGACTGCTCCGGCCCGAGCTTCACCGATCCGAAGCGCGAGCAGGCAATGCAGACGACGAAGACGATATACAGCGTCGCCGCCAGCAGATAGTACCAGCCGAAGGTTTTCGACACCCAGCCCAGGGTGCGCCCAATCCACTCGGCAGAAAAATCGCGAAAAAAGATCGTCATCAGGGAAAACAACAAAATCAGTCCGGCAGAAGTGTAAAAAACCACCGGATTGATTTTGTCCTTTTCTCTGGTTTGCGAAAGATCTGTCATCCAGTATCCCCACTGTTTTTGTAACTATTAAAATTCAATCACGTAACAATTAAGACACATTTTATATTGAACGTCCAATCAAAAACCGCTTTAATAGTTAACCAACGCTGATGAATGGAGTGGCAAAAATGCCCAAACTGGGGATGCAGCCAATCCGGCGCAGGCAACTGATCGACGCCACGCTGGACGCAATAAATGAAGTCGGAATGCACGACGCGACCATCGCGCAGATCGCCCGGCGGGCGGGCGTGTCGACGGGGATCATCAGTCACTATTTCAAAGACAAAAATGGTCTGCTGGAGGCGACCATGCGCGACATCACCAGCCAGCTACGCGACGCGGTGCTCAACCGTCTGCACGCTCTGCCGGACGGCAGCGCCGGAGAGCGCCTGCAGGCGATAGTCGGCGGCAACTTTGATGAGACGCAGATCAGCAGCGCGGCGATGAAGGCCTGGCTGGCCTTCTGGGCCAGCAGCATGCACCAGCCGATGCTCTACCGCCTGCAGCAGGTGAGCAGCCGCCGCCTGCTGTCGAACCTGGTGTACGAGTTCCGCCGGGAGCTGCCGCGCCAGCAGGCCCAGGAGGCCGGCTACGGGCTGGCGGCGCTGATAGACGGCCTGTGGCTGCGCGCCGCCCTGAGCGGCAAACCGCTGGATAAGACGCTGGCGCAGTCGCTGACCAGCCACTTCATCAGCCAGCATTTACCGACCGAATAACCGAGGAGAATTTATGTCCCGAATGGCAGAACAGCAGCTTTATATCCATGGTGGTTATACATCCGCCACCAGCGGTCGCACCTTCGAGACCATCAACCCGGCCAACGGTGAAGTCCTGGCAAGCGTGCAGGCTGCCGGACGTGAGGATGTCGACCGCGCCGTCGAGAGCGCGCGGCACGGGCAAAAAATCTGGGCGGCGATGACCGCCATGGAACGCTCGCGCATTCTGCGTCGCGCCGTCGATATCCTGCGCGAACGGAACGACGAGCTGGCAAAGCTGGAAACCCTCGACACCGGTAAAGCGTATTCCGAAACCTCAACCGTGGATATCGTCACCGGCGCGGACGTGCTGGAGTATTACGCGGGGCTGATCCCGGCGCTGGAAGGCAGTCAGATCCCCCTGCGCGAGACGTCGTTCGTCTACACCCGCCGCGAACCGCTGGGTGTGGTGGCCGGGATTGGCGCATGGAACTACCCGATCCAGATCGCCCTGTGGAAATCCGCCCCGGCGCTGGCCGCCGGCAATGCGATGATCTTCAAGCCGAGCGAAGTGACCCCGCTCACCGCCCTGAAACTTGCCGAAATCTATACCGAAGCGGGTCTGCCGGACGGCGTGTTTAACGTCCTGCCGGGTGTAGGCGCGGAGACCGGCCAGTACCTGACCGAGCATCCGGGTATCGCTAAAGTCTCCTTTACCGGCGGCGTCGCCAGCGGCAAAAAGGTGATGGCCAACGCGGCGGGCTCGTCCCTGAAAGAGGTGACGATGGAGCTGGGCGGCAAATCGCCGCTGATTATTTTCGACGATGCGGATCTCGATCTCGCCGCCGACATCGCCATGATGGCCAACTTCTTCAGCTCCGGACAGGTGTGCACCAACGGCACCCGGGTGTTCGTCCCCGCGAAGGTTAAGGCGGCGTTTGAGCAGAAAATCGTTGAGCGCGTGGGCCGCATCCGTGCGGGCGATCTGTTCGATGAACGCACCAACTTTGGCCCGCTGGTCAGCTTCCCGCACCGTGACAATGTGCTGCGCTACATCGCCAAAGGCAAAGCAGAAGGCGCGAACCTGCTGTGCGGCGGCGACGTGCTGAAGGGCGAAGGCTTTGACAACGGCGCGTGGGTGGCCCCGACCGTGTTTACCGACTGCAGCGATAAGATGACCATCGTGCGCGAGGAGATCTTCGGCCCGGTGATGTCCATCCTCACCTATGACACCGATGAAGAAGCGATCCGCCGCGCCAACGATACCGACTACGGTCTGGCGGCGGGTATCGTCACGGCCGACCTGAACCGCGCCCACAGCGCCATTCATCAGCTCGAAGCGGGTATCTGCTGGATCAACACCTGGGGGGAATCCCCGGCGGAGATGCCGGTCGGCGGCTATAAGCACTCCGGCATTGGCCGCGAGAACGGCGTGATGACCCTGCAGAGTTACACCCAGGTGAAGTCCATCCAGGTTGAGATGGGTAAATTCCAGTCCATATTTTAACCGGGAGGTTTTTTTGCAATTTGACTACATCATTATTGGCGCCGGCTCCGCCGGCAACGTTCTGGCGACACGACTGACTGAAGATCCAAACACCACCGTCCTGCTGCTGGAAGCCGGCGGCCCGGACTACCGGTTCGATTTCCGCACCCAGATGCCCGCCGCGCTGGCTTATCCGCTGCAGGGCAAGCGCTACAACTGGGCCTACGAGACCGAACCTGAGCCGTACATGAACAATCGCCGCATGGAGTGCGGACGCGGCAAAGGGCTCGGCGGCTCGTCGCTGATCAACGGCATGTGCTACATACGCGGCAACGCCCTGGACCTCGATAACTGGGCCGCCGCGCCAGGGCTGGAACACTGGAGCTATCTCGACTGCCTGCCCTACTACCGGAAAGCGGAAACCCGTGATATCGGGCCCAACGACTACCACGGTGGCGATGGCCCGGTGAGCGTCACCACGCCGAAGCCGGGCAATAATCCGCTCTTCGAGGCGATGGTTGAAGCCGGGGTGCAGGCGGGTTATCCGCGCACCGACGATCTTAACGGTTACCAACAGGAAGGCTTTGGTCCGATGGACCGCACCGTGACGCCGCAGGGCCGTCGCGCCAGCACCGCCCGCGGCTATCTCGACCAGGCGCGCGGTCGCCCCAACCTGACCATCCGCACCCATGCGCTGACCGATCATATTATTTTTGCCGGCAAGCGCGCGGTGGGCGTCGAGTGGCTGGAGGGGGAAAGCACTATCCCGTCAAAAGCGACGGCCAACAAAGAGGTACTGCTGTGCGCCGGGGCGATTGCCTCGCCGCAGATCCTGCAGCGCTCCGGCGTCGGCAATCCCGAGCTGCTCAGGCAGTTCGATATCCCGGTGGTGCACGATCTGCCCGGCGTGGGGGAAAACCTGCAGGACCATCTGGAGATGTATCTACAATATGAATGCAAAGAGCCGGTGTCGCTCTACCCGGCGCTGCAGTGGTGGAACCAGCCGAAGATCGGCGCCGAGTGGCTGTTCGGCGGCACCGGGATCGGCGCCAGTAACCAGTTCGAAGCGGGCGGTTTTATCCGCAGCCGCGCCGAGTTCGCCTGGCCGAACATTCAGTACCACTTCCTGCCGGTGGCGATTAACTACAATGGCTCCAACGCGGTGAAAGAGCATGGCTTCCAGTGCCACGTCGGTTCGATGCGTTCTCCGAGCCGCGGCCACGTGCACCTGAAGTCGCGCGACCCGCACGCCCACCCGGCGATCCTGTTTAACTATATGTCCCATGAGCAGGACTGGCAGGAGTTCCGCGACGCCATTCGCATTACCCGGGAGATCATGAACCAGCCGGCGCTGGATAAGTATCGCGGCCGCGAAATCAGCCCGGGTATTGACTGCCAGAGCGATGCCGAGCTGGATGAGTTTGTGCGCAACCACGCCGAGACCGCATTCCACCCATGCGGGACCTGTAAGATGGGTTACGACGAGATGGCGGTGGTCGACGGCGAAGGCCGGGTCCACGGTCTGGAAGGCGTGCGGGTGATCGATGCGTCGATTATGCCGCAGATCATCACCGGCAACCTGAACGCCACCACCATTATGATCGGCGAGAAGATGGCTGACGCCATTCGCGGCCGCCAGCCGCTGCCGCGCAGCACCGCGGCGTATTATGTCGCTGGCGACGCGCCGGTTCGCCGCTAACCGTTTAGGCCACGCTTGTCCTTTCCCGTGCGGAAAGGACACTCCTCACCTTTCCAGCATCCCTTAGCGATCAAGACACGGCTGAATAATACTATCAACAGCAGCATTCACCTGTTTTGCACCGGATATCAGGGTGATACTTATCGTCCTCGCCCCAGCCACCTGATACATATCAATCTGGGCGACTCGTGTGCCGTGCTGCGAAATATCAAAGAAGTTTGGCGCATTCTGCTCGGGGATGATGCGCTCAACCTCATAGCCTTGCGGCTTCAGGGCGCTGCGTATGCAGTCATAGCGCCAGTGCAGCCCCAGCCGATCGGATACCGAATAAGTCTGATAGATGGTTTTGTCGCCGAAGGGGTGAATGACTCCGCAGGCCACCAGCAGAACGGCAATGACTATCAAGCCAAAAATTCTCATTATATTTCCATAACATAAAGACGCACCCGACATGAGCGCTGACGCTTTGCGCAGCGGAATTTACGCTGCCAGCACTAAAAATTCAACTTTTTGTTGATAATTAAACATTGTGCGTATAACTTAATCCTGTCAGCGTATCTCCCATGGTAAAATGGCGTTCCGGGGTCGCTTCCTGACCACGATTCCAGCAGAGGATCATCCATGACATCAGAGTACACACAGCAGGTTGCACAGATCGCCGGGCCGCTTGAAGCAGCCATGGACGCCATGGCGGGAACGTTATCAGCGAATCAGGAGGTGGTGTTGCATAATCTCACTACCCCTGAACATTCCATTATCAAAATTATTAACGGTCATGTTAGCGGCAGGGGTAGTGGCGATCATTTATTAGCCGGCCCGGAAAAAGATACCGGTTTTGCGCTGCTTCTGCAGAAGACGAATAATAACAAGCCGAGAACCATAAGCGATTATAAAACCGTCACCGCTTCAGGGAAAACGCTCAATAGCGCATCGACAATTTATTACAGCGAAGAGGGATATCCGCTTATCGCCTTCTGTATTAATGTCGACCCCTCGCCTTTTGAGCAAATACGCAAGAGCCTTGACGCGCTGCTGCCATCGCCGGCGGAGGCCGCAGAGGCGGTCGATCTTAATTTAGGCGGATTGATCGATCAGTCAATCCAGGAAATCATTGATAAATATTCAGTGCCGGGTAAAAAAATACAAAAAGCGCAGCGTTTGAAAATTGTCGCTGAAATGCATACGAAAGGTATTTTTAAAATGCGCGGGGGCGTGCAGCAGGCGGCTCAGGCCCTGGGGGTAACACGATATACGGTTTATAATGACCTTGAGGTGATGAATGAAAAATAATTCACAGCAGCGCATTCGCTTTTATCAGGTCGATGCTTTCTCAAAAGGCCCCTTTACCGGCAATCCCGCCGCGGTTTGTTTGCTGGAGGCGTGGCCTGAAGATAGCGTGCTGCAGCGCATTGCGACGGAAAACAACCTGTCGGAAACGGCCTTTGTTGTCAGGCAGCCTGACGGTTTCGGATTGCGATGGTTTACCCCAGCCGTCGAGGTCGATCTCTGCGGTCATGCCACGCTGGCTGCGGCCAGCGTGCTGCTCAATCAACAAGCGCGCGATCGGGTGCGTTTTTTCACCCGTAGCGGCGCGCTGGACGTCACGTTGCATGACGGAAAATATACCCTGGATTTTCCGCTGGTTGTTCCGTCACCCATCGCCGCGCCGCAAGGATTGTTCAAGGCGCTGGGACTGGCTGAAGACGCAGGTGAAACCTGGCAAGCCTCCGATATTATTGTCGTCATTGATGACGAAGCGCTGTTGGACGCGCTTAAACCCGACTTTAACGCCTTGAATGCCTTCAACACCCGTGGCGTGGTGGTCACCGCCGCATCACGGACCTTCGATTTTCGTTCTCGCTGGTTCGGTCCGCAGGTGGGAGTCAACGAAGATCCGGTCACCGGTTCGGCACATACTTTTCTGGCGCCGCTGTGGAGTGAGAAACTGGCGAAAAAAACGCTTCATGCCCAGCAAGGTGGCAACCGTAAGGGAGAACTCTTCTGCCACATCAAAGATAACGGACGTGTTGAACTCTCAGGCGAAGCCTGTCTGGTTATTGAAGGTACCTTTATTTTGTAAACCGACGAATCTATAGCTTATTTGCAAAATTATATTAGCTTAATGGCGAATTGTGATTCTCATCATCTTAAATAGGCCTCTTTAATATTTTGGTGAGAATCATTTAATAACGTCATCCGGGGTTTGCCGTTTCCAGTCCCGGAGCATTGATAATAACAGGCATTTCTTATCCGTTACGTGCAAAAAGATAATAAGCGTGCTGCCTGCGCAACAGAGTCTGCGGCAGGCATAGCCAGCTTCAGCCATAAAAATGAGATTTTTAATGTTGTGTTAGCCAAAAATGCCTGAACGGGTCTTTGAATGGTTATCACTGGAATCGTTACTTTAACTCTGGGTATTAAATAACAACTAGCAAGTCGTTCATCCCGACAATATTGCCGAGAACTCACCTCTGCCGGTGTCGGAATCGGGAGCACTGACAGGGCTAACAGAGAGAATATTATGTTAACAAAACCAGATGATGAATCTAAGAAAAAGGCCACGCCCCTTGAACGTCGTATAGTGGTTATTACGTTAGTCGCCATGTTAATACTTTATTCGGTGTTAATTATGACCCACTTTCGATAACTGGTTAGTCTGTCATATTCTGCGGCCCACCGTGGCTTTTTTACAACAGGTAGCACAATGAAAAAGTTCGTTGCAGTATTCGGTTTGGCATTATTAACGTTCACCGTTGCGGGGTGTTCCAGCGATTATGTATTAGAGAAAAAAAATGGTGAGATGATTATCACCCACGGAAAACCGGAGGTCGATGACGATACTGGGTTAATCACCTATGAGGATATCGCGGGAAATGAACATGCCATTAACCGGGATCAAATTATTCAGATGATCGAGAAATAGCCTTTGTATGGGCAGAGCTGGCGTGATGCGCTCTGCCCATTCACTTTGCAGAGTTAGCGAAACGCCTCCAGGCGTTTGATCTGCTGCCCGTCGGCAGTAAAGTTTTCCGCCGCCAGCCACGCCCGCAGCGCCGCATCGCGCGCAGGCCACTCGCCGTCGATGATGGACAGCATATCGCTGTCGCGCGTCCGCCCTTTACGCACCAGCCTCTGCCGCAGACGTCCTTCCCAGCTAAAGCCCAGCCGTTCGGCGGCGCGGCGCGAGGCGACATTCATCGAATCGCATTTCCACTCCAGCCGACGATAGCCATGGTCAAAGCCGTTCTTCAGCAGCAGCCAGACCGCTTCGGTACCCAGCGGGGTGTTTTTCATCCGTCGCGACCAGGTGACATGGCCGATCTCAACCGTGCCCATTTCCCGTTCGATCGCCATATAGCTGACGATGCCTACCGCCTGCTCGCTGCGCAGGTCAATCACCGCATACGGCACCAGGGCATCATCATTCACCTTGCCCGCGATCCAGTGGGCGGTCGCCGCCACGCTCTCCGGCCGCGTAGACGCCAGCCACGTCCAGTCGCTGTTGTCACCGAGCGCATAGGCGGCAAACAGATCCGCCGCATGACGGTCAACGTCCAGCGGCTCCAGTCGACAAAAACGGCCATTTAACGCCGTCCGTCGCAGGACTCGCGCCCCCTGCCAGCCTGGGACAAGGTCGTTCACCTGCTGGCCAAACTCATTGATTTCCGGCACACCCACCTCCTCGCAATAGACAATGCGTTATAGCAAGAAGCCCGCAGCGGAGAAAGGCGCTTCTGCGCGACCGGCAATAACCTGTCGTTCTTGATTATGCGTTTTTAGCATAAGGATATCCTTATTTTGACTTTACGCCTTTTGGCAAGCGGCCTAACGTAGCGAGGCATAAAAAATTAAAATAACCATTTTTCAGGGATTGCACATGACCAAAAAACTGTTGCCTTTACTGGTACTGACGGCGCTCTCCACCGCCGCGCATGCCGCCACGCCGCCCAACACGCTGGTGGTCGCCCAGGGTCTCGACGATATCGTCAGCCTCGACCCGGCGGAAGCAAACGAACTCTCCAGCATTCAGGCGGTCCCCAGCCTCTACCAGCGTCTGGTGCAGCCGGACCGCAACAACCCTGAAAAAATCGTACCGATTCTCGCCGAAAGCTGGCAGGCCGATCCGGCGGCGAAAACCCTGACCATTAAACTGAAGCCGGATGCCAAATTCGCCTCCGGTAATCCGCTGCGCCCGGAAGATGTGATTTTCTCATACACCCGCGCGGTGACGCTGAATAAATCGCCAGCGTTTATTCTCAACGTGCTCGGCTGGCAGCCGGACAACATCGCCAGCCAGCTGAAAAAAGTTGACGATCATACCCTGACGCTGCACTGGACCGCCGACGTCAGCCCGGCGGTGGCGCTGAATATTCTCTCCACCCCCATCGCCTCCATCGTTGATGAAAAACAGGTGGCGCCGAACGCGAAAAATAACGACTTCGGCAACGACTGGCTGAAGATGCACTCGGCGGGCAGCGGGGCCTATAAAATGCGCGTCTACCAGCCGCATCAGGCCATCGTGCTGGAGGCCAACGCCAGCTCCCCCACCGGCGCGCCGAAGATCAAAAGCATTATTATTAAAAACGTCCCCGACCCGGCTTCCCGCCGCCTGCTGATCCAGCAGGGGGATGCCGACGTGGCCCGCGACCTCGGCGCTGACCAGATAGCCGCCCTGCAGGATAAACCCGGCGTGAAGGTGCTGAGCATCCCGTCCGCCGAGCAAAACTACCTGGTGTTTAATACCGCCAACAGCGCCAACCCGCTGCTGAATAATCCGGCCTTCTGGGAGGCGGCGCGCTGGCTGGTCGATTATGAAGGCATCACCAAAAATCTGCTGAAAGGACAGTACTTTATTCATCAAAGCTTCCTGCCGGCCGGACTGCCGGGGGCGCTGGAGACCAATCCATTCACCTTCAACCCGCAAAAAGCTAAGGCTATCCTCGATAAAGCGGGCATTAAGGATGCCCACTTCACCCTCGACGTGGAGAACAAACCGCCGTTTATCACCATCGCCCAGTCGCTGCAGGCCAGCTTTGCCCAGGGCGGGGTGAAGGTGGATCTGCTGCCGGCCGCCGGCAGCCAGGTCTATGCCCGGGTGCGCGCGAAGCAGCATCAGGCGGCGATCCGCCTGTGGATCCCGGACTACTTTGATGCCCATTCCAACGCCAGCGCCTTTGCATGGAACGATGGTAAATCCAGCACCGTGGCCGGGCTCAACGGCTGGCAGATCCCTGAGCTGAATAAAGCCACCCTCGCCGCGGTGGCGGAGCCGGACCCGGCGAAACGCCTCGACCTGTACAAAACGATGCAGGAAACCCTGCTGCAGCATTCGCCATACATCTTTATTGACCAGGGGAAAACCCAGATCGTGGTGCGCGACAACGTGAAGGGCTATCAGCAGGGGCTGAACGCCGATATGGTCTGGTACGATAACGTCACCAAGTAAGCGGGTTATGTCACCGGGCATGGCGGCCTCGCCCTGCCCGGATGACCGTTTCGCCACCCGGGTCCGGTGGGCGTCGCGCCGCCGGGAACCATGTTGATATACCAGGAATTTCCATTTTCCATGCCATCGTTTTCCACTCATTTTACCCGCCTGCTGCAGGGGCTGTTTACCCTGCTGCTGACGCTGTTCGGGCTGCTGCTGGTCACCTTCGCGCTCTCCGCGCTGTCGCCGGTCGACCGCGTGCTGCAGATCGTCGGCGACCATGCCAGTCAGTCGACTTACGACCAGGTTCGCCATCAGTTGGGTCTCGACCAACCGCTGCCGGTCCAGTTCTGGCACTACCTGGTCAACCTGTCCCATGGCGATCTTGGCATCGCCAGCGCCACCGGCCAGCCGGTGCTTCACGACCTGCTGGCGGTCTTTCCGGCAACCCTTGAGCTGGCGACCCTGGCGCTGATCGTCGGCGCGGTACTGGGCATCGTCGCCGGGGTACTGTGCGCCCGTTACGCCGGTTCGCCGTGGGATTTGGCGGTGCGCACCTTTACCCTGTTGGGCAACTCGGTGCCCATTTTCTGGCTCGGCCTGCTGATGCTGGCCCTGTTTTACGCCCGGCTGCAGTGGGCGCCGGGCCCGGGTCGACTCGACGATATTTATCAGTACACCGTCGAGCCGCGCAGCGGTTTTGCGCTGATCGACACCTGGCTCTCCGGCGATACCGCCGCATTTAAAAATGCCATCGGCCATCTGGCGCTGCCGGTGCTGGTGCTGGCCTATTACTCGCTGGCGAGTATCACCCGCCTGACCCGCTCCGCCTGCCTGAGCGAGATGAACAAAGAGTACATTCTGCTGGCGCGGGCCAAAGGGGCCGGAGAGATGACGATTTTGCTGCGCCACGTCCTGCCCAATATCCGCGGCACTCTGCTGACGGTGACCGCCCTCGCCTGGACCTCGATGCTCGAAGGGGCGGTGCTCACCGAAACCGTCTTCTCGTGGCCGGGGATCGGCCGCTACCTCACCACCGCGCTGTTCGCCGGGGATACCACGGCGATCATGGGCGGCACGCTGCTGATTGGCGTGAGTTTTGTGCTGATCAATAACCTGACCGACCTGCTGGTGCGGTTAACCGACCCGAGGGTGCGCTGATGCCGACTTATCTGTTTTTACGCCGTCTGCGCCGATCACCCGCCGCCTTCAGCGGCCTGGCCCTGGTGATCCTGCTGGTGCTGACCGCGCTGTTCGCCCCGTGGCTGGCGCCGCACGATCCCAACTGGCAGGATGCCGCCGCCCGTCTGCAGGGACCTGGCGCGGGGCACTGGCTCGGCACCGACAGCTACGGCCGTGACCTGCTGTCGCGCCTGCTCTACGGCGCCCGTCCGGCGCTGGGTCTGGTGGCGCTGGTAACCGCCATTACCCTGCCCGTCGGGCTGCTGGTGGGTATCCTCTCCGGCTACTATGGCGGGTGGCTGGAGCGAATACTGATGCGGTTTACCGACGTGGTGATGTCGATGCCGCGGTTGATCCTCGCCTTCGCGTTCGTGGCGATGCTCGGCCCGGGGCTGGTCAACGGGGCGCTGGCGTTAGCCCTGACTACCTGGCCGGCCTACGCCCGTCAGGCGCGCAGCGAAATTCAGCGCCTGCGCCATAGCGACTATCTCGCCGCGGCGGAGATGCTGGGCATCCGCGGCGGGCGGCTGCTGGTCGGCCATATTCTGCCGCTATGTCTGCCGTCGGCAATTGTCCGGCTGGCGCTCGATCTGGCGGGTATTATTCTCGCCGCCGCCGGGCTCGGCTTTCTCGGCCTTGGAGCTCGCCCGCCGATGGCGGAGTGGGGAGCGATGATTGCCGACGGGATGCAGGTGATTTTCGACCAGTGGTGGATCGCTGCCATCCCCGGCGCGGCGATCCTGCTCGCCAGCCTGGCGTTTAACCTGCTGGGCGATGGCCTGCGCGATATTCTGGAGCCGCAACATGACTGACATCCGACTGACCGTGCAGGGACTCGCTGTCGATTACCCCACCGCCCGGGTGGTGGACAACGTCAGCTTCACCCTCGGCAACGAGCGGCTGGCGCTGGTGGGCGAATCCGGCTCCGGCAAATCCATGACCGCCCGGGCGCTGATGGGCCTGGTGCGCAAGCCCGGGATAGTGAGCGCCGAACGGCTGGAGGTGCTGGGGCGTGATGTGCTGACCCTTAGCGCCCGCGGCTGGCGCGAGCTGCGCGGCAACGATATCGCTATGGTGCTGCAGGACCCGCGCTATGCGCTGAATCCGGTGCAGTCCATTCAGACGCAGCTGGAAGAGGCGTTAACCCTGCATCAGCGTCTCAGCCGCCGCGGGCGCGCCGAGGCGGTCAAAGACGCTATCGCCGCCGTCGGTCTGGAGCTCCCGGTCCTCAGCCGCTATCCCGGCGAACTCTCCGGCGGGATGGGGCAGCGGGTAATGATCGCCCTCGCGCTGCTCAATAACCCGAAGGTGCTGATAGCCGACGAGCCGACCTCGGCCCTTGACGCCCGCCTGCGCAACCAGATCCTCGAGCTGCTGGTGGAGCAGTGCGCGCAGCGGCAGATGGCCATGTTACTGATCAGCCACGATCTGCCGTTAGTGGCCGCGCATTGCGATCGCGTGCTGGTGATGTACCAGGGGAGACAGGTCGACGAGATGCCAGCGCGGGCGCTACCGACGGCGACGCACCCTTATACCCGCACCCTGTGGACCTGCCGGCCGAATGCGCATACTTACGGCCAGATGCTGCCGACCCTCGACAGAACTCAGGACTTTACGGAGACGGCCCATGGCGATCGTTAATCTTCAGGATTTACAGGTAACATTCGGCGCGAAGACGGCGGTCTCCGCCGCCAGTTTCCGTGTCGACGCCGGGGAAACCTTCAGCCTGATCGGCGCCTCGGGCTGCGGTAAATCGACGATTTTGCGCGTGCTCGCCGGATTACAGCGCGAATGGCGCGGCAGCGTGGATCTGCTCGGCCAGTCCATTACGCCGGGCGCCCGCTTTCAGGGCGAGCTGCGGCGCAACGTGCAGATGGTGTTTCAGGATCCGTATGCTTCGCTGCATCCCAACCATACCCTGTGGCGCACCCTGGCGGAGCCGCTGCAGATCCACGGCATCCGCGACGTTGCCCCGCGGGTGACCACCGCCCTTGAGCAGGTGGGTCTGGCCGCCGACGCCGCGCGCCGCTATCCGCATCAGCTCTCCGGCGGTCAACGGCAGCGCGTGGCCATTGCCCGCGCCCTGCTGCTGCGCCCGCAGATCCTGCTGCTGGATGAGCCGACCTCGGCACTGGATATGTCGGTACAGGCGGAAATCCTCAATCTGCTTAACCGCCTGAAACAGGAGCACGGCATGACCTATCTGCTGGTCAGCCACGATGCCGACGTCATCGCCCATATGTCCGATCGGGCAGCGTTTATGGCGGAGGGCGTGATCCAGCGCTTTTTCGATCGCGACGCGCTGGTCAACGGGGAACACCGAATGAGGTGAAGGCAGCGGATGCGCGGTTGTTTTGTCGGGTGGCGCTTCGCTTACCCGACCTACGATTCGTGCGACCTGCCGTTAATTTACCCACTTGCGGCGACTGAAACTGCCGGTGCTGGCGGCCTCAAAATCGCTGAGACGTTCCCGGAAGGCCGGGGGTACAGGGGGCGGCGGTGACTGGCCGCCCCCTGTGCGCTCCTTGCGCCATGAATGACATAACGCAGAAGAAATATTGGGAGCGCAATCTGCCCGGAATTAACACAGAAGCTGTAGCCCTGCCAGACGCAGCGCGAACAGGGAAATATTCAGTTGTGACGTTATTTCGCCGGGTGGCGGCTGCGCCTTACCCGGCCTACAGGATCCACACACAGGCTCACACCCCGTAGGCCCGTGCAAGCGCAGCGCCGCCGGGCAACAGTATACGGCCCCCTCCCCTACTTCGCCAGGCTGGCAAAGCGGGCGAATACCGCATCAAAAATCGCCAGCCCCTGCGCCACCTGCTCAGCAGTAATGGTGCACGGCGGCACCACGTGAATGCGGTTTTCCACCACAAAGGCCAGCAGTCCGGCCTCGGTTAAGGCCCCTTTGATCGCGGCCATGTCGGCGGCGGTCAACGGCGTTTTTTGTTTACGGCTGCTTACTAGCTCCAGCGCCTGGAACAGGCCGCGACCGCGCACCTCGCCGATAATGGCGTGCTTCTCCGCCAGCGCCTCGAGGCCGGGTCGCAGCACCTCGTTGCCGATATAGGCCGCGTTCTCAACCACCTTCTCCTCTTTCATCGCGTCGATGGTGGCGACAATCGCCGCCATCGCCAGCGGATGGCCGGAGTAGGTCAGCCCCCCGGCAAAGAAGTGGTCATCAAAGTAGCGGGCAATCGGCTCACTAATCAGCACCCCGCCCGCCGGCACGTAGCCGGCGTTAACCCCCTTGGCAAAGGTCACCAGATCCGGCACCACGCCATCCTGTTCGAAGGCGAACCAGCTGCCGGTGCGGCCAAAGCCGGCCATCACCTCATCGAGGATCAGCACGATGCCAAACTCGTCGGCCAGAGCGCGCACGCCCTGCATATAGCCTGCCGGCGGCACGAGGATCCCGGCGGTGCCGGGGATGGACTCCAGCAGGATCGCCGCGATGGCCGTCGGCCCCTCGCATTCAATGATCCGCCGCAGATGCGCCAGCGCGCGCTGGCACTCCTCTTCCTCAGTCGCGGAGTTGAACTCGCTGCGGTAAAGGTAGGGGTTGAAGAAGTGCACATGGCCGCGGGAGAACTCATTCGGCACCCGGCGCCAGTCGCCGGTGGCGGCGATCGCGCTGCCGGTGTTGCCATGGTAGGAACGATAGGCCGAGAGCACCTTGTCGCGCCCGGTATAGAGCCGCGCCATGCGAATCGCGTTCTCATTGGCATCCGCCCCGGCGTTAGTGAAGAACACCTTGCTGAAGCCCGCCGGCGCCAGGTCGACGATGCGCTTCGCCGCTTCGCCGCGGGCAAGGTTGGCGGTGGCGGGCGCGATGGTGACCAGGGTCTCCAGCTGCGCCTTCATGGCCGCCAGCACCCGGGGATGTTGATAGCCTATGTTGACGTTCACCAGCTGGCTGCTGAAATCGAGCCAGGTATTCCCCTCGTAATCCCATAGCTCGCAGCCTTGCGCCCCGGCGATGACCAGCGGGTTGAGATTGCCCTGCATCGACCATGAATGAAACACATAGGCGCGATCCAATTGCCGAACTTCGTCATTGCTTACCGCGACCTCGTTGTGAATTGCCAGCTTCATACCCTGCCCTCTCTCATGTCGTAGTGGTTGGCTTCATCATTGGCCGCGGCCGCGCAAATCGGATAGAGCCAGTGCGCGCAAAACGATGTGACACGGTGTCACATCCCCGCCCGTCGTCTGGCCCTGTGCCTTGCCGTCCGGCGTTTTTATAGTGAAGGGACAACCGCACAGGAGAATGAGATGGCAACGAGCAACGTAGTGTTTATCACCGGGGCGACCTCGGGTTTTGGCGAAGCGGCAGCGCAGGTGTTTGCCGACGCGGGCTGGTCGCTGGTGTTGAGCGGGCGCCGCTATCCGCGACTGAAGGCCTTACAGGACAGCCTCGCCGCTAAGGTGCCGGTGCATATTATTGAGCTTGACGTTCGTGACAGCGAGGCAGTGGCTGCCGCCGTGGCGTCGCTGCCCGCCGATTTCGCCGATGTCACCACCCTGATCAACAACGCCGGGCTGGCGCTGTCGCCGCTGCCGGCGCAGGAGGTGGCGCTGGAGGACTGGAAAACGATGATCGACACCAATGTCACCGGTCTGGTGACGGTCACCCACGCCCTGCTGCCGACGCTGATTCGCCATGGCGCCGGAGCGAGCATTATCAATATCGGCTCGATCGCCGGACAGTGGCCCTATCCCGGCAGCCATGTCTATGGCGCCAGCAAGGCCTTCGTGAAACAGTTCAGCTATAACCTGCGCTGCGATCTGCTTGGCACCGGCGTGCGAGTCACCGATCTGGCGCCGGGGATTGCCGAGACCGAATTTACCCTGGTGCGCACTAAGGGCGACCAGGCGGCATCGGATAAACTCTATCGCGGCACCACGCCGCTGAGCGCGCGCGATATCGCCGAGCAGATGTTTTATATCGCCACGCTGCCGGCGCATATGAACATTAACCGGGTAGAGGTGATGCCGGTGCGTCAGGCGTGGCAGCCGTTCGCCATCGATCGGGATTAAGAGAAGCCCGACGCTTCCCCTGCCGCGTTGCCGGCAGGGGGACAGGCCGGTCTAGCGGCTGCTTTGCAGAAACTGCCTGACGCGTTCGGAGTCAGGTTGGGTGAAGAACTTCTCTGGCGGCGCCTTCTCAATCAGCAGCCCCTTCTCCAGAAACACCACCTCATTGGACACCTGGCGGGCAAAATCCATCTCGTGGGTCACCACCACCATGGTGTAGCCCTCGGCGGCAAGGGCTTTCATCACTCCTAACACCTCGTTCACCAGCTCCGGATCCAGCGCCGAGGTCGGTTCATCGAAGAGGATGACTTCTGGCGACATCGCCAGCGAACGGGCGATCGCCACCCGCTGCTTCTGCCCGCCGGAGAGGGTGATCGGGTAGACATCGGCTTTGTGCGCCATGCCGACTTTCTCCAGCTGCCGCATAGCCATGGCCTTAGCCTCGTCTCGTTTCATGCCCTTAACGCGCAGCAGCGCCTCACTGACGTTTTGCTGCACGGTCAGATGCGGCCACAGGTTAAAACTCTGAAACACCATCCCCACCCGCTCGCGGATTTTGGCCAGCTGGCGGTGCGACATCGCCCGGCCGCGCTGTTCATCAATCCCCAGCCGCTGACCGCCGATATGAATTTCACCGCGGTCCGGCTGTTCCAGCCAGTTCATACAGCGCAGCAGGGTGGATTTTCCCGACCCGGACGAGCCGAGAATACTCACCACGGTCCCCTTCTCCACCGTCAGGTTAATATCCCGCAGGACTTCCACATTATCGAACTGCTTGGAGACGTTTTTGACGCTTACGGCAATAGACTCAGGCATGGCTCATTCCTCGTTTGGCTCCCCAGGCGGTCAGGCGCTTAATCAGCAGCTCCAGCAGAATGCTGATCGCCCAGTAAAGCCCAATGGCGACGATAAAGGCGTTAAACGGAATAAAATAGGTCGCCTGGACGCTGTTGGCGGCGGCGGTGATCTCCTGAACGGTAATAATGCTCAGGAAAGCGGTGTCCTTCAGGCAGATAATCAGCTGATTGCCGATCAGCGGTAAGGCGGAAGAGACGATATTGGGTAAAATAATCCGCCGAAAAATGGCATAGCGAGAAAAGCCCTGAGCAATCGCCGCTTCAATATACCCGCCGGAAAATACCCGCCGCTGGCTGCGCAATATTTCAAAGAAGTAGGCGCCATGATAAATAATCAGGGCCAGTAAACCGGCGGTCCACGGCTCCATGCTAATACCGAGCTGCGGCAGTCCGTAATACAGCAGATAGGCGAGGATCAAAAAAGGGATCGCGCGCATCAGGCTGACAAAGCCAATGATAACCCGGTTAAGGACTTTCTTTTGATATTCACTCAAATAGCACAGCGCAATACCGATAATAAGGGCCGCCAGGGCGGCGGTAATAAACAGTTCGAGGGTCGCGAATAACCCGGCAATAAAGCTATCGCGTACCGACCAGATAACGCCCCACTGATTCATAATACCTCCCGTTGCTAGCGCGCCAGGCGCCTGGCTTTCCGTTCCGCGATCCCCTGCAGCTTCAACAAACAGCCGATGATCGCCACATACAGCAGGCCGGCGGCGAGGATCGGCGACAGCGGCTCGTAGGTGACCGAGGAGATACGGTTGGTCACCCGGGTAAGATCCACCACGCCAATCACGGCGATCGCCGGGCTACCTTTGATCAAAAACGACATCTCATTGACCAGCGCCGGCAGGCTCTCGATCCACATCTGCGGCAGCATGATGTAGCGGAAGTAGGTCCAGCGGCGCATTCCCACCGACTCCGCCGCCTCCCGCTGTTCGCGCGGAAAGGTACGGAAGGCGTTGCGCCAGATCTCAGCGTTAAACGCCGACGTGTTAAGCGTCAGCGCCACAATCGCGGCCACGTTCTTGTCGAGGTTAATACCCATCGTGGGCAGCGAAAGAAACAGAAACAGCACCAGCGTCACCAGCGGCGTCGCGCGGGCCAGGCTGATATAGACCACCAGCAGCTGGTCGATAACCGGCAGACGCAACATCCGCACCAGGGCGATCAGCAGCCCCGCCACCACCCCGAAGGCGATAGCGATGGCCGAAATCCAGAGGGTCGTCCATGCGCCTTCGATTAATAACTGCCAGGAAATTGCATCCATGAGGCCCTCCTTCTCAGCAACAGGCGGCGGTCGCCCGCCGCGGAACATTACAGACCGGCAAGCTTATGAAACTGTTCCGGGCTGGTGATCGCCTCGGTGGGCAGGTTGTCATAGGTTTCGCCGAACCATTTTTTCTGCAGCTCGGCGAGCTTGCCGGTCTCCTTCATGTGGTTCATAAACTTGGTCATATAGGCCAGCAGCTGCGGCGAGTTTTTCGGGATCGGCCACGCCATATAGCCCGGTCCGGAGACGGCCAGCCCTTTGGCGAAGACCTTCGGTTTGGCTTTCGCCAGGTCGTTTACCGAGATAACCACGTTAATCACGTAATCCAGCCGCTTATTCGCCAGGTCGGCGTAGGCTTCCGGATAGGAGGGGTACTCCACCACCGGTCCCAGCTTGCCGCCGGTCTTCTCCAGCATCGCCTTCAGCTCCGGCAAACGCGCCAGCAGCGCGCTGCCTGCCTGCACGCCCACTTTTTTGCCGCTGAGATCGGCAATGGTATTTAGCGAGGTATCGCCAGCGCGTTTGACGAAATAGTGCTGCGCGGAGGCCCATGGTGGGGTGAAATCAAAGACTTTCAGCCGCTCATCGGTAATAACCGCCCCGGTTAAGGCCATATCGTATTGTCCGGTGGAGACAGCCGCTAATAATCCGGTCCACGGTAATATGCTCTGGTCGACATGAAATTTGGCGTATTTACGTAACTCCTCAAGCATATCTTTGTTAAAGCCATCGGCCTGGCCATTATTCATAAAGTTAAACGGCGCATAATCATCTTCCGTCGCCACTTTCAGGGTGCCGGATTTTTCTATTTCCGGCAGATCGGCCGCGACGGCGTGATAAGAAAAAGCAACCGTTAATACAGCGCTCAGACATATTGATGCCAATGATTTTTTCATTATTTCACCCCTGATGGATTGGCCAGACGGGTTCATTCCAGAACGCGAAAAGGTTTATGCAAAATAGAGGCCGGGAGGTTCCGGTCCACGGCGGCTGAATGCGTTTTTAATGTGGGAGCGTTTTGCAATTCCGTATAGAGCCAGATGGGCCGCATCGCTGTGTCAGATGGCGGAAGGGTGGTATGGAATTTGCTGAGCTTAGCGGGTGGTCGCGATGCGTTATTGCCAGAGGAGCCCCGTATGATCCGTCACCTGTTACACGTTGATTTTGAGCCTGGCCGCGGTTTGCAGGAGCAGGTGCGAGAGACGCTGGTGAATGCCATTCTCAGCGGGATCTTCGCCGCCGACACCCCGCTCCCCTCCTGCCGCCAGCTGGCCAGCCAGCTGCGCGTCTCGCGCAACACCACCGCCCTGGTGTTCGAAAGCCTGGTCAACGAGGGCTACCTGATTAGCCGCCCGCGAAGTGGTTACTACCTGCACCCCGACTATCACGATGCTTCGCCGCCCGCGGTCGAGAGTGCACCGCAGCGCGAAGCGGCTGCACCACGCTGGGGCGACCGGCTGCAGATGACCCCCAGCCAGCAGGAGTCGATCCTCAAACCGGCGGGCTGGATGCACTACCGCTACCCGTTTATCTACGGCCAGCCCGATACCCGGCAGTTCCCGCTGGCCACCTGGCGCTCGGCGGCGAACTGGCTGCACGGCGGGGTGCGCGACCCGGCGTGGGTCATCGACCATATTGACCAGGATGTGCCGATGCTCATCGAGCAGATCCGCACCCGGGTGCTGCCCAAGCGCGGCATTGTCGCCGCCCCGGACGAAATTCTCATTACCCTGGGCTCGCAAAACGCCCTCTACCTGCTGACCCGGCTGCTGCTCTCCTCCACCACCCGCATTGGCGTCGAAAACCCCTGCTTTCGCGAAGCCATCAACACCTTTCTGCTCGCCGACGCCGAGGTGGTGCCGCACCCGGTGGATGAAGAGGGGATCGTGCTTAACGAACGTCCCTGCGATTACTACTATGTCACCCCCGGCCACCAGGTGCCCACCGGGGTGGCAATGAGCAGCGCGCGGCGTCGCCAGCTGCTGGAGCATGCCGCCCGCCATGACGCGGTGATCATTGAAGATGATTATGACTCGGAGAGTAACTTTACCCTCAACCCGCTGCCGGCGCTGAAGGCCAGCGACCGCAGCGGCCGGGTGGTGTATGTCAGCAGCCTGTCAAAGGCGCTATCGCCGGGGCTGCGGCTGGGATTTATGGTCGCCGACCCGGACCTGATCGACGAGGCGCGCGCCCTGCGCCGGTTGGTCTATCGCCATCCGCCGACCAACATTCAGTACCAGATGGCCCATTTCCTCGCCCAGGGACATTATGAAACCCATCTGCGGCGCTACCACTACGACTCCGCCCAGCGCTGGGAGCGCCTGCACGCCGCCCTGCAGCGCTATCTGCCGTCCTGTCGCGCGCTGGCGGGGAGCGAACACGCTAACGCCTTCTGGCTGCAGACCCCGGCGCAGATCAACACCCAGCAGCTCACCTGGCGCGCCGCCCACGCCGGCGTGCTGATTGAGCCCGGGGCGCGCCATTTTCTCAGCGCCGCGCCGCCGGATAACTACTTTCGCATGGGATTCCACGCCATTAACCCCGACGCCATCGCCCAGGGGGTGGAGGTCCTGCGCGGCCAGCTGGAGCAGATGGGTTAGCGATATTGTTCGTACTCAACGGCATCGCGCACGCTGAGCAACGCCGGGCGCAGACTGTCGAAAGGCACCGATCCGAGCGCAATGCGCAGCGCCTGTGGAATCGTGGCGGAGACGCAGAACGGCTCGGCGGTCGACACCGAAATACGCTGTTCCATCAGCGCGTTCGCCAGCCGATCGGCCCGGCTCTCTTCCCCCAGAGGCAGCCAGACGAAGTACGAATCGGGATGACTGACAACGGGAAGCCCGCAAAGCACCTCGCGGGCCACCTGCTGCCGCTGTCGCGCATCCTGGCGTTTCTGTGTTTCAAAGCGGGCCACCGTGCCATCTTCAATCCAGGCGCAAATCAGCGAACTTATCAGCGTCGGCGTATTCCACGTCGTGGCCCGGATGGCGCGCTCAATCTCCGGCCGATAGCGCGGCGGAGAAATCACCACCCCCACGCGCAGCCCGGTGGCGATATTTTTCGAAAATCCGGTGACATACACCGTTCTTTCCGGCGCATAGCTGACCACCGGCGGCGGCGGGCGGCTCACCAGCCTGGCGTAAGCCGCATCTTCAATAATCAGCAGATCGTGCTGGCGCGCGAGGTCGGCCAGCACCTGCCGCTGCCCGGCATTGAGCACCCAGCCCAGCGGATTGTGCAGCGTCGGCATGGTATACACCGCCCGCACTCGCCGCTGCTGGCACAGCGCATGAAGCGCCTGCAGGTCCGGCCCCTCGGCCCCACAGGGGATGGCCGCCAGCTCCAGATGATAGAGCGCCGCCAGAACCTTGAAGCCCGAATAGGTCAGAGCATCAACCGCCACCACATCGCCCGGACGTAACAGCCCCATAACGGTCACCGCCAGCCCGTGCTGTGCGCCGTTAACGATCAGGACATTTTCCGCGGCCGGCGCAAAGTGTCGGCAGGTCAAATGGCGGGCGATAATGTCCCGCTCGGCGAGCCGCCCGGCGTGAGGCTGATAGCGCAGATGCGAATCAATATCGCCCGCCATCGCCAGCTGCCTGAGCGCCTCGCGTAGCGCATCGCCCTGCGCCGGCAGCGAAGGGTAGTTGAAGTTAAGATCCACGACGTCAGCGGCCACCACCTGCTGATCGACCCCATGCCCCGGCGGCAGCGCGAGGTCGCGCACGAAGGTGCCGCGGCCGGTTTCGCCGCTAACCAGCCCCATCTCTTCCAGTTCACGGTAGACGCGGGTGGCGGTGGCCAGCGAGAGGCGTTCATCGGCGGCAAGGGTACGGTGCGTTGGCAAACGGCTGCCGGCGGGCAGCTGCCCACTGCGGATCGCCTGCGCGTATCGGTCGACAACGGCTTTGTATCGAGCTTTCATCGTGAAATGTATCTATGACAATAATTTGATTGTATCAGATTGGCCACATTACCATCGCCACTGACGATGCTCAAGCGGGCGCAGCCCAATCAGATAACGCGAGGTTAACGTGGTAGATTCAATATTGGATAAATCGGCGCCCGGCCCCTGGTCCGGATGGTTTCATGGTTTACTGGGGGTGATTATTTTTAGCGGTTCCCTGCCCGCGACGCGGCTGGCGGTGCAGGATATGGATCCGTTGTTATTGACCTTTCTGCGCGCCTCCATCGCCGGACTGCTTGCCATCGCCCTGCTGGTCGGCTTTCGCCAGAAACGCCCGCGCCTGGCGCAGCTTGTGCCCTTGATCATCGTCTCATCAGGGGTGGTGATCGGCTTTCCCCTGCTCACGGCGCTGGCCCTGCAGCGCATCACCTCGGCGCATTCGATTGTGTTTATTGGTCTGCTGCCGCTGATGACCGCTATTTTTGGTGTGCTGCGCGGCGGCGAGCGTCCTCAGCGCGGTTTCTGGATCTTTTCGCTGCTGGGCAGTCTGCTGGTGATGGGATTCGCCCTGACGCAAAGTGCGGCGACGTCGCTCAGCGGCGATCTGCTGATGCTGGCGGCAGTTATCGCCTGCGGCCTCGGCTATGCGGAAGGGGCGAAGCTGACGCGGGAGCTCGGCGGCTGGCAGGTGATCTGCTGGGCGCTGGTGATTGCCCTGCCGTTGATGCTCCCCGCCTCGCTGATGGTTCAGCCTGCGTCCTGGCATGCCATATCGGCCTCCTCCTGGACCGCGCTCGGCTATGTGTCGCTCTTCAGTATGCTGATCGGTTTTATCTTCTGGTACAAAGGGCTGGCCGCGGGCGGGATCGCCGCCGTCGGCCAGCTCCAGCTATTGCAGCCGTTCTTCGGGCTTGGCCTGTCGGCGGCGCTGTTGCACGAAACCGTCAGCCCCTTGATGCTGGCGGTTACCCTCGGCGTGGTGCTGTGCGTGATGGGCTCGCGCAAATGTGGCCGCCGGCGGGTTAGCGCAGAGAGCAGGAGCAGTGATTGACCGCCCCTACATCCGCCGTCCCGGGTTTCGGCGGCGTAACCGCTGACCCGGGCTACCGCATGACAAACGGCTGGAAACAGGTCGCCCCGCCGGGGAGGGCGACCGCCTACAGCGGCCGCGCGTACTGGAGCATCACCTGCAGCAGCACGTTGGCGCCGGCGGCGACGTGCTCCGGCGAGGCATACTCCATTTCGTTATGGCTGATCCCATCCTTGCAGGGGATAAAAATCATCCCGGTCGGCGCCAGGTAGCTCATATACACTGCGTCATGCCCGGCGCCGGAGACGATCGGCCGCGCCGGGTAGCCCAGCCGCTGCGCGGCATCGGCAATGGCCTGCTGGCATTCGCCATCGAAGGGCGCCGCCGAATAGTGGCTCACCTGCTTCAGGGCCACCTGCAGACCGCTTTCCCGCTCAACCTCCGCGATAAACGCCCGCAGCTGGCGATCCATTTCATCCACCAGCGCATCGCTGAGATTGCGCATATCAATGGAGAAGGTGACCTCTCCGGGCACCACGTTGCGGCTGTTGGGCCACACCTGCACGCTGCCGACGGTGCCGCGTCCCTCTTCGCTGCGTCCGGCAATGGCTACCACCTCCTGCATAATGCGGGTCGCCACCTGCAGGGCATCCTGACGCAGGCGCATCGGCGTGGGCCCGGCATGCGACGCCTGACCGGTCACCACGCAGTCGTACCAGCGGATCCCCAGCACGCCCTGCACGATACCGATGGTTTTCGCTTCATCTTCGAGAATCGGCCCCTGCTCAATGTGCGCCTCAAAATAGGCGCCGACGGGATGCTCTCCCGGGGTCTGCTCGCCGATATAGCCGATCTGCGCCAGCGCCTCGCCGACGCTGACGCCCTCTTTATCCGTGACGGCCCAGGTCTCCTCCAGCGGGAAGACCCCGGCAAAGACCCCGGAGCCCATCATCACCGGCACAAAGCGCGACCCCTCTTCGTTGGTCCAGAACACCACCTCAATCGGCGCCTCGGTGGCAATCTGCAGATCGTTGAGCGTGCGCACCACCTCCAGCGCCGCCAGCACGCCGTAGTTGCCGTCAAATTTGCCGCCGGTGGGCTGGGTGTCGATATGGCTGCCAGAGACGATGGGCGGCAGGCTGGGGTTGCGCCCTTCCCGACGCATAAACACATTGCCGATTTTATCGATGGTGACGCTCATCCCGGCCTCCCGCGCCCAGCCAATCACCCGGTCCCGCCCCTGACGGTCGAGGTCGGTGAGGGTCAGACGGCGGCAGCCGCCCTTCGGCGTGGCGCCGATCTGCGCGAGATCCATTAACGACGCCCACAGGCGGTCGCCATTGATGCGCCAGCCGGTGGTGTCGGTCGCGGGGGTAAAAAGTACATCACAGCTCATGGTGGTCTCCTGACATCAAGGTCGCCGCCAGCGCAACCGGCGGTGGGAAAAAAGGCATCAGCGCCTGGTCTTCATCGTGGTGTGTTGCCGCCGGTCAGACGGCCAGGGCCTGCGCGTTGGCGTCAATCGCCAGCTCGCGCCAGCGGTGGCAACTCACCGCGTGGCGCTCCGCGACGGATTCCGTCGGCGGCAGGCTCTGCTCGCAGACCGGGCGACGGTGCGGGCAGCGCTCGGCAAAGGCGCAGCCGGGCGGCAAGCGCGCCAGATCCGGCGGCGCGCCGGGAATGCAGTGCAGGGCATCGCCTTTCTTAAGCCCCTCTTTCGGCCGGCTGCCCAGCAGCACCCGGGTATAAGGATGGCGTGGGTGGCGCAGGATCTCACTCATAGAAGCCTCCTCGACGATCCGCCCGGCGTACATCACCGCCACCCGGTCGGCGATCTCCACCGCGGCGCCGATGTCGTGGGTCACAAACACGATCGACAGCCCGCGCTGCTTTTGCTGCTCGCGCAGCAGGATCAGGATCTGGATTTGCACCGTGGCGTCGAGGGCGGTGGTCGGCTCATCCGCCAGCAGCAGCTGCGGGTTACAGGAGAGCGCGAGGGCGATCATCGCCCGCTGGCGCATCCCGCCGGACATCTCGTGCGGGTAAGCGTCCAGCCGCCGCTCGGGGCTGGGAATGCGCACCTGGCGCAGGGCCTCCAGTGCCCTGTCCCGGGCCGCCTGGCGCGACAGCCCTTCGTGGCGACGCAGCCCTTCAATAATCTGCTGCCCAACGGTGTAGACCGGGTCGAAGGCCAGTAGCGGCTCCTGAAAAATCATCGCGCAGCGCCCGCCGCGGTAGCGCCGCAGCTGGCTGGCGCTCATCGTCAGCACCGCGTCGTCACCCACCCGCAGGGTGCCGGAGAGCTCACTGCTCCCCGGCGGGTGCAGGCGCATCAGCGCCCGCAGGGTCACGCTCTTGCCGGAACCCGACTCGCCAATCAGCGCCATCACCTCCCCCTTTTGTACGTCAAAGGAGACCCCGTTGACCGCGTTGATGGTCTGCCCGTCGCGGCGAAAGACGACCCGCAGGTCGCGCACATGGACAAAGGCGTTATCCGACATGGCTGACCTCCTTAAGGGGGATGCTCTGATGCCAGAGCGAGGCCGGCTGCGCCATCAGGCAGGCGCTCTGGTGCCCCTCCCCGACCGCCTCCAGCCGCGGTTTCACTTCGGCGCAGACCGCCTTCGCATGCGGGCAGCGGGTGTGAAAGCGACAGCCGCTCGGCGGCGCGATGGGGCTGGGGGGATCGCCGCTCAGCGGCGAGGTCAGGGTGCGGTGTTCCGGGTCCATGGAGGGCATGGAGCTTAACAGCGCCCGGGTATAGGGGTGGGCGGAGGCGGTAAACAGCTGCTCCGCCGGGCCGATCTCTACCACTTCGCCAAGGTACATAACGAGGATCCGATCCGACAGCCAGCGAACCACGTGCAGATCGTGGCTGATAAACACATAGGTCAGCTCGAGGGTGCGTTTTAGCTCCTGCAGCAGCTGCAGCACCTGGGCTTCCACCGATTTATCCAGCGCCGACACCGCCTCATCAAGAATGACCAGCCGCGGCTTCATCGCCAGCGCGCGGGCGATATTCACCCGCTGCCGCTGGCCGCCGGAGAGCGCATGCGGGTAGCGGTCGGCAAAGCGCGCCGGTTCAAGGCCGACGTGCGCCAGCAGATAGCGGGCGTATTCGCTGGCCTCTCTGGCGCTGACGCCGTGGACGCGCTGGCCGAAGGCGATACTCTCCTCCATGGTCATGCGCGGATTGAGCGAGGCATAGCTATCCTGGAAAACCATCTGCACCTGGCGACGGTAGGCTTTCATGGGCAGACGCGACGAGCCAACCTCCAGCCCGTCGAAGATCAGTTCGCCGCTGTCCTGGGTGAGCAGCTGCATCAGCAGCCGGGCGGTGGTCGATTTGCCGCAGCCCGACTCGCCGACCACCCCCAGGGTTTCGCCTTTCATCACCGTGAAGCTGATATCGTCCACCGCCTGGACCACCTCCCGGCCTTTGCCGCCGCGGAAGTACTTCAGCAGATGATTGACCTTCAGCAGCGGCTGCGCCGGCCCGCCGAGATCGATATTGATAAAGGGTTGCATCGCTTACTCCTTAATCGCCATTGCCGCACGCAGGCGGTCCGCGAGGATATTGAACGAAATGGAGGTGATAAAAATCATCAGGCCCGGCAGGGCGGCCACCCACGGCTGGGTATAGATTGCCGTGCGCAGGGTATTGAGCATCAGCCCCCACTCGGGCTCCGGCGGCCGCACGCCGAGGCCGAGAAACGACAGGCCGGAGGCGAGGATCATGCACACCGAAATCAGCCCGGTGGAGAAGACGAAGATCGGCCCGAGCACGTTACCCAGCACCTGGACGCGGATAATGGTCAATGCGCTGGCGCCGGTGGCCCGGGCGGCGTCGATATAGTCCATATGCCGTACCTGGGCGGTCACGCTCTCGGCAATCCGCGCCACCTGCGGGACAAACACCAGGGTCAGCGACAGCAGCGCATTACCGATGCCCGCCCCCAGCGCCCCCGACAGTGCAATCGCCAGCAGGACCGAGGGAAAGGCATAGAACACATCCACGGTGCGCATAATCACGGTATTGATTTTGCCGCCCATGTAGCCGGCGATGATCCCGATGGCGCCGCCGATAAAAAAGGCGAACACCACCGGGACAATCCCCATAAACAGCGACAGCCGGGTGCCGAGGATCAGTCGCGACAGCATGTCGCGCCCCAGCTCATCAGAGCCCAGCGGGAAGCCGTCGCTGCCGATGGGCTTCAGGCGCAGGAACATCGACGTTTGATAGGGGTCTTTGACGATAAGCCATGGCCCTAACAGCGCCAGGGCCAGCAGCAGGAGGATCACTACCCCCACCACCACGCCGCCGGGATCGCGCAGTAAGCGGCGCAGCACGCCGCGCCAGTAACCTTGCCGGGAAGCGTTGGCCGGCGCGGCCGGGACCGCTTTCGTCGTTGCCGTATCCACCATGGTCAGCTCCTCTTAATGCGCGGGTCGAGGGTGGTCTGCAGAATATCCACCAACAGGTTGAGCAACACGAAAAACAGCGCCAGCACCCAGATGGTGCCCTGCAGTAGGGGCAGGTCGCGCTGAAAAATGGCGGTGTTGAGCAGCAGCCCGGTCCCCGGCCAGGAGAAGACAGTCTCCACGAGGATCGAGCCGCCCATCAGATAGCCCACCTGCAGCCCCATCACCGCCAGCGCGGTTGGCGCGGCATTTTTCATGACGTGGACGAAGATGCGCGATTCGTTAAGGCCGCGGGCGCGCAGGCCAACGATAAACTCCTGGCTGAGGATATCGGCTACCTGCGAGCGCACGGTGCGGGCGATAATCCCGGTCGGGATCACCGACAGCGTGATGGCCGGCAGCAGCATGAACTGCAGGTGCGCCCAGTCCCATTGCCAGCCCACCTCGCCTATCGGCCCGCCGCCGGTGGCCGGCAGCAGCGCGAACTTGACGCTGCAGAGGATCACCAACAGCATCCCCAGCCAGTAATGCGGCACGCTGACGCCAAACACCGACAACACCGAGGCCAGACGGTCAATGACGCTGTTGCGAAAATAGCCGGCGACAAAGCCAAACAGGCTGCCGAGGACGAAGCCGATCGCCGTCGCCAGCAGCGCCAGGCGCAGGGAGTAAGCCACTGCGGTCATCACCTCGTCTATCACCGGGCGGCCGGTGGCGACCGACATACCGAGGTCGCCGTGCAGTGCCCGCCACAGCCAGTGGATAAACTGCAGAGGCAGCGGCTTATCAAAGCCGTAGGCCTGCATCAGCGTCTGGCGCAGCGCCTCCGAGGCGTCCGGCGGCATCACCGACACCAGCGGGTCGCCCGGCGCGATCTGCACCAGCATGAAACAGATCACCGCCACCCCAAGCATGGTGGGGATAGCCAGCAGAATGCGGTATAGCAGCGTATTGATCATCGGTTGCCCCTTTCGCGATTACTCTTTTTTGCTCACCAGGCTGAGGTCGATAAACCAGCTCTGCGGTTGCACCACTCCGGTCACCGCGGGCGAAATCGCGCGCGGCCCGACGTCGTGGGCGACAAACAGGAACGGCACCTGATCCACCAGCGCGGCGTGCAGATCGCCGGCGGCTTTATTCATCGCTTCCGGGGTAAAGGCGTGCTTGACGGCGGCGGCGAGTTTTTCCGTCTCTGGGGTGGCGAAGTAGCCCCAGTTGGTCGCCACCGGCGGAAACGCTTTGGCGGTCGAGAAGCGGATCAGGCCAAAATAGGGATCATTGACCGCGGCGCTGACGTTGATCGCGTCGATCCCTTTTGCCGAGGGATCCCGGGCGCCCAGGCGCCAGTTGGTGAACAGGGTGTTCCATTCCACCACTTTAATATCCACATTGAAGAAGCAGCTCTTCAGGCTCTGCTGGATATACTCGTTCATCGGCAAAGGCTGCATCTGCCCGGAGCCGGAGGCCGAGGTGGCCACCGTGACGTGCAGCGGCTTGCCGGCGCTGTATCCAGCCTCGGTCATCAGCTGACGGGCGGCGTCCGGGTCATATTTGATCTGGAAGGTGGGTTTGCCATGCCACGGGCTGTCGGCCTCGTAGACCCCGGTGGCCTCGGTCATGTAGCCGCCGAGGTAGCTTTTCAGCTCGGCGCGGTTCAGACACAGGTTGGCCGCTTTGCGCACCCGAATGTCCTGCCACGGCGATCCTTTTTCAAAGGAGAACTGCCAGGGCCACAGGTGCGGCTGGGTGTTGGCGTAAAGGTGAAAACCCTGAGACTTGATCTGATCGATGGCGTCCGGCGCCGGGGCTTCAATCCAGTCCACCTGCTTCGACAGCAGCGCCGCGGTGCGGGCGTTGGCCTCCGGCAAAGGGATCAGCACCACCTTATCCACCCGGGGAATGCGATCTTTGTTCCAGTAGTCGGGGTTTTTCGCGAGGATCAGCTGCTGACGCGGCACCAGCTTCTCCAGTTTGAACGGGCCGCTGCCCACCGCATGGGCGGCGAAGGCGGTCCATGCCTGTTTGCTGCGCGCGGCGCTATCCCCCGCGCTGGCCGGCACCGCGTCATACTGCTTCTGCCACGCCGTGGGCGAGACAATAAACAGGTTGGTGATGTTGTACGGCAGCAGCGCGTCCGGTTCCGAGGTGGTCAGCGCCACGGTGTGGTCGTCAATTTTCTCCGCGCCGGTGAGGGTCGGCATGCGCGACAGGGTGTTGCCGATCTGCCCCGGGGCGTACTGCGGCGCCGCTTTATTCAGCACCTTATCCACGTTCCAGACGATGGCGTCGGCGTTCACCTCCGTCCCATCATGGAACCTGACGCCCGGACGCAAGGTGAAAATCCAGCGGCTGGTGTTCTGCGGATCGATGTGCCACTCGGTCGCCAGCCCTGGCACCAGACCGCTGGGCTTTTCACCTTGCGACAGATCCCACTCCACCAGCGCGTCGTACAGCGGGATGCCGGTAAAGCGGTTGCCCTCATAGCCCTGATCCGGCTGGCCGAGGGTTAACGGAATATCCGCGGCGGTCATGGCGATCCGCAGCGTGGAGGCGTTGGCAGGTAAGGCGGCGCCCGCCAGGGCCAGTGCGCCGCTCACCGCCACGGCGAGACGACCGGCACGCGAAAATAACGTCTTTTTGTGCATCACATGATCCCTGTTAAATAAAGTGTCACGGATTAACAGGCAAAATGCGTACCAGCTCTTACGCGGGCGATAATAGGCCAAAACCGACCGGTAAAATAAGAAGGACTTATATTATCACCATGATAATTATGGGAAAATAATTGCACCTTATTCCGTCGCACCGCCAGCGGGAAATATGTTGCAGAATTGCACCAGCCGCTATATGGCAAATTTCAAATAATCACTCTGCGTCACTTTTTTATTCATCCCTGTCCTCCGCCGCGGCGTATTCTCCGTCGGGATCAATCCCTTCTATACTTCAGGGAACACATCGACCGGGAGAGACTATGCCTTTAGCCGATTTTCACCGCTCCGATCCTTTTACCCTCGGTATCGAACTGGAGCTGCAGGTGGTGAACCCGCCGGGTTACGACCTCAGCCAGGATGCCTCGACGCTGATTGCCGACGTCCAGCATGAGCTGACCGTGGGAGAAGCCAAGCACGATATCACCGAGAGCATGCTGGAGATCGCCACCGGGGTGTGCCGCGACATCAGCCATGCGCAAATCCAGCTCAGCGCCATCCAGCAGGCGGTCCAGCGCGCGGCGCTGCATCATCATCTGCAGATCTGCGGCGGGGGTTCCCACCCCTTTCATGCCTGGCAGCGTCAGCAGATCAGCGACAATCCGCGCTATGTCAAAACCGTCGAGCATTTTGGCTATCTGGCGCAACAGGCGACGGTCTTTGGCCAGCATGTGCACGTCGGCTGCCAGAGCGGCGACGACGCCATCTATCTGCTGCACGGCTTGTCGCGCTTTGTGCCGCACTTCATCGCCCTCAACGCCGCCTCGCCGTGGTTCGACAGCACCGACAGCCGCTTCGCCTGTTCGCGCCTCAACCGCTTCTCCTCTTATCCCGACAACGGTCCGATGCCGTGGGTGGCCGACTGGCAGGGGTTTCGTCGCCTGTTCCGCCAGCTGAGCTACACCAGCATGATCGACAGCATGAAGGATCTGCACTGGGATATTCGCCCCAGCCCGCAGTTTGGTACCGTCGAGGTGCGGGTGATGGACACCCCCCTGACCCTCGCCCAGGCGATCCATATCGCTGGCTTTATTCAGACCCTGGCCTGCTGGCTGTTGACGGAGCGTCCTTTTAAGCACCAGCCTGACGATTATCTGCTGTATCCTTTTAACCGCTATCAGGCCTGCCGCTACGGGCTGGACGGAACCCTTACCGACGTGCGCAGCGGGGAGCAGCGCAGCATCCGTCAGGAGATCCTGCAGCTCGCCGACCGGCTGGCACCTTTCGCCCATCAGCTGAAGGCGACGCCGGCGCTGGAGGCGGTGGTTCGCCAGGCGAAATCGCCGCACAGCGAGGCGCAGCAGATGCGCGAGTTTATCGCCAACGGTGGTTCGCTTTCCGGGCTGGTGCAAAAACACTGTGAGATTTGGGCGGCATAAGACAGCGAGGCGGGTATACTCGGCGCAGACCATAGAAAGGATTGCCCATGTTATTACGCTGCCTGCTCCCCCTGGCGCTGCTGCCCCTGGCCGCCGTCGCCAGCGCCGCCTGTACCCTCACCGACCCGACGCTAACCCTGCAGAACTATCGGGTGGATGCGCAGAAAGAGCGCATTGCAATGTACTGGCAGGATCGGCACGGTAAAGCCTGGGGTTCCCTGCGTTCGCTGCTGGCGGGTATCGATGGCGATGGCCGGGTGCAGATGGCGATGAACGGCGGCATTTACGATAAGGCCTACGCGCCGCTGGGGCTGTATATCGAAGACGGCAAACGCCTGACGCCGGTAAACCGCTCCGCCGGCGGCGGGAACTTCTTTATCCGCCCCGGCGGCGTATTCCTGGTGGAGAACGGCCGGGCGAAAATCGTGCCGCTGCCGGCGTACAAACGCTCTCCCGCCATCCGCTATGCGGTGCAGTCCGGCCCGATGCTGATTGAGAATGGCGTCATCAACTGGCGGCTGAAGCCCTCCGCCAGCTCACGCAAACTGCGCAACGGGGTTGGCATCGATAAGCAGGGCCGGGTGGTGTTTATGCTCAGCGATCGCGAGACCAACTTCTATGATTTTGCCTGCTATGCGCAGTCAAAGCTTGGGGTGCGGCAGATGCTTTATCTCGACGGCACCCTGTCGAAGATGTACCGCAAAGGCGGCAGCGTGCCTTGGCAATATCATCCGTTCGTGACCATCATAACGGTGGAGAGGAAATAGCGGGCGCGTTTGGGGGCGGCCATTCCAGCCAGGAGAGTGAATAAATTAACGACAGGCCGGGCAAGGTATTGCCGCCGTGCCCGATGTCCTTGCCCGGTGGCGCTGCGCTTACCGGGCCTACAGAGTCTGTTCGCTATGGTATGGCCCCTGAAATCTACGGGCGTGCAGCAGGGCCGATTCCCGCTGAAATCGGCGAACCGGAGGTCGGCAGATAAGGCGGGGCTCACGCCCAAACGCAACGTGAACGCAAAACCCACCCTCACCCTCCCCCTCTCCCAAAGGGAGAGGGGACCGCCCGGTAGTCGTTGCAGCCTGGAGTATCCCCGTTACCGACCGGTAGCGCCGCGCTTACTCCCGCCGATGCGCCCACTCGCGCATACGCTGAAACAGCACATACAGCGACGGGATAAACAGGATGCCAATCATCGTCGCCACCAGCATTCCGCTGAATACCGTGGTGCCGATGATCCGCCGGCTCTGCGCCCCGGCGCCGGTGGCGAGCATCATCGGCATAATGCCGATAATAAACGACACCGCGGTCATCATCACCGCGCGGAAGCGGCGGGTGGCGCCCTCGCGCGCGGCGTCGACTATCGACAATCCCTCTTCGCGCCGGCTGCGGGCAAACTCAACGATCAGAATCGCATTCTTCGCCGCCAGAGCGATCAGCAGCACCAGTCCTATCTGGACATACACATCGTTGGCATAGCCCGCCGTCCACAGCCAGAGCAGCGCTCCGCCGATGGCGAACAGCACCGAAAGCATGACGCTCGCCGGCAGCGTCCAGCTCTCATACTGCGCCACCAGGAACAGCCACGCCATCGCCACCGCCGCCAGCACGATCCACACCGCCTGATTGCCGGTCTGCTGCTCCTGCCAGGAGATGCCGCTCCAGGCGTAGTCATACCCCGGCGGCAGATGGGCCTGCAGAATCTGCTCCATGGCCGCCATCGCCGTACGGCTGCTGACCCCCTCGGCCGCTGAACCGCTCACCGACACGGACGGGAACTGGTTGTACTGCTGAATAAACGGCGCCCCCACCGTCGGCGTAATGGTGACCAGATTGCTCAGCCGCACCCGCTCGCCGTCGCGGCTGCGGACGTACAGCTCGCTAATCTGCTCAGCCCGCTCGCGCCACTGCATCTCATTTTGCATCACCACATGATAGACACGGTTGTTAAGGCTGAAATCGCCGGCGCGCGTGCCGCCGAACGCCGTCTGCAGGCTGCTGAAGATCTGCGCCACCGGCACATCCAGCAGCGCCGCCCGATCGCGGTCGACCGTCAGGGTCAGCTGCGGCACGTTGCTGCTCCAGGTGGTAAACACCCGGCTCAGCTGCGGATGCTGGTTCGCCAGTTGAAGGATCTCCCGCGTCACCTGCTCCAGCTCCGCCGACGACTGACCGGCCTGCGCCAGGATGCGCAGGTCAAATCCCGAGGCATTGCCCAGGCCCGGCAGGGTCGGCGGCGCGAAGGTCATGATCGTCGCCTCCGGCAGCGACAGCAGCTGGCGCTGGATATCCGCCATCACCGCATCCAGCGGCGGCCGCTGATGCCAGTCCTTGAGCATTACCGAGATAAACCCGCCGTTAGCGGCGCTGGTGCCGTTGAGAATGTTAAAGCCGGACACCTGAATCACATCCTCCACCGCCGGGTTAGCCATCAGCAGCTTGCGCGCCTGGGCCATCACCGCTTCGGTACGCTCCAGCGACGCCGCCTCCGGCAGCTGCACGCTGGCAAACAGGTAACCCTGATCTTCCTGCGGCAGGAAGCCTTTCGGCATTGAGCTAAAGCTGAACGCCACCAGCGCGCCCGCCGCGACCGTCGCCGCCAGCGCCAGCCAGGGGCGGCGGTTCATCCAGCCAACCAGCCGGCCATAGCCGTCGCGGGTGCCGTCGAGGAGACGGTTAAACGCCCGCCACACCGCCGCCGGCCGGGCGGGACGCGGGCGCAGCAGTAGCGCGCAGAGGGCTGGGGTTAGGGTTAACGCCACCAGGCTCGACAGGGCCACCGCGGTGGAGAGCGTCACGGCAAACTGCCGGTACAGCTCGCCGACGATCCCCGGGAGCAGCGCCACCGGCACAAACACCGCCAGCAGCACCAGGGTCGTAGCGATCACCGGCCCGGCGATCTGCCGCAGCGCCTGGGCGGTGGCCTGCAGGCGATCCAGCCCTTCCGCCATTTTGGTTTCCACATTCTCCACCACCACAATGGCGTCATCCACCACCATCGTCAGGGCGAGAATGATCGCGAACAGGCTGAGGGTGTTGGCGCTGTAGCCCAGCAGATAGAGCACCGCAAAGGTGCCGATCAGTGACACAGGGATTGCCAGCACTACGATCAGCGTCGCCCGCCAGCTCTGCAGGAACAGCGACACCACCACGACCACCGCCAGCAGGGTCAGCGCCAGCGAGACGCCGATCTCTTTGATCGTCGCCGCCACAAAGCGGGTGGTATCGAACTTCACCTCCCAGGTGAGATCCGCCGGAAAGCGGGTGTGCAGGCGGTTAAGCTCAGCGCGCACTGCGCTGGCGACCTGCAGGGCATTGGCGGTGGGCGTCGGGTAGATACCCAGATAGGCCGACGCTTTACCGTTCAGCTGCGCGCCGGAGCTGTAGCTGCGGGCGCCCAGCTCAATGGTCGCCACGTCAGCGAGGCGAACCAGCTGCCCCTGCGCGCCGCGGCGGAGGATAATCTCGCCAAAGCTGGCCGCCTCGTTCAGACGCCCCAGCCCGTTGATGGTCAGCGTCTGCTGCTGACCGTTGAATACCGGCGGGGTGCCCACCTGCCCCGCCGCGCCCTGCACATTCTGCTCGCGCAGCGCCTGGGCAACGTCATCCGTGGTGATGTTGAGGGCGTTCATGCGGTCCGGACGCAGCCAGATGCGCATACTGTAATCCCGGGCGCCAAACATCTGCACCTCACCGACGCCGGGCAGGCGCGCCAGCGCCTCGCGCACCTGGGTGCTGGCGTAGTTACTGACAAACAGCGGCGACAGCGTGCCCAGCGGCGAGTAGAGGCTCACCCCCATCAGCAGGTTGCTGGCGCGCTTGCGTACCTGGACCCCATTCTGCTGCACCTCCGCCGGGAGCTGCGCCAGCGCCTGCGACACCCGGTTTTGCACGTCGATCGCCGCCAGGTCGGCATCGGTGCCCGCCGCGAAGGTAATACTCAGGCGGTACGTTCCCTCATCCGAGCTGGTGGACTCCATATACAGCATATGATCGACGCCGTTGAGCTGGGTCTCCAGCGGGGCGGCGATAGCCTCCGCCACGTCTGACGCGCTGGCGCCTGGCCAGCTGGCGGTAACGTTCACCACCGGAGGCGTGATCGCCGGGTACTGCTCCACCGGGATCAGCTTCAGCGACACCGCGCCGACAAAGGTCAGCAGCAGCGCGATCACCATGGCAAATCGCGGACGACGGATAAAAAAGGTCAGCATCCCTTCTCCTTACTTAGTTCAGCACCTGTACCGCGGCGCCTTCGCGTAAACGCTGCGCGCCGTCGGTGATCACCTGCTCGCCCGCCTGCAGCCCTTTCTCAACCGCAAACTGCTGCCCCTGCTGCCCGGCGAGGGTCAGACGACGCTGCCCGGCGGTATGGTCCGGCTTCAGCACCCAGCTGAAAAAGCCCTGCGGATCCTGCTGCACGGCGGCGGCCGGGATCATCACCCGTGACTGCAGCTCCTGCGGACGGAACAGGATTGTTACGCTGCCGCCCGGCAGCAGACGGTGCTGCGGATTGGCGAACTCCGCCCGCACCGCCACGCTGCCGGTGCGGGCGTCAATCCGGTTATCGATGGAGGTCAACACCCCATCGCGCCGTTTGCCATCCACGTCAATCTGCGCCAGCCACGCCTGCTTCAGAGCGTGGATGTCGGCATGCTGGCCGGTTTTGCTGAAAAACGCGGCTTCGTCGAGGGCGAACGAGACCCGCACCGGATCCAGCTGCACAATGTCCACCAGCACTCCGCTGGATGGGTTAATCAGCGTCCCGACGTGAAAGGCGCTGTGGCCCACCCGTCCGGTCACCGGCGCCGCAATCCGGGTATAACTGAGCACAATCTGCTGGGCCTCGACGCGGGCTTTCGCCTGCTGCACGGCGGCGGCGGCGACGTCGCGCTGCATCCGGGCTGTGTCGACGTCGTTGCGGCTGATGGAGTGGTTGTTGATGAGTCGCTCGTAGCGAGTGAGCAGCTGTTGCGACTGGCGTAATGAGGCCTCTGCGCTTTTCAGCTCGGCCTGCGCCAGGGCCAGCGCCGCGCGGGGCTGTGCGTCGTCGAGGGTAAACAGCAGGTCGCCCTCGGTCACATACTGCCCGTCCTGGAAGTGGCGCTGAACAATCACCCCTTCGGTGCGCGCGCGAATGTCGACGGCGCGGATTGCCTCGACCCGTCCGGGGATGGCGCGTTCTTCAGCATGAGGAGCCAGTTCGGCCGTGGCGACACGGACCGGCACCGCCGGCGCGGCGGTGGCCGTCAGGGCGCTGCTGGCCAGGGCGCTAGCCAGCAGCGCAAAGCGGAAGGTTTTAATCATAGGGGATCCTTGCGACAGTAACGCGCGCCTGCGGCGAGGCGCGCGAGATCAATCAGGCCGTTTTGCGGAACCGGCGCGTCAGACGCTTCTCGATTTCCACCACCAGGAACATGGCGATGCCGATGACCAGGGTGACAAACCAGTAGCGCAGCGGCAGCGCTTCCGTGCCAAACATGTTCTGCATCAGCGGGACATAGATAATCACCAGCTGCATCAGCAGCAGGACACCGGTCACCAGCCAGATGCCTTTGTTGCGCAGCAGGCCCATGCTCAGGGAGAAGCTGTCGCTGCTGCGGCAGTTGATCATGTAGACCCACTGCGCCGTCACCAGCATCTGCAGCAGCACGGTGCGGATAAACTCCGGACTGTGGCCGCGCGGCGCCAGCCAGGCCTCAAGGATAAAGGCGGCAATAGCAATCATAGACCCGACAAAAGCCACCCGCCACACGGCGAAACCATCCATCACGTGCTGGCCGGTTTTACGCGGCGGGCGGTTCATCACGTTGCGCTCCGCGGCCTCAAAGGCCAGGCCGAAGGAGAGCGTCGCCGACGTCGCCATGTTCATCCACAGGATCAGCACCGGGGTCAGCGGAATCATGTTCCCCGCCAGCAGGGCGATGATGATCAGCAGCCCCTGCGCCAGGTTGGTCGGCATGATGAAGAGGATGGTCTTCTTCAGGTTGTCATAGACCCGACGGCCCTCTTTTACCGAGCTGGCGATGGTGGCGAAGTTGTCATCGGTCAACACCATATCGGCCGCCTCTTTGGTGACTTCGGTACCTTTGATACCCATCGCGATACCCACGTCGGCCTGGCGCAGCGCCGGCGCGTCGTTGACGCCGTCGCCGGTCATGCCGACCACTTCGCCGTTATCCTGCAGGGCTTTCACCAGGCGCAGCTTATGCTCCGGACTGGTGCGGGCAAAGATGTCGTACTCCACCGCCGCCTTCGCCAGCGCCGCATCGTCCATGTGCTCCAGCTGGTAGCCGGTCATGGCCTGGCTGCTGTTGGTGATCCCCAGCATCTGGCCGATGCTCATCGCCGTCTGCGGGTGGTCGCCGGTGATCATCTTCACGCGGATGCCGGCGGTCTGGCAGGCGTGGATAGCGTCAATAGCTTCCGGACGCGGCGGATCCATCATTCCGGCGATGCCGAGGAAAATCAGTCCCTCCTGCAGATCCTCATGGTTCAACGTGGTGGCATCAAGGCTGGCCGGCTTACAGGCCGCCGCCACCATGCGCAGCCCCTGACGGGCGAAGCGCGCCATCTCCTCTTCCCAGTACTGCGCCTCGAACGGCACCGCGCCCTGGCGGCTCATCTGCTCACGGCACATGCCGAAGATGACGTCCGGCGCACCGGTGATTAACACCCGGGCATCGCCATCGATGTGCTGCAGCGTGGACATATATTTGTACTGCGAGTCAAAGGGGATCTTGGCCACCAGACGGGCCTCCACCGCCGGGAGCTGCGCTTTCGCCGCCAGCACCTTCAGCGCCCCTTCGGTTGGCCCGCCGGTGATCCCCCACAGGCCGCGCTCATCCTGGATAAGCTGGCTGTCGTTGCACAGGTCGATGGTGCGCAGCCAGGTCTCCAGCACGGTACCCGGCTGAACCTGCACGGGCTCATCGCTCCCCTCAAGGAAGATCCGCCCCTGCGGCTCATAGCTGTCGCCTTCCACCCGGTAGCAGCAGTCGGCGGTGATGATCGCCTTGACGGTCATTTCGTTCATCGTCAGGGTGCCGGTTTTATCCGAGCAAACCACGGTCATGGCGCCGAGGGTTTCCACGGTCGGCAGCTTACGAATAATCGCCCGCTTGCGCGCCATCGTCTGCACGCCGAGCGACAGAATAATTGAAATGATCGCCGGCAGCCCCTCCGGTACCGCGGCCACCGCCAGGCTAATCAGCGACAGCAGCAGCTCGCCCATCGGGATATCCCGCAGCGCGAGGCTGAAGATAAACAGCGCCACCATCATGGCGAGGATAATGACGAAAATCGCTTTGCCGAGCTTATCCATTTGCACCAGCAGCGGGGTGCGGTGCTTCTCAATGCCCGCCATCATCTGGTTAATGTGGCCGAGTTCGGTCTGCGCGCCGGTGGCGGTCACCACGCCGACGCCGCCGCCGGCGCTGACGGTGGTCCCGGAGAAGACCATGTTCACCCGGTCGCCCAACGGCAGGTCGCCTTCCAGCGCGTCGGTGATTTTATCCACCACCGTCGACTCGCCGGTGAGGATCGCCTCTTCCACCCGCAGGTTGTGCGTTTCAATCAGCCGCATGTCCGCCGGCACGCGGTCGCCGGCGCGCAGGATAACGATATCTCCCGGAACCAGGTCGCGCGTCGGGATAGTCTCATGTTTGCCGTTACGCTGGACGCGGGCATCGCTGGAGAGCATGTTGCGGATCCCCTGCAGGGACTTTTCGGCGTTGCTCTCCTGGATATGGCCGATCAGGGCGTTAATCACCGTCACGCCGAGGATCACCAGGGTATCGACCCAGTGCCCCATGATGGCGGTCAGCGCCGCGGCGGCCAGCAGCACGTAAATCAGTACGTCGTTAAAGTGGGCAAGAAAGCGCAGCCAGGCCGGTTTCCCTTTCTTTTCCGGCAGCGCGTTCGGCCCACAGCTATTCAGGCGCTCGGCGGCGTCTGCGGAACTTAACCCAGCGGCCTGGCTTTTGGTCTGCGCCAGCACTGCGTCAACGGTCTGCTGCCAGACCTGCCGTGGCGCGGTGTCGCCCGAGGGCGTCGTAAACTTTGGGTTATTCATCTTGGTCAAATTACATTTTCCTTATAAATTCCGTGAGTCGGAAAGCCTGAAATCATTCCTGGCCAATGCAGTAAAAGGTGGCGAAAAAGCCGATAAAAATGTGAACCAATACAAGCCTAAATTTTTCGCAAAATAAAAAATATGTGGTAAGTTAATTCCACGAGCCAACTATTACAGAATATTAATAAACCAAAACTAAACGAGGTTAAATATGTTTGGAATCTACCGCGGACGCCGTCTGGCGCTGTACATCTTGCTGGCCATCATCGCTGCCACGCTGGTGGGATATAGCACTTATAGTTTTGTAAAAGCGCTGGCATAATAATGACAGTAATTTACAGGAGACTGATTTTAATTTAATTACAAATTATTTCAGATTAATTAACATGGGAATAAAAGGCAGGCCATAATATTAAACAGAAGCGCATTAAGGCGAGTAAAATACAAAGCATATTGCGTTAGGGATTATTTTGCCGGACAATATGTTTTTTAACTGATGATTAACATGACATGAAACATCCGCTGGAAACGCTCCTCTCCGCCGCCGGGATCCTGCTCCTGGCTCTGCTCTCCTGTCTGCTGTTGCCCGCGCCGTCGCTGGGCCTGACGCTGGCGCAAAAGCTGGTTGAGACATTCCATATGATGGATCTCAACCAGCTTTATACGGTGTTGTTTTGTTTGTGGTTCTTAGCACTGGGCGCCATTGAGTATCTGGTGCTGCGCTGGGTGTGGCGTCGCTGGTTTTCGCTCGAACGCTAAACCAGGAAGGGCGCGCCTCAGTGGGCGCGACTGTGGTTCTCTTTACGGTAGGCGCCCGGCGGCAGATTGAAGGTCCGGGTGAAGACGCGGGTAAAGGTCTGTTGCGAATCGAAGCCATACTTCAGGCAGATATCGTAGACCCGCTGATCGGTGTCACGCAGATCGCGGGCGGCCAGCAGCAGCTTCCTTTCGCGAATATAGCGCCCCAGGCTCTCCCCTTTATACTGTAAAAACAGCCGTTGCAGATGCCATTTCGAATACCCGGCATGGCGAGCGATATCATCAATACGCAGCGGTTGATGCAGGTTGTCATCAATCCACTCGACGATAGTATCAATCACCTGAGCGGAAATCGTCATATGCTCTCTCCTCTGATACTGCACTGGCGCTTAGCGCCACCAGGCGTTAAATGATTGCGTCTTATCGGCGACCCACACCGGCTCGCCCTGCACAGGCGTCAGCAGACGCCAGGCCCTTCCTTCGCTGGCAGCCGCCAGCCGTTGATACGGTTCATCCCAGCTGTGTTTCGCCAAAACGAATCGTCCTGCATGCCCAGGCAGCACCGCGCGAGCGCGCAGGTCGTCGGCGGCCTGAGCTGTTTCATCCGGCATCATGTGAATATATTTCCAGTCCTGGTCATACTGCCCGTTCTCCATGATCGCCAGATCGACCGGACCAAATTCATCGCCTATCGCTTTAAAGTGCGGCCCATAGCCGCTGTCGCCGCTGTAATAAATCTTTTGCTGCGGGGTAACGAACAGAAAACTGGCCCACAGCGTCTGGTTGCGCTTCAGCCCACGGCCGGAAAAGTGCCGCGCCGGCAGGACGTGGACGGTGAGCTCGTCGTTAACCGGAATCGCCTGCTGCCAGTCCGCTTCGGTAATCAGCGCCCCGTCCATCCCCCAGTAACGCAGGTGCGAGCCAACCCCCAGCGGCGTAATGACCCGCTTAATTTTCGGCAGCAGAGCGCGGATGGTGGCGTAATCCAGATGGTCGTAATGATCGTGGGAGATGATCAGCAGATCGATCTCCGGCATCCCTTCCGCCCGCCACGGATAGTCGCCGGGGAAAGCTTTATTAATAAAGGAGAACGGCGCCGCGTAATCGCTGAACACCGGGTCGATCAGGATGCGTTTTCCCGCCAGCTGCAGATACCAGGAGGAGTGGCCGAGCCAGACCATCACGTCCTGCCCGAGGGGCAGCGTCGCCAGATCGGTCTTCACCAGCGGCAGCGGCTGCGCGGGACGGGCGTTTTCCCGTTTAGTCATCAGGAAATCCCACCATGCCGCCAGCATATTTTTTTGCCCGGTGAACCCCGGCGTGGGCAGCTGGTTATGGAACTGGCCATCCCGGTAGTGGGGGGACGCTTCCACCTGGCTAAGCTGTGCCCCCTGCGGCGCCTTACCAAAACCGGCATTGAGGACAAACGGCAATGTCGTTGCTGCTGCGAGTAACATGATGGCGACCACGCTGAAAGTGACACGGTTCATATCCTGACCAGACAAAAGCCCCCATCCCGGAGGCTTTATGATATAACTTGATTATGAGTGAGTACGCACTCATTATTAGGAATGTGATGAAAGTCGTCAAGACGATTTTCAATTTTTGCGTTCCGCCGTTGCAGCAACCAGGTCAGACGTGCAAAGATCGGCGGTTTGTTTAAACCTGCATGAGGAAAAAAGTAGTGGCTCGTCCAAAGAGTGAAGATAAAAAGCAAGCGTTACTGGAAGCTGCCACCGCGGCTTTCGCCCAGTCCGGCATCGCCGCCTCGACGTCGGCCATCGCCCGCAGCGCCGGTGTGGCCGAGGGGACGCTGTTTCGCTATTTCGCTACCAAGGATGAGTTGCTCAACGAACTGTACCTCGCCATTAAGCTGCGCCTGGTGCGCACCATGATCGCCGGGCTGGATCCGGACGAGAAGCGCCCGAAAGAGAACGCGCGCAATATCTGGAACAGCTATATCGACTGGGGCGTGCGCAACCCGATGGAGCACAAGGCGATCCGCCGAATGGCGCTCAGCGAGCGCATCACTGACGAAACCCGCCGCCAGGTGAAAGAGAGCTTTCCGGAGCTCAACGAAATGTGCCAGCTGTCGGTGAAAGAGATATTCCTCAGCGAGGCGTATCGCGCCTTTGGCGACGCCCTGTTTTTGTCGCTGGCGGAAACCACCATCGAATTCGCCAGCCACGATCCGCAGCGCGCCCGGGAGATTATCGCCCTCGGTTTTGAAGCCATGTGGAACGCCCTGCATGAGGCGGACGCCTAATGACGCCGGAAACGCTGCATCCCTGCGCTCACCGTATCGCCCTGACCTACCCGTTTACCGAACATTGCTGGCCCTTTGGGCCGGAGTACGATGTGTTTAAGGTCGACGGCCGCATCTTTATGATCACCATGACCATTCGCGGGCGGGCGCTGGTCAACCTGAAGGCCGAGCCGCAGAAGTCGCTGCTCAATCAGGAAATTTATCGCAGTATCGAACCCGGCTACCATATGAACAAGAAACACTGGATCACGGTGGTGCCGGGCGACGACATCAGCGAGGATCTGCTGGCAGAGCTGATTGACGATTCGTGGCACCAGGTGGTGAACAAGCTGAGCAAAAAGGCGCAGCAGCGCCTGCGTCCGCGCTGATTTTCAGCCAAACGCGATAAGTGTTATCGCATTTTTCACCCTTATCATTTTGCGATCTTCGCTGTACTCTTCCTCTCCTGAACGCACCGGTAAGGTGCTGTAAACTGTGAGGAAGAGTTATGGATATCGTATCGGTCGCTTTGAAGCGCTATTCCACCAAGGCCTTTGACGCCACGAAAAAGCTGACTGCCGGGGAAGCGGAACAGTTGAAAACGCTGCTGCAGTACAGCCCGTCAAGCACCAACTCCCAGCCGTGGCACTTTATCGTTGCCAGCACCGATGAAGGCAAAGCCCGCGTGGCGAAAGCCGCCAGCGGTACCTACGTGTTCAACGAACGTAAAATTCTTGACGCCTCGCACGTGGTGGTGTTCTGCGCGAAAACCGCGATGGACGACGCCTGGCTGCAGCGCGTCGTGGATCAGGAAGAGGCCGATGGCCGTTTCGCCACTCCTGACGCAAAAGCCGCTAACCACAAGGGTCGCACCTTCTTTGCCGATATGCACCGCAAAGAGCTGAAAGATGACGATCAGTGGATGGCGAAGCAGGTGTATCTCAACGTCGGCAATTTCCTGCTGGGCGTAGCGGCGATGGGCCTCGACGCCGTGCCGATCGAAGGGGTTGATTTTGCGATCCTCGATGAGGAGTTTGACCTGAAAGCCAAGGGCTACACCAGCCTGGTGGTGGTCCCGGTTGGCCACCATAGCGTGGAAGATTTCAACGCTACCCTGCCGAAGTCGCGTCTGCCGCAGTCGACGACCATTACCGAGATTTAATTCCCTTCTGCCGGGAACGCCCGGGCCATGGCGCAGCAGCGTCTCGCCCGGGACTTTCTTCCCCCACTCTTTCCCCTCTTTTTCTGCCGTTTGTGCCAGGTTTCTGGCGCTAATGAGCCCGCTTGTGCCAGGAATAACGCCTTTAGTGTGAACCAGCTGGTTTAATTAATTGATAAATAATATTTTTTATTTCTGGCACGCCCTTTGCTCTTAACAGATACCGCTATCTGGATGAAGGAGAAACCGGGTGAAACATATCTATGTGGCCAGCCACGGCCATTTTGCTCGCGGACTGGTGAACAGTTTGTCGCTGCTGATTGGCGATGAACACGGCGTTATCCCGGTCTGCGCCTATGACGAAGATATCGTGACCACCGAACAGCTGGAGCAAACCCTGGAGCATCTCATCGTCCAGGCGAATGGTGATGAAGTGGTGATCTTCACCGACCTGCTTGGCGGCAGTATTAACAATAGCGCCGTGAGCGTCTTGATGCGACATCGCAACGTTTTCGTGGTCGCCGGCATCAATCTGACTCTGCTGCTGGAGTTTCTGCTGTGCGAAGAAGCCACTACCGAGGCCGCGATTATCTACGCCACCAGCGCGGCGCGTGAATCCATTGTTTTCATCAATCCTCTAATAACACAACCATCCTCTGACCCACAGGGAGAATCTCATGATTAAACTCGTGCGCATTGATTATCGGCTGCTGCACGGCCAGGTGGTTTTTGCCTGGACCCGAGCGCTGGATATCGACCATATCATCGTCGCCAACGCCAAAGCCGCGGCGGATGCCTTCATTACGATGTCGCTTAACCTGGCAAAGCCAGCGGGCGTCACGCTGGACATCGCCACCGTTGAACAGGCGGCGGAAAAGCTTAACAGCGGCAAGTTGGATCATAAAAAAGTCATGGTGGTCCTTGGCAATACTGCGGAAACCCTCGCGCTAGTGGAAAAAATCCCGGAAATTAGCGCAATTAATTACGGTGGTCTGCCACAGAAGGAAGGGGCAAGACAATTCGGCAAGGCCATCTATCTGACCGACGAGGAAATCGCCCATAGCAGAGCGCTAAAAGAAAAAGGCATTCGGCTGGAGATGCGTCAGGTACCCGCCCACTCGGCTGAACTCCTTAACGACCAACTTTAACTTCGGAGGTCACTATGTTGCTCACCGCAACGTTACTCGGCCTGATCGCCGCCCTGGGAATACTTGATGGCCGCCTGCTTGGGGTATCAATGATCGATCGACCGCTGGTGATGTGCGCCCTCACCGGTCTGGTCTGCGGTAATTTGCATGAGGGGATTCTGATTGGCGCTACGCTGGAGCTTATTTTCCTCGGCAACGTCGCCATCGGCGCCGCGCACCCGCCAGATATCGTGACCGGCTCCGTATTGGCCACCGCGTTTTCGATCATGTCCGGCCGCGGTCCGGAGGCTGCGCTCACCATCGCCATCCCTGTCTCAATGCTGGCGCAGACGCTGGGCATCCTGGTGCGCGTGGTGAACGCCCGCTTTGGTCATCTGGCGGATCGCTATGCGGCACAGGGTAATACACGAATGGTCGGCCTGATGCACCTCGCCGGTCCGACGCTACTCTATTTTTTAAACGGATTTCTACCGGTTTTTTTTGCCATTCTGCTTGGTTCTTCGGCGGTAAGCTGGTTCCTGGAGGCCATTCCACCGGTGATAACCAACGGATTGATCGTCGCCAGTAAGATCCTGCCAGCGCTCGGCTTCGCCCTGCTGATCAGCATGATGCTCAGCAGCAAACTGATGCCGTACCTCGGTCTGGGATTTCTGATAGCGGCATATACCAAACTGGATATCATCGCCATTGCGCTGTTCGCTGTGGTGTTGGCATTTATCATCAGCCAGTTCCTTAATCTTAAGCAGCAGGAGAGCTAATCATGAGCGAAATGACGCAAACTGTGACTGGCGCTACCCAGCCGCAAAGCGATGACGCAAGCCGCATCACCGCCCGCGATTTACGCAGCGTGTTCTGGCGCTCCTTTACGCTACAGGGCTCGTGGAACTACGAGCGCCAGCAGCATATGGGCTACGCCTTCGCCATGTCGCCAGCCCTGAAGCGTATCTATCAGGACCCAACGGAGCTGGGGCGCGCCCTGCAGCGTCATCTGGTGCTGTTTAACACCACGCCCCATCTCTCGACCTTTATCTTCGGCCTGTCGATTGCCATGGAAGAAGAGAACCAGCGTAACCCCGAATTTAATGAGGAGTCGATAAACGCGATTAAAACCAGCCTGATGGGACCGCTGGCGGGCATCGGCGACTCCATTTTCTGGGGATCATTAAAGGTTATCGCCGCCGGGATGGGTATCTATTTCGCCCAGCAGGGCAGCCTGCTGGGACCGATACTGGCGCTGTTAGTTTATAACCTGCCGCATCTTTTGTGCCGCTGGTATGGCCTGAAGCTCGGCTACCGGGCGGGTACGACCTGGCTGATGAGAATTTACCAAAGCGGCCTTATGGACCGGGTGACCTATATCGCATCAATTGTTGGCCTCATGGTCGTCGGCGCGATGACCGCCAGCATGATAGATATCACCACCCCGCTCAGCTTTACCGCCGGGCAGACCACCATGAAGGCGCAGGAGTTTATTGACAAAATTCTTCCTTCGCTGCTGCCGCTGCTTTTCACCCTCGGGATGTACAAGTTGATCCGTAAGGGAGTCAATATTAACTGGATCCTGCTAGGAACCGTCGCGTTTGGCATGGCGGCCAGCGCGCTAGGCCTGCTTTAAGAAGAGGAATATCCCCATGCACGTAGAAGACTATATGAATGAAACACCCGCCCGTCTGCTCGCTATGCTGACGCAGACGCGGGAAGATCTCTGGCAGGCGGCGAAAGCGCTAACGGAGCGCGGCATCACGCGTATTATCCTGACCGGCTCCGGTACCTCTTATCACGGCGCGCTGACCGCCCGCTCGTTTATGCAGCAGTGGTGCGGGCTACCCGTTGATGTCTACTGGCCTTTTCTGCTGGATGATTCGGCGCTGACCCTCAGCGACAAAGCGCTGGTCATCGGCATTTCTCAGGGAGGCGGCAGCCTCTCTACCCTCGCCGCAATGGAACGCGCCCGGGCAGCCGGGCATCTCACCGCTTCCATGGCCGGGGAAGCGCCAGCCGTTATCGACCGGGCGGCAGATTTGGTCTTAACAGTACCCTGTGGAGAAGAGCGGGCTGGCGCTAAAACCAAAGGGTATCACTGCACCATACTTAATCTGATGCTGCTGGCGCTTGCTGTCGCCAGTCGCCAGCGGCGCCTGAGCGATGAGGAGCGCAAAGCGCTACTCATCCGCATGGATACCACGTTTAATCATTTGCCGACGCTCATTGAGGCCTCGCAGGCGTGGGTTCTCAATCATGCCCGACCGCTTATCGACAGCGCGGACATTCGCCTGACCGGTCCGGCAAGGCTGTTTGGCACCGTTCAGGAAGGTGCGCTAAAGATGCTTGAAACGCTACGCTGTCCGGTTGCCGGTTATGAATTTGAGGAGTTCATCCACGGGATCTATAACGCCTTCGACGAGCGCTCTACCCTGATCATGCTCGATCCGTTTCCCGATGAGCGTCAGGATCGCCTGGCGGAAATACTTGGCGGCTGGACTCAGCATATTTATCGCATTGGTCCACAAGTCGAAAATAACGGCAAAAATATGCCCTTCGCATTTATTAACGATCCCGACTTTGCGGTCTTTGAATATATCATTCCGTTACAAATGGTTTGTGCCCGACTGCCACCAGTGAAGGGCATCGATCCCGCGATACCGAAGGATCCGCAGTTCCACCAAAAAATGAAAAGTAAACAACCCAATTAATTGACGCATAGTAAAAGTTATCCGCTATTCAGCGGAGGACCCGTTACATCTCAAGGAGACCAATATGTCTATAGCTCATAAAAACGCACATACTATTATTCGCGATATTTTATCTAAGCAGCACATTGAGCGCGTATGGTTTGTTGGCTGCGGTGGTTCATTAACCGGTTTCTGGCCGGGGAAATATTTTCTCGATTGTGAAGCTAAAAAGCTGGCCGTCGGCTATGTTACCAGTAATGAATTTGTCCACGCGACGCCGAACGCGTTAGGTAAAAACAGCGTAGTGATCCTCGCCTCGCAGCAGGGCAACACCGCTGAAACGGTGGAAGCCGCCCGCATCGCGCGTCAGAAAGGCGCCGCCACTATTGGACTGGTATATACCCCCGGCACGCCGCTGTGCGAACACAGCGATTACACTATTGAATACTGCTGGGCGCGCTATCCCGAAACCGTCGATCCGACGCAGCAAAAAGCGGCATACAGCCTGTGGCTGGCGCTGGAAGTGCTTGCGCAAACTGAGGGATACGCCCATTACGATGAGATGGTCAGCGCCTTTGCCAGTTTTGAATCCGTGGTACGCGGCGCTCAGCAGCAGGTTCAGGCGGATGCGCGCCATTTTGCCGAAGCCTGGAAGAGCGAAAAGGTCATCTACATGATGGGCAGCGGCCCCTCATTCGGCGCCGCGCATCAGGAATCCATCTGTATTCTGCTGGAGATGCAGTGGATTAACTCCGCGAGCATCCATAGCGGCGAGTATTTCCACGGTCCCTTTGAGATTACCGAAGCGGGAACGCCGTTTATTTTATTAAAAAGCAGCGGCCGCACACGCCCGCTGGATGACCGCGCGATCCGCTTTATCGAACGTTACCAGGGAAAACTGCAGATTATTGACGTGGAAAAGGTGGGAATCGACACACTGCACGCCAGCGTGCGCGAATATTTCTGCGGCCTGCTGCACAACTGCGTACTGGATGTTTACAACCTGGCGCTGGCCACCGCCCGCAACCACCCGCTGACCACCCGCCGCTATATGTGGAAAGTCGAATATTGATTCGCTAACCGCCTGCCAGCCCCGGCGTAATTCTCCGGGGCTGCGTTGAGAATTACCAGCTAAAATCTTCAATACGTAATTCAAAAATATCGTGAATATAGCCAATTTCCGCTACCGGTAGCGCCACGTTATAGAGTATTTTCAGGCGCTGGAACGAGTGATTCACCATGGCAATAAATTCGCCATGCTGGCGGGTAAATTGCTCAAGATCTTTATAATGGCTAATTTCATTACGCATTACCAGACGCTCAATCATACAGCTGAGATGCACATATAAACTGATAATTAAGTTATTATTAAAATGAAAACCAAGCGTATTTTGCCACTCAGCGATAATGGTTTCGATATGGCCCATGGTTTTTCCGGCATTCAGTATCGTCAGAGAGTTGACAACGTTATGCAGCGAAAACTCACGAACCATATTTTTATTAATCAGCGCAATTTGCTTTTCATTAAGATAGCCGCTTAAGAGCTGACTCAGATGTCGATGTCCCTGCTCGCCAAGTAGTTCCTCAATGCCAACCCAGGGCACTCCGGCCAGCTGCGGGTCGTGGGTACCCACGACCGCAATAACTTCATACTGGTGGAGCAACGATACCGCCGTACGACTGTTTTTTAAGCGCGTATACTCGCAGGCGATGATGTTAATATCAAAATCGTTGAGCAGGCTCTTCTCCATCAGATTTTTAAATTTAAATGCGGTACCGATACCTGTAATACAGGTCACCAACAGCGCACGCTCTTTTTTTTCTGCGGGCCAGAACACATCCCAACGCGACTGATTAAGCGGCACGATCTCTTCGGCGATTTGTTCGATGTTTTTTCCCAGCGCGATCTCGCTGGCAACGTTCAGCGCCATGCGGGTCGTGACGTTATCCACCACCACCAGCGGGCCGTGAATCACCGACAAAAGCGCATCGGCAATCTCCTTGGTGTAGCCCATATCAATAAGCACCATCACACCCGCACGCGTGTCCGTATGCTGGAGATAATCAACCACGGCGCGACTGACATCGTTAAACGCCACCTCCATCGGCATATCCATGGCCTGGTAGATCTTCTCGCCAATCAGGCGGTTGGCAACGCCGGCAATGCTGCTGGCGGTCGAATAACCGTGGGCGATTATCAGCGCTTTCACTTTTCCGCCGCTGGTCGCATCAATCGCATTGCTGACGATAGCGGCAACCGCCAGGCGGTCAAGCGTATCGATGAGCAGATCGTATTTATTATTGACGACATCCAGTAGTTTCTCTGCGATACGCTGCGCCAGCCCCGCCGAGGAGTCCAGCCAGCGCTGCATCACCAGACGCACGGGCTCAGCAACGCTACGCGGCGCCAGAGGGAGGCTGGTGAGGTAGCGGCCGGTAAGATAAGCGAATTCGACATTTAGCTGAAGGTCATAATTGACAGCGATTGCTTTGCCCACATCTTCAATAAAGCGCAGCCGTTTGTCCTGCAGAGAGACCGTACTCTCCTGATTCATCAGCGCATCAAGATAGAGCGTCACGTTCTGATAAATAAGCTTTTCAAAGGTCCGCACGCTAATATTATCCTGAGCCAACTCCTCGCACAGGCTACAAATATTTTCCGTTAGCCGTTGGTATTCATGGTGACGACCAGAAAAAAGAGGCTGCGCGTCGCCATCGCGGTAAATCATAACCCGCTCGCTATTTTGCTGAAGGGAAAAAGGCGCATCCGCCAGTAATCGGTCGGGCAGCAAACCCGCTTTTATGTGTAAAAGACCGCTATCACGTTCGCCAAATGTCCAGGCGCTGGCGCAAATATTGCGAATCAAATTTTCCAGCCCACCGACATTTCCTTCAAGCGTTTCACGCATGAGCTGGCTGACGATTTCGCCATCCAGCGCCAGATCGTGGTTCAAACGCTGGGCTTCACGGCGGAAAAAGTGGTGGATAAACGCCAGCCGCTCGAATTGGCCGCGTTCAGCGATCGGCAGAATTTTTACAATGACCGGAATACGGCGAATAAAGGTCGCCAGGAAGTGTTTTTCCAGATCCTCGGTTGAAGCAAAAATTAGCCGCACCGTGGCGCTGCGCTCATCGGTGCTCTCCCCCAGCCGGCGCCAGCTACCGTTATCCATAAAATGAAACAGCTTTTCCTGACCTTCGGGCGGCAGCCGATGAACCTCATCGATAAACAACACCCCACCGTTGCTGGTCTCGATAAGACCAGGAACGGCTTTATCGGCGCCGGTAAAGGCCCCCTTCGCATGACCAAATAACTTCGAGGTCAGTAGTTCTGGATTATTCGCGTACTCGGCGCAGTTAAATACGGTAAAAGGCGCATCGGCAGGTAAAATGCCTTCATCTATTGCGTAGTGCCAGAGCTGGCGAGCTAGAAAACTTTTCCCGGTGCCAGTAGGGCCCCGCAGCAGCAGCGGCAGACCTGCGCCAGGGTAGCTGATGGCAGCCTTGCACTGGCGCAATGCTTCCTGCAGGCTGCCCTGCGCGCCAATCAGCTGCGCCAGACTATCCTGACGCTCCGCGCACAGCGCCTGAATGGAGGCGTATTCGCCGTGCCGAACCGCCAGGCGGTGATGATCGCGCAGAACGGTAACGGGTAAAAACAGCACCGGGCGACCATTCACTTTGACCACCCGCTGCTCGCGATGGAGATTATTCAGATGATGGCTGATGATGCTGCGTTTTTGCTTCAAGCTATCGGCAATGGCCATAGCGTTAAACTCGCCCAGCGCTTCCGCCGTCAGCGCTCGCCCGGCGATCCGTTGTTCTAGCTGGCGAAAAATCGACTCCTTGTTCATCTCGCTCCCCTGTCAAAAGCGTAAAATTCGCTTATACGACAATTCGCGCAGGACGTCGCTGCCGTCAGCCACACTTCTTTAAAAGCGCTTAATTTTTCATGGCTTAACGTTCCCCGCGTGCCAGATGCGCTCGGCATAGCGGCCAATCACCGCCAGCGAGACGGCAAGGATCAGGAAAAACAGCACCTTGTGCATCCCGTTCCAGAAAAACTCAAAGAAGCGGGTATAGAGATTGATCGCCAGGAAGGTTAACCCAAAGCCGCGCAGCATGGCGTCATCGGTTTTCAGGCTGATAAAAATGCAGACGCCGGCCGCCGCGGCAAACAGCAGCCCCCACGGCAGGAGTCGCGCCTGGCTTACGTTGTACCAGCTGTCAGCGTCGTAATTGCCGAAAATCGACAGGATCCACAGCGCAATAAACAGGTACGTGAGGCCCATCGCCTTGCTGACGGTAAACAGCTGACGCTGGCGAAGCAAGGACTGCGCGCCGTAGCAGAGCGCCAGCAGCGCGCCGCCGAACAGGACGAAGCGAATCGGGTAGTTCATGCCCAGCCAGTAGGCGCCCCACCCCGAGACATAGCCGGTTTCTGCGCCAAACCAGTTGCCCAGCGCCAGCAGAAAAAAAAGCCACACCAGCCCGGAGCGGGCTACATAGCCGATAGCGCCGTAAATCATGCATCCGGCCAGAAACAGCGGCGCGATATGGCCGCTGCCGTTATCCAGCCGTTCACCCAACTGCCATAGCGCCAACGCGGTAAAGACGACGCCCAGAAACAAAATCGCCTCGGTGCTGTAGTGCCACTGCGTCTCCCGCTGCTGGCGGCGAAAACCCCAGCCGTAGCAGGCGACTGCCAGCAGTGCAGGCAGCAGGATCCGCGTCAGCGCCGAGTGGCTGAACAGGCTCAGCAGCCACGCCACCAGTTCGCTGTCGGCAAACAGACTGCCCAGAGCAATCAGCACGCAGGCCAGCGCGGTCCAGAAGGCATAGCGGCTCAGGCGCCGCCAGTCGAAGGGGGAGACGCGCAGCGTGTGCGCCAGCCGCTGACTGTCCGCCGGGGTTAACTCCCCGCTGGCCTGCCAGGCATTCAGCGCGCGCTGAATAATGCGCTGCTCTTTTCGGGTTACGTTCATAGGCATTCCTTGAGACTGATGACAAACCTGTTTTCGCTAATATGCTCGCCTTTTTGCCGGGTGGCGGCGTACGCCTTACCCGGCCTACAAACCCAAATCACCGCGGGTCCTGGGGCTGCTGAAACTGCCGGTGCTGGCGGCCTCAACATCGCTGAGACGTTCCCGGCAGGCCGGGGCAGCCCGCATGGATGCGGGCTGAGGGCCGTGTTTTGCATGGACGCTGCCTCGGCCCGACCCGAAGCCTGCAGGGATAAGTCGAAGGCACCACGAAGTGGCGATGTTGCTGGCCGGAGCCCGGGGGTACAGGGGGCGGCGGCGACTGGCCGCCCCCTGTGCGCTCCCTGCGTCATGAGAGATATAACGCAGAAGACTAACCGGGAGCGCAATGTGCGCTGAAGTCGCAGATAACATAAAAGACTTCCCTGCAGTGCTTTCCCTCACCCTGCCCCTCTCCCGGAGGGAGAGGGAACCGTCCAGCAGCCCGGCCGGGCAATACCCGAAGATGGCACATTCTCAACCATCTGAGTCCTTGTCATGAATGTTGGTCCAGCCACGTCAGCGCCTGCTCGCCCGCCTCGTCCATCGGCAGGTAGACCAGCAGACGCGAACCATTGCGCGGCGCCGAATACCAGTACATCTGCTGCAGGCTGAATCGCCCGAGCTGCGGGTGGTTAAAATGTTTAATCTGGTTTTCCACGCCGCGCACCTCGTAGCGCTGATGCCACAGCGCTTCAAACTCCGACGAGGCGGCGAAAAAGCGCGCCAGTTTGTTTTCCCATGCCGGATCGCCACGGTGCTCGGCCATCGCGGCGCGGAAATAGGAGACAAAAGTCGGCAGCACATCGCGATTTTCAATCCGGCTGCGCCAGGTCTCATGGGTCAGATACAGATAAATGCAGTTGCGATCTTCTTCCGCAAGGGTGGCGAAATCGACACCCATCAGGCGGCAGAAGCTGTCGTTCCAGGCCACAATATCAAAGTTCGGTTTTTGAATGCTGGCCGGCTGCGGCATCAGGCTGTCCAGCATGCGGCGGGTGCCGGGGCTGATGCCTTCGCACGCCGTCACCTGGGTGGCTTCCGGCGGGGTCAGCCCGGCGAGCACGAACAGATGCCGGGTCTCCAGCGGACTGCACTGCAGGGCATTCGCCACCCCCACCAGCACTGCCTCCGACGGATTCACCTCCCGCCCCTGCTCCAGCCAGGTGTACCAGGTAACGCCGACGTCGGCGAGCATCGCCACCTCTTCCCGGCGCAGACCCGGCGTGCGTCGGCGGCCCACCCGGGGTAACCCCAGGCGCTGCGGATCGAGGCTTTCACGGCGGGCGCGCAGAAACGCCCCCAGCTGTTTGCGCCGATCGTCCGGCACGGCGAACGTCGACTCCCGTTGCGGCATCGTGGTCATCACCCCTCCAGCATGGTAGTTCCAGTACCAGTATAGACAGGAACTGGTACCCGTTTAATTTATCGGTAATGCTACGTCGGTCTGCTGAATGACGCAATGGAGATTCCCATGAAAACGTCTGCTGTTTCACCCGGCCGCGCCGGTCTGTTGCTGCTGCTGGGCGGCCAGATGCTGCCGCTTATTGATACCTCGATCACCAATGTGGCGCTGGACGCCATCACCCATACCCTGGCGGCCAGCGCCACGCAGCTGGAACTTATCGTCGCGCTCTACGGTGTCGCCTTTGCCGTCTGCCTGGCGATGGGCAGTAAGCTTGGCGATAACTATGGCCGCCGGCGCCTGTTTATGTGGGGCGTCGCGCTCTTTGGCATTGCTTCCCTGCTGTGCGGCATAGCAAACAGCATCAGCGCCCTGCTGGCCGCCCGCACTCTGCAGGGCGCCGGGGCGGCGCTGATTGTGCCGCAGATCCTCGCCACCCTGCACGTCACCCTCAAAGGCCCGGCCCACGCCCGGGCTATCAGCCTGTACGGCGGGATCGGCGGGATCGCCTTTATTGTCGGACAGATGGGCGGCGGCTGGCTGGTATCGGCGGACATCGCCGGACTGGGCTGGCGCAACGCCTTTTTTATCAATGTGCCGATCTGCCTGCTGGTGCTGGCCCTGAGCCGCCGCTATGTGCCGGAAACCCGTCGTGAGACGCCGTCGCGGATTGACTGGCAGGGCACGCTGTACCTCGCCCTCATCCTCTGCTGCCTGCTGTTCCCGATGGCCCTCGGTCCGGAGCTGCGCTGGCCGCTGTGGCTGCAGCTGATGCTGGTGGCGGTCCTGCCGCTGCTGTTCGCCATGCGTCAGAGCGCCCTGCGCCAGCAGCAGCGTGGCGATCATCCCCTGCTGCCGCCGCGTCTGCTGCAGTTGACCAGCATCCGCTTCGGGATGGCCATCGCCCTGCTGTTTTTCAGCGCCTGGTCCGGCTTTATGTTCTGCATGGCGCTGACCATGCAGGAGGGGCTGGGGATGGCGCCGTGGCAGTCCGGCAATAGCTTTATCGCCCTCGGCGTGGCCTATTTTATTTCGGCGCTGTATGCCCCGCGGCTTATCGCCCGCTACAGCATGGGGCGGATCCTGCTGACCGGTCTGGCGGTGCAGATCGCCGGTCTACTGCTGCTGTGCGCCACCTTCTCCCGCTTCGGGATCGCCACCACCGCCCTGACGCTGGTCCCCGCCACGGCGCTGATCGGCTACGGCCAGGCGCTGATCGTCAACAGCTTTTACCGGATTGGTATGCGCGATATCAGCGCCAGCGACGCCGGGGCCGGGAGCGCCATCCTCAGTACCCTGCAGCAGGCGACTCTCGGCCTTGGGCCGGCTATCCTCGGCTCGCTGTTCCTGGCGCTGGCCCGTCGCGGCGGCGGAAACTATCCGCAGGCGCTGATTGATTTTCTGCTGGTCGAGGTGGCTATGATGCTGTTGCTGGGGGCCATCGCGCTGTGGCTGCGTCATCATCTCAACCGACAGCCGGCGACGGTAGCGTCGTAATACCGGCGGCGGTGATTTGCATAATCGTTATCCAGCGGTCATCATACCCGCTGGATATTCAGGAGACGTTATGCAGGAATTAATATCGCAAATTGCCGCCTTAGGAATCGAAATAACTCCCACCCGCTCGCTGATGATTATCTTCGGCATTATCTTGTTTACCGCCGTCGTCGTGCATCTGATATTGCACAAAGTGGTGCTGCGCGCTTTTGAAAAACGTGCATTGGCCAGCAGCCATCTGTGGCTGCAAATCATCACGCAGAATAAACTCTTTCACCGACTGGCCTTTACCCTGCAGGGGATCATCGTCAACGTGCAGGCGGTGCTGTGGCTGCAAAAAGGCAGCGAGGCCGCGGAAATATTAACCACCGTGGCTCAGCTATGGGTGATGATATATGCCATGCTGTCCTTCTTCTCGCTGCTGGATGTGATCTTAAAGCTGGCGCAGAAATTTCCCGCCGCCTCTCAGCTGCCGCTGAAGGGGATATTCCAGGGAATTAAGCTGGTGACGGCGATTATTATCGGCATCCTGATTATTTCCCTGCTGATAGGCCAGTCGCCAGCGATCCTGATTAGCGGGCTCGGCGCCATGGCCGCGGTGCTCATGCTGGTATTTAAAGATCCGATCCTTGGCCTGGTGGCCGGTATCCAGCTCTCGGCCAACGATATGCTCAAGCTTGGCGACTGGCTGGAGATGCCGAAGTACGGCGCCGACGGCGCGGTGATCGATATCGGCCTCACTACGGTCAAGGTACGTAACTGGGATAATACCATCACCACCATTCCGACCTGGTCGCTGGTCTCCGACTCGTTTAAAAACTGGAGCGGCATGTCGGCCTCCGGCGGCCGCCGCATTAAGCGCAGCCTCAACATCGACACCACCAGCATTCATTTCCTCGATGAACAGGAGCAGCAGCGCTTGATCCGGGCGAAGTTGCTTAAACCCTATATGGATTCGCGCCACGAGGAGATTAGCGCCTGGAACCAGCAGTATGCCGGGGAACAGTCGGTTCTCAATGAGCGGCGAATGACCAATGTCGGCACCTTCCGCGCCTATCTGCAGGAGTATTTACGTCATCATCCGCGCATCCGCCAGGATATGACCCTGATGGTGCGCCAGCTGGCGCCGGATGCCAACGGCTTGCCGATCGAGATCTATTGCTTCACCAACACCGTGGTGTGGGCGGAATATGAGGGGATCCAGGCGGATATTTTCGATCATGTCTTCGCCGTGGTGGAGGAGTTTGGCTTACGCATTCATCAGACGCCCACCGGCAACGACGTTCGCGCGCTGGCGGGCGCCTTCTCCCGCTGACCTCAGGCGCTGGCGCGGGCTATCACGCGCCAGTCCATCATCACCCGCTCAACGGCAGCGTCGGGATCGTCGATGCGTTTCATTAACAGATCCACCGCCGTGCGGCCGATTGCCCGGGAGGGCTGTTCGACGGTGGTCAGCTGCGGGGAGACCACTTCCGCCAGCTCGGTGCCGTCGAAGCCGATCACCGCGATATCCTCCGGCACCCGTAGTCCAGCCTGGTCAATTGCCCGCAGCGCCCCGGCGGCAAGGGAGTCCGAAACGGCAAACACCGCGTCGGGCTTTTCGTCTTGCGACAGCAGCTGCTCCATCGCCCGTTTACCGGCCGCCGCGCTAAGATCCTGCGCGTAGGTCACCTGCTGATACGCCAGGCCGTGCACGTGCAGCACGCTTTTATAGCCGCGCTCGCGCAGGCGGGCGTAGCGATAGCTGAGGTCGTGATTAATGAGCGCGATGCGACGGCGGCCGCCGTCGGCCAGCCGGGACACCGCCCCCTGGGCCGCCTCGACGTCGTTAATCCCGACGCAGGAGATGCTGCCGGTGTCGGCATACTCCGCGCACTGCACCCAGGGTGCATCGCCAATCATGGTGGTCAGTTCCGGCAGGCTGGAGAGCGCGTTCATGGTAATAATGCCGTCGACCATTTTGCCGGAGAGCAGCTGCAGGCCCGAGGTCGAGCGGGCCAGATCCGACCCGGAATTACACAGCAAAATGCGGTAGCCGTTCTTCTCCGCCTCTTCTTCTATCCCTTTCACCACCTCGGCGCAAAAAGGGTTAGCGATATTGGAGACCATCACCAGGATCATATTGCTGCGGGCGGTTCGCAGCTGACGCGCCAGCAGGTTCGGCTGATAGTTGCTCTCTTTGATCGCCTGCAGCACGCGCTCACGGTTTTTGGCTTTTACCGTATCGCTGTTGTTCAGCACCCGCGACACCGTGGCCACCGAGACGCCGGCCAGACGAGCAATTTTCTGAATAGACATAAACCCTGCACTTCCTGCGATAGAGGTGGATCCTGCAGGCTATCATAAATGAGCTCTGGTTGGCCTGCCAGCCTGGCGCGAAAGCGTGGCTCAGTGAGACGGCGTCTCGGGACACTATTAATAATCAGGGCTTCTCTCCCGCCCCGATAACGCGCATCCTTTTGCCGTTTCATATTCTCATTAGCGCAGGAGGCGCAACAGACCGCCTGCGCCCCATTTGTTCTTTTATGATTAAGGATGATATCCCCATGAGGCTCTCCACCGCGATTCTCGCCCTCAGCTGTGCCCTGGCAACGATCACCGGCTGCACCTCGTCAAAATCGTCACCGGAACGCCACGCCTACGCGTTCGTCGCCCACCGCTCCGATTTTGTCGGCGGCAACTTCACCGTCAACCGTCAGGAAAATTACCGTTTAAACCTGCCGACCTTCACGGCGATGTACGCCCGCGGCCAGCAGGATAAAGCCGCTGGCATGAGCGAAAGCGACGCCAGCCGCACCGCGGAGGCCATCAAACAGCAGGCGGCGCAGGGCACCCGCACCGAGCACGCCTTTACCGGCAACGCCAGCGACAAATGGGATAATGCAATGGAAAATAAAGATGCCGTCCTGTTCGGCAACGAACTCTCCGGTGCCTATCTCGACGGCTATCTTGGGGTGAAATAATCCTTCGCTCCCCCGCCCTCAGCGTTCGACGCTCACCCAGCGCTGCTGCTGATGGCTTTTGACGATCGCCTCGATGATGTACATCACATCGGCGCCGTCGTCGAAAGCGGCGAAGCGTCGGGCCCCGGCCTCCGGCATCTTCCCGGCGCGCACCGCCTGATAAAAATGCCCCATCATATTCTTAAAGGCGTCCGGCCAGCCCTCAATATGGCCGCCGGGGTAATGGGCGCTGTCAGCGATCTCCGGCCACAGCAGGCTGGGGTCGTCGCTGAGCCGCCGATCCGGCTGCTCGCGGTGGCCGATCCACAGCCGCTGGGGCACTTCCTGATCCCAGGCCAGAGAACAGCGGCTGCCGTTAACCTCCACCGCCAGACGGTTTTTCCGCCCGGCGCTCACCTGAGAGACCATAAAGCTGCCTTTGCTGCCATCGTCAAAACGCAACAGCACCGAGCCAAAGTCCTCGGTATCGACAGGCCGGGTTTCATATCCCTGCGCCTCGTGAACGGCGCTGAAGGTCGCTTTGCCATTGACCGGCGCTTTACGCGTCGGCCAGACGATAGACAGATCCGCCATCACCTCGACAATCCGCCGACCGGTCATAAACTGCACGGTATCGCACCAGTGGGAGCCGATGTCAGCCACCGTCCGCGATGCGCCGCCCTGCGCCGAATCAACCCGCCAGTTGTAATCGGTCTCCAGCAGCATCCAGTCCTGTAAATAGCTGCCGTGCGCCGCGAAAATCCTGCCGACCTCGCCATGGCGGATCATCGCCGCCGCCTGCTGGACCATGGCGAACTGGCGATAGACGAAGCTGACGCCATGCACCACGCCGGCCCGGGCGGCAAGCGTCACCAGCTCCCGCGCCTCCTCCGCCGTCATACACAGCGGTTTTTCGGAGAAGACGTGCAGCCCGGCGGCGAGGATCTGCCGGTTAATCTGGGCATGCAGATGGTTCGGCGTACAGTTATGCACCACCTGTAGCCCCGGATGGGTCAGCAGCGCTTCCACGCTGTCGTAGGCATGGGCAATATTCAACGCTTGCGCCTTGCGCTGCGCCGCCTCAAGGCTGCTGTCGCACAGCGCCACCACCTCGATATCCCCCAGCCGCCGCAGCGCCTCCAGATGCGCCGGGCCAATAAACCCAGCCCCAATAATCGCAACCTGAATCATGTTATTCCCTCCCACCGGCGGCAAAGTCATCGAAGGCCCGTCCGGCAACGGGAATGATATGGCGACGAATAAACTCGCTGCCCTCGCGCGCGCCGGTCTCGGCATCCTTCAGGCAGCACTCCCACTCCAGCACCGCCCAGCCGTCAAAATCATATTCGGTCAGCTTACTGAACACCCCTTTGAAGTCGATCTGCCCGTCGCCGGGAGAGCGGAAACGGCCAGCCCGCTGCTGCCAGGGCTGATAGCCGCCGTAGACGCCATTGCGCCCGTTGCGGCGAAATTCGGCGTCCTTGACGTGAAACGCTTTAATACGCGCATGATAGATATCGATATAGGTCAGGTAATCCATTTGCTGCAGATGCAGGTGGCTCGGGTCATAGAGCATATTGCAGCGCGGATGGTTATCCACCCGCGCGAGAAAACGCTCAAAGGTCACGCCATCGTGCAGGTCTTCGCCGGGGTGGATCTCGTAGCAGACATCGACCCCCTGCTCGTCGAAGAGGTCCAGCAGCGGCCGCCAGCGCCGGGCCAGCTCGGCAAAGGCCTCATCCAGAAGCGACTGATTATGCGGCGGCCACGGATAAAAAAAGGGCCATGCCAGCGCCCCGGAAAAGGTTGCATGCGCCTGCAGCCCCAGGCGGCCGGAGGCCACCGCCGCCTGGCGCACTTTCTCCACCGCCCAGCGCTGGCGCGCCTGCGGATCGCCGTGCAGCGCCGCCGGGGCGAAGGCGTCAAACGCCGCGTCATACGCCGGATGCACCGCCACCAGCTGCCCTTCAAGATGAGTGGACAGCTCGCTGATGACCAGCCCATGCTCCGCCAGGGTGCCGCGGACCTCGTCGCAGTAGGTCTGGCTCGCCGCCGCCCGCTCGACATCGAAAATCGCCGGGTGGTTGCAGGGGATCTGCAATGCCTTGTACCCCAGGCCGGCGGCCCACTGCGCCATCCCCGCCAGGGTGTTGAACGGCGCCTGCGGGCCGATAAACTGCGCCAGAAAAATGCCCGGTCCCTTGATCGTTTTCATACCCCCTCCTGTAAAATTAGTGCGGCTCTTTCTCGTTGTACTGGAAAGAGAAAAGGAAAATCAGCGCGATAACCGCGGCGGCCACCGCCGGGATCCACCAGAAGGTCACCCAGGCCTGCGGCACGCTCTGGCCGGCCACCAGATGGTTATACAGCGCGCCGGAGATCTGCGAGCCCAGCAGCATGCCGATCCCGTAGGTGAACATCACAATCATGCTCTGCGCCTGGCCTTTGACCTTCTCGCCCGCCACGCGGTCGGTGTAGATAAAGCCGACGACAAAGAAAAAGTCATAGCACACGCCGTGCAGCAAAATACCCAGATAGAGCAGGAAGCGCCCCTCTTCGCTGACCCCGAGGGCGAAAAAGGCATAGCGAACAAACCACGCCGCCATGCCGATAAGCAGCATGTATTTCACCCCGAGGCGACGGAACAGCAGCGGGATCACCAGCATAAAGACGATCTCTGACATCTGGCCGAAGGACATCGCGGTGCTGACATCCTTAACGCCGGCATCCGCCAGATACGACGCGGTATAGGCGTAATAGGTGCCTAACGGCACGGAAATTAAGGTGGCGCAGAGGGAGAAAATCAGGAAATGGCGGGTTTTCAGCAGCGCGAAGGCGTCCGCGCACAGCAGATCGCGAAACTGAACCGGCATGCCTTTGGCCGGCGCCGGGGTGTGGGGCAGCGTCAGGCTGTAGATCGCCAGCGCCACCGAACAGAGCGCCGCCACGGTGAAGATGCCGGTGGTGTCAGAGATGCCGGTCACCCCGATGCAGATCCCGGCGATAATCCAGCCGATGGTGCCGAACACGCGGACCACCGGAAAGGTTTTATCGACGTTAGCCAAGCTGTGGAAGGCGATATTGTTGGTCAGCGCCAGGGTCGGCATATAGCACAGCGTATAGCCGAACAGCAGGCCAATCAGCAGCGCGCCGTTCTGCGCCACCAGCGCCTGGGGGACAAACCACAGGATCGCCGCCCCGGCCAGGTGCATCACCGCCATCACCTTCTGCGAGGCGAAAAAGCGATCCACCAGCATCCCCAGCACAAAGGGGGACAGGATGGAGGCGATCGGCCCGGCGGAGAACGCATCGCCGATCAGCAATGACATCTCATAGCGGGTCATCACCAGCCCCAGGGTCACCGACCAGCTGCCCCAGATAAAGAACTGCATAAACATCATTAACGACAGCCGCGGCACCAGAAAACGGTGGCTCACGCGGACACTTTCCCGACCTTCTGTTGTTGTGACCATGTTGCTCGCCCTCAGAAAAGTAATCGATTACAAAATCGCTCCAAACAAAAGTAATCGATTACAAAAAGAAGATCGCCAGGCAAATGCCCCACCTGCGAAGAGGATCACAATAAAAAGCCAGGCAGCCCCGCCGGACGGCGGGGCATCTCGCTTACGCCGGGCGGCGCAGCAGTTTGAAGGCGATAAACAGGAACAGGATCCACACCGGCAGCAGGATCGCCGACAGGCGCATCCCGTCGATAGTGCACATCAGCGCCAGAATCAGCCCAAGGAAAGCAATGCAGAAGTAGTTGCTGGCGGGCGCCAGCAGCGCTTTAAACTTCGATTCACGCCCTTTGCGGCGCTGGGCGGCGCGGAACTTCAGGTGCGCCATACAGATCATGATCCAGTTCAGCAGCAGCGTCGCCACCACCAGGGCCATCAGCAGTCCCAGCGCTTCATGCGGCAGTAAGTAGTTCAGCACCACCACCAGCGAGGTGATAATCCCCGAGAGCAGCAGAGAGTTCACCGGCACGCCGCGCTTGCTGACGCGGGCGAGGAACGTCGGCGCATTGCCCTGCACCGACAGGCCAAACAGCATCCGGCTGTTGGAGTACACGCCGCTGTTATACACCGACAGCGAAGCCACCAGAATGACGAAGTTCAGCGCGGAGGCCACCAGGTTGCTGTCGAGATGATGGAAAATCATCACGAACGGGCTACTGTCGGATTTGACCTCCACCCACGGGTAGAGCGCCAGCAGCACCACCAGCGAACCGATATAGAACAGCAGGATACGATAAACCACCTGGTTGACCGCTTTTGGAATGCTCTTTTCCGGGTTTTGCGCTTCAGCGGCGGTGATGCCGATAAGCTCCAGCCCGCCGAAGGAGAACATGATCACCGCCAGCGACAGGATAAGACCGTGCCAGCCGGTGGCGAGGAAGCCGCCGTGTTTCCACAGGTTGTCGAACCCGGCTTTGCTGCCGCCGTGGCCGCCAAACAGCATCCACAGGCCAAAGGCAATCATGCCGATAATCGCCAGCACTTTTATCAGCGCAAACCAGAACTCCGCTTCGCCATACAGGCGCACGTTGACGAGATTGACGGCGTTAATAATAAGGAAGAAGGCCGCCGCCCAGATCCAGGTCGGGACGTCGGGCAGCCAGTACTGCATGTAGATCCCGGCGGCGGTCAGCTCCGCCATTCCCACCAGCACGAACATCACCCAGTAGTTCCAGCCGGAAAGGAAGCCGGCGAACGGGCCCCAGTATTTGTAGGCAAAGTGGGCAAAGGAGCCGGATACCGGCTCTTCCACCACCATTTCGCCCAGCTGGCGCATGATCAGAAAAGCGACAATCCCGGCAACGGCGTAACCCAGTAATACCGCCGGACCGGCCATCTGGATAGCGGGACCAATGCCGAGAAACAGCCCGGTGCCAATCGCGCCGCCAAGGGCGATAAGTTGAATGTGTCGGTTCTGTAAACCGCGATGAAGCGTCGGGCCGCTCTCTTCTACGGCATCCGACGACGTTGACGCGTCTTTCACGTCGTTCCCCTGTGTGTTTTTGCGAAGGGGCACCTTTTATCACTAAGGGGGGATTGTCGCAAGTTGCGAGGGGTTATGGCGGCGGCGACATTAACCTTCGCTTGCACGGACTCAGGCCGTGCAAGGCGCCGTCGTCGCCTGGCACATTCGCGGCTGTCCATCCGCTGTCCTTGCCCGGAGGCGCTGCGCTTACCGGGCCTACGCAGACGCCTGAAGCCCGGTTAAGGCTACCTCCACCGACAAAACTTAATAGCGCACCATCACCGACTTCAGCTCCGTGTAGTCATCGATAAACGCGCTGCCGAATTCGCGCCCGATGCCCGAGCCCTTCATGCCGCCGAACGGTACCGCCGGGTCGAGGAAGGTATGCATATTGACCCACACGATGCCGGCCTCAATCGCCTCCGAGTAGCGCAGCGCCAGGCGAATATTATCCGACCAGACGCTGGCCGCCAGGCCATACGGCGAGGCATTGATCCGCGCCAGCGCCTCGTCTTCACTGTGATAACCGATAAAACTGCACACCGGGCCGAAGGTCTCCTCGCGCATCAGGGTGCTCTCTTCGCTGCGCACTTTGACCGCCGTCGGCTGCAGGAAATAGCCCTCCCCCGGCAGGGCTTCGCCGCCGCAGACGATGGTATCGCCCTCGTCGCGCGCGGTCTGAATGAGCCGCAACACTTTGTCATACTGCTGGCGGTTGGCCAGCGGCCCCATCAGCGTGCGCTCATCCAGCGGCGATCCCGGCGCGAAGGCGCTGAGCTTATCTTTCAGCAGCGCCAGCACCGCATCCAGTTTACCCTGCGGCAGATAAAAGCGCTCCGCGGCGGCGCAAATCTGCCCCTGATTCAGGTAGCCGGCTTCCAGAATGCCGTTGACCATCGCCTCCGGCGTCAGATCATCCAGGAACAGCGCGGCGTTTTTGCCCCCCAGCTCAAGGGTCACCCGTTTACCTGACGCACTGGCCGACTGCTGGACTTTCTCGCCAGTGGCCACCGAGCCGGTGAAGCTCACCTTGGCGCAGGCCGGGTGGGTAATCAGCCGCTGAGCAATCTCGCCGCCGGCGCCGTTGACCACGTTAATCACCCCGTCCGGAATACCCACCGCTTTTGCCAGCTCCGCCACGCGCAGCAGCGTCAGCGGCGTATACTCGCTCGGCTTGAGAACAATGGTGCAGCCGCAGACCAGGGCCGCCGCCAGCTTCCAGACGGCAATCATGATGGAGAAGTTCCACGGCACGATGCCAACCACTACCCCCAGCGGCTGACGGCGAGTGAAGGCGGTATATTTCTCCCCGGCCATCGACGGCAGCGACACATTCAGGGTTTCGCCGGTGACTTTCCCCGCCCAGCCGGCGAAGTAGCGCAGGAAAGCGACCGATTGATCCAGCTCGAGCATGCGCGCCAGCGTGATGGTCTTGCCGGAGCAGAGACTTTCCAGCTGCGCCAGCGCTTCGCGATGCTCAGCCAGGGCATCCGCCAGCTTCAGCAGCAAGGTTCCGCGCGCCAGCGTCGGCATTTCGCGCCACTGATTAAACGCCTGGCGGGCACTCTCTACCGCGCGATCCGCCTGGTCGCTATCCGCCGCGGTGACCTCGGCGATCGCCCGCCCGGTGGCCGGGTTGATCACCGCAAACGGCGCGCCGCGGCCCGCCTCTCGCTCACCGGCGATAAACTGCCCGTGCGGCTGGCGTAAAAAGGCGGTCACTTCCGCCAGTAAGGTTATCTCGCTCATCGTCAGTACCCGTTTTTTCAGCAACGTTGGCCCATCACAGCACGGCTTCCCGCCGCCGCCTATCGTTCTAAAGAACGTCATTCTTACGGACGATATTCAACGCCCGCGCGGCGTGCTGTGATGAGGCACTTGAGCGAGGCAAGACCACAGGGTAACGCGATGAACATCAAAATCGATGCGCTGAACTACTACGGCGCGACGAAGAAATACCACCTCCATTTTCCGGCGCTGCGGGAAGATATTGAAGCCGACGTGGTGATTATCGGCGGCGGCTTCTCCGGTATTAACACCGCCCTTGAGCTGGCGGAACAGGGCATCACCAACGTGGTGGTGCTGGAAGCGCGCCATCTCGGCTATGGCGGCACCGGGCGCAATGGCGGCCAGGTGATGGCCGGTATCGGTCACGACATCGAAGCGGTGAAAAAGCACGTCGGCAAAGAGGGGCTGGAAACGCTGTTTAAAATAGCCAACCTTGGCGCGGGCATCATTCGCGAACGCATCCGCAAATATAATATCGACGCCGATTTCGTCCCCGGCTATGGCTATCTCGCTTATAACCAGCGGCAACTGAAAACGCTGCGCCAGTGGGAGAAGGAGTTTAAGGCTGCCACCCCGGATGAAGAGATCGAGCTGTATACCGGGAAAGAGGTGCAGCAGGTGGTGGGCTCCGAGGTCTACTGCGGCGCGCTGAAACATATGGGCGGCGGCCAGATCCATTCGCTCAATATGCTCCTCGGCTCGGCGCAGGCCGCCCATTCGCTGGGAGTGAAGATCTTCGAATCCTCGCCGGTGGTGGAGGTGAATTACGGCAAACAGGTGCGGGTACGTACCGCGATGGGCAGCGTCAAAGCCGCCAAACTGCTGTGGGCCTGCGACAGCTTCCTCAACAATATGGAGCCGGAGATCTACAACAAAACGCTGGTCACCTACTCCTATCAGGTATCGACCGAGCCGCTCTCCGATGAACTGATCGAGCGCATCAGCCCGCTGCGCGGCGCCTTCAGCGATATTCGCCCGGTGATTAACTACTACCGCGTCACCCGGGAAAACCGCCTGCTGTTCGGCAGCGCCACCCGCTTTGTGGAGTATACGCCGAACGATTTCGCCGCCTGGAACCGCACCCTGCTGGCGGAGGTCTTCCCCTATTTGAAGGATGTGAAGATCGATTTCGCCTGGGGCGGGCCAATGGCCTGTAGCGCCAACCTGTTTCCACAGATCGGCACGCTACGCGATCACAACAACGTCTTTTACGTCCAGGGGTACTCCGGCTTCGGCGTCACCCCATCGCACATCGTGTGCAAAATCCTCGCCGAAGGGATCAACGGCGGTTCAGACCGCTATCGTCTGCTGAGCAGCATCCCCCACGCGACCATCCACGGCCGTGACAGCCTGCGCCTGCTGCTGGTCACCGCCGGAAAATTGATGCATCAAACCGCCGGTTTCTGGAAAGGCCGGAGTTAACCAGGAGAACGCTATGCACGCTTTTAAACTTAAACACCCGGTGCCCGACCTGCAGCCAATCGGCAGCGTCAGCCTGCTCGGCGCGACGCCGACCGCCGGCGACCCGCAGGTGGCCGGGGCGATGATCTACGGCGAGCCGCAGGATGCCTTTACCTGCGGACTGTTTTCGTCCACTGAGGGGAGCTTTACCATGACCTATCCGTTTACCGAACACGCCACCGTGCTGGAAGGCGAAGTAGAGCTGACCGTCGCCGGCGGTGAACCGCAGCGCTTTGCGCCAGGCGATAGCTGGTTTGTTAAACAGGGCACCGAAGTGGAGTGGAAAATCCTGACGCCGCGCTTTGTGAAGCACTACCTGGCGAACGTCGAGACGCGCTAACGCGCTGATACTGCCCGGCGGCGCAGGGGGGGGACCCGGAGGCGACGCATTGCGCCTTCTCCGGGCTACCAAATCGCACAGCGCTGTAGCCCCGGTAAGCGGCAGCGCCACCGGGAGTTTTGAGGCCGCCAACACCGGCAGTTTCAGTCAGCATGGTGAATAAATTAAAGGCAGGCCGCGCGGATCGTAGGCCGGGTAAGGCGCAGCCGCCACCCGGCAGAAACAGGCGCAACGTGGCAAGACGGATGGCCCCGGTTTTCGGGGTCATCTTGTTTATCCACCCTCACATTCATGGACTGCGTCACAGAATCATGCGCCACCCTCCACCTTCCGGACGATATTCGTTGAGCAGGATGCCCGCCTAAATTATGACTATCCGGGAGTGGCGCTGGCTATTCCCTGCCCTACCCCATTATTGTGCAGAGGTTGACTATGTTTAGTAACAGACTTGCCAGCCATCTTGAGCGCGGCGTCGTCGGCTTCCCGACCACCCTCGCCAGCTCCGTCGGGCTGATTATGGCCAGCCCGGTGATCCTGACGGTGACCAGCGGCTTCGGCATGGGCGGCGATACCTTCGCGCTGGCGGTGCTGCTGGCCTTTATTATGATGCAGGCGCAGGTCACCACCTTTGCCGAGGCGGCAACGCTCATTCCCACCACCGGTTCGGTGTACGACTATATCTCCTGCGGCATGGGCCGCTTTTTCGCTATCACCGGCGCGCTGTGCGCCTATCTGATCGTCCATATTTTCGCCGGGACGGCGGAGACGATCCTGGCGGGCATTATGGCGCTGGTGAACTTCGAATCGATCAACGCCCAGATGGCCGCTCACCAAAACACCTGGATGGTGGGCGTCGGCATGGTGGTGATTTTCGGCCTGCTGAACGCCATCGGCGTGGAAATCTTCGGCAAGGTCGAAGTGGTGCTGACCTTCGGCATGTGGACCACGCTGACCATTTTCGGCCTGTGCGGCATTTTTATGGCGCCGGTGACCCATCTTTCCGGCTGGTTCGGCACGCCGCTGAACGTTAGCGATATCAACGGCCTGTTCGGCTATATCGGCATGGCGATGTTTATGTTCGTCGGTTGCGAACTGGTGACGCCGATGGCGCCGGAGATCAAACAGGCCCACCGCACCATACCGCGGGCGATGGCGCTGGGCCTGCTGGGGGTCGCCAGCTGCATGTTTATCTACGGTGCGGCGATCAACCGCCAGGTGGAGAATACCGTGCTCGACGCGGCCAACAACGTCCATCTGCTGGATACGCCGATGGCGATCCCGGCCTTCGCCGAGCGGGTGATGGGCCACGCCGGCCAGTACTGGCTGGGGGTCGGGCTGCTGCTGGCGGGCTGCGCCACCATCAATACGCTGATGGCCGCCGTGCCGCGCATTATCTACGGTATGGCGCTGGACGGCGCGCTGCCCCGCTTTCTGACCTGGCTGCATCCGCGCTTTAAAACGCCGGTAATCGCCATCGCCATCGGGGTGGCGATCCCCTGCCTGCACGCCTGGTATCTGAACGGCGATCTGGACCGCATCGTGCCGCTGATCCTCGCCGCGGTCTGCGCCTGGGGCGTCGCCTATCTGCTGGTGACGCTGTCGGTGGTGATGCTGCGCATTCGCCGCCCGGACCTGCCGCGCGCCTACCGCTCGCCGTGGTTCCCACTGCCGCAGATTATCTCCAGCGTTGGCATTATCATCGCTATCGTCAATATCACCCCGCCGGGGATGGACAGTCGCCAGGTGCTGGTGCCGTTCGGCATTATGCTCGGCCTGACCGCCGCCTACGCCCTGTTCTGGACGGTGTGCGTGCAGCGCGTCAATCCGTTCAAGCCGCTGGTGGTGGAAGAGGTAGTGGAGCGCGCCATCAACAACTACGAAAAACAGACCCGCGGGGAGATGACGCCAGATGTCCTCCGTCCCCTGGTTTGAAACGCCGTTAATGAACGCGGTGCAGCGCGATCTGGCCGGCTGGCCCTGCGAAAAGCTGAGCGAGCGCAGCGCGCTGCTGCGCTTGAACAACGCCACCGCCGTGACCTTCAGCGTGCGTCAGAAGCGGCTGTTTATGGCCAGCATTCACAGCTGCGAGTTTGTCGTCGAGGGGCCGGTGACCCGGCCCGTACGCGGTAAAATTCGCGCCCATCAATCCGGCTGGTGGAAACGCCAGCCGATCCGCTTTATCGGCGGCAAAGGCAGCGAGGCACTCGCCGGCTATCTCAATGGTTTCCCTAATCTCCAGCAGACCTTAAGCGAGCTGGACTACCGCCGCTTTTCGCTGACCTTTAACGGTCGCGGCTGGCGCTGCAGCATTGAACCCTGGGCCGCCAGCGAAGTGGTCTGTAAAATGCCGCCGCTGCGCCGTTATCTGCGGCTGGAAGCGCAGCAGCGGATGCTGCTGCTCAGCGTGCTGGCGATGATCGATCAGGCAGTAAGTCAGTGGATGCGCGGTGAAATCGTAGAAGAGAAAGCATTGACTTCCCCGCCATCACCGCGGGGAAGCTGAGGCGTTTTATAGCAGGCCAAACTGCTGCGCCAGCCGATCGAGAGCCTGCCTCTGGAACTGCGCAAACTCCGCCCGCGGCTGTTGTTGTTGAATAAATTCCCGCAGCGGATCCTGGACCTCGGTGCGGATGCCGCTCAGAGCCTCCATCACCGCCAGGCCGCAGAACGGCACGTAGGATTCGGCGTAGCCGCCTTCGTGCACCATCACCAGTTTCCCGCCGCACAGGCGATCCGCCGCCTGCTGGACCTGTTCAGTCATCGCCCGGAAGCTGTCGCTGTGCAGCTGCATGCGCGCCAGCGGATCCATGGCGTTGGCATCATAGCCGCAGGCGATGATAATCAGCTCCGGCTCAAAGCGCGCCAGCGCCGGAATAACGATGGTTTCCAGCGCATAGCGCCAGCTGTCATCCCCCGCGCCGGCCAGCAGCGGAATATTGATGTTGTAACCCTCCCCCGCCCCCACGCCGCGATCCTCCTCGCCAGAGTAGCCCGGCGGGAAGCAGCCGTCCTGATGCAAGGAGATAGTCAGCACGTCGTCGCGCTGCAGGTAGATGTGCTGGGTGCCGTTGCCGTGGTGAACGTCCCAGTCAATGATCGCCACCTTGCCGAGCCCGAGCAGCGCTTTCGCTCGCTCCACGGCAATGGGGATATTGGCAAGAAAACAGAAGCCCATCGACTGGTCCGGCAGGCAGTGGTGTCCGGGCGGACGCGACAGCGAATAGGCGTTATCCAGTTCCCCCTTCAGCACCGCTTCCACCGCCGCGCAGGCCAGCCCGGCGGAAAGACAGGCGATTTCATAACTGCCCGGCCCCAGCGGCGCCTCTTTGCCCAGCATGCCGCCGCCGTTATCGCTTATCGCCTTGAAGCGCTCCAGATAACTGTCGGGATGGATCCGCCGCAGGTCCGAAAGGCTCGCCGGCGCCGCGCTGCGCAGCGCCAGCTGCGGCGTCAGCCCGGAGACATCCATCAGGTTTTTCATCCGCCGTTTGGTCTCCGGCGATTCGGCATGACCGCCGCCGGCGGGTGGCTGTACCCACCCGCCCACCGGCAGCGTCACTGCGTGCAGCCCGGTACTGTGCCAGAAACAACGTTCATCAAAGAAGAAACCGGTTTTTCTTTTCACTCTATCCTCCCGTGGGCTAACCCTTCCCGGCGGCGGAAGCCGCCACAATTAAAATCAGTGACAGCAGCGCGCAGACACCTGCCGCCGCCAGCAGCGGGTCGGCGCTGGCGAAGTGTTGCAGTAAGGCCCCCGCGAGCGCCGGGCCGGCCGCCATGCCGCCGCCGATCACCAGATTGATGCTGTTCATCAGCCGACCGCTGTTATCGAGCCCGGCGACGCGGGCGAGAATAAAGGGCAGCACGAAGGTCCAGGTGAACTTAAACAGCAGCGCCGCGATGGCGTAGCGCGCCAGCAGCGGCTGGCCAACCAGCAGCCCGACGCTGACGATCAGCAGCCCGTAGCCCAGCCACACCGGTAAGCGATCGGCGCGCCGGGTGCCGCGCAGGGCCGCGCCGCCGGCGCCGATAATGCCGCAAACCGTCGCCGCCGCCAGCACCAGCCCCACCTGCGTCGGGCTCAGCCCCGCCGTGCTGCCGATGGTGCCGATAAAGGTCCACACTGCGCTGAGGCTGATATAGAAAGTGAGCACCGCCAGCACCGCCAGCGCCTGACGCCACAGCGCCGTCGACGGCTGCTGGCGGGAGGCAGAGAGCGGTTGAAAGCGCGGCGGGAAAGCGGACACCAGCGGCAGGCAGCAGAGCATGATGGCGGCGAGGATCAGATACACCACCTTCAGGCCAAAGATCGCGAACAGGCCGGGCAGCGCCAGCAGGCCAAGCATCCCCAACAGCAGTTGCCCGAGCACCCAAAAGGCGTAGACCCGCGACGGGTTCGGCGTTCCCGCCGCGCAGCTGATGCACAGAATCATCAGCGTGCCGCCCGCCAGTGAGGCGATAAAGCGCGCCGCCAGCAGCGTCTCATACTGGGTGACCACCGCCGAGGCGAGGTTGGCGGTCAGAAACACCGCCCCGGCCATCAGGGCGACCCGCCGCCAGTCGAGGCGACTCATCCACCACCACGCCGGGAGCGTCGCCAGGCTCATCGCCCCCAGCTCCGCTGAGAACAGCCAGCCTACCTGCCCGGGTTTTAGCTGCCATTCGCTGGCCAGCTGCGCCGCCACCGCCGGCGCGGTCATCAGAATACCCGGCGCAATAGCGGCAAAAATCACAATCGCCGCCAGCAAACGCAGGGACACCACCAGCCCGGCGGGCCGGGAAAGCGCATTATCAGTGACAGGTGTACTCGACATCGTAGGGCGTGCTCCGGTCAAAAAAGCCTCCCCCCGGAGGATCCTCCAGGGAGTGATACCCACAGGCATCAGGAAAACGCCGTGTTGCCACGGCGCGCGCGGGATGTGAAAGTCAGATCACAGATGCAGCGTCCGCTGAGCAGCCGGCATCCAGGTTCGGGAAACCAGTTCGGTACGATTGACCACTTCGGTCTTGGCGAAGATATTGCGCAGGTGCGTTTTCACCGTCGAGAGCGAGATATCCAGCTGGCGGGCAATCAGCTTATTACTGGCCCCTTCGCGCACCATGCCGACGATTTCCCGCTCTTTGGCGGTCAGGATAGCGGGCAGGTCATCTTCTTCCTGCAGGCAGTCGCGGATCGCCAGCTCCACCAGCGGCAGCACCGCCTGGGCCCGATGACGCTCTTCGCTGGAGAAAGGCACGTCGCGCATCAGCGAGATACCGGCGATGATCCGCCGCTCGCGGCGGATGAAGATCTCGGTCATGTCACGCACGTTATTCGGCAACATAAATTCATGATAATAATGTCGGTTGCGATCGCAGAGCCGCGGCGTCATCGCCGCCACGGTGGTGTTCTGGTGGCTAAAGTGCGCCGGTAAATGCGGATCCAGCGGCTGAAAGTTTTCCAGATATTGTTGGTGCGTATTATCGGAAATATTATGCAATATATAGTTTTCGGGTTTTAACCGGTTATTTACTCGATAAAACACCGCTGAAGTCAGTGGAATTAACTGAGAAATAGTCTGTAAACAACGGGCTATTATCGCATCATTACGGCTGGCTTTTAACAAAGCAGACATGATAGGGCCTCCCCGTCGAGATGATGGTGCATGACACATGGATGACTACCGATAATTTAAGCATACATTTCACATTTAAGTAACACAATCATTAACATATTAACAATGTGATAGCCGTTACAAAATTTTCAGCAATGCATTGTTATATAAAGCATTTAAAAAACACACTCGCCATGCCTTACGATAGCGGCGTTAAAACATAAACAAAAAAGATTAATACCCGGCGTACCTGCCTCTGGTGATAAAAAAACCCTATCCCGGACGCGTCTCTCTCATCCTTAAGAACGATGGATTTCTGTTTTTTTTCACTTATACCCTTAACAGGATGCCATTAATTTTCGCCGCGGCTTAATCATGTGATTACGCCTGACCCGCTGTTGCCAAAATAATAGCAACAGCGCCGGTCATTAACCGAGGATAAGCCGATGCTGAATATCGCCGCCCTGCGCCAGCAGCAAATTCCGCTGGCCGCTGAGCCGCGCTCGCCGGTGCCGTTTCATATTCTGATGAAGCCGATTGGCCCCGCCTGCAATCTCGCCTGCCGCTACTGCTATTACCCCCAGGATGAAACGCCGGTCAACAAAATGGACGAGGCGCGGCTGGAGCAGTTTATCCGCCGCTACATCGCGGCCCAGCCCGTCGGCGCGCGGGAAATCAACTTTGTCTGGCAGGGCGGTGAGCCGCTGCTGGCCGGCCTGAGCTTTTACAAAAAAGCGCTCGCCCTGCAGGCGCGTTATGCCCCCGACGGCGTCACCATCAGCAACAGTCTGCAGACCAATGGCACGCTGATCAACGACGCCTGGTGCCGGCTGTTCCGCGAGCATCGCTTTATTATCGGCTTGAGCCTCGAAGGCAGCGAAGCGCTACAGGACCAGCATCGTCCGGATAAACGCGGCCGGGCCAGCTGGCCGGCGGCACTGCGCGGCATCGGCTTTCTCCACCAGCATCAGGTGGATTTTAACCTGCTGGTGGTGGTGCATAACGAGATGGCGGCCCACGCGGCGGCGATTTATGACCGGCTGGTCAGCCTCGGCGCGCGCTATCTACAGTTTCAGCCGCTGATGAGCGAAGGCGCAGCGTTGCGCGAGGGCTATCAGCTGAGTGCCGATAACTGGGGGCGTTTTATGGTCGGCATCTGGCGGCAGTGGCAGAAGCGCTGCGACAAGGGGCGGGTGTTCGTCATCAATATCGAGCAGGCGTGGGCGCAGTACTTCACTCACACCAGCGGCAGCTGCGTGCACAGCGCCCGCTGCGGCAGCAATCTGGTGATGGAGCCCGACGGAGAGCTCTACGCCTGCGACCATCTGATCAACGCCGAACATCGGCTGGGCCGCCTTGACGACATGACGCTGGCGCACGCGGTCGACGCCTCGGTGCAGCTGCCTTTCGGTCAGCAGAAAAGCCTGCGCCGCGAATGCCAGACCTGCGCGGTCAAAATGGTCTGCCAGGGCGGCTGCCCGGCGCATCTGAACGCCGCCGGCAACAACCGCCTCTGCGGCGGCTACTACCGCTTCTTTAGCGAAATTCTGGCGCCCGTGCGCCCCTTTTCCCGCGACCTTCAAGGGCTACAAGCCTGGCGGGCCGCGTTTGTCGGGGCCGCGCATCCGGCGTAGCCCATTGCTCTGAAAGTGATACCCGCAGAAACAGGAGAATCCGTTGTGAATAAAACAGCCATGGCCGCGGCGGTCAGTGTGATCCTCGCCGGTGGCGCGCACGCCGCCCAGCAAGAGCGTCCGAACGTCATCGTGATTATCGCCGATGATATGGGCTACTCTGACATCAGCCCCTTCGGCGGCGAAATCCCCACCCCCAACCTGCAGGCGATGGCCGAGCAGGGGATGCGCATGAGCCAGTATTACACCTCGCCGATGTCGGCCCCGGCGCGTTCGATGCTGCTCACCGGTAACAGCAACCAGCAGGCCGGGATGGGCGGTATGTGGTGGTACGACAGCACCATTGGCAAGGAGGGCTACGAGCTGCGGCTGACCGACCGCGTCACCACCATGGCCGAGCGCTTTAAAGACGCGGGCTATAACACCCTGATGGCCGGCAAGTGGCACCTCGGTTTTGTTCCCGGCGCCACGCCGAAGGACCGCGGCTTTAACCACGCCTTCGCCTTTATGGGCGGCGGCACCAGCCATTTTAACGACGCCGTCCCGCTCGGGACCGTTGAAGCCTTCCACACCTACTACACCCGCGACGGCGAGCGCGTCTCCCTACCGGACGATTTTTACTCCAGCGAGGCCTACGCCCGGCAGATGAATAGCTGGATTAAAGATACGCCGCCGGAACAACCGGTCTTCGCCTGGCTGGCCTTCACCGCCCCGCACGACCCGCTGCAGGCCCCCGACGAGTGGATCAAGCGCTTCAAAGGCCAGTATGAGCAGGGTTACGCCGAGGTCTATCGCCAGCGCATCGCCCGCCTGAAAGCGCTGGGAATTATCCATGACGATACCCCGCTGCCGCACCTTGAGCTGGATAAAGAGTGGGAGGCGCTGACCCCGGAGCAGCAGAAATATACGGCGAAAGTGATGCAGGTCTACGCGGCGATGATCGCCAATATGGACGCGCAGATCGGCACCCTGATGGAAACACTGAAGCAGACCGGACGCGATAAAAACACCCTACTGGTCTTTTTAACCGATAACGGCGCCAATCCGGCGCAGGGTTTTTATTACGAATCTACCCCGGAATTCTGGAAGCAGTTCGATAACCGCTATGACAACATCGGCCGCAAAGGCTCGTTTGTCTCCTACGGCCCGCACTGGGCCAACGTCAGCAACGCCCCCTACGCCAACTACCATAAGACCACCAGCGCCCAGGGCGGGATTAACACCGACTTTATGATCGCCGGTCCCGGGATCACGCGCCACGGTCACATCGACGCCTCGACGATGGCGGTGTACGACGTGGCGCCGACCCTGTATGAATTCGCCGGTATCGATCCGAATAAATCGCTGGCGAAGAAGCCGGTGTTGCCGATGATCGGCGTCAGCTTTAAGCGCTATCTCACCGGCGAAGTACAGGCGCCGCCGCGCGGGAAATACGGCGTTGAGCTGCACCATCAGGCGGCGTGGGTCGATGGCGAATGGAAGCTGCGGCGGCTGGTGCCGCGGGGCCTCACCGCCGGTGACGCGCCATGGCAGCTGTTTAATCTGCACGACGACCCGCTGGAGACCCATGACGTCGCGGCCCAACATCCCGATCGGGTCAAAGCGATGAGCGAGGCCTACGAGGCGTTCGCCAGACGCACCATGGTCACCCGGGCGCAGGGCAAGATGATCGACTACGTCGGTATTGACAGCAAAACCGGACGCTATCTGGCGGTCGATCCCGCCACCATGAAGCCGGTTCCGGCGCCGCAGGCGATCCCGGTGAGCGAGATCCATTAACCCCGCGGCTATCGTTCTTCCGGGCGATAGCCGGGAGCTGACGCGCTTTTTAAGGTAATCGGAAACCCCATTACAGGAGAGAGCGAATGGCGAGAGTCGTGGTGATCACCGGCGGCGGAACCGGAATTGGCGCCGCCTGCGCGCGGCTGATGTGCGCCGCAGGCGACCGGGTGTTTATTACCGGACGGCGCGAGGCGCCATTGCAGGCTGTCGCCGATGAGACCGGTGCCACGGCGCTGATGGGCGATGCCGCCGACGGCGAGGTGTGGCGCCAGCGGCTGTTGCCGGCCATTCTCGACCAGAGCGGCGGTGTTGATGTCCTCATCTGCAGCGCCGGCGGGATGGGCAACAGCCCCGCCGCCGAGACCAGCGACCACCAGTGGCGCGAGGCGCTGGACGGCAATCTCACCAGCGCCTTCGCCAGCGTTCGCGCCTGCCTGCCCTCGCTGATTACCCGCCGTGGCAACGTGCTGTTTGTCGCCTCCATCGCCTCGCTGGCCGCCGGTCCGCAGGCCTGCGGCTACGTCACCGCCAAACACGCCTTAATCGGCCTGATGCGCTCCGTCGCCCGCGATTACGGTCCCCAGGGGGTGCGCGCCAACGCCGTCTGCCCCGGCTGGGTCACCACGCCGATGGCGGATGAAGAGATGCTCCCGCTGATGCAGGCGGAAGGGCTATCGTTGACTGAGGCTTATCAGCGGGTCTGTCGCGACGTTCCGCTGCGCCGCCCCGCCAGCCCCGAGGAGATAGCCGAGGCTTGTCAGTTTCTCTGTTCGCCGCAGGCCGCCATCATCAGCGGCGCCACGCTGGTCGCCGACGGCGGCGCCAGTATCGTCGATGTTCCCACTCTGGCGTTTGCCTAACGCCCTACTCTGTTCAGGAGCCCCTATGACTTCAGAAGCCGTATTTATCCAGGTCGGCGCGCTGGCCGATGGTTTTGCGCCACACGGTAATTTACTCGCCACCGCCAGCCTGTCCGCAGGCGAGCGCTTTACCTTTTATGTCGCCGGAAGTGAGCCGCAGCAGCTGATCATCGAAGATGAGCAGACGCTAAGCTGGAACGGCAAGCGCGCCCCCTGGCGGGCGACCGCCCTGCGCCCGGATATTCTGTTTATCGACTTCCTTGACCCGGAGCGGAATAACGCCAGCATCAGCGCGGTATGCAACCTGACGCAGCGCAACGCCACCCTGGTCTACGGCCAGCTGCCGGACGAAGCCGCCGCGCGGCTGGACGCTTTCAGCCGGGTGGAGCGAGGCCTGCCGCTGACCGCGGTAGAAACGCGCTTTGTCTTCGCCCGCCTGGATGCGCAGCCGGGGCCGCTGCCGGGCTTTACCGATGCGCTGGTTGGCATGCGCAATCAGTACACCTACAGTCCGACTGAGCGCTATGAGCACATCTATCTCAACGACAATTTTTACGCCTGGCAATGTCTGGACGGCGTGGAAAAGGGGCTGGCGGATGTTGACCGCTGCCACTACGTGCAGGTGGCGGAGGATCTCTATCTGTTTGTCTGGCGGGAGAAAATCATTCCCACGCTGGGGGTGATCCTGATCGATCTTCAGCAGATGCGCACCGACGGCAAGATCATGGGCTATCAGGGCAGCGACTTCGGCGCCCTCAGCAATTTCCCGGTCGGCGCCAGCGCGAAGATCCTCAACCTCACCCGCCATCAGGAATAAAGGGCCGCCGCCGGGCACGCTTTCAGGCCCCCTGCCCGTCATGTTGCCGGGTGGCGGCTACGCCTTACCCGGCCTACGGGGTCCTCTCACAGGCTGATACATCGTAGGCCCGGCAAGCGCAGCGCCGCCGGGCGATGACAGCGGGTACGGAGCCGCTTTATGCCGGGTGGCGGCTGCGCCTGACCCGGCCTACAGGGTTCGTGCGACCTGTCCTTGATTTACCCACTTGCACGACTGAAACTGCCGGTGCTGACGGCCTCAAAATCGCTGAGACGTTCCCGGAAGGCCGGGGCAGCCCGCATGGATGCGGGCTGAGGGCCGTGTTTTGCATGGACGCTGCCTCGGCCCGACCCGAAGCCTGCAGGGATAAGTCGAAGGGACCGCGCAGCGGCGATTTTGCTGGCCGGAGCCCGGGGGTACAGGGGGCGGCGGCGACTGGCCGCCCCCTGTGCGCTCCCAGCGCCATAAGAGACATAGCGCAGAAGACATATCGGGAGCGCAATCTGTCCGGAAATCACATAGAAGTTGTAGCCCTGCCAGGCGCATTGCAAACAGGGAAATTGACGATTGTGCCGTTATTTCGCCGGGTGGCGGCTGGCGCCTTACCCGGCCTGCGGTCCGCGCCATTTGTCCACCCTCTCCCCGCCGGGAAGAGGGCGTGACTCAGGCGCTAGCGCTGTCCAGTCGCGCCACCTGCTCCGCGCTCAGGCTCAGCGCCGCCGCGCGGGCAAAACTTTCCACCTGGGCCACGCTGGTGGCACTGGCGATCGGCGCGGTCACCCCTTCGCGGCCGATCAGCCACGCGAGGGCCACTTCCGCCGGCTTCGCCCCCTGCTCATCCGCGACCGCCACCAGGGTATCGATAATCCGCATCCCGCGCGGATTCAGGTACTTACCAATCCCCCCTCCGCGCTGGCTCTGCGCCAGATCCGACGGCTGACGGTACTTACCGGTTAAGAATCCCGAGGCCAGGCTGTAGTAGGTCACCACCCCGATATCGCGGCTGACGCAGAGATCGCACAGCGCGCCTTCAAACGCGGAGCGGTGATAGAGGTTATATTCCGGCTGCAGCACCTGCCAGGCAGGCAAGCCGCCCTTGCGCGCTACCTCCAGCGCCCCCGCCAGCTGCATTGCATCGAGGTTAGAGGCCCCCATCGCGCGAATTTTCCCCGCCTGTTGCAGGCTGTGGAAAGCCTCCAGCGTTTCCGCTACCGGTGTTTGCGGATCCGGCCAGTGGGAAAAGTAGAGGTCGATGTAGTCGGTATTGAGGCGGCGCAGGGAGTCGTCTACCGCCTGCTGGATCCAGGCTTTGCTGAGTCCCTTATGGCCGGGAAGGCCGAGATCGGAGCCGACTTTGGTGAAAATTTTGACTTTATCGCGCATGCCGGGGCGCGCCTGCAGCCAGCGGCCAATAATGGTTTCGGATTCGCCGCCCTGGTTGCCCTCTGCCCAGCGGGAATAAACATCCGCCGTATCGATAGCGTCAAAGCCGTGGTCAACAAAAGCATCAAGAAGGGCAAAACTGGTTTTTTCATCAATGGTCCAGCCAAAGACGTTACCGCCAAACACTAACGGGGCGATGGAAAATCCGGTTTTGCCCAAGGGACGTGTCATCATGCCGAGTACTCCTTAGCTTATATTCTGCTTCCCTCAGGTAACCACAATGGTCAGGAGAGGAGGTCGATTGGATAATCAGAAAAGGAATCTTACGGCGGGCGATCCATGCCCGCGGGTACACTCAGACATTATGTCCCGGAATAAACATCAAAGCTAAAATATTTGCTGGCTAATTTTTTATAGGTGCCGTCGGCAAGGATCTTCGCAATCGCGCCGTTTATTTCCTGACGCAGCGCCTCATCGTCTTTACGTAAGCCGATAGCCGCCCCGGCGCCAAACAGCGTATCATCCTGCAGATGGCCGCCGACAAAGGCGAATTCCTTACCCTGCGGCTGCTGCAGGAAGCTGTAGTCGGCCATCATGCCGGAGAGCACCGCGCCGTCGATGCGCCCGGACTCCAGATCGCGCACCACGCTATCGGCCCCCTGGTAGGCCACAATGTTGATCCCCTGCGGACGCCAGTGCTGATTAACGTAAGTCTCCTGCGCCGAGCCCTGCTCGACGCCAATGGTTTTGCCCTTCAGCTGGTCCGGCGTATTGCCTTTCAGGGTATTTTTACGCGCCACGAGGAACACTGGCCCGTTATACAGCTTGTCGCTAAAGGCAATCTGCGCTTTACGCTTCTCGGTCATGTACATCCCGGAAAGGATGGCGTCGAATTTCCGCGCCTTCAGCGCCGGGATAATGCCGTCGAAATTGCTTTCCACCCACACGCATTTCGCCTGCAGCTGCTGGCAAATGGCGTTGCCTAAATCGATATCGAACCCCGCCAGCTTGCCCTGCGGATCCTTCCATTCAAACGGCGCGAAGGTCGGGTCGACGCCAAAGCGGATCGCCTTTCCCCCTTCGGCCAGCGCCGACGTCGACGCCATTAACGCCAGCCATAGCAGTAGTGATTTTTTCATTTCAGTTCTTCTCCAGAGGTTAACGGCAGTGCTTTTCCACCAGACGGGCGAACAGCGTCGCGCCGGTGGTGATAATGTCATCGTTGAAGTCGTAGCCGGGGTTATGCACCATGCAGCCGCCTTTCTCCCCCTTCTCGCCGTTGCCCAGCAGGAAGTAGCAGCCCGGACGTTCGCGCAGCATAAAAGCGAAATCCTCGCTGGCGTTCATCGGCGAGACCGACTCCAGCACCCCTTCGCGGCCAAACACCTCCAGAGCCAGCGCTCGGGCGAAGTCAGTCTCTTCAGGGCTGTTGGTTAATACCGGGTAGGAGTCGTAAACCTCCACCGCACTGCTGGCGCCATAGCTTTTAGCGGTAAATTCGCTGAGCTCGTGAATACGTTTGATCAGCAGGTCGCGGATTTCCGGCTTCATCGCCCGCACGCTGAGCTCCATCACCGCGCTCTCCGGAATGACGTTGGAGGCGATACCGGCCTGGAAGGTGCCGACGCTGACCACCGCCGTTTCGCCCGGCGGCACGTTGCGCGCCACGATGCTCTGCAGGGCCATCACCAGCGCCGCGCCGGCGACGATCGGGTCGACGGTGCGCTCCGGATGGGCGCCGTGACCGCCGTAGCCGGTAAGGGTGATTTTGACGGTATCCGCCGAGGCCATAAAGTTGCCGGCGTAGAAGCCCAGCTTGCCCACCGGCAACCCCGGCATGTTGTGCAGACCGAAAATGCGTTCGCAGGGGAACTGCTCAAACAGGCCGTCTTTAATCATTAAATCGGCGCCGCCGATAGCCTCTTCCGCCGGCTGAAAAATCAGATGCACCGTGCCATTGAACTGACAGGCCGGCGAGGCGATGTATTTCGCCGCCGCCAGCAGAATGGTGGTATGGCCGTCATGACCGCAGGCGTGCATTTTCCCCGACACCGTACTGGCCCAGGGTAAACCGGTGGTTTCCTCGATCGGCAGTGCGTCCATATCGGCCCGCAGGCCGATGGTGCGCGGCGAATCGCCTTTGCTCAGGCTGCCGACCACCCCGGTCTTGCCAAGGCCGCGCGTCACCTGATAGCCCCACTCGGTCAGCTTGCTGGCGACCAGTTCGCTGGTATTAAACTCTTCCAGACTTAATTCCGGATTGGCATGTAAATAATGACGCAGAGAAATCATTTCCGCTTCCGTCGCTTTAATTTCTGGAATTACATAATCACTCATGCCGCTCTCCGGGAAATATCGTAAGGACTTAACACGGTATCGTGGTGAAAACTTTATGCAAGCAGGATTTCTAATATCGGAAATGACGGCATCTTATTTAATAATGCGTTCACGGCAGTGTAAAAAGCATTCGAAACGGTGAAATTTAAAAATAAATGTTTATTTTATGGAGGATTAACCGTTATTTACCCTACTATTTCCGGCCGTATTCAGATTTAAATAAAAAGACTTCTATGAGATTACAGACGCTTTTCCTCGTCGCCATGACCGCGCTGGCGGGCTGCAGCGCGCAGGGGGATACCGCCAGCCAGCAGCGGGCCAGTATTCAGAAGATGCGCAACGAAACCCTCAATAAACTTTACACCCTGCAGCCCGAGGCCCGCAGCGATATTCAGCATGCGAAGGGTTATGCGGTCTTCGCCAACAACAGCAGCAAGATCCTGCTGTTCGGATTTGGCAGCGGCTACGGCGTGGTGCGGGATAAGGCCACCGGGAAGGACACCTATATGAAAATGGCCCAGGGCGGCGCCGGCCTGGGGATGGGGATTAAACAGCAACGCACGGTGCTGGTTTTCCATGATAAAGCGGCCCTGGAGACCTTTATCCGCCAGGGATATATGGTCGGCGCCGATGCGAACGCCGCGGCAAAATATGATGACAAAGGCATCGCGCCGATCGCCACCTCCGCAAACGGCATAGCGAAAGACACCTCCTCGCTGCCGTCAAAAGTGGACGTCTATGAAATCACCGACAAGGGGCTGGCCGCCCAGGCGATGGTCAATGGCTATAAATACTGGCCGGATGACGAACTGAACCCGTAGCCCCGGCGGTGATCCATCGCCGAGTCAGGTGTTCCCTGCCCGGCGTTGGGAGACGTGCATTTAGTGGCCGAGGGCGCCGCTCACCAGAATCGAGGTGATGATCCCGGTCGCCGCGGCGATCAGCACATAGTTACCGTCGATATAGGACCAGTGATGGCCCTCCGGCGGGGGCGGCAGGCCGCGGTCGCTCCAGTCACGGACGCGATACTCATCGCCACGGAACGGCGCCGGAGCCGGGTGGCCTTTGCGGAAATCGTTACCGCGCCAGGCGAAATGGTCCTGCTCATGCCGTGCCTGATCGCGCTTGTCATGCCCGTCACGATCCGGGCCACGCTGGTCATGGTCACCCTGACGATGCGCGTCAGGTCCGCCCTGCGGCGCATGCCCATGATGATCCGAACCGTTCTGCCACACCGTTGGCTGCCCCGGACGATGGCCGTCGTTTGGGCCATCGGCAAAGGCCTGGACGCTCAGCACAGTGGATAATATTACCGCCAGAGAAATCATCTTTTTCATCGTACACCTCCTGATTGAAGTTCTTTGTAACGGGAAAATGTGAAGAAAGAGTGAGTATCCGCTTAACCAGGACGATTCCTGGCATCTGGGGTTTCTGCTGTCGGGGAAGGCATTATGGGGGAGTACGAGCAATAAAAAAGGCCGCTCTCGCGACCTTTATTCAGACTGATATCAGGACTTACTCAGTCACTTTATTTTTTAACTCTTCAGCGCCGGTTTTGGTTTTATCCCAGCCCTTTTCTGCGCCGGATTTGGTGGCGTTCCAGCCTTTTTCGCTGACCTCTTTGGTCTTATCCCAACCTTTCTCAGTCCCTTCTTTGGTCTTGTTCCAGGTCTTCTGCGCGCCTTCGCTCACCTGGCTGCCGACGCTATCCTGTTTGCCTTCGGCCGCATGTTTCGCCTTCAGCTGCTGCTCTTCGCCCTCGTGCTGGGCCTGGTGCAGCTTCTCTTTAGCGGTGTTGGCGTTGGCATTGGCCGCCGCGACGGTATCATCTGTTGCATGTGTTGTCGCAGCAAAAACCGGAGCCGCAACCAGAATAGCCGATAACGCAATCATTGCTTTTTTCATAATATCCTCTCTCACGTGTCGTGTTATGAGTCGTATTCAGGATGGCACAACGAACCGGGGATGACATTAGGAATTAGCCTGAAAAACGTCTTCGACCTGCAACCATGGCAGAAAATGCTGCCGCTGCGCGCCCTGTCGGCGTTGGCATAATTTCCAACATGTTTGTTACATTTCGTGAAATTTGCGCTTGATATACTTGCCGTTGACGTTTACTCGAGAATAATTCTCAGAATCATTATATTTATAAATTGGCAAACGGAACTCATTTTATGGCAAGAAAATCAGTAAGATCGCTGTTGCTTACTGCGCTGATCGCGACTCCCTTCTTCAGCTATGCAACCCAATATCCTCTGACGGTTACTGACCTCGACGGCCGGCAGGTCACCCTGGCTAAAGAGCCGCAGCGTATTATTTTGCAGGATGGCCGCGACATTATGACCCTCGCCCTGCTGGACCGGGACAATCCGTTTAAGCGGCTGGTGGCATGGAATAATCTGGCGAAAAAGCAGGACGTTGCCACCTGGCAGATGCTGAAAACGACGTGGCCGCAGTCGGCTACGATCCTAGACATGGGCTTCAGCGACAAAGGGAACGTCGATCTTGAAAGCGTCATCGCCCGCCAGCCGGATCTGATGATCGCCCAGCTGCGCGCCAGGCCAGCGCTGATGGAGAGCGGCGTCATCGACAAGCTCAGCGCCCTGCACGTTCCGGTGCTGTTTGTCGACTATGAGATCGACCCGGCGAAAGATACCGCTCCCAGCATCGACCTGCTGGGCAAAGTCCTCAACCGCGAGAGCCAGGCCAAAGCCTTTACCGATTACTATCGTCAGCAGCTGCAGTCGATTCGCCAGAAAACCGCGACCATCACGCCGAAGGCCAACGTCTTCGTGGAAGCGCTGGCCGGCAACAGCGACGCCTGCTGCTTTACTCACGGCCACAGCGGCTGGGGGGGGCTGGTGGAGGCGGTCGGGGCGAACAATATCGGTTCGCAGCTGCTGCCGGGCGCCTCCGGGTTCGTCTCGCTGGAGAAAATCATCAGCATGAAGCCCGACGCCTGGATAATGACCGGCTCGAAGCGCGGAAACAGCCAGGTGCTGCCCCTCGGCTATGAGGTTAAGCCGGAGGCGGTGAAAGCCCAGGCGCAGACGCTGCTGGCGCGACCGGGGGTCAGCCAGATCCCGGCGGTACAGGAAAAGCGGGCCTATGGCGTCTATCACCACTTCTATAACCATCCGTGGAATATTGTCGGCATGGAATATCTGGCGAAAGATATCTATCCGCAGGCCTTCCGCGATCTCAACCCCGATGAGACTTACCATTATATCGTGCGTCACTTCACCGACCTGCCGGACCAGCCGTTCGTCTTTTCCTGGCAGCAGAGCGAGTAATCCGGCATGCGTTTAACCTCCGACACCGTGCTCGACGAGCTGCCCGCCGGGACTTCTGGCGTGATGGATCATTATCGCCATATCGTGCGTCGCCGCCTGCTGCTGTTGCTGCTGCTGGCGCTGTTGATTGTCGCTTCACTGCTGTTCGATTTTATGCTCGGCCCTTCCGGACTGCCGCTGCAGAGCCTGTGGCAGACGTTAACCGATCCGGCCAGCGCCGATCCGGGCATTCGCGCCATCGTCTGGGATATCCGCCTACCCTATGCGGTGATGGCGATTATCGTCGGTCTGGCGCTGGGACTGGCTGGTGCCGAAATGCAGACCATCCTCAATAACCCGCTGGCCAGCCCGTTTACCCTGGGCGTCTCCTCGGCTGCGGCGTTTGGCGCCGCGCTGGCGATTGTGCTGGGTATTGGTCTGCCCGGTATTCCCGGCCAGTGGTTTATCTCGGCCAACGCCTTTATCTTCGCCCTGCTGGCGGCCCTGCTGCTGGATGGCATTACCCGCTGGACCCAGGTGGCTACCTCCGGCGTCATTCTGTTCGGCATCGCGCTGGTCTTTACCTTTAACGCCCTGGTCTCGATGCTGCAGTTCATCGCCAATGAAGACACTCTGCAGGGGCTGGTGTTCTGGACCATGGGCAGCATCGACCGCGCCTCCTGGAGCAAAGTCGCCATCCTGCTGGTCGCCCTGGCGCTGGTGATGCCCCTGTCGCTGCGCAGCGCGTGGGCGCTGACCGCCCTAAGGCTGGGCGAGGACCGGGCCATCAGCTTTGGCATTAACGTTCGCCGTCTGCGCCTGAGCACGCTGCTGCGGATCAGCATTCTGTCGGCGCTTTCGGTGGCCTTTGTCGGGCCAATCGGCTTTATCGGCCTGGTGGCGCCGCATATTGCGCGGATGCTCTTCGGCGAAGATCATCGCTTTTACCTGCCCGCCAGCGCGCTGATCGGCGCCCTGGTGCTCTCCCTGGCCTCCATCGCCTCGAAGAACCTGATACCGGGGGCCATTATTCCGGTGGGGATCGTCACTTCCCTGGTAGGGGTCCCGTTCTTTTTGAGCATTATTTTACGTCACCGGGGGCAAGTATGAGCGACCAGACGTTATCCGGGCTGTCGCTGTCTCACTTCAGCGCTGGCTACCCCAGACGTAAGGTGATCGAGAACCTGACGGTTCCCCATCTGCCGCGGGGGAAAATCACCGCGCTGCTGGGGCCAAACGGCAGCGGTAAATCGACGTTAATGCGAGCGATGGCGGGACTGGGCCCCTGCCGCGGCGAGCTGCGCCTGGAGGGAGAAAATCTGCTGACGCAGCCGTTCTCACGTCGCGCAGAACAGGTGGTCTATCTTCCGCAGACGCTGCCCGCCGGCGTGCATCTGCATGTGCTGGAGTCGATTATCGTGGCCCAGCGCGCCGCCGGGGGACGCCACAGCGCCCAGCAGCAGGAAGAGGTAATGGCGTTGCTGCGACAGCTGGGAATTGCCCACCTGGCGATGAGCTACCTCGATCAGCTCTCCGGCGGGCAAAAACAGTTGGTGGGTCTCGCCCAGTCGCTGATTCGCCAGCCGCGCCTGCTACTACTCGATGAACCGCTCAGCGCGCTTGACCTCAACTACCAGTTTCACGTGATGGATCTGGTGCGCCGGGAGACCCGGCGGCGCAACATCGTGACTCTGGTGGTGGTGCACGACATCAATATTGCCCTGCGTCACGCCGACCACGTGCTGATGCTCAAAGCGGGCCAGCTGCTCGGCGACGGCACCCCGGCCACGGTCATCACCCCTGAGACCCTGGCGGCCGTCTATGGCGTGCGCGGCCGTATTGAACCCTGTTCGCAGGGGGTGCGGCAGGTGATTATTGACGGGCTGGTGGACCGCGAGGCCTGACCGCGGCGCGGGGATGGTTGGTCCTCCCCGCGCCCGCCAGCTTAGTGATCGAGATAGATGTAGTTTTCCCAGCTCTTCATGCGGATCAGGATCTTCCTGATCAGCGACAGCTCTTTCAGGTGATCTGAGTAGACCGCCGCCTCGAGGGTAGCACCCTGCGGCAGAGCGTATTCGGCAAAACGTGGATCGGTCACCTTTAGTACCACCAGCGCCCGGCCATGGGTATTGAGCGCGTCCGTGGTCAGCAGTTTGCCCTGGCCCTGAAACTGACTCTCGCCAATCGCCGGCAGCACATCGGCCACTTCCCCGCGGAAGACGGTGCCCGGGATGGCCGGAAACATCAGCTCCGCGGGCTCGCCTTTGTACAGACGCTGCAGGGCGTTCTGGCGAAATGCCGCGACATACTCCCGCGAGGCGTCGCCCTCCACCGGCACAAAGGTCATCAGCGGCAGCATTCCCAGCGCGGTGGACATGGTACCAGGGCGTAAGCCGACGGTGCTGACATAGCCGTCTTCCGGGGCACGAACAACGGTGTTATCCAGCTGAAACTGCGCCTTCTGCAACTGCGCCAGCAGGGAGGCCACGGTGGTATTTTTGCCCTTCACCACCGAGTCCAGCGCGTTACGCGCCTGAACCACTTTCGCCTGAGCCGCGCTGACGCTGGCTTCATCGGCTTTCCACGTCTGCAGACGGGTATCGACCATTTGATCGGAGAAGGCGCCCTGGGCATGCCCCTCCCGAAAGCGGGCATACTCCCGCCGCGACTGGTCGCGCTGAGCCACCGCTCTGCTCAGCTCGGCCTCCGCCTGGCTTAACGCGGCGTTGAGGGAGAGCGCATCCTGGCTGGCCGCTTTAATCTGCGCCTGCAGATCGTCCACCTTTGCCTGGAACGGCGTCGGGTCGAGAGTAAACAGCACATCGCCCTTATGCAGCCTCTGGTTAGGTCTCACCGGTACGCTCTGCACCCGACCGCGCACCTGCGACACAATCGGTACGGTGCGAAACACCTGATTGCCGACGTCGGTATAGGGGAAGTTGTAATTCATCCCGAAGATCACCGCGCCAATCAGGGCGATACCGCCGAGCACCGCCGTCGGCACGGTCCACTTATTGAGCGGGATGCGGAAGACTTTAAACACCACGATGCATAGCGCGGCGTAGGTCAGCAACATTAACGTTTCCATTATTTTGCCTCCTTCGCTTTCAGAAGGTCCACTTCGCGCTGCACCTGCTCCAGCCGCTGGACCACCGTTTCCAGACGCTGATGCAGCACCTGCTGGTCGTCGGCGATGCGGCGCATCCCCCATCCGCGGTCTTCGCGCCACAGCGTCGCCCAGATCCACAACAAGGGCCACAGGGCATGCAGGGTAAATAAGCTGACCCAGCCGGCATAATGAATCGCATCCTGATGAGGATGGCGCCGCTCTTTGGCGATTTCATAAGGAATATCGTGAATAACAATCACGCCATAAAAAAGTATTAAGGCCACGGCGATCAGAATCGCCAGCGCCACATAGTCCAGGGTCATAAAATAACTCCAGAGTGCAAGGTTAAATAAATAAAACGGCCAGATTCAGGCGTAGCAGGGCCGGGAGAAAACGCGCGCTTAGCGCTTTCCCCGGGCGGGTTTTAGCGACGTTATGTCGGGGAACCGACGAATCTGAATCAGAATTTCTCAGGAATAGGGCGGTCGATGGAAATCAGTTTGCCTTTTTTCACCGTGATATATCCCCCCTCGCGCAGGGCGGCCAGCACCTGATAAACATAGCTGCGCGAGAGATTGGTCCGTTTAATAATAAATGCCGACAGACTTTCATGTTGCCCACCATCGATTTCACCGCGATATAAATAGCGCGACAGCATCGACTTAATAGTCTGAAAGCTAGTCTGGCTGCCGCGTTCATAGTGGGCATCAAGGGCAAATATACCCATATAGGCCAGGATCGTGGTCAGCTCTTGCATATAGCCCGGCGACGAATGAAAGAATATCCGTTCAAAATCGCTGGCGGATATTTTCGCCAGCTGGCATTCGCCCAGACACTGATAATAGAGCGCCACCGACGGACAATAATGTTCCAGCAACCCTAACGGCATATGCGCGATAACAATCCCGATCAGGTTCTGCTCGTCACCAAAGGCCAGCGTCATTTGCCCCTGCAGCAAAAAATAGAGATAGCCCGGCTGCGGCAGAAACGGCTGGTCTTTACTCAGGCTCAGGGTTTCACTGCAGGCGATCACCGCCGGCAGGTGCGTGGTCAGCGTCAGCTTCTGGTACCGATCGTAAATATCGCCAAAACTGGGGTTCATCGCGCTACGCACTCCTTCACCTTTTATCACCGCGACGGGGCTAACCGCGGCCTGTGGAACTATACCTAAGCGGGTCAGGAAGGAAAAGTCCAGATCTGGAGTGGCGAAATATTCCGCCTGGCTCACATTTTTCACCCTCGCCCCGCCCTTTCGTCCGCCAATCGTTCCGCTTGCTGCCAGGGTGTGCTTTAATTAGCTAAAACGGTTTAACAAAGTTTAGCTAAGAGGAACTAGTCCTATGAATGGTAAAATCTGGGTACTCGGCGATGCGGTCGTCGATCTCCTGCCCGACGGAGAGGGCCGCCTGCTGCAATGCCCCGGCGGCGCGCCGGCCAACGTCGCGGTCGGCGTGGCGCGGCTCGGCGGCGATAGCGGGTTTATCGGCCGCGTCGGCGACGATCCCTTCGGCCGCTTTATGCGTCACACCCTGGCGCAGGAGAAGGTGGATGTGAACTATATGCGCCTCGATGCGGCGCAGCGCACCTCCACGGTGGTGGTCGATCTCGATCGCCACGGGGAGCGCACCTTTACCTTTATGGTCCGCCCGAGCGCCGACCTGTTTCTTGCGCCTGAGGATCTTCCGCCGTTTGCCGCCGGTCAGTGGCTGCACGTTTGCTCTATCGCTCTCAGCGCGGAGCCGAGCCGCAGCACGGCATTCGCGGCGATGGAGGCGATAAAGCGCGCCGGGGGCTATGTCAGCTTCGACCCCAATATCCGCAGCGACCTGTGGCAGGATCCTCAGGAACTGCGCGACTGTCTCGACCGGGCGCTGGCCCTCGCCGACGCCATAAAACTCTCGGAAGAGGAGCTGGCTTTTATCAGCGGCAGCGACGACATCGTCAGCGGCATCGCCCGGCTGAACGCCCGCTACCAGCCGACGCTGTTGCTGGTGACCCAGGGCAAAGCGGGGGTGCAGGCCGCGCTGCGCGGGCAGGTTAGCCACTTCCCTGCCCGCCCGGTGGTCGCCGTCGATACTACCGGCGCCGGCGATGCCTTTGTCGCCGGGCTGCTCGCCGGACTCGCCGCCCATGGTATCCCTGACAACCTCGCCGCCCTGGCTCCCGACCTCACGCTGGCGCAAACCTGCGGCGCGCTGGCCACCACCGCCAAAGGCGCCATGACCGCCCTGCCCTACAGGGACGATCTTCAGCGCTCGCTGTGATCCCGTTGGGCCGGCTAACGGCCCACTTTGCTGGCGACATCACAATTCTTAAACCGGTTTAGCAATTTTTATTTTCACCGCATTACCGACATGTTTACCATATTAACTAAACCGGTTTAGCAAACGTTAGCACACTCACTGATTTACCTTTGGATGTCACCAACATGTATAAAAAACGGAAGTTAGCCATTCTTATTGCTTTGCTAACCGGCGCCGCCGCCGCCCATGGGCAGACAAACCTGAACAGCATTGAAGCGCGTCTCGCCGCCCTGGAAAAACGTCTGCAGGATGCCGAGACTCGCGCCAGCACTGCCGAAAGCCGCGCCGCCTCGGCGGAGCAGAAAGTTCAGCAGCTAACCCAGCAGCAGCAACAAACCCAGGCCACCACCCAGCAGGTGGCCAAACGCACCACCCAACTGGAAGAAAAAGCCGAACGGCCCGGCGGCTTTGAGTTCCACGGCTACGCCCGCTCCGGGGTGATCATGAACGACTCCGCCGCCAGCACGAAATCCGGAGCCTATATGACCCCCGCCGGGGAAACCGGCGGCGCCATTGGTCGTCTGGGCAACCAGGCCGACACCTATGTGGAAATGAACCTCGAACATAAGCAGACCCTGGACAACGGGGCGACCACCCGGTTCAAAGTGATGGTGGCCGATGGGCAAACCACCTATAACGACTGGACGGCGAGCAGCAGCGACCTGAACGTGCGCCAGGCGTTCGTCGAGCTGGGCAACCTGCCGACCTTCGAGGGTCCGTTCAAAGGCTCGACCCTGTGGGCCGGGAAGCGCTTTGACCGCGACAACTTCGATATCCACTGGATTGACTCGGATGTGGTGTTCCTCGCCGGGACCGGCGGCGGGATCTACGACGTGAAGTGGAACGACAGCCTGCGCAGCAACTTCTCGTTATACGGCCGCAACTTTGGCGATATCGCCGACAGCAGCAACAGCGTGCAGAACTATATCGTCAGCATGAATAACTTTGCCGGCCCGGTGCAGATGATGGTCAGCGGGATGCGGGCGAAAGATAATGACGACCGCCAGGACGCGAACGGCAATCTGGTGAAAGGCGATGCCGCTAACACCGGGGTTCATGCCCTGCTGGGTCTGCACAATGAGAGCTTCTATGGCCTGCGCGACGGGACCAGCAAAACGGCCCTGCTGTACGGTCACGGCCTGGGCGCCGAGGTCAAAGGCATCGGCTCCGACGGCGCGCTGCGTCCGGGAGCCAACACCTGGCGTTTCGCCAGCTACGGCACCACCCCGCTGAGCGATCGCTGGTTTATTGCCCCGGCCGTGCTGGCGCAGAGCAGTAAAGATCGCTATGTCGATGGCGACAGCTATCAGTGGGCCACTCTCAACCTGCGTCTGATTCAGGAAGTGACGCAGAACTTCGCCCTAGCCTGGGAGGGCAGCTATCAGTACATGGATCTGCAGCCTGAAGGCTACAACGATCGCCATGCGGTCAATGGCAGCTTCTACAAGCTGACCTTCGCCCCGACCTTCAAGGTCGGCAGCATCGGCGACTTCTTCTCGCGCCCGGAGATCCGCTTCTATACATCGTGGATGGACTGGAGCAAAAAGCTGGATAACTACGCCAACGACGACGCGTTAGGCAGCAACGGGTTCAAATCGGGCGGCGAATGGTCGTTCGGTATGCAAATGGAGACCTGGTTCTGACGTGAACCCGGGCGACAGGGTAAGTAAAACATAAATATAAGGTTCGCGGTGCCAGCCATGGCCGGCGCCGCCCACGCCATATCATCATGCATTCAGAGGGTACTATGGATTTTGAACAGATTTCCCGCTCACTGCTTCCCCTGCTGGGCGGCAAGGAAAATATCGCCAGCGCCGCGCACTGCGCCACCCGGCTGCGGCTGGTGCTGGTCGACGACGCGCTCGCCGACCAGCAGGCGATTGGCAAAATCGACGGCGTGAAAGGCTGCTTTCGTAATGCCGGACAGATGCAGATCATCTTCGGCACCGGGGTGGTCAATAAAGTCTATGCTGCCTTTATCCAGGCGGCGGGCATCAGCGAATCGAGCAAATCCGAAGCCGCCGACCTGGCGGCGAAAAAGCTGAACCCGTTCCAGCGCATTGCCCGCCTGCTGTCCAACATCTTTGTGCCGATTATTCCCGCCATCGTCGCCTCCGGCCTGCTGATGGGCCTGCTGGGGATGGTGAAAACCTACGGCTGGGTCGACCCGGGCAACGCTATCTATATCATGCTGGATATGTGCAGCTCGGCGGCGTTTATTATTCTGCCGATCCTGATCGGCTTTACCGCCGCCCGCGAATTTGGCGGCAACCCTTATCTGGGCGCGACCCTCGGCGGGATCCTCACCCACCCGGCGTTGACCAACGCCTGGGGCGTCGCCGCCGGCTTCCACACCATGAATTTCTTCGGCATCGAAGTGGCGATGATCGGCTATCAGGGTACGGTCTTCCCGGTGCTTCTGGCGGTGTGGTTTATGAGCCTTGTCGAAAAACGGCTGCGCCGCGTTATTCCTGACGCGCTGGATCTGATCCTCACGCCGTTCCTGACGGTGATTATCTCTGGCTTTATCGCCCTGCTGCTGATCGGCCCGGCCGGGCGCGCGCTCGGCGACGGCATTTCGTTTATCCTCAGCACGCTTATCAGCCATGCCGGCTGGCTGGCGGGCCTGCTGTTCGGCGGCCTCTATTCGGTGATCGTCATTACCGGTATCCATCACAGCTTCCATGCCATTGAGGCGGGTCTGCTCGGCAATCCGTCAATCGGCGTCAACTTCCTGCTGCCTATCTGGGCGATGGCCAACGTCGCTCAGGGCGGCGCCTGCTTTGCCGTGTGGTTTAAAACCAAAGATGCCAAAATCAAAGCCATTACCTTGCCGTCGGCGTTTTCGGCGATGCTGGGGATCACCGAGGCGGCGATCTTCGGGATTAACCTGCGCTTTGTGAAACCGTTCATCGCCGCACTGGTGGGCGGTGCCGCCGGCGGCGCCTGGGTGGTGTCGATGCACGTCTACATGACCGCGGTGGGCCTGACGGCGATCCCGGGAATGGCCATCGTGCAGGCCAGTTCGCTGCTGAACTACATTATCGGGATGGCGATCGCCTTCGCCGTGGCATTCGTACTCTCTCTGACGCTGAAATACAAAACGGACGCTGAATAATGTCATTACCGTCACGCCTGCCTGCGATCCTGCAGGCCGTTATGCAGGGCCAGCCGCAGGCGCTGGCCGACGACCATTACCCGCAATGGCATCTGGCGCCGGTCAGCGGACTGCTGAACGATCCCAACGGCTTTTGCCAGGTCGCCGGGCGTTATCACCTGTTTTATCAGTGGAATCCGCTCGCCTGCGACCACACCTATAAGTGCTGGGGACACTGGAGCTCAGCCGACCTGCTGCACTGGCGGCACGAACCTATCGCCCTGATGCCGGATGAAGAGTATGACCGCAACGGCTGCTACTCCGGCAGTGCAGTCGAGTGCGAGGGTACCCTGACCCTGTGCTACACCGGCAACGTGAAGTTCCCCGACGGCGGGCGCACCGCCTGGCAATGTCTGGCGACGGAAAATGCCGATGGCACCTTCAGCAAGCTGGGGCCGGTACTGCCGCTGCCGGAAGGCTATACCGGCCATGTACGTGACCCTAAGGTGTGGCGCCAGGACGGGCGCTGGTACATGGTCCTCGGGGCGCAGGATGTGCAACAGCGCGGCAAAGTGCTGCTGTTTACCGCCAGCGATCTGCGGGATTGGCGCCTGGTGGGCGAGATAGCCGGGCATGACGTTAACGGCCTGGCGAACGGTGGCTACATGTGGGAGTGCCCGGACCTGTTTCCGCTGGCGGACACCCACCTGCTGATCTGCTGCCCGCAGGGGCTGGCCCGCGAAGCACAGCGTTTTCTCAATACCTATCCTGCGGTGTGGATGGCAGGCCGTTTCGACGCCGAACGCGGCGCCTTCGACCATGGCCCGCTGCACGAGCTGGACAGCGGATTTGAGTTCTACGCGCCGCAGACCATGCTGGCCGAAGATGGCCGCCGCCTGCTGGTCGGCTGGATGGGCGTCCCGGACGGGGAAGAGATGCATCAGCCCACCCGCGCGCAGGGATGGATCCACCAGATGACCTGCGTGCGCGAACTGGCGTGGCAGTCGGGTGCCCTGTATCAGCGTCCGCTGCGCGAACTGACCGCCCTGCGCGGGGAAACCCAGGGCTGGCGCGGGCAGACCTTGCCCCTCGCCCCGATGGAGCTGGCCTTTGACATCGCCCCCAACAGCACGCTGGGGCTGGATTTTGCCGGCGCCCTGCAGCTCACCGTCAACCGCGACGGCCTGCGCCTGTCGCGCCGCGGCCTGCAGACGGCGGAGATGCATCATCGCTACTGGCGCGGCGAGGCGCAGCGGCTGCAGATCTTTATCGACCGCTCCAGTGTGGAAATTTTCATCAACGATGGCGAAGGGGTAATGAGCAGCCGCTTCTTCCCGGGCTATCCGGGGCAGCTCATCTTCAGCGGTGCGACGCCGGTGGCATTCTGCCGCTGGCTGCTGCGGCCATGCATGGTAGAATAAGCGTTTTGCTTTCAGGCTCCCGGGTACTGATGAAAACCAAACGCGTAACTATCAAAGATATCGCCGAACTGGCGGGCGTCTCCAAAGCGACCGCCAGCCTGGTACTCAACGGTCGTGGCAAAGAGCTGCGCGTGGCGCAGGAGACGCGCGAGCGCGTGCTGGCGATCGCCCGCGAGCAGCACTATCAGCCGAGCATTCACGCGCGCTCGCTGCGTGATAACCGCAGCCATACCATTGGCCTGGTGGTGCCGGAAATCACCAACTACGGGTTTGCCGTTTTCTCCCATGAGCTTGAGACGCTCTGCCGGGAAGCCGGCGTGCAGCTGCTTATCTCCTGCACCGACGAAAACCCCGGCCAGGAGAGCGTGGTGGTCAATAACATGATTGCCCGCCAGGTCGACGGCCTGATCGTCGCCTCGTGCATGCACAGCGATGCCGACTACCTGAAGCTCAGCGAACAGCTGCCGGTGGTGCTGTTTGACCGCTCCCCCAGCGACAGCGCCCTGCCGCTGGTGATGACTGACTCGGTCACCCCAACGGCCGAACTGATCTCCCGCATCGCCCCTCAGCATGCGGACGAGTTCTGGTTTCTCGGCGGCCAGCCGCGGCTATCGCCTTCGCGCGACCGGCTGGCGGGATTCACCCAGGGCCTGGCTCAGGCGGGGGTTACGCTGCGTCCCGAATGGGTGATCAACGGCAACTATCACCCCAGCTCCGGCTACGAGATGTTCGCCGCGCTCTGCGCGCGGCTGGGACGGCCGCCGAAGGCGCTGTTCACCGCGGCCTGCGGCCTGCTGGAAGGGGTCCTGCGCTATATGAGCCAGCACCATCTGCTGGACTCCAATATTCATCTCGCCAGCTTCGACGATCACTATCTGTACGATTCACTTTCCCTGCGCATTGATACCGTGCAGCAGGATAATCGCCAGCTGGCCTGGCACTGCTACGATCTGCTCAGCCAGCTGATCGACGGCCAGGCGCCGGAGCCGCTCCAGCGCTATCTGCCCGCTACCCTGCAGTTTCGCCATGCCTGACGGCGCCGGCGGCGATTAGCGTTTTCGCCGGGCGCGCGCCGCCTGCCTCAGCGTCAGCAGCACGCTGGCGAGCACCACGCCGAGGCCAATTGTTACCTGCCAGCGGTAAGCCATCAGCAGCGAGGGCAATCCGCCGTCCGGCGCCAGCATCACGAGATTCCAGCCCGCCAGGCCGGCATTGCCGTTCAGCGCCCGGCTTAACATCCGCTGATGCGGGGCGAAGGGCTGAATGGTCTGGTAATGGCTGCCGAACAGCGGCGGCTGCATCTCCCGCGGGAATTGTGCCTGCACCTGGGCCAGCACGCTGGCCGGCAACGCATGCGATGCCGCCAGCAGATGCCCGTCGCCATTCACCAGCAGTAGCCGATAATGCCGCTGCCGGGCCAGGGTATGCAGATCGGCGCGCATCACCGCCAGCGGCCAGGTCGCTTCCCGCTGCGGAGCGGGGGTGTTCATCCGCTGTTCAAGGCGTTCCGCCACCCACCGCGCATCCTCCTCCAGCTGCCGGGTATGCATCTCACGGTAAAACTCTCTGGCCGGCAGGTTCACGTCCCGACTGAGGATCAGGATCGCCAGTCCCGCCAGCAGGCTGACGATAATGCCCTTTCTCCCCGGTCGCGAGAGCGGCGAGGATTTGATTAAGGATGGTGTATTCATACGACTCCAGAAACAGGGGGCAAGGCGTGGCCCCCTGGCGAATGGACAACAAAAGTCGCGAAACTGTACAGGATGCGCAGCGCGGGAAAAATAGACAGCCGGCGCCTGGCGGGACGTATTTTGTTTATTTCTGGACAGGGCTGGCGGCAACGACGCGCTTCGCCGTTGCCGCCAGTTGATAAGATTAGCGTTTTTTCCGGTTGCGGCGCATGTCGATGGTCACCGCCGCGACGATAATGATCCCTTTAATAATATCCTGCACGTAGGCATCGACGCCGACAAAGGTAAAGCCGCTCTTGATCAGGCCAAGGATCATCGCGCCAATCAGGGTGCCAGTAATGCGCCCCACCCCGCCCATTAAGCTGCTGCCGCCGATCACCGCCGCGGCAATCGCGTCCAGCTCGTAGGACATCCCCATGCTGGACTGGCCACTGCTGACGCGCGCCGCCAGCACTACCCCAGCCAGCCCGGAGAGCGCCCCGGCGATGGTGTAGACGATCACCAGGTATTTATTCACGTTGATGCCGGACACTTTGGCCGAGGTCATGTTGCCGCCGATGGCATACACATATTTGCCATACCGGGTATGCTTCAGCGCAATGTGAAACACTGCGGCAATCACGAAGAAGATGATCACCGGCATCGCCCCCTGGCCTATCGCCGTAAAACTGTCGGAGAGGAAGCTTATCGGATTGCCCTGGGTGTAATACTGCGCCAGACCGCGCGCCGAGACCATCATCCCGAGGGTGGCGATAAATGGCGGGATGCCGGTTCGCGTCACCAGGAAACCGTTGGTCAGCCCACACAGCAGGCCGACGCCGATCCCCGCGCAAATCGGGATCACCGCCGGCAGGTTGACCAGCGCCGGGAACATTGGCGACAGGCTGTCGGAGGTTTGCGCCAGGCTCGCCGCCACCACCGCCGCGAGGGCGATAACCGAGCCGGAGGAGAGGTCAATCCCGGTGGTGATGATCACCTGGGTGACGCCGACGGCGATGATGCCGATGATCGCCACCTGCAGCACAATCAGCACCAGGCGGTTGGTATTGAGCAGGAACGACTGGTCGCGAACATACCAGCCGGCGATTTCAAAGGTCAGGGCAATCACCAGCATCACCACAAAGATGCCGGTATCTTTCGGCATTTTATGCCGCAAATTAGCGAAGAAGGAGGAACCCTCGCTGGCCGGAGCCGCCGTTAATTTCATATTACTCATTCTCTGTGCCTCAATGGGATGCCAACGACAAAATGGTTTCCTGGTCGGCTTCGTCTTTTTCCAGGATGCCGGTGATACGGCCTTCATGCATCACCATGATCCGGTCACTCATGCCAAGGATTTCCGGCAGCTCAGAGGAGACCATAATGACCGCCACCCCCCGGTTCGCCAGTTCACTGATAAGATGATAAATTTCCGCCTTCGCCCCGACGTCGATGCCGCGGGTCGGCTCATCGAGAATTAAGATTTTCGGTTGCGCTAACAGCCAGCGCGCAATCAGAACTTTTTGCTGATTCCCCCCGCTCAGGTTATTAATAATTTGATCCATCGTCGGCGTTTTAATATTGAGCCGACGGATTTGCTCCATGCAGTCTTCGGCCATTTTCACGTGCTGGACAAAACCGCTCTTGCCGATATATTCCGGCATTTTGACGATACTCATATTTTCCAGCACCGACAGCACCAGAAACAGGCCCGACTTTTTACGGTCTTCGGTTAATAACGCCATTCCCTTTTCAATCGCCACGGAGGGGGAATCAATGGTCACCGGCGCCCCGTCGATCAGCACTTCGCCGCTGTCGAAGCGTTCCATGCCAAACAGGCTTTCCATCACCTCGCTGCGCCCGGCGCCCACCAGCCCAGCCACGCCGAGGATCTCGCCGCGACGCACGGTAAAGCTGACATCATGGAACACGCCCTGGCGCGTCAGATTGCGCACCGTCAGCACCTCTTCGCCGATGGTGTTATTAAATTTCGGGAACAGCTGGGTTAATTCGCGGCCCACCATCTGGGTGATCAGCGACTGGCGGGTAAATTCGGTGGTGTTTTTGCTCCCCACCCAGGTCCCATCGCGAAAGACGCTGATCTCATCGGTGATAGCGAAGATCTCATCCATTTTATGGCTGATATAGATGATCGCTTTGCCCTGGGCCCGCAGGTCGCGGATGATGGTGAACAGGTGAGCCACCTCGCCTTCGGTCAGCGCCGAAGTGGGCTCATCCATGATCACAATATCCGCGTTCCATGAGACCGCTTTGGCAATCTCCACCATCTGCTGGGCGGCGATGCTCAGGTCGCCCACCAGCCGGTCGGCGGTTAAGCGAATATTCAGCTTATCCAGCAGCGCCTGGGTCTGGCGGGTCAGCTGGCCGTGGTCGACAAAGCCGTACTTCATCGGCTCGCGCCCCAGCCAGATATTCTCCGCCACCGTCATATGCGGCACCAGATTCAGCTCCTGGTGGATCATCGATATCCCCGAGCGCAGCGCATCCATGGTGTCGGTAAACTCCACCGGCTCACCTTTCACGCGAATCGATCCTTTATCCGGGCGATAGATACCGATCAGGCACTTCATCAGCGTGGATTTACCGGCGCCGTTCTCACCCATCAGGGCGTGCACCGTTCCCGGGCGCACGCGTAATGAGACATTATCGAGCGCCTTCACGCCGGGGAAGAACTTACTGATACCTTCGGCTTCAAGGGCAAAAGCGTTCATACATCCACCTCCGTACCACAGGTTGGCCAGGATTATTTCTGATTACGATTGGTAAATTCAGCCATGTTCTCTTTGGTGATCAGCTGATACGGCACGTCGATGATTTTCTCCACTTTCTCACCGTTCGCCAGCTTGATGGCCGCGTCTACGGCGCCCTCACCCTGGCCTTTCGCATCCTGGAAGATGGTGGCGATCATCTTGCCGCTCTTCAGCATCTGCAGCGCATCCGGGGTGCCATCCACGCCGGCGATAAGAATATGGTTCGGGTTTTTACCCAGCGCCTGCAGGGCGCCGATCGCCATTTCATCGTTGTTGGAGGCGATGGCCTGGATATCCTCGCCGCTGGTCATCCAGTTGCTGACCACGTCCACGGCGTCATTGCGGGTGAATTTCGCGGTCTGCTTCTGCACGATTTTGATGTTCGGGTATTTGGCGACAACCTCTTCCACCCCTTTGGTGCGGTCGCGAGTAGATTCATTCGCCAGGTCGCCGAGCAGGATCGCCACATTGCCCTTACCGTTCATCGCCTTCGCCAGCGCTTCCATCTGCAGACGGCCGGCGAGAATCGAGTCCGACCCCACATAGGCCATCTTGTCGGTCAGCTCCGCCTGCGGGCGACGGTTCACAAATACCAGCGGGATCCCGGCCTTGGTGGCCTGATCCATGATCGGTTTCACCGCATTGGTATCCACCGGGTTAACGATAATGGCATCCACCCCCTGGCCGATAAAGTTCTGCACCTGCTGCAGCTGCTGGGAGACATCCCCTTTCGCGTCCTCGATCTGCGATTTCACCCCATCTTTTTTCATCTCTTTTTGCATCGAGGTACGCAGGATCGTCAGGAAGTTATCGTCAAACAGCGCCATCGAGACGCCAATGGAGACATCTTTTGCCATAACCACCGCAGGCAGCATGCAGGCTAACAAAGAGGCAACAATCGTTTTCTTAATATTCATAGTTGATCCTTGATTTTGTAGGTACGCCGGTGAATGAAACAAAATGAAAAATTAATTTCAGTCAGGTTGCGACAAATGTCTGTTGTGACGGCGACGGCGCTGCGGGGTTTTCCGCATTTCGCCGTGATCGGAATCACAAATAATGGCTGTTTTATCATCACTTTTTTGAAACATCAGTCCATTTATGCCACACCGTGAATTCCAGACCATTTATTTCATTAACAAGACATTTGAAACTTTTATAAGTAAATAACTGAAATGAAAATTTTAAAACTATGCAGTAACAGAATTTTGACAGACATCTAACATTGCTGCATAAATGAGCGAAAAATGAGAGGCAGACAACGCTTTAAAGCGATCGCCCCCGGCGGGGTTGGCATTTACCCGCCGGGGAAATCCGTGTTGTCAGGAAGGGAGGCGCCGCACGCCTTAGTCCACGTTCTCGGCGCTGTAGAGGATAAAGTCGACTTTCCCGTCGGCATAGGTTTGCGGCTGATAGCCGGACTCCAGATGGCGCAGCATCAGGTCGATCGCCAGCTGGGCGTGCTGGCGGGTGTTCTGATCGAGCGTTAACGCCAGGCTGCCCCGGGCCAGCTGCTGGCGGGTGGTATTGTAGCGCTCATGGGTGATCCAGCAGACGTCGCTTTCGCGGCGGTGGCGAGCCAGCGCCTCGGCAATCTGAGTATTGCCAAGCCCGGTGTTATAGATCCCGACAATATGCCGGCTGCGGCACAGAGCCTGCTCCAGCAGGCGGGTGATCTGCTCCCGCCGCTCCTCGCCCGCCAGCACCTCATTAAGCTGCAGGTGGGGAAAGCGCTGGCTCAGTACCTCGCGGAACCCCTGGATACGCAGGCGATGCGCGCTGTAATCCTCCCGGCCGCTCACCATCAGCACCTCCCCGGGCCGCGGCGTCATTCTCCCCATCATTAACCCCGCGGTGCGGCCAGCCTGCAGCTGATTGATCCCGACGTGGCAGAGCCGGTCGGCGCCGGGCAGATCCGTCGCCAGGGTGATGGCGGGGACGCCCGCTTCCCGGCAGCGGCGCAGCGCGTCATGCACCACAGGGTGGTCATTGCCGAAGACGATGATCCCCTGACGCTGCTGGCAGCTGCGCATAATGCGCCGGGCCAGGGTCGCCGGCTGCGACTCCGGGACAAAGGTGCGGTGCAGGGTCAGACGGCGATAGCCGAGGCTATCCGCGACGGCGGCGAAATCCTGCGCCAGCTGCGGAAAAAAGAACGAGTCATTGCTGCTGAGAAAGAGCTCAATCTGCCACGGAAAGCGGTGCTCCTCCGGCAGGATCCGCTTCAGCCCCGCCTCCCGCGCCGCCTGCAGCACTTTGCGCGTGGTCTGCGGCGATACGCCGCCGCGTTCGTTCAGCACCCGGTCCACAGTGGCCACGCCGACGCCAATCTGTCTGGCCAGCATCGCCAGTGACATGTTTTTCATCGCCCCTCTCTTCAATGATGGAAATACATCAAAACGGCAGTGTCAGTGAGTTTAGCAAACCGATTATGGTGGCACCGTCCCTTCGCCATTCTGGAGAAAAATAATGAATTGCAAACGTTTTGCCCTGGTAGGCAGTGGTTTTATCGGTCAGGTTCATGCCGCCAGCCTCGCCCGTCATGACGGGAGCGAGTTGACGATGGTAGCCGATGTCGCGCCGGAGCGCGCCCAGGCGCTGGCCGCCCGCTATGGCGCCCGGGCGGTGACAGTGAGCGAGGCTCTCCGTAGCGACGCCATCGACGCTGTGCTGATCGCCAGCTCAACCCCGTCGCATGCCGAACTGCTGGAAGCCGCCGCCCGGGCGGGCAAGGCGGTCTATTGCGAAAAACCGATCGACCTCTCCCTGGCGCGCGCCCGCGAGGTGGTGGAGCGGGTGCTTCCCCTGAACGTGCCGGTCACCGTCGGCTTTAACCGGCGCTTCGACAGCAGCCATCAGCAGCTCCGCCGCCAGCTGGAGCAGGGCGCGATCGGTCGGGTGGAGCTGGTGCAGATGGTCTGCCGCGCCTCCAGCATGCCGCCGCTCGACTATCTGCGCAGCTCCGGCGGTCAGATGCGCGATCAGGCGATTCACTTCTTCGACCTTCTGCGCTTTCTCACCGGCGATGAAGTGCATACCGTGGCGGCGATGGGCGCGGCGCTGGCCCTGCCGGAAATCGCCGAATTTGGCGATGTTGACACCTCCATCCTGATGATGCAGATGCGCGGCGGCGCGCTGGCGCAGCTGGACAACACCCGCCGCACCGGCCACGGGTATGATGAACGGATCACCCTGCTGGGCGCAGAGGGCGCGCTGGAGTCCGGCAGCCAGTCGCCGGTGGGCCCTACCCTGTGGCGCGGCAATCAGCGCATTGAGCCAGGCCTGTGGCCGGACTGGTTCAGCCGGGTGCAAGGATCTTATTACCAGCATCTTGACGCCTTTATCCGCGCTCTGAATGGCGAAACCGTGGCCGACCTGCCCGGCCTGGTGGACGGCCTGCAGGCGCAGGCGATTGCCGAAGCGGCGGTTCAGTCTCTGCAGCGCGGCCAGTTTGTCGCCGTCGACGACTGTCGATGAGGGGTTGCGTGGCACCAGCTATCAGGCTCTGAACCTGCCTTTATGCCGGGCGGCGGCGATGCCTTGCCCGGCCTGGGGGGCCATGATAAACATTCATATCAAATAGTTGCAGTGACCTCGTAGGCCCGCGCAAGCGCAGCGCCGCCGGGCAAGGACGGCGGGCACCGTGCGCGTCCCGCTGCCGGGCAATGGCGGACACGCGCGCGCTGCCTGCAAACCAAAGCCCGGCCGGCCCCTTAGCGTTCTTCGTTAAACACCGCGCCCACCTGGCGCCGCACCTCATCCATCACCTGCAGATTCTGCAGCACCCGACTGAGCGGCCGCAGCGGCGAGTCCTGCAGCCCCTGACCGATGCACCAGGCAAAATGCTCCGCCTGCCAGAACAGCTGGTCGTAGCGATTGCGCGGCTCTTCCCAGCGCAGCGCCTGCCCGCCCTGGCTGGCGGCGAGGGTGAACCCGCCGGGGGCGTAAAACTGACCGTCGATCGTCAGGGTCGCCTGGCGTCCGGCCACCACTGCCCCGCCCGGCGTGTTGCTGAACAACGTCGTGTTTAACAGCCCCTGCATCCCGTTCCGCCAGCTGAACAGCATCGACGTCTGGCCGTTAAGCCCCTCTGCCGTCGCGCTGCCGCGGGCGACTATCTCCTGCGGCATGCCGCCCACCATTAGCGCAAACGAGGTCAGATAGCTGCCGAGATCCATCATCGGCCCGCCGGCAAGGTCGGCATTAAAGATACGGTGGTCGGTAGTGAAATACTCGCCGTGATCGGCCAGCAGAGTATGCAGGTCGCCGAGCACCCCATCCTCCAGCAGCTGGCGGATCACATCATACTTCGGCGCGTAATCGCACCACATCGCCTCCAGCGCCAGCTTCCCCTGGCGGGCGGCTTCGGCCTGCAGTTCACGTCCTTCGCCAAGGTTGAGCGCGAAGGGCTTCTCAATCAGCACGTGTTTGCCCGCCTTCAGCGCCTGCATGCCGTCGGGAAAGTGATGGTTGTGCGGCGTCGCAATATACACCGCATCAATATCCGGACGCGCCAGCATCTCCGCCACATGGCCGTAAGCCTGGGGGATCCCCCATTCCGCAGCTACCCGGTCGGCCTTCGCCTGGCTGCGGGAGGCAACGGCCACCACCTGCTGCCGGCTCTGGGTTTTCAATGAGTGCACAAAGCGCTCGGCGATCCAGCCTGGACCGATGATGCCCCAGCGCAGGGAGGGAATGCTCTGCGCCGCCGGGCGGCGCGGGGTCGGTAATTGTGAGGGAAACATAACGGCTCCTTAATCCTTAACCACGTTAACCCAGCGACGGCTGACCATTGAGGCTTCAATCGCCGACAGCACGCGCTGATTCTGTAAACCAAATTCAAAGCTGGGATAGCAGTCGTCGTCCCCGCAAATCCCCTGCACCAGGTCATGCACTTCAATCACCTTGACGTCAAAATAGCCCAACCCACCGCCGCCAAAATCGAAGCCGAAGAAGCCGGCATAGGCCGGGATCTGGCTCCCGGCATACAGCGTTTTAAAGCCGCGGTCGTGTTTGTCATCGCGGAAGCGATAGACCTGCAGTTCGTTAAAGCGCTCCCCGTCCATATACAGCGTGCCTTCGGTGCCGGAGACCTCCCAAAAGACGCCGAAGATGCGCCCGGCGGCGATGCGCGAGGCTTCAATCACCCCCGCGGCGCCGCTGTCAAAATTGACCAGACACTGAACCTGATCGTCATTTTCCACTTCCCGCCACTCGGCATCGGCCGCGACCCGGCTGGCATACCCGGCATCGGTCTGCGGTACCGGACGCTGGCGCAGACAGGTTTGCGCGCTGGCGGTCACTTCACGGATCCCGCCCATCAAAAACTGGGCGACGGACAGGGTATGGGCGCCGAGGTCGCCAAGCGCCCCGCTGCCGCCGAGGGTTTTCGAGCAGCGCCAGGACCAGGGCAGGTTCGGGTCGTTATAAAACCCCTGATCAAAGGTGCCGCGAAAGCGCACCGGTTCGCCAATATCGCCCCGGGCGATAATCTGCTTTGCCAGCAGCGCCGCCGGGGTTTTGATGTTGTTAAAGGCCACCATGGTCTTCACCCCCGCGCGCCGGGCCGCCTGCGCCATCTCCTGCGCCTGCTGCTCGTTAACCGCCAGCGGCTTCTCGCAATAGACATGTTTACCCGCCGCGATCGCCGCCATCGCCATCGTGTAGTGCAGATGGTTCGGCGAGGTAATATCCACCACGTCCACCAGCGGATCGTTCACCAGTTCGCGCCAGTCACCGTAAGCCTTCTCCGCCCCCAGCTTCACCGCATGACGTTCGGCCAGCGCCTGATCCTGATCCGCCAGCGCGTAAAGATAGGGGCGCTTCGGCAGATCGGGATAGAACATGGCCGCGCGACGGTAAGCGTCGGCGTGCGCCTGGCCCATAAAACCGGAGCCGATGAGACCAATATTTAACCGCGCGCTCATGATGCGTGCTCCTCTGATGATGAAGGGGACGAGAAATGGTGCGCCAGCCAGGCGAAGGCGCGGCGGGCGGTGGCCAACGGCGGCGCCATCGCCGGGTCCTGCTCGGCTTCGATAATCAGCCAGCCGCGGTAGTCGCTGTCGCGGGCAAAGTCGAGGATCGGCGCATAGTCGATGCAGCCGTCGCCAGGGATGGTAAACAGCCCGGCGCGCACCGCCTCGTTAAAGCTCAGGTTTTCGCGATACAGGCGCCCCAGCACCTGCGGACGGACGTCTTTCAGATGCAGATGGTGGATACGGTGACCATATTTTTCCAGCACGCGCGGGATATCGACCCCGGCGACGAAGGCGTGTCCGGTATCAAACGCCAGCCCGACGTTGTCATGGGTCTGTGACAGAAACCGCTCCAGCTCGTCGTCGTGCTCCACCAGCATCATCAGGTGATGGTGATAGGCCAGCCGCAGACCGTAGTCCCGCAGCAGCAGGTCGGCAAAGGTATTCAGCTTATGGCAATACGCCGTCAGACTGACGCGGCTTAACGGCGGCGAGAGCGAGATCGGCTCATCAAGCGGCGTTTCACCGGGCAGTTGCCCGCACTCGCCATAGACCATGACCCTGGCGCCGAGCTGCTGCAGGAGCTGCGCGTGGCCCCGCACCGCCTCCAGCTCCGCTTCCACGCTGCGGTCAGCCAGTAAGCCGCTGTACCAGCCGGACGCCAGCCGCAGGTCAGCCGCCGCCAGCAGAGGCCCCAGCGTCTCCGCCTGGCGGGGAAACTTGCGCCCTAACTCAATGCCCTGAAATCCCGCCTCCCGCGCCTCGCGCAGACAGGTGTCGAGAGGGATATCGCCGCCTAAATCCTCCAGCACATCGTTGGTCCAGCACAGGGGGCTAATGCCCCACTGCAGGTGCTCTGTCGCCATGTTTATCTCCTTTTCAGCCAGTCGTCTGGTGTGCCGTCACTATAAGCAGGCGACGACCAGCGATGAAAACGGAGAAATGATGGAAATCCATCATTGCCGCGGGCGGAATATCCGTTGTCGCCAGTAGCCCTGAAAAATTAATGGAAATAATGCTTGCCGCAGGCTTATTTTGCAGATAAAAATTACTGGCTTAATAACCCGTTCCAGAGGTTATCTCTTTCATTCGAAATATGATGATAGCAATATGAAAAAAACTCAATACCGCACCAGCGCGGGCTTTAGCCCTGCGCCCAGGCCTGGCCTGCTGTTATTTGCGTAAGTGACAAATAATCGCTTTTAAAACATCAATTACTTAACATTCTCTCTGCAATAATATGACAAGCAGCGGGAAGATACGGTGATAAATAAAATCAGGGTAATGATGTTTTTACAAATAAATAACCCTTCGCCTTTCTGCTCATTATTTGACAGGAATGGCTGCGGTTATATTTATTCTGACGCCCCCGGAGAATACACCAATGTGTATCAACCTTTATGACAATGCGCGCCGCTATCGCAATGAGAAACAATAAGATGAATAAGACCTGGCTTTTCACCACCCTCACCCTGGCGCTGGTCGCCGCCGCGACGGCCCACGCCATTAGCGCGAAATACCGGGAGCAGCTTGAACGCTCCGGCTGTACGCAGATGACCGACGGGACCACCTGCGATATTCATAAAACCAAAGCCGAGAATGCCGCCGCCGCGCAGCAGGCCAGCAGCGGCTTCGGCCCCTGGCTGGGCACCTGGTATGTTTATACTGAATATGGCGATAAAATTGATGAGATTACCGTCACCGCTAAAACGGTGAAAACTCATGGTCATCTGGTGGAGGACGCGAAAGCGAGCCAGGGTAAGCTGACTTTCCGGGTGAAAAACTCAACCTTTACTCTCAACGACGCCTTTAACGGCAACTGGACAAACGGCAGCCAGCGCGGCACGTTGCAAAAAATAGAGTAAACTCCCTGCTCCCCGGCGGGGGCACACCATGCCGATAGACTGCGGTGACCGGTTCATCCGGCCAGGCAAGCAATGTGATGTGACTCATGCGGGGAGACCTCCCGGCGCGGGCCGGGAGGGAGTGCAACAGATTACTTCTGCGGACGCATGGCCGGGAAGAGGATTACGTCGCGGATGGTATGGCTGTTGGTAAACAGCATCACCATGCGGTCGATACCGATGCCCAGACCGGCGGTCGGCGGCAGGCCGTACTCCAGCGCGGTGACGTAGTCTTCGTCATAGAACATCGCTTCGTCATCGCCCGCCGCTTTGGCGTTGACCTGATCCTGGAAACGCTGCGCCTGATCTTCCGCATCGTTCAGCTCGCTGAAACCGTTACCGATTTCGCGGCCGCCGATGAAGAACTCGAAGCGGTCGGTGATTTCCGGGTTCACGTCGTTGCGGCGCGCCAGCGGGGAAACTTCCGCTGGATATTCAGTGATAAAGGTCGGCTGGATGAGGTGCGCTTCCGCCACTTCATCGAAGATTTCGGTGACGATGCGCCCCAGACCCCAGCTTTTCTCTACCTGAATGCCGAGAGATTCCGCCAGCGCTTTCGCCGCGTCGAAGTTATCCAGATCCGCCATGTTGGTTTCCGGACGGTGTTTCTTGATGGCTTCGCGCATGGTCAGTTTTTCAAACGGCTTGCCGAAGTCAAACACCTGGTCGCCATACGGCACCTCGGTTTTGCCCAGCACCGTCTGCGCCAGGGTGCGGAACAGCGACTCGGTCAGTTCGATCAGGTCTTTGTAGTCCGCGTACGCCATGTACAGTTCCATCATGGTGAACTCTGGGTTATGACGTACCGAGATCCCTTCGTTGCGGAAGTTACGGTTGATTTCAAACACGCGTTCGAAACCGCCGACCACCAGACGTTTCAGATACAGTTCCGGCGCGATGCGCAGGTACATATCGAGATCGAGCGCGTTGTGATGAGTGATAAACGGACGGGCGGACGCGCCGCCGGGGATCACCTGCATCATCGGGGTTTCCACTTCCATAAAGCCGCGGGCCACCATGAACTGACGCATGGTCGCGAGGATCTGCGAGCGGATGCGGAACGTATGGCGCGACTCTTCGTTAGCGATCAGATCCAGATAGCGCTGGCGATAGCGGACTTCCTGATCCTGCAGGCCGTGGAATTTATCCGGCAGCGGGCGCAGGGCTTTGGTCAGCAGGCGCAGCTCGGTGCAGTGGATGGAGAGTTCGCCGGTTTGCGTTTTGAACAGCTTGCCGCGGGCGGCGATGATGTCGCCGAGATCCCATTTCTTAAACTGTTCGTTGTAGACGCCTTCCGGCAGGTCATCGCGGGCCACGTACAGCTGGATACGGCCGCCGACGTCCTGGAGGGTGACGAAGGAGGCTTTGCCCATCACGCGGCGGGTCATCATCCGGCCGGCCACCGCAACTTCAACGTTCAGGGAAGCGAGTTCATCGTTATCCTTCGCATCGAATTCAGCGTGCAATTGGTCAGAGGTATGATCGCGACGGAAATCGTTGGGGAAAGCTACGCCCTGCTCACGCAGCGCAGCCAGTTTTTCGCGACGAGTTTTCAGTTCATTATTAAGGTCAATGGCCTCATCGGCACCTTGTGCTTGTTGTTCAGACATATGGGTTCCTCATAACCTTGCTTTCAAACTAGCTTCGATAAATTGAACCAGGTCACCCTTCCGCGCGGCCTGTCTCCGGCTTTACACCGAAGAACAAGAGTAACGAATCTGGCTTCACTTCAAGCTGATCTCACTCAGCTATGCCTTCACTAACGGTATTTTTTATCGTTGGCTTCCGCGCCTGCCAGAATATCCTCCTCCTGTTCACTACGCTGTGCAAGGAGCGGCTTTGCGCTCCGCTGTTGATGGGATACCCCCGGTCGCGCTGCGCTTACCGGGGCGATAAATCGCGCTGGCCGATAGCCCGCCGGGACGCGCATCAGGCGCCGCCGCCGGGAAGTTCGCCAGCCGCCGCGCGGCGTTTGCCGACGCTACAGGCTGCGGCAAAGGCGATAATCACCATCACCGCCACGCAGCCGAGGGTCCATTCGCCCATCTGCGAGAAAAAATGCTGATAGGCGGCAATCGCCGTATCGCTGATTTGCGATTCGGTGGTCTGCTGGGCGACCACGCCCGCCAGCCAGTTGGCCACCGCGCCGGTGGCCAGCATGTAGATCCCGGTCAACACCCCGGTGACGCCGGGCATGTTCAGGCGGGTGATTTGCGCCATCGCCACCGGGTCGATAAACAGTTCGGCAAAGCCCATCATCGCCAGCCCGGCGACCATCATGCCCATCGAGGCCTGACCGTCAGCGGCGCCGTGGCGGGCATTAAGCGCCAGCAGCATAAAGCCGCCGCCCATCAGCAGCAGGCCGAAAGCGAATTTCAACCAGACGCGCAACACCGAACGTACGCTGCCTTCCGGGCGCATCAGCCACGCCAGTACCACGCCGGCCGCCATCACCGCCACCGCATTAACCGACTGGAACAGCGCCGTCGGCACCTCCCAGTTCAGCAGGCGGCGGTTAACAAAGTGGTCGATAAACAGGCTAATCGAGCTCCCGCCCTGCTGAGCCAGCACCCAGAACAGCGTCCCGGCAAGCATCAGCAGGACGATCTGCCATAGCGCGCGACGATGCTCGGGCGCTTTGATCATGATCCGCGCCACCATCTGGGCGGCAAACAAGCAGACGATCGCCAGCAGATAGCCGGACCAGTTGTTTTGCAGTAGCAGCGTGAAGAACACCGGCGCCAGGCACAGCATCACCAGCAGCCAGCCCCAGGTCGGCAGCACGAATTTCACCGCCCGCAGCGCCGGTTTATCGACGCCGCGGGTATGCCGGAAATGGCGGCTGCCGCTTAAGAAAATCATCAGTCCGATGAACATACCGATTCCCGCCAGGGCGAAGCCGATATGCCAGCCGTACCACTGGGCCGCCAGCCCGCAGGCGATGGGCGCGGCGATGGAGCCGACATTGCCGGCGGCGTACAGCAGCGAGAAGCCGCCGTCGCGACGCGGATCGTCGTGGGCGTAGAGTTCGCCAAGCAGGCAGCTGATATTGGATTTGAACAGGCCATAGCCGCAGATAATGATCGCCAGCGCGACGTACAGGCTCCATGCGGAGGTCGACTCAACGCCCAGCACCACGTGGCCGAGAGTCATCAACAGCGCCCCGGCAATCACCGCCGTGCGGTTGCCGAGCAGGCGGTCGGCAAGCCAGCCGCCGAGAATAGGGGTAACGTAAACCAGAGATGCGTAAGCGCTGAACAGGCTGATGGCGTGGCTGTCGTCGAAGCCAAGCTGGTGGGTGAGGTAGAGGATGAGTAAGGCGCGCATGCCGTAAAAGCTGAAGTACTCCCAGATCTGGATCGCAACGATGTAGTAAATCGCGCGCGGCTGTGAGGGTGTTTTCATGTGTTCTCCTTGCAGCGTGAAAAAGGGAAGTGGCAAGCCACTTCCCTGGTGTGCGTCTATTACTTGTTATTCTCTTCTTTCAGCACTTTAACGGTGTAACGACCATCCGCCTGACGATAGGCGCCGTGGATATCGGTTTCGAAGCCCGGGTAGTGGGCGCCGATTTCGCACAGCATCTGCAGGAACTCCAGCACCGGACGGCTCTCTTCGGTGATCATTTCACCCGGCATCACCAGCGGCACTCCCGGAGGATACGGCAGGATCATGTTGGCGTTGACGCGGCCGACCATCTCTTCGAGGTACACTTCTTCCGTCTGACCGTGCAGCTCTTTCTGGAACGCGGCATACGGGGTCATCACCATCGATGGCAGCACTTCGAAGGCGCGGAACATCAGGTCCGGCAGGTTGTGGTGCTCAATCAGTTTGTGAATGTTCTGCGCCAGGTCCTGAATACGCATGTTCTCATAGAATTCAGGATCTTCACGGTACAGCGACGGCAGCATGTTTTTCACCCGCAGGTTCAGGTCGAACGCGCGTTTGAAGTCGGTCAGCGCACGCAGCAGGCTCAGCGCTTTGGTTTTGTCGATACCGATGCTGAACAGGAACAGCAGGTTGTACGGACCGGTTTTCTCCACCACGATGCCGTGTTCGTCGAGATATTTCGCCACGATGCTTGCCGGAATACCGAAGTCATCCATGGTGCCGTCTTTCTTCATCCCCGGAGTCAGCAGCGTGACTTTGATCGGGTCGAGGTACATGTGTTCGTTATCGATGTTTTTGAAACCGTGCCATGCACTGTCGGAGCGCAGCGGCCAGCATTCAGGGCCGTCGATATGTTCCGGCTGCCATACGTCGAAGAACCAGCCGTCAGACTCGCCTTTCAGACGTTTGATCTCTTTACGGAACTTGATGGAACGTTCGATAGAGCCGTCGATCAGGCGCTTACCGGCGTTGCCTTTCATCATCGCTGCCGCGGTTTCGGTGGACGCCACGATCCCGTAGTGCGGAGAGGTGGTGGTGTGCATCATGTAGGCTTCGTTAAAGGTCTCTTCGTTAACGTCGCCTTTCACGTGGATCATCGACGCCTGAGAGAACGCCGCCAGCAGTTTGTGCGTGGACTGGGTTTCGTAAATCACTTTCCCTTCGACGCGGCCGCCGCTCATCCCGCATTTGCCTTCATAGATCGGCGAGAAGTTGGTGTAAGGCACCCACGCGGAGTCAAAGTGGATGGATTTCACATCCAGGGTTTTCTTGATGAAGTCAGTGTTGTACAGCAGACCATCGTAAGTCGAGTTGGTGATCACCGCGTGTACCGGCCAGGTCGCGTTCGGCGTCTCTTTCACACGCTTGGCAATAGTCGCGTGCTGGAATTCGCTCTGCGGGATACCGCCGAGGATGCCGTAGGCGTTACGGGTCGGACGGAAGTAGATCGGCGTAATGTCGCTCATCATCATCAGGTGAGTCAGCGATTTGTGGCAGTTACGGTCAATCAACACGGTGCTGCCGGCCGGCGCGGAGTACATACCGACGATTTTGTTGGCGGTAGAGGTGCCGTTGGTGACCATATAGCTGCGTTCAGCGTTGAATACGCGAGCGATATACTCTTCCGCTTCTTTGTGCGGGCCGCTGTGGTCCAGCAGGGAACCCAGTTCAGAAACCGAAATCGAGATATCGGATTTCATGGTGTTGGAGCCAAAGAAATCGTAGAAGATGCTGCCTACCGGGCTTTTCTGGAAGGCGGTACCGCCCATGTGGCCCGGGGTACAGAAGGTGTATTTGCCTTCACGCACATATTTGAACAGCGCTTTGGTCAGCGGCGGCAGAATGGTGTCGATATATTCGTCAGTGTTCTGTTTGATTTTGTTCGCGATATCTTCCGCAGCGCCCAGCGCATATTCGAAGAAGCGAACCTGCATGCGCAGATCGTTCAGGCTAACGTCCAGCGTGGAGTAGGTGTTAGCGAACGCATACAGCGGCATGTACTCGTTCATTTTGCTGATTTCTTCGCACAGCTCGAGATTGTATTTATCCCAGTCGAAGATCACGCCGCACAGACGAGAGTTGTTTTCGATCAGTTTTAATAAGTCGTCACGGTCGTTCGGGTAGACAATGCGGAAGTCCAGGCGTTCGAGAGCACGATGCAGTTCACGGATGGGTTCTTCTTTGAAGTAAACCCCCATGTGATTCATGATTGCAATAACGTTCATAGTCAAATCTCCAGATGTAGAAAGCCCCTCCCGTCGCGCTATGACAGGTGATGGAAGGAGCCTCAGGAAAAAGGGTTACTGATTAGTGCGCGTTAGCGGGGCTGTTGCTATCCGATGTGTTGTTCTGGCGCTGGTGCATTTTGCGACCGTAGAACATCAGGATAATCAGGCTAACGATAAAGGTGCCGGCCAGTTCGAAGGAGCTTGCGCCCATCAGCGCGATGAAGCAGAACACGCAACCCAGTACCGAACAAATCAGGCTGACAAAGTTACGGATGTTGATGCCTTCAAAACGAATCAGGTCAACACAGGAGTAGAAGTAAGGCAGCATGGTCAGCAGTACCGCGATACCGGTCAGTTCGCCGAACAGGTCAGAGGCTTTACCACCGGCGGAGTTCATCAGGGTAATCAGTACCATCAGCGCGGTCATTTTCACTGCGGCCAGCAGCAGGCCTTTTTTCGGGATACCGTTGCTATCAACTTCGCCATACACTTTCGGGAAGTTACCGTCGTTGGCGGCGCGGACACCGGCCTGGCCAACCAGCATCATCCACGAGCCCAGAGAAGTCAGGCAGGCAAAGGCGGTGAAAGCGGATACCATCGGCGCAGCCCAGCCGCCGAGAATAGTAGAGGCGCTAATCGCGAACGGCGCACCCGACGCGGCCATCTGAGAAGCAGGATACATACCGGCGATAACCTGAGTCGCGGCGATATAAACGATACCGGCCATCGCAGTACCCAGCATGGTAGCCAGCGGTACGGTACGTTTCGGGTTTTTCACCATCCCGGTACTCACGGCGGCGGATTCTACGCCAACGAAGGCCCACAGGCAGAGCAGGATACTTTTAATGACCGCGTGGCTATCGGTGGTGCTGGAGGTGTTCCAGTTCGCCTGATAGGTAGCGACATCAAACCAGTGCCAGCCGACGACCGCGGTCATCACCACTGGAATAAGCACCAGCACCAGACCAATGGTGGTCAGACGGCTGACCCAGGTCCCGCCGAGCATATTAACGAAAGTAAAGATCCACACGATGGCAATACAGGCAATCCCTGCTGGCACCGGGTTATTTAAAATGGGGAAGAACGTAGACAGATAAGAAACCGCGGTAATCCCGATAGCCAGGTTACCAATCCAGTTTGCATGATAATAAAGTACACCGGTCTGGAAACCGAATGCCGGAGATATTTCTCCTGCGTAAGCAATTGGGCCACCCTGCTGCGGGTTTTTAGTGGCCAGTCGGGCATAAACATAAGCCAGAGACATCGCACCAATAATTGAAATTACCCAGCCCCAAATGGCAATACCACCGATGCTGGCCAGGTTCGCAGGTAATAATGCAATACCGCTCCCCATCATATTACCGGCGACGACACCGGTACAGGCAAATAGCCCGATCTTCTTGGCAGAACTCATGGTTGTTTTTCTCCTAAGTTTATTTGGGAGGTACAGATCATGATACAGAACCATTAATTGACCCGACCAACTGCCAACAAGATTACTGATTTGTACGAGATAAGTCCTAAAGATAAAGTGAAATAACAACAAACATCAGACAAATGATATTTTGACCTTTTTCGCTTAACATATAAACATGACAACAGGGTGTCAGAAAAAGATAAACATTATTGTTTTACATGCACTTAAACCAGATGCGGCGTGTTGCCGAACTGTTATTTAAAGCCTCCTGAATGCTAAATACAAATAACAACAAGAGGCTTCATGAGAAACATAAATTTAACCTCATCATGCCCAAAACCTTGCACACGATGAGGGTTTACTTATTCTGAAGAGAGGAAATTATCGAGATACGGAACCACCCGGTTGACCGACGTCTGGAAAACCCCGTTTTCAATCCAGTACAATGTGTCTCCCCCGGGGCGTAAATTAAACGCCGTAATGTAAGAATCTGCTGCCAGCCGGTTCTCACCTTTCATCTCATAGACTTTGCCTAACAGCACATAATTCAGCCACGACATCTCTAAATCGATCGCACTGTTAATAGCGGTATTCGCTTCATCGACTTTGCCCTTCCCCAGCAAATCCACCGCTTTTATTTGATAATAAATCGCCATGTCTTTAATACCCGGCATCTCCCCTACCCGCTCAACTTCGCTATAGAGGGCTGCCAGCTGTTTATCATCCAGCGGCTGTTGCGAATGGCGTAATACATCCACCAGCGTCTTTTCGGCATACGCATAAATAAAATCAGGTGCCCGTTTAATCACATCATCCAGCAGGCTGCTGGCCTTACTTAATGAGTCAACATCGCCCTTCATTAACAGCTGATGCGACTGGTAGAAATAGGTTAACGCCACGCTTTGCGACGGCTGATACTGCCTGAGCATCGCCTGCATCCGCGCCGGCCACGGCTGCGTCAGGGCATCCGACAGGCTGTTCATCAGATCGTTCTGGATGGTGAGCTGGTTGTCATTGGTCACAAAGTAGCGCTTATCGAGCATCGTCGAGCTGTCGGCATTATCCACCAACTGGACCGACATAAAGCACTGCTGCGCCCGGTAGTGGCGCTGATTGACGAACTCAATGGTTAGCGTTTTACCGGAACTGCTCGGCTCATTGATGTTGTAGTCCGTTTTGTCATGCACCATAAAGGTCGAGAAGGTGTTCAGCGAGGTGGTGATCAGGCTGGCCAGGCCGACCGCGTAGGAGTGCTGCGACGACCAGTTGGTGCAGGAGTTACCATTCACCAGGTGGATATCGATATCGCGCGGATTAAGCAACAGGCGCGCCTTGTTGACCGGCGGCCGCGATTCCATGCTCGACAGCGCCACCAGCGCCACGCAGGTGCCCAGCGCCAACAGGAACAGTCCCCACACCAGGGCGGTGGTGAGCCGTTTACGCACTGACGGCGCGCTGGCCACTGTCGGAGCGGGAGCTGGCACGGCGGGATCGGCGGCGGAGACGGGCGCATCGGGCGGCGCACCGGCAGCCGGCGGCGCGGTCGCGGCGACCGAAGGCGAAGGCGTCAGCGCCTCCATCTGTGGGGCGAGTTCCTCCCCTTCTTCGGTGCACCAGATCACCGGCACCGTGAGCTTATACCCCCGTTTGGGTACCGTCGCGATGTACTCAAGGCTAACGTCGTCGCCGTCTTTGAGCGACTTGCGCAGTTCAGAAATACTCTGCGTGACGACGTGGCTGGTCACAACGTTCCGGGTCCAGACGTTTTCGATAAGCTCGTCCCGACTAAGCACTTCCCCCGGATGGCGAGCGAAAAAGACCAGAAGGTCGATTAAACGCGGTTCAAGGGTAAGCTGGCGCCCCTTCCTGCTGATTTGGTTTACAGAGGGGGTTACCAGCCATTCACCGACGCGAACAACAGGTTGTAGCATACAAGAAAGCCCCAGACAAAAAGGGAAAGGCGCGATGATAACACATTTGTCCTACCTATTTTTGCCAGGGGTCACTCCCTCAGGCATTAGGTTGGAATTCGCCTTTTAGCGACAATAAAAAGCAATATTTCATTAACATCGTGATCATCAAATTCATATATAGCGATAAAAAACGTTTTCGCTTCCGCTTAGCCGGCGGAACGTGGGCAGCGGAAAAAAATAAGCCCGGAGGCGTAATGCGCTCCAGGCTCAGTCAATGGCGTGCCGTTATGGCACGCGGAAGAATCGATTATTTATACACTTCCGCTGTGGCTTCAAAGTTAGGACCGTGCTCACGCGCAGCAGTAATCACGTAGTACTTTCCGCCTTTCTCATCGGCCAGCTTAGAGAGCTGATCGTGCAGATCGGAAGGTGAAGAGAACTGCCCACCTGACGGCCCCACCGAGATCGGTCCGACCTTGGTCAGTTTGAAGTGTTTAGCTTCTTCTTTGGTGATCAACTGCGCGGCGGACGCGCCAAATGCAACGGCGGAAAGGGCTAACGCGACTATCACTTTTTTCATCCTGCAATCTCCTTGGAATGGGCCTTAGATCAGGCTCTTTCAGTATAGACGGCGATTTAATAAGCGTGCTACCGGTGCGCTGATTTTTTGGCCGCAGCGTTCAGTAACGCGGCGGCACCCCTTCCGGGCGGGTCTTAAAGCGCCGGTGCAGCCACATATATTGTTCAGGCGCCATCAGGATGCACTGTTCGATAATCTGGTTCATCCACGCCGCGGTAACCTCGGCGCTGGCTAGCGGCGGCGTGCGCTCCGGCGTCAGGGAGATCAGCTCATATCCCATACCGTTAGGCTTGCGTCGCGGAACAAACGGCACAATCGTCGCCCCGGACATCTTCGCCAGCATCCAGGTGCCGGTGGTGGTCGCCGCCTGCTCGACAGCAAACAGCGGCGCAAAAACGCTGCTGGCCGGCCCGTAATCATGATCCGGCGCGTACCAGAGGATCTCTCCCTCTTTCAGCGCCCTGACCATGCCTTTCAGATTTTTTCGATCCAGCATGGTCTTGTTCGAGCGCAAGCGTCCCCAGGTCTGCAGCCAGTCAATCAGCGGGTTATCATTGGGCCGGTAGACGCCGATCCCCGGGGTAAACATGCCATACATTCGCGCCCCCATCTCGAGGGTCAGAAAATGGATACCGATCAGTAAGATGCCCTGCTTTTGTTCCAGAAGTTCGACCACCTCGTTTACGCCGCTGGTCTCGGTCCAGCGCGCCACCCGGTGCGTCGGCCAGAACCAGGCCATGCCGGTCTCCATCAGCCCCATGCCCAGCGATTCAAAGTTTTTCACCAGCAGTGCCTCACGCTCGGTGACGCTCATCGCGGGAAAGCAGAGTTCGAGATTACGTCTGGCAATCCGTGCGCGGCTTTTCATCACCCGCATTGCCAGCCGCCCGAGCGCAGTGCCCAGTCGGTAGATCACCGGATACGGTAATTGCACCAGCAGCCATAAGAGGCCAATTCCCAGCCATAACAGCCAGTAACGCGGGTGCAACAGCGCGCGGGAAAATTTGGGTAAATTTGACATAGTAATCCTGTTAATTCACTCAATAATAGCTGAGCAAAAACCGCGAAATAAAGTAGCGGATCCTGCCGGTTGTATTTTTCCAATTCGTGCGGTAACACTAAGACACAAAGCACGATATTATACGTTGTTCAATCACTAATTTCAGTCTTGCGATTGCGGCTACTCTATTATTAGCCACATCGCGTAAAACTTCCTTTTTTACGCATAAAAAAATAAACCAGACCTCTACAGCGCGACTGGTTGCCCAAAAAACAAACAGCATATTTTCTCATCGCCTGTTGCATTGGCCCCTTGGTTGCTCTGCAGCACGGAGATAACGTGCTGCGCGGCGGGATGTTCAACGTCATTTGTGACGCCTTCATGCGGTTATTTGTGACTCGGGCAAAGGTTAAGCATCGACATTGCGGATCCTTTTCCCAGATATGCTACGTTTACAGCGCTCATTCGACGCAAGTGCCTTTGCCGACGTCGTCGCTTTCAGAAGCCATAGTGAGAAGGAACTATGACAATGAATTATCAATTAGTGAAGCAAGTCAGAGAAAATAACATATTAAGAAAAAGCTTCATTGACCTTGCCGTTAAGACTTTCGACCTGTCTTTTGAAGAGTGGTATCAGCAAGGTTACTGGACCGACGCCTATATCCCCTACGCCTTTGTCGAACGTAATAAAATTATCGCTAACGCCTCGGCCAACATCATCGATCTGCGCTGGCAGGGCGAGCCCCGGCGGTATATTCAGATTGGTACCGTGATGACCGAACCGGACCACCGCAATAAGGGATTAGCCGGCCAGCTTATCCACCATATTCTGCAGGACTGGCAGCAGGAGGCGGACGCCTTCTTTTTATTTGCCAATCCCACCACGGTGGATTTTTACCCCAAATTTGGTTTCACCCGCAGCGAAGAGCATCAATATATTATGCCGGTCGCTCCGCGCGCCGGTGATTTTCGCAAACTGGATATGGACAGCGCTGACGATGTCGCCCTGCTCCGCCATTACTATGAAAAATCCAACCCGTTCTCACCGCTGCGGGTGGAGCACAACTTTGGCCTGCTGATGTTTTACTGCTCAGCCTTTATGAAGCATTTCGTTTACTATTCGGCAAAAAATGAGGCGGTGGTTATCGCCATGCAAAACGGTCCGGTGCTGATCTGCTTTGACCTGTTCTGCGATGCGGGCAAAAGCCTGTCGACGCTGGTCAACGAGCTGGCCGATGACTATGTTTACCAGGCTATCCTCGGCTTTACCCCCAATGAAGACCGGCTCGGCGAGTACGAGAAGATTGAAGGAGAAGATATCCTCTTTGTCTATGACCAGAAGGAAAACTTGTTTAAAGACAGGAAGTTGATGTTTCCTTTACTGGCGCATGCCTGACGGCGCCGCGCCGTCAGGCCGATCAGTTATAGGTCACCACGAAGGTCGCGCTGGCGTTCACCTCACCCGCTGTCACTGCGGGCCCGTTGACCGCTCGCCGCGTCGGGAGACGTAATCCCGATACTCCTCGCCAACGTAAATCTGCCGTGGCCGGTAGATGGTCAGCGGCGCCTGGTGCATCTCGTTCCAGTGCGCCACCCAGCCGACCGTCCGGCCGACCGCGGTGACCACCGCAAACATCGACGAAGGCAGATTCATCGCCTTGAGGATCACCGCGGTATAAAAATCCACGCTCGGCGACAGGCCATTGTCCACAAAGTAGGGATCGGTCAGCGCCACGTCCTCAAGGGCCATCGCCACCTGCAGCAGACGGTCAGACATGCCTACCTCCGCCAGGACCCGATGGCTGGTTTCACGCAGGATATCGGCGCGCGGGTCACGGTGACGGTAGCGTGAGTTGCCAAAACCGAGGCGGCGAAATGCCTGCGGGTCGCGCTTTGCCTGACGCAGAAACGCCGGAACCTGATCGACGCTTTCAATCTCCTCCAGCATTCGCATGCTCGATTCATTGGCCCCGCCGTGCATCGGTCCCCATAATGATGCCAGCCCGGCGGCGACGCAGGCGAATAAGTTCGCTCCGGAGGAGCCCGCCGCGCGCACCGTGGTGGTGGAGGCGCACTGCCCGTGATCGGCATGCAGGACCAGGATCTGGTTCATCGCCTGCTCGATAACCGGATTGAGGACGTACTTTTCGGCCGGGATAGCAAACAGCATCTGCAGGAAATTTCCGGCATAGGAGAGATCGTTGCGCGGATAGGCGGCGGGTTGTTCAATGGTGTACTTGTAGCTCATGGCGGCGATAGTGGGCATTTTCGACAGCAGCCGCGTGGCGGCCAGCGCCCGGTGCTGCGGATTTTCCACGTCCAGAACATCATGATAGAACGCCGCCAGCGCCCCCACCAGAGCACACATCAGCGCCATCGGGTGCGAATCGCGGCGAAAGCCGCTGCACATGCGGGCTATCTGCTCGTGCACCAGGGTATGGCGGGTGATGGTCTCGCGAAACGTTTGATAGCTGGCCTCATCCGGCGCGTCGCCCCGCAGCATGATGTACGCCACCTCGAGAAAATCACACTGGCGAGCCAGCTGATCCACCGGATAGCCGCGGTGCAGCAGCACGCTGTTTTCCGTATCGATCCACGAGATCGCCGACTGGCATCCGGCGGTGTTGGCAAAGCCAGGGTCGTAGCTGCAGAATCCGGAGTGATTCAGCTCGCGTATGTCGACTCCCACATGGCCCCGGGTTCCCGGCACCTGCGGCAGGGTGATGGGCGTCGGTTGCCCGGCAATAGAAAGCGTTAACGGTGTGGTGCTCATCCTGTCAGTTCCCCCAGCAGCTTATCAGCGACCTGAAGTCATTCTTCAGGCGGAAAGACCAACATAACCAATGTGATGCAGCTTATTCATTGATGTCATCACTATAACTCTGACAAAGAGGATATTTTGCTGGCCTTCCCGGGGAAACAGGCCATCTTTCCCCACCCCATCGTCGGATAGCGGCACAAATCGCCAAGGATAAAGGCGATCAGCGCTGTCAAAATTTACGCTGAGTACAGAAAGGATGAAGAGGAGCTACCATGAATTTTGTGCTGTCGATGACGCTTATCTGCATCGCCATCGCCTGGCTGATGATGAGCCTCCTGCCGGTGTAGGCGCAGCGCTTTCCGGCCCGCCAGAGATTTATCCCTGGTATTGACCTTTCCTCACGGTCTGCGTATCTGAGGATTTCCCACCCTGCCAGCGATGTCCGGCGAGGCCATTAACACGTAAAAGAGGAAGAGACCGGGCGTTAGGCGTGGAGGTCGTTGTGCGGGGAAAGGGTGACGCCTGCGGGAGACGCGCAGGCGTTGGCTGGATAGCGGCTTGGGTCATCAGCTGCCGCGGTAGGTAGAGTATCCGTACTGACTGAGCAGCAGCGGGATATGCAGTTTTTGATTTTGCTTTGTGACATTGAAAATAACAGGAATCACCGGGAAGAACGTATTCATGTTTTGGCTTTTAAAATAGTCACCGGTTTTAAACGTCACTTTATAAACCCCCGGCTCCATATTTTCCGCCTGCGGATAGAGCGATTTAATCCGCCCATCGGCATCCGTTTTGCCGGTGGCGATATGCTGCCAGCTCTCCCCTTGCTGCTTATCCAGATCAATCTGCACACCCGGCGAAGGGAGCCCGGTTTGCTGATTAAGAATGTGTACGCTGAGCGTGCCCTCTGGCGCCGCCAGCGCGCTGAAGCTGAGAAGGGAAATTACGGAGGCGATAACTAATTTCATAATCGTGACCTTTTGGGCAAGTGAAAGTGCCCTAACTATAGTCAGGGCGGCGGGGAAAAAAATTAAACTTTTTGTTATCAGATTGCGGTTATTTGGCGGGGAACGGTACAACTGGGTGTACTCTGAAACAGGCCGCAAGCGGCCTCCTGCGCAGAGAAGTCGGCTAACAGATATGGTTTGCGAAGCCACTTTTCATCTTGAAAAGTAGATTTTTTCCGGATGGCGGGTAACGAACGTCCGGGACCCACCGCTGATATTTATACCGTTAGACGCTCGTTGTCAGAAGAGGGATTGATTGTATATAGACTTTGGATAAATGTTTGACCAGGATGGGAGCATAGTTTGTCACTGATGCGCTCAATTTTACAAGGAATAATCTGATGCCATTACCCGAACGTCTGCAACCAGCCAAAGTAAACCGCCAGAAACTGAAACAGCTAGCGGACATGGCCGAAGAGATACTGGCGCAAATTGATAACGGGGCTAAGGAAGAGGATGCCGGGGTGAAAATGTTGATAAATGACTGGAATAGCCAGGTTATTAACCCGTATGCATTCTCTGATTTCCGGGATTTCTCTTCCTGGACCAGTGCAAAAGACTTCACCCGGATGGCGTTTAATCAAGAAAAATACGTGGCGGATTTATCCTGGGATGAGCTGATTCAGATCATCCAGTTTGTGTGTCAGGCCGAAGGTAAGGAATCTGAACAAAGCTACGCGCTGGGACTGCTTGAGAAAAACTTTGATGCCAATCCATCCGACCTCATCTACTGGCCTAATGAATGGTTTCAGGATAAAGACATGCTTCATGTCGATTTAACGCCTGAAGAAATCGCCGGATACCTGATGGCAAAAACTGGCCGGCGGCTAAGCGATGCGCCGCAAATCGAGCTGAAGTATCCTATCCCTTCAAATATTTAAGGTGTATTACCCTGCCCGCAAAATGTGAGTACGGGCCCCGCTCCAGTGAGGAGTCTACCAGGTATATAGCCTGCGGATATTCAACGTAATGCGCGACTATTATAAATAATTCAGAGTAACGAACCATGCATAATTTGCGTTATGTCCGACGCCCTTCAGAAGCCAGCGATAGTGTAAGTATCACTGCAAAAAGCAGGGCGAGGCTAAACGTTGTCTTGCAATAGGTAGACCAGGCGATCAACTACTGATGAATCCGTTTAACGCTCCGCCAGGCGCCAACTCAATGAATGCCAAGTCATCGACAGCATGCACATCTTTGCAGATGAGTTATCACTTAATAAACCCCTGAGTGCTATCCAGGATTGATAGCGGAAACTAGAGGATAAAAGTACATAGCTGCAAAGGTGTTCGAGTTAGTCGGTTACGTCGTGCCATGAACCTATTTTCGGGTAATCTGGATGTTGCTATTACCGCGGATGCGGAAAGTATTTCTCCATTTTCACGAACTCTGGTTCAACCCATTTAGGCCCCTTCACTACTTGACCATTCTCACCAGTCATCAAAATTCCGGCCTGATATAATCGGTCAAACGACTCGATTAATTCCGCATTTGTGATGTGCTCTGTTCGCCCCCTGATGATTAATGGGTCTAATCTGTACAAAGGAATCTTGTACGCAAGCGCGGTTAGCAGGTCATTAATAGACTCATCACGAAGCATTGCCTTAAATCTTTCAAGTTCAATATCTGACATGTGAAATCAGGCTCCTGTTCCTTCAATATAACGAACGAGCATTCATATATTACCCAAGCCTTAATATTTTTGAGGAGGGCTCCTGACAGCAACGGTATCCTACCACAGCCGCCATGCTTAGCGCTCGCTGATTATCGGTCTGAAAACATGATGCGGGTAATGAAGTGCCCCTGCTGTTACGTGTCGTTGGCTGACAATAATGCATTCCAACTCACGCGCATCAAACGGTGCTAAAGGCCACCGACATCATACAGTTTATAGGGTTTGTTCTTAGTTTTAGATATATCGACCTGGCGGGCTGCGAGCTTCACCTGGGGTATCTCCTTTCATTGAATAGGAATCTCCCTCCACATGAATGTGGATTTCAATGAATCATAGAAGACATTGAGGTAATGGAATATTTGAAAATGCCGCGTATATACTGGGTTGAGTAGACTTTAGAGGTCGCTAAGAGAAGTGAGTATGGCACGCCCTACAGGATTCGAACCTGTGACCTACGGCTTAGAAGGCCGTTGCTCTATCCAGCTGAGCTAAGGGCGCCCTGAGAAGCGAGTGCTTCGCGGAGTGAAACGCCTGGAATTATACGGTCCACGTCGGTTGAGTCAATCCATTTTGCCAGGAAACTGCGGGGCTTATACGACGCTGGCGAAATATCCTCCACCAACTGTACAAGAAGCATACCGCCGGGCCTAATGCGCGCGTAAATCGACTCAGTGGCCAGGCGCAACGCACCTATAACCATGTAATAACCAGGGTCATAACAGGCTAAATTAGCCTCAGACAGGATAAAACAGCAAACGAGGACTGACAGCGAGGCCGGCTTCTGACAAAATATCCTCATCCCCCTTTCGTAAAGATACAGATGGAATCCTCTCTCTGATGGCAGCAAAAATTATTGACGGTAAAACGATTGCGCAGCAGGTACGCTCTGAGGTTGCGGAAAAAGTGAAGGCTCGCGTTGCGGCCGGAAAACGCGCCCCTGGGCTGGCCGTCGTGCTGGTCGGCAGCAACCCGGCCTCGCAGATTTATGTCGGCAGCAAGCGCAAAGCATGTGAAGAAGTGGGCTTCGTCTCCCGCTCTTACGATCTCCCGGAAACCACCAGCGAAGCCGAGCTGCTGGAGCTTATCGACACCCTGAATGCCGATAAGACCATCGACGGTATTCTGGTTCAGCTGCCCCTGCCTGCAGGGATAGATAACGTCAAAGTTCTTGAGCGCATCGCGCCGGATAAAGACGTTGACGGCTTCCATCCTTACAACGTTGGCCGCCTGTGCCAGCGGGCGCCGCGCCTGCGTCCGTGCACCCCACGCGGTATCGTGACGCTGCTGGAACGCTACAATATCGACACCTACGGCCTGAATGCGGTGGTCATTGGCGCCTCCAATATCGTCGGCCGCCCGATGAGCATGGAGCTGCTGCTGGCCGGCTGCACCACCACCGTCACCCACCGCTTTACCAAAAACCTGCGCCATCATGTCGAAAACGCCGACCTGCTGATCGTCGCGGTGGGTAAACCGGGCTTTATTCCTGGCGAATGGATCAAAGAAGGGGCGATTGTGGTCGATGTCGGCATTAACCGTCTGGAAAGCGGCAAAGTGGTCGGCGACGTGGTGTATGAAGATGCCGCTGAACGCGCGTCCTACATCACCCCGGTTCCCGGCGGCGTTGGCCCGATGACCGTCGCCACTCTGATTCAGAACACGCTGCAGGCGTGCGAAGAGTACCACGACGTTGAGGAGGCCTGAGATGGCGACATTTTCCTTAGGAAAACACCCGCACGTTGAGCTGTGCGATCTGCTGAAACTCGAAGGCTGGAGCGAAAGCGGCGCCCAGGCGAAGATCGCCATCGCCGACGGGCTGGTAAAAGTCGACGGTGCGGTGGAAACTCGCAAACGCTGCAAAATCGTCGCCGGTCAGACAGTGAGCTTTGAAGGCCAGAGCGTGACCGTCACGGCCTGACCGCGAAAAGGAAAACGCCCGCTTAAGCGGGCGTTTTTTTATGGCTTACTTCCGGCGCCAGGTGGTGCCCTGCGGGCCATCTTCCAGCACGATACCCATCTCGTTAAGACGATCGCGCGCCGCATCCGCCGCCGCCCAGTCTTTCGCTTTACGCGCGTCCAGACGCTGCTGGATAAGCGATTCAATTTCCGCCACTTCCGCGTCGTCAGCCTGCGCACCGCTCTGCAGGAAGGCGTCCGGCTCCTGCTCCAGCAGCCCCAGCACCGACGCAAGCTTACGCAGGTGGGCCGCCATGGCGTTCGCCGCGGCCGCGTCCTCGGTTTTCAGACGGTTCACTTCGCGAGCCATATCGAACAGCACCGAGTAGGCTTCCGGGGTGTTGAAGTCATCGTCCATCGCCTCGATAAAGCGTGCTTCGAAGGCTTCGCCGCCCGCCGCATCGACGGATTTGTCGGTACCGCGCAGCGCAGTATACAGACGCTCCAGCGCCGAACGCGCCTGCTTCAGGTTCTCTTCGCTGTAGTTCAGCTGGCTGCGATAGTGGCCGGACATCAGGAAGTAGCGAATGGTCTCGGCATCGTAATACTTCAGCACGTCGCGGACGGTAAAGAAGTTGCCCAGCGATTTCGACATCTTCTCGCGGTCGACCATCACCATGCCGGAGTGCATCCAGTAGTTAACGTACTCGCCGTCATGGGCGCAGGTGGACTGAGCGATTTCGTTTTCGTGATGCGGGAACATCAGATCGGAACCGCCGCCGTGAATGTCAAAATGGTTGCCCAGCTGTTTGCAGTTCATCGCCGAGCACTCGATATGCCATCCCGGACGGCCTGCGCCCCACGGCGACGGCCAGCTTGGCTCGCCCTCTTTCGACATCTTCCACAGGACGAAGTCCATCGGATTACGCTTGACGTCAACCACGTCGACGCGCGCCCCCGCCTGCAGCTGATCGAGATCCTGACGCGACAGCAAACCGTAGTTCGGGTCTGTCGGCACATCGAACATTACGTCGCCGTTATCCGCCACATAGGCATGGCCTTTGGCGATCAGTTGCTCGGTAATCTCGATGATCTCCGCAATATGATGCGTCGCGCGCGGCTCGCTGTCGGGACGCAAAATATTCAGGGCGTCAAAATCCTTGTGCATTTCGGCGATCATCCGATCGACCAGCGCGACAAAGCTTTCGCCGTTTTCATTAGCGCGCTTAATGATTTTGTCGTCGATATCGGTGATATTGCGCACGTACTTCAGCTTATAGCCGAGAAAACGCAGATAACGCGCCACAACGTCAAAAGAGACGAAGGTACGCCCATGGCCGATGTGACAGAGATCGTAAACGGTAATACCACACACGTACATGCCGACTTCCCCGGCATGGATAGGTTTAAATTCCTCTTTCTGGCGCGTCAGTGTATTAAAAATTTTTAACATCGAAGATTCCGTGTAGACGTGTGTGGGTAATGAAGCCTCTATAATACCCATAATTCAGACAGGACGCAGCACACATTGCAAGGTGCATCGACCCCCGCGGTTATGCTATAACACCCCCCTATATCTCACCCGACACCGGGTGCTGGCACCACACTCATCGGAACAGGATGCAAAAATGGTTACTTTCCACACCAATCATGGCGATATCGTAATCAAAACGTTTGACGACAAAGCGCCGGAAACAGTTAAAAACTTCCTGGACTACTGCCGCGAAGGTTTCTACGACAACACCATTTTCCACCGTGTTATCAACGGTTTCATGATTCAGGGCGGCGGTTTTGAACCTGGCATGAAACAAAAAGCGACCAAATCTCCGATTCAGAACGAAGCGAACAACGGTCTGAAAAACACCCGCGGCACGCTGGCGATGGCCCGTACTCAGGCGCCGCACTCTGCCACCGCGCAGTTCTTCATCAACGTGGTTGACAACGACTTCCTGAACTTCTCCGGCGAAAGCCTGCAGGGCTGGGGCTACTGCGTCTTCGCGGAAGTGGTTGAAGGCATGGACGTGGTTGACAAAATCAAAGCGGTTGCCACCGGCCGCAGCGGCATGCACCAGGATGTGCCGAAAGACGATGTGATCATCAAAAGCGTCACCGTCAGCGAGTAATTCGTGGCGACACTTTTTATTGCAGATTTGCACCTGCAAACAGAAGAACCGGCGATCACCGCCGGTTTTCTGCGTTTTTTACAGGGGGAAGCCCGTCAGGCGGACGCCCTGTATATCCTTGGCGATCTGTTTGAGGCGTGGATCGGCGATGACGATCCCAACCCGTTGCATCAGCAAATCGCTACGGCAATCAAAGCCGTCGTCGACGCCGGCGTGCCCTGCTACTTCATTCACGGCAACCGCGATTTTCTCGTCGGCCAGCGCTTCGCCCGTCAGAGCGGGATGATCCTGCTCGCCGAAGAAGAGCGACTGGACCTCTATGGCCGTGACGTCTTGATTATGCATGGCGACACGCTGTGCACCGATGACCAAGGCTATCTGGCGTTTCGCGCGAAAGTCCACACCCCGTGGATCCAGCGTCTGTTCCTGGCTCTGCCGCTGTTTGTCCGCCGCCGCATCGCCGCCCGCATGCGCGCCGACAGCAAAGCCGCCAACAGCAGCAAATCAATGGAAATTATGGATGTGAATCCACAGGCGGTGGTTAACGCCATGGAGCGGCATCACGTGCAGTGGCTGATCCACGGCCATACCCATCGCCCGGCGGTCCATGACCTGCAGGCCAACGGCCAGCCCGCATGGCGCGTAGTACTCGGCGCCTGGCACAGCGAAGGTTCGATGGTGAAGGTGACGCCGGACGACGTCGAACTGATCCATTTCCCGTTCTAATTCCTGCGCGAGCACAATTCTGAAATCCCCTCTTGCCTGGACGGAGGTATGCTCCTGCCGGCATTGCGCATGCTAGTCTTCCACAACATCACTCTCAAGGAACGAGCATGAGCAGGAAAAAGTGGAGCCAGCCGCTGATCTGGGGAATGATCATCACGATCCTCAATCCGTTAGGGATAAGTTATATCGCCTTAATCGGCGTCGCTCTCGGCAACACGCTGACGTTTGTCTGGTGTGCGATGCTGGCGTGGGCTATTTATTTCTATGCCATTTATTTGCTCTGTACCCGCCCTCACGAGAGCCGACTGGTACAAATCTATTTACTGATGATGGGTACCCTGATGCTCCCCTGGGGGTTAGTACTGCTTATCACTTGTTGCATGAATGAGATCAAGGCCAATAAGCCGCGATCGTCGTCATCGCAGAGTGAGACAAAAGACGGCTAACCATGCACACGCAACCGTTTTCCTTGCCGGCAGTTCATGCTATTCTCTGTGGCCTCTAAAGCAGTGTGAAACACACCCACAGGAGTTTTAAGACGTATGTCTTCCCGCAATAATTCGGCGCGTATCGCCATCGTGATGGGGTCCAAAAGCGACTGGGCTACCATGCAATTTACCGCAGAAATTCTTGATGCCCTGAACGTTCCGTACCATGTCGAAGTGGTCTCCGCCCATCGCACGCCCGATAAGCTGTTCAGCTTCGCTGAAAGCGCCGAAAGCAATGGCTATCAGGTGATTATTGCTGGGGCAGGCGGCGCGGCGCATCTGCCGGGCATGATTGCGGCGAAAACCCTGGTGCCAGTGCTCGGCGTACCGGTTCAGAGCGCAGCCTTAAGCGGTGTCGACAGCCTTTACTCCATTGTTCAGATGCCGCGCGGTATTCCGGTCGGCACACTGGCCATCGGCAAAGCCGGCGCCGCGAACGCCGGTCTGCTTGCCGCGCAGATCCTCGCCCAGCATGATGCTGAACTCCACCAGCGCCTGAGCGCCTGGCGCCAGGCGCAAACCGATGAAGTGCTGGATAACCCGGACCCGCGGGGTGCGGCATGAAACAGGTATGCGTACTCGGCAACGGCCAGTTAGGCCGCATGCTGCGCCAGGCCGGCGAGCCGCTGGGTATCGCCGTCTGGCCGGTGGGTCTGGAAGCCGATCCGGAAGCGGTGCCATTCCAGCAGAGCGTCATCACGGCAGAAATTGAACGCTGGCCGGAAACCGCCCTCACCCGCGAGCTGGCCCGCCACCCGGCGTTCGTCAACCGCGACGTCTTCCCGATTATCGCAGATCGCCTGACGCAAAAGCAGCTCTTTGACAAGCTTGGTCTCGCCACTGCCCCGTGGCAGCTGCTGGCGGATAAAAGCGAGTGGCCGGCGGTGTTTGCCCGCCTTGGCGAACTGGCGATCGTTAAGCGTCGCGTTGGCGGTTACGACGGCCGCGGCCAGTGGCGTCTGCGGGAAAACGAGATCGATCAGCTACCGGCCGATAACTACGGCGAGTGCATCGTCGAGCAGGGGATTAACTTCTCCGGCGAAGTGTCGCTGGTGGGTGCCCGCGCCCATGACGGCAGCACCGTCTTCTACCCGCTGACCCGCAACCTGCATCAGGACGGTATTCTGCGCGCCAGCGTCGCCTTCCCACAGGCCAATGTCCGCCAGCAGGAGCAAGCGGAAAGCATGCTGACGGCGATCATGAACGAGCTGAACTACGTCGGCGTGATGGCGATGGAGTGCTTCGTCACTGCCGAGGGACTGCTGATCAACGAGCTGGCGCCGCGCGTGCACAACAGCGGCCACTGGACGCAAAATGGCGCCTCCATCAGCCAGTTTGAGCTGCATCTGCGAGCGATTACCGGCCTGCCGCTGCCGCCGCCAGTGGTTAACAGCCCGTCGGTAATGATCAACCTGATCGGCACCGATCTCAATTACGACTGGCTGAAGCTGCCGCTGGTCCACCTGCACTGGTACGATAAAGAGGTGCGCCCGGGTCGTAAAGTCGGCCACCTGAACCTGACCGACAGCGATACTGACCGTCTGAGCGCGACGCTGGAAGCGATCAAGCCGCTGCTGCCAGCGGAGTACACCAGCGGTCTGTTCTGGGCGCAATCGCAGCTCAGCTAAACTCTTCGTGCCGGGGATTTGATCTATCCCCTTCCCCGGCACACCTTGAGGCGCGTACAATCCCCCCCTTGCTGTAAAGCCCATTTCTGTTTTGACTTCAGAGGATACCCCATGACCAATGGGACGGATTATCGCGCCATTCTCGCCAGCGATACGCCACTGATTGACGTACGCGCCCCGGTGGAGTTTAGCCAAAGCGCGATGCCGGCGGCGATCAACCTGCCGCTGATGAATGATGAAGAGCGCGCCGCAGTCGGCACCTGCTATAAGCGCCAGGGGCCGGAAGCGGCGCTGGCGCTCGGCCATAAGCTGGTTCAGGGCGATCTGCGCGCCAGCCGGATCCGGGCATGGCTGGAAGCATGCGCCCGTTACCCGCACGGTTACCTGTGCTGCGCCCGCGGCGGCCAGCGCTCGCATATTGTCCAGCAGTGGCTGAAAGAAGCTGGCGTGGATTACCCCCTGATCGTCGGCGGCTATAAAGCGCTGCGCCAGGCGGCGATCCAGGCTACCGACGCGCTGGTACAGCGGCCGATCGTGCTGATTGGCGGCTGCACCGGCAACGGCAAAACCCAGCTGGTTTGCTCGCGACCGGACGGTATCGATTTGGAGGGCCATGCCCACCACCGCGGCTCTTCGTTTGGCCGCACGCTACAGCCGCAGCATCCGCAAGCCACCTTTGAAAACCACCTGGCGGTCAGCCTGCTCAAAAAAGCCGAACAGCAGACGCGCTGGGTGCTGGAAGATGAAGGACATATGATTGGCGCCAACCATCTGCCGGAGTGCCTGCGCATCCGCATGGCGCAATCGCCGCTGGCGGTGGTGGAAGATCCGTTTGACGTTCGCCTCGAACGGCTGCGCGAGGAGTATTTCGATCGCATGTATCGCGACTTTATCGCCGCGTATGGCGAAGAGAAAGGCTGGCAGGCATACGGCGAGTATCTGCATCACGGCCTGTTTGCCATCCGCCGTCGCCTGGGGCTGCAGCGTTTTGCCCAGCTCACTGAACGCCTCGATGAGGCGCTGGCGCAGCAGCAGCGCACCGCCAGCACCGAGGCGCACTTCGCCTGGCTGGTGCCGCTACTGGAAGAATACTACGACCCGATGTATCGCTATCAGTTGGGGAAAAAAGCCGGGAAGATTATTTTTCGCGGCAGCTGGCAGGAGGTCGCCGCCTGGCTGGCGAAGTAATCGCATGCTCGATTGTCCCGGCTTGCGGCGTAAACGCCTTAGCCGGGCTACCGGTCGGCACGATTTGTAGCCCCGGTGAGCGCATCGCGACCGGGGAGATGTGACCGCTTAGAAGTCGTAGCGCAGACGCACCAGGTTCATATCGCCCAGATTGTCGGTGCTGGAGGTAAACACGTGCTCGTAGTCAACGCGGAAACCGTAATCCAGCTGGAAGCTAATCCCCAGACCGTTATCGATACGCTGGTAGTTGCGGCCATTCACGTACTGCAGACGGTCGCCCATAAAGTACGGCTGAATAGATTTAACAGCGTATTGATTGATCGGGAATTTATAGCCCGCAAAATATTCAATCCCCCAGGCGTCGCCGGCGAAGTAATTATGCACATCGGTTTTTTTGGTGGTGAGGAAGTTCTGATACCAGCCGCCGCCGAAGGAGAAGGTCCAGTTATCCGGGGTCCAGCTCAGCGCGGTACCGACGATGTTCTGGTCATAGGTTTTGCTGTCGGCGCTTGACGGGTCGCGCATTTCGGCGCGGGTGTAGTTCCATGCGGTCCCCCAGGTCAGATCCTTCATGATGTGGTAGTCCGCGCCAACAGAACCGCCGCCTTTACGTTTATAGCGCAGACCGTTACCCGGCAGGTATTCGCTGTCTTCGAACAGATAAGAGCCGTAAAGATCGACATCGCCAACGGTTTTCTTATATTTCAGCATATTACGTGAACGATAAGAACCATCGTAATCGCCGTTAATGCCGTTGCCCGGGGCCTGGCCGATCATGTCGTAGTCCCAGATATCGGTTTTCACCCCCACCACATCATAGTAAATACTGTTTTGCTGACCGTAGGTTAACGTCCCCCAGGTATCGCTTTTCAGGCCGGTATACAGCATGCGGCGGGTAGTATTGTTCGCCCCTTCCGCGTAGTGATTATCCCAGTCGAACAGCGCCGGAATGTTCACCCCCAGTTCGTAGTAGCTGATCCAGCTAATATCATCGAACAGGTAGTAATCCGCCGCGAAGCGGAAACGGGTGCCGCCGTCGAAACCGTTACGCTTATAGGAGCCTTTATCGCCATCGCCGGTCATCATGTTGAATTGCGGACGAATACTCCCGCCGACGGTAAAGTTAAGCCGGCTTAACGGATCGCCCGCCTGCGGATCTTGTTTCAGCAGCGTGATCTCCGCGTGAGAAGCAAATGAAGTGAACACCAGTGTTGCGCCGATCGAGATCGCCAGCGCTTTTATTTTATGTGCCATAGTTTTTCCTTGATTAATAAGCAACCTTATATTTACCAGCTGAATATTAACCGCGAATCAGTACAGCGTGTTGTCGGTTTTTTAATGTTTTGTGCGCTTAAAAATCAAAGAGTTATCAATTTGTGCGCTTAAAATAAAAGCGCCGCCAAAAACGGCGGCGCATCATCAAAATGCAATAATCTTACTGGCTAAACTGACGGAACAACGCTTTCCCTTTTAACAAACGCAGCCCCAGCCCGCCGCCGCACAGGGATAACAACACCGCCCCCGTCAGCGGCAGCATCACCCACAGCCGCCAGTCCGGCGTCCAGGGGAAATCAAAGACTTTCGTCTGCAGCATCGCCAGCGCCACTTCCGCGCCTATCGCCGCCACCAGGCCGGAAACCAGCCCCAGCAGGGCAAACTCCGCCCACAGCGTGGCGCGCAGCAGCGATTTTCCGGCCCCCAGCGTGCGCCAGACCACCAGCTCCTGATGACGCTGGCGCATACCGACCTGGACCTGCGCCAGCAACAGCAGCACGCCGCAGGCCGTGACCAGGCCCACCATCACCTCCAGCGCCCGGCTGACCTGGGAGAGCACCTGGCCGACCTGACGCAGGATGGCGCCGATATCCAACAGGCTAACGGTGGGAAACTCGCGGTTCAACTGGGTCAACATCGCGGGACCGTTATCCCAGCGGAAGCTGGTGAGCCAGCTCTGCGGCTGCCCGTCCAGCGCCCCGGAGGGGAAAATAAAGAAGAAGTTGGGCCGCAGGCTCTCCCAGTCGACTTTGCGCACGCTGCTCACCTTCGCGCTGAAGTCCTGAGTATCGCCGGTAAAGGTCACCGTATCGCCGATCTTCACCCCCAGCCGCTGCGCCAGCCCCTCCTCAATCGATACCTCGCCCGACTTCGGCGGCCAGCTGCCGGCCACCAGCGGATTATGATCCGGACGCTGTTCGCTCCAGGTGAGATTAAGCTCGCGATTCAGCGCTTCGTCTTTGTTCCCGTCCGTGGAGTGGCCGTTGATCTGCGTCAGACGAGCCCGGACGATCGGATAAAATTCCGCCGCCCGCGTCTGGTGTTCGGCGAGGAAAGTCTTCACCGGCATTATCTGCTCAGGGGCGATATTGATCAGGAAGTAGTTTGGGCTCTCCGGGGGCAGCTGCTGCTGCCAGCGGTCGAGCAGATCGCCGCGCAGCACCAGCAGGAGCGCCAGCAGCATAAACGACAGGGAAAACGCCGCCAGCTGGCTGAGGGTCGACCACGGCTGGCGCAGCAGGCGGTTCACCGCCAGACGCAGCGGCAAGGCGCTGAGCGTCAGGCGTTTGAGCAGCCACAGCAATCCCCAGCCCACCAGGCCGCACAGCAGCGCCAGCACCACCGCCCCGGCCAGCACCGACCACAGCAGGGGGCTGCCGCCCATCAGCCACGCCAGCAGGCCCACCACCACGGCGCTGACCGTCGGGATCCAGATTTTCAGCGGCCAGACGTTAGCCACCACGTCCTGGCGCAGCACCCGCAGCGGCAGGGTCGCCAGCAGCAGCCGATAGGGGCGCAGGCCCACCAGCAGGGAAATCACGCCGGTCGCGCCCACCGCCCACAGCCACGGCCAGCCGCTGGCCGGCGGGAGCGCGGCGGGCAGAACCGGTTTGAGCACCAGCAGCAGCAGACGCTCCAGCGCTAGCCCTGCTGCCCCGCCGGTTATCAGCGACAGAGTCAACAGCAGCAGCCATTGGCCGACAATCAGCTTGCGCAGCTGCGCCCGTCCGGCGCCCAGCGTCTTGAGTATGGCGACCAGATCGTAGCGGCTGCGGCAGTAGTGGCCCATCGCCACGGCCACCGCCGCGACGGCCAGCAGCAGCGTCAGCAGCGCGGATAACAACAGGAATTGCTGCGAGCGTTCGAGGGATTTGCCCAGCGCGCTGTCGTCCTGGTCAAGACCAATCCAGCGATGCTCCGGGCCGAGTTTCGGCAGCAGCCACTGCTCATAATTGGCCAGCTGTTCAGCGTCGCCGGCGAACTTATAGCGCCATGCGACGCGACTCCCGGGCTGCACGGCGCCGGTCTTTGCCACGTCGGCCATATTCATCATCAGCCGCGGCGCCATCTGGAAGGGGTTGAACCCCGCATCCGGCTCCTGAATCACTTCCCCGGCAATGCGCAGCGTGGCGTCGCCAACGTCAATCGTATCGCCGGTTTTCAGGTTCAGCAGCGCCATCAACCTTGGCGCCAGCAGCACGCTGCCCGCCTGGGGCTTCAGCCCCGGCGGCTGCGTCTCGAGAGTGCCATACAGCGGATAGCGGTCATCCACCGCCTTGACGTCCGCCAGCTGCGGCGTATCGCCCGCAAAGGTCATGGTGGCGAAGCTCAGCTGTTCGCTGACGCTCAGCCCTGACTGGCGCGCATGCGCGATCCACTCAGCGGGCACCTCGCGCGAACTGCGCAGCGTGCGGTCGCCTGCCATAAACTCACGGCTTTGCTGGCTGAGGCCTTTCTCCATCCGATCGCTTATCGACCCCAGGGCCAGCACGCAGGCCACGGCGAGGCTTAACGCCAGCCAGACGATCAGCAGCGACGGCGAGCGCCATTCGCGCCAGAACCAGCGGGCGATCATGCTTCCTCCCGCAGCTGGCCATCCACCAGGCGCAGACGACGGTCGCAGCGCGCCGCCAGCAGCGGATCGTGAGTGACGAGGATCAGGGTGGTGCCGTGTTCGCGATTAAGCGAGAACAGCAGATCGGCAATTTTATCCCCGGTCTGGCGATCGAGGTTGCCGGTGGGCTCATCGGCGAACAGAATGGCCGGACGACCATTGAAGGCCCGGGCCAGCGCGACCCGCTGCTGTTCACCGCCGGAGAGCTGTGCCGGCAGGTGGTGCAGGCGTTTGCCAAGCCCCAGCTGCTCAAGTAGCGCGCGGGCATCGCCCCGGCTCTGGCTATCGCTGGCGCCACGCAGCAGCGCCGGCAGCTCGACGTTCTCCAGGGCGTTGAGCGTCGGGATCAGCATAAACGACTGAAAGACAAAACCGACGTGCTGCGCCCGCAGCGCCGCCCGCGCCTCCTCATCCATCCGATGCAGCGGTTTGCCCAGCATCGATACTTCCCCACTGCTGCCATCGTCCAGGCCGGCGAGGATCGCCAACAGGGTCGATTTACCGGAGCCCGACTCGCCGATCAGGGCGATGGTCTGCCGCGGTTTGACAACCAGCTCAACTCCGGTAAGGATGGAGAGCTGATGCTCCCCCTGACCGACGGACTTCTTAAGATGATGAACTTCAAGTATGTTTTCCGCTGGCATGTGCCTTTCCTGTTTTTGTTCCTGTTTACCTGCCGCGCGATGGCGGCGGATACGCTGCTGATCCTCGGCGACAGCCTGAGCGCTGGCTATCGGATGGCGGCTAACGCCGCGTGGCCTGCGCTGCTCAATGAGAAGTGGCAGGCGAAAACGCCAGTGGTGAACGCCAGCATCAGCGGCGATACCTCCCAGCAAGGGCTGGCTCGTCTGCCTGCGCTGCTTAAACAGCATCAGCCGCGCTGGGTGCTGGTTGAGCTCGGCGGCAATGACGGGCTACGCGGCTTTCCGCCGCAGCAGACCGAGCAGACGCTGCGCACCATTATTAAGGATATCAAAGCGGCCAACGCCGAGCCGCTGCTGATGCAAATTCACCTGCCGGCGAACTATGGCCGCCGCTATAATGAAGCCTTCGGCGCGATTTACCCGGCCCTGGCCAAAGAGTTCGCTATTCCTCTCCTGCCCTTTTTTATGGAGGAGGTGTATCTGAAACCCCAGTGGATGCAGGACGACGGCATTCACCCGAATCGCGACGCGCAGCCGTTTATCGCCGAGTGGATGGCGAACCGGCTGGCTCCCTTAGTTAATCATGACTCCTGAACGCCAGGGGTCGCTGACAGGTAAAGTTATGCAAAAAACGGTTTTAGTGACAGGCTGTTCCAGTGGAATTGGTCTGGAAAGCGCACTGGATTTAACCCGCCAGGGCTTTCGCGTGCTGGCGGCCTGCCGCAAGGCAGAGGACGTGGCGCGGATGCAGGAGCTGGGGCTAACCGGTATTTTGCTCGATCTGGACGACCCGCAGAGCGTGGAGCGCGCGGCGGCGGAGGTGCTTGCGCTGACCGATAATCGTCTCTACGGCCTGTTCAATAACGCCGGATACGGCGTCTATGGCCCGCTGAACACCATCAGCCGCCAGCAGATGGAACAGCAGTTTTCCGCTAACTTTTTCGGCGTCCATCAGCTCACCATGCTGCTGCTGCCAGCGATGACGCCGCACGGCGAAGGTCGCATCGTGATGACCTCGTCGGTGATGGGGCTTATCGCCAGCCCCGGCCGCGGCGCCTACGCCGCCAGTAAATACGCCCTCGAGGCATGGTCCGACGCACTGCGCATGGAGCTGCGTCACAGCGGTATCAAGGTCAGCCTGATTGAGCCGGGCCCGATCCGCACCCGCTTTACCGATAACGTCAACCAGACGCAAAGCGACAAGCCCGTTGAAAACCCGGGCATCGCCGCCCGTTTTACCCTCGGGCCGGAGGCGGTAGTGGAAAAAGTGCGCCACGCTTTTATCAGCGATAAGCCGAAGCTGCGCTACCCGGTCACCCTGGTCACCCACGCGGTGGCGCTGCTCAAACGCCTGCTGCCAGCCCGCGCGATGGACAAAATTATCCACGGCTGAGTTGAAGCGCGGCATGCCGCCCCCATGTAAAACAGAAATCGACTAACGAGAAATGCCCATGTCCGAACAGAATATTGTCAACATTAGCGAAGCGAACCTGCAGCAGACGCTACAGCAGTCCATGAACGTCCCGGTGCTGTTTTACTTCTGGTCTGCCCGCAGCCAGCACTGCGAACAGCTGACCCCGGTTCTTGAGCGCCTGGCCGCTCAATACAACGGCCAGTTTACGCTGGCAAAGGTCGATTGCGACGCCGAGCAAATGCTCGCTTCACAGTTTGGTCTGCGCGCCATCCCTACGGTTTATCTGTTCCAGAACGGCCAACCAGTGGACGGTTTTGAAGGCCCGCAGCCGGAAGAAGCGATCCGCGCCCTGCTGGATAAAGTCCTGCCCCGCGAAGAGGAGCTGAAAGCGCAGCAGGCCCTGGCCCTGATGCAGGAAGAAAAATACGCCGATGCCCTGCCGCTGCTGAAGGAGGCCTGGCAGCTGTCGAATCAGGACAGCCAGATTGGCCTGCTGTTGGCGGAAACGCTGATTGCTCTGCACCGTTCCGATGAAGCGGAAAATGTACTGAAGACTATTCCGCTGCAGGATCAGGATACCCACTATCAGGGTCTGGTGGCGCAGATTGAGCTGCTCAAACAGGCCGCCGACACGCCGGAAATCCAGCAGCTGCAGCAGCAGGTGGAACAGAATCCGGAGGACGCGCAGCTGGCCTCCCAGCTGGCGCTACAGCTGCATCAGGTCGGGCGTAACGAAGAAGCGCTGGCGCTGCTGTTCAGCCATCTGCAGAAGGATTTAGGCGCTGGCGACGGCCAGGCGCGCAAGATGCTGCAGGAGATCCTCGCCGCCCTCGGTACCGGCGATGCGCTGGCCGCCAAATACCGCCGTCAGCTCTATTCGCTGCTGTACTAATCCGTTGCCAGCCCCGGATAGCGCTGCGCTTATCCGGGCTACGCGAACGATGCGGAACCTAGCCTTAGTCGCCCGGGTGAGGCGTGAACGCCGCAACCCGGGATCGTTCACGGGCGCTTTTTCAGCTGCGTCACCACCAGCTGATGGCGGGCGTTGAAGAACTTCCGGTAGGTCAGATAGCCGGCGATAATCGTCGACAGACTGGCGGTCGACAGCAGCATAAAGGTCACCATGATCTGGTACTTAATCGCCTTTACCGGGTCAATACCGGCAAAAATTAGCCCCGACATCATCCCTGGCAAGCTCACCAGGCCGACCGTTTTCGCTGAATCGACGGTGGGTATCAATGACGCGCGAATGCTGTCGCGAATCAGCCGCGCCGAGGCCATTTTCGGCGTCGCGCCGAGGCTCAGCTTCTCCTGAATCTGCTGCTGCTCGCTGCTGAAGCGCTGGCCCATATTGTTGTAGCACAGTCCCACCGCTACCATGGCGTTCCCGGCCACCATCCCGGCAATCGGGATCACCTGCATCGGGACAAAGGCTATCGAGCCAGAGAACACCAGCACCGCCAGCGTCAGCCCGGCGCCGGTGGTGATGGCGATAAATGACGAGACAAAAGCCTTATCGATATACTTGCTGCGCTTTTTGGCATTCCACGCCGCGTTAAAGCAGATAAACAGCACCATCAACAGCGTCAGAACCGCATGATTGACGTTAAAGATATATTTCAATACATAGCCGACGATAATCAGCTGCACGATCGCCCGGCAGATGCTCCAGAGAATATCTTTTTCCAGCGCCAGCTTTTCCCGATAGCTCACCAGAATAGCGATCAGCACCAGCACCATCGACAGCGCCAGCGATTCGTTCGTAATGTTATGCCCGTTCATGCCGCACCTCCTGCATGTTTCCGCCGGCAGGCTGCAAGGTAATCACTTCATCGGCATGCGAAATTTCGTTGCGATCGTGGGTGACCCACAGAACAGCGACCTGCTTTTCCGTCGCATAGCCATGAATAATGTCATTCACATTCTGTTTATTACTGTCATCCAGCGCGCTGGTAATTTCGTCCAGCAGCAGCACGCGCGGCAGAAATTGTAAATTGCGGATCAGCGAGACGCGCTGCTTTTCCCCGCCGGACAGTTCATTAATCGATTTTTCCAGCATATTTTCGCCAAGACCAAAGCGCTGCAGGTCGGCCACCAGCGCCTGCGGATCCGGTTGTTTATTGCGGATCTGCCACGGAAAAATCAGGTTATCGTAAACCGAATCCCCGAACAGCGCCGGCGTCTGCGCACAGTAAGAGACCTGCTGGCGATACCTTTCCGGCGACAGCGTCGCGACATCGGCATTGTCGAAAAACAGCCGTCCGGAGGTCGGACTGAGCAGCGAGGCGATAATTTTCAGCAAGGTGCTTTTCCCGCAGCCGGAAGGCCCGGTAATCAACTTAAATTCCCCGGGTCTGAGCTCAAGATTGATATTGTGTAAAATAACTGCGTCGTCGGTCTTAAATCCCACACCCTCGAGACGCAAAAGCGCGTTATTTTCCTTCATGAGGCTTCCTGATTATTTTCTGAAACACCGCTAGTTTACCGCACTTTCCTTTCTCCCGGTGGTGGAGAAAGATATACTCAGTTTAAACACGCGCTATTTCTTTGTAGCGCTTCACCAGGCAACAAGACAGGAGGTTTTTGATGCTGATTTTTATTCCTATCCTTATTTTCGTCGCGCTGGTCATTGTGGCCGCGGCGGTGAAAATCGTCCCGCAGGGCTACCAGTGGACGGTGGAGCGCTTCGGGCGTTTTACCCAGACGCTGCAGCCGGGATTAAGCTTAGTCGTGCCGTTTATGGACCGCATCGGCCGCAAAGTGAACATGATGGAGCAGGTGCTCGACATCCCCTCACAGGAGGTTATCTCCAGAGATAACGCCAACGTCACCATCGACGCCGTTTGCTTTATTCAGGTGGTTGACGCGCCAAAGGCCGCCTACGAGGTCAGCAATCTTGAGCAGGCGATCGTCAACCTGACGATGACCAACATTCGTACCGTGCTCGGCTCGATGGAGCTGGATGAAATGCTCTCCCAGCGCGACAGCATTAACACCCGCCTACTGCATATCGTTGACGACGCCACCAACCCGTGGGGGGTGAAAATCACCCGCGTCGAAATTCGCGACGTTCGCCCACCGGCGGAGCTTATCGCCTCGATGAACGCCCAGATGAAAGCCGAACGTACCAAACGCGCCTATATCCTTGAGGCCGAAGGGGTGCGTCAGGCGGAAATTCTGAAAGCGGAAGGGGAAAAGCAGTCGCAGATCCTCAAGGCGGAGGGCGAGCGGCAGTCCGCCTTCCTGCAGGCGGAGGCCCGCGAGCGTTCCGCTGAAGCGGAAGCCCGCGCCACCCAGATGGTCTCCTCAGCGATCGCCTCAGGCGATATTCAGGCGATCAACTACTTCGTGGCGCAGAAATACACCGATGCGCTGCAGCAGATTGGCGCCGCCAACAACAGTAAAGTGGTGCTGATGCCGCTGGATGCCAGCAGCCTGATGGGATCGATCGCCGGGATCAGCGAGCTGATCAAAGAAGGCGCTGGCGATCGGAAAAAATCATGATCGACATGATCCTCGCCCACCCTCATCTGTTCTGGCTAAGCCTCGGCGGGCTGCTGCTGGCGGCCGAGATGCTGGGCGGCAGCGGATACCTGCTGTGGAGCGGCGTCGCCGGCGTGGTGACCGGCGCCCTGACCTGGCTCCTGCCGCTGAGCTGGGAATGGCAAGGCACGCTGTTTGCCGTCCTCACTCTGCTGGCGGCGTGGCTGTGGTCGAAGTGGCTGCGTAAGCGCGTCAAACTGCAGCGTCCTGCCGATGCTCAACTCAACCAGCGCGGGCAGCAGCTGATAGGCCGCCGTTTGACGCTGGATGCCCCGCTGGTAAACGGCCGCGGCCACGTGCGCGTGGGCGACAGCTCATGGCCGGTGATGGCTGACGAGGACCTCGCCCCAGGCAGTCAAGTCGAAGTGGTCGCCGTGGAAGGGATTACGCTACGGATCAGACCCGTCGTTCGTTAAGCCTGCGCCTTGCGATGACAGCAGCCGGAAAGATTATCGATAATCGGGCACTCCGCGCTGTCGTCGCCGGGACAGGATTCGGCCAGCGCCAGCAGGTGCGCGCGCATATTTTGCAGCTCGCGGATGTGGTTCTCAATATCCGCCACTTTCTCCAGCGTGCGTTTTTTCACATCGGCGCTGTGGCGTGACGGGTCGTTGAATAACGCCACCAGCTCGCGGCACTCTTCCAGATTAAACCCCACCTGCCGCGCCTGGCGCAGCAGCGTCAGCTCATCGAGATGCTGCTGACCGTAGGTGCGGTAGCCGTTTTCGCTGCGCAACGGCGGCGTCACCAGCCCCTTTTCTTCGTAAAAACGAATCGCTTTGCTGGTTAAGCCGGTTTTTTTCGCCACATCGCTGATATTCATTTTTTCTCCTTGACCTTCCCCTTGCTGGAAGGTTTAACCTTCTTAATACTCGATGAAAGAGTGGTTCTGGTCAATCGTTGACCGGAAAATTATTCAGGAGTTATTTATGTCTAACACTATCGACCTGACGCTGGATGGCCTCTCCTGCGGCCACTGCGTCAAACGCGTGAAAGAGAGTCTGGAGCAGCGTCCTGACGTTGAGCAAGCGGAAGTCACCCTCACTGAAGCCCATGTGACGGGCAGCGCCAGCGCACAAGCGCTGATTGAAACCGTTAAACAAGCCGGATACGGCGCGGAGCTCAGCCACCCAAAGGCTAAACCGCTGGCAGAATCATCAATCCCGTCGGAAGCACTGACAGCGGCCACTCCTGAGCTTCCGGCAGCCCATGACGAAGATGACAGTCAACAGCTGCTGATCAACGGCATGAGCTGCGCCAGCTGCGTCTCCCGGGTACAGAACGCGCTTGCCGCGGTGCCGGGCGTCTCACAGGCGCGGGTTAACCTGGCGGAACGCACGGCGCTGGTGATGGGCAGTGCGTCCGCCGCAGAATTAGTGCAGGCGGTGGAGAAAGCGGGCTACGGCGCGGAGGCGATCGAGGACGATCTGGAACGCCGCGAACGTCAGCAGGAAACCGCCATCGCCACCATGAAACGTTTTCGCTGGCAGGCGATTGTCGCTCTGCTGGTCGGCGTGCCGGTGATGGTCTGGGGCATGATCGGCGATAACATGATGGTCAGCGACGACAACCGTTCGCTGTGGCTGGTCATCGGCCTCGTCACCCTTGCGGTGATGGTCTTCGCCGGCGGGCACTTCTACCGCAGCGCGTGGAAAAGCCTGAAAAACGGCACCGCCACCATGGATACGCTGGTGGCGCTCGGTACCGGCGTCGCCTGGCTGTACTCGATGAGCGTCAACCTGTGGCCACAGTGGTTCCCGATGGAAGCCCGCCATCTCTATTACGAAGCCAGCGCAATGATTATCGGCCTGATTAACCTCGGCCATATGCTGGAGGCCCGCGCCCGCCAGCGCTCCTCAAAAGCGCTGGAAAAACTGCTCGACCTGACGCCGCCTTCAGCCCGCGTGGTGACCCCTGAGGGAGAAAAGGATCTGCCGCTCGCTGAAGTTCAGGCCGGCATGACGCTGCGCCTGACCACTGGCGATCGCGTTCCGGTTGACGGCGTGATAAGCCAGGGCGAAGCCTGGTTTGATGAAGCGATGCTCACCGGCGAACCGGTACCACAGCAAAAAGGCGATGGCGATGCCATTCACGCCGGCACCGTGGTGCAGGACGGCAGCGTGCTGTTCACCGCCAGCGCCGTCGGCAGCCAGACCACGCTGGCACGTATTATCCGCATGGTGCGCCAGGCGCAGAGCAGCAAGCCGGAGATCGGCCAGCTGGCGGATAAAATCTCCGCGGTGTTTGTCCCGGCGGTGGTCGCCATTGCGCTGATTAGCGCGGCGATCTGGTACTTCTTCGGCCCGGCGCCGCAGATCGTCTATACCCTGGTGATCGCCACCACGGTGCTGATTATCGCCTGTCCGTGCGCCTTAGGGCTGGCGACGCCAATGTCGATCATTTCCGGCGTTGGCCGGGCGGCGGAATACGGCGTACTGGTGCGCGACGCCGATGCGCTGCAGCGCGCCAGTGAACTCGACACCCTGGTGTTCGATAAAACCGGCACCCTGACCGAAGGCAAGCCGCAGGTGGTGGCGGTGAAAACTTTCACTGGCGTTGATGAGATTACCGCGCTGCGTCTTGCCGCCGCGCTCGAGCAGGGCTCAAGCCATCCGCTGGCGCGAGCGATCCTCGATAAAGCCGGAGACAGCCCGTTGCCGGAAGTGAGCGGCTTCCGCACCCTGCGCGGCCTTGGTGTCAGCGGTGAGGCGGAAGGTCATCGCCTGCTGCTCGGCAACCAGGCGCTGCTCAACGAGCAGCATATCGCCACCAGCGATATAGAAAGCGAGATGATGGCGCAGGCCTCGCGCGGCGCTACGCCGGTGCTGCTGGCGGTGGATGGTCAGGCGGCCGCGCTGTTCGCCATCCGTGACCCGCTGCGCGAAGACAGCGTCGACGCCCTGGCGCGCCTGCATCGTCAGGGCTACCGCCTGGTGATGCTCACCGGGGATAACCCCACTACCGCGAATGCCATCGCCAAAGAAGCCGGCATTGATGAAGTGATTGCCGGCGTGCTGCCGGACGGTAAAGCCGACGCCATTAAGCGTCTGCAGAGCCAGGGGCACAAAGTGGCGATGGTTGGCGATGGGATTAACGATGCCCCGGCGCTGGCGCAGGCGGATGTCGGTATCGCCATGGGCGGCGGCAGCGATGTCGCTATTGAAACCGCGGCGATCACCCTGATGCGCCATAGCCTTCACGGCGTGGCCGATGCGCTGGCGATTTCGAAGGCGACCTTACGCAATATGAAGCAGAACCTGCTGGGGGCCTTTGTCTACAACTCGCTGGGCATCCCGATTGCCGCCGGGATCCTCTGGCCGTTGACCGGCACGCTGCTCAATCCGGTGGTCGCCGGCGCGGCGATGGCGCTGTCGTCGATCACCGTGGTGAGTAACGCTAACCGCCTGTTGCGCTTTAAACCAAAAGAGTAAACGCTGTTGCAGGAAAGCGGACGCTGACAGGATCGGCGCCCGCTTTTTTTCCGGGGCAAGAAAAGCCCGCCGGAAGGGTGACGTGTATCACCATATGCGCTAGCATGAATGCCTCACACTTCGGAGCGCGTATGGGCCTGTTAAACCGGATAAAAATGCTGTGGCGAGCCGCCGTCGGCTCGTCTTATTCCTGGCCTGCGATGGATATCGTCCTGCCCGGCAAACGCTATCTGCACCTCGTCGGCAGCATCCATATGGGCACCCGCGACATGGCGCCGCCGCCAGCGAAACTGCTGAAAAAAATACGCCAGGCCGATGCGTTAATCGTCGAGGCCGATATCAGCGGCAATGAAACCCCGTTTAGCAATCTCCCCGCTTATCCGCCGCTGGCGGAGCGCCTGAGCGGCGCGCAGCTGAGCGAGCTACAAGCGCGAGCCGGCGAGCTGGGCCTGTCGGTCGAGCTGTTCGACAGCCAGCCGCTGTGGCAGGTGGCGATGGTTCTGCAGGCCACCCAGGCGCAGAAGCTGGGGCTGCGGCCGGATTACGGTATCGATTATCAGTTGCTGATGGCAGCCCGCGAGAGCAACATAGCGGTGATGGAGCTGGAAGGCGCCGACAGCCAGATCGCGCTGCTGCGCGACCTGCCCGATGGCGGAATGGCGCTGCTGGAAGATACGCTGACCCACTGGCGCACCAACGCCCGTTTACTGCAGGTCATGATCGGCTGGTGGCTGGAGCAACCGCCGTCGCGCGGTGCGGTATCGCTGCCGACGACCTTCAGCCAGTCTTTATATGATGTGCTGATGCATCAGCGCAATCTCGCCTGGCGCGAGACGCTGCTGGCCTTGCCGCCGGGGCGCTACGTGGTCGCCGTCGGCGCGCTGCATCTGTATGGCGAAGGGAATCTGCCGGATATGCTGACATAAAAAAATGGCCAATATTGCTATTGGCCCGTCAAAGAGGAATTTCATCATTATTATTATCCCGGGATTTGTATCCCGGATCGTCTGATTGTCGCTCAAAGTGACCATCACTGCCAACACTATTGCGCAAGATGGTACTATTTTTTAGACAACCTGCGGGCGTATTCTGACGTCACGCAAAACCGGTTGGTAAGAAGGATAGCTATGACTCCCGCCGTTAAATTACTCGAAAAAAACAAAATTCCCTTTCAGATCCACAGTTACGATCACGATCCCAATGAGACCAACTTCGGTGATGAAGTGGTGCGCAAGCTCGGCCTCAATGCCGATCAGGTTTACAAGACCCTGCTGGTCGCCGTTAATGGCGATATGAAGCATCTGGCGGTCGCCGTCACCCCGGTCGCCGGGCAACTGGATTTGAAGAAAGTGGCGAAAGCGCTGGGCGCCAAGAAAGTCGACATGGCCGACCCGATGGTGGCGCAGCGTATCACCGGCTATCTGGTGGGCGGTATCAGTCCGCTGGGGCAGAAGAAGCGCCTGCCGACGGTGATTGACGCCCCGGCGCAGGAATTTGCCACTATCTATATTTCCGGCGGCAAACGCGGGCTGGATATTGAGCTGGCGGCCAGCGATCTGGCGCAGCTTCTGGATGCGAAGTTCGCCGATATCGCCCGCCGCGATTGATAACACTATCCCGGATAACGGCGCACGCGCCTTATCCGGGCCCCCCAACTCATAGCCACGGTAAGCGTAGCGCCACCGTGGAAATAGCTCACCCGAAACCCAGGCTTACTGCCAGCTCACCTCGCCTTTCGGCTCATAGGCGGCGGCATCCAGCGGCGAGTTCTTCTCGATATACTCTTTCAGCACTTCGGCATCGATAAAGCCGGTATTCACATACCCAGGTTTATCGGCGATGTTCGGGTAACCATCGCCGCCGGTGGCGTTAAAGCTCAGCGTCGCCATCCGATAGGTCTTCGACGGATCCACCGGTTCGCCTTTGATTTTCAGATCGTTCAACTTGCCGTCTTTGGCCACAAAGCTGACGTTGGCAAACTGCGGATAGGCGCCGGAATCTGGCTTCATCTGCGCGACGGCGGTCAGGTAATCCACCACCTCCTTGCCGCTCATATCGACATAGGTCAGCACATTGCCAAACGGCTGGACCTTCATCACATCCTTGTAGGTGATATCGCCCGCCTCAATGGAGTCGCGGATCCCGCCGCCGCTCATCACCGCGAAATCCGCATTACTGCGCGCCATCTGCGCCGCCAGCAGCAGGTGGCCCATATTGGTCTGCACGAAACGCACTTTACTGCGATCGCCCTCCAGATGACCATTCACGCTGCCGATCTTGACCTGCAGTTGCGCCTTACCTTTGTTCTGGAACGGCGTCAGCAGCGACATCATCTGCGGGTTCTCCGCGATCTGCGGCGTATACAGCACCCGCTCGCTTTGGCCGTTATCGTAAGTCACTTTTTTCTTCAGGTTGACCGGGATCAGCTGATAGTGCACCAGCTTCATCTCGCCGTTGCGGAACTCAAAATCGGCGCGGCCGACGTATTTGCCCCACTCATGCGCCTGGACGATCCAGATGCCGTTCTGACGATCCGGGGCGCACGGCGTCCCTGGCACATAGTCGACCTGCTTTTTATTTTCCGACGCCATGCACACCGGATCCTGCGAGTGACCGCCGACGATCATCGCCAGCGAGCCCGCGGGTAAACTCCGCGCCATCTCGACATCCCCCGGCGCGTTAGAGCCGTGGTTGCCGTTGTCATAGTGGCCCATATGGGTGGTGGCCAGGATCACGTCCGGCTTTTCATTCTGCTGCAGCTCCTGGATCACCAGCTTCGCCTCTTCCGCCGGTTTGCGGAATTCGATATCGGTGAAATATTCTGGATTGCCAATCTTGGCCGTATCGTCAGTGGTTAAGCCAATCACCGCGATTTTTAACCCGCCGCGCTTAAACAGCGCCCAGGGTTTGAACAGCCGTTCGCCGGTGCTTTTCTGATAAATATTGGCCGACAGGAACGGGAACTTCGCCCACTTTTCCTGCTGGCGCAGCACGCTCAGCGGATTATCAAACTCGTGGTTCCCCACCGCCATCGCGTCGTAGCCGATCAGGTTCATGCCGCGAAAATCGGGCTCTGCATCCTGTAAATCAGACTCCGGCACCCCGGTATTGATATCCCCGCCGGACAGCAGCAGAACGCTACCGCCTTCAGCCGCCACCTCTTTACGAATACCGTCCACCAGCGTTTTCTGCGCCGCGAGGCCATATTCGCCGTAGTCATTGCGCCAGAAATGGCCGTGGTGATCGTTGGTGTGCAGGATGGTAATTTTATAGGTTTTATCCTGCTCATAGGCCTGCGCGGACAGGCTGCCCAGCGATAACGCGGCGAATAACGCCAGCGCCACGCTGTGTTTTAAACAATGCATGCTTCACTCCCTGACTTAATCCCAAGTGCCGAAAGTATAGCGAGTTAGTCGCATTGACAAATATGTTTTCAGAATTGCGACTTCCTTCAAACCTTGTCAGCAGGTATGTTAGTTGGATAATAATTCCACCTGCATCCTCTATACGCCTTCGCGTTGTATGGCAGTGCGTTAGCCCGTTCGTCATATTTCCCATGCAGTAGCCGGGAAAATCAGGGCAGTCGCATGGCGTACAAATAACGAAAGCTATATAAAAAAGTGACGTGAACCTATGGCAATCAATCAGACCGCTCAACCCGTGTCCGGCCCCGCTGCGCCGCCGCAAAAAGCGCGCACCTCGTTTGGCATCTTAGGCGCGATCAGCCTGTCCCATTTGCTTAACGATATGATCCAGTCGCTCATTCTCGCGATCTACCCGCTGCTGCAGGCCGAGTTCTCCCTTACCTTTGTGCAGATCGGGATGATCACTCTCACCTTCCAGCTCACCTCATCGCTGTTCCAGCCGGTGATTGGCTATATTACCGATAAACGATCGATGCCGTGGTCGCTGCCGGTGGGCATGTGCTTTACCCTCTGCGGTTTGATCCTCCTGGCGCTGGCCGGTAGCTTCGGTATGGTGCTGCTGGCCGCCGCGCTGGTGGGTACCGGTTCCTCGGTTTTCCATCCGGAATCGTCCCGCGTAGCGCGGATGGCCTCCGGCGGCCGTCACGGCCTGGCCCAGTCGCTGTTCCAGGTCGGCGGCAACTTCGGCAGTTCGCTTGGTCCGCTGCTGGCGGCGGTGATCATCGCCCCGTATGGTAAAGGCAACGTCGCCTGGTTCGTACTGGCCGCCCTGCTGGCTATCGTCGTGCTGTCGCAAATCAGCCGCTGGTACGCCGCACAGCACCGGATGAATAAGGGCAAACCGAAGCCGGCGATCGTCAATCCGCTGCCGCGCAATAAGGTGATTCTGGCGGTAGGTATTCTGCTGATGCTGATTTTCTCGAAATATTTCTATATGGCGAGCATCAGCAGCTATTACACGTTTTATCTGATGCATAAGTTCGGCTTATCGGTGCAAAATGCCCAGCTGCATCTGTTTGCCTTCCTGTTCGCGGTGGCCGCCGGGACGGTGATTGGCGGGCCCGTTGGCGATAAGATTGGGCGAAAATACGTTATTTGGGGCTCTATCCTCGGCGTGGCGCCCTTCACCCTTGTTTTACCCTATGCCAGCCTTGAATGGACCGGGATTTTAACGGTGATCATTGGTTTTATCCTCGCCTCGGCCTTCTCCGCTATCCTGGTCTATGCCCAGGAGCTGCTGCCGGGACGTATCGGTATGGTTTCTGGTCTGTTTTTCGGCTTCGCCTTTGGCATGGGCGGCCTTGGCGCCGCGGTGCTGGGCCTGCTGGCGGACCATACCAGTATCGACCTGGTGTATAAAATCTGCGCCTTCCTGCCGCTGCTGGGATTCCTGACGATATTTCTTCCTGATAACCGGCAAAAAGCCTGATTATCCGGCGGCCAAAGTGTAACGTTGGCCGCCGTTACCCCTTGCGCCATCGGCCTGATGCGCGTATTCCTCCCTCGATTTTCCCTTCTGTGCCTTTTCATCCCCTAATTGCATTTTTTTGCACAATTCAAGAATTATTCATAAACAAAGTGAACGTTTTTGTCATAAACTATTACGCGGACAGGGTAGCAAAATGGACCGATTCACCACTGGAAAGGAGACGGAATGCACCACGCAACACCGCTAATCACCACCATTGTCGGCGGCCTCGTGCTCGCCTTTATTCTCGGCATGATTGCCAATAAGCTACGTATTTCTCCTCTGGTGGGATATCTCTTAGCGGGCGTGCTGGCCGGACCTTTCACCCCTGGCTTTGTTGCTGACACCAAACTGGCTCCGGAACTGGCGGAACTCGGCGTGATCCTGCTGATGTTCGGCGTCGGGCTGCATTTTTCCCTCAAGGATCTGATGGCGGTAAAGTCGATCGCCATTCCCGGGGCCATCGCCCAGATAGCTGTGGCGACGCTGTTGGGTATGGCGCTCTCCGCCGCCCTTGGCTGGTCGCTGATGACCGGCATCGTCTTTGGCCTGTGTCTCTCCACCGCCAGTACCGTGGTGCTGCTGCGCGCCCTGGAGGAACGACAGCTGATTGACAGTCAGCGCGGGCAGATCGCCATCGGCTGGCTGATTGTGGAAGACCTGGTGATGGTCCTGACGCTGGTCCTGCTGCCAGCAGTGGCCGGTATGGCGGAGAAAGGCAACGTTGGCTTCGCTTCCCTCGCCCTCGACCTCGGGATCACCATTGGCAAAGTGGTGGCCTTTATCGCCATCATGATGCTGGTCGGCCGTCGGCTGGTGCCGTGGATCATGTCCCGCAGCGCGGCCACCGGCTCGCGCGAGCTGTTCACCCTGTCGGTGCTGGCCCTGGCGCTGGGCATCGCCTTCGGCGCCGTGGAGCTGTTTGATGTCTCCTTCGCCCTCGGCGCCTTCTTTGCCGGCATGGTGCTTAATGAATCCGAGCTGAGCCACCGCGCCGCCCATGACACCCTGCCGCTGCGCGACGCCTTTGCGGTGCTGTTCTTTGTCTCCGTCGGCATGCTGTTTGACCCAATGGTGCTGGTCCAGCAGCCGCTGGCGGTGCTGGCGACGCTGGCGATCATTATCTTTGGTAAATCCGCAGCCGCCTTTTTCCTCGTGCGTATGTTTGGCCACTCGCCGCGTACCGCACTGACGATTGCCGCCAGCCTGGCGCAGATTGGTGAATTTGCCTTTATTCTCGCCGGCCTGGGGATGGCGCTTAACCTGCTGCCGCAGGCCGGGCAAAACCTGGTGCTGGCCGGGGCGATCATCTCGATTATGCTCAACCCGGTGCTGTTTACCCTGCTGGAAAAATATCTCGATAAAACCGAAACCCTCGACGAGCAGACCCTGGAAGAGGTGCTGGAAGACGAGAAGCAGGTGCCGGTCGATATCTGCAACCACGCGCTGCTGGTCGGCTTCGGCCGCGTCGGCAGCCTGCTGGGCGAGAAGCTGATGGCCCAGGGGATCCCGCTGGTGGTGGTTGAAACCTCGCGCACCCGCGTGGATGAGCTACGCGAGCGCGGGATCAGCGCGGTGCTGGGCAATGCCGCCAATGAAGAGATCATGGAGCTGGCGCATCTCGACTGCGCTCGCTGGCTGCTGCTGACCATTCCCAACGGCTACGAGGCCGGCGAGATTGTCGCCTCCGCACGGGAAAAATGTCCGAATATCGAGATTATCGCCCGCGCCCATTATGATGATGAAGTGGATTACATTATCGACCGTGGGGCCAATCAGGTGGTGATGGGCGAGCGGGAAATTGCCCGCGCCATGCTGCAGCTTCTGGAAACGCCACCCGCCGGTGAAGTGGTCACTGGCTGATGTACTACCCTCTCCCGTCGGGAGAGGGACTCGCTTATCGATCCCAGTACGCCTCTTCCAGGCTGTCCTCACGTTCCGGCAGACCGCGGGTTAAACGCGGCGAGTGCTGGTTCAGCACCTGATAGCTCACGCGGTTGGCATATTTACACACCTGCGCCAGCGAGGAGTAGGTCAGCCATTTGCATTTGTGTTTGCTGGAGTTGGGTACGTTATTGCGATGGTAGTTATTGGCGGTGATGTCATGCAGCAGCGCCGCCAGCGCGCCGTCGCCTGCGCCGTTGGTGTTCATGATCTTCTCCGGGCCGCCCATATACGGCGCGATGTGCGAATAAATACGCAGCGGATTGACGCAGTCCTGGTGACGCATCGCGCGACTGAATTCAAACTGGTTAAATTCCGGGATCGCCCCCGGCAGCAGCGGATGCTGGGTTTTACGCTTCGCCTCTTCTTCGGTGAAGCCCGCCATATATAGCCCCGCCGGTCCGGCGGTGCACAGCACCAGGTCGACCCAGTCCAGCGCTTTGTCCGCCGCCGACAGCGGATCGGCAAAACCGGTCAGCGCTTCCCCTTCCTCTTCATTCATCGCCAGAATCGAGACATGATCCTGCAGGAACTGCTGCCACCACGCCGGGTTATCGGCAATCACGTATTTGGTACCAAGAGTTAACACCACCGGCACATCATGCTTTTTGGCATACTCGATGGCTTTCATCGTCGCGTCCGGCATCGGCTCGCCCGGCTTGCAGCGTACCAGGTAGGAGGTCAGCACCAGCGCCGAGGCGCCAGCGATCACCGCTTCCGGAATGCTTTCCGGGCGCAGCTTGTTCATATGACCCGGGCTAATGGCGAAGGTGCGCTCGCCGCTATCGCTGATCAGGGTGAAGCAGCGGCCAATGGCGCCGTCAACGCCCTGCAGATAGTTCAGATCGGTACGGCTGGAGGTATTGCACAGGTAGCGATAGGCATAGCCGCCGATTTCGATATTACTGCACATGACGCCAAGCAGCACCGAGCGATCGTCCGCCAGCACCGAGTAGTTGTGCATGGTATTGCCGATCGTGCCGCCGGCAAACTGATGAGTAATAAGATTATTGCGCACCAGCTCCTGGTACAGCGCCTCGGCGACATCATCTTCAATCACCAGAGAGTGGCCCGCGCTCAGGCCGTAGCGCACGATAAACGCCTCATCCACTTTCGCTTCGATATCCACCAGCGTCTGGTCGATACCCACCACCCAGGAGACGCTGGATTCATTCTCCGGCTGAATTTGCTGCAGCAGCGGGTCGCGGGCGTTAACGGGAAAATAGTGTTTGGACTTGCGTTTACCGGGAAATTTCATAGTGGCGCTTAAATAACAGGGAACAAGCGGGAAATAGTAGCATATTCCCCGCCCTGCGCGCGATCAGCGATAAGGCGCCGTCAGGTTGACCATCATCTCAATATGCGCGGCGTCCGCGTTAAGCGCCGGAATGTATTCATATTGCTTGCCACCCGCTTCGAGGAAGATTTCCCGGTTCTGGACGGCGATCTCTTCCAGCGTTTCGAGACAGTCGGCGGCAAAGCCCGGGCACAGCACCTGAATATGCTTCGTCCCTTTCTCGCCGAGCATCTTCAGCGTCTCATCGGTGTACGGCGTCAGCCAGGGTTCCCGCCCAAAGCGCGACTGGAAGGTCATCATCACCCGCTCCGGTGGCAGCCCCAGCGCGGAGACCAGTTCCCGCGTGGTATCACGACAGCGCTGAGGATAATCATCTCCCTGGTTGGCATAGCGCTGCGGGATCCCATGATAGGAAAGCAGCAGCAGATCCGGTTCCCCATGAACGGCAAACGAGGCGCGCACGCTGGCCGCCAGAGCATGGATATAGTCCGGGTGCCCGGCGTAATCGCGAATAAACGAGATACCGGGAATGGCGCGTTTTTTCGCGAGGATCCGCGCCAGCTCATCCCAGACGGCAGCCACCGTCGAGCAGGAATATTGCGGATACAGCGGCAGCACCACGATGTGCCCCACCCCTTGCGCCAGTAAATCATCCACCGCGCTGGCCAGCGACGGCGTTCCATAGCTCATGCCCAGCGCCACCGGGGTATCCGGCAGTCTGGCAGCCAGCGCCTGCTGCTGGCGACGGCTGTATACCATCAGCGGCGACCCCTCTTCCATCCAGACGGACTGATAGAGTTTAGCCACGCGGGGAGAGCGAATCGGCAGTATGACGCCGCGCAGCAGCGGCCACCATAGCAGACGAGACGTATCCACCACCCGTTTGTCGCTGAGGAATTGTCGCAGATAACGCTTCACCGCACCGGGGGTGGGCGCATCGGGAGTGCCTAAATTGGCCAGCAAGATACCTGTTTTCGTCTGATGCATTACCGCCTCTTAACCATTTGAATCGCAGCCAATTGTAGCTGAAATGGCGCTAAACGGAACCAATCATAGCAAAAGGTAGGAATGAGAGGAGTTCTCATCCTGCCGCAGCAGGATGAGAAAAGGCTTTATCAGCCGAGGATTTTTTCCAGTTCGGCGCGCACGTCAGCCACCGCTTTGGTGCCGTCGACTTTGGCGTATTTGGTGTTGCCCGCCTGCGCTTCTTTGGTGTAGTAGCCGATCAGCGGCGCCGTCATCTGATGATATTCCACCAGACGCTTACGCACGGTCTCTTCCTGGTCGTCTTTACGGGTGGTCAGCTCTTCGCCGGTCACGTCGTCTTTGCCTTCCACCTTCGGCGGATTGAATTTGATGTGGTATACGCGACCGGATGCCGCGTGAACGCGACGGCCAACGATACGGTCGACAATCAGTTCGTCCGGCACGTCGAATTCCAGCACGTAATCAACGGTAATGCCCGCTTCTTTCATGGCGTCAGCCTGCGGAATAGTGCGCGGGAAACCGTCCAGCAGGAAGCCGTTACGGCAATCTTCCTGGGCGATACGCTCTTTAACCAGCGCGATAACCAGCTCATCGGTCACCAGCTTGCCGGCGTCCATGATGTCTTTCGCCTGCTTACCGAGCTCAGAGCCGGATTTTACCGCAGCGCGCAGCATATCGCCGGTGGAGATTTGCGGAATACCGTATTTCTCCATGATGAACTGAGCCTGAGTTCCTTTACCCGCGCCCGGAGCGCCAAGCAGAATAATACGCATTACGAAAATCCCCTCAAAAGTCGATTCAATTTTTCAAAAACGCTAAACCATACCACCAGAACGGCGATGGCTCAAGGAAGGCGGTGCGGCTGAAACGGTTAATGGTGAGATATTTTATGCAATCCAATGTGAAATGCCCCGTCTGAGCAAATCGCTCAGACGGGGCATTTATCCCGTTCCCGGCGTCGCGTCGCTCGGCCGGGCTACTCGTTCAGGTTCGCGTCAGGAAGCCAGCAGCTGGTTCATACGGCGGATAAACTGGTTCGGATCTTCCAGCGTGCCGCGCTCGGCCAGCAGCGCCTGATCCAGCAGCAGTTCCACCCATTCGCCGAACTGCGCGTCATCCTGGGTATCGGCTGCGCGTTTCACCAGCTGATGCGCCGGGTTCAGTTCGAAGATGTATTTCACTTCCGGCGCCGCCTGGCCCGCAGCCGCGAAAAGCTTCGCCATCTGGGTGCTCATCTCGTCGGCATCGGTGGTGACAATCGCCGGGGTATCGGTCAGACGATGGGTCAGACGCACCTCTTTGACCCGGTCGCCAAGCAGGTTTTTCACACGCTCAACGAACGGCTCCAGCGCTTTTTCGGCTTCTTTGGTGGACTCGTCCACTTCATCCGCCAGCTTGTCCAGCGACTCGTCGGCTTTAGCGACAGACTGAAACGCTTTGCCGTCGAACTCGGTCAGGTAGCTCATCATCCACTCGTCGATGCGATCGGAGAGCAGCAGCACTTCGATCCCTTTCTTACGCAGCAGCTCGAGGTGCGGGCTGCTCTTCGCCGCCGCATAGCTGTCGGCAGTGATGTAGTAGATCTTCTCCTGACCTTCTTTCATGCGCGAGACGTACTCTTCCAGCGACACGGTCTGCGCGGAGGAGTCAGTATGGGTGGTCGCGAAGCGCAGCAGTTTGGCGATCGCCTCCTGGTTGCTCGGATCTTCCGCCGGACCCTCTTTCAGCACCAGGCCGAACTGTTTCCAGAAGGTCTGATATTTTTCGGCGTCGTCTTTCGCCAGCTTATCCAGCATCTGCAGCGCGCGTTTGGTCAGCGCGGTGCGCAGGTTGCGGGTCACGCTGCTGTCCTGCAGAATTTCACGGGAGACGTTCAACGGCAGATCGTTGGAGTCTATCAGGCCGCGTACGAAGCGCAGGTAGTTCGGCATAAACTGCTCGGCGTCGTCCATGATGAACACACGCTGGACGTACAGCTTCAGGCCGTGTTTATGATCGCGGTTCCACATATCCCACGGCGCCTGCGACGGGATATACAGCAGGCTGGTGTACTCCTGCTTACCTTCCACGCGGTTGTGGCTCCAGGTCAGCGGGTCGCTGTAGTCATGGGCAATGTGCTTGTAGAATTCTTTGTATTCGTCGTCGTTAACTTCAGACTTGCTGCGAGTCCACAGGGCCTGCGCCTTGTTGATTTTTTCCCAACTGATAACGGTTTCGCCGTCTTTCTCTTCCCGTTTCTCAATCTCAACCGGCAGCGCGATATGGTCGGAATACTTGCTGATGATGGAGCGCACGCGCCAGTCGTTGAGGAAATCGTCCTCACCTTCGCGCAGATGCAGGGTGATTTCGGTCCCGCGATCGGCTTTGGTGATGTCAGCCACGGTATATTCCCCTTCGCCGGCGGATTCCCAGAACACGCCGTTCTCAGGTTTATCGCCTGCCGCACGGGTACGGACGGTCACTTTATCCGCCACGATGAAGGCCGAATAGAAGCCGACACCGAACTGGCCAATCAGCTGGCTATCTTTTGCCTGGTCGGAACCCATCGATTCGAGGAACGCTTTGGTGCCGGATTTGGCGATGGTGCCGAGATGGTCGATAACCTCTTCCCGGTTCATACCGATACCGTTATCGGCAATGGTCAGGGTACGGTTGTCTTTATCAAACGAAACCCGCACGCGCAGCTCGCCGTCTCCCTCATACAAATCCGGCTGCGACAGCGCGCGGAAACGCAGCTTATCGGCCGCATCAGAGGCGTTGGAAATCAGCTCACGCAGAAAGATTTCTTTGTTGGAATAGAGGGAATGGATCATCAGGTGCAGAAGCTGTTTTACTTCTGACTGAAAACCACGAGTTTCTTGTCCTTTCATCTGATTCAACCTCAACAATGCCATTTTAAATGGGTAAAAAACCGTTGAGTGGGAGATGGGGACAGCGGGGAAATTTTTCAAGCGGAGGCGGCGATAGCCGCCTCCATTTGTTCAGAAAGTAATCTTGTGGCGACCGGCCAGCGAGTGGGACAGCGTGGTGCCGTCGACCATCTCCAGCTCGCCGCCCACCGGCACGCCGTGGGCGATTCGGCTGGCGTCGACGCCATACTGCGCGCACAGCTCCGCGATATAGTTGGCTGTCGCCTCGCCCTCAACGGTCGGGTTGGTGGCAAGGATCACCTCGGTGATCGACTCCGCCTCCAGCCGTTGCTCCAGGCGATCGAGCCCGATGTCATCAGGCCCGATGCCGTCGAGCGGCGACAGGTGCCCCATCAGCACGAAGTAGCGGCCGGAATACTGCCCGGTCTGCTCAATGGCGTAGATGTCCGCCGGACTCTCCACCACGCAGATCTGGCCGTTTTCCTGGCGACGCGGGTTGCTGCAGATATTGCACACCTCCTGCTCGGTGAAGGTGCGGCAATCGGCACAGTGGCCGATCTCCGACATCGCGCGCGTCAGCGCCTGCGCCAGACGCATCCCGCCGCTGCGATCGCGCTGCAGCAGGGTAAACGCCATGCGCTGCGCCGACTTCGGGCCGACGCCCGGCAGACAGCGCAGTGCTTCCATAAGCTGAGTTAACAGCGGGCTGGTTTGCATCAGAACGGCATCTTGAAGCCTGGCGGCAGCTGCATACCGGCAGAGACGGAAGCCATCTTCTCTTTCTGAGTCTCTTCGATACGGCGCGCAGCGTCGTTGAACGCGGCAGCCACCAGATCTTCCAGCATCTCTTTGTCATCTTCCAGCAGGCTTGGGTCGATCTCCACGCGGCGGCAGTTGTGCGCGCCGTTAATGGTCACTTTCACCAGACCCGCGCCGGATTCGCCGGTCACTTCCAGCTGAGCGATCTCTTCCTGCATCTTCTGCATTTTTTCTTGCATCTGCTGGGCCTGCTTCATCAGGTTACCCAGGCCGCCTTTTCCACCAAACATAGGCTTCTCTCTCAGTCAGTCATCATTAAAGGTACTGACTGCAAGTCAAACTTGCAGTCAAATGGGGCGAATACTCTCTTCATCCAGATCGGCGTCAAAGAAACGACGCAGGGTCTGAATGTTATTATCCGCAATAATCGCTTCGCGCGCCTGCGCGAGCTTCTCTTCATAAATAGCCTGCCGCCACTCCAGCGGCGTGCGCATCGCGGGATTATCGTCTTCCACGATGGTCAATTCAACGGGCGTACCGTACAACACCCCCAGCGCTTCAGCCAGCTTTTGCTGTGCGCCGGCGGAATTGAGGTGGCGCTGGCTGGAGCGCAGATGCAGACAGACGCGATTGCCCTCCTGCTCTTTCCACGCGTTGAGCGCTACCTGCTCGACCAGCTTCGGTACTGCCAACTGGCTCACTTCCGCCGCCCAGCTGTCGCGCTCGACCGCTTCAACGGCAAGCTTGGCCGCCAGCTCAGGCGTTTTTTCATGCTCCAGCGCTTTTTTCAGCGCTTTAGGCGTGGCGACTTCGACTTTGGTCTCTTCAACCACCGTCGTCGCCTTCCAGCGATAAGCCTCTTTCTTCGCCGGGGCCTGCTCCAGCGCCGCCGCGGCCGGACGAGCCTGGACGCGCTCGGTAATCGAACTCAGTCGCTCCAGCGCAGCGTTATTCACCGGCCGCGCGCGGGAAGCGGCTGCCGGTTCACTCTTTTTTGGGGTGGTTGCTCCCTGGCTGCGCTGCAGGTGGCTGCGGGCCGCCAGCACCTGGCTGGTGGTCGGCGGCAAACTCTGCGGCGGCTGTGGCGGCGGCGCTGCGGGGGAAACCGGCTGGCGCGGCGCGGGCGCGGCGGCCTGCGCCGGCTGCACCTCGGGCTCCGGCAGCGGCTTACGCGGATGAAACGCCAGGGCGCGCAGCAGCGTCATTTCGACGCCCATCCGCCGGTCCGGGGCATAGGGTAGCTCTTTGCGGCCAATCAGCAGCGTTTGGTAGTAGAGCTGAACGTCGCTCGGCGGTACGGTGCGCGCCAGTTCGCGCATCCGCACTTCGACCGCGGCCATGTCGGTGCCCAGCGCCGAAGGGGACAGCTGAACCATGGCGATGCGGTGCAGCAGGCTCTGCATCTCCACCAGCAGCGCCTCCCATTCAACGCCGCGCGCGGCGGCGTCATTGACGCCCGCCATGACTCGCTCGCCATCGGCGGCGACCAGGGCTTCAATCAACGACAGTGCCTGATCGTCATCGAGGGTGCCGAGCATGGTGCTCACCGACGCCGCCGTCAGTTGCCCTTCTCCACTGGCAATAGCCTGATCGGTCAGGCTTAAGGCATCGCGCAGGCTGCCGTCGGCGGCGCGCGACAACAGCTGCAGCGCGCGGGGCTCGAAGGCAATCTGCTCTTCGCCAAGAATATGCTCCAGCTGATGGCGGATCTGTTCAACGTCCAGCGCCTTCAGGTGGAACTGCAGGCAGCGGGATAAGATCGTCACCGGCAGCTTCTGCGGATCCGTCGTCGCCAGCAGGAATTTGACGTGCGCCGGCGGCTCCTCCAGCGTTTTTAATAACGCATTGAAGCTGTGGCGCGACAGCATATGAACTTCGTCGATGAGATAGACCTTGAAGCGGCCCCGGGCCGGCGCGTACTGGACGTTATCCAGCAGGTCGCGGGTATCTTCGACTTTGGTGCGTGAGGCGGCGTCAATCTCAATCAGATCGACAAAGCGCCCCTGTTCAATTTCCCGGCAGTTATCGCACACGCCGCAGGGGGTGGCGGTGATGCCGGTTTCACAGTTTAACCCTTTCGCCAGCAGGCGGGCGATGGAGGTCTTACCGACTCCGCGGGTACCGGAAAAGAGATAAGCGTGATGAATGCGCCCTAACGACAAGCCGTTCGCCAGTGCGGTCAGCACATGTTCCTGGCCGACGACGTCAGCAAAGGTTTGTGGGCGCCATTTACGGGCTAAGACCTGATAACTCATGGGCTGGCTCTGAAACGCTGGAAGGTGAAATCACGAAGGGGTCATGCTATCACAGCCCCGCCCGATCGGCGAGGCTATGTGGAGGGATTTGCTTAGTGGCCCGGGAACGGCACCAGACTGAAGCAGTGGATCCCCAGCTTCTCCAGGCGCTGTTCGCCGCCCAGATCGAAGAGATTGATAATGAAAGCGGCATCCTGCACTTCGCCGCCGAGACGGCGGATCAGTTTGACCGTCGCGTCGATGGTTCCGCCGGTCGCCAGCAGATCGTCCACCACCAGCACTTTGTCGCCCGGTTTGATGGCGTCAACGTGGATCTCCAGCTGATCGGTGCCGTATTCCAGCTCATAGCTCTCAGCGATGGTTTCACGCGGCAACTTACGCGGCTTGCGTACCGGAACAAAGCCCACGCCCAGCGCCAGCGCAACCGGTGCGCCGAAAAGGAAGCCACGCGCCTCAGTCCCTACCACTTTGGTAATTCCCGCGTCTTTGTAGCGCTCGGTCAGCAGTTCAATGCTGAGCGCGTAAGCTTTCGGGTCTTCCAGTAAACTGGTGACATCGCGGAAAAGAATGCCCGGTTTTGGATAATCCTCGATACTCTGGATGCTGTTCTTCAGATATTCAAGCTGCTGTGCAGTTGCGGTCATAAGTGTATGCCTGATTGAAACGGTGTTACCCACGGGCGTGCAAAAGGGGCCAAAGAAACATTTGTTTAACCTTTGACCAGGCTTACCCGCGCTCGAAAACGCCAGAATTTACTGGCTGTCAGCAACAATTGCAACAGGCATTATTGCGCATCAGTGCTTTTGTTGCTTTGCGTCAACCACCGGAATGCGCCACATAAAGATCAGCAGACAGGCCAGAATGACCAACAGCATGATGCGCACCCACGTAAGCTTAACCAGCCACAGCGAAATAGCAAAAGTCGCCACGATCATGGCAATGGCGCGCGGTTTGGCGCCGCGAGGCATGGCGCGGTACTGTTGCCAGTGGCGAAGATAGCCGCCGAACCATGAGCGATACAGCAGCCACTGGTGAAAGCGCGGCGATGAGCGGGCAAAGCACCAGGCAGCAAGCAGAATAAACGGCGTCGTCGGCAGCAACGGTAAGAAGACGCCCAGCGTACCCAGCGCTACCGCCAGCCAGCCGATAATGGTTAAAATAACAGGTGGCATAATGCGAATCGTTATCAAACAGATACGGCTACTGTAGCACAGTTGGCTGATGGAGAATGGAGGGGGTTGGTGAAAACAGCTCAACTTTTACAAACGCTGAACAATCAGCTCAGCGAGCTGGCCGCGCAGGTGGCGCCGCTGGCGGAGCACGCGACCCTCAGCCCGCGCTTTGACCGCCAGCTCTTCCACACCCGCAGCACGCTGATGCAGGCCTATCTGGCGGAAGCCCAACACAACTTTCACCAGCTCCGCCAGGCCGTCGAGCGCCAGCAGTTGCCGCAGGTAGCCTGGATCGCCGAGCGTCTGGCGGCGCAAATCGCTGCGCTGCGTCGCGAAACCGCCACCTGGTCGCTGCGCAGTTGGGACCATGCCTCGCCAACGCTGAGCCGCTGGCAGCGCCGTCGCCTACAGCATCAGGAGTATGAGCGCCGCCTGCTGGCGATGCGCGACCAACGCCAGCGCCAGCTGACGCAGGCTACCAGCCTCGACGAGCAGCAGCGGCTGGCCAGGGAAGTCGAGGTCTACAGTGGACGGCTGGCGCGCTGCCGACAGGCGCTGGATAAGATTGAAAACGTACTGGCGCGGCTGACGCGCTAACAGGAGAGTCCGATGTCGCTGGAAAATGCCCCCGATGAGGTCAAACTGGCCGTCGATTTAATCATGTTGCTGGAATCACATCAGATCCCGGCGCAAACCGTGCTGGACGCGCTGGAAATTGTCAGGCGGGATTATGCAAACAAGTTAAAAAACGCGGAAAGCGCCTCGCAAACGCCGCAGAAGTAAGATGTTGCCCACGGCGGAGTGCTGGCAGAGTGGTCCTCTGCGCATGACGCCGATGGAGGCAATATTGATGGAAAAGGTCAGTCAAACCCCGTACGATGCGGTTTTTCGCCAGATGCTGATGCATCAGGCGGTGGCGAAGGATTTCCTGCAGCTGTATCTGCCCGCGCCGTTTCTGGCAATCTGCGAGCTGGATTCGCTGCAGCTGGTCTCCGGTAGCTTTGTTGAAGAGGACCTGCGCGCCAGCTATTCCGATATCCTTTACTCACTGCGCACCCGCCACGGACCGGGCTATGTTTACGCGCTGATTGAGCACCAGAGTACCCCGGACAAGCTGATGGCGTTTAGACTGCTGCGCTACGCGCTGGCCGCCATGCAGCGTCATCTGGACGCTGGCCACGATACGCTGCCGCTGGTGGTGCCGATTCTGTTTTATCACGGCAAGGTCACCCCCTGGCCCTGGCCCCGCAACTGGCAACAGCTATTCGCCGAACCGGCGCTGGCGAAGGCGCTCTATAGCGGTGATTTTCCGCTGGTGGACCTCACCGTTATGCCAGATAATCAGATCGTCCGTCATCGGCGGATGGCCATGCTGGAGCTGTTGCAAAAGCATATCCGCCATCGCGATCTGGCCGAGCTGCAGGTGCCGCTGATTGCGCTGATGACGCAAGGCTATCTGACAGAAGCGCAGTTGAATACGCTGCTGCGCTATATGTTGCAGGCGGGTACAACGGAACATCCGGGGGCGCTGATCCGCGCGCTGGCGGCGCAGTCGCCCAGGCATAAGGAGCTGATGATGACCATTGCCGAATGGCTGGAAGAGAAAGGCCGTAAACAGGGGCAGCAGGAGGGCGAGCAGGAAGGTCGAGAAGCCGCCACTCGCAGCATCGCCGCCAGAATGCTGGCGCGCGGCCTCGAAAGACAAATCGTGCGGGAACTCACCGGGCTTAGCGACGAGGAGCTCGCCGCGCTGGCGCCCTGATGCAGCAGGGGCGGCGTTGCGCCGCCCCTCTTCAGTTAAGACGCGACGGAGGGTGCTAAATCGTCGCCCTTTCCATCCCGCTTCACTTCCGTGACTTCATCACCCTTTTCATTTCGCAGATGGACTTCCAGCTGGTTAAAGGCAATGTTGATGTCATTCTCCCGGCACAGACGGTCGATGGCGCGGTTGAGCTCATCCACCGTGTAGCTGCGATCGCGCAGTTCACGGACATACAGACGTAGTTCATGATCCAGCGTACTGGGGCCGAAGGTGGTGAAGAAGACCGCCGGCGCTGGCTCCTGCATCACTTTCGGATGATCGTGCGCCACCTTCAGCAGCACCTCCTTCACCTTATCCAGGTCGGAACCGTAGGCGACGCCGAGGCGGATTACCACGCGGGTCACGGTGTCGGAGAGCGACCAGTTGATCAAGCGCTCGGTAACGAACGCCTTGTTCGGGATGATCACCTCTTTGCGATCGAAGTCGGTAATGGTGGTGGCGCGAATACGGATTTTGCTTACCGTACCGGAGAAGGTGCCGATAGTCACCGTATCCCCGATGCGCACCGGACGTTCGAACAGAATAATCAGGCCGGAGACAAAGTTACCGAAGATCTCCTGCAGACCAAAACCCAAACCAACCGACAGCGCGGCCGCCAGCCATTGCAGTTTGTCCCAGGAGACGCCCAGCGACCCGAATACCGTCATCGCCCCAATGGCGATAATCGCATAGTTAAGAATGGTGGTGATGGCGTAGGAAGTCCCCTGACGCATATTGAGCCGCGACAGGACCAGCACCTCCAGCAGCCCCGGCAGGTTGCGGATTAGCGCCCAGGCAATCATCGACGCCACAATGGCAAACAGCAGGCTGCCCATCGTCACGCTGCGCACCACGCTGGCCCCCGCCTCGGTGCCGTTGTAATGCCAGAGGGTGATGCTGTCGAGATAGGCGAAAACGGTGATCAAATCCGACCAAATCGCCCAGAACATGACCGCGAACAGCGCGATCATCACCAGCATGGTGATGCGCAACGTCTGCTGGTTAACCTGTTCGAGAGCGATAGTCGGCTCCTCCTGCGGCTCAGCGCCTTCCGCGCCCTCCTTCACCAGATGCTGACGGCGCGCCAGCGCCCGGCGCCAGGCGATACGCCGCGCCGCCACGCTCAGGCCACGCAGCACGGTCTGGTACAGCAGGTTCCAGATCATTACCAGATAAACCGTCTCGATCCAGCGTCCCGCCAGGCGCAGCGTGGTGTAGAAGTAGCCGGTCGCCGTCAGCACCATCAGGGCCACCGGAACGATAGACAGCACCGTGATCGTCAGCAGGCGCAGGCTGTGCGACTCTTTATCGCGCCAGCTTTCCCGGCACATCGGCCAGACCAGCACCGCGATCAGCAGTAAGTTGAAGAAAATCACCAGCTGCCCCAGCACATCGTCCATCAGGTTCAGCGGCGACAGCTCGGAAATCACCGACCAGAAATTCAGCGGCAGCAGCGCCAGGCTGACGCGGACAATCTGCCGCCGCCAGTGGCTGGTCAACTGCGCCGGCATATTAAAGTGGCTGACCGCCACGCCGTTCTTTTCCAGCACTTTCCAGCACAGGCCAAACACCAGCCAGAACATCGCCAGTTTTTTACTGTACGCCCACAGCAGTCCGCTGATATTTAACTGCATGGTGAGTAAGATCAGGCCAATCGCCAGAATCACCAGCACCACCGGTAAGGCGCGGATCAGGTCGATAAAGATCGCCTTCGGCGTATGCAGTTGGGTATCATTGCGTAGTTGGCCTACCTGAGAAGCCAGCTTCGCCTGATAATCCTTGAGCCACTGCAAACGCCAGCGGATCAGGCCGGCAATTAGCAGCAGCGGTAATCCGGCGAGGAAAGCGATAAATACCGCCGGCCACGCTTTTTCCCAGTTCACGGTGATTTTCATCGCCTTAAACTGACCTTTCAGCGCTTCCGGGAAGGCCTTAATCCACTCCCAGTCCATCGGTTTATTGCTGTTCACCCAGAAAATTTGCTGGGTCAGGATTTCTTTCAGGCTGCTGGAGACGCTCATCAGCTGCTGCTGATTGATCTGCAGGTTGATGGCCATCATCAGCTGGTTCCCCAGCTGTTTATTGAACTGGTCAAGCAGCTCGCGACGCATGTCGATCACTTCCAGCAGCGCGGCGTGCACTTCATCGGTTACTTCAGCGCTGTGCCCCTCTTCCAGCTTAGCGACATAGGCATCGCTCTGGAACAGGGCGTCGCGCTGCTGGTTAACTTCAAACTGTTCGAGCCGCAGGTCGGCTATGCGATTAGTCATATCCTGCAGCTCATCCGCCGACGGCAGCGTCTGCTGCTGCTGATAAAGAATGCGCGACAGCAGGAGGCTGCCCTTGAGCACGGAAATTTGCTCTTTAATATCCCGCTCAGACTGCAGGGCGCGGTCGAGCCAGTTCTTTACCTGGATATTGCGCTGCACCAGCTGGTTGCCATTCTCCGTCGCCTGGATCAGCTTCTCGCTCAACTGGTGGTTAACATCCAGCTCCTGCTTGACCAGCGGGTTGGCCTGAATACGCGTGGTTTCATCCGGCGTGACCGCCTCCTGGGCGGTTTTCTCAGTCAGCGTCAGCCGCTTGCTGTTCACCGCCTCCTGCAGCAGCTGCAGCTGATGCTCCAGCCGGTTGCTCCAGGCGGTTACATAGTCACGCTGCTTCTGCAGGGTATCCTGCAGGATAGTGTTGCCTTCGAGGCTCTTACGCTGCTGCTCGATCTGCGCGTTGAGCAACGCCTGCTGGGCCTGCAGCAACACCTGCTGGGTCGGACGCAGAGTCTCATCGCCCACCGAGGTGCCATTCAGACGATTACGGATCTGCTGCAGCTGCTGGGAGGCGTTGTACATCGCATTTTGCACCCGTTCCGGCTGCGTTTGCAGGGAAACCAGCTGGCTGTTGTAGGTTGCCAGATCGTTTTGCGCATTCTGCAGATCGTCCAGCGTTTGGGTGACGCGTGATTCCAGCTGACGCAGGGAGAGCGTGCTCAGCGTCTTGCGCGTCGCGTCGTCGTTCGGGACATCGCTCAGGTTGTTAAGGTTATCCACCGCCTGGCGCAGCTTCGCCGGGGCTTGCTCGACCTGCTGGCGGAGCTGCGTCGTCTCGCTCTTGATGCGATCGATTTTATCCAGCGTTTCCAGGGTCTGGGTCAAATCCTGCTGGACCAGTTTATCCTGCGGAGTCAGTTCCTTTTGCTTGTTTAATGTGTTGAGCTGACTCTGTACCTCCGCCCGGTCAGGGAGGTCTGCGGCGCGGCCCTGAACTGGACTGAAAAGGCCAATAAAACAGAGCAGCATAATGGTAAAGATGAACGTGGCGCGTTGCCTGGAGATCGTGTGCAGCATAGTTAATATGAATGAATGCAAATGCCGGAGAATACCGGGGGTCGTCGCAAGCGCGCAGAATAGCACTTCTCATCGCTGGCGAATAGCGGCGGACCACGCTAAAAATTCACGCTCATCCGCACGCTTCGTTAAGCTGGCAGGCTCTCCGGGCCGCGAAGCGTGGGGCAGAATTGATACATCTCCAGCAGGATGGCGACGTAGTCACGCGCTTCCGCATGCAGGTCGAACGAGTCGGGAGCAAACAGCCAGTTCTCCATCAGGCCTGAAAGGTAGCTGCGCATTAAAATCGCCGCTCGCCGGGTGAGTAAATTGGCAGGCAACAGCTTCGCCGCGATACACTCTTTTAAGGTTTGCTCGATACGCTCGTAGCTCGCCAGGGAGAGCTGCCGCTGGGCCTGCTGCACTACGGTCATTTCTCCGACGAATTCGCACTTATGGAAGATAATCTCCATCATCAACCGACGACGCTCTTCTGTCACTGTCGCTTCAAGAACATAGACTAATATCTCCCTGATAACTGAGAGTGGATCGTTGGGGAATTTTGCCCGATACTCAATTTCGAGATCGCTAATACTGGCGTCTGACAGCTCCCAAATTTCGTTGAATAAATCTGATTTATTCTTGAAATGCCAGTAGATAGCCCCCCTCGTTACACCCGCAGCTTTTGCAATTGTTGCCAACGAGGTAGATGATACGCCTTGCTGCGAAAACAGACGCAGAGCAACATCCAGAATCAGTTGCCGGGTTTCACGTGCCTGTTGTTTGGTTTTTCGTGCCATAGGTTAATGACTTTACAGAGGTTACGTTTACATACATTTGTGAATGTATGTACCATAGCACGACCATAATAGAAAGACTGTAGTGGGTTTGTGGTTGTTTGAGCCACTGAACATTTTGAAATTGGACACTCGAGGTTTACATATGAACAAAAACAGAGGGTTAACGCCTCTGGCGGTCGTTCTGATGCTCTCAGGCAGCTTAGCGCTAACAGGATGTGACGATAAACCGGCTCAACAAGGAGCCCAGCACATGCCGGAAGTCGGTATTGTGACGCTCAAATCCGCACCTCTACAAATAACCACCGAACTGCCAGGCCGCACCAGCGCCTATCGCATTGCGGAAGTTCGTCCTCAGGTCAGTGGCATTATTTTAAAACGTAACTTCGTGGAAGGTAGCGATATCCAGGCCGGCGTTTCCCTGTATCAGATCGATCCAGCCACCTATCAGGCCAGCTATGACAGCGCCAAAGGCGACCTGGCAAAAGCCCAGGCGGCGGCAAACATGGATCAACTGACGGTCAAGCGTTATCAGAAACTGTTAGGCACTAAATATATCAGTCAACAAGACTACGATACCGCCGTCGCGACGGCGCAGCAGAGCAATGCGGCCGTGGTCGCGGCGAAAGCAGCCGTTGAAACCGCGCGCATCAATCTGGCCTACACCAAAGTCACCTCGCCGATTAGCGGTCGCATTGGTAAATCCGCGGTAACCGAAGGGGCGCTGGTGCAAAATGGTCAAACAACCGCCCTGGCAACCGTTCAGCAGTTGGATCCGATCTATGTCGACGTCACCCAGTCGAGCAATGATTTCCTGCGCCTGAAACAGGAGCTGGCCGATGGCCGTCTGAAACAGGAAAACGGGAAAGCGAAAGTGGAGCTGGTGACTAACGACGGTCTTAAGTATCCGCAGGCCGGCACGCTGGAATTCTCGGATGTCACCGTCGATCAGACCACCGGCTCTATCACGCTGCGCGCTATTTTCCCTAACCCGGATCACACCCTGCTACCGGGGATGTTTGTCCGTGCCCGTCTGGAAGAAGGGGTTAACCCTGACGCCCTGCTGGTACCGCAACAGGGTGTCACCCGTACGCCGCGCGGCGATGCCAGCGTCATGGTAGTGGGTGAAGGCGATAAGGTCGAAGTCCGCCAGGTCACTGCTTCTCAAGCGATTGGCGATAAATGGCTGGTCACTGACGGTCTGAAATCCGGCGATCGCGTTATCGTCACCGGCCTGCAAAAAATCAAACCAGGCGTGCAGGTAAAAGCGCAGGAAGTAGCTTCTGATGATAAACAGCAAGCCGCAGGCAACGCGCCATCAGAACAAACCAAGTCTTAACTTAAACAGGAGCCGTTAAGACATGCCTAATTTCTTTATCGATCGCCCCATATTTGCATGGGTGATCGCCATCATCATCATGCTGGCTGGGGGATTATCGATCCTCAAATTGCCGGTGGCGCAATATCCGACGATTGCGCCGCCAGCAATTTCCATTACCGCCATGTACCCCGGTGCTGACGCCGAAACCGTGCAGAACACCGTGACTCAGGTTATCGAACAGAATATGAACGGTATCGATCACCTGATGTACATGTCCTCGAATGGCGACTCCACCGGTACGGCGACCATCACCCTGACCTTCGAATCCGGTACCGATCCGGACATCGCCCAGGTTCAGGTTCAGAACAAGCTGGCCCTGGCCACCCCTCTGCTGCCGCAAGAAGTACAGCAGCAAGGGATCAGCGTTGAGAAAGCGTCCAGCAGCTTCCTGATGGTTGTCGGCGTTATTAACACCAACGGCACCATGAACCAGGACGATATTTCGGACTACGTGGCGGCCAACATGAAGGACCCGATCAGCCGTACCAGCGGCGTCGGCGACGTTCAGCTTTTCGGTTCCCAGTACGCGATGCGTATCTGGATGGATCCGAATAAACTGAATAACTTCCAGCTCACGCCGGTGGACGTGATCAGCGCTCTGAAAGCGCAGAACGCCCAGGTAGCCGCTGGTCAGTTAGGCGGTACGCCGCCGGTGAAAGGCCAGCAGCTCAACGCGTCTATCGTCGCACAGACGCGTCTGACCAATACGGAAGAGTTTGGCAACATCCTGCTGAAGGTGAACCAGGATGGTTCCCAGGTTCGTCTGCGTGATGTCGCCAAAATTGAGCTGGGTGGCGAAAGCTATGACGTGGTGGCGAAGTATAACGGCCAGCCAGCGTCCGGTCTGGGTATTAAACTGGCTACCGGCGCGAACGCGCTGGATACCGCCAACGCGATCCGCGCTGAACTGGCGAAGATGGAGCCGTTTTTCCCGTCGGGGATGAAAATCGTTTACCCGTATGACACCACCCCGTTCGTGAAAATCTCTATTCACGAAGTGGTTAAAACGCTGGTGGAAGCGATCATCCTGGTCTTCCTGGTGATGTATCTGTTCCTGCAGAACTTCCGCGCCACGCTGATCCCGACCATCGCGGTGCCGGTGGTCCTGTTAGGGACCTTCGCGGTGCTGGCGGCGTTTGGCTTCTCGATAAACACCCTGACGATGTTCGGGATGGTGCTCGCCATCGGCCTGCTGGTGGATGACGCCATCGTGGTGGTCGAGAACGTCGAGCGCGTCATGGCCGAAGAAGGCCTGCCGCCGAAAGAAGCGACGCGTAAATCGATGGGGCAGATTCAGGGCGCGCTGGTAGGTATCGCCATGGTGCTGTCGGCGGTATTTATCCCGATGGCATTCTTCGGCGGTTCAACCGGCGCCATCTATCGCCAGTTCTCCATCACCATCGTTTCCGCGATGGCGCTATCGGTACTGGTCGCGCTGATCCTGACGCCGGCGCTGTGCGCCACGATGCTGAAGCCTATCCAGAAAGGCAGCCACGGCGCGACCACCGGTTTCTTCGGCTGGTTTAACCGCATGTTCGATAAGAGCACGCACCATTACACCGACAGCGTAGGCAACATTCTGCGCAGCACCGGTCGCTATCTGGTGCTGTATCTGATCATCGTGGTGGGCATGGCGTGGCTGTTCGTTCGTCTGCCGAGCTCGTTCCTGCCGGACGAAGACCAGGGGGTATTCCTGAGTATGGCCCAGCTGCCTGCCGGCGCCACCCAGGAGCGCACGCAGAAAGTGCTGGATGAGATGACGAATTACTATCTCACCAAAGAGAAGGACAACGTGGAATCCGTGTTTGCGGTTAACGGCTTCGGCTTCGCCGGCCGCGGCCAGAACACCGGTATCGCGTTCGTCTCGCTGAAAGACTGGAGCCAACGTCCGGGCGACGAAAACAAAGTTGAAGCGATCACCGGTCGGGCGATGGGCTACTTCTCGCAGATTAAAGACGCGATGGTCTTCGCCTTTAACCTGCCGGCTATCGTTGAACTGGGTACCGCGACCGGCTTTGACTTCCAGCTGATTGATCAGGGCGGCCTGGGACACGAAAAACTGACCCAGGCACGTAATCAGCTGTTTGGTATGGTGGCGCAGCATCCTGACGTGCTGACCGGCGTGCGTCCTAACGGTCTGGAAGATACACCGCAGTTCAAAGTCGATATCGATCAGGAAAAAGCCCAGGCGCTGGGCGTCTCCATCAGCGACATTAACACCACGCTGGGCGCTGCCTGGGGCGGAAGCTATGTCAACGACTTTATCGACCGCGGCCGCGTGAAGAAAGTGTACATCATGTCCGAAGCGAAATACCGTATGCTGCCGGAAGACATCGGCAAGTGGTATGTTCGCGGCAGTGATGGCCAGATGGTGCCATTCTCCGCCTTCTCCACCTCGCGTTGGGAATACGGTTCGCCGCGTCTGGAACGCTACAACGGTCTGCCATCGATGGAAATTCTTGGCCAGGCAGCGCCAGGCAAGAGTACCGGTGAGGCGATGAGCCTGATGGAAGAGCTGGCGGGTAAACTGCCGTCGGGTATCGGCTACGACTGGACCGGGATGTCTTATCAGGAGCGGCTGTCCGGTAACCAGGCCCCTGCCCTGTATGCCATCTCGCTGATTGTCGTCTTCCTGTGTCTGGCAGCGCTGTATGAGAGCTGGTCGATTCCGTTCTCGGTCATGCTGGTCGTACCGTTAGGTGTGGTCGGCGCGCTGTTAGCCGCCACCCTCCGCGGTTTAACCAATGACGTTTACTTCCAGGTTGGCCTGTTGACCACCATCGGCCTGTCGGCGAAGAACGCGATACTGATCGTTGAATTCGCCAAAGACCTGATGGAGAAAGAGGGCAAAGGGCTGATTGAGGCGACGCTTGAAGCTGTGCGTATGCGTCTGCGTCCGATCCTGATGACCTCTCTGGCGTTTATCCTTGGGGTTATGCCGCTGGTTATCAGCTCCGGTGCTGGCTCCGGTGCGCAGAACGCCGTCGGTACAGGCGTAATGGGCGGGATGGTGACCGCGACGATCCTGGCTATCTTCTTCGTGCCGGTGTTCTTTGTGGTGGTTCGTCGCCGCTTTAGTAAGAAAACGGAAGATATTGAGCACAGCCATCAGGTTGAGCATCATTAATCTGCACTACTGAACAAAGGGCCGCCACCGCGGCCCTTTTTTTGTTCATTACCGACAGGGCACATATTGCCATTGTTTATTTTTCGCGCTGCATTTAATATCTATTGATGTGTTGCAGACTATATCTATCGCGCTGTTTAGCCCTTAGGATCTTCTTACGCTCATTTACCAGGAATAATCCTAATATCATCATTCACGGCCGGCGGTTTCTGAACGCGACGACTGCCTGTCTTAAACCAATGATTGATAAGACATCTCTATTTTTCAGGCTGCGCGCCCGGGCCGCAGAAATTAATTCGTCTATTTTTAAGATAATTTCTCTCTGATAATTGTAATTTTTCGTAATAGCACGATGAAATCTCCTGGAGAGTGGATTATAGTTAAATCAGCAGGATTACTCAGTTAGTGTCAGGTCAGTTAGTCGTGTTCATCCCACAACGGTGTTTGTTAGTCGTCGTTTAAACCACTCAAAAGGGGATGCGTTATGGACGAATACTCGCCAAAAAGACATGATATCGCACAACTACGCTTTCTCTGCGAAACGCTGTATCATGACTGCCTTGCAAACCTGGAAGAGAGCAACCATGGCTGGGTCAACGACCCGACATCGGCTGTCAATCTCCAGTTAAATGAACTGATCGAGCACATTGCCACATTCGCCCTTAATTATAAAATTAAGTACGCTGAGGATAATAAGCTGATCGCTCAGGTTGACGAATATCTGGACGACACATTTACGTTGTTCAGTAACTACGGCATTAACTCTACGGATTTGCAAAAGTGGAAAAAATCCGGTAATCGGTTATTTCGTTGTTTTGTCAACGCCAGCCGGGAAAATCCGGCCAGTCTTTCGTGTTAGGATTATTACAATCAAAAGGTGGAATTATGTCTGATAAGCCATTAACTAAAACAGACTATTTGATGCGCTTACGTCGTTGCCAGACAATTGACACGCTGGAGCGCGTCATTGAAAAAAACAAATATGAACTTTCTGATAATGAGCTGGCGGTATTTTACTCAGCCGCCGATCATCGTCTGGCTGAACTGACTATGAATAAGCTGTACGATAAAATCCCGACGTCTGTCTGGAAATTTATCCGCTAATTAGTGCGCCCGACGCGGTCTGCTGACCGGATGGTAATCGCCAGCCTCAGCAGGACATCTTTGTGATAGTCATCACAGCATTCAGCCAACAGCAAACTTGTAACCGGTTTCTTTTTTATACTGTTGCGACCCTCTAACGTCAGGTATAAGGAAGACCAATGAGTGAAGAAAAACGCAAAATGATCGCCGGTGAGCTCTATTTATCTGGCGACCCAACGCTTCGCGCCGATCGCCTGCGCGCCAGACAGCTGCTGCACCGTTATAATCATTCCGCCCCGAATGCCCAGGAAGAACGTCAGCATATTCTGGCCGAGCTGTTCGGTCGCGCTGGCGATGCGTATATCGAGCCAAGCTTTCGCTGCGACTACGGCTACAATATCTTTCTCGGCGCCGGTTTTTACGCCAATTTCGACTGTGTGATGCTGGACGTCTGCCCTATCCATATTGGCGATAACTGCATGCTGGCGCCGGGCGTCCATATCTATACCGCCACCCATCCGCTGGATGCTGAGGCCCGAAACAGCGGCCAGGAATATGGCAAACCGGTGACCATTGGCCACAATGTGTGGATTGGTGGTCGGGCGGTGATCAATCCCGGGGTGACCATTGGCGATAATGCGGTCATCGCCTCCGGAGCGGTGGTCACTAAAGACGTTCCCGCCAGTACCGTTGTCGGCGGCAACCCGGCGCAGATCATCAAGCGCCTTCCGCCGCCGAATGCGTAACTGTTATGCTTTTCTGTAACTGATCTGTTACTTTCTCCGCAGAATACTGCAACATAAAATAACCTTCAGGCTGAGCCTGCCGCACCTGATCCATCGGGCGCACGGGGCGGGCTTATTGCAGAATTCGGGGACCAAGATGACAGAAATACAACGCCTGCTGACTCACACCATTGACGAACTTAACGTGCAGGAAAAACGCGATAATCGCCCGCGTTTTAGCATCAGTTTCATCCGCAACCATCCGGGCCTGTTTGTTGCCATGTATGCTGCGTTTCTGGCGACGCTGGTGGTCATGCTGCGCTCTGAAACGCTGGTGGATTCGGTCTGGTTGTTGGTGGTGCTGTTCATCCTGTTCAACGCTTTTTTCTTCTTTGACGTCTATCCACGCTATCGTTACGAAGATATCGATGTCCTCGACTTTCGCGTGTGTTACAACGGCGAATGGTACAACACCCGCTTTGTCCCCCAACAGCTGATCGACCGTATCCTGCAGTCGCCGGACGTCGATAGCGAGCAGAAGGCACAGCTTAAAAAAATGGTCGACACCAAAGGCGAACTCTCCTTTTACGATGTCTTTACGCTGACCCGCGCCGGTACTGCGCAATAAGACGATTCAGCGTCCGCAGCGCCAGCGGATAGCGGGAAGCCGAAGTATTGCCATACCCCAGCACCAGCCCGCTCCGCCCCCGCCGCGGGTCGAGATAGAAATGACTTAGCGCAGCGGGCGCCAGCTGAAACTGACGCGCCTGCTGCGCAATCGTTTGATCGTCGATCCCCTCTATGGCCAACGTCAGATGGAGTCCCCCTTCCCCACCGAGGACTTCGCACGGCACGGTAATCTCTTGTGCCAGCGCCTCGCGCAGCTGTTGCTGACGTTTGCGGTACAGACGACGCATCGCTGCCAGATGACGCGCATAGTGTCCCATCTCGATAAAGCTGGCCAGCGCACGCTGTTCAGCGCGGTGCCCGCCGCGCAGCAGCGCGCCAATGGCCTCCTGAGCGGCATCCGCCAGCGCGGACGGCATGACCATAAAACCGATACGCAGCGCCGGAAACAGGGTTTTGCTGAAGGTGCCGAGATAGACCACCGGGGCATCCGGGACCATCCCCAGCATCGCCGGGATCGGCTCTCCGCTGTGGCGAAACTCGCTGTCGTAGTCATCCTCCACAATCCACGCGCCGTGCCGATGGGCATACTCCACCAGCGCCAGACGCCGCGCGGCGCTCATGACGCTCCCAAGGGGATACTGATGAGAGGGAGAGGTGAAAATCAGCCGGGGTGGCTCTGCCACGCCGTTGGCAATACACATCCCTTCACCATCGACGGCCATCCCACAGACCCGCAGCCCCGCTCGCTGGAAACCACTCCTGGCGCCCAGGTACCCCGGCTCTTCCAGCCACACGCTGTCGCCCGGGTTGGTCAACAGCGAGGCGCATAAGTTGACCCCTTCCAGCGCCCCCTCGGTGATGACGATCTGCCGGATATCGCACCGGATGCCCCGGGAGAGCGCCAGATGGCGGGCGATAGCCTCCCGCAGTTGGGGATCGCCCGCGGCCTCACCGTAGCCCAGCAGCGTGCTGCCTTCGTCGCGCAATGCCTTATCGATTAACCGCCGCCACAGCGGCAGCGGGAAATAGTTCACCGCCGGCATGCCAGGCGTAAACGGCAGCGCCGGCGAGTCACGGCGCATAGCGGCTGGCAGCCCCTGCAGCCGCTCAGACAGCACAACGGGTGGCGCGATTACCTCCTGCCGACGGCTAGCGGCGAGCGGCACCACCTGCGTCCCCTGACGGCTTCGCGTCAGGTATCCCTCCAGCGTCAGCTGCTCCAGTGCGGCATTCACCGTATTACGCGACAGATGCAGTCGACCGGCAATCACGCGCGATCCTGGCAAACGGCAGCTGGCCGCCAGGGTTCCCTGCAGGATGGCATGGCGCAAAGTGTGGTAAAGGGCACGCTGCAGGGTTTCGTCCGTTCGCTGCCGCATCCCCTGCGTCACCAACCCATAAAACGCATCGTCCGGTATATTCATGTCGCCTCCTCGTGGATCCATAAAAACATACTCTAATGGCACTTTTTATGGAACCAGCCAGCGCGTACGCTGCCTGTACATCCCCAATAAGGAAACCGCAATGTGTGAATACAATCAGTTTGGACAGGCGCTCGGCGCCGCGCTGCCCGACTGGCAACCCCGCCCCTGGCCGACCCGGCAGGTACTTCAGGGCAGCCGCTGTCGGCTCGAACCACTCACCCTCGCCCACGCCAGCGATCTGTTTGCTGCCCATCAGCTGGCGCCCGACGCCCGCAGCTGGACGTGGCTGCTGCGCGAACCGGAAACCAGCCTGGCTGAATTTAGCGCCTGGGTGGCGCAGGTTGCGACGCTGGCCGATCCGATCCATTTCGCCGTCGTTGACCAGCAGCGTGGAACGGCGGTCGGCTCGCTGGCGTTAATGCGCATCGATGCCACCCATGGCGTGGTCGAGGTGGGGCATGTCCATTTCTCTCCGCTGCTAAGCCGAACGGCTATGGCCACCGAAGCGCACTGGCTGTTGATGCAGTATGTGTTCGAGACGCTCGGCTACCGTCGCTATGAATGGAAATGCAATAGCCTCAATACGCCGTCAGGCCGGGCGGCAAGGCGACTGGGATTTCAGTACGAAGGACGTTTTCGTCAGGCGCTGGTGAGCAAAGGACACAACCGGGACACGGACTGGTTTTCAGTGATTGATGGCGAATGGCCGCAGCTGGATAGCGCCATGCGCCAATGGCTGGCCGCCGACAATTTTACCGCCGACGGCCAGCAGCGCCGTCCCCTGGAAAGCTTCCGTTAACGACGTTTTTTGCGCCCCTGCACTGCTTTGAAGCGGGGGTTGCTCTTGCAGATCACGTACAGCCGCCCTTTGCGTTTGACCAGCTGGCAATCCGGGTGGCGCTGTTTGGCGCTGCGTAATGAGTTAACGACCTGCATCATGCCTTCCTTTTTGCATCAATGAAGCCGCCAAAGCGCTGGCGGAAACGGGCCGCGCTACCCTCGCTGGCGAACGTTTTTTGTTTGCCGGTGTAGTACGGATGCGATTTCGAGGAGACGTCGATCGTCACATACGGATACGTCTCACCGTCGAGCTCAATCACGCGTTCGGTGCGGATGGTTGAGCCAACTTTAAAATATTCATTGGCGCTGGTGTCGTGAAACACCACCGTGCGATAGGGAGGATGGATATGGGCTTTCATGATGACCTCGTCATTATGTTATAACATAACAATTAAGGTACGCCGTTCCACGACAAAGATCAACCATGGTCATATCAGGGGTAATAACAAAGAGGCGAGTTTCCTCGCCTTTGGCTTCAGGGCGCCAGACGGTGGGCGATAGCGCGAAGTTGCTCCGCGATAGCCTGCAGATCTTTCCCCTGCTCGACTCTGGCGCCGCTGGAATGGCGAATCACCAGGCGCGCCGGCAGGATGGATGAGGTATGCGCCGCGCCGCTGGTACTGGCGAGGATCCGCCGCACCGCCTCTTTCCCCTGCAGGTCGAGGTCCAGCGAGACCGTACTCAATGCCGGATAGAAAAAGGAGCTTTCGTAGGTATCGTCATAGCCAATCACCGACTTCTCTCCCGGCACCGCCACCTGATGCTGATGGAAGGCGCTGAGCACCCCCAGCGCCATCTGGTCATTGCCCACCAGCACGGCGCTGAAATTAGGCGTTTCCCGCAGCATCTGCAGCGCGCCGGCGTAGCCGCTCTGCGCATCCCAGTTGCCGCGCAGGACAGTCACCGGCTTCAGACCGTAGCCATCCAGGGTCTCGAGCCAGCTTTTCAGCCGCAGTTTCGCCGATACAGAGCTGTCCGGGCCTGCCAGCAACGCAATCTCCCGATGCCCCATCTCATAGAGATATTTGACGCTGGCCCGGGTGCCGTCCGCCGGGTTAAACGAAACGTTAAACACGGAGCTGTAGGGATCAACGTCGAGAAACAGGCAGACGATATCATCATTGTCAGCGGCGATTTTCTGCGCCTGTTCAGTCTCCAGCGGCACGTTGATAATGACCTTATCCACCCGCTGAGACTTCAGCTCATTGATGGAATCCTGGATGCTTTGGTTGACGCTCTCATCAATCATTGAAATCAGGACCTGGTAACCTTCCAGATTGGCATAGCGTTTTACCGCCGCCGCCACCTGAGAGGGGGCATGCCAGGCCAGCGAAATCGTCACCAGTCCGACCGTCTGGCTCTCCTTCCCCACCAGCTGCTGCGCCAGCCGGTTTGGCACATAGCGCAGAGCCTCTATCGATTTCTCCACCTTGCGGCGCGTCGCTTCGGATACATTGGCAGATTTGTTGAGTACCCTGGACACGGTCTGGTAAGAGACGCCCGCATGACGAGCGACGTCTTCCAGAGTAGCGCTTTTAGACTTCATGGTCCGGTTCCTTATGTTGTTATCCCATGATTGTAACAGGGGCCATTTGAAAAAACGCTCACCGCTACCTCTCATCGCAAAATTACACCACAAAAAGTATTACGTTCACAACCAGGTTAATTGTGAATCACCTCACTCATCACAACAAAAACCAGCGTTATTATTTGCAGTTAGTCACACAATAATCATATCTCATTTGCCTGAAGTTACATTTAGGCATTTTATGACATCAGTTATGTGAACGTAATACAAAACAATAAGAGGATAGAGATGAATACGACACTGCGCGTCCTTTCCACAGCATTAGCCGCTGCGCTAATCGCCCCTTCCGCCTTTGCGGCTACCGCTGCGATCCCGACCGTTGATTTTCATGGCTATTTGCGTGCCGGGGTTGGGGTCTCCGGCGACGGTAGCGAAGCGGAATGGCAAAAGAACAAGCTGGGCCGGTTGGGGAACGAATCGGATACCTATGGCGAGCTGGAGTTAGGCTCCGAGGTCTACAAAAAAGATGATGTCAGTTTCTATCTCGACAGCATGGTCAGCATGGTCTCCGATGGCTCTAACGATAATGAAACCACGCTGAACGATGACGCGCAGTTCGGCTTACGTCAGCTGAACCTGCAGATCAAAGGGCTGATCCCGGGCGATCCGAATGCGGTGATCTGGGGCGGCAAACGTTACTACCAGCGTCACGACCTGCACATCATCGATACTAAATACTGGAACATTTCCGGCTCCGGGGCCGGGGTGGAAAACTACACCCTTGGCCCGGGCGCCGTCTCGCTGGCGTGGATCCGCGGCGATGCCAACGACGTTGACTATCGCGTCGATGGCGACAGCAACGTCAATATCAACTATATCGATTTACGCTACGCGGGATGGAAGCCGTGGTCCGGGTCGTGGACCGAATTCGGCATCGACTACGCCATGCCGAACACCACCAAAAAACAGGATAGCTACGGCGGACTGTACGATGCCGAAAATGGCGTGATGCTGACCGGTGAAATCAGTCAGGATATGCTGGGCGGCTATAACAAAACCGTGCTGCAGTATGCCAACAAAGGTCTGGCGCAGAATATGGTCTCCCAGGGCGGCGGCTGGTACGATATGTGGAACTACGTGAACGACGCCACCGGCTATCGCGTGATTAACACCGGTCTGATCCCCATTACCGAGAAGTTCTCCATCAACCACGTTCTGACCTGGGGCTCGGCGGATGACATTACCGACTATACCGATAAAACGCGGATGCTGTCGCTGGTCGCCCGCGGGCAGTATCAGTTCACCGACTACGTGCGCCTGATTGGCGAAGTCGGCGGTTTCTATCAGAAAGACAGCTATAACAATGGCACCAGCTACAAACAGGCCGGTGAGAAATATACCATTGCGCTGGGCCTGGCGGACGGGCCGGACTTTATGTCACGCCCGGAATTACGTATTTTCGCGTCGTATCTGAATGATTCCGAAGATGGTAAACCGTTTGAAGACCAGACGGCGAATAATACCTGGAATTTCGGCGTACAGGTTGAAGCCTGGTGGTAATATCGCGCTGGTAAGACAAATACGTTATTTATATCTCCAACTGTAAGGTCATTAATTTCCCTCCGGTAATCATTATTGCCACTGCTGTCTTTGTCTTATTTTCGGGATAACCTGTTTTCAGGTTATCCCGTTTTATTTATTTCCGCGCGGCAAAATGGTCATCCAGCAATTGACGTAGCGCATCGGACTGCTTACCGAAAATAGCATGAACCTGCTGGCCAAGAATAATGACACCCAGCGCGCCCTGCTGCTGTAATGCGTCCGAGTCCACGGCTGCCAGATGACGAACCGTTACCCGCAGACGGGTAATACAGGCGTCCACTTGGGTAATATTCGCTTCACCGCCGAAGGCCTGAACCAACGCCTCGATTTGCTGTTTTTCCGCTTCGCTTAACGGCTGTGCCGGACGTGCAGGAGAGAAATAGTGCAGGAAAGATTTTAAACTCACCATCATAAACTCCAGGGTAATAGATACAAAAAAGCCTGCTCGGCAGAGCAGGCGTGGAGAAAAAAGGATTAGGCGTGGCGACGGAGAATACGGCAATCCCATACTGACAGGGTCAGCGGGTCCGACACCGCCGCGTCGGTCAGGCAATCCCGATACCCTGACGGCAGGCTCAGGGTATGGCTTTGCGCGCTGTAGTTCTGCAGGAAGACAAACGTGCTCTCACCGTCGGTGCGCGCAGTAGCCACCACGCCGGGCGGTAAATCCGCCGCGATCGCCCGCGGTAGCGCCAGCTCCTTGCTCAGGGCGGCAAAGAAGTCGCGCTGGAAGGCCAAATCGTTGCGGGAGGCCACATGCCAGGCTTTACCTTTCCCGAAGCCGTTCACCGTCACCGCTGGCCTTCCGGCATAAAAATCATCCCGGTAGGTGGCCAGCGTCTGCGCGCTTTCGGTATGGATCAGTTCACAGAGATGGCGCACCTGATACGGGCCCTGCAGACCGCACTGATTCCCGGCCAGGCCCTGCACCAGATTAAACTCGCCGTCATTCAGGCAGTCGATCTCTTCCGCCCAGATGCCCAGCAGATTGCGCAGCGGGCCCGGGAAGCCGCCGAGATAGCAGAGATCGGATTCGTTGACGATGCCGGTCCAGTAAGTGGTCACCAGATGGCCGCCGCTGGCGACAAACGCCTCCGCCCGCGCGGCAAAGCCGTCGCGCACCATGTATAACATCGGGGCAATGACCAGCCGGTACGGCGTTAAATCAGCGTCGGCGTCAATCACATCGACGGCGATGCCCTGCTCCCAGAACGGACGGTAGTGCTCATTGACCGTCTTCTCATACTCCATCCCCAGATTGCGCGGTCCCTGGGCGTCATCAAGCGCCCAGCGGTTCTGCTGGTCGAAGATAATCGCCACTTTCGCCTCGGTGCGACAGCCCCGGACCTCCGGTAGCTTGCTCAGTATCTCACCGAGTTTGCTGACTTCACGGCCAATACGGGTATCGATGTGCCCGACATGGTCGACCACCGCGCCGTGAAATTTCTCAACCGAACCGCGACTTTTCCGCCACTGGAAATACTGCACCGAGTCGGCGCCATGCGCCACCGCCTGCAGCGAGGAGAGAATATGCATGCCCGGTTTCTTCAGTTTGCTGGTCGGCTGCCAGTTAGTCGCGCCCGGCGTGGACTCCATCAGCACAAACGGCTGGCCGCCCTTCAGGCTGCGCATCATGTCGTGATACATCGCGGTGTAGCAGGCCAGCGCGGTTTCGTCTTTATCGCGGTGCCACATCGGATAGCTGTCCCACGAGATAAAGTCCAGCACCTCCGCCAGCTGCCAGTAGTCGTAATCGTAGAAATACTCCATAAAGTTGGTGGTCACCGGTAGGGCGGCATTCGCCGCCTTCAGCGGGGCGATTTCATGGCGGCAGAAATCGGTCACCTGAGCGGTGTTAAAGCGATGCCAGTCAAGGTTGAGACCGTGGATCGACGTTTCGCCCTGCGGCGCAGGCGATTCAATCTGCGACCAGTCGCTATAGGTATGGCTCCAGAAGGTGCTCCACCAGGCCTGGTTGAGGTTCTCCAGGGTCTGATACCGCGCCTTCAGCCAGCCGCGAAAGCGGGCCTGGCAGAGATCGCAATGGCATTCGCCGCCATATTCATTGGAAATATGCCAGCCCAGCACCGCCGGGTGCGCAGCATAGCGCTCCGCCAGCAGGCTATTGATTTTCAGGGTCTTCTCACGATAGATCGGCGATGACATACAGTGGTTGTGACGGCCGCCGTGCAGGGCCGGCACCCGATCGCGCCCCACCCGCAGAACCTGCGGATAGCGTTGAGACATCCACGCCGGACGCGCGCCGCTCGGCGTGGCCAGAAATACATGAATGCCGGCGGCATACAGTTTATCGAGGATAGTATCCAGCCAGGCGAAATCAAATACCCCTTCGCGCGGCTCAAGTTTCGCCCAGCTAAATATGCCCACCGACATCACATTGCATTTTGCCTGCTGCATCATGGCAATGTCTTTATCAATAATGTCGGGGTCATTCTCCCATTGTTCCGGATTATAATCCGCGCCATGCAGCAGCGTATTAACCTTTGAATGTAAAGGTGCAAATTTATTCATAATAAACTTCCTGAAAAGAACGACAAATAATTAATTAAATACTTTTACCGACGGCAATACTTTTCCCTGGCAGTCAAATAGCGCCTGATTTTCCCGCGCATTACCCTCTTTCCATTCGTCATGGATATATTTCATCCCCGCCGGGGTGGCCCAGGTATTTCCCGGCACGGCAATCCACGTCGGCTCCCAGTAAAAAATACCTTTGCCGCGCTGGTCGGGAACATCTATTACGGCCTGCATCAGATCGTGAATATAGCGATATTGCCCCTGTACGGTGGCGGGATAGCCTCCGTCCTTTTCCTCTTTGGCCTGAAAACTGTTTTCCGCGTTATCGCAGTTAGCCAGGGTATAGGCATAGGCCGCCTCGACGACAATGACATCTTTGTTATAGCGTTTGCTGATGTCATCCATATTGGCCTTCAGGGCGCTGATCGGCCCGTTCCAGTAGGTGTACATCGACAAACCAATCACGTCATAGGGCACATGACGTTTCTCTATTTCGTCAAACCACCAGCGGAAGGTATCGTTCTTGGTCCCTTCAGCCAGATGCAGCATGATTTTCACCTGCTCGCCATTGCGCAGATTCGCCTTCAGACCATCAATGGCCGCGTTCAGCAGCCCGGCCAGCCGGTCGAACTCGCCACCCCCCTGCCCCCAGCTTTTCCCTTCCGGCCACAGCATACCGCCGTTGATCTCATTGCCGATCTGCACCATATCCGGCAGGACGCCCGCCTGCTTAAAGCGGGCGATGGTATCCCGGGTATAGTCATGAATCGCCGTTTTCAGCTGCGGATAATCCATCTTTTCCCAGGCCTTCGGTTTGAACTGCTTGCCGGGATCGGTCCAAAAATCGCTGTAATGGAAGTCGAGCAGCAGCTTCATTCCCTGGGCTTTCGCCCGTTTCGCCAGCGCCAGGGTAGTGGCCAGATCGTTATTCCCGCCGCCATAGCCCTCGCCGCTTGCCGATTGCGGATCCACCCACAGGCGGAGGCGAACATAGTTGACGCCGTTCTCTTTCAGAATGGCGATCGGATCCTTACGCTGGTTATTCTGGTCGTAGAAAATTGCCCCGTGCTTTTCGGCATCCAGCAGCGTGGAGATATCCGCGCCTTTAATAAAGTCCGCCGGCATACCCTGAAAGGCGCGGGTTTCAAGCGCGTCCGCTGCCAGCGAAGGGAGGGAAAAACTGCATGCCAGACAAACCGCAAGCCATGCGGGTGTAAATCTTTTCATGTGCTTATCCTTTAGTACTGCCCGAGGTCAGGCCGGAGACGAAGTATTTTTGTAACGCCAGATAGAGGATCGCGACCGGCACGGCAATCAGCACCGCCCCCGCCGCGTAGGTGGTGTAGCTGGCCCCCATTTTTTGCGCCACCAGGTTATACAGACCGATAGGCAACGTGTATTTATCCGGGGTACGCAGGATGGTGCTGGAGAGGATGAAATCCCCCAGCGGGCCGGTGAAGGAGAACAGCGCCACCACCGCGAGGATCGGCCTCGACAACGGCATGATGATCTCAATAAAGATGCGAAAGCTACTGGCGCCGTCCATGCGGGCGGACTCATCCAGATCTTTAGGGATCGCGTCGAGATACCCCTTCATCAGCCAGGTGTTCATCGGGATCATTCCCCCGACGTAGATCAGCACCAGCGCCAGATGGCTGTTTATCAGGCCAAGCAGTTGCGACAGCACAAAGATGGCAATCAGCGCGGAAAACTGCGGGATCATCTGCAGCAGCAGGAACAGCATCAGCCCGTTCTGCCGCCCTTTAAAGCGGAAGCGGGAGAAGGCGTAAGCTGTAAAGCTGACGCTAATCAGGGTCAGCACCATGGTCAGAAAGCTGATTTTCATCGAGTTCCAGTACCAGGTGAGGTAATTCACATTGCCATTGAACAGATCGGCATAGTGCTGGAACGACAGGTTTTCCGGAATGATCGAGGTACTGAGCAGGCTATTGCCGGCGTTCAGCGACGCCCCGACGGTCCAGACCAGCGGGTAGATAATCACCACCGAGACCAGGATAACCACCAGCCAGGTAAGAGAGAGTCGGATCCACTTTTCGCGTTTAATACTGGGTGATTGAGCCATGTTGCTTCCCTTACGCCATGTCATCATTTTTGAAGGATTTGGTGGCGCGGAACTGCCACAGCGCCAGGCCGACGACGAAGATCGACAGCAGGATAGTGATGGTCGCCGCGATGGCGTACTGCGACGAGGACATCGTCAGCTTATAGATCCACGACACCAGAATATCCGTCCCGCCGGCGTTAGATCCCGCCACCGCAGGGCCGCCGTTGTTAAACAGATAAATAATGTTGAAATTATTAAAGTTGAAGGTGTACTGGGTGATGATGATCGGCGCGATCGCGTACAGCACCAGCGGCAGGGTGATGGTGCGCAGGCGGGTAAAGGCGCTGGCGCCGTCCATCGTCGCCGCTTCATACAGATCGTCCGGGATCGCCTGCAGCACGCCGGTGGTCATGGCAAAGACAAACGGAAAGCCAAGCCAGGTCTGCATCATGATCAGCGCGGTTTTGGTCCAGAACGGATCGGTTAGCCATGCCTTCGGGCTGATGCCGAAGAATGACAGGATCGCGTTGTTAATCACCCCGAAGGAGTCATTGAACATCCCGGCAAAGACGAGGATAGTGACAAACCCCGGCACCGCCCACGGCAAAATAAAGATGGTGCGGATCAGCGGCTTAAAGCGCAGATCTTTTTGGTTCACCAGAATCGCCAACAGCACGCCCACCGTACACTGCAGGGTGGTCGCCAGCAGCGTCCACACCACGGTCCACTGCAGCACATCCAGGAAGGTGGAGCGCCAGATGGAGAGGGTGAAAATATTGACGAAGTTTTTCAGCCCCACCCAGTCCACCAGCTTCGCCGGCGGCGTGTGGTACAGGTTGTAGTTGGTGAAGGCGATGGCAAAACCAAACAGAATGGGAAAGATCACCACAAAGACCAGCAGAATAAAGCCCGGGGTGATCATCAGGTACGGGAAGCCGTCGCTCAGCAGCATCTGGTACTGCTTACGCACGCTGTTCAGCGCGACCCCTTCATCGCGTTTTTTGCCGTTCAGCCACGCATCCCGCAGCGAGAGAAAATAGATCAGCACGCCAAAAGCGACGATCAGCACGCTGATAATCCCCTCCGCTAACAGGAAGATAGAGTTATCCCGGGGCACCTCTTCACCCAGAGTATAGAGCCCCCACAGCCCCTCGCGCAGGAAATCGTAAAAAATACCCAAAAAGCTGCTCAGCAGCACCAGGAAGACCAGCCCCTTCAGCCACTGGCGATGATAAAACTGGCCGAAACCCGGCACGATTGCCAGCAACAGGCCGCACCACGCATGGCGCCCGGGCCCGCGCGCGTCGCTAAAATTTTCGCTGGAATGGATGCTCACACTCGACTCCTTCTACAAACGGGAGGTCCCCCTCCCGCTCGGTGACTTCACGTGACGGTAAATTACTGATTGCTGGCCTGCATCGCTTCAATCTGCATCTTGATCTGTTTCACCGCATTATCGAGCGCGGCCTGCGGCGCCTGCTTGCCGGTGAGGCTCAGTTCAAGCGCGGCATTGGCCGGCCCCCACACTTCCCCCATCTCCGGAATGCCCGGCATAGCCATCGCCCGAGCCGACTGAACGGCGACGGCGCTGGCCTTTTCGTCATTTTTAATCACCGGGTCGTCAATCATCGCCTTCAGCGGCGGGATTTCGCCGGTGGCGACATAGCGGGCTTTTACATACTGCGGCTGGTTGATGAACTCGATAAACTGTTGCGCCAGCGCCTTGTCTTTACTCCAGGTCGATACCACGTAGCCCTTAACGCCGAGGAAGGAGCTCATTGGCTTGCCGTCCGGCAGGGTCGGCAGCGGCACCACGCCATAGTTGATACCGGCGGCTTCATACGGCTGGAAGGCCCAGGGGCCGTTGATCACCGCCGCCGCTTTTTTCTCGGTAAACAGCGAATCAATGGCGTTCAGCCCGTTATCGCCGAGGATCCCTGCGGGGAAGGCCTTCTCGGCATAGAATTTTTTCAGGAAGGTCACGGCTTCCACGGCGCCGGGCGTATTGAGCCCCACCTGCTGCGGATTAAAACCGCCGCCGTCGTTCTTCGCGAAGATATAGCCGCCCATCGGGCCAATCGCCCCCCAGCTGTAGTAGATCTGATCAAACTTGGCCAGCAGGCCGTATTTGTTCTGCTCGCGCTGGGTCTTCGAGTAGTCCAGCCAGGCCTGCAGACTGTCCAGCGGCTTGTCGATCAGGTCCTTGTTGTAGATAAGCACCAGGGTTTCCACCGCTTTCGGGATCCCATACAGCGCGTTGTCCATGCGGAAGGCGTTGATAGAGGCTGGCGTAAAGGCATCCTGTTTCGCCTGCTCAACGTTGAGCGGCGAGAGAAGTCCCTGAACGACGGCGCCGCCGAGCTGGTCATTCGGGATCACCAGCACGTCCGGCCCAATGCCCGCCGGGCCATCGAGGCGCAGCTTTTCCAGCTGCTGGGCATAAGGCATCTCCTGCAGATTGACCTTCACGTTGTACTGCTTCTCAAAATCGCTGACCGCGGTTTTGATGCCAGTGGATTTTTTAATGTCTTCCCAAACGTTGAGCTGCCCGGCGGCATGCGCCTGCAGGCTGGTAAGTTGCCCCGCCGCGAGGGTGGTAAGGATCAGTGCAGCAAGCGTGTTCTTTTTCATTATCAACCTCATGTGAAGGTATAACAATTTAATGGTTTTTTATTTGACTTACGTCTGCCAGTTAGAAAAAAAATCATTTCAAACTGCCTTGTTACATAGAAAACAGACTCTGGTTCGCTTTTGTTATACGCTACGCTTTGATTGGGGATAAAACTACCATAAGCTGCCAGTTGTGTGATCATCCTTGCAGAAATGAAACGCCGCTGTATGGCGCAAAAACCGCGGAAGTTATAGTCAGGACATGATTTTAGCGCTGTTGAATATTGTCACGCTGATTTGTTACACGTAATACAAACACACTCAAATCAACGACACGCCAACGGCAAACAACGGCTACTCACTTCGGGGAATGTGGATGTCCAATATACGACTGAGGAATGTCACCAAAAGGTTCGGCAGCACGGTGACGCTGCACCAGGTCAATCTCGATATTGAAGATGGCGAGTTTGCGGTCTTCGTCGGCCCTTCCGGCTGTGGAAAATCGACGCTGTTACGTATGATTGCCGGGCTGGAAGAGGTCAGTGACGGGGAAGTGCTGATTGGCGATGAGGTGATGAACGATGTGGTCCCCGCCCGCCGCGGCGTGGCGATGGTTTTTCAGTCCTATGCGCTCTATCCGCACATGACGGTGGCGGAGAATATGGGCTATGGGCTGAAAGTGAATAAAGTGCCGAAAGCGGAGATCCGTCGCCAGGTGGAAATGGTGGCCAAAACGCTGCAGCTCTCTCACCTGCTGGATCGTAAACCGAAGCAGCTCTCCGGCGGCCAGCGGCAGCGTGTGGCCATTGGCCGCGCTATCGTGCGTAATCCCCGGGTGTTTATGTTCGATGAGCCGCTTTCTAACCTCGATGCGGAGCTGCGCGTCGATATGCGCCTGCATATTGCCCGCCTGCACCAGGAGCTGAAGACCACCATGGTGTATGTCACGCACGATCAGGTGGAGGCGATGACGCTTGCCGATAAAATCGTAGTCATGAACTACGGGAAGGTCGAACAAATGGGTTCGCCGATGGCGCTGTACTACAATCCGGTCAACAAATTCGTCGCCGGTTTTATCGGCTCGCCAAAGATGAACTTTTTGCCGGCCACCGTCAGCGACTGGCAGGCAGAGCGCTTAACGGTCACACTCGCCCAGGACCAACAGCTCACCCTGAACGTTGCCACCCAACCGCTGAAGCCCGGCGCCGCAGTCACGCTGGGGATCCGGCCAGAGCACCTCACGCCGGAAGTCTCCACCGGTACCGTGGTGGAGTTTCAATGTGAAGTGGTGGAGCGTCTGGGCAACAATACCTACCTGTTCGGCCAGTGCTACGGTCACGATAACGTCAAGGTTCTGCTGCCCGGCGACGTCCATTTCCGCCCGTGGCAGAAGATTAATCTGGCCTTCGATGACCGCTTCTGCATGGTGTTTGATGAGAACGATCTGCGCATCAGCGCCGATATCACGGCGCCGGATGCGCACTAAGCCAACATATTGCTGTCATCTGCGCAGCGTATGCTGCGACTGAATGCCGGAATACATCCTGCCCGGCATTCACACCCTCATTTTTATTCTGCTGCATCGGAATCATCCTTCTCACCCGGCATCGCAGGCTATTGTGATGCCGGTTTTTTTTCCCCGCGCAGCGCGATTTCTCCCGCTGCGCCCGGTTTATCTTTCGCATATACTGATGACACCCGGCGAACGATAAGGATACAGGCATGAGGACCCGGCATCTGATGGCGCTGTTTACAGGAGTGCTGATACTGGCCATCATCCTGCCTATCTCGCTCAGCATCTGGCAGGCGGCGCGGCAGGCCAAAATGCAGTTCTATCGTGAGCTGGATGATTATTCCAACCGTATTGTCGTCCGCACGCTGCAGGTCGCCGATCAGGCCCGGGAAGCACTGCGGGAGGCCGACTCACACTCTGCCGCCTCCTGTAGCCCGGAGCATCTGCTCGCCCTCCGCCGGATCGCCTATACCCATCGCTACGTGCAGGAAGTGCTCTGGCTGGAAGATTCCGTACCGCAATGCTCCTCCCTGGAAGACCATAGCGTTGCGGTGACCTTCCCGCCACCGGACCACATTGCCCCCGACGGCTATCGCACCTGGCTGACCTCGATTAACGATCTTGGCCTTAATCACCAGATGACGGCCATGGCCAGCCGGCAGCATATGGTAATGATCGATCCCATCTCCTTCATTGATGTGGTGCCCGCCAGCGAGGAGAAGATCCATACCATGCTGTTTGGTTTGGACCATCTGAAAATGGTGATCAGCAGCCAGCCGCTGCCGGCGAAGGTCTGGCAACGGATTAAAGATCCGCACCTGAATATGCTGACCCTGGATAATACGGTCTACCGGATCCAGCGCATTCCCGAGCTGGGATCCGGCATTGTGACCTGGTCATCCACGCTGCCGCTACAGCAGCGTATTCGCCAGCAGCTGATCTTCTGGCTCCCTGTCGGCATCTTCACCAGCCTGCTTGCCACCTGGCTGCTGCTGCGCCTGCTGAGACACCTGCGTTCACCGCGCAACAGTATGCTGGACGCCCTCAATTCCCAGGCGATTCAGGTTCACTATCAGCCGATTATTTCATTGCAGGACGGAAAAATCGCCGGGGCCGAAGCGCTGGCGCGCTGGCAGCAACCCGACGGCACCTTTTTATCGCCGGATATCTTCATTCCCCTGGCCGAGCAAACCGGACTGATCACCCAGCTGACGGAAGATATCGTCAGGAAAATTTTTGCCGACCTGGGTCCCTGGCTGAGGCAGCGGCCGGAAGTGCATATCTCCATCAACCTGTCGGTGGATGACTTACGCTCTCCCACCCTACCCAAGCTATTACACGATCAGCTGCAGCACTGGGGGATCGCCGCGGAACAGATTATCCTTGAGATCACCGAGCGCGGGTTTGTTGACCCGGAGACCACCATGCCGGTGATCGCACACTACCGCGAGGCCGGGCACCGTATTTCGATTGACGATTTCGGTACCGGCTACTCCAGCCTGAGCTATCTGCAGAAGCTGGACGTCGACACGCTGAAAATCGATAAATCCTTTGTCGATACGCTCGAGTACCGGCCGCTGACGCCGCACATTATTGAAATGGCCAAGGCGCTCAATTTGGCCACCGTCGCCGAAGGGGTGGAAACCGTAAGCCAGCGCGACTGGCTGAGACAGCATGGCGTTCAGTACGCCCAGGGCTGGCTGTACAGCAAAGCGCTGCCAAAAGAGTCGTTTATTCTGTGGGCGGAAGAGAACCTCCATGCGCATTAAGCGGCAGGCGGCCTGCGCAGAAGGTCAGCGGGCGCGGCCTCTTCGCCGCCCTCTGCCGGAGGCTACTTCAGATAGGATTTAATCACCTGCATCACCGTCTCCAGATCCGCCTCACGCTGCGTCTCGTCTGGCTCTTTCACCACATGGTCGGTGAGATGTCCCTGGATAACCTGCAGCATCATGCCATTGACCGCGCCGCGGATCGCCGCCAGCTGCTGTAGCACCTCAGCGCACTCATGCTCGCGATTAAGCATTTTCTCTAATGCGGTACTCTGCCCCTGAATTTTCTTCAGCCGGGTCAGTAACTTCTTTTTGTCTCTCACTGTGTGTGACATTACGCGATCCACCGTTTTTTTCTGTCCGGGATTACCGACCTGCGTGGTCAGCAACGCCTGCCAGCATACCATGATCCTTTTTATTAGCCGCTTTATCTACTGGGGGGTAGTATTTTACTACTGGGGGGGAGTAGGATAAACGCACTTTTGGCAAGGATCCCGATATGAACGATTTCACTTCCCTTTTGCAGCAGGGCAATGCCTGGCTGTTTATTCCCAGCGCAATACTGCTCGGCGCGCTGCACGGCCTCGAACCCGGGCACTCAAAAACAATGATGGCCGCCTTTATCGTGGCGGTGCGAGGAACCTTAAAACAGGCGGTACTGCTGGGGCTGGCGGCCACGGTTTCGCATACGGCGGTGGTCTGGCTGATCGCCATGGCCGGTCTGTGGTTTGGCCGCGGCTGGAACGCCCAAACCTCTGAACCCTGGTTTCAGCTGGTCTCAGGGATTGTCATTGTGCTGATTGCCTGCTGGATGCTCTGGCGCACCTGGCGCGAATCGCAGCCCCACACGCACCATGATCACCACCACGAACATGATCATCACCACGAACATGATCACCACCATGACCATCACCATGCGTCCTCATCCGCCGCGCCGCTGGTGGCGGAAGAGTGGCAGGATGCGCATCAGCGGGCCCATGCCCAGGAGATCAACCGGCGCTTTGATGGCCGTCAGGTGACGACCGGGCAGATCGTGCTGTTTGGCCTGACCGGCGGGCTGATCCCCTGCCCGGCGTCCATTACCGTGCTGCTTATCTGTTTACAGCTGAAGAAATTCTCGCTGGGCGCCACGCTGGTGCTGGGCTTTAGCGTCGGTCTGGCGCTGACGCTGGTGGCTTCAGGGGCTATCGCCGCCCTGAGCCTTAAACATGCCGCCCGCCGCTGGCCGTGGCTTAACGACCTCTCGCGCAAGGCGCCCTGGTTTTCAGGCTTACTGATTATTGTGGTGGGGATCTACATGATGCTTCATGGCCTGAGCGGCCTGTAAGCGATGAAAGGCCCTCTCCGTGATGAAGAGGGCGATGGGTTAATTCAGGAGACTATTTCCCGGGGAGGGCTGACCGCGTTGCGGTTGACGGGCTGACTGAACCACGGCAGGCACAGCTGGATAAGCGGTCCAATCGACAGCGCGTAAATGACGGTTCCGACGCCAAACTTGCCCCCCAGCAGACAGCCAATCAGCAGCACGGAAAGCTCGATCGCCGTCCGGATACCGCGCAATGACCAGCCGGTGCGAGCGTGCAGGCCGGTCATCAGGCCATCGCGCGGACCCGGGCCAAACCCCGCGCCAATGTACATCCCGGTGGCGATAGCGTTCAGCACAATCGCCACCACCAGCAGCGCACTGCGCGCCACCAGCGATTCCAGCGGCGGCAGGACGGCCAGCGTGGCGTCCGCCGCCAGCCCCAGCACGATCACATTGCTCACCGTGCCGAGCCCCGGCATCTGCCGGATCGGGATCCATAGCAGCAGCACCGCGGCGCCGGTCAGAATAATCACAGTCCCGAAACTGATCCCCAGCTGTTTAGCCACTCCAAGATGAAAGACGTCCCACGGATCGGCGCCGAGATTAGCATGCACGAAGAGCGCCGTGGACACGCCGTAGAGCACCAGACCGATATATAACTGCAGCAGGCGACGAAGCATATTTTTTCCTCAACATCATTGCGAATGCCCTCATCATCAGCAAAAATGGACTGATAATTAATGGCCAGTTTTGGAAAAGTGGATCGCTATGTCAGCCCGACGCTTTGGAACACAGTCCCTGGTACGCCTGCTCGGCAACTGGCAGGAGTCCAGTTCACGCACACCGCTATGGCGCCAGCTGGCGGAAGCGCTCCGCCTGCTGATCCTCGATGGCCGTCTGACGCTACAGACGCGCCTGCCCGGCGAGCGCGAGCTGGCGGCGGCCCTCAACGTCAGCCGGACGACTATCGCCAGCGCCCTCGGCCAGCTGCGGGAGGAGGGATTTCTCCAAAGCCGCCAGGGGAGCGGGTCGCGCATTGTTTTGCCGGAACGCCCTGCCGACCTGCCGCCGCCCTCTGCGACCCCCTCGATGATCAATCTCTCTACCGCCGCCCTCAGCGCCGGTCCGGAGGTCCATCAGGCCTTCCAGCATGCCATGACCCTGCTGCCGCCCTATCTCGCCCAGACCGGTTACGATCAGCAGGGGCTCCCGGTGCTACGGGAAGCGATTGCCCGGCGCTACAGCGAACGTGGCCTGCCGACGCGGCCCGATGAAGTGATGGTGGTCAACGGCGCGCTCAGCGCCTTCGCGCTGATCCTGCGTCTGTTCACCGGCCCCGGTGACCGGGTGGTCATTGATGCCCCGACCTATCCAATGGCCATCAGCGCCATTCAGGGCGCCTCCTGCCGGCCCATTGGGGTCGCACTCCCACAGCAGGGGTGGGACTGCGATGGATTCGCGGCGATCATTGCGCAGACCGCGCCGCGTCTGGCATGGCTGATGCCGGATTTTCACAACCCCACCGGGCGCTGTATGGATGCCCTCACCCGCCAGCGGGTCGCGGACATCGCGGCCAGGACGCGAACAACGCTGGTGATCGATGAGACCATGGTCGACCTCTGGTATAACGCCCCGCCCCCGCCGCCGCTGGCCTGCTTTAATCCCGACGCCGCGGTGATCACCATCGGTTCGGCCGGGAAAAGTTTCTGGGGGGGACTGCGCATCGGCTGGATCCGCGCCAGCACGCGAACAATCGCCTCGCTTATTCAGGCCCGCGACTCTCTGGACTTGGGTACGCCGCTGCTGGAGCAGCTGGCCTGCAGCTGGCTGCTGGCAAACGCCGCCACGCTGCTGCCGCCGCGACGGGAGATGCTGAAGGCGCGCCGGGACATGTGCGAAGAGCTGATGAAAGAGTATTTTCCCCGCTGGCGCTTTACGCCACCGGAAGGCGGGCTCTCTTTTTGGGTGGAACTCCCTGACATGCTAGCCACTTTGTTCTCTGCGCGTGCGGAAAGCCAGGGGATCCATATCGGCACCGGCACGCGGTTTGGTCTGGAGGGCGCGTTCGATCGCTATTTACGTCTGCCGTTTACGCTGCCGGATGAAGCATTGCGCCAGGCCTTCTCCACGCTACAACCATTGTGGCACAGCCTTGCAGAACAGCGGGAAAGTGCGCGTTTGCGGAAAATAATATAAGAAAATATCGACGGGCTGGCTTCAGCCCGTCAAAAGTCCGTCATCCATGAGGTATATGAGATGTTTTTATAAAATTGCCTGGGTATCCTGCCATCTGGTTATGGCAACCCGGTGACGGAAATAAGGCAATTTCATTAATGCTGGCGCGGAATAGGAAACCCTTTCAAGGAAATAATAAAGCCATCTTCATCTTTTTTAATTTTAGCGCCGGTGTCACACCAGTCGGAGGCAATGCGAAAGAACTCATCACTACCGATATTCCAGTTCAGGCGAACGTGTTTCACGTATCCTGAGCGCAACATATCGCAGGCTTCGCTATAGTTGCTGGCTGTAGAGAATTGTTGTTTCATTTTTTCTTCTTCAGAAGTTTTCTTAATGCTTTGATTTCTTTAGGGGTTAATGGCGTCGCTTCCTCTTCGGTATGCTGGCTGTCAATGTCCTCTTCCGTCACCCCCGCCTCATCTGCTGACGCCTCCAGCTGAAAAGCCAGCTGCAGCAGCTTTTCCGTTGCCGTACCCAGGTTCTCGTTATTCACTTCCGCATAATGACGCAACTTCTCTTTTAACTCAGCGTCAATTTTTACATTCAAAACCACTGTGGTCATAGCTACGCTTCCCGTGCAATAAAATCATCATAATTAATACACGAAGTTAACATGCTGATCCAGAGATATATTTTATAGCATGGATCTGGCAACAAATTCCCACCAATAAGATGCGCTTTATTTATGACACGCAAATGACATTAATATTTCAGTAGCATTTCAGATTTATGACAAGTAAATATTATGGAATAAGTAGAGGGTGTTTTAGCAACTAAAAATAATATGTGATCTGTATTAGGAATAAATTCTGGCCAGCAGAGAAGACCGCACAAATACAAGGGGAAAATTACGAAGGCCGAAATGGGTGGGGGCCCTGCCAGCTACATCCCGGCACACACGTCGTCTGCTCTGGCTGCTTCCTTCCGGACCTGACCTGGTAAACAGAGTAGCGTTGCGGGAGAACCAACAGAGCCCCCATTGAGAGCGTTGTTACCCAACGCGCTGGCGCATTATCCCTGCTGACCTGGTGAATTGCAAGCACGCCCCGACTGCCTGCTGGTTTATTGCGCAATAATGCGAATAAAACCAGTCACTCACGCTCAACCTGTGAGATTGCGAGCGCGCGCTCAGCACACAGTCGGGATATCCACCATACTTAGCCATCTTGCGTCCCCTTTTATCATCAGCACCTTGTCTCGACGGTAATCGAATGACTGACTCATCACCACAGACCATCACTCTGCCTTTACCCGCCATTGAAGGGATGACCATCGCCTTTCAGGGGGTGAATTATCTGCGCCCTGAAAAAATGCTCGACTTCGTGACCATCAGTCAGGCGCCGGTGCGGGCGGTCACGCCGCTGGCGCTGCTCTATTCCACCGTCGGCGTCCTGCGCCAGGTGGAACTGCGCAAGCTACCGGTCTACATCAGCGGTCGGGTGGTATACCCCATATCGTCGCTGACCATGCCGGGCCTGCGCGCGAAGCTGATCATCAACGCGACCTCGCAGCGGTTAAAATTCCTTGAGAGCCTCATCGCCAGTTCACCTTCCGACAATGTCCATGGCATGCAGATCCTCGGCCTCGCTCTGACGTTCACCGTCGAACAGCCCGCCTGATCGGGCAGGCTGTACAGCCTGAAGATCAGCGCTTATGCTGGCGTTTTTCGGGTAACAGGACTGAATATGGATCCGCACGATACATTTCCCCAACGTGTCTGGCACATTGTGGCGTCGATACCGGAAGGGTATGTCACGACCTATGGGGATGTCGCCAGGCTGGCTGGTTCGCCGCGCGCGGCGCGCCAGGTGGGCGGTGTGCTGAAGCGTCTGCCGGAAGGGTCCACTCTGCCCTGGCATCGGGTAGTCAATCGCCATGGCGATATCTCCCTCACCGGCCCCGATCTGCAGCGGCAGCGTCAGGCGCTGCTGGCCGAAGGGGTGCAGGTCTCCGGCGGCGGCCATATCGATCTCCAGCGCTATCGCTGGGTTTACTGAAGACCAAAAAAAAGCCCCCATTCGGGGGCTTAGCGAGCTTACTGTGCGACAGGCACGGCGGTCTGCTGAACCGGAACCAGCGTCAGGTCGGCATGGGTGCCCCCCTGGTTGATCACCGTCTGCACGGTATCGGTAATGAACATCAGCTGGCCGTTAACCGTAATCGCTGCGCTCAACAGAATGCGGGCGTTCGGTTGAATATCTGCCGGGTTGTAAGGCAGTGCAAAGTTGAATGGCGCCTGCTTGCCTTCGGTACGCACCGCTTTTTGCGACAATACGCGGGCTGGCGCATCGGCCAGAGAAGCATCCGACAGGGTCACCGTCAGCACCGCATCCGGCGGCAAAGCGATTCTCTGGCGGATATTAATCGTCCCCGTGACGCTCGGCTGCTGCTGCGCCACGCTCAGCGTCGCAATACCGTAAGGGTCGGGTGCAGCCGCCTGCGTCGAAGAATTGTTCGAGTGGTGATTAGCACAGGCGGTCAGCGTCGCGGCGACGGCTAAGGCACTAAACATATAGGCAAATTTCATGATGTTCTCCTTATCATCCCTTAATACCCAGGAGGATGTTCCGCCGCTTCGCCGGCAGGAACTTTCGTGTCGTCAATAAGTGTGGCACAGATCGCAGATTTCTTCCTGTTGACCGGTTGTTATTCAGATTATTACACCCATCGGACCACTTGCGATTCCAGGTTATACTTTGCCACATTACGCGCGCGGCGCCGCCATTGTTAACTGAGGAAAAGTATGAGTCAGGCACTCTCTAACCTGCTGGCATTATTAGATTTGGAAAAAATTGAGGAAGGGTTGTTCCGTGGACAGAGCGAAGACCTGGGATTGCGCCAGGTTTTTGGCGGCCAGGTGGTGGGCCAGGCGCTGTATGCGGCAAAAGAGACCGTGCCCGTTGAACGTCTGGTGCATTCGTTTCACAGCTACTTTCTGCGCCCCGGCGACAGTCAAAAACCGATCGTCTACGATGTGGAGGTGCTGCGCGACGGCAACAGCTTTAGCGCCCGCCGGGTCGCCGCCATCCAGAACGGGAAGCCGATCTTCTATATGACCGCCTCCTTCCAGGCGCCAGAGCACGGCTATGAACATCAGAAAGCGATGCCGGCCGCCCCCTCCCCTGATGGGCTGCCTTCGGAAACCGACATTGCCCGCAAGCTGGCGCATCTCCTGCCGCCGCAGGTGAAAGACAAATTCCTCTGCGATAAGCCGCTGGAGATCCGCCCGGTGGAGTTTCATAACCCGATGAAAGGCCATATCGCCGAGCCGGTGCGTCAGGTGTGGCTGCGCGCCAACGGCGCCGTTCCCGACGATCTGCGCATTCATCAGTATCTACTGGGCTATGCCTCGGACTTTAACTTCCTGCCGGTGGCGCTGCAGCCGCACGGCGTTGGTTTCCTTGAGCCCGGCATGCAGGTCGCCACTATCGATCACTCGATGTGGTTCCATCGGCCGTTTAATATCAATGAGTGGCTGCTGTACAGCGTCGAAAGCACCTCGGCCTCCAGCGCCCGCGGCTTCGTCCGCGGCGAGTTCTACACCCAGGATGGCACGCTGGTTGCCTCAACGGTGCAGGAAGGGGTGATGCGCAACCGCAACGCATAAAAAAAGCCTCCCCTACGGGAGGCTTTTTGCTACATGGAGAAGGGTTTTATGTCAGGCGTTGTAAGCGTTTTCGCCATGGCTGTTGACGTCCAGCCCTTCGCGCTCCTGCTCTTCCGGCACGCGCAGCCCTACGGTCATATCCGCTACTTTGTAGCCGATAAAAGCGACGACGCCGGACCAGACCACGGTAATGCCGATACTTTCCAGTTGCACCAGCAGCTGATGGCCCATGGTGACGCCTTCCGCATAACCGACGCCGCCCAGAGAAGTCGCCGCGAAGATACCGGTCAGAATACAGCCGACGATGCCGCAGACGCCGTGAACGCCGAAGACGTCGCAAGGGTCATCCACACGCAGCCAGCGTTTCAGCGCAGTCACGCCCCAGATACCCGCCAGGCCAGAGGCGATACCGACGATCAGCGCGCCGCCGACACCGATATAACCACACGCCGGCGTAACGCCAACCAGACCGGCAATTGCCCCGGAGCAGGCGCCCAGCAGTGAAGGTTTGCCGCGCAGAGCCCATTCGCCAAAGGTCCACGCCAGGATAGCAGCGGCGGTCGCCACGACGGTGTTAACGAACGCCAGGGCCGCGATTTCATTCGCTGCGCTGGCAGACCCGGCGTTGAAACCGAACCAACCCACGTAGAGGATAGCGGTGCCGGTGAACACCATCGGCAGGTTATGCGGTTTGAACGCTTCTTTGCCGAAGCCCACGCGTTTGCCCATCATATACGCGCCCACCAGCCCGGCGACCGCGGCGTTGATGTGCACAACGGTGCCGCCGGCGAAATCCAGCGCGCCATGCGTCGCCAGCAGGCCGCCGCCCCAGACCATATGCGCAATCGGCACGTAGGAGAGCGTCATCCACACCACCACGAAAATCAGCACGGCGGAGAAACGGATACGTTCTGCCAGCGCCCCGACGATCAGCCCGACGGTGATGCAGGCGAACGAGCCCTGGAAGGCGACGTGGATATACTGATAGAAGGTGCCCATCAGCGCTTTCAGTTCAATATTTTTCAGCATCACCCAGTCAAAGCTGCCGAAGAAGCTGCCGCCGGTGCCGAAGGCCAGGGTATAGCCATAAATGACCCACAGTACGCAGACCAGGCCAAAGGTGACAATCACCTGCGTCAGCATGGAAAGAACGTTCTTACCGCGGATCAGGCCGCCGTAAAACAGCGCAATCCCCGGGATAGTCATAAACAGAACCAGCGCGGTGCAAATCATCATAAACGCGTTATCGGCTTTGTCCGCCACCGCAGGCGCGGCCATCGCCAGCCCCGGAAGAAGGGCTAATGCCCCCAGACCCGATTTCATTGTTGCCATTTTCATTGTTTCGTTCCCCATCACTGTGTGGTCTGGAAATTACAGTGCCGCTTCGTCAGCTTCGCCGGTACGGATGCGAATGACGCGCTGCAATTCAGCGACAAAAATTTTGCCGTCGCCAATTTTTCCGGTGTAAGCCGCTTTGCTGATGACATCGATAACTTCATCCAGCTGATCGTCGGCGATCGCCACATCAATCTTCACTTTTGGCAGAAAGTTGACGCTATACTCGGCGCCGCGGTAGAGCTCCGCATGCCCTTTCTGACGGCCAAATCCTTTGACTTCAGTGACCGTCAGGCCCTGAATGCCGATGGAAGACAAGGCTTCACGCACGTCTTCCAGTTTGAATGGTTTGATTACCACGGTAACCAGCTTCATAAGTCCCCTCCAGTCAGTATTCGGTAATGGCCGCAGCTAACACGATGGATATAAAGCAAGGGCTATGCCAGAAATGAAAAAAGGCCGCTGAGCGGCCCTTTGATGGCAAAAAACAGGCGAGAGGTCAGGCATTAGCCGGCGTAAAGGCATTTAACGGGCAAAAATGCACCACAGCGGTGCATTTGATGTAACGTTTTTGCACCACGACAGGCCGCCCAGCCTTCGCTGCCTGCTGGTGGTGCATCAGGCGCTGAGCGACTCTTCTCTGGCGCTGGCCGCCAGCTCTTCACCAGCCAGCTGTAGCTGATACATCTGCCAGTAGCGGCCTTTCGCCGCCAGCAGCTGCTGGTGGTTGCCCCGCTCGACGGCCTGACCACGATGCAGAACCAGAATGGTATCCGCCTCGACGATGGTCGACAGCCGATGGGCGATAACCACCAGGGTGGTATGCTGGCGAACCTTCGCCAGCGCCTGCTGGATCGCCTGCTCGGTACCGGAGTCGATGTTTGCCGTCGCCTCATCCAGAATCAGTACCTGCGGGGTGTCCACCAGCACGCGCGCCAGCGCCAGCAGTTGCTTCTGTCCGACGGAGAGATTATTGCCCTGCTCGCCCAGTTGGGTGTACAGGCCGTCGCTCATGCTGCGCGCCACCGCCGCCAGCTGCACCGCCTCCAGCGCTTCCCAGACCTGGGTTTCGCTGATGTCCCGGCCCAGCGCGACGTTGGCGTAGAAGGTATCCGCCAGCACCACCGGATCCTGTTGCACCATCGCGATGCCCCGACGCAACGCGCTGTGGCTAAGAGAAGCGAGCGGCCGGCCATCGATGCGGATCTCCCCGTGGGTTAACGGATAATAGCCCATCATCAGACTGGCGAGGGTACTCTTCCCGCTGCCGGTATGCCCGACCAGCGCCACAAAGCTGCGGGAAGGGATATCCAGCGTGATATCCTGGAGGACCAGACGATCCCCGCGGTAGGCGAAGGAGAGATGGTCGATTTCCACCCGACCGCTGCTCAGCGGCGCGTCATCGGCGCCCCACGCCTGGCGCGGACGGTCCATCAGTTCGAAAACGCGTTCGCCGGCGACCACCGCCTGCTGCAGCATCGACTGCTGGGTGGTCAGCTCAATGAGCGGCTCGTTAAGGCGCCCGAGATAGCTGATAAACGCATACAGGACCCCGACCTCAATCGTGCCCGCCGCGCTAAAGCCGAACAGCATCAGCAGCCCGCACAGCACCAGCGAGGAAAAAAGACTCAGCAGCGGACGCAGCAGAAAACCGTCGAGGCGTAGCGTCTGCATCCGCGCCAGGTAGTGGGCGTAGCTGGCCTCACGCATCCGTTCGCCAAAACGCGCCTGCTGGCGGAACTGCTGAATGACCCCCATGCCGTTGATCACTTCGTTAAAGCCATCGTTGATGTCGGCAAGCCAGGCGCGCACCCGGCGCACGATCGGCGTGCTATAGCGCTGATAAATGATCATCACGATCAGCACCGCCGGGAAAATCGCGATCGCCACCAGCGCCATCCGCCAGTCGAGGCTAAACATCGCCACCAGCATCGCGCCGATCAGCGCCGCGCTACGCAGCACCGTCGCCACTACCGTCACGTACAGGTCGCGAATGACTTCCGTATCGTTGGTTACCCGGGAGATAAGCTGCCCGACCGGCTGAGTATCAAACTCGCTGAGCGGCTGATGCAGGGCGGCATCCATCACATCGCTGCGTAACTGCTGGACCACGCCAACCGCGGCGCGGTTAAACAGCAGCGACTGGCTATAGTGCAGTAACGCCGCCAGCAGCTGCAGACCGATATAGGCTGCCGCCAGGCCTGCCACCAGCTTCAGCGGCAGAGTATGTTTCGCCACCATATTGTCGATGAAATAACTGATAAGCAGCGGACCGCTCACCTCTGCCGCCGCCGCGATCCACATCATCGCCACCGCGATGGCCAGCGGCTTACGCCACGGTGAACCATAGGCCAGCAGGCGTTTAAGCGTCGGCCAGAGTTCGGTAAAGCTACGCATCCAGGACCTCCTCTTGCTCCTGGGGAACCTCGTCGAGCGCGGCCTCCAGCTGCTGATAGCGATACATGTCGCGATACCAGCCTGGCTGCACGGCCAGCGCCTCATGGCGGCCGCGCTGGGCGACATGCCCATGCTGCAGCACCAGAATTTCACTGGCCTCGGTCAGCGCCGACAGCCGGTGGGCGCTGATGATCACCGTCCGGCCCTCTCCCCACTGGCGCAGGTTATGCAGGATCTGGTGTTCGGTGCGACCATCCACCGCCGATAAGGCATCATCCAGGATCAGAATTTCGGCCTCCAGCAGCAGGGCGCGGGCAATAGAGATACGCTGTTTCTGGCCGCCGGAGAGCATCACGCCGCGCTCGCCCACTTCGGTATCGTACCCCTGGGGCAGACGCAGAATGTCGTCATGCACGCTGGCCAGCCGCGCCACCCGCTCAATCTGTTCCGGCGTCGCGTCCGGTTTTCCCAGCGCGATATTATTGGCGACGGTATCGGAGAATAAAAACGGCGTCTGATTGACCACCGCCAGCCGTTCGCGCCAGCTGTCGAGCTGCAGACGCGGTAGCGGCAGATCGTGAAAGCGGATCTCGCCGCTGGTGACGTCAAAATGGCGCTGCAGCAGGGCCAGAATGGTGCTTTTGCCGGCGCCCGTCGGCCCGCAGATTCCCAACATTTGCCCCGGCTGAAGGGTAAAATTAACCTGTTCCAGTGAAGGTTTGCTCGCCTGCGGATAGATGAAATCGCGGATAGCGACCTGCAGGACGCCGCGGCCTGCTGGCACCGTCTCGGTCCCGTCGTCCACCGCCGGCGCCTCTTCGAGCAGGGTGCGGATACGACCATAGGCCGCGCTACCGCGCTCCACGATGTTAAACATCCACGCCAGCGCCAGCATCGGCCAGATCATCAGGCCAAGGTACATCACGAAGCTGGTCAGCTGCCCCAGCGTCAGGCTGCCGTGGATAACCATCCAGCTGCCGCCGCCGATGGCCAGCAGGTTCGCCGCCCCGATGGCGATATAGATGGTAGGGTCGAAGCGCGCGTCAATTCGCGCCACGCGCATATTTTTCGCTCCGGTATCGGCCGCATCGGCGGCAAACTGCGCCGACTGGCGATCCTCCAGCCCGAACGCCTTAATCATGCGGATGCTGGTCAGGCTCTCCTGCGTGCGATCGTTGAGGCTGGAAAAGGCCGCCTGGGCGACGCGAAAACGTTCGTGAAGGGCATCGCCGTTGCGTTTGATCGCCAGGGCCATCAGCGGCATCGGCAGCAGCGCCAGCAGGGTGAGCTGCCAGCTAATCTGCGTCGACATCACAATCAACACCGCACAGCCCATCACCAGGGAATCCACCAGGGTTAACACCCCTTCACCAGCGGCAAACACCACCCGGTCCACGTCATTGGTGGCGCGGGCGATAAGATCCCCGGTGCGATGGCGCAAATAGAACGCCGGATGCTGGCGGCTCAGCTGCCGGTAAAAGTCTTCCCGCAGTTCGACCGCCAGCTGGTAAGAGGCGCCGAACAGCAGCACGCGCCAGACATAGCGCAGCAGGTAGACCATCACCGCGATCAGCACCAGCGCGCCGATCCACATCCACACCTTCTCCGCGGTGTAATGTTGTTGCGTCACGCCGTCGACCACAATGCCCACCACCTTCGGCGGAACAAGCTGCAGGACGGCAATAATGGCCAGCAGGGCAATTGCGCCAAGATAGCGGCGCCACTCCCGGCGGAAATACCAGCTGAGTTGTGCAAATAATCGCAAGCAGTAAGATCCTGATTTGTTATGGGTTACGGCGCAATACCGTTATTCGACAGGCAAGGCGGTGGTGTATTTTATCTGTTCCATGGCAAAACTCGAAGTGACATCCGACAGCCCCGGCACGCTGTTCACCAACCGTTTATAAAAGTCGTCATAGCGCTTCATATCGGCCACCTGCACCCGCAGCAGATAGTCATACTCCCCCGCCATCCGCCAGAAGCCGAGCACTTCAGCCATCTGCGTCACTTCGCTCACAAAATGGCAATACCAGTCGCTGCTGTGATGCTGGGTCTTGATCAGGACAAACGCCGTCAGCCCCAGCCCCACCTTTTCCGCATCCAGTAAGGCGACGCGCCCGCGGAGAATACCCTCATCCTCGAGTCGTTTCAGGCGTTTCCAGCAAGGGGTCGTGGTCAGATTAACGGCATCAGCCAGCGCCTGCAAAGAGAGGGTGCAATCTTCCTGCAGCAGCGCCAGCAGCTTACGGTCAATTTTATCTAACATAAGGCCACCAGAGAGAATAATTTACTCCCGCAATTGTAATTGAAAGGCCAAATAGCAACAATTTTTCCCGCACAATCCGCTAAGCTGGGCACAAAATGACAAACAGGAATCCGAGATGAATAGCGCCTGGGTAAAACACGCCATTAGTGAAATTAACGCCGACTATCAGCGTTCCGCCGATACACACCTGATTCGCCTGACGCTGCCTGGTTTTCCGGGGATCCCGATTTATCTGAAGGATGAAAGTACGCATCCGACCGGTAGCCTCAAACATCGTCTGGCGCGGTCGCTGTTTCTCTATGGCCTGTGCAACGGCTGGATCAAAGAAGGCACCACGATTATCGAATCGTCTTCAGGTTCGACCGCAGTTTCTGAGGCCTATTTCGCCCGCCTGCTGGGGCTGCCGTTTATCGCCGTGATGCCCTCCTGCACCGCCAGACGCAAAATCGAACAGATCGAGTTCTACGGCGGACGCTGCCATTTTGTGCAGAGCGCCTGCGAAATCTACGCGGCTTCCGAAACGCTGGCGCGTGAACTGAACGGCCACTATATGGATCAGTTTACCTTCGCCGAGCGGGCCACCGACTGGCGCGGCAATAACAATATCGCCGACAGTATTTTCCGCCAGATGAGCCATGAGCCGCACCCGCAGCCGTCGTGGATCGTGATGAGCGCCGGCACCGGGGGGACCTCGGCGACCATTGGCCGCTATATTCGCAGCCAGGGTTACGAGACGCAGCTGATGGTTGTCGACCCGCAAAATTCAGTATTCCTCGATTACTGGCAGACCCGCGACGCCAGCCTGCGCAGCCCGATCGGCAGCAAAATTGAAGGCATCGGCCGCCCGCGCGTCGAGCCATCGTTTATTCCCGATGTTGTCGATGAGATGCTGCGCGTGCCGGATGCGGCGAGCGTGGCCACTGCTCTGTGGCTGGAAACGCAGCTTGGCCGAAAAGTCGGCGCCTCGACCGGGACCAACATGTGGGGCGTGCTGCAGCTGGCCGCGCGGATGCGCGAGGAAGGACGCACGGGTTCCCTCGTCACCCTGCTGTGCGACAGCGGCGAGCGTTATCTGGAAAGCTATTACAACCCGCAGTGGGTGGCGGCCAACATCGGCGATATCGCCCCCTGGCAGGCGGAGATCGCCCGGCTGGTCGGCAGAACATAAAAAAAGCCAGATAGAATGCTATCTGGCTTGCTGGAAGGGTCTCTCTATTCGGGGGAATAAGGAAGATCAGGATTATCCAGCCAATGCGTTAAAAAATGGGAGACCGCCTGATGCCGGCAGTCGCCAATAACCGGGAGATGCGGCAGCTCGGCTTTCAGCTGCGGCATCGCGTTGCCCATGATGAACCCCCGCCCAACGCTGCGAAGCATCTCGCGATCGTTCATCGCATCGCCGAAGGCCATGCACTCCTGTAGGGTGAGTCCCAGGTGCTGGCTCAGCCTCGCCAGCGCCGCGCCTTTATTGCAGCCAACCGGCAGCACTTCCAGACAGTCCATCGCCGAGAAGCAGAGAAACGCGCGCTGGCCCAGCGCCTCATTCAGTTGGATCCGCAGGCGGCGCAGATCGTCATGATCGCCGCAGAAGCAGATCTTGGTGACATGATGCGCCGACATACGTTTCGGATCGCACAGTTGATAGCGAAACCCGCTGAAGACATGCGCCTTCAGCAGCTCAGGTCTTGCCTGGCCGGTGAACCAACCGCCGTCATTAAACACGTGCATGCTGGCCCGGGTATCCCATCGACTATGCAGCACGTCTTCCGCTACCTCGGGATTGAGATCCTGACGGTACAGCTCCTCCCCTTCCAGCGAGTGGATGCGCGTCCCGTTGCCCGTGATCAGAAATGCGTCCAGGGAAAATTCACCCATCACATGGTGCATCTCCAGCGCATGGCGGCCGGTGGCGAACGTCAGAGTGATATCGCGTTCCCGCAGCCGTTTCAGCGCGGTGAGCGTCTTTTCTCCGAGACGATGGTCCGGCATCAGTAAGGTGCCGTCCATATCAAATGCTGCCAGTTTTGCCATGGTGTTTTCCCCGATGTGTGATGGGCTTCGCTTGTGTTGCAGTATCACCTGGGATATACGGAAGTAATAGTGAATAGATAATATAAATTGTTCCGGGTTTATTGCGGCCCGGTGGGCGACAGCGCTTATGAGACTCTTACACCGTTTAAACCAGTACCAGCGGCTGTGGCAGCCCTCTGCCGGGGCGCCGCAGCAGGTCACCGTCGGCGAGCTGGCGGAACGCTGTTTTTGCAGCGAACGCCACGTCCGTACCCTACTGCGTCAGGCGCAGGAAGCTGGATGGTTAAGCTGGCAGGCCAGCTCCGGGCGCGGCAAGCGCGGCTTGCTCTCTTTTTACAAAACGCCGGAACGTCTGCGCAATGAGATGATGGAGCAGGCGCTGCATAAAGGTCAGCAGCAAAACGCGCTGGAGCTGGCGCAGCTAGCCCCGGTGGAGCTGAAAGCCCTGCTCCACCCCTTTCTGGGCGGTCAATGGCAAAACAATACCCCGACGCTGCGTATTCCCTACTATCGCCCGCTGGAGCCGCTGCGTCCCGGCTTTCTGCCCGGACGCGCCGAGCAGCATCTGGCCGGGCAGATCTATGCCGGGCTGACGCGCTTCGACGAAGGTGACAATATGCCGATCGGCGATCTGGCGCACCACTGGCAGGTCTCCCCTGACGGCCTGCGCTGGCAGTTTTATATCCGCTCCACGCTGTGCTGGCACAACGGCGATGCGGTGGAAACCGCACAGCTGCGGCAGCGCTTACTGCTGCTGCTGGAACTGCCCGCCTTGCGGACTCTGTTCGCCAGCATCAGCCGCATCGATGTCACTCACGCCCAGTGCCTGACCATCACGCTGCATCGTCCTGACTACTGGCTGCCGTTCCGCCTCGCCAGCTATTGCAGCGTGCTGGCCCATCCTGACGATCCGGCCATCGGCTGCGGACCGTTCCGCCTGAAGCGGTTTAGTCCAGAACTCGTCCGCCTGGAGAACCATCCTCGCTACCACCTGCGGCATCCGCTGATCCAGGCGGTGGAGTACTGGATCACCCCCCAGCTCTTCGATCGCGATCTCGGGACCAGCTGCCGCCACCCGGTGCAGATCACTATTGGCGATCGCGAAGAGCTGCATAACCTGCGCCAGGTCAGCAACAGCATCAGTCTTGGCTTCTGCTATCTGACCCTGCGTCACAGCCCTCGGCTTAGCAAAGCGCAGGCCCAGCGGCTGGTATCGATAATTCACCGCTCGTCGTTGCTGGATACGCTGCCGCTCGACGAGGATCTGATTACGCCAAGCCATGAGGTGTTGCCGGGATGGTCCATCCCGCAGGGGCCGGAAAACAGCGCGGTGCCGCTGCCGGCGAGGCTCACGCTGCTCTACCATCTGCCGGTCGAACTCCACGCCATGGCCGAACAGCTGAGACAGCGGCTGGCTGTGCTGGGCTGCGAGCTGACGCTGCTGTTCCATGACGCCAAAAACTGGGAAGGCTGCCAGCATCTGGGGCAGGCCGACCTGATGATGGGCGACCGCCTGATCGGCGAAGCGCCGGAGTATGCCCTGGAGCAGTGGCTGCGCTGCGATATGCTGTGGCCCAATTTGCTGACCGGGGCGCAATATGCCCATCTGCAGGCGACATTAGACGCGGTACAGGCGCAACCGGAAGCCCGCAGCCGCAACGATGCGCTGCGCAACGTATTTAACAGCCTGATGGAAGACGCCATCATGACGCCGCTGTTTAAATACAACTATCGGATCAGCGCCCCACCGGGAGTCAATGGCTTGCGCCTCAACGCCCGCGGATGGTTCGACTTCGCCAGCGCCTGGCTGCCGGCGTCGACGTGACAGAGCTGGTGGTGGCGGGCGTCTGGCGCTACCATATCGCCTTTACTCATTTAGTCAGGAATTGCCATGAAACGCGCCGTAGTTGTCTTCAGCGGAGGACAAGATTCAACCACCTGTCTGGTGCAGGCTCTGCAACAGTATGATGAAGTGCATTGCGTCACTTTTGATTATGGCCAACGCCACCGCGCGGAAATCGACGTTGCGCGCGAACTCGCCCTGAAACTTGGCGCCGTCGCGCATAAAGTGCTGGACGTTACCCTGCTCAATGAACTGGCGGTCAGCAGCCTGACCCGCGATAACATTCCGGTACCGGACTATCAGCCTGATGCCGAGGGCATTCCCAACACTTTTGTCCCGGGGCGCAATATTCTGTTTTTAACCCTGACGGCCATCTACGCCTATCAGGTAAAAGCCGAAGCTATCATCACCGGCGTGTGCGAGACCGACTTCTCCGGCTACCCGGACTGCCGCGATGAGTTTGTCAAAGCGCTGCACCACGCCGTCAGCCTTGGAATGGCGAAAGACATTCGCTTTGAAACACCGCTGATGTGGCTGAACAAAGCCGAGACCTGGGCGCTGGCCGACTACTGGGGTCAGTTAGATCTGGTGCGCCGGGAAACCCTTACCTGCTACAACGGCATTAAGGGCGATGGCTGCGGCCAGTGCGCCGCCTGCAACCTGCGCGCTAACGGGCTTAACCAGTATCTGGCCGATAAAGTCGGGGTAATGGCGGTGATGAAGCAAAAAACCGGGCTGACACAGGCATAGCCTCCGCAGAGGTATCTTCCAAAAGCTTCAGTTCAACTTCCCCGGTAGCGCTACGCTTACCGGGGCAAGGGGTTCATCACCTTCCGTGGGTCGAGGTGCGCCACCGCCCGGCACGCACGCACGCGACGGTTGTCAGCGCAAGTTCATCTGGTCGAGTTTCTCACGCAGTTCCCCTTCCAGCGGCAGCGCCTTCTGGGTTTTCAAATCGATACAGACGAAGGTAATCAGCGCATCGGCCACCGCCTCGCCGTTGGGGTTGAGAGTGACCACCTGGCTGAGCGTGCCGCTTTTGCCGTTGAGTTGCTCCAGTTTGCTGCTCACCGTCAGCACATCGCCCAGGACCGCCGGACGGCGGTAGTTAATATTAATGTTCACCACCACGAAGGCGATGTTTTTCTCGGTCATCCACTGAAATGCCGGACTCTTTTCCAGACCATCCCAGCGGGCCTCCTCAAGGAACTCCAGGTAGCGTGCGTTATTCACATGCTGGTAGACGTCCAGATGATAGCCGCGAACTTTAATTTGTGTCTGCATAGCATCAATGCCTTTCTGTTATTGTTGTTTATGAGGTAAGAGGTCACACCACTTGATGCAACCTCTTTATCCTGGCAAAAAATCACCGCTGTGCAAGCGCTGGCAAAAAATTTACAGCGTCAGATGGGATAAATTCCGCTCCACCAGCGCGCTGCCCATCCCCGGGACCTGCTTCAGATCATCAAGGGTTTTGAACGGTCCGTACTCCTCACGGTAGCTGACAATCGCCTGGGCTTTTTTCAACCCCACGCCATTCAGAGCCTGCGCCAGCTGTTCGGCGCTGGCGTGGTTAATGCTGACTTTGGTCGCCCCGTTGTTGGCCTCGCCGGGCTCCGCTTTCGCCTTCGCCGAAGAGGACGCCTGGACATGCTCTTTGGTTACCGCCGCTTTGCCGCTGGCGGGGGCAGCCAGCGCGCCCTGTGCGCCTACCGCGAAAACCAGAACGCCCGCGGCCATCAGTGCTTTTATTCCATATTTCATGCTGATATCTCCTTGTGTATAGACAGCAAGGCTACGATAGCGTCAGTGCGGATGGCCGACAAAAGGCAAATCACAGAAATGGAAAGGGCCGCGAAAGCGGCCCTTGAGGATTACATGGTGTTGCGTATTTTTGCGAAATGACGCGAAATTACTGCTGCTGGTCGATGCTGTCGCCCAGCTTAATTTTCGCCGCCTTGCGCAGGTTGCTCATCAGCGCTTCGAAAGCGATTTGGGCATTGTTCTGGGTAATCCCCTGAACCATAGCCTTCTTCTGCTCTTTCGGCATGCTGCCTGCTTTCACTTCATCGAGCGCCACCAGCACCACATCGCCTTGCATGTTGCTGCCAACGCCATAGACCGGTTTGCCCTGCTGCGGCAGCGGCAGAGTAAATGCCAGCTGGCTCAGCGGATCCTGGCCGGTACGGGAAAGCGTCTGCGGTGCGCCAAAGCTCAGGCCAGCCGCCTTCATCGCCTCATCGCCTTTGCCGTCTTTCAGCGCCGCCAGCAGCTTATCGGCATCCCGCTTCGCCTGCTGTTCCGCTTTATTGTGCTTAACGATATCGCTGACCTGTGCCTTCACTTCGGCCAGCGGTTTCACCGCCTCGGCTTTGTGCTCGCTGATACGCAGAACAAAGGCGCGATCGCCGTCAACGGTAATGATGTCGGAGTTGCTGCCCGGCGCGCCGTTCACGCCGACCAGACCGCCGTTGAAGATAGCGTCAGCGACCGGTTTAAAGTTCAGCTCTTCCGGCAGGTTATCGCGGCCAAACCAGCCGGTTTCCACCACCTGCAGTCCGGCGACCTGCGCCGCGCCCGCCAGCGATTCATTATCGTTGCTGGCCGCATCGCTCACCTTCTGCTGCAGCGCATAGTAAGCATCCAGCGCTTTCTCCTGCTTCACTTTCGCCGCAATGTCATTGCGCACGTCAGCCAGCGGCTTGACCTGCGCCGGCTGGACGTCGTCCAGACGGGCCACCAGGAAGCCAACCGAGGATTTGATCACCCCGGAGAGCTGGCCTTTCTCTTTCAGGCCGGCGTCTTTCAGCTCAGGCACGGTAGAAGCATCTTCCATCCACCCCATATCGCCGCCGTTGCGGGCAGAGATAATATCGGTCGATTTTTCTTTTGCCAGCGTGGCGAAATCGGCGCCTTTTTGCAGCTCGGCCAGTACCGCTTTCGCATCAGCTTCAGTTTTAGTCTGAATCACGCTGTAGCGATTACGCTGCGGCTGAGTGAACTGATCTTTGTGCTGGTCATACCATGACTGAATTTCTTCGTCAGAGGCGTTTTCCTGCATGCTGGCGGCATCCATCTTGATGTAGCTTACGCGGAACTGCTCCGGCGCCATAAAACGGGCCTGATTCTGCTGCCAGAAAGCGTTGATTTCCTCATCGCTGGCGGTCTGTTTTGCCGCCAGGGCGTTGACGTTGATGGTCGCTTCGCGAACGACACGCTGCTGAGACACCAGCGCCGCCAGCTGATCGGACTCGCCGGGCAGCATGAAGTCGGTACCCGCAATGGCGTTAATCAGCTGCTGCGTGGTCAGCTGGTTACGCAGCGCCTGGGCGTACTGATCGGTGGTCATCCCCATCTGGGCGACAATACCGCTGAAACGCTGGTTGTCGAACTTACCGTTCGTCTGGAACGCCTGCGTCTGGAAGATCGCCTGCTTCACCTGCTCATCGCTGATGCTGAGGCCCAGCTCGCGGGCATACTGATCCAGAAGCGACTCGTCAATCAGGCGGTTCAGCACCTGCTGGCGCATGGTTTTCATGTAGTTTTCGTTCGCCGCCAGCTCGGAGAACTGGTCACCAAGCTGCTGCTGCATACGGTTACGTTCGCTGGCGACGGCGTTTTCAAACTGCCCACGGCCAATCTCCTGGCCATTCACTTTTGCGGCATAGTTTTTGCCACCGCCAATCAGGTAACCACTCACCCCGGTCAAAATGAACGAGACGATAATGATACCGAAAATAATCTTGAGCACGACGCTGTTGGCGGCCGTGCGTAGGTTGTCCATCATGGTGTAACAACGCTCCGCTGTAGATGACTTTAGCTCGCGCAGCATAGCACGTGATGGCCGCCGCGCGTGAGGACGTATTTTGACAAGAAAACAGGGTGATTGTCAGCCCACAAGTGGCGATAAACACACATAAAGTGGTCTGAAAAGGCAATAAAAAAGGCACATCTCACGATGCGCCCTTGTACTTCGTCACATTCCCTGACGGGAAAGCCGATCAGTTCACCGCGTCTTTCAGCGCTTTACCAGCACGGAAGCCCGGCACTTTTGCGGCAGCGATAGTAATTTCTTTACCTGTTTGTGGGTTGCGACCAGTACGGGCGGCACGTTCTTTAACAGCAAAGGTACCGAAACCTACCAGCGCAACGTCATCCCCAGCCTGCAGAGATTCAGTAACAGAAGCGATTAAAGCATCTAACGCACGTCCAGCTGCAGCTTTAGAAATGTCCGCACCCGCAGCAATTTTGTCAATCAGTTGAGATTTATTCACTGTTCTCTTCCTCTCTTTATAATTTATATCGCACCAGAGTCCTTCATAGTGCGACCGCGCAGCAGTTATATCAGGACTGTCATGCCCTTACAACAGCAGTTGTCGATGACCCCCCTGCCAGCGATCTAAGTTAGCTACACAAAAAAAGGCTGGCAAGTCCGAAATGACTTACCAGCCCTATTTTTATTAGCGCAATTTGCGCAGAATCACTATTTCGCGGTCACAACCTGCATGCCAAACGGTTCGTTTTGCAGCGCAAGTGTCAGAACTTCCTCGATTCGTTTCACCGGATGGATATCCAAATCAGCGATAACGTTATCCGGAATTTCTTCAAGGTCGCGTTTGTTCTCATCAGGAATCAGAACAGTCTTAATACCGCCGCGATGCGCCGCCAGCAGTTTTTCCTTCAGACCGCCGATCGGCAGCACATGTCCACGCAGCGTAATCTCCCCGGTCATCGCCACATCGGCGCGTACCGGGTTGCCGGTCAGGCAGGAGACCAGCGCCGTACACATGGCAATCCCCGCGCTCGGACCGTCCTTCGGCGTCGCCCCTTCCGGTACGTGGACGTGAATATCACGCTTCTCGTAAAAGTCGGCGTTAATCCCCAGCTTGTCCGCCCGCGAACGTACCACGGTCAGCGCAGCCTGAATCGACTCCTGCATCACCTCGCCCAGCGATCCGGTGTAGGTCAGTTTACCTTTGCCCGGTACGCAGGCGGTTTCGATGGTCAGCAGGTCGCCGCCCACTTCCGTCCACGCCAGACCGGTCACCTGACCGACGCGGTTCTCGCTATCGGCGCGGCCATAGTCGAAGCGCTGCACGCCGAGATAATCATGCAGATTCTCACCATTAATTTCGATGTGTTTCAGCGATTTATCCAGCAACAGCTGCTTAACGGCCTTACGGCACAGCTTGGAGATTTCACGCTCCAGGCTACGAACACCCGCTTCACGGGTGTAGTAACGAATAATGCCGATAATGGCGCTGTCGTCGACGGTCAGTTCGCCTTTCTTCAGCGCGTTGCGTTCGATCTGCTTCGGCAGCAGGTGACGCTTGGCGATGTTCAGTTTTTCATCCTCGGTGTAACCCGAGAGGCGAATCACTTCCATACGGTCCAGCAGCGGCGCCGGAATGTTCATGGAGTTGGAAGTCGCCACGAACATCACGTCGCTGAGATCGTAATCCACTTCCAGATAGTGGTCGTTAAAGGCCACGTTCTGTTCCGGATCCAGCACCTCAAGCAACGCAGAAGCCGGGTCGCCGCGCATGTCGGAAGACATTTTGTCAATCTCATCCAGCAGGAACAGCGGGTTTTTTACCCCCACTTTCGCCATTTTCTGGATCAGTTTGCCCGGCATCGAGCCAATATAGGTTCGACGATGACCGCGAATTTCCGCTTCATCGCGCACGCCGCCCAGCGCCATGCGGACGTATTTCCGGCCGGTCGCTTTGGCGATAGATTGCCCCAGCGAGGTTTTACCTACCCCCGGCGGTCCCACCAGGCAGAGGATCGGCCCCTTGATTTTGTTCACCCGGCTCTGCACCGCGAGATACTCAAGGATGCGGTCCTTCACGCGCTCCAGACCATAGTGATCGGTATCGAGGATCTCCTGGGCCTGACGCAGGTCTTTCTTGACCTTACTGCGCGCATTCCACGGCACCTGCACCATCCAGTCGATGTAGCCACGCACGACGGTCGCTTCCGCAGACATCGGCGACATCATCTTCAGCTTCTGCAGTTCCGCTTCGGTTTTCTCTTTCGCCTCTTTCGGCATTTTCGCCGCGTCGATCTTGCGCTTCAGCGCTTCGTTTTCGTCCGGGGCGTCGTCCATCTCGCCGAGTTCTTTCTGAATCGCTTTCATTTGCTCGTTCAGATAGTACTCGCGCTGGGATTTCTCCATCTGCTTTTTGACGCGGTTGCGAATGCGCTTCTCAACCTGCAGCAGATCGATTTCCGATTCCATCATCGCCATCAGATATTCCAGACGTTCGTTGACGTCGGACATCTCAAGCACGGACTGCTTGTCCGCCAGCTTCAGCGGCATATGCGCCGCGATGGTATCCGCCAGGCGCGCCGGATCGTCGATGCTGTTCAGCGACGTCAGCACTTCCGGTGGAATCTTCTTATTCAGCTTGATATAGCCTTCAAACTGGCTGATAGCGGTACGAACCAGCACTTCCTGCTCACGTTCGTCAATCGCCGGCGAGTCGAGATACTCCGCTTTCGCCGAGAAATGCTCGCCATTATCAGACAGCGCAGAAATGCGTGCACGCTGTAGCCCTTCGACCAGCACCTTCACGGTGCCGTCTGGCAGCTTCAGCATCTGCAAAATAGACGCCACGGTTCCAACGGTGAAAAGATCGTTTACACCCGGCTCATCCGTCGACGCTTCTTTCTGCGCAACCAGCATGATTTTTTTATCATGGTCCATGGCCGCTTCGAGGCAACGGATAGATTTTTCCCGCCCTACGAACAGGGGTATGACCATGTGCGGATAAACCACCACATCGCGCAACGGCAATACGGGGATTTCAATGCGTTCAGAACGCTCAGGATTCATAGAGCTCTCTCTTAGTTTAAAGTCCGCCAGGTAGCCGACGACGCCACACTCCACTGCATCGTCGTTAATATGTAATCCAGTATATGGGGATGTATTCCACACATTCAACGGCGGGAATGCAGGAAAAATAAAAGGGGAGATAAAATCCCCCCTTTTTGTTAACTGCTTGAGTGAAATGGCTAATTATTCGCCAGATGCCTGCTGCGCTTCCGGTTTGCCGTAGATCAGCAGCGGTTTGCTCTGACCGGCGATAACCGACTCATCAATGACCACTTTTTCGACATCTTCCATCGAAGGCAGATCATACATGGTGTCCAGCAGCGCCGCTTCCACAATGGAACGCAGGCCACGGGCGCCGGTTTTACGCGCCATCGCTTTCTTGGCGATGGCATCCAGCGCTTCGTCGCGGAATTCAAGCTCTGCGCCTTCAAGGCTAAACAGCGCCTGATACTGCTTGGTCAGGGCGTTTTTCGGCTCTTTCAGGATCTGGATCAGCGCTTCTTCGCTCAGCTCGTTCAGGGTCGCCACGACCGGCAGACGGCCGATGAATTCCGGAATCAAACCAAACTTGATCAGATCTTCCGGCTCGACCTGGGCCAGCAGCTCGCCTTCGCTCGCTTTGTCGGACTTCGCTTTAACCGTCGCGCCAAAACCAATGCCGGAGCCGGTTTCCACACGGTGGGAAATCACTTTGTCCAGACCGGCAAACGCGCCGCCGCAGATAAACAGGATCTTGGAGGTATCAACCTGCAGGAACTCCTGCTGCGGGTGTTTACGCCCGCCCTGCGGTGGAACGGCGGCGACGGTGCCTTCGATGAGCTTCAGCAGCGCCTGCTGCACGCCTTCGCCGGAGACATCGCGAGTAATCGACGGGTTATCGGACTTACGCGAAATTTTGTCGATTTCGTCGATATAGACGATGCCGCGCTGCGCTTTCTGCACGTCGTAATCGCACTTCTGCAGCAGTTTCTGAATGATATTTTCGACGTCCTCACCCACATAACCGGCTTCGGTCAGGGTGGTAGCGTCCGCCATGGTAAACGGCACATCCAGCAGGCGCGCCAGCGTTTCCGCCAGCAGCGTTTTACCGGAGCCGGTCGGCCCGATCAGCAGGATGTTACTTTTACCCAGCTCTACGCCATTGCTGGTATCGCCATTGCGCAGACGTTTGTAGTGGTTGTATACCGCGACCGCCAACACTTTTTTCGCCTGTTCCTGACCGATGACGTAGTCATCAAGGTGGTGGCGAATCTCGTGCGGCGTCGGCAGCGCGCTGCGCTCGCGGTGCGGCGCAACTTCTTTAATCTCTTCGCGAATGATGTCGTTACATAAATCAACGCATTCGTCGCAGATATACACGGACGGCCCGGCAATCAGTTTACGCACTTCATGCTGGCTTTTGCCGCAAAAAGAGCAGTACAGCAGTTTGCCCGAACCATCTTTGCGTTTATCTGTCATGAGTCCAAACCTCTTTTTAAGTTCTTTGTGCCGCACACGACGACGCAAATGCCATTCTCAGGCGCAAGCCGCCATATAGCGTTGTGCCGCCCTTCATTAGTATATACACAAAATCCTTCGCGCTACATCGCGGCGGTAACGAAGCGACCAGCCGCCTGCCTGCCCGGCAAGCGTCCGGAAAAATGCCAACCGCTCAGCAAACGTGGCGAGAAGGATGAAGCGTAAAGCGGCACCCTTACGCCCAGGGCATCAATTACGATGGGTCAAAATAGAGTCGACCAGTCCGTACTCCACGGCTTCCGCAGCAGACAGGAAGCGGTCACGCTCGGTGTCACGCTCAATCTGCTCAAGAGACTGGCCGGTATGATGCGCCATCAGCTCATTCATGCGTCCTTTCACCTTCAGGATTTCACGGGCGTGGATCTCAATATCCGTCGCCTGCCCCTGATAGCCGCCCAGCGGCTGGTGGATCATCACGCGGGAGTTCGGCAGGCAGAAACGCTTGCCCTTCGCCCCAGCGGTCAGCAGGAACGCGCCCATGGACGCGGCCTGGCCCATACAGATGGTGCTGACGTCCGGCTTGATGAACTGCATGGTGTCATAAATCGACATCCCGGCGGTGATCACCCCGCCCGGAGAGTTAATGTACAGGTAAATGTCTTTTTCCGGGTTTTCCGCTTCCAGAAACAGCATCTGCGCCACGATCAGGTTTGCCATGTGGTCTTCGACCTGGCCGGTCAGAAAAATGACGCGTTCCTTAAGCAGACGGGAGTAGATATCAAAAGAACGTTCACCGCGTGAGGTCTGTTCAATGACCATCGGCACCAGGGCCATATGGGGTGCAAAGTTGTCTCGTTCGCCACTGTATGACATTTCCGTCTCCTGGAGTAATTTTAAAATACCTGCTGCACTGATTGTAACCTTACGGACGGATTATCAGCCACAGTTTCTATCCGCTGAACGCGTCACCGCCTCTTCAACACGCGTGCGATTGCGGATGCAGTTGCCTCTCCCGGTAATGGGGATGGCGTTGCCATATTTCAAGCATAACAAGCTTTTGCTGTAACGCTATCATGGTAAATGCGTTTTAGCCCCGTGCCTGATGCTATCATTATCCTAAAAAAAAACCCGCCGCCTTTCGGCAACGGGTTTTTGCCCGAACCTTGAACAATCGCGGCGAAATTACGCCTGCTGGTTCATCAGTTCGTTGAAGGAAGTGGCTTTTTCAGACACTTTGGCTTTTGCCAGCACGGCTTCAACAGCCTGCTCTTCCAGCGCCACGTTGCGCATGTTGTCCATCAGCTCTTTGTTCTTGCTGTAGAACTCAACCACTTCTGACGGATCTTCGTAAGCAGAAGCCATCTCTTCGATCAGGCCTTTCACGCGCTCTTCGTCAGCTTTCAGCTCGTTGGTGCGAATCACTTCGCCCAGCAGCAGGCCAACCACTACGCGGCGTTTAGCCTGCTCTTCGAACAGTTCACGCGGCAGTTCCAGAGCCTGTTTCTCGTTGCCACCGAAACGCTGAGCAGCCTGGCGACGCAGCACGTCGATTTCGCTGTCGATCAGAGCTGCCGGAACGTCGATGTCGTTAGCTTTAACCAGACCTTCGATAGCCTGAGACTTCACGCGGTTACGCACAGCGCCTTTCAGCTCGCGTTCCATGTTTTTACGCACTTCAGCGCGCAGGCCAGCGACGGAACCATCTTCCACGCCGAAACGTTTGATGAATTCTTCGGTCAGCTCCGGCAGTTCACGTTCTTCAACTTTCTTCAGGTTGATAACGAACTTAGCCGCTTTACCTTTCAGGTTTTCTGCGTGGTATTCTTCCGGGAAGGTCACGTCGATGGTGAACTCGTCACCCGCTTTGTGGCCTTTGATACCGTCTTCGAAGCCCGGGATCATGCGACCCTGGCCCATCGCCAGTACGAAGTCAGAAGCTTTGCCGCCTTCGAACTCTTCACCATCTACGGAACCGGTGAAGTCGATGGTTACGCGATCTTCAGCGTCAACCGCGCCTTCTTTTTCTTTCCAGGTTGCCTGCTGCTTGCGCAGGGTTTCCAGCATGGTGTCAACGTCAGCGTCGGTCACTTCAACAACCGGTTTTTCTACTTCGATCGCTTCCAGACCCTGCAGTTCAACTTCCGGATACACTTCGAACTCTACCGCGTAGGTGAAGTCTTCACCCAGTTTGTATTCGCCCGGAACGTAGTTCGGCGCGCCGGCCGGATTGATTTTTTCTTTGATGATCGCGTCAACGAAATGACGGCTCATCAGGTCGCCCAGCACGTCCTGACGAACGGAAGCGCCATAGCGCTGAGCAACAACATTCATCGGCACTTTGCCTTTACGGAAGCCGTCAATGCGAACTTTTTTCGCTACGTTGACCAGCTCGCTTTTGACAGCATTCTCGATGCTGTCAGCGGCGATAGTAATCGTTACACGGCGCCCAAGGCCCTGAGTGGTTTCAACTGAAACTTGCATCTTGTTACCTCAAAAAAATCACAGTGCTCGGTCAACTCTGGAAGCGCGTGTAGGTGGCTTCGCAGAACCGGGATGCCCTCTTCAAATCAGAAACACATTCCCTGTCGTCAGAATCATCCCGAAGACATTCATATATAAGACGCGGCATTATAGCGGCATCACTTTTGTGAGTCGAGAACGGTTGTCGCCTGGTGCTGCGGCATTTTTCACATTTCCCGCTCAATTTTGTCCGCAAAAGCGCTGAGTTTGCGCATTTTCCAGGCAAAACAAAACGGCCCGTAGGCCGTTTTTGCTAAATCTGCAAGCAACATACTGGAAAAGCGCCAGCGGTTGCAAATGGGATTTCTAGGCGATGCTCCCCGCGCCGCGGCACGGCGGCGAGGCGAAAACCGTATCCTGTAGCGCTTCCCATTCTTTAATCGTGTAGGTGTGCAGCGCCAGGGCGTGCACCGTATTCGACAGCTCCTCGGTTAGCGTGCCGTAGATCATACGGTGGCGATTTAGGAAACGCTCGCCAGTGAAGCGATCGCTCACTAACACCACTTTAAAATGACTTTCAGAGCCCGCAGGGACGTTGTGACGATAACTTTCATCCACGACTTCGAGATACATCGGGTCGAACGCTGCTCTAAGTTTTGCTTCGATCTGTTCACGTATCATCATGAATTTTCTCCTCCGACAACGCTGAGATGCCGCCACTCCATTTAAATGTTAGCCGCTTTTACCGCTTCCATTAGGAGAAAACAACAAAAAATTAGCATTGTTCTGATATTTTCATTCAAAAGTATCACGTTTACTGGCTCTGGTCGCCAGATCCGCCCGGGAAAGAGCGATTAACCGTGGCGGGACGCTCAGAAAACCGCCAGGGCGATGGATTTACACGCGTTGCCACTTCCCCTTGCCGTTGGCAATGCTATGATGGCGGTAATTTTCCTTATAACAACACCATGCGTTGAGACCTGAACATGCTTAAGAAGATCCTTTTCCCGTTGGTCGCCATGTTTATGCTGGCAGGATGCGCCACGCCGCCGACCACCATTGAAGTATCGCCGAAAATCACGCTGCCGCAGCAGGATCCTAGCCTGATGGGCGTGACCGTCAGCATCAACGGCGCCGACCAGCGTCCGGACCAGGCGCTGGCGAAAGTGACGCGCGACAACCAACAGGTCACCCTTACCGCCTCCCGCGATCTGCGCTTCCTGCTGCAGGAAGTGCTGGAGAAACAAATGACCGCGCGCGGCTACATGATTGGCCCGAACGGCGCAGTCGATCTGCAGATCATCGTCAACAAACTCTACGCTGACGTCTCCCAGGGCAACGTGCGCTACAACATCGCCACCAAAGCCGATATCGCCATCATCGCCACCGCGGCAAACGGCACGAAGATGACCAAAAACTACCGCGCCAGCTACTCGGTTGAAGGTGCCTTCCAGGCCTCGAACAAAAACATCGCTGATGCCGTCAACAGCGTCCTGACTGATACCATCGCCGATATGGCGCAGGACACCAGCATCCACGATTTCATCAAGCAAAACGCGCGTTAATGCCACCACGAACCCGGCCTCCGCCGGGTTCGTGCTTTATGCTATGTCCAGTCACTACTTACGCATTTTTCAGCAGCCTAAATCAGCGATTTTGCTGATCCTCGGCTTCGCCTCCGGTCTGCCGCTGGCCCTCACCTCCGGTACCCTGCAGGCCTGGATGACGGTGGAAAACATCGATCTGAAAACGATCGGTTTTTTCTCGCTTGTCGGCCAGGCCTATGTCTTTAAATTCCTCTGGTCCCCGCTGATGGACCGCTACACGCCGCCGTTTCTCGGGCGCCGTCGCGGCTGGTTGGTGACCACCCAGGTCCTGCTTCTGCTGGCCATCGCGGCGATGGGTTTTCTCGAACCTGCCTCCCAGCTGCGCTGGATGGCGGCGCTGGCGGTAGTGATCGCCTTCTGTTCGGCGTCGCAGGATATCGTCTTTGATGCCTGGAAAACCGACGTTCTGCCAGCGGAAGAGCGCGGCGCCGGCGCCGCGATCAGCGTGCTGGGCTATCGCCTCGGGATGCTGGTCTCCGGTGGTCTGGCCCTGTGGATCGCCGACCGCTATCTCGGCTGGCAGGGCATGTACTGGCTGATGGCGGCGCTGCTGGTGCCCTGCATCATCGCCACGCTGCTGGCGCCCGAGCCAAGCGACGTTATCCCGGTTCCCCGGTCGCTGGAGCAGGCGGTAGCTGAACCGCTGCGCGATTTTTTCGGCCGTAACAACGCCTGGCTGATTCTGCTGCTCATCGTTCTTTATAAGCTTGGCGATGCGTTTGCCATGAGTCTGACCACCACCTTTCTCATCCGCGGCGTCGGTTTTGACGCCGGCGAGGTGGGAATGGTGAACAAAACCTTAGGCCTGTTCGCCACCATTCTTGGCGCCCTGTACGGCGGCGTCCTGATGCAGCGATTGACGCTGTTCCGGGCGCTGCTGATCTTCGGTCTGCTGCAGGGGGTTTCCAACGCCGGCTACTGGCTGCTGTCGATTACCGATAAGCACCTCTATTCCATGGCGACCGCGGTATTCTTTGAAAATCTGTGCGGGGGAATGGGGACGGCGGCGTTTGTGGCGCTGCTGATGACGCTGTGCAACAAGTCGTTCTCCGCCACCCAGTTCGCGCTGCTCTCGGCGCTGTCCGCGGTTGGCCGCGTGTACGTCGGGCCGATTGCCGGCTGGTTTGTCGAGGCCCACGGCTGGTCCGCCTTCTATCTCTTCTCCGTGGTCGCGGCGGTGCCGGGGATCGCGCTGCTGCTGCTGTGCCGACAAACGCTCGAGCATACCCAACGCACGGCAAGCTTTATACCGCGTAGCGAATATCCGCAGGCCTATGCGCTGGCGCTGGGGATCCTGACGTTGGGCTGCCTGCTGCTGGCGGTATGGCTGGGTCTGCTGATCCTCAACGCGCTGGATTATACGTCGTTCAGCTTCCTGTCCGGCCTGCTGGAGGTTGCCGCGCTGACCGCCGTTAGCGGTATTTTGTTCGGCGGCCTGCTCGACTACCTGGCGCTGCGTAAAACCCACCTGATTTAAGGACGCTGCATCATTATTAGCCGTTGTAATTACGAAACGTAATTATAACGGCTTATTAACGCTTTTATATTGCCCGCCGCGCTATTTGTTGTTTTGTGCGTTTTTGTTTTCTGGAAATTATTGACAGTTTTCATTCGATTCTTTAAATAATTTAACCGATTCAGCTACGCCGTTTTTATTTCACGTTTCCACAATGTCTTTTATTTGATAATTAAATGTTAAATAATTGTTCTAATTTTTGGATGGTTATGCTCATTCGCCGCTAAGTACACCTTTTCTTATCCCTTTCGTTATCGATCCCACGAAAATCAGGCTTTGCAAGCGATTACGTAACACTACGTAACATATGTGACAAACCAAGCAGAAGCCGCTAACACAGAACTGACAGAGATCCAATCATGTTTACAGTAATGCAACCTTACCGTAAAATGCCCATACACTTTAAACGCCACCAGATCCCGTGGAATTGAGGTCGTTCAATGAGACTCAGGAAATACAATAAAAGTTTGGGATGGATGTCATTAATCGCAGGTACTGTATTACTCAGTGGTTGTGATTCTGCACTCCTTGACCCAAAAGGACAGATTGGACTGGAGCAACGCTCTTTGATTCTGACGGCCTTCGGCCTGATGATGATTGTCGTTATTCCCGCCGTCTTGATGGCAGTAGGATTTGCCTGGAAGTATCGCGCGAGCAATAAAGATGCGAAGTATAGCCCGAACTGGTCACACTCCAATAAAGTGGAAGCTGTGGTCTGGACGGTACCTATTCTGATCATCCTGTTCCTGGCCGTTCTGACCTGGAAAACCACTCACGCACTGGAGCCAAGCAAACCGCTTGTCCATGACGAGAAACCAATCACCATCGAAGTCGTATCGATGGACTGGAAATGGTTCTTTATCTATCCGGAACAGGGTATTGCTACCGTTAACGAAATCGCCTTCCCGGCGAACGTACCGGTACACTTCAAAGTGACCTCTAACTCGGTGATGAACTCGTTCTTTATTCCGCGCTTAGGCAGCCAGATCTACGCAATGGCCGGGATGCAGACTCAGCTGCACCTCATTGCTGACGAAGCTGGTACTTATGACGGTATCTCCGCTAGCTACAGTGGCCCGGGCTTCTCTGGTATGAAGTTCAAAGCGATTGCTACCCCGGATCGTGCAACTTTCGATCAGTGGGTTGAAAAAGCGAAACAGTCTCCGAACGCCATGGACTCTATGGCCGCGTTCGAGAAAGTGGCTGTGCCTAGCGAATACAACAAAGTGGAATACTTCTCTAACGTGAAACCGGATCTGTTCAAAGATGTTGTGAACAAATTCATGTCTCACGAGAGCATGAACATGTCCAAACCTGAAGGCGAGCATGCCGCTCACGACGGGATGGAAGGCATGGACATGAGCCACGCGGAAACCGCTCACTAAGGGGCCGAGGAAGAAAACGATGTTCGGAAAACTTACACTGGATGCAGTGCCCTACCACGAACCTATTATCGTGGTAACGGTGGCTGCGATTATCATTGGGGGACTGGCGCTTCTGGCAGCCATCACTTACTTCGGTAAGTGGTCCTACCTATGGAACGAGTGGCTGACCTCTGTCGACCACAAACGTCTCGGTATCATGTACGTTATCGTGGCAATCGTCATGCTGCTGCGTGGCTTTGCTGACGCCATCATGATGCGTAGCCAGCAGGTGCTGGCCTCGGCCGGGGAAGCAGGCTTCCTGCCGCCTCATCACTACGATCAGATCTTTACCGCCCACGGCGTTATCATGATCTTCTTCGTGGCGATGCCGTTCGTTATCGGTCTGATGAACCTGGTAGTTCCGCTTCAGCTCGGCGCACGCGACGTAGCCTTCCCGTTCCTCAACAACCTGAGCTTCTGGTTCACCGTTGTGGGCGTGATTCTGGTTAACCTGTCTCTGGGCGTCGGTGAGTTCGCGCAGACCGGTTGGCTGGCTTATCCGCCGCTGTCGGGAATTGAATACAGTCCTGGCGTAGGGGTAGACTACTGGATTTGGGCGCTGCAGCTCTCCGGTATCGGTACTACCCTGACCGGTATTAACTTCTTCGTGACCATTATCAAGATGCGCGCCCCGGGCATGACCATGTTCAAGATGCCGGTATTCTCCTGGGCATCTCTGTGCGCTAACATCCTGATTATTGCCTCTTTCCCAATTCTGACCGTCACCATCGCGCTGCTGACCCTGGATCGTTACCTGGGCACCCATTTCTTTACCAACGATATGGGTGGCAACATGATGATGTACATCAACCTGATTTGGGCCTGGGGTCACCCGGAAGTGTACATCCTGGTTCTGCCGGTGTTCGGGGTCTTCTCCGAAATCGCCGCGACCTTCTCGCGTAAGCGTCTGTTCGGTTACACCTCTCTGGTGTGGGCAACCGTCTGTATTACCGTTCTGTCGTTCATCGTTTGGCTGCACCACTTCTTCACCATGGGTGCTGGCGCGAACGTAAACGCCTTCTTCGGTATTACCACCATGATTATCGCGATCCCGACCGGGGTTAAGATCTTCAACTGGCTGTTCACCATGTATCAGGGCCGCATCGTCTTCAACTCGGCGATGATGTGGACTATCGGCTTTATCGTCACCTTCTCCGTCGGTGGGATGACCGGTGTGCTGCTGGCGGTACCGGGCGCGGACTTCGTTCTGCACAACAGCCTGTTCCTGATCGCGCACTTCCATAACGTTATCATCGGCGGTGTGGTGTTCGGTTGCTTCGCCGGTCTGACCTACTGGTGGCCGAAAGCCTTTGGCTTCACCCTGAACGAAACCTGGGGCAAACGCGCTTTCTGGTTCTGGATCATCGGCTTCTTCGTGGCGTTTATGCCGCTGTACGTGCTGGGCTTCATGGGGATGACCCGTCGTCTGAGCCAGCAGATCGATCCGCAGTTCCACCCGATGCTGGTTGTTGCAGCTTGCGGTGCGGCGCTGATCGCCTGCGGTATCCTGTGCCAGCTGATTCAGTTCTACGTCTCTATTCGCGACCGCGATCAGAACCGTGACCTGACCGGTGACCCATGGGGTGGCCGTACGCTGGAGTGGGCAACCTCTTCTCCACCGCCGTTCTACAACTTCGCTATCGTTCCTCAGGTTCACGAGCGTGACGCCTTCTGGGAAATGAAAGAGAAAGGTGAAGCGTACAAACAGCCTGCTCACTATGAAGAAATTCATATGCCGAAGAACAGCGGCGCCGGCATCGTCATTGCCGCCTTCGCTACGGTATTTGGTTTCGCCATGATCTGGCATATCTGGTGGATGGCGATCGCCAGCTTCATCGGCATCGTAGCGACCTGGATTATTAAGAGCTTTGACGAGGACGTGGATTACTACGTACCGGTTGCAGAAGTCGAAAAACTGGAAAAACAGCATTTCGATGAGATTAACAAAGCAGGGCTGAAAAATGGCAACTGATACTCTTGCGCATACTGCCCACGCGCATGAACACGGGCACCATGATACAGGACCGATGAAGGTATTCGGTTTCTGGATCTACCTGATGAGCGACTGCATTATCTTCGCTACGCTGTTTGCTACCTATGCCGTTCTGGTGAACGGCACAGCCGGCGGACCAACTGGCAAAGATATTTTCGAACTGCCGTTCGTTCTGGTTGAAACCGCACTGCTGCTGTTCAGCTCCATCACCTACGGCATGGCGGCTATCGCCATGTACAAAAACAACAAGAGCCAGGTGGTTTCCTGGCTGGCGTTGACCTGGTTGTTTGGCGCCGGATTTATCGGGATGGAAATCTATGAATTCCATCACCTGATCATGGAAGGCTTTGGTCCGGATCGTAGTGGCTTCCTGTCCGCGTTCTTCGCGCTGGTCGGCACCCACGGTCTGCACGTGACCTCCGGTCTTATCTGGATGGCGGTGCTGATGTTCCAGGTTTCACGTCGTGGCCTGACCAGCACTAACCGCACCCGTATCCTGTGCCTGAGCCTGTTCTGGCACTTCCTGGACGTGGTGTGGATCTGCGTGTTCTCGGTTGTCTATCTGATGGGGGCGATGTAATGAGTCATTCTACCGATCATAGCGGCGCTTCTCACGGCAGCGTGAAGAGCTACATGACAGGATTTATCCTGTCCATCATCCTGACGGTCATTCCGTTCGCCATGGTGATGAGTGGCTCCGCCTCGCATGCGGTTATCCTTGGCACCATTCTGGTGACCGCTGTAGTGCAGATCGTGGTACACCTCGTGTACTTCCTGCATATGAACAGCAAGTCCGATGAAGGCTGGAACCTGACCGCATTTATCTTCACCGTAATCATCATTGCGATCGTGGTTGTCGGCTCCATCTGGATTATGTGGAACCTGAACTACAACATGATGATGCACTAAGAGCGGCGAGTATGTTTAAGCAATACCTGCAAGTTACGAAACCAGGCATTATTTTTGGCAACCTGATCTCCGTGATCGGCGGTTTCCTGCTGGCCTCCAAAGGCCACATCGACTATCCGCTGTTCGTCTGGACGCTCCTTGGAGTATCCCTGGTGGTCGCCTCGGGTTGTGTATTCAACAACTACATCGACCGGGACATCGATCGTAAGATGGAACGGACGAAAAACCGGGTGCTGGTCAAAGGGCTGATCTCGCCAGAAGCTTCGCTGGTGTACGCCACCTTGCTGGGTATTGCTGGCTTTATGCTGCTGTGGTTCGGCGCAAATCCGCTGGCCTGCTGGCTGGGGGTGATGGGGTTCGTGGTTTATGTCGGCGTCTACAGCCTGTACATGAAACGCCACTCCGTCTATGGCACGCTGATTGGCTCACTCTCCGGCGCAGCGCCGCCGGTGATTGGCTACTGCGCAGTGACCGGTGATTTCGACAGCGGTGCGGCTATCCTGTTGGCTATCTTTAGCCTGTGGCAGATGCCTCACTCCTACGCCATCGCGATTTTCCGCTTCAAGGATTATCAGGCGGCGAATATTCCGGTGCTGCCGGTAGTGAAAGGTATATCGGTCGCCAAAAACCATATTACGCTGTACATCGTCGCCTTTGCCGTTGCGACCCTGATGCTCTCGCTGGGGGGCTATGCCGGGTACAAATACCTGGTCGTAGCGGCAGCAGTCAGCGTCTGGTGGCTAGGCATGGCGCTGCGCGGCTACAAAGTGGCAGATGATAAAGTCTGGGCGCGTAAGCTCTTCGTCTTTTCCATCGTCGCCATCACTGCGCTGTCCGTGATGATGTCCGTTGACTTTATGGTGCCGGATTCACATAGTCTGCTGGCTTATGTGAGATAATCACCCGCTCCAGTATGATATAAAGCCCCGTTTTTACGGGGCTTTTTCTTTTCTGTTTCATGTCTTTTTCCTTTCTCAATTCATACTTCCCTCCCCTCCCCCACACCGTTTTCGTAGCTACCCGCTAATAAATGAGGAAAAAATGAGCTTATACCAACCGGACGTCGCTCGCCCCGTTCAGCTCTACGGTGCTACCTTTCGCCTCGGGCTTACGCCCGTTTTGGAAATATTCAATACAAGGAATTGCAATGAAAGAATTAACACTGAACGAAATGGACTACATCTCCGGCGGCTTTAACCTGTTCGGCGCGGCCAGCGGCTTCGCCAGCTTCGTCGCCAACTCGGGCATCGGTTTCACCTCATTTGTCCTCACCTCTGGCAACGCATTCGCCTCGTTCGTCTGCGACAGCACAATGGCGTTTGGTTCCTTCCTGACCGGTCAGTCAAATTGGGAAACCTTTGTGACCGCCGGTAAGGATAACTGGGGAAGCTTCGTCAATACCGCCGGCAACAGCTGGAACACCTTTGTCGATAACGCCGCCAGCGACTGGAGCAGTTTCCTGAACAAAGCATCAGCCTAAGCGACATCTTGCCGAGGGCAGCGCATCGGCTGCCCTGTTTACCCCACCAGCATCGCCTGCGCGCTGTAGAGCAGATCGAGATGATCACGGCATAACGCTTCCAGCGAGGTCCGCGATTGATGGCTGGTCAGACTTAGCGCTCCCCACCAGGTTCCTTCCCTGTCGGTTAACGGTACCGCCAGCACCAGCATGCCAATCTCAAACTCCTGTTCAATAGTGGCGTATCCCTGACGCCGCACCTGAGCGATTTTCTCCATCAGCGGCGCGACGTCGGTCACCGTATAGGGCGTGCGTTGTTCCCGGGTAATGCGCTGCAGAACCGCTTCACACTCTGCTTCCGGCAGCGAAGCCAGCCATAATCGCCCCCCGGCGGTACAGAAGATGGGCACCCGCTCCCCTAGCCGAACCGACGTGGAGTTAAACGGCGTATGCCGGCTGCGGGCGATATAGACCAGCTCATCTTCATCCACCACCCCCACCGAGGCGTGCTCTTCGGTCCGGCTGGCGATGTATTCGACAATCGGTCGCACCATGCGGGGAAACTGCGCCGAATCAACATAGGCCTGGCCAAGCCGCAGGGTCTTCGGGGTAAGCCAGTAATAGCGCCCATCGGTTTGCAAATAACGATCATGCAGCAGCGTCAACAAAAAACGTCGTGCCGCGCTTTGCGTCAGACCGCTCATTTTCGCCGCCTGGGCAACAGTGAGCTTTGGGCAGTTTTTGGAAAAAAGCTGGATCAACGCCAACCCTTTTTGTAAACCGACGATCAGATCGCGTGGATGAATGGTGTTTTGCATATTCGCTCACATTTTTGCAACATCATTATCGATTTCCTGCGATTATCGCAGCGATCGTGCGATTAACAACCAACATGTCCGAATTCTGCGTTGTCGCTCCCAGCTTCCGCTGAAATACTTTCACAACATTCATTTAACAAATGAGGTTTGAAATGGTCAGTGGAACTACCCAGGTTGTCGCCGTGATTGGTCATCCGATCGCCCAGGTGAAATCACCGGATAACTTCAACCGCTACTTTGCCGAACAGCACATGGACAGCGTCATGATCCCGGTGGATATCGTCCCGGACGCGGTGGCCGCCTACCTCAACGCCCTGCGCGGCTGGCAGAACATGAGCGGCGTGCTGGTGACGGTACCGCATAAACAACGCGCCGCCGCGCTGGTCGACGAGCTTACGCCGCGCGCTCGCCGACTCAACGCCATCAATGTGATCCGCAAGCTGGCGGATGGCCGGTTACAGGGCGATATGCTGGACGGCGTCGGATTTCAGCTTGCCGCCGAGGCACAGGGTTTTCAGCCGGCAGGTAAGCAGGCGCTGCTCTCCGGTTGCGGCGGCGTCGGCAGCGCCATCGCCTGGGGATTGTGCGAGGCGGGGATCCGCCAACTGGCGCTGCACGATCAAAACCCGGCCACCCGGCAACGCCTGCACGATCTTCTGACCGAGGCCTTTCCGGCGGTGCAACTGAGCACGCTGCCGGACAGCCTGCACGGTGTCGATCTGCTGATCAACGGCTCGCCGGCCGGCATGGCCGGGTTTGATGCACTGCCCCTACCCCAGGCGCTGCTGGAGACGCTCGACAGCGCCACCCACGTGGCCGACGTTGTCACCGCCCCGGTGATGACGCCGTTGCTCACCTTCGCCGCCGCCCGCGGCTGCCGGGTACAGACTGGGCCGGAAATGGCGCTGGCGCAGATGACGCTGATGGGCCAGTTTATCGGCGCCATCCCGTCGGCGCAGGGAGCGGCGGCATGAAAAGCTGGGATGTGATCGTCATCGGCAGTGGCGCCGCTGGCTTTGCCGCCGCGGTCACCGCCAGCTGCAAAGGGCTGTCGGTGCTGATGCTGGAGAAAGCCGGTCAGTTCGGCGGCACCTCGGCTATCTCCGGCGGCGCCGTGTGGCTGCACGATACCGACCAGGCGCGCGCCGAGGGCAAAAGCGGTAGCGCCGAAGCGATCAAAACCTATCTACGAACCATTATCGGCGAGGCCCACTACCGCGAAGATATCGCCGAGGCGTTTGTCCGCGCCGGGCGAGAGGCCCTCTCCTTTCTGGAGCGCGAGGGGGCGGTGAAATATAGCCTGCGCCCGCTCTCACCCGATTACTATCCGGATGAGCCCGGCGCCGTCGACGTCGGTCGGGCGCTGGAGGTGGTCGAGTATGACGGCCGTGAACTGGGGGACGCGTTTCGCGACCTGCGCTCGCCTCCGCCGGGGATGCTGCTGTTTGGCGGGATGATGGTCAACCGCGTCGACATTCAACATTTTCTCGATATGCGTCGCTCGCTGCGCTCCCTGGCCCATTGCACCCGGCTGCTGCTGCGCTACGCCCGCGACCGGGTGAAATATCCTCGCGGCACCCGCCTGGCGATGGGCAATGCGCTGATTGCCCGCATGGCGACCACGGCGCTGCGTAAAGGCATGAGCCTTCGGCTGAATGTCAATGTGCTGGCGCTGTGCGAATCGCAAGGCGCGGTCACCGGGGTAGAGATTGACTATCAGGGGCAAAAAGAGACGCTACACGCCCGCCGTGGGGTGGTGCTAGCCGCAGGCGGCTTTGCCGCTGGCGCGCTGGCGGCGCGCTATCGGCCTCACACCCGAGAGCACTTCACCATGTCGCCGCCAGCCAATGATGGCGCTGCGCTGCGTCTTGCGGCGGCACTTAACGCTCGCGAGGGAGCCGATCGCGCGTCCAACTTTTTCTGGGCGCCGGTATCGGTGCTGACCCGGGCCGACGGTAGCGAGGAGCGCTTCCCCCACCTGGTGACCGACCGGGCCAAGCCGGGCGTGATTGCCGTCAATCAGCGGGCGGTACGCTTCGTTAACGAGTCCAGCTCCTATCACCATTTTGCGAGCGCGATGCAGCGTGCAGCGGAGAATGCCCCCTGCTTTTTACTGTGCGACGCGCAGGCGATGAAGCGTTATGGCCTCGGGCTGGCGCGCCCGGCGCCGGTGAACAATGACGCCCTGATCGCCGCTGGCTATCTGCATAGAGCCGATACCCTGGCCGCGCTGGCGCAGCAGCTTGGGCTGGATGCCCACGCCCTGAGCGAGACGGTCGCCCGCTACAATCGTGACGCCGCGCAGGGTGTGGACCGTGAGTTTGCCAAAGGCGGCAACAGCTATAACCGGGCGATGGGCGATCCGGGCCGTCATCCTGACGCCTGCAACGCTCCCCTGCTCAGCGCGCCGTTCTATGCCATCAAACTCTATACCGGCGATCTGGGGACTTCTCGAGGTCTGGTCACCACCGCCGATGCCCAGGTCGTCAACGCTGAAGGCAACCCCATTGCGGGGCTGTACGCGGTGGGAAACGACATGGATTCGCTGATGGCCGGCACCTACCCGGGTCCCGGCATCACCCTTGGCCCGGGGCTGACGTTTGGCTACCTCGCCGCCTGCCATCTGGCGCAACCCGCCACCCACTAATCAGGAAAACATCATGATCTACGAAAAACGCACCTACACCATCAATCCGCTGAAAATGGCCGACTGGCTGGCGCTGTACCAAAGCGATGCCCTGGCGGTGCAAACTGACCATCTTGGCAAACTGATCGGCTTCTTTTTTACCGAGATCGGCGTGGTCAATCAGGTAGTGCACATCTGGGCTTACGAAAGCCTGGACGATCGCCTGGTACGCCGCGCACGGATGGCCCAGGACGAGCGCTGGCAGACCTTCTCGCGGAAAAACCGCGAACTGGCCGCCGTGGAGCGCCTCGAATCGGTGCTGATGCGCCCCACCGCTTTTTCACCATTGCAATAAGGAGTCCATCATGAGCGGGCCTGTGAAGGTGGATGTGCTGGTGGTCGGATCCGGCGCGGCGGGACTCTCTGCCGCGGTCACCGCGGCAGTGCACGGCGCCAGCGTCATGGTGGCGGAGAAAGCGTCAGTGCTCGGCGGGACCAGCGCCTGGTCCGGCGGCTGGCTGTGGATCCCCTGCAACCCGCTGGCGCGAGCGGAGGGCATCGACGAAGCGGCCGATGCCCCGCTGACCTATCTGCAGCATGAGATGGGGGGAGAAGCCGCCGACGTTCGCTTGCAGACCTTCCTGCATTACGGGCCGGAAATGGTGGATTTTTTTCATCAACGGACGGCGGTGAAGTTTCTGTCGGGCAGCACCATGCCGGACTTTCACGCGTCGCCGGGCGCGGCGAACGGTGGGCGGTCGGTCACCGCTCAGCCCTACGATGGCCGCCTGCTCGGCGACTGGCTCCACCGACTGCGCCCGCCGCTGGAGACCATCAGTCTTGCCGGGATGGGCATCGCCGGCGGCGCGGACATGGCGCATTTTTTCAACGCTACCCGCTCGCCGCGCTCTGCGCTGTATGCCGCCCGCCGCCTGCTGCGCCACGGCTGGAAGCGGCTGCGCGCCGGACGAGGGCTGCATCTGGTCAATGGCAATGCGCTGGTCGCCCGTCTGCTGCGATCCGCCCTCGACGCCGGGGTGCGTTTTCAGCTCAACGCCCCGGCGGTCAGACTGCTGCAGGGTCCGCAGGGAGTGTCCGGTGCAGTGCTGCGCAGCGACGGCGGGGAGATACTCGTCGAAGCGGGCGCCGTGGTGCTGGCCTGCGGCGGTTTTCCCCACGATCGGCAGCGCCTGGCGCAGGTGGTGCCTCATGCCGCGGAGGGTTACGGCCATTTCTCCGCCGCGCCGCCTGACAATCAGGGCGAGGGGATCCGCCTTGGCGAATCCGCCGGCGGCCAGTTCGATACCCGCCTGCGCCACCCGCTGGCCTGGGCGCCGGTGTCCCGCGTCACCCTCGCCAGCGGCCAGCAGCTGATGTTTCCCCATCTGGTGGAACGCGCCAAGCCCGGGGTGATCGCCGTCCTGCCTAACGGCAAACGCTTTGTTAACGAGGCCGACTCCTATCACGACTTTATCGCCGCCCTGCTGGCGGCGACGCCCGCGGGCGACACGCCGCAGGCCTGGCTGCTGGCCGATCGGCGCGCGCTGCGCCGCTATGGCCTGGGCCACGCCAGGCCCTTTCCGTTCTCCCCTACCGCCTGGCTGCGTACCGGCTATCTGCGGCGAGGAAACACCCTTGCCGAGCTGGCGAAGCGGTGCGCCATCGATACCGATGCGCTGGCGGAAACCGTTGCACGCTTTAACCATTTTGCCAGCACCGGTGAAGACATCGATTTTCACCGCGGCGCATCGGCCTATAACCGCGCGCAGGGTGACCATCAGGTGACGCTCGGAGCGCTGCGCGAAGGGCCGTTCTACGCGGTGCGCATTCTGCCCGGCTCGCTGGGCACCTTTAGCGGGTTACAAACCGACGAACACGCTCGGGTGTTGGATGGGCAGCAGCAGCCGATACCGGGCCTGTTCGCCATCGGCAACGACATGTCGAGCGTGATGCGCGGCTATTACCCCAGCGGAGGGATCACCCTCGGGCCGGCTATGACCTTCGGCTACCTGGTGGGCAAAAATCTGGCGGCAAACACAATAAAAACAAAGCAATAAAAACCAGGGACGGCAATCCCCCTGGCTAACTTCACCTGCAACTGTACCGGAGCCCTTTATGAACATGCGTACCCTATCGCTCGCCGCGCTGAGCCTGCTCGATGTCCCTCCCCCCGAACAGGTGCGGATAGCGGCCAGAACCGGTTTTACCCACGTGGGACTGCGGCTGCTGCCCGCCACACCCGCCGACCCGGACTACGACATGCTGGGCGATACCCCCGCCGTCCGCGCGACCCTGGCCGCGCTGATGGAAACCGGCATCCGCGTCTCGGACGTGGAGATCGTCCGCCTCAGCCCGGGGTTTACCCTCGACGATCGGCTGCAGCGCTTTATGGAGACCGCCGCGCGGCTTGGCGCCGGACAGGTGTTAGTCGCCGGGAATGACGACAACCTGCAGCGCAGCGCCGACAACCTGGCCACTCTCGCCGCAGCCGGTCGCTCATTTGGCCTGACCATGAACCTTGAGCCGATGCCCTGGACCCAGCTGCGCACGATCGCCGATGCGCAGGCGCTGATCGCCGCCAGCGGGCGGGAAGATATCGGCATCCTGGTGGACGCCCTTCATTTCTGGCGCGCGGGGGAATCGCTCGCCGCCCTCTCCAGCCTGCCCGCGCATCATCTGAACTATATGCAACTCTGCGATGGCGCGGCGCAGCGGCCGGAAAGCGAGCAGGAGCTCATCCGCCAGGCCCGCTCAGCGCGCAACGTGCCGGGGGAAGGCGGTCTGGATCTGCACGGTCTGATGGCGGCACTGCCGGCAACGCTACCGGTCTCCCTCGAAGTGCCGCTGGACGGTGAGCAGGGCGCCCTGCCGCCCCTCCAGCGGGCGCAATTACTGTTCAATGCCGCGCAGCCCTACCTGCGCTCCTGCGCATAAGGAATACGCTATGACACAGACTCAACGCCTGGATGTCAGAGAGTTAATTAACCGTAATCCTCTGAGCCGCTTTCAAAAGCAGATTATTTTTCTCGGCTTTTGCGTTATCGCTCTTGATGGGTTTGATATCGCGATCATGGGCTTTATCGCCCCGACGCTGAAGCTGGAGTGGGGGGTAAGCAACCACCAGTTGGGCCTGGTGATTAGCGCCGCGCTGATCGGCCTCGCGCTGGGCGCTATTTTCTCTGGCCCGCTCGCCGACTGGCTGGGACGCAAGAAGATCATCATCAACAGCGTCTTCTTCTTCGGCTTCTGGACCATCGCCACCGCCTTCTCGCACAACATTGAGCAGATGATGTTCTTCCGCTTTATGACCGGCCTCGGACTGGGCGCCGCGATGCCGAACATCGGGACGCTGGTGTCGGAATACGCTCCGGAACGCCAGCGCTCATTTATTATTACCGTCATCTTCTGCGGCTTCACCTTCGGCGCGGCGGCCGGAGGATTTACCGCGTCATGGCTGATCCCGCAGTTTGGCTGGCACTCGCTGATGGCGCTCGGCGGCATTCTGCCGCTGCTGTTTGCCCCCCTGCTTATCTGGCGGCTGCCGGAATCGGTTCGTTTTCTGGTGATAAAACAAGCGCCTGCGGCGCGCATTCGCGCCATCCTCAATCGTCTTTATCCCGGACAAATCAGCGACAACGTGACGTTTATCCTGCCGGCGCAGCCGGCGGCCGGGAATGCGATGCGCATTGTGCTCTCCCGCCAGTATGGCTTTGGCTCGCTGATGCTATGGCTGGTCTACTTTATGGGGCTGTTCCTCGTCTATATTCTCGGCAGCTGGCTGCCAACGCTGGTTAAGGAGGTAGGGCTTACCGTCAGCCAGGCGGCCGTCATGACGGCCATCTACCAGGCGGGAGGTACCCTCGGCTCGCTGTTTGCCGGCTGGCTGATGGACCGCATCAATCCCCATCGCGCGCTGGGGATGATCTACGCCGTCGGCGGCCTGTTTACCATGGCGATGGGCTACGCGGCGGGCAGCTTTGCCCTGCTATGTATGCTGGCGTTTATCAGCGGCGCCTGCCTGAACGGCGCCAATACCGGCATGAACGCCCTCTCCGCCCGTTACTACCCCACGCAGGCGCGAGCGACGGGATCCAGCTGGATGCACGGCGTCGGGCGGATCGGCGCGATCCTCAGCGCCTTTGCTGGCGCTGAGATGATGGCGCTCAACCTGCCCTTCGAAAGCGTCTTTTTGATCCTCGGCATCCCGGCAGCCCTCACCGTCGCAGGCCTGGCGGCGAAGGGTATCTTTGCGGCCGGTAATCCTCCCGCCGCTTCGCCAGCCCCCGCATCTGTGCGCGGAGCGTAATGTCGTCGTCTTCCTCCGGTGCAATCTGCGGATTGCACCGCACGTTGAGGTTAAAAAGAAAATTTATTTCATCTTGCTCTGTAACGAAAAGCATTCCGCCACATTCCGGCCTGTACCCGTCGCCGTTGATTCCCCTCTCCTTTTCAACCCAGCGGAAAATAAACTTCTGCTTATTCGATCCCCTTCGCATATATGAAAAATAAATTCCACAATACAATTGAAACAGAACAAACATTTCCTTAAGTTTAGGTCAGTCTATCCGGATGCGCGTTGCCGCAGGCGTCGGCATTGAGCGCCTCAGAGTGCGAATGATTTCAAAAAGGAGAGCACCATGTTAAACGGTCTGAAACCCTTATCCCGTTCCCTGCGTTGGGGCATGGTCGGCGGCGGGGGAACCAGCCAGATCGGCTACAGCCACCGCTGTGCGGCGCTGCGTGACAATGTTTACACCCTACTGGCCGGCGCGCTTGACGTCGATGCCGAGCGCGGGCGCGCGTTCGGTGAGCAACTGGGCATCGCGCCGGAGCGCTGCTACGCCGACTACCAGACCCTGTTTCGTGAAGAGGCGCAGCGCCCTGACGGCATCGAGGTCGTCTCGGTCACCACCCCGAATAATACCCATTTCGCCATCACCAAAGCGGCGCTGGAAGCGGGCCTCCATGTCATCTGTGAAAAGCCCCTCTGTTTTACCGCCGAAGAGGCGCGCGAACTGGTGGACCTGAGTAAAAAACAGAACAAAATCGTCGGCGTCACCTACGGCTATGCCGGCTATCAGATGATCCAGCAGGCGCGGCAGATGATTGCCGATGGACTGCTCGGCGAGATCCGCATCGTCAATATGCAGTTCGCCCACGGCTTTCATAACCAGGCCGTCGAGCTGCAGGCAGAATCCACCCGCTGGCGCGTGACGCCGAAGTTCGCCGGGCCCAGCTATGTGCTGGGAGATTTGGCCACCCATCCGCTGTTTGTCGCCGAAACCATGGCGCCACAGCTCAATATCAAACGGCTGATGTGCTCCCGCCAGAGCTTTGTTCCCTCTCGCGCGCCGCTGGAAGATAACGCCTTTGTCCTGATGGAATATGACAACGGCGCGGTTGGCTCGATGTGGACCAGCGCGGTGAACAGCGGCGCCATGCACTCGCAAAAAGTACGCATCGTCGGCGAAAAAGCGAGTATCGAATGGTGGGATGAGCATCCTAACCAGCTCAGCTATGAGGTGCAGGGCGAGCCGGCGCGCATTCTGGAACGCGGGATGCCCTACCTGAGCGCAAACGCGCTGGCGGACGATCGCATCGGCGGCGGTCATCCGGAAGGGCTGTTTGAAGCCTGGGCCAACCTCTATCGCCGCTATGCGCAGGCGATTGACGCTACGGACCGTGACGATCGCGCCTTCCTGCAAGACTTCTGGTATCCGGACGTCGAAGCCGGTCTGCACGGCGTCTATTGGGTCGAGCAATGCGTCAAATCGGCTGATGCCGGCAGCCAGTGGGTTGACTTTACTTTACCTTAATTTTCCCCCTCGCCAGTGGAGTCCTCCTCCACTGGTTTATTGATTTTTACCAACTTGTCGCATCGCGCAACAGCCCCGTAATATCTGTTAAACAAACATTTATTTACGCTTCTTACCCCCCGCCGCTACACTAGGCGCAGTTTTTATATTGAGGTGGTAATGAACGATAACAAAATGACGCCAGGGGAACTGCGCGCGACCTGGGGTTTGGGGACGGTATTCTCCCTGCGCATGCTTGGCATGTTTATGGTCCTGCCGGTTCTGACCACGTATGGCATGGCATTGCAGGGCGCCAGTGAAGCGCTGATTGGCCTGGCGATCGGCATCTACGGTCTGGCGCAGGCGGTGTTCCAGATCCCCTTCGGACTGTTATCTGACCGTATTGGCCGTAAGCCGTTGATCGTCGGCGGCCTGCTTATTTTCGTGCTCGGCAGCGTCATCGCCGCGCTCACCGACTCCATCTGGGGCATCATTCTTGGCCGTGCCCTTCAGGGCTCCGGCGCCATCGCCGCCGCGGTCATGGCCCTGCTCTCCGATCTCACCCGCGAACAGAACCGCACTAAAGCGATGGCGTTTATTGGCGTCAGCTTCGGCGTCACTTTCGCTATCGCCATGGTGCTGGGGCCGATTATTACCCATCAGCTGGGTCTGCACGCCCTGTTCTGGATGATCGCCATCCTGGCGACCGTCGGCATTCTGCTCACCCTGTGGGTGGTTCCCAACAGCCAGAACCACGTGCTTAACCGCGAATCCGGGATGGTGAAGGGCTGCTTTAGCAAGGTGCTGGCGGAGCCGCGCCTGTTGAAGCTCAACTTTGGCATCATGTGCCTGCACATCATGCTGATGTCCACTTTTGTCGCGCTGCCCGGACAGCTGGAGGCCGCCGGCTTCCCGGCCGCCGAGCACTGGAAGATTTACCTGGTCACCATGGTTATCTCCTTCATCTCGGTGGTGCCGTTTATCATCTACGCCGAAGTGAAGCGTAAGATGAAGCGCGTCTTTTTGCTCTGCGTCGCCATCCTGCTGATTGCGGAGATTGTCCTCTGGGGCGCAGGAGGCTACTTCTGGGAACTGGTGGCGGGCGTTCAGCTCTTCTTCCTGGCGTTTAACCTGCTGGAAGCGCTGCTGCCGTCGTTGATTAGCAAAGAGTCGCCGGCGGGCTACAAAGGCACCGCGATGGGCGTCTACTCCACCAGCCAGTTCCTCGGGGTGGCGATTGGCGGCGCCCTTGGCGGTTGGGTCGATGGTTTCTTTGATTCGCAGACCGTGTTTCTGCTGGGCGCCCTGCTGGCGATGCTGTGGCTGCTGGTGGCCAGCACCATGAGCGAGCCGCCCTACGTCAGCAGCCTGCGGGTAGAGGTACCGGACGGCGTGGTGGTCGACAGCGCGCTGCAGGCGCGTCTGCTGAATGCCAGCGGGGTTCATCAGGCGCTGGTGGTGCCCGAGGAGCGTTCGGTGTATATCAAAATCGACAGCAAAGTCACCAACCGCTTCGAGATAGAGCAGCTCATCAAAGGGGTATAAAAAAGCGGGGAATTCCCCGCTTTTTGCTGTCTGTCGGCCGCCTTAGTCGCGGAAGTTTTTGAACTGGAACGGTTGTCCCAGATCGCCACCGCGCACCAGCGCCATCACCGACTGCAGATCGTCGCGGGACTTACCGGTCACGCGGATCTCTTCGCCCTGAATCTGGGCCTGCACTTTCAGCTTGCTGTCTTTGATCAGTTTAACGATCTTCTTCTGCACCGCGCTTTCAATGCCCTGCTTCAGCTTCGCTTCAACAAACCAGGTTTTACCGCTGTGTACGATATCTTCCGGCACGTCGAGGGAGGTCCCTTCAATGCCGCGCTTGAGCAGCTTGGCGCGCAGGATATCCAGCAGCTGGTTCACCTGGAAGTCAGACTCGCTCAGCACTTTAATGGTCTTGTTGGCGTCGTTTAATTCAAACGTGGCTTCAACGCCACGAAAATCAAAACGCGACTCGACTTCGCGGCTCGCGTTGTCTACCGCGTTACGGGCTTCCTGAAGATCAACTTCAGAGACAATATCGAAAGATGGCATCTTTTCCTCTCCTTCCGTTTCTTTTGCGTTGCATAATACCTGCAACGCGGCATAACTCAACTTGTTATCCCGGAAGCTTAGCTGATTACGCAACGCTCGCGCTATTTTCCCCATGCTGCCCGACGACGCCGAAACCCCCTTTCCGTGCGACGATGCGAAAAGCGACGAGATAGACTTTAGTCATCAGCGCCTGGGGTAGCGGCAGATGAGGAGGAACAATGAAAGTAACCGTACTGGGATGCGGTGCACTGGGACAACTATGGCTGACCGCGTTGTGCAAACAGGGACATGAAGTCCAGGGCTGGCTGCGCGTGCCGCAGCCATTCTGTAGCGTCAACGTCATTGAAACCGACGGCTCGGTGTTCAACGAGTCGCTGACGGCCAACGATCCCGATTTTCTTGCCAGCAGCGAGCTGCTGATTGTCACTTTAAAAGCCTGGCAGGTTTCAAACGCGGTGAAGCACCTGGCCGCGATCCTGCCGGACACCACGCCGATTGTGCTGGTGCATAACGGCATGGGAACCGTCGAGGAGCTGCGCAGCGTGAAACAGCCGTTGCTGCTGGCCTCCACCACCCAGGCTGCTCGCCGGGACGGGAATGTCATCATCCACGTCGCCCAGGGCACCACGCATATCGGGCCGGCGAAAAGCTACGAACAGGACTACAGCTACCTCGCTGAAGTGCTGCAGAACGTGCTGCCGGATGTCGCCTGGCACAACAATATTTTCTCGGCCACCTGGCGCAAACTCGCGGTTAACTGCGTGATTAACCCCCTGACCGCGATAAAAGGGTGTAAAAATGGCGATCTGCGCGACTATCCGCAGGAAGTTGCGGCCATTTGTCGCGAGGTGGCGGCAGTGATGGAGCGCGAAGGTATTCATACCTCGGCGGAAAACCTGCTATTTTATGTCGAACAGGTGATTGAAAGTACGGCAGAAAATATCTCATCCATGCTGCAGGACGTTCGCGCCCAGCGGCACACGGAGATCGACTATATCACCGGTTTTCTGCTCAACCGCGCCCGCGCCCACGGCGTTGCCGTACCGGAAAACGCCCGCTTATTTGAACTGGTCAAGCGTAAGGAGAATGAATATGAGCGCGTCGGCACTGATTTGCCTCGCCCCTGGTAGCGAAGAGACCGAAGCGGTCACCACTATCGACCTGCTGGTCCGCGGCGGGGTGAAGGTGACCACCGCCAGCGTCGCCAGCGACGGCGGCCTGACCATCGTCTGCTCGCGCGGCGTCAAGCTGCTGGCGGATGCTCCTCTGGTCGAGGTGGCCGATGGCGATTTCGATATTATCGTCCTCCCGGGCGGCCTCAAGGGAGCGGAGTGCTTTCGCGACAGCCCGCTGTTGGTGGAAACCGTCCGCCAGTTTCATCTCTCTGGGCGCATTGTGGCCGCTATCTGCGCCGCTCCGGCGACCGTGCTGGTACCTCATCATCTGTTCCCGATCGGCAACATGACCGGTTTTCCAGCGCTGAAGGCGCAGATCCCCGCCGATCAGTGGCAGGATAAGCGGGTGGTCTGGGATCCGCGGGTGAATCTGTTAACCAGCCAGGGTCCAGGGACATCGATTGATTTCGCCCTGAAAATGATCGATCTGCTGGTGGGGCGCGAGAAAGCGTATGAGGTCGCCTCACAGTTGGTGATGGCCGCCGGCATCTATAATTACTACGAAGCCTGATAGCCGGTCCGCGCCGCGGACTGGCTCCCCCTTTTCCTGAGGAGTCGTAGCATGTCCCGTAGCGCAACCGATTCTCGCGATCTTGTTATCAGCCGCCTGCTCAGCGCGCCCGCCGCAGCCCTGTGGCGCGCGTGGGCCGCCCCGGCATTACTCCGAACCTGGTGGTGCCCGAAGCCCCGGCAAACCGAGGTTCTGACCTTTGATTTTCGCGCCGGCGGGGCCTTTCACACCGTGATGCACGGCCCTGACGGTGAACGCAGCGATAACCCCGGCTGTTTTCTTGAGGTTATCCCGCAACAAAAAATCGTCATGACCTCGATGCTGACGGCGGATTATCGCCCCGCCGTTTCCCCCTTCGCGATGACGGCCATCATCACTTTTGCCGATGAACAGGGCGGGTGTCGCTATACGGCTACGGTGCTGCATGCCGATGATGAAACCCGCGAGCAGCATGAGCAGATGGGATTTTTCGAGGGCTGGAATATTGTCATCGATCAACTCAATGACCTGGCGCTGACCCTGCGCTAATACACTCCCCAGCCAATAGTAAAAAGGCCTTCCATCAAGGAAGGCCTTTTGCATCATAACAACCTGTTACGGGCGATAAACTTTCACGTTGCTGAAGCCCTGCTCGCGCAAATAAAGCGCCTGCAGACGGCTCATCACTCCGCGTTCGCACCACAGCAGCCAGGTTTTACTCTGATCGAGATCGCCAAACTTGGTGCTCAGCTTGTAGAACGGCAGAGAAACAACTTCAACCCCCTCGACCTTAAGCGGCTTGTCTTCCTGCTCGTCGATGGAGCGAATGTCGAGGATCGCGTCGTTGGCGCCAAAGCCGTTCACGGTTTCCACTTCCACCACCGTCTCTTCCGTCTGCTGGGCGATTTCGCGGATATCGATATTGCTCGCCTCTTCCACCACTTTATCGAGGATGCTGAAATCGAAGTGTTCTTCTTCCGCTTCAATCTTCGCCTTCACCGCCTTCACGGTCGGGCTCTTGGAGATCACGCCGCAGTACTCCGGCATCGTGCGGGCGAAATCTTCCGTACCGATCTCGCGGGCCAGGTCGATGATGTGCTCTTTATCATGCGAAATCAGCGGACGCAGGATCAGGGTATCGGAGACGTTGTCGATCAGGCGCAGGTTGGTGAGAGTCTGACTGGAGACCTGGCCCAGCGCTTCGCCGGTGACCAGCGCCTGCACGCCGTAGCGTTCCGCGACTTTTGACGCGGCGCGGACCATCATGCGCTTGAGCACCACGCCCATCTGGCCGTCATCCACTTTTTCAAGGATTTCGCCGACCACCGGCTCAAAGTTAATCGCCACAAAGCGAACGCGGTGAGAGCTGCCGAAGCGGTTCCACAGGTAATGCGCGACCTGGCGGACGCCAATCTCATGGGCGGCGCCGCCAAGGTTAAAGAAGCAGTAGTGCACGCGGCAGCCGCGGCGCATCAGCATGTAGCTGGAGACGCCGGAGTCAAAGCCGCCGGAAATCAGCGACAGCACATCTTCCTGCGTGCCGATCGGGAAACCGCCGATACCTTCATAGCGGCCTTTCACCAGCAGCAGGCGATCGTTTTCAATCTCAAGATTGACGGTAACGTCCGGGTCGGTCAGCTTCACGCGCGCCGTTTCAATATGCTGATTCAGGCCGCCGCCGACGTAGCGCTCCACCTCAATTGAGGTGAATTCATGTTTGCCGCGACGCTTCACCCGCACGCAGAAGGTTTTGCCTTCCAGCGCCTCGCGCCACAGCGGCAGCGTCTGCTCAAAAATATCGTGCAGCGAGGTGAACGGTACGTCTTCGACTTCCAGAATATGGTGGATGCCGGGAATACGGGTCAGCGCATCGCGAATAGCCGGGCGCTGATTTTCATCTTTCGCGCGAACTTCGATATGATCCCAATGGCGAACGACGGCCAGCGTCTCGTCATAGTTTTTGAGAACGTTACGAATGTTCCCGGTTAAGATTTTAATGAAGCGCAACCGCACAGATTGGCTTTTGATGGTGATTTCCGGGAACAATTTAATGATAAACTTCATGGCGACAATAGTTCGTTGGCAAGCCCGACGGGGCTTTAAGCAAAAGTTGTAAAGCAGCGCACACCGGTGCCTGCATCCTGGGCGCGGAGTATATCACCATTGCGCGTTATTTGCTTACACGCGTGACTTCGTTACCATACCCGGTATTGCCGTCGCGAAATAACAAGAGTCTATATTCACTATGCCAAAGAAAAATGAGGCCCCGGCCAGCTTTGAAACTGCACTGGGCGAACTGGAGCAGATCGTAAACCGTCTGGAAAGCGGCGATTTGCCGTTAGAAGAAGCGCTCAGCGAATTTGAGCGCGGGGTCCAGCTGGCCCGCCAGGGGCAAAGCCAGCTGCAGCAGGCCGAACAGCGCGTGCAGATCCTGCTGGCGGATAGTGAAGATTCCCCGACCACGCCTTTTACGCCGGACGCTGAATAAATGGATTTCCCGCAACAATTGCAGGCCTGTGTGGAACAGGCTAACGAGGCGCTGCGCCGTTTTATCGCGCCGCAGCCCTTTCAGAACACTCCGCTGGCGGAAGCGATGCATTATGGCGCACTCTTAGGCGGTAAACGCCTGCGTCCCTTCCTTGTCTACGCTACCGGCGAGATGTTCGGCGTGAGCCGCACCACGCTGGATGCCCCTGCCGCCGCGGTCGAATGCATTCATGCTTATTCTCTGATGCATGATGATTTGCCGGCGATGGATGATGACGATCTGCGTCGCGGACTGCCGACCTGCCATATTAAATTTGGCGAAGCCAACGCAATTCTTGCGGGAGATGCCCTGCAAACGCTGGCGTTCTCTATACTCAGTGATGCGCCGATGACGGACGTCCCTGACCGGGATCGTCTGGCGATGGTTTCCGAACTGGCGCAGGCCAGCGGCGTGGCGGGCATGTGCGGCGGCCAGGCGCTGGATCTACAGGCGGAAGGACAGCAGGTGAATCTGCAGGCGCTGGAACGTATCCACCGCCACAAAACGGGCGCGCTAATCCGCGCCGCCGTCCGCATGGGGGCGCTGAGCGCCGGCGAGCGCGGGCGTGCCGCCCTGCCCGCGCTGGATCGCTATGCGGAAAATATCGGCCTGGCCTTCCAGGTCCAGGATGACATTCTCGACGTGGTAGGGGATACTGCGACCCTTGGCAAACGTCAGGGTGCCGACCAGCAATTGGGTAAAAGCACCTATCCCGCCCTCCTGGGTCTTGAGCAAGCCCGGAAGAAAGCGCACGACCTGATCGCTGATGCCCGCCGTTCGTTAGATGAACTGGCCGCACAATCTCTGGATACTTCGGCACTGGAAGCGCTCGCGAATTACATTATTCAGCGCGATAAATAAACAATAAATGAGTCTCTGATGAGTTTTGATATTGCCAAATACCCGACCCTGGCGCTGGTAGATTCCACCCAGGAGTTGCGCCTGTTGCCAAAAGAGAGCCTGCCGAAGCTGTGTGATGAGCTGCGGCGCTACCTGTTGGACAGCGTCAGCCGCTCCAGCGGTCACTTTGCCTCTGGCCTCGGCACGGTGGAACTGACCGTGGCGCTGCACTACGTCTATAACACGCCCTTCGATCGCCTGATCTGGGACGTCGGTCACCAGGCCTACCCGCATAAAATTCTGACCGGCCGCCGCGACAAAATCGGCACCATTCGCCAGAAAGGCGGCCTGCACCCCTTCCCGTGGCGCGGTGAAAGCGAGTACGACGTGCTGAGCGTCGGTCACTCCTCCACCTCCATTTCCGCTGGCATCGGGGTGGCTATCGCCGCCGCGAAAGAGGATAAACAGCGGCGCGCGGTGTGCGTGATTGGCGACGGGGCGATCACCGCCGGCATGGCGTTTGAGGCGATGAACCACGCCGGGGATATCAAACCCGACCTGCTGGTGGTGCTGAATGACAATGAAATGTCGATCTCCGAGAACGTCGGGGCGCTGAATAATCATCTAGCGCAGCTGCTCTCCGGTAAGCTCTACTCCACCCTGCGCGAAGGCGGCAAAAAGGTCTTTTCCGGCGTACCGCCGATTAAAGAGCTGCTTAAGCGGACCGAAGAGCATATCAAAGGCATGGTGGTGCCTGGGACGCTGTTTGAAGAGCTGGGCTTTAACTACATCGGCCCGGTGGATGGCCACGATGTGCTCGGTCTGGTCAGCACCCTGAAGAACATGCGCGACCTGAAGGGCCCGCAGTTCCTGCATATTATGACCAAAAAAGGCCGCGGCTATGAGCCCGCCGAGAAAGACCCGATCACTTTCCACGCGGTGCCAAAGTTCGACCATACCAGCGGCGTACTGCCCAAAAGCAGCGGCGGTCTCCCTTCCTATTCGAAAATCTTCGGCGACTGGCTTTGCGAAACGGCGGCCAAAGACAGCAAGCTGATGGCCATCACCCCGGCGATGCGCGAAGGTTCAGGGATGGTGGAATTTTCGAAGAAATTCCCCGATCAGTACTTTGATGTCGCCATCGCCGAGCAGCATGCAGTCACCTTCGCCGCCGGACTGGCGATTGGCGACTACAAACCAGTGGTGGCCATCTACTCCACCTTCCTGCAGCGAGCCTACGATCAGGTGATCCACGATGTGGCTATTCAGAAGCTGCCGGTGCTGTTTGCCATCGACCGCGCCGGGATTGTCGGCGCAGACGGCCAGACGCATCAGGGGGCGTTCGATCTCTCCTTCCTGCGCTGTATTCCGGATATGGTGGTGATGACGCCGAGCGATGAAAATGAATGCCGCCAGATGCTGTACACCGGCTACCACTACAGCGACGGCCCCTGCGCGGTGCGCTATCCGCGCGGCAGCGGCACCGGCGCGACGCTGGAGCCGCTGGCATCGCTGCCGATCGGCAAAGGGGTAGTGAAACGCCAGGGCGAGAAGGTAGCGATCCTCAACTTCGGCACCCTGCTGCCGGAGGCCGCAGCGGTGGCGGACAAACTCAACGCCACCCTGGTGGACATGCGCTTTGTGAAGCCGCTGGATACCGCGCTGATCCTGCAGCTGGCAGGCGAGCACGACGTTCTGGTGACGCTGGAAGAGAACGCCATTATGGGCGGCGCCGGCAGCGGCGTGAATGAAGTGCTGATGGCCCATCGCCGGGCGGTACCGGTGCTCAATATTGGCCTGCCGGACGTCTTTATTCCGCAGGGCACTCAGGAAGAGATCCGCGCCGACCTCGGCCTCGATGCCGCCGGTATTGAAGCCAAAATCCTCGACTGGCTGGCATAATCGCCCCTCCCGCTCCTGCTATGCTTAAGGGATACCCTTGATGAATAGCAGGAGCGCACCATGCACTATATCCCCCTCGGCGATACTGCCTTACGTGTTTCCCGACTCTGCCTCGGCTGCATGACTTTCGGCGAGCCGGACCGCGGCAGACACGCCTGGACGCTTCCGGAAGAGAGCAGTCGCCCGCTCATCCAGCACGCCATTGAAGGCGGCATCAACTTCTTCGATACCGCAAACAGCTACTCCGACGGCAGTAGCGAAGAGATCGTCGGCCGCGCTCTGCGCGACTTTGCCCGCCGCGACGAGGTGGTTGTCGCCACCAAGGTCTATCACCAGGTCGGCGATCTGGCGGAAGGGCTTTCCCGGGCGCAGATCCTGCGCTCTATCGACGACAGCCTGCGCCGTCTCGGTATGGACTATGTTGACCTGTTGCAGATCCACCGCTGGGACTACAGCACCCCGATTGAAGAGACGCTCGAAGCGCTGGACGAGGTGGTGAAAGCCGGCAAAGCGCGCTATATCGGCGCCTCGTCCATGCATGCCCGGCAGTTTGCCCAGGCGCTGGCGCTTCAGCAGCAGAACGGCTGGGCGCGCTTCGTCACCATGCAGGATCACTACAACCTGATTTACCGGGAAGAAGAGAATGAGATGCTGCCCCTGTGCCAGCGTAACGGCGTAGCGGTGATCCCGTGGAGCCCGCTAGCGCGCGGCAGGCTGACCCGCCCATGGGGTGAGACCACCGCCCGGCTGGTCTCGGATGAGTTCGGCAAATCGCTTTACAGCACCAGCGAAGAGAACGACGCGCAGATCGCCGGGAATCTCGCGGACGTGGCGGAAGAGCTCGACGCCAGTCGCGCGCAGGTCGCCCTCGCCTGGCTGTTAAGCAAGCCCGGCGTCGCCGCGCCAATTATCGGTCCGTCGCGTCAGGAACAGCTCGATGACCTGTTGCAGGCGGTGGATTTGACGCTATCGCCGGAACAGATCGACAAACTGGAGGCGCCCTATCAGCCGCACCCGGTGGTGGGATTTAAGTGACGGGCGTGGTTTCCCCGACAGCATGGCGCTGCCGGGGAGAAGCGGTCAAAGCAGACCGATGGGCCAGTGATGGCCAATAACATACAGCACGCCGGCGGAGATCACGCCGGCGACGATATCATCCACCATGATCCCCATTCCGCCGTGAATATTACGGTCAAACCAGCGAATCGGCCACGGTTTCCACATATCGAAGATACGGAAAATGACGAAGCCGGCGGCCACCCACTGCCAGTCCAGGGTCGGCAGCGCCATCAGGGTGATCCACATCCCGACAAACTCGTCCCAGACGATGCTGCCGTGGTCATGGGTGCCCATATCTTTGGCCGTGCGATGGCACAGATAGACCCCGATACAGATGCTCATCATCACCACCAGCGAGTAGAGCTGCCAGGGGAGAAAAGTCATCAGATACCAGAACGGGATCGCCGCCAGCGACCCCATCGTGCCCGGCACCACCGGGCTTAAGCCGCTGCCAAAACCGGTCGCCAGCAGATGCCATGGATTACGCATACTCAGGCGGCTAAGCGCCTCGTCTCGACTACGCAAAGTGATCGTATCCCTTTAAATCAAGCGTGACCGGCTTACCGTCGCGGATAAACTGCAGACCTTCGCTCTCCGGCGCAATCTGTCCGATACAGGTAAAACGCGCGCCAAGATGGCCAAGGGCCACGTCCAGCGCCCCACGGTTCAGTTCCGGTACGGTAAAGCACAGCTCGTAGTCTTCGCCACCGGCGAGCGCCCAGCGCAGCGCCTGCTCAGAATCAACCTGGCGTAGCATCGCGTCAGAGTACGGCATGGCATCAAGCTCGATACGCGCGCCGCAGCCGCTGGCTTTGAGAATATGACCCAGATCGGAGATCAGGCCGTCGGAGAGATCGATCGCCGACGTCGCCAGGTCGCGCAGCGCCTGGCCCTGCAGCACGCGGGGCATCGGACGCAGGTGACGGGCCAGCAAATAGTCGGCGTCAGTCGGCGTATCCACCGTCAGCCGGTTCTGCAACAGCGCCAGGCCGGCGGCGCTGTCCCCCGGGGTACCGGTGACATAGATCCAGTCTCCCGGCTTCGCACCTGAACGTTTCATGGCGCGCCCAGGCGGCACAAAGCCGTGGATACCCAGGGTCATGGCGAGCGGGCCACGGGTGGTGTCGCCGCCAATCAGCTGCATATCGTAGTAGTCAAGCTGGACAAACAGGCTGTCGCTGAAGGCTTCCAGCCAGGCTTCATCCACCTCCGGCAAGGTCAGCGCCAGGGTGAGCCACGCCGGCTCCGCGCCCATCGCTGCGAGGTCGCTCAGGTTCACCGCCAGGGCTTTATAGGCGAGGTCGGCCGGGTCGATATCGGGTAAGAAGTGATTGCCCGCCACCAGAGTGTCGGTGCTGATTGCCAGCGTTTTTTTCTCGGGAATATTCAGGAGAGCGCAGTCGTCGCCGATACCGGTCTCGACATCAAGACGAGCGCTTTTAACGCGATCAAAATAACGGGCAATCAGGGAGAATTCGCCACATGCCATACGTTATGCCTCAGCAAAATAATAAATAAGGCCGGGTTGCGAGACGACCCTCGCAAAACCCGGCCTGCAGTTTACTTCTTGTGGGGACGAATTACCGGAGCCGCTTTGTCCAGCACACCGTTGACGAACTTGTGGCTATCTTCAGCGCCGAAGGTTTTCGCCAGTTCGATAGCTTCATTGATGGCCACTTTATACGGTACGTCATCGCGTTTGGACAGCTCAAACAGCGCGATACGCAGCACCGCTTTTTCCACCTGACCCAGCTCTTCCAGCTGACGGGACAGGTAGGGCTTCATCAGGCCGTCGAGGTACGCGCTGTTAGTCGCCACTCCGGACAGCAGTTCGCGGAAATACAGAACATCAACATCTTTTACGTCCTGTTCCGCCAAGAACTGGTATTCGACATCAGCGATGTCGTTCTGGGACAACTGCCAGGAGTAGAGCGCCTGAACGGCACACTCACGGGCGCGGCGACGAGCAGCAGGTTTCACGGAATTCCCCTTACAAAAATCAGGCCTTGATGGCTTTCAATACGTTAATCATTTCCAGCGCGGTCAGCGCAGCTTCTGCGCCTTTGTTACCGGCTTTGGTGCCAGCGCGCTCAATGGCTTGTTCAATACTTTCAGTGGTCAGAACACCAAAGGCTACCGGGATTTCGCTGTCCTGAGCGACGTGCGCCAGGCCATTGCTGGCACCGCCTGCCACATATTCAAAGTGGGCGGTACCGCCGCGAATCACCGTACCCAGCGCGATCACCGCGTCATATTTACCGGTTTTCGCCAGTGCGCCAGCCGCCAGCGGCAGCTCATACGCGCCTGGAACCCAAACAACGGTGATGTTTTCATCTTTTACCTGACCAATGCGTTTCAGGGCGTCAATCGCACCTTCCAGCAGGCTGTCATTGATAAAGTTGTTGAAACGCGCAATGGTGATGGCGACGCGAGCGTCCGGGGTAGCAACGTTAGCTTCAATAATGTTCATACTCTTCCTTCGGGTTCATGTGCCCCGCAAGGGGGGCGGATTTTATCATATTATTCTGAGCGCTGCTTCCTAATAATCAGGAAAGCCTCACGCAGTGGTTAAATGCAGGCAGACATCCGGGCCAACCTGACGTATCTCATTGAATTTAAAATGGGGCGCCTGGCTCAGTTCTTCAAGCCCCGGCAGCGCGCATAATCCACGCGCCGCATTGCCTAACAGTTTAGGCGCAATATAGACGATAAGCTCGTCGACCAGCCCCGCCTGCAGCAGCGCCCCGGCAAGCGTGGCCCCCGCCTCCACCCAGACGCTGTTGATCTGCTGTTTGCCAAGCAGCATCATCAGCAGCACCAGATCGAGATGGCCGTTATGTTCCGGAACCAGCAGCGTGCGCACGCTGTCCGGCCACTGGCGCTCATCGGCGCCCTGGCGGGCAAACAGCGTTTCCCCCGCCTGCTGCACAATACGATGCTCAGGCGTGACGCGGTTCTGACTGTCGATCACGACGCGCAGCGGCTGGCGCAAATTCTCTTGGGGATACAGCGCCTGGGTATCGGCGCTCAGCTCCTGCCAGCGCACGGTCAGCGCCGGATCGTCCGCCAGTACGGTGGCGCTGCTGGTCAGAATGGCATGGCTCTGTGCGCGCAGACGCTGCACGTCGCGTCGCGCCTGCGGGGAGGTGATCCACTGGCTTTCGCCGCTGGCCATCGCCGTGCGGCCGTCCAGCGAAGCACCCAGCTTGAGCTGCACCCAGGGAAAACCGGTGCGCATCCGCTTCAGGAAGCCCTTGTTCAGCGCTTCCGCCTCGTTCATCATCAGCCCGTGGCTGACTTCAATACCGGCCTGCTGCAGACGGTACAAGCCGCGCCCCGCCACCTGCGGGTTCGGATCCTGCATCGCGGCGACCACGCGGCTGATGCCGGCGGCAATCAGCGCATCGCAGCACGGCGGCGTACGGCCGTGGTGGCTGCAGGGCTCAAGGGTGACATAGGCGGTGGCGCCTCGCGCCTGTTCCCCCGCCATCCGCAGGGCGTGCACTTCGGCGTGCGGCTCGCCGGCGCGATAGTGGAACCCTTCGCCGACGATCTCGCCGTCTTTTACAATGACACAGCCAACGTTAGGGTTAGGATGGGTGGTAAAGCGACCGCGGGCGGCGAGCTTAAGCGCACGCGCCATGTACATTTCGTCCTGCATGGCTTAGTCCTGTAAGCGGGCGATCTCTTCGCCGAATTCTTTGATATCTTCGAAGCTGCGATAGACCGACGCGAAGCGAATATAGGCGACTTTATCCAGTTTTTTCAGCTGTTCCATCACCAGATTGCCGATCATTTTGCTGGCCACTTCGCGCTCGCCGGTGCCGCGCAGATGGGTTTTGATATGGTTGACCGCCATTTCGACGTCATCGGCGCTGACCGGACGTTTCTCCAGCGCTTTCAGCATCCCACTGCGCAGCTTGTCTTCGTTGAAGGGTTCACGCACATCGTTACTCTTCACCACCCGGGGCATCACCAGCTCCGCCACTTCGAAGGTGGTAAAGCGCTCATTACAGACCAGACACTGCCGACGGCGACGCACGGAAGAGCCTTCCCCCACCAGACGAGAGTCAATCACTTTGGTATCCACGGCGAAACAGAAAGGGCAATGCATAGCGCGTCCTGACAGGTAGTTAAACTGAAGGGTAGTTTACCGCGAAGTGACCTGACTACAAAGAAAGAGCTTTTGAGACAAAGGATCTATGGGAGAGACAGGCGGTTTGGCTACCATTAAGCATCCTCTGCAAACGGAATCCTGACCATGACAAGACGTTACCTGAAACTCGCCATCGCGGGCAGCCTGTTTACCCTGACCGCCTGCGCCCAGCAAAGCGAAATCCGCCAGATGCACCAGAGCGTGAGCACCCTGAGCCAGGAGATGACCCAGCTCAATCAGCAAACGATCAAAATTACCCAGCAAAACGCGCTGAACGCGAAATCTACCCGCGGCGTCTATTTGCTGCCGGAGGCGAAAACCCCGGCGCGGCTGGAGAGCCAGATCGGCACCCTGCGCATGTCGGTGGCGAGCATTACGCCGGATGGCGACGGGTCACGCCTGACGTTACGTATTCAGGGCGAATCCAACGATCCGCTGCCGGCCTTTACCGCCACCGTCGCCTCCGGACAGATCACCGGCACTACCCACAGCTACCAGGAAGTAAATGTTCAGGATCAGTTGATCAGCGCCCCGGCCAGCATCCTCGCACCCAGCGATGTCAACATCCCGCTGCGCCTGAACGTGACGCCGGACAAAGTCGGTTTTATTCGCGTCCACGATATCCAGCCCGCCGCCGCACAGTAAGCCTTTGCGCCGGGCTTTCCCCTGCCCGGCGACATCCTGCCCCGTCATTCTTCTCCACTTACAACTTTTCACAAGAGTTCATTAGAAATCGTTCTGCATCGCGATTTTCAGTAGCATTTTGTCAAGAAATGCATAGAATCGTGAACGCAATCGATTACGCATGTTCTGGTTATGTGAAACAACACGTATTTTTGTGAGCAATGATTCCTATAATAGACCCCCACAGAAAGACGAAATATTTAGAAACGCTTCGGCACTTCTTTTAACGCCTTCAGGCTCAATTTAAACAGTGGCATTACTATGAAAAAAACATTACTGGCAGCGGGTGCGGTTGTGGCGCTCTCCACTTCTTTTACCGCGGGCGCGGCAGAAAACGACAAACCGCAGTATCTGTCTGACTGGTGGCACCAGAGTGTTAACGTGGTAGGGAGCTACCACACCCGTTTCGGACCGCAGATCCGTAACGATACCTATCTGGAATACGAAGCGTTCGCCAAAAAAGACTGGTTTGATTTTTACGGCTATATCGATGCTCCGGTGTTCTTCGGCGGCAATAGCACGGCAAAAGGTATCTGGAACAACGGTTCTCCGCTGTTTATGGAGATCGAACCGCGCTTCTCTATCGACAAGCTGACCAACACCGATCTGAGCTTTGGGCCGTTCAAAGAGTGGTATTTCGCGAACAACTATATCTACGATATGGGCCGCAATGATTCCCAGGAGCAGAGCACCTGGTATATGGGTCTGGGTACCGATATCGACACCGGCCTGCCGATGAGCCTGTCGTTGAACGTCTACGCCAAATACCAGTGGCAGAACTATGGCGCGTCCAATGAGAACGAGTGGGACGGCTACCGCTTCAAAGTGAAATACTTTGTGCCGCTGACCGACCTGTGGGGCGGTTCGCTGAGCTACATCGGCTTCACCAACTTCGACTGGGGTTCTGACCTCGGCGATGACAACTTCTACGATCTGAACGGGAAGCACGCGCGCACCAGCAACTCCATCGCCTCCAGCCACATCCTGGCGCTGAACTACGCGCACTGGCACTACTCGGTAGTGGCCCGTTACTTCCATAACGGCGGCCAGTGGGCTGACGATGCCAAGCTGAACTTCGGCGATGGCGATTTCAGCGTCCGCTCAACCGGCTGGGGTGGTTACTTCGTGGTTGGTTACAACTTCTAATTGCTGAAACGGCAAGACAGCGCCCGGGCCATCCGGGCGTTTTTATTTCTCCCACACGTCGCACCGAACCTTGCGCAGAAAATCATTTAACGAGCGGTCGGCGCACTCGCTGAATCGACGCTCGGTCGCCCTGACCGCCAGACAGCGGTCGAGGCGAAAGTTGCGATAATCATTGCGCAGCTCACACCAGGCTACCAGCAGCCAGCGCTCCCCCCAGAAAAACAGCCCCAGCGGCAGCACGTCGCGCTCGGTCACCCGACCGGACTCATCCTGATAGCGCAACGCCAGCACCTGCTGGCCGGAGACCGCCTGATGAATGATGTCAAAGAAGGTTTTGGCATAGCGATGGGCGCCGAGATCGGGGGCAAACAGGCGGGTCTGCTCCGCCTGGCGCCGGCGCGCCTCCGGCAGGATCGCCAGCATCTTCTCCTGTGCGGATTCCAGCGATTGCGACAGCGCCTCGCCGCCCCAGGTTTTCAGCAGCCGGATCGCGGCGATCAGCGCTTCGGATTCTTTGGTGGTCAGCATTAGCGGCGGCAGATCGTAGCCCGCCAGCAGCCGGTAGCCGCTACCCGCCTCCCCCTCCACCGGCACGCCGGAGAGGGAGAGATCGCGAATATCGCGATACACGGTGCGCTCCGACACGCCCAGCCGCTCCGCCAGCAGCGAGGCGGTGGTGAGCCGCCTGCCGCGCAGGATCTGCACAATCTGAAATAAACGGTCGGCGCGTCGGGTCATGTTTCACTTCACAAAAAGTTCAGGTTAAGCCGGTTGGTGCAGGCCGACGCGGTTGCCCTCGCTGTCAGTAAACAGCGCGATGGTGCCAATATTATTCGGCAGCGTCAGCGGCCCGAAAACACACGCCCCACCCGCCGAGGCGACGCGGTCGAGTGTGGCGGCAAGATGGTCTGTATGCAGGTAAATAATAGCGCCCTGCGCTGAAGGCGCGATACCCTCAAATTTGGCCAGCGCGCCGCCGGGAGCCGGGTCCTGATGCGGGAACACCGCCAGCTCGGCGCAGTCCATGGTTTCGCGACGCAGCGTCACCTGCATCACCGGCTCATAAAACGCGACGGCGCGATCCATATCGGCGACCGGAATTTCAAACCAGTTAATCACGTTATTCATACTTCCTCCTGCTCGTTATTGAGTTCAAAAGGAGTGTATGGGAGGGCTCCTGACAGCATACTGTCAGCAGGTTTTGTCGCGGGCAAAAAAAATCCCGGCCGCCTGGGCCGGGATTGCTTTATTTCAACTGAACCGTATTACGGTAGAATTGACGGCTGGTCCGCCCCTTCTTTTTCCACCTTCTGCTGCAGCAGATGCTCGCGCTTCATGCCCAGCTTCAACGCCAGCGCGGAGGCGACGTAGATAGAAGAAGCCGTACCGATGGAGACACCGATCAGCATGGTCAGCGAGAAGCCTTCCAGAATCGGGCCGCCGAACAGGAACAGCATCAGGATCACCATCAGGGTGGTCCCGGAGGTGATCAAGGTACGGTGCAGCGTCTGGGTCAACGACACGTTGAAGATCTCGTACGGCGTACCGCGGCGGATCTTACGGAAGTTTTCACGGATACGGTCCGATACCACGATACTGTCGTTCAGCGAGTAGCCGATAACCGACATCAACGAGGCCACAATGGTCAGGTCGATTTCGATATGGAACAGCGACAGCACGCCCATGGTGATCACCACGTCGTGCGCCAGGGCGATAACCACCCCCGCCGCCAGACGCCATTCGAAGCGGAAGCCGACGTAGATCAGGATACAGACCAGCGCGGCAATCAGCGCCAGGGCGCCAGTTTGCGCAAGGTCCGCACCGACGCTCGGGCCGACAAACTCAATGCGCTTCACCGCTGCGTTCTGGCTGGTCGATTCGTTAATCACCGTCACGACCTTACTGCCCAGCTCCTGGCTGCCGTTGGCGTCATGCACCGGCGGCATACGTACCATGATGTCGCGGCTGCTGCCAAAGTTCTGCACCTGCGGCTCTTCAAAGCCCGCTTTTTGCAGGGAATCGCGCATCTGGTCGAGATCGACCGGCTTCTCAAGGGTAATTTCGATCACCGTACCGCCGGTGAAATCGAGACCCCAGTTAAAGCCGCGCACGCCGATGATGGCGATCGACACAATCAGCAGAAAACCTGAAATGCCGAAGGCCCAGTAGTCCCAGCGCATAAAGTCCCAGACTTTACGGCCGTGGTTCAATTGTTCAACAGTATATTCCTGTGCCACAACGCACTCCTCAGATAGACAGCTTTTTAACGCGCTTGCCGCCGTACAGCAGGTTCACGATGGCACGGGTGCCGACGATAGCGGTAAACATTGAGGTCGCGATACCGATACCGGTGGTAATCGCAAACCCTTTAATGGCACCGGTACCGACCGCGTACAGGATGATCACTTTGATAAGCGTCGTCACGTTGGCGTCGAAGATCGAGCTGAACGCGCCGCGATAACCTTCGTCAATCGCCTGCTGAACGGTACGCCCGTTGCTCAGCTCTTCTTTGATACGCTCGTTGATCAGAACGTTAGCATCGACTGCCACCGCAAGGGTTAACACGATACCCGCGATGCCCGGCATGGTCAGCGTCGCCCCCGGGATGAGGGACATAATGCCGACAATCAGCACCAGGTTGGCAATCAGCGCCGAGGTCGCAATCAGACCGAACTTCTTATAGAAGAGGATCATGAACAGGATGGAGACCACCAGGCCGGCCAGACAGGCTTCCAGACCCTGCTTGATGTTCTGCATACCAAGGGTTGGGCCGATAGTCCGCTCTTCGACGATCTGAATCGGCGCAATCAACGCGCCGGCACGCAGCAGCAGCGACAGCTGGCGCGCTTCGTTCGGGTTGCTGATACCGGTAATACGGAAGCTGTTACCCAGACGCGACTGGATGTTGGCGATGTTAATCACCTCTTCCTCTTTCGCCAGGATAGCGCGACCGTTGGCGTCTTTCTTACCGCTGTCTTTATACTCCACGAACAGGGTCGCCATCGGCTTGCCGATATTGTCCTTGGTGAAGTTGGACATGATGTTACCGCCCGCGCTGTCCAGCGAGATGTTGACCTGCGGCTGGTTGTACTCATCCATGCTGGAGGTCGAGTCGGTGATATGGTCACCGGTCAGGATCACCCGCTTGTACAGCACCACCGGCTGGCCTTCACGCGTCTGCTTCACTTCCGAGTCGCCCGGTACGCGGCCAGAGGCGGCGGCGGACTGGTCAACGTTGGTATTGACCAGACGGAACTCGAGGGTCGCGGTCGCGCCAAGGATCTCCTTCGCCCGCGCGGTATCCTGGATACCCGGCAGCTCAACGACGATGCGGTCAGCGCCCTGACGCTGAACCAGCGGTTCGGCGACGCCCAGCTGGTTCACACGGTTACGCAGAATGTTAATGTTCTGCTGAACCGCGTACTCACGGGCTTCTTTCAGGCGCTCATCGGTCATCACCGCTTTCAGGCTGTTGTCACCCTGAGAGGAGATCACCAGATCGCGATGGCGAGGGCTGAGATAAGAGATAGCCTGGTCGCGCGCCGCGCTGTCGCGGAAGACGATGCTCAGACCGTAGTTGTCTTCCTTGCGCACGGTCGCGTAAGGAATGCCTTTGTCGCGCAGCTCGCTGCGCAGGCTATCGATGTTCTGTTCCTGCAGTTTGCCTAACGCGGTGTCCATGTCGACTTCCATCAGGAAGTGCACGCCGCCGCGCAGATCAAGACCCAGCTTCATCGGTTCGGCATAGAGTGCCGCCAGCCAGCGTGGGGTTGCCGGAGCAAGGTTTAGCGCCACGACGTATTTGTCACCCAGCACGGTAAGCAGCGCTTCACGCGCGCGCAGCTGGGTATCAGTGGTGTCGAAGCGCGCAAGAATAGCGCCCTCTTCCAGTGCCACAGACTTCGCGGTAATTTTTTCTTCTTGTAAAGTTTTCTGGACCTGGATCAGCGTTTGCTCACTGGCGGCGACGCCGCGCGCGCCAGTGATTTGAACAGCCGGATCCTCACCATACAGGTTGGGAAGCGCATAGATCAGGCCGACGACAATGACGACGACCAGCATGACATACTTCCACAAAGGATAACGGTTTAACACGGCAGTTCCCTTTGGGAAAAGTTAGATTACAGCGCCTTCATGGTGCCTTTCGGCAGAACGGCAGCAACGAAGTCACGTTTGATAACCACTTCAGTGGTATCGTTCAGCGCGATAGCAATGTAGCCAGTTTCCGCTACTTTGGTCACGCGACCGACCAGACCGCCGTTGGTCAGCACTTCATCACCTTTGGCGATGGAGTTCATCAGGTTCTTATGTTCCTTGGTGCGCTTCTGCTGTGGACGCAGGATCATGAAGTAAAAAATCAGACCGAACACCACCAGCATCAGAATCAGAGACATCGGGCTGCCCTGCGCCGGTGCACCCGTTGCCGCTACCGCATCAGAAATAAAAAAGCTCATTGAAATTCCCTCATTATTAAAATTAATCAACGTTCAAAGGAGGCACGGTGCGCCCCTGACGTTGGTAAAAATCGGTCACGAAGCTCTCTAATTTACCCTCTTCGATAGCCTTGCGTAAACCAGCCATTAAACGCTGATAGTAGCGCAGGTTATGAATGGTATTGAGACGCGCGCCCAATATTTCGTTGCAACGGTCAAGGTGATGCAAGTAAGCGCGTGAATAATTGCGACATGTATAGCAATCACACTCGGCGTCCAGCGGCGCGGTATCGCTTTTGTGCTTCGCGTTGCGGATTTTCACCACGCCGTCGGTGACGAACAGGTGGCCGTTACGCGCGTTGCGCGTCGGCATGACGCAGTCGAACATATCGATACCGCGACGTACCCCTTCCACCAGATCTTCCGGCTTCCCGACGCCCATCAGGTATCGTGGTTTATCGGCCGGGATCTGCGGGCAGACGTGCTCCAGAATACGGTGCATGTCTTCCTTCGGCTCGCCGACCGCCAAACCGCCGACAGCGTAGCCATCAAAGCCAATCTCTACCAGACCTTTCACCGAGATATCACGTAAATCTTCGTAAACGCTGCCCTGAATGATGCCGAACAGCGCATTTTTATTGCCAAGGCTATCGAAACGGTCACGGCTGCGCTTCGCCCAGCGCAGAGACATCTCCATTGAGCGCTTGGCGTAATCCCAGTCCGCCGGATACGGCGTACATTCGTCGAAGATCATCACGATATCAGAGCCGAGATCGTACTGAATCTCCATGGATTTTTCCGGATCGAGGAAAATCGGATCGCCGTTGATCGGGTTGCGGAAATGCACGCCCTGCTCGGTGATCTTACGGATATCGCCAAGGCTGAACACCTGGAAGCCGCCGGAGTCGGTCAGGATCGGTCCTTTCCACTGCATAAAATCGTGCAGATCGCCGTGCAGCTTCATGATCTCCTGACCCGGGCGCAGCCACAGGTGGAAGGTGTTGCCGAGAATAATCTGCGCGCCGGTGGCTTCCACCTCTTCCGGCGTCATCCCTTTGACGGTGCCGTAGGTGCCAACGGGCATAAAGGCCGGTGTTTCCACCACGCCGCGCTCAAACACCAGGCGACCGCGGCGGGCGCGACCGTCGGTGGTATCCAGTTCAAATTTCATGCTTGCTCCTGCGTCAGAAAAACAGTCCGACGTTTTCATACTCGCCACGGAATGATTCCGTGGCTAAAAAAATGCGTCATGGCGTCCAAAAAGCCGGCGGGCCGGCCTCTTCAGGGACGCTCAGAAATAGCCTGCGGATTGTACGTGATAAACATCGCATCCCCGTAGCTAAAAAAGCGATATTTCTGCTCCACCGCTACCTTATAGGCGTTCATGGTGTGCTGATAACCCGCAAACGCCGACACCAGCATAATCAATGTGGATTCAGGGAGATGGAAGTTGGTTACCAGCGCATCGATCACCTGGTACTGATAACCCGGGTAGATGAAAATCTGCGTATCGTCGAAGAACGGCGCAATCAGGGCGTCTTTCGCCGCCTGCGCCGCGCTCTCCAGCGAGCGTACCGAGGTGGTGCCCACTGCGATCACGCGATTGCCGCGCGCCTTCGCTGCCAGCACCGCATCGACTACCTCCTGCGGCACTTCCGCATATTCAGAGTGCATGGTGTGCTCTTCAATGCTGTCGACGCGCACCGGCTGGAAGGTACCCGCGCCCACGTGCAGGGTGACAAACGCCATCTCAACGCCTTTGGCGCGCAGTTTATCCAGCAGCGGTTCGTCGAAGTGCAGACCAGCGGTCGGGGCGGCTACCGCGCCCGGCCTGGTGCCGTAGACGGTTTGATAGAGCTCGCGGTCAGCGTCTTCATCCGGGCGGTCAATGTAGGGCGGCAGCGGCATATGGCCAATCCCGTTAAGGATCTCCAGCACCGGGCGCTCGTCGTTAAATTCCACTTCAAACAGCGCGCCGTGACGCGCCAGCATGGTGGCCTGAATGCTCTCGTCGTCGCCCAGCAGCAGCTCGGCGCCCGGCTTCGGCGCTTTCGAGGCGCGAATATGGGCGAGGATGCGCTTATCATCCAGCATCCGCTCCACCAGCACTTCGATCTTGCCGCCGCTGGCCTTACGACCGAACAAACGCGCCGGGATCACCCGGGTGTTGTTAAACACCAGCAGATCGCCAGGATTGAGCTTATCGAGGATGTCGGTGAAGGTGCCATGCGTCAGCGCGCCCGTCGGCCCGTCCAGGGAAAGTAAGCGGCAGCTGCTGCGCTCAGGCATCGGATAGTGGGCGATCAGAGATTCGGGTAGTTCAAAAGCAAAATCGGTAACGCGCATGACGGTAACTCAGACTGAATAAAGAGGCGGGTAGTCTAGTGCCGGGGCGTTCTGCCTGCAACCTTTACCCCTCCGGACGAATGACATAATCTATATTCCAAATCATTCCGAATGCCGCCATGCGGCAGCCGAATGCATCACCGGTGGCAGAGGGCCGCGCGCGGCCAGACAGCACGCCATTCGGGCACCGGGGCTGCCGTTCAGGGCGACGCGCAGCGCTACACCGCTCACTCTGCTCGCCATAAAGTATTTAAAGGATGTCGTCGCTATGAATTTTCTCGCCCACCTGCACCTGGCCCATCTCGCCCACAGTTCGCTGCCCGGCAATCTGATGGCCGACTTTGTGCGCGGCAACCCGCAGGGCGACTATCCGGCGGCGATCGTCGATGGCATCTATATGCATCGGCGAATTGACGTGCTGACTGACAACCTGGCGGAAGTCAAAGAGGCGCGGGAGTGGTTTCGCCCGCAGACCCGCCGCGTCGCCCCCATCACCCTCGACGTCATGTGGGATCATTTCCTGTCGCAGCACTGGGCGCAACTCTCCCCTGACCTGCCGCTGGACGAGTTCGTGCGCTACGCCGAGCGGCAGATCGTGCCGATCCTGCCCGACTCGCCGCCCCGCTTCGTCAATCTCAATCAATACCTGTGGTCGGAGCGCTGGCTGGAGCGCTATCAGGAGATGGATTTTATTCAGCGCGTGCTCAATGGCATGGCCAGCCGCCGCCCGCGTCTCGAGGCGCTGCGCGACTCCTGGCAGGATCTGGATACTCACTACGACCGGCTGGAGGGGCAGTTCTGGCGCTTTTATCCGCAGATGATGCGTCAGGCGAAAAACAAACAGCTGTAATCGCTGCGACATTGATAGGTAAAAGCTGGCTGAACGATTGTCAGCGCCTCTTTGTGTTATTGGCGGACAGGCTCTATACTTGCCCGCGTTGCGTTCCAAATAACCTTAGTAATTACAGGAGAATCAAATGGTTCTGGTCACTCGTCAAGCGCCGGATTTTACTGCAGCCGCTGTGCTGGGTAATGGTGAGATCGTTGAGAAATTCAATTTCAAACAGCACACCAACGGTAAACCTACCGTTCTGTTCTTCTGGCCGATGGACTTCACCTTCGTTTGCCCGTCTGAGCTGATCGCGTTCGACAAACGTTACGAAGAATTCCAGAAACGCGGCGTGGAAGTGGTTGGCGTTTCCTTCGACTCCGAGTTCGTGCACAACGCATGGCGTAATACCCCGGTAGACCAGGGCGGTATCGGCCCGGTTAAATACGCGATGGTTGCCGACATCAAACGTGAAATCCAGAAAGCTTACGGTATCGAGCATCCGGACGAAGGCGTAGCGCTGCGCGGCTCCTTCCTGATCGACGCCAACGGCGTGGTTCGCCACCAGGTGGTTAACGACCTGCCGCTGGGCCGTAACATCGACGAAATGCTGCGCATGGTTGACGCGCTGCAGTTCCACGAAGAGCACGGCGAAGTCTGCCCGGCGCAGTGGGAAAAAGGAAAAGAAGGTATGGCTGCCTCTCCGGAAGGCGTGGCAAAATACCTGACCGAAAACGTCTCCAGCCTGTAATCGGCACACGTTTTTATAAAAGGCCCGCTCAAGCGGGCCTTTTTTGTTAGCGGCGTCAAAATTTAAGAAAATGACCCGCTGATATTTGTGACCAGCAATACACTTCTGCTGAAAAATTTCGCTCTGCCTCTCATTTTTTCTCTGTCAAATTTCAGCGTTAAATCTCAACCACTTCATAACACTCTGAAAAACAAATAAATTAATTATATGATTTTCAGCCAGCACTTTGCCGTCGATGTGATCGCCATCAATATTTAAAACCGCGGATGTGATCTCATCCATCATTTTTATCAATGTATTTGGTCATGATTTTACTCAGGAACAGGAATACGTTCAGGAGAAGAGAATGGATATTATTTTTGACCCGACGTTAATCGCCCTGAAGCAGAATATTTCCCATGCGGAGGAGGCCATCGAACTGGCGGGTTCATTACTCGCCAGGCGCCAGATTTGCAGCGCCGAATATGTCAACGAGATGCTGACAGTATACGAGGATTTTGGCGCCGCCATCGTGATAGATGACGGGATTGCCATGCCGCACGCCCGCCCGGAAAAAGGGGCATTGCAGACCGGATTTTCGCTTGTCACCACCGCCACACCAGTGACCTTCGGCCACGATGAGTTCGATCCGGTTACCGTCGTCATCGCGATCGCCGGCGCCGATGCTGACAGTCATATCAAAATGATCCAACTGATTGCCTCGCTGATCGAGTCAGATATCGTGACTTTTCTTCAGCAGGAAAATGACGTGAATTCAGTCTTACATTTCATCCAAAAACAAATGGAGTAGTCATTATGTTAGTTATCAGAACGGTTTGTGGTAACGGTATTGGCAGTTCATTGATGGCTGCGAATAATGTGAAGAAGATCTGTGAAGAATTAGGTATCAAAGCGGACGTCGCTTCGGTCGATTTTGCTAACGCCGTCGGGGAAAAAGCCGACCTTTACGTCACGATCAAAGAACTGGCAAATCAATTTCCGGCCCACTGTCATGTCGCCATTATTCGCAGCTACGTCCATAAAGCAAAAATCGCCGAGGATATTACCGACGCGCTGATGAAAATTGCTGCGACTCACTCTTAATCAGCATAGAGGGAACGACCATGCAGGCTATTCTTAGTTTCTTAACGGAAATATTCAGTCAACCCGCTTTTTTAATGGGGCTTATCGCCTTCGTTGGCTTAGTGGCGCTGCGCTCCCCCGGCAACAAACTCCTTACCGGCACATTAAAGCCGATTTTAGGCTATTTGATGCTGAGCGCTGGCGCAGGCGTTATCGTTGCCAATCTCAACCCGCTGGGCGGTATTATCGAAGCTGGATTTAATATCCGCGGCGTTATTCCTAACAATGAAGCCATTGTCTCCGTCGCCCAGAAAATGCTGGGCGTGGAAACCATGAGTATTTTGCTGTTGGGCTTTATTTTCAACCTGATCATAGCCCGCTGCACCAAATATAAATATATCTTTCTCACCGGCCATCATTCGTTCTTTCTCGCCTGCCTGTTCTCCGCCGTCCTGCAGGCGGCGGAGTTCCAGGGCTGGATGTTGATCCTGATCGGCGGATTCCTGTTGGGCTCATGGTCGGCCATTTCCCCGGCCATTGGCCAGCGTTACACCAGGCAGGTAACCGAAGACGGCGGGATCGCCATGGGCCATTTCGGCTCCCTGGGCTACTACCTCTCGGCGTGGATCGCCAGCCGGACCGGCAATCCGGCAAACTCCTTCGCCGATACCGAAATCTCAGAAAAATGGGGTTTTCTGCGCGATACCACCGTCACCACCGGTATCGTGATGTTTGTTATCTACTTCATCTGCAGCGCTGTCGCCGGATCGGCGTACCTGAGCACCATCACCGACCAGAATATGCTGATCTTCTCCGTGCTGACCGGTCTGCAGTTCGCCGTTGGCGTAGCCATTGTCTACAACGGCGTGCGGTTGATCCTCGGCGATCTGGTGCCGGCATTCCAGGGCATCAGCCAGAAACTGATCCCGGACTCCATCCCGGCCGTTGACTGCGCGGTGTTCTTCACCTTTAGCCCCACCGCGGTGGTGGTGGGATTCATCAGCTCCTTTGTGGGCGGTCTGGTCGGGATGCTCATGCTCGGCGGACTGGGCATGGCGCTGATTATTCCCGGCATGGTGCCGCACTTCTTCTGCGGCGGCACCTCCGGGGTCTTTGCCGACAAGCTGGGCGGTAAGCGCGGGTGTATCATCGCCGCCTTTATCGGCGGGATCTTCCTCGCCTTCCTGCCGGCGATGCTGCTGCCGGCGCTCGGCAACCTCGGGTTTGAAAACAGCACCTTCGCCGATTTCGACTTCGCAGTGTGGGGCATCATTATCGGTAACGCGTTCACCCAGTTTGGCCAGGTCACTATCTACCTGATTTGTCTGGCGCTGCTCGTCGCGCTGCTGGTGCCTTTCTGCTTCCGTCAGGTACGGGTAGTGGGCAACACGCTCAGCTATGAGGAGCTTACTGCCAAGCAGAAAAATGAATAAGCGAGGTCATTTTTCCCTGCGGGAAGGTCACGCTTCCCGCCGCTGACAAATAATCAGGAGTGGTTATGGCTATTTTGTCCATTGGATTTGCCTGTTTCGATCAGTTTTTCTTTCTCAATGAATGGCCCCAGGAGAATACCAAAAACTTTTGTCATGATTTTATAGAAAGCGGCGGCGGCCCGGCGGCCAATGCAGCCTGGCTGCTGGGATTATGGGGTGAGGAGGTCTATTACATCGGCCATCTGCATCAGGACCTTTACGGTCAGCGCATTATCGATGAGTTTGCCGAAGCGGGGGTGGATACCAGCCAGGTGGTTTTCTCCGATGACATGATCACCCCGCTGGCCTCGGTGCTGGTCAATCGCTTAACGGGTTCGCGGACGATTATTACCCGCAAGATGCAGACACCGCCTTCCCTGACCTACGATCAAAAGCTCAAACTGGACGACCTCGCCGAACGACTGATTGCCGCCGAGGATCCGGTCACCATTTTAATTGACGGCCATGAGCCGGAAATCAGTGAATATTTAATTAAGAAACTGCCCAACGCCAGAGTCGTGATGGACGGCGGGTCACTGCGCGCCAGCAATATAAAACTCGCAGCCTGGACCGACTATTTTGTAGTGAGCGAACATTTTGCCCGCGATTATATGAGCTATCGCTCTTTGAGCACCGAAGCAGAAATTAAAGCGGCGCTGATTGAGCTGAATAAAATTTGCCGCGGTGAAGCATTTATTACCCTTGGCGAAAAAGGCTGCGCTTTTTTAAAAAGCGGTATGCTGCAGATCGTTCCTTCCTGGCTGTGCAATGCCGTTGATACCACCGGAGCCGGGGATGTATTTCACGGCGCCTTCACCTATGGCGTCCACTACTCATGGCACATAGATAATATTATTTTATTTGCCAGCCTGACCGCCGCCATTTCTATTGAGAAAAAAGGGGTACGGGAATCTATGCCGGACCTGGCGGTCGTCCACCACTCGTTAAATAGCTACGAGAGAAACTTAAAGCAATATTTTGAAGAATAACTGCATTTAATAAATATCAAGAGGTGAATATGTTAGTGTCGATGAAGGACATGCTTCAGCATGCCCTGCGGGACGGCTACGCCGTCGGTCAGTTCAACATTAATAATCTGGAATGGGTCGGCGCCGTATTAAGCACTGCCCAGCAGTGCCGCTCACCGGTTATTTTGGGCGTGTCCGGCGGCACGGTTAAGCATATGCTCGGGTTAAAATGTATTCATGACATCGTAGTTAACGCCATGGAGTATTTGCATATTGATGTTCCGGTGGCGCTGCATCTGGATCATGGCACCTCCCGGGAGGCCTGCGAAGCGGCGATCGCCGCCGGCTTCAGTTCCATTATGTTTGATGGCTCGCATCTGCCGTTCAGGGAAAACCTGGCCATTACTCGCCATCTGGTGACGCTGGCGCACAGCAAAGGTATCTCCGTGGAGGCCGAACTGGGGACTATCGCCGGCAGTGAAGACGGCATTGTCAATTCCGAAGTCATCTACGCCGATCCCGAGGAGTGCTACACCCTGGTGACAGAAACCCAGGTGGATTGCCTCGCCGCCGCGCTGGGCTCCACCCATGGCCTGTATAAAGGCAAAGCCCGACTGGGATTTACCGAGATGAAAGCCATTGCCGAGCGGGTGAAGGTTCCGCTGGTGCTGCATGGCGGCACCGGTATTGCCGATGAGGATATGCGCCGGGCGATTGCCTGCGGCACCGCCAAGATTAACGTTAATACCGAAAATATGTACGCCTGGTGCCAGCAGGTGAAGGCGATCTTTGCTGCCGATACCGGGCACGATGTGAACGATCCGCGGAAAGTGATCGCCCAGGGACTGCAGCCAGTACGCGAAATGATTGCCCACCGCATGGCGCTTTTTGGCTCACAGCAGCGCTATTGATGCGTGAAAGGTGGCTGAGACCTCCGCCCCTTAGCAACCGGGGCGGAGGCGTCAGGCATCAGAAGGCAAAGCAGGAGCAACCCAGCACGCCCCAGAAGGCCTGCTCGTCGGAGACCGGGATCGACGATTTCCGCGCGATATCATGCTGATGGCCGTGGACACCGCAGCTACCGCAGCACTGGTGCATCTGGACTATGGCGCCAATTTTGGCCGCCGCCGGCGGAGCGGAACGGTAATGGCCCGGGACCTTCACCACCGGCGACCACTCCGGCAGCACCGGGATCGGCGGCGGCGCCAGCGGCGAGAAGTGACCGGCGGCGTACACCACTTTGCCATCAACCACCGTCAGCACCGACTCAATGCCTTTGATCTCCTCTTCCGCGACGCTGAAATAGTCCTTCGACAGCACCACCAGATCGGCAAGCTGACCGGCGGCCAGACGGCCCTTTTTACCCTGCTCGCTGGAGAACCAGGCGCTGCCCGCCGTCCACAGCTCCAGCGCGACATCGCGCGGCAGGCGGTTGTTGTCGTCATACATTGCCATCCCGCCAACGGTGCGCCCGGAGACCAGCCAGTACAGCGCGGTCCACGGATTATAGCTGGCGACGCGGGTGGCATCGGTCCCTAACCCTACCGGTACGTCCAGCTCCAGCATTTTCGCTACCGGCGGCGTATGTTTCACCGCCTCTTTGCCGTAGCGATCGACAAAATATTCGCCCTGGAAGGCCATCCGGTGCTGCACCGCAATGCCGCCCCCCAGCGCCTTCACCCGCTCAATGTTGCGCTCGGTAATGGTCTCGGCATGATCGAAGAACCAGTGCAGGCCATTAAACGGAATGTCACGGTTCACCTTCTCAAACACGTCCAGCATCCGGCTGATGGACTCGTCGTAGGTGGCATGCAGGCGGAACGGCCAGCGATGTTCCACCAGATGGCGCACCACCCGCTCCAGCTCATCTTCCATGCCTTGCGGCAAATCCGGCCGCGGCTGCAGGAAATCTTCAAAATCCGCCGCCGAAAACACCAGCATCTCGCCGGCGCCGTTGGCGCGATAGAAATCGGTTCCCTGCCCCGGCTTCAGCATATCGGTCCAGCGCTCGAAGTCCTCCAGCTCCTGCTTCGGTCGCTGGGTAAACAGGTTGTAGGCGATGCGCACGGTCATCTGATCTTTTGCGTGCAGCTGCTCGATAATTTCGTAATCTTCCGGGTAGTTCTGGAAACCGCCCCCGGCGTCGATGGCGCTGGTCAGCCCCAGTCGGTTCAGCTCGCGCATAAACTGACGGGTGGAGTTCACCTGCAGATCCAGCGGCAGCTTCGGCCCTTTGGCCAGGGTGGCGTAGAGGATCATGGCGTTTGGTTTGGCAATCAACATCCCGGTCGGGTTGCCGTGGCTATCGCGGACGATCTCTCCGCCAACCGGATCCGGCGTCTCTTTGCTATACCCCACGGCTTTCAGCGCCGCGCGGTTCAGCAGTGCGCGATCGTAGAGATGTAGCACAAACACTGGCGTATCGGGCGCCGCGTCGTTTAGCTCTTCCAGGGTCGGCATCCGTCGTTCGGCGAACTGGAATTCGCTCCAGCCGCCGACCACCCGCACCCACTGCGGCGACGGTGTGCGATCCGCCTGATCCTTAAGCATTCGCAGGGCATCGGCCAGAGAGGGCACGCCCTCCCAGCGGAGCTCAAGGTTGTAGTTCAACCCTCCGCGGATCAGATGCAGGTGAGAATCGTTGAGGCCCGGGATCACCGTATGCCCTTTGAGATCGACGATCTGCGTTCCCTCGGCGGCAAAGCTCATGATCCGATCGTGGCTTCCGGTGGCAACAATTTTTCCGTCGGCGATGGCCACGGCTTCCGCCAGCGGATTCGCACGATCGAGGGTATGAATCTGGCCGTGGGTCAGAATCAGTGTGGCAGTTTGCGACATAACACACTCCTTGGGGAGGCTGACTCAGTTTTTCTTCAACCAGCCAGCAAACAGGCGGGTCACGATGGGCATCCAGAACCAGACCACCAGCGCAACCACGCAGGCATCATTGATCAGGTGCAGCAGCAGGCTCCCCTTAAGCGACGGCAACAGCATGCCGGTCACCGTCGGCACCAGGTTGGTGCTGGGGAAAATCACCAGCAGGGTGATCAGAAACTGTTTCCAGCGCCGCGGCTGGCGCACATTCGCCACCGGCGGGGTAAACCAGAATGCCGGTTCGGTCCGCACCTCCGTCCGATCGCCCTCCGTCAGCAGCGGGGCAATTTCCGCCACCAGCTGACGACGGGTTTCCGACTGCGTCCAGGCATAGAGATGCTCCAGGGTGTCGAAGCGGATAATCACGCTCCACAGATTCTGCCCTGCGGCGGGCCGGATCACATTCGCCCCGAGATGACCGGGAAACTCAGCCGCGATGGGCATGATTTTGCCGAGCCACTCTTCGTAGCGCTGGCCGTGTTGCGGATCGAGCAGATGGCTGATGACCAGGGTCACCGATTTTTGCTGCGCCATAAAGATTCCTTGCTTCAGGGGAATGGCAGGATGATTCTCGCCATTAGCCATAGATGACCATACACAACGTCATTCATGCTGCGTCGAGGCGGCAAGCCGGCACGTCCCGGGAGCTGACATCAGTCAGTGACCGGGGCGGGCAAACCCAGCTAACAAAGAGGCAGCCTGAAGGGTGAAGTGTATTTAAGCTTTACGCTCTGGCGCGCCATGCACCATGGTATAAGCGTAATCCACGCCCATCCCGTAGGCGCCGCTGTGTTCGCGCACCAGGTCCATCACCGCATCGTAAGTCGCTTTGCGCGACCAGTCGCGCTGGTACTCCAGCAGCACCTGCTGCCAGGTCACCGGCACCGCGCCCGCCTGCACCATCCGGTCAATGGAGCGCTCATGGGCGTCGACAGAGGTACCGCCGGAGGTATCGGTGACCACATACACTTCGTAGCCCGCCTCCAGGGCCATCAGCGCCGGAAACGTCAGGCAAACTTCGGTCCACAGAGCGGAGATCACCAGCTTTTTACGGCCGGTCGCTTTCACCGCCGCAACGAAGGCATCGTCTTCCCAGGAGTTCATTGAAGTACGCTCAATCGGCTTGACGTCAGGATGCACGGCCAATAATTCCGGCCAAATATAACCGCTGAAGCTTTTGGTCTCTACGGAAGTGTAAATCACCGGTACATTAAAAATTTTGCCGGCTTTAGCCAGCGCCACGGTGTTATTTTTGAGGGTCTGGCGATCGATATTCGCCACGCCGAATGACATCTGTGGCTGATGATCAATAAAGATAAGGGCGGAATTAGTGGGATCGAGCAGTTCACGAATAGACATTAAATACCTTCTTAATCAATTAGTTAAAAAGATGACATGATGGTTAATGCGTCGTGTAGATCCTGACTGATAAAGCATGGTGAGTATAGCCAGTTATTTCTAACAAGTTATTAAAGTTTTTTTGTGGTTTATATTTTGTCAGCGGTTAGTATTTACTCATGCCAGCGTTCATCAAAATTTTACGGCAAACTGTTCTGATTTATTCACTAGCATTGATTATTGCGCTTAGGTACAACAAGGGGAAATTAATGAATGGAAACTCCTGATGCGCGTAAACTTTGATGTTCTGATGATCCTTGATGCGCTGGACCGACACGGATCCTTCGCCACCGCCGCAGAGTCGCTGTATAAAACCCCCGCCGCTCTGAGCTATATGATCCAGAAGCTGGAGAGCGATCTGGAGATCGTCTTGTTGGATCGTTCCGGCCATCGGGCAAAATTTACTGATACCGGGCGGCTGATGCTGGAGAAGGGGCGACAGCTTTTAAGCGCCGCCAAAGATCTGGAAAAGCAGGCCCAGCAGCTGAGCGCGGGCTGGGAGCGAGAGCTGGCGATCGCCCTCGACGCCTCGTTTCCCTTTTCGGCCTTGCTGCCGCTGATCGCCGAGTTCTACGCGCAAAACCCGCAGACCCGGCTGAACTTCAGTCATCACACCCTCGCCGGTTCATGGGAAGAGCTGACCCACCATGGCGCGGATATTATCCTCGGCGCCATCAATGAGCCGCCCACCTCTGCCGAGTGGTCATGGCAAACCCTCGGCGCGCTGGATAACATTTTCGTGGTCGCCCCGGCCCACCCGCTGGCGGGAGCGGAAACGCCGCTCAGCAATAAGCAGCTCAGCCAGCACCGGGCGGTGGTAATCCGCGACAGCGCCCGCTATTGCCATCCGCTGAACAGCAATCTGCTTGATGAACAGCCGCAAATCGGCGTCGATGATTTCGCCAGCAAAGTCGAACTGCTGTGCGCCGGGCTGGGCTGCGGCTTTCTGCCGCGTCATATCGCCCGCCCGTGGCTGGAAAAAGGCTGTCTGGTGGAGAAAAGCGTCGCCGGCTGGCGGGAAAAAGATATCACCTACATGGCCTGGCGCAGCGGGAATGACGGGCTGGCTCAGCGCTGGTGGCGGGAGGCGCTCCTCCGCGACGACCTGCTGAGCCAGCTCTATCGTTAACGACCGGACCAGACGCAGGCGGAGATAGCCGGGAGCGTCAGTACCCCGTCATGGAAGGCGCCGGCGCCCTCCTGCAGCGTCCAGGCTCCCACGTCCAACAGCGGCGAATCCTCGATAACCACTTCGCAGGCTTCGCCGCGGTTAATCGCCACCAGTACCCGCTGCTGTTTGTAGACGCGGACAAACACCACCACGTTATCCTCGGCGTAAATCACCTGGCAGCCGCCGTAGCGCAGCGCCTGGTGGGCTTTACGCAGTTTCGCCATTCGCTGATACAGCGCCAGCAACTGGGTATCCTGCAGCGCCGGATCCCACGGGAACGGTTTGCGGCAGAACGGATCGTTATTGCCATCTACGCCCACCTCATCGCCGTAGTAGATACACGGTACCCCGGGCCAGCTGAACAGCCACACCACCGCCAGCGGCAGACGCGCTACGTCTTTGCCAAGGAGAGATTTAAAACGCGCCGTATCATGGCTGTCGAGCTGGTTGAACATCCGCAGCTGCTGCTGATGCGACAGCCCGGCGCGATAATTATCCATCCACGCCATACAGGTCTGGGCGTCTATCTTCTGCGGATCGTAAGAGATATCGGTATTGGCGAGGAATCCCCAGATCGGGAAGGTGAAGCCGCGGTAGTTCATTGCCGCATCTTCGGCATCCGCCTGCAGCCACTGGCGCGCGTCGCCAAAATGTTCGCCAAAGACAAAGGCTTCCGGCTGCGTTTGTTTCGCCGCCTGGGTGATGCCGGCGATATGCCGCAGGTTATTCCGCGCCCCGCCGCCTTCGCCCAGCATGTGCACCACGTCCAGACGCCAGCCGTCCATACTCCACGGCGCCTTCAGCCAGTGGCGTACGATGCTGTCCTCGCCGGCATAGATCTCGTTGACCAGGCTGGTCGACCGATAGTCGAGCTTCGGCAGACTGGCATAGCCCAGCCAGTTGTGCGCCTGCCCCTCCCCGGAGAAGGTAAACCAGTCGCGCCACGGGGAGTCCGGATGGTGGCCGGCGCCGCCGCTGCCCTGCTGGTGGCGATCGAACCAGGGATGGGAATCGCCGGTATGGTTGAACACGCCGTCGAGGATCATGCGCATCCCCGCCCGCTGGGTGTTGTGGCGCAAGCGGAGCAGCGCCGCGTCGCCGCCAAACTGTGGATCGACGCGCCGATAATCCTCGGTGTCGTATTTATGCACGCTGGGGGCGGCGAAGACCGGGTTCAGATACAGGGCGGTGACGCCGAGCTGCTTCAGGTAAGGCAGTTTTTCGCTGATGCCGTCGAGATCCCCGCCGTAGAACGTCGACCCGCCCGCCTCGCCGGTAAGCGGTTCGTCCCACGCCTTGCGCACAATCTCCCGTCCCGCCGCGTGATGGTAATAGACCGCATCCTGTTCGGCGTCACGCGCAGCGCTGCGGGCAAAGCGATCGGGGAAAATCTGGTAGAAAACCTGATCGGCCACCCACTGCGGGCCGGCGTCCGGCAGGTCGACGGCGAACTGCTCCAGCCTGGCCGGCGGGAAACGGCTGAAGCCCTGCGGCGTAAACCAGCGCTGATGGTCGGCCCACAGTAGCTTAAAGCTGTAGCGGCGGCGCGGCTGACCGCTGGCGAGAGAGATTTCGCCGCGCCATGCCACTACACCCGGCCTCGGCGCCTGGCGGAGGCGCTGCATCGGCAGCGACAGCTCTTCGTTATCTTCTTCCGCGCGCAGCGTGATCCGCTGCGGCAGCGACTCACCGCTCAACCACAGGGTAATAAACAGTCGGTCCTGTTGCACCTTGATAAAGGGTGCAACCGGAAGGTGCCATGCCTTCAACATCGTGAATCCTCATTGTGCAGAATGGGCACACCTTGCCATAGCCGTCAGGCGCAGAACTCATCGTCACAGGATTTTTTGGGGGAGGATAACGGGGGAGGACGCGGGTCGGCAAGCCGCCCCGGTCGCGCGATGCTGACCGGGGCGATGTTGATTACTGTGCCTGCGCCAGGCGGCGCTCACGACGGGTCTTAAAGACCCAGCCCAGCAGCAGCAGCGCAATCCACGCCATACCGACGTACAGCGAGATGCGGGTGTCCGGATGATAGCCGATCAGGGCGATAATAAACGCCAGGAACACCAAGCCGACAACCGTGGTCGCCACCCCGCCGGGGACTTTGAATTTCAGGGCTTTGACCTCCTCCGGCGACAGACGGCGGCGGAAGGCAATCTGCGACAGCAGGATCATAATCCACACCCACACGGTGGCGAAGGTGGCCAGCGAGGCGATCACCAGGAAGACGTTTTCCGGCATGATGTAATTGAGGTATACCGCAAACAGCAGCGCAATGGTCATCACCATCACCGTCACCCACGGAATACCGCGACGCGAGGTTTTAGCGAACACCTTCGGCGCGCTCCCCTGCTCGGCCATGCCGTGCAGCATACGGCCCACGCCGAACACGTCGGAGTTAATCGCCGACAGCGAGGCCGTCAGGACCACGAAGTTAAGAATGCTGGCCGCGAAGGTAATGCCCAGATGCTGGAAGGTCAGGACAAAGGGGCTGCCGTCGGTACCCACCTGGTTCCACGGATAGATAGACATAATGACAAACAGCGTGCCGACATAGAACACCAGAATGCGCATCGGCACCGAGTTGATAGCGCGTGGAATGGATTTCTCCGGATCTTTCGCCTCACCGGCGGTAATGCCGATGATTTCGATACCACCGTAGGCGAACATCACCATCTGCAGCGACATCACCATTCCCAGCCAACCGTTGCTGAAGAAGCCGCCGTTGCTCCAGAGGTTATGAATGCCCGTCGGCTGGCCGCCGTTGCCGATCCCCCAGATAATGATGCCGAACCCGGCGAGGATCATAATGATGATGGTGGCCACTTTGAAGAACGAGAACCAGAACTCCAGCTCGCCAAACACCTTGACGCTCATCAGGTTGACGGCGCAGATGATGAGCACCACGCTGAGCACCCAGATCCAGTGCGGCACCGTCGGGAACCAGACGCCCATGTAGATACCGAAGGCGGTGACGTCGGCGATGGCGACGATCAGGATTTCAAAGCAGTAGGTCCAGCCGGTGATATAGCCCGCCAGTCCGCCGAGGTTTTCCTGAGCATAGCGAGAGAATGAGCTGGCGGAAGGGTTATGCACCGACATCTCACCGAGCGCGCGCATAATGATATATGCCGCGACGCCGCCGATAATGTAGGCCAACAGTACGCTGGGTCCGGCCATTTTAATCGCGTCGGCTGAACCGTAAAAAAGCCCGGTGCCGATGGCGGAACCCAGGGCCATAAAGCGGATGTGCCGGGTGCTTAGCCCGCGCTTAAGCTTGTTACTACTTTCCATCGTGGTTTTTCAATGCCGTTTAACACAAAAAATAAAAAACCACGGAACCCGAAGTCCCGTGGTTAAACGCTTGTCCTCAACGCCGGTTAGTGCGCGCTGGAGGTCACCTGACGTCCGGCGGCACGGTCCCAGATCACCGCGAGGATTGCCATCACGGCGGTCGGCATCAGCCAGGCCAGACCTTGCTCCGCCAGCGGCAGACGCGCGGTCCAGGCCGGCAGGATAGCGGCAAACGCCGATGACTTAATCCCGTCAATGATACCAAACATCAGACTGATAAACATGGCCGGCGCGATAACACGTGACGAATTATGCCACCAACTACGGGTAAAGCTTAATACAACCAGTGCGATACACGGCGGATAGATAGCGGTCAACACCGGAATCGACACCTGAATCAGGTGGCTCAGACCAAGGTTGGAGACCGCCATCGAGAACAGGCCGAGGATGAAGACCAGCGTGCGATAGGAGAACGGCAGATACTGGGCAAAGAACTCAGCGCAGGCGCAGGTCAGACCCACCGCCGTCACCAGGCAGGCGATGAAGATCAGCGCCGCCAGCAGGAAGCTGCCCGCCCCGCCGAAGGTATGCTGCACGTAAGCGTGGAGGATTGCCGCGCCGTTAGCGGACTGGTCCACGAGGGTGGCGCTATCAGAGCCCAGACGGAACAGCGCCAGATACAGCAGGGTCAGACCGACGCCTGCCATCAGGCCCGCCCAGACGGTGTAGCGGGTCAACAAACGCGCTTCGCTGACGCCGCGGGAGCGTGCGGCATTGACAATCACGATCCCGAACACCATCGCGCCGAGGGTGTCCATGGTCAGGTAGCCGTTGACGAAGCCATTGGAGAATGGCGCGGTACGATACGCTTCCATCGCGTCGCTGATCGGGCCCGCCGGCCAGACAACCGCGGCGACCGCCAGCACAATCAGGGCGATAATTTTCAGCGGCGCAAGGAAATTTCCCACCGTATCCAGCAGTTTGCCCGGATAGAGTGAGACCAGGATCACCAGCGCGAAGTAGATAACGCTGTAGATCAGCAGCGGCAGCGGGCCGTCGCCGGTCAGCGGCGCAATCCCGACCTCAAAAGAGACGGTCGCGGTGCGCGGGGTCGCGAACAGCGGTCCTACCGCGAGATAACACACCACCGCCAGCAGGATACCCGCCACTTTACCAATCGGGGTGCTCAGGCTTTCAACGCCTCCGCCGACTTTCGCCAGCGCCACCACCGTCAGCACCGGCAGACCCACCGCAGTGATCAGGAAGCCGATCGCCGCCGTCCAGACGTGCTCGCCCGCCTGTAAGCCAACCATCGGAGGGAAAATAATATTGCCTGCGCCAACGAACAACGCGAAGGTCATAAAGCCCAACGCTATGATGTCGCGAGATTTTAACTGATGGGTCATAAATTCATTACTGCCTGTGGATGTGGTGTTGTAAAAAAATGGAAAAATACCGCGCTACCCTCTCAGGGACGATACAGCGGCGATTGCCGGTAAACTCAGCGAGATATGCTCCCGAAGCGGCGTGGGAAAGAATTGTTTTTGGTATTACCACGCAAAAGCAGTCTGTCATCGACTGCGCAGGCGCAATTTAAACGCTTATAACGTTTTAAAGCAAGGCACGATCGCAAAAGCAGATGATTATGCTGGTTATCATTTTCACACCAGAATCATTTACCATATTGATGGAAAACCCGTGGCTTATCATGCGAACAAAAAAGCAGCGCACGTTCATTAAATAGGCGAGGGGAAAATGACTGCCAATGAAAATGACCAGCCGAAGCTGGTCATTGGCAAGATAAGCTGACAGTGCGCCGCTCAGGTGTCGTTTCTGGCAATTAATCGTTCCGGGAGCAGGAAGCTAAAACGGGTTCCCTTGCCCACCGTACTCTCTATTTCCAGTCGGCTGTCATGATGGTTAACCGCGTGTTTGACAATCGCCAGCCCCAGGCCGCTGCCCCCCGTTTGCCGGGAGCGGGCTTTATCCACCCGATAGAAACGCTCGGTCAGACGAGGAATATGCTCCGGGGCAATGCCTGGCCCATTATCTTCGACGCTGAACAGCGCCCCCTGCGGCGTTCGCTGCCAGCTGACGCGAATTTCAGTGCCCGGCGGGGTGTGGTTCACCGCGTTATAGACCAGGTTAGAAATGGCGCTGCGCAGCTGCTCCTCGTTGCCCAGCACCTTGAGCTGCTCATCGACGGTAAAAATCAGCGTCTGCTTATCCTGGCTGAGGGTCTGCGCCTCGCGCTCCACCACCCGCAGCATCATCGGCACGTCGATGCGGTCATTCATCGCCAGCGCCGGCGCGGCTTCAATACGCGACAGCGTGAGCAGCTGCTTCACCAGCCCCTCCATACGCTGGGTTTGCTCACGCATGGTGTGCAGGGCCTTTTCACGGGTCGCCCCTTCCAGCACCTGCTCCTGCATCATCTCCAGATAGCCTTGCAGCACCGTCAGCGGGGTGCGCAGCTCATGGCTGACGTTAGCGAAGAAGTTACGCCGCGCCCCTTCCAGTTGATGCATCTGCGTCACGTCGCGCGCCACCATCAGCCACTGCTTGTCGCTGTAGGGCATCACGCGAATTTCCAGATGACGGGCATTATTCAGCACCAGATTGAGCGGTTTTGAAAAATCACGCTGTTTCAGGTAGGTGGCGAATTCAGGATAGCGCAGAAGGTTAAGAATGTTTTGCCCACTGTCGTCCGGCCAGCGCAGGTTTAAAATCTGCTGCGCCAGGCCATTACACCAGAAAATGGCCCCCTCCTCCGTGGTCAGGACCACCGCGTCCGGCAACGATTCCGCTCCACTGCGGAAGCGTTTAATCAGACTTCCCAGCTCACGTCGACGCTTTTTATTACGCATCTGCATCTGGTGCAGACCATACAGCAGCGGCTCCCAGCTGCCGCGGCCGGGCGGAGGGGTCATGCTCCGGTCCACCCACAGCCACCACGACAGGCGCATCAAATTCCAGAAATGCCAGATCAGCAAACCGGTCACTGCCGCCAGTAAAAACCACGGCAAATGACCCACAAACGCCCCCAGAATCAGGGCCGGAATACACGCTAAAAAGAGCTCCAGCGCCAGCCTTTTCCATGACAGCCGTTCCAGCACGGGTCACACTCCTGTCAAAATTCAGAAACGGGCGGAGAAACGATACCCCGTGCCGCGAACCGTTTGCACCATCCGATCATGGCCACTGTGTTCCAGCGCTTTGCGCAGGCGACGAATATGGACGTCCACCGTGCGGTCTTCCACATAGACGTTGGTTCCCCAAACGTGGTTCAGCAGCTGCTCGCGGCTGTACACCCGCTCCGGATGGGTCATAAAGAAATGCAATAATTTAAATTCCGTTGGCCCCATGTCCAGCGGACTTTCGCCGGTCATCACCCGGTGCGATGAGGGATCGAGGCTCAGCCCCTGCATTTCAATCACCTCTTCCACCGCCATCGGCGAAATACGGCGCATCACCGCTTTGATTCGCGCCACCAGCTCCTTCGGTGAGAAAGGCTTGGTAATGTAGTCGTCCGCCCCGGTCTCCAGGCCGCGAACGCGATCCTCTTCTTCTCCGCGCGCGGTCAGCATCACCACCGGAATATCCCGGGTCATCGCCTCGCGCTTGAGCAGCTTAATAAACTGCAGCCCAGAACCGCCCGGCAGCATCCAGTCAAGGAGAATCAAATCAGGCCAGGGTTCATTGAGTTGATTCACCGCGCTGTCATAATCTTCCGCTTCGACAGGCTGAAAGCCATTTTGCTCCAGAACAAAGCAGACCATTTCGCGGATTGGAGCTTCATCTTCAACGACCAGAATTCTTCTCGCCATTATTTACCCTGTGTTTTTTAGCCATCAGTATAGAAGTGCGGCGTCATTATGCGTCACTTTTGTGACAGATTTATGAAAAAAATGACCGTCTGATGATCGGGTATTTTGAAGCATGACGCGGACTTACCCCTCTCCGACAAATGGTATACTGCCGCTCATGCTTTTTTCGCTAGGGAAGATTTATGCGCATCCTTCACACCTCCGACTGGCACCTGGGCCAGAATTTTTACAGCAAAAGCCGTGCGGCCGAACATGACGCCTTCCTGAGCTGGCTGCTGGCCCGCGCGCAGGAGCATGAAGTCGACGCCATCATCGTGGCCGGCGATATTTTTGATACCGGATCGCCGCCGAGCTACGCTCGCGAACTGTATAACCGCTTTGTCGTCCAGTTGCAGCAGACCGGCTGTCGCCTGGTGGTGCTGGCGGGCAACCACGATTCGGTGGCGATGCTCAATGAATCCCGCGATATCCTCGCCTTTTTACACACCACCGTCGTGGCGAACGCCGGCTGCCCGCCCATTGAGCTGCCGCGGCGCGACGGCACCCCTGGGGCTATCTTCTGCCCGGTGCCGTTTTTACGCCCGCGCGAGCTGGTCATCAGCCAGGCCGGCCACTCCGGTCGGGAAAAACAGCAGCAGCTGCTGCACGCCATCAGCGACTATTATCAGGAACAGTATCAGCAGGCCTGCGCGCTGCGCGGCGATCGCCCGCTGCCCGTCATTGCCAGCGGCCATCTGACCACCGTCGGCGCCAGCAAAAGCGATGCCGTTCGCGACATTTATATCGGCACGCTGGATGCCTTCCCGGCGCAGCACTTCCCCCCTGCCGACTACATTGCGCTGGGCCATATTCACCGGGCGCAGGTGGTCGGCGGCTGCGAGCACATCCGCTACAGCGGCTCGCCGCTGCCGCTGAGCTTTGATGAAACCGGCAAAGCGAAATCGGTGCATCTGGTGAGCTTTAGCGATGGGCGACTCAGCGCCGTGGAAACCCTCGAGGTGCCCGTCACCCAGCCGCTGGCGGTCATCAAAGGCGATCTGGCCGCCATCACCGCCCAGCTGGAGCAGTGGCGCGGCGTTGAACAGGACCCGCCGGTGTGGCTGGATATCGAAATCACCACCGAGGAGTACCTGCACGATATTCAGCGTCAAATTCAGGCGCTGACGGAGGATCTGCCGGTGGAAGTATTGCTGGTGCGCCGCAGCCGCGAGCAGCGCGAGAAAATACTGCTCAACGCCCAGCGGGAGACCCTCAGCGAACTGAAGGTGGAAGAGGTGTTCGAGCGCCGGCTGGCGCTGACCGAGATTGACGATGAGAAGCGCGCCCGGCTGCACGAGCTGTTCGCCCATACGCTGCATACGCTCACCGCGGAGGACGAAAACGCATGAAAATCCTCAGTCTGCGTCTGAAAAACCTCAACTCCCTGAAAGGGGAATGGAAGATAGACTTTACCGCCGAGCCGTTCGCCAGCAACGGCCTGTTCGCCATTACCGGCGCCACCGGCGCCGGGAAAACCACCCTGCTCGACGCCATTTGCCTGGCGCTCTATCATGAGACGCCGCGCCTGAATAAAGTCTCCCAGTCGCAAAACGACCTGATGACCCGCGATACCGCCGAGTGTCTGGCGGAGGTGGAGTTTGAAGTGAAGGGCATCGCCTACCGCGCCTTCTGGAGCCAGAACCGGGCGCGTAACCAGCCGGATGGCAATCTGCAGGCGCCCCGCGTAGAGCTGGCGCGCTGCGCCGACGGCAAAATCCTCGCCGATAAGGTCTCGGATAAGCTGGAGCAAACCGCGACGCTCACCGGCCTCGACTATGGCCGCTTCACCCGCTCGATGCTGCTCTCCCAGGGACAATTTGCCGCCTTCCTGAACGCGAAGCCGAGCGATCGCGCGGAGCTGCTGGAGGAGCTGACCGGCACGGAAATCTACGGTCAGATTTCGGCGATGGTCTATGAGCAGCACAAAGCCGCTCGCCATACGCTGGAGAAGTTCGAAGCCCAGGCGGCGGGCATCGTCCTGCTGACGGAGGCCCAGCAGCAGGCGCTGCAGGAAAGTTTGCAGGTGCTTACTGACGAAGAGAAAGGCCTGCTGGCGCAGCAGCAAAACCAGCAGCGGCAGCTCCAGTGGCTAACGCGCCGCGACGAGCTGGCGCAGCAGCAGCAGCAGGCGGTCAGCGGCCAGCAGCAGGCCCGCCAGGCGCTGGCCGACGCCGCGCCGGCGCTGGCGAAGCTTGAGCTGGCCCAGCCCGCCGCCCAGCTGCGCCCCCTGTGGGAGCGCCATCAGGAGCACGCGGCAGGCCTGGAGCAAACCCGCCAGCGAATCAATGAAGTAAATGCTCGCTTACTTGCCAGCACGGCGCTGCGCGCGCGCATCCGCCGCAGCGCCCTGCACGCCCAGCAGCAGCGGCAGGCTGAACTGACCGATCTGGCGCAGTGGCTGGCGGCCCATGAGCGATTCCGCTTGTGGGGCCAGGAGATTGCCGGCTGGCGGGCGCAATTTTCGCAGCTAACGCGGGATAAACAGCAGCTGACGGCCCAGACCAGCCGCCTGGCCGCGCTGCGCCAGAAGCTGACCGCGCTGCCGGCCAGCCCTTTGTCGCTGAGCGCCGATGAGGTTGCGGCGGCGATAGCGCAGCAAACCCAGTCGCGACCGCTGCGCCAGCGGCTGCTCTCCCTGCATGAACAGCATCAGCTGCTGCGCAAGCGTCTGCGCCAGAACGCCGAAAGCGTACAGCAGGCGCAGGCGGAGCAGGCAAAACTCAACGCTACCCTGGCGCAACGCCGGGCGCAGTACAAAGACAAAAACCAGCACTATCTCGACCTGAAAGCGCTCTGCCAGCGGGAAGAAACGATTAAAGATCTGGAAGATTACCGCGCCCGGCTTGAGGCGGGTAAGCCCTGCCCGCTGTGCGGCTCCTGTGAACATCCGGCGATTGAGCAATACGCCTCGCTAACAGTCACGGATAATCAGCGCCGCCGCGATGCGCTGGAAAAAGAGGTCGCCGCGCTAAAAGAAGAAGGTCTGCTGATCCTCGGGCAGGTCAACGCCCTGACGCAGCAGCTCCAGCGTGAGACCGAAGCGGCCGGGCGGCTCGCTGAGGAAGAGCAAGCGCTCACTAAAGCATGGCAGGAAACCTGCGCCTCTCTGCAGGTCACGCGGGATATTGCGCAAGAGATAAACGACTGGATCCAGGAGCAGGAGCGCTACGAGCAACAGCTCTACCAGCTCAGCCAGCGCCTGATGCTGCAGAGCCAGCTCAACGATCAGGAGGCGCTGGAGCGCCAGGCTCTGCAGCAGCTGACGGCCACGCGCCAGGGGCTGGAGAGCGCCCTGCAGGCCCTGACGCTGACCCTACCGGAAGAAGGGACAGAATCCGCCTGGCTGAACGCTCGCGAAAGCGAATTTGCCCAGTGGCAGGCGCAACAGACCCGGCATGGCGCCATTCAGGAGCAGATTGCCGCTCTGCAGCCGCTGCTCGAGACGCTGCCAGCCAGCGACGAGGCAGAGGCTGAAGCTGAAGCGGAACCGGCGATCCCCGACAACTGGCGCGCGATCCACGAAGAGTGCCTGGCGCTGCACAGCCAGCTTGTCGCCCAGCAGCAGCTGGAGACCGAAGAGAAGGCGCGCCTGGACCAGTCGCAGGCGCAATTTACCGCCGCCCTGGCCGCCAGCCGCTTTAACGATCGGCAGGCGTTCCTCGCCGCGCTGCTGGACGACGAGACCGCCCAGCGGCTAACGCAGTTAAAACAGACGCTGGAGCAGCAGCTTCAGCAGGCGACGGCGCTCTGCGAGCAGGCGACCCGGCAGCAGCAGGCGCACCTGGCGCTGCGTCCGCAAGGGACGGACGCGGACATCCCCGCCCTGCAAACTCAGCTGCACACCCTGGCCCAGCGGCTGCGGGACAACACCACCCGCCAGGGCGAGATCCGCCAGCAGCTCAGGCAGGACGCAGAGAGCCGTCAGCATCAGCAGGCGCTGGGGCGGCAGATTGCAGAGGCGGCGCAGCTGGCGGATGACTGGGGCTATCTCAACTCGCTGATCGGCTCCAGCACCGGCGATCGGTTCCGCAAATTCGCCCAGGGGCTGACGCTGGATAATCTGGTCTGGCTGGCAAACCAGCAGCTTAACCGCCTGCACGGGCGCTATCTGCTGCAGCGCAAAGCCAGCGAAGCGCTGGAGCTGGAGGTGGTCGATACCTGGCAGGCCGACGCCGTGCGCGACACCCGCACCCTCTCCGGCGGCGAAAGTTTCCTCGTCAGCCTTGCGCTGGCCCTGGCGCTGTCAGACCTGGTGAGCCATAAGACGCGGATTGACTCTCTGTTTCTTGATGAGGGCTTCGGCACCCTAGACAGCGAAACGCTGGACACGGCGCTGGACGCGCTGGATGCCCTCAACGCCAGCGGCAAGATTATCGGGGTGATCAGCCACGTGGAGGCGATGAAAGATCGCATTCCGGTGCAGATCAAAGTGAAGAAGATAAATGGCCTGGGCTACAGTCGGCTGGATAGAGCGTTTGCGGTGGAGTGAGGTCTGAGTCATTACGATGTTCCCTCACCCTAACCCTCTCCGGGGGGAGAGGGAACCGTCCGGCGCTGGTTTTCCGTTTCGTACGCTGTTGCGATTACCCCTCTCCCCGCAAGAGACCGGGGGTTCCTGCCACACCCCCAACCACCGACGCCGCCTTCCCCCTCTCCCTCCAGGAGAGGGCCGGGGTGAGGGGGAGTGGTTCAGTTCCCCTGTAGCGGCCACAGCCATGCCGCGCCGCGTACTCCGCTGGAGTCGCCGTGCATCGCTTTACGGATCGGCGTTTCACACTCGCCGCCGAAGACCCACTGTTTCACCAGGTCCGGCACCGTCTGATACAGCCGCTCGACGTTGCTCATCCCGCCGCCCAGCACGATGACGTCCGGATCGAGGATGTTGACCACGTGGGCGAGCGATTTCGCCAGCCGCTGTTCATAGCGGCTCAGCGCCAGTTCGGCTTTTTCGTCACCTTCACCCACCAGGCGCATAATCTCGCTGCCGCTTAACCCCTTGCCGCTCAGCCGCTGATAGTCAGTGGCAAAGCCGGTGCCGGAGATAAAGGTTTCGATACACCCCTGTTTACCGCAGTAGCAAGGCACTTCCGCACGGTAGCGCAGCTCATCGTCGTTCATCCACGGCAATGGGTTATGTCCCCACTCGCCGGCGTTACCGTTGCCGCCGATATGCGCCCGCCCGTTGAGCGCTACGCCCGCGCCGCAGCCGGTGCCGATAATCACCGCGAACACCGTTTGCGCCCCCGCCGCCGCGCCGTCCACCGCTTCCGACACCGCCAGACAGTTGGCGTCGTTAGCCAGCCGAACTTCGCGGTCAAGGCGCAGGCTGAGGTCCTTGTCAAAGGGCTGGCCGTTGAGCCAGGTCGAGTTGGCGTTTTTCACTACCCCGGTATAGGGCGAAATCGAGCCCGGGATCCCCATCCCCACGGTGCCACGCTGTCCGGTCGCCTGCTCGGCCATCGCCACCAGGGTAGCGATAGTCTCGATGGTTTGCCGGTAATCCTCCCGCGGCGTGGGTAACCGATGGCGAAACAGCTGCTCTCCCTGGTCGCTCAGGGCTATCACTTCGGTTTTTGTACCACCTAAATCAATACCAATACGCACGCTCAGCTCCTCACCCCGATTAACAATGCAAGCATAGCGACAATTCGCTATCATGCCCGCCTGATTTAACGACAAAGCCGTGGAAATTATCATGCTGTGGTTCAAAAATTTAATGGTTTACCGTCTCAGCCGCGATATCGAATTGCGCGCCGAGGAGATGGAAAAACAGCTGGCCGAGCTGACATTTACCCCTTGTGGCAGCCAGGATATGGCGAAAACCGGTTGGGTATCGCCGATGGGATCGCACAGCGACGCGCTGACGCATACGGCGAACGGCCAGATCATTATCTGCGCGCGTAAAGAAGAAAAGATCCTGCCGTCGCCGGTGATCAAGCAGGCGCTGGAGGCGAAGATCCAGAAGCTCGAAGCCGATCAGGGGCGCAAGCTGAAGAAGACTGAGAAAGATTCCCTGAAAGATGAAGTGCTGCACTCGCTGCTGCCGCGCGCCTTCAGCCGCTTCAGCCAGACGATGATGTGGATCGACACCGTCAACGGCCTGATCATGGTGGACTGCGCCAGTGCGAAGAAAGCGGAAGATACCCTGGCCCTGCTGCGTAAAACCCTCGGCTCGCTGCCGGTGGTGCCGCTGACCCTGGAGAATCCGATCGAGCTGACGCTGACCGAGTGGGTCCGCTCCGGCACCGTAGCGCAGGGCTTCCAGCTGCTGGACGAAGCCGAGCTGAAAGCGATGCTGGAAGATGGCGGCGTGATCCGCGCCAAGAAGCAGGATCTGGTCAGCGACGAAATCGCTGTGCACATTGAGGCCGGGAAGGTCGTCACCAAGCTGGCGCTGGACTGGCAGCAGCGTATTCAGTTTGTGATCTGCGACGACGCGTCAATTAAGCGCCTCAAGTTCTGCGATGAATTACGCGACCAAAACGAAGATATCGATCGGGAAGATTTCGCCCAGCGCTTTGACGCCGACTTTATCTTAATGACCGGCGAACTGGCTGCCCTGATCCAAAGCCTGGTGGAAGGGCTCGGCGGCGAAGCGCAGCGCTAAGCGCCGCTTTCTTTCCTGCCTGACAGGAAAAAAATACAACCCGGCGGCAAGCGCCGGGCGTTACGCTGACTTACAGATAGCGGCACAGATAGGAGGTTGGCTCAGCCACCTGCAGATGGAATTCGCTGTTGCCTGGCACATTGAAGGCTTCGCCGGCGGCGTAAACTTTCCACTCAGTCTCACCCGGCAGCAGGACATTCAGCGCCCCGCTGACCACCGTCATCTCTTCCGGCTGCGCCGTACCAAAGGTGTATTCTCCTTCCGCCATCACGCCAACGCTGGCGCGACCGGTACTGCTGCTGGTGAAGCCAATGGATTTCACTTTTCCGTCAAAGTATTCATTGCTTTGAAGCATAAACAAGCCCTTCTGATCGTCGTTGAAAGGCTCAATATAGGGGGCGCTCCTTGCCCCTGTCACGTGAAATTAACACATTAGACTAATAGTTCTGCCGCCAGTCGGGAAACCAGCACATTCGACAGCAAAACCGGGACATCAAGGGCTTTTTGTAACACATCGCGATGATGCTGATAGTAACCGAGACAGTCGAGGACCAGCACGTCGGCCCCCTGCTCCAGCAGCGCTTTACCGGCGGTTAACAGCTCACTGTCGCTACCGGTAAACGGGTTGGCCAACGCGTAGTACGGTGACTTCTCCAGTGAATGCCACTTTTGTCGCTGCATGGGCATGATCTCTTCCACCGGCACGATCACCCCGACCTGGTGCCCATCGACGATCGACGCCACCAGCGGCGGAATGATCCGCTGCGGCTCGAGGAGGATCGCGTGGTGGGTGGTAAAACCGGTCAGCTGTTCGGAGCTGAGCAGCAGGATCACATCAAAATGCTGTCGATCCAGCATGGCGATCACGCTGCGAACATCACGTTCAATTTTTTGTCGCGACACCATCACCAGCTGGTTATCGCTGAGCAAGGTCAACAGACCCTGTTCGCCGTCACCCACGGCGTACTCTGCCATCACGTCGTCACGCGTCATCTCGCCCAGCAGGCTGATGTGAGCGATCTGTTCTTCCCTGATATGTTCGGTCAGGAGCGGTAATACTCCCGCCAGCGGCACAACGCCGATGGTCAAAATTGCCATCGTTGCACTACTCATATCATGTACCTTTTCACTACCACTGCTTCAACACAGGCTTACCACACACAGCATTCGCCCCCCTGGTGAGTAAAAATCAACCGTCGAGAAGCGTAGCAGCTCCACGCCGCGGTTGAATGTAAAGATTACCGGGCGGCGGCGGCGTGCCTGAAAAATCCGTGTGTTAGAAATTCATTAGTACGACTGATAAATAAAAAATGTGAGATACGCCCGATATTGCCCGCAGGACAGGCAATCCGGGCTCAGGGGTTAAGACTTGTCGGGATCTTCATAACGCCGCTTGGCATCCACGGCTTCCTGCTCGGTAGGATGTTCGCTGATTAGCGAATCGGGCTCAGGATAGTCCGCGCGGAGTTGATACCAGGTCACCGTCTGACCCTGAGGACCTTTCTCTACCGCAACCACGCGCGCTTCTCTCGGATATGGGGGTCTGTTTGGCATAGTTCTTCCTTCTTCCGGTATCAGAACTATCAAGTATAGGCGCCCCTCGCCGCCTTAATGTAAGTAAATTCTTAACTTACCGGAGCTGCCGTCGCGCCGCACAGCATGGTCATAATTTGCTCCACCACCCGATCCGGGGAGGCTGTAGCATCGACAATATGATGGGCAGCATCACGGTATAACGCTTCACGCTGCGCCAGCACCTCGCCCACTTCCTCACGCACCGGTTTCCCGGTGAGCGTCGGCCGTTGTTCGGCTTTCGGGTAGGCTTCCAGACGGTCAATCAGCGCCGACACCGACGCCTGAAGATAAATCACCACGCCGTTCTCCCGCATAAACTGACGGTTACATTCCGCGAGGATGATGCCGCCGCCGGTGGCGATCACCGTATTCGGCAGGGTCACGGCCTTCAGCGACAGGGTCTCCAGCTCGCGAAAGCGCGCCCACCCTTCCGCCTGCACGATCTCCGCCACCGTCCGCTGCTCATGGGCCTGCAGCCGATGATCGGTATCGGAGAACTGAAAATGTCGCGCTCGCGCCAGCGCATGGCCGACGGTGGTTTTACCGCAGCCGCGTGGCCCGATGAGAAAGATTGGCTGTGTCATAACCGAAGACCCCCTGGTTCCGTCTGTCGCAAAAAAAGGAAAACGAAAGAACGTATTATCGCTGTCTGTTCCGCAACGTATTCGTAAATAAAACGTTACACAACTTCTTTACACCCCATCACCGCAGTGAGGCAAAGGGCTCTTGATGTAAACTTATCATTGCATTTGGTGTTTAACCAGCTTTACTTTTCTGCCTGGCGTTATTTTTTATCCACTGCTGGCGTAAACGGTAACACATTTATGCATAGCTTTACGAAGCAACATATTTACAACATCGTGTTTCAGACGCACCCTGATGCCTATTCGACAGTGTGACAGAGGAATGTAACATGCAATCTGAAGAACAACGCCTTATTGATGGACTGTTTTCCCGGCTGAAAGAGGCTGAGGCGCACAGTGCATCGCGCGATGCCAGCGCCGAGGAGCGGATTGCCCAACACGTGAGCGCGCAGCCGGCTGCCCCCTACTATATGGCGCAAACCATCCTTATCCAGGAAGCCGCGATTAAACAGCTCAACGATCGCATCCAGGCGCTGGAGAGCCAGGTCAGCCAGCTGCAGGCGGCGAAGCCCAGCAGCGGCGGTTTCCTCTCCGGCCTGTTTGGCGGCGGCGGCTCGTCACGCGGTTCTGACCCGATCCCGGGCGCGGAGCAATACGGTCGCCCGCAGGCCAGCTCACAGCCGCAGTATGCCCCACAGCAGCAGCAGAGCTATGCCCCGCAGGCTGCCGCACGCGGCGGCGGCTTTATGGCGGGCGCGCTGCAAACGGCCGCAGGCGTAGCGGGCGGGGTGGTGCTGGGCAATATGCTGACCAGTATGTTCAGCGGCTCGCACCCGCAGGAGATTGTGAATATCATCGAAGAGAAGCCGCAGCCTGATGCTGACGCCCCCGCCGCACAGGAGACCGCCGCGGGTGACGATCCGTTCCGTCAGGGAGGCGATCAGTTCCTTGCCGACAACACCTGGAACGACGACTTCGACGCCGGCTTTGGCGATGATGATATTGGCAGCGATGACGACAGTTGGGTTTAACCCTGCTGACGTTTAACCGCCAGCAACCACTTCTCCAGCTCGGCGGCAAACTGTTGCCGATCGCGCTGCGATAAACTATCCGGGCCGCCGGTCTGAACGCCGCTGGCCCGTAATGTCTCCATAAAATCCCGCATCGTCAACCGCTCGCGGATCGTCGCTTCGCTGTAGCGCTCTCCGCGCGGATTGAGCGCCGCCCCGCCCTTCGCCAGCACCTCCGCAGCCAGCGGAATATCGGCGGTGATCACTAAATCCCCCGCCGCGCACTGACGGACGATTTCGTTATCCGCCACGTCAAAACCCTGCTCAACCCGCAGGGTGCGGATGAAACGCGACGGCGGTACGCGCAGCGGCTGGTTCGCCACCAGCGTCAGCGGCGTCTGGGTCCGCTCTGCCGCGCGGAACAATATCTCTTTAATCACGTTCGGACACGCGTCTGCATCCACCCAAATGGCCATGCCAGCTCCTGTTACCTGCAATAAGTGTCGCCAATGTTACCTGCTTTTCTCCCCCATGAAAGCGCCAGGATGATAAGCTAATCAGATCGTAACGAAAAAAGCAGAGGGGAATGGTGATGGATAAGAAAATTGGCTTTATCGGCTGCGGCAATATGGGTAAGGCCATTCTGGGTGGACTGATCGCCAGCGGCCAGGTACAGCCGGGACAAATTTGGGTCTACACCCCGTCGCCGGACAAGGTTGCGGCTCTGCGCGACCAGTACGGCATCAACGCCGCCGATAGCGCCCAGGAAGTGGCGCAAATTGCCGATATCGTCTTCGGCGCGGTGAAGCCGGGGATCATGACCAAAGTGCTGGGCGATATCGCCTCCAGCCTGAATAAAGAGTCGCTGGTGGTCTCCATCGCCGCCGGCGTCACGCTTGACCAGCTGGCGCGCGCGCTCGGCCACGATCGCAAAATTATTCGCGCGATGCCCAATACCCCGTCGCTGGTTAACGCCGGCATGACCTCCGTTACGCCAAACGCGCTGGTGAGCAGCGAAGATGTGGCTGAAGTGTTGACCATTTTCCGCTGCTTTGGCCAGGCGGAGCAAATTGCCGAGCCGATGATCCATCCGGTGGTGGGCGTTAGCGGTTCGGCGCCAGCCTATGTCTTTATGTTTATCGAAGCGATGGCCGATGCCGCCGTTCTCGGCGGGATGCCGCGCGCCCAGGCCTACAAATTCGCCGCGCAGGCGGTGATGGGCTCTGCCAAAATGGTGCTGGAGAGCGGTGAGCATCCGGGAGCGCTGAAAGATATGGTCTGCTCTCCTGGCGGGACCACCATCGAAGCCGTGCGCGTGCTGGAAGAAAAAGGCTTCCGCTCCGCGGTGATCGAAGCCATCAGCCAGTGCATGGAAAAATCAGAGAAACTGAGCCGCTCCTGAAGCTGAGCTGGCGGGCTGCAAGCCCTGAGAGGTCAAAGAACAAGGGAGCGCGTGCGCTCCCTTTTTTTCAGGCTTTCTTCAGGCAGCTACTCATGAAGGTACTGCGTTCATCGCCCTTCAGTGATTTTGCCGAAGCCGCTTTGTTGCAGTCGCTCATCTTCTGCTGTTGGGGCGTGAGGGGCTTTCCTTGCGAGGTCGTGGTCTCTTTTTTGAGGCACTGACTCATAAAGGTTTTGCGCTCCTCCCCTTTCAGCGTTTTGGCTGACGCTTGCTGATTGCAGTCCGTCATCCTTTGCTGCTGAGGAGTGGGCGTTTTTTCTGCCGCGCCAACCGCGCTGATAAAGATCAAGCCAAACAGTAGGGTCATCAGTAAGGTTATTTTCATCGCACCATCCTTCTGTGAGTGGATCGTTGTAAGTCTGGACGCAGATAGAAAAAAAACCAGCCGGTGACGCGATTTCGCCACCGGCAGCGACTTATTTCAGACTCAGGGCAGCTTTCATAGTTGAGAAGAGGTCGGTCTGATCGGTCAGGCCGACGACGTTAGCCGCATGCGGACCGTAGGCCGCAATGCGCAGCTGGGTGCCGGTGTGCTCCATCGACTCTTCCTCTGAGTTGCCGTAGCTCATGACCATCACTGCGCCATCGTGAGTATTCAGAGCCTGAGTCAGGCCCGGGGCTTTGCTATCCGCCGGGATGATCTGGCTGGCGTGCGCATGGTCGGCGGTGACGATCACCAGGGTATTGCCGTCTTTTTTGGCAAATTCCAGCGCCTTCTGCACCGCCTCGTCGAGATCAACCGTTTCGCCGATCTGGCCGCACGGATTCGCCGCATGATCCTGCTTATCGATGGAGGCACCTTCCACCTGCAGGAAGAAGCCTTTCTCGTGGCGGCTCAGCAGGTCAATCGCTTTCTCCGTCATCTGCGCCAGCGTCGGCACCGAGGCGTCGCGTTTCGGGTTTGGGGTACAGGTTACCGGCGGCTTATCGATATTACCGTGATAAGACGCCTTGGGCCCTTCCCAGCGTACCGGCATATTGCCGTCGGCGAAGAGTCCCAGCAGCGGTTTATCCTGGCTGGCTTCCGTCGCGGCGGCAAGAGAGGCCGCGTCGGTCACAATCTGGTAGCCGCGCGCTTCCGCCTGCTCACGCAGGGTTTTGCCCTGCCACTCGCCCGCCGTCGCCGTTTCGGCAAAAGTCTTCGCGCCGCCGCCCAGGGTGACATCCGGCCGGGCGTTCAGCAGCTGTTCGGTAATGGAGCCTTTGCCCCCTTTCTCCAGCGCATTGCTGGGGCATTTTTCGCTGGTGACCGTAGGGCCGTAGCATTTACGCGATGTCACATGCGCCACCAGCGCCGCGGGGGTGGCGTCCTGCAGCTCGGCGGTAGAAACGTTGCCGGTGGCCAGGCCCGCCGCTTTCGCCAGCTCGAGGATGGTCTGATGCGCGTTCTCATGAATATCGACGCCCAGCGCGCCGTTATAGGTCTTCACGCCGGTGGTCCAGGCGGTGGCGGAGGCCGCCGAGTCGGTGACGTAGTCCGGTTTACCGGTTTTTTTATCCAGCGAATAGTGCGTGTACTGCCCGGTTAACGGCAGGGCGTCAATGCCTTTAAAGAAACCGCCCGCCCCTTCCGCATAATTTCGCGCAGCGGTAATTTCAGAATCACCCATCCCATCGCCAATCAGCAAGATAATGTTTTTGGCCGGCTTATTGATTATCGAGGCGCGCAGCGCTTCGGTTTGATCGCCCGTTAAACGACGCGCGCCGCCGGGAGTGGTGATATCTCCCTGGGCAGCGCGATTTTCCAGAACCGGCGCGGTCGTGGTTTCCGCATGAATAACCGGCGAGCCCAGCAGAGGCAGCAGGGCAATAAACAGGGCGCTTAATTTCACTTTTGTCATCTCCATGTAAAAAATACTTAAAAAAACAAAACGTGGGAGACTTTATAAAAGGGAGATGACAGAAAAATGACGGCATCCTTGTCGCGTCGCAAAGATTAGCTACGAGGATGCCGCAACAGCTTCTTTAGATATTGCTGCAGCAGGATGGCATCCTGGTCGTTGACCGGCGGACAAGGCGTCACCTGGTCTATCGCCTGCTCAATATCCTGAATCAATGCCTGCTGGGCATCATGCTCCATATGGCGCAATAATGCGGTGACCACGATCTCCAGCGCTTCAACCTGCACCGTCAGTTCCTTTGCTTCTTCTTCTTTTTGCGCCAGTTTAACCAGTAACTCAGCAATGAGATTCTTCATAGCACCAGTTCCTTATGCGAGGCCTGTTTTTCGATTGAGATGTCATACCTGATGACGGACCCCAGAATTACTTAAAATAAGAATCGTCGCAACACCCAATATACAGCGAAACGTTTTACCACAACAAAATACCACTATAAATAGTATTGTTTAATCACAACCGGGGCTGTTTATAACTAAATGACGTCGGAAATAATAAAATGGAATAGCGCTCACGCAATGGCGATAACAAAAAGTAATGGTAAATCGACCGACGTTGAATAACGCTGACGGTATTGCGTTAAATACCGTCAGCAGAGGTTCAGGCATTCGCCCGGCGGGTACGGCGCAGCATCCATGCCAGTTGCCAGAGGTTAATGAAAACGATAATGGCGGTAGCAATAAACACCCAGCGGAAGCCGGCCATCGCTGATACGGAAGCGCCAATTAGCGGCCCGGCGACGTTGCCAAGATACATAAACGACTGGTTATAGCCAAAGATGCGCCCGGTGACGCTGTCGCTGCTGTATTTCAGCAGCAGGGTCTGCACCGCCGGAAGCATCGCGCCATCGGCAAAGCCGAGCAGAAAACGCAGCGTACCTAATTGCAGCGGGGTGGTGACAAAGGACATGGCGAAGAACATCACCACCGCGCAGCAGAGCGTCGCCAGCAGGATCCGCGAGGTGCCGATGCGGTCGCCAAGCTTACCCAGCCGTGGCGCAGAGATCAGCGCCGACACCCCGGGCACCGCGGCGATCATCCCGGCCAGAAAAGCGATATTGTTGCTGTCCGGCGCCATCGACTTGATAAACAGCGCCAGAATCGGGCCGATTGAGCCGTTGCACAACTGGATCACTAGAGTGGTGAAAAAGAGGCTGATCACCAGCCCCGGATAGGGCAAGGAGGCAAAGACCTGTTTCCCGGTGAGACGATCGCTTTTGCTGACCTGCGGGCGAACGCCCTCTTTAATCAGAAACAGGGTCACCAGAAAACTGATGGTCAGCAGGATCGCCGTAATAAAAAAGACCATTCGCAGCCCGACGTGGTCCGCAAGGAAGCCGCCCAGCAGCGGGCCGCCGATCACGCCGCTGATTTGCGCCGTCGACAGGGTGCTCAGCGCCCAGCCGCTGCGCTCGCGCGGCACCTGGGAGGCCACCAGCGCCATGGCGTTAGGGATATAACCGGAGGTTAAGCCCATGATCGCCCGCAGAATAAACAGCTGCCAGACGTTGGTGGCGAAGGCCTGCAGCAAAATGGCGATCGCCATTCCCAGCGAGGCGCGCAGCAGCATCAGCTTGCGGCCTTTGCGGTCCGCCAGGCTCCCCCACATCGGCGAGACGATCGCCGAGACCAGGAAGGTGACGCTGAAGGTCAGCCCCGACCACATCGACAGCGCTTCATGCGAGGTGACGCCCAGCTGGGAGACGTAGAGCGGTAAAAAGGGGAGAATTTGACTGATCGCCAGGCCGGTAAAAAAGCAACCAAACCAGACAGAGATAAGATTAACCTTCCAGGATTCCATAACTACGCGTATTCATTAATGATTTGCCAATTATTACCTAGCTTAGCAATTTCATTGCACTGGTGTACTACCATAGATGCGCTGGCGGTGAGTTTGGTGTTTTATGACTGCGCATGAGAGGCTGACGAAGCATTTTCTGGTCATTCAGGCTGCTCACAGGGCTTTATGCTCAAAAGCAGAAGCCCTGCCCGCGCATCCCAAAGTGAAAATGGTTGGCGTGCGCCGCGTTGTACTCCGGCCCCAGGGCGTTGCCGAAGTAAGGGCAGCTGTTGCTTAACAGCGCCGCCAGCCAGGGGTGAGAGCGATCGCTGCGCCAGCCCTGCAGGACGCTGATGCGTCTGCCGTCCGTCAGGCGGAAGCCGCTAACATCAAGGGCATCCGCCGTCGCGTGTTCACTACGCCGCGCCTGTTCCCGATGGTAGATATTGCGGCAGGCGAAGCTGCCGAGATGATCGATCTGGCGCAGATCGCTGGCCATCAGCTGACGGGTTAGCGGCTTCGCCTGTTGCTCGACGTACAGCGCGCTGCTGAGCGCCAGCGGGCAGCTGGCGAGGAAACTACTGCTCAACTGCACCGAGCCAAAATTAGCCACCCGCACCACGTTACGCAGCGGGCAGGCGCCCTCGCTGTCGGCCACCGGCTGGCTGGCGATGAGCCGCCGGCGGTTGGCCTCCGCCAGCAGGGAGGCGCACTGGTCGGCCGTCAGGCTGCGCAGCTTGAACGACGTCAGCCAGCCCGGGGGATCGTCAAGGGCCAGCGGCGCCAGCGGATTCAGGTGTGGCGGCAGATAGCGATATCCCACAAGGCCCGCGCCGAGCAGCCCGGCCAGCACCAGCAGCGTCTTTCCTCTCACGCCCGCTCCCGTCAATTGATCAGGTAAATATTATGGCAGGCAGGCGGCGGTTTCACATGGTATGTTATGCCCTTTGATGTAATCTGGATGGAAGTTGAAATGGCAAAGATGAGGGTTGGGATCGTTTTTGGCGGTAAGTCGGCAGAGCATGAAGTGTCGCTGCAGTCAGCGAAGAATATCGTGGAAGCGATTGATAAATCACGCTTCGATGTGGTTCTGTTGGGGATTGATAAACAGGGGCTATGGCACATCAACGACGCCGGCAACTACCTGCTCAACGCTCAGGATCCTGCCCGCATCGCCCTGCGCCCTTCAACGGTGACCCTGGCGCAGATCCCGGGCCGCGAGGCGCAGCAACTGATTAACGCCGAAAGCGGCCAGCCGCTGGCGGCCATCGATGTAATTTTCCCCATCGTCCACGGCACGCTGGGCGAAGACGGTTCCCTGCAGGGGATGCTGCGCATGGCCAATCTGCCTTTCGTCGGATCCGATGTGCTGGGCTCTGCGGCCTGTATGGACAAAGATGTGACCAAACGCCTGCTGCGCGACGCCGGTCTCGCCGTCGCACCGTTTATCACCCTAACCCGCGCCAACCGCGCGCAGTTCAGCTTTGCCGATGTCGAAGCGAAGCTGGGCCTGCCGCTGTTCGTTAAGCCGGCCAACCAGGGATCGTCGGTTGGCGTCAGCAAAGTTAAAAACGAAGAGCAGTACCATCAGGCGGTGGCCCTGGCCTTTGAATTTGACCATAAAGTGGTGGTGGAGCAAGGCATTAAAGGGCGGGAAATTGAGTGTGCGGTGCTGGGTAACGACCATCCGCAAGCCAGCACCTGCGGTGAAATTGTCCTCAACAGCGAGTTTTACGCTTACGACACCAAGTATATCGACGACCAGGGCGCGAAGGTGGTGGTCCCGGCCGCTATCGCCCCGGAGATCAACGACAAGATCCGCGCTATCGCGGTGCAGGCTTACCAGACCCTGGGCTGCAGCGGCATGGCCCGCGTCGACGTCTTCCTCACCGCCGACAACGAGGTGGTGATCAACGAGATCAACACCCTGCCGGGCTTCACCAATATCAGTATGTATCCGAAGCTGTGGCAGGCCAGCGGCCTCGATTACACCAGTCTGATCACCCGCCTGATTGAGCTGGCGCTGGCGCGCCATGCCGCGGACCGGGCGCTGAAAACCTCCATGAACTAAAACGCGTTTTACCCCGCCTGGCAGCGGCGGCCTCAGGCCTCTTCTGCCGGGCGGCGGCGGATCACAAAGCCCGCAATCCAGAAGCTTATCACCCAGGTGACCAGACCGACGGCGTAGGATTGCCAGCCCTGAGTCTCAAACCCCAGCAGCCCCACCACGCCATTAAGAATAAAAATTAACCCCAGCGCCACCGCGTAGTAGTGCCAGTCGCGGCGAATTTTATCAGTGAGCTTCATGCGGCCTCCAACAGCAAAAAACGCATCTTCGCATAGCCGCCCGCGGCGGTCTGTAGCGATATGGAGAATGTTGCTGGATTGCGACGCCGGTCTCCCTTTTCCCTTCCTGTGGCGCGGTTAACACAACGGCGAAAACAGGATTATTCCTGGAGGGCAATTACCAGCAATCTGATACTGGCGACGGCGCCGCACTGCCAGAATACCTGCCATAGAGCTGGAGAAAAAACCAGCAGTACAGAGGTGGGAGGGCCTATGGCTGAATTCAGTTTTTCAAAATCGCTTTTGGGAAATAAAAAAAGAGGGGCGCTGACCGGCAGCCATGTCGCCTACGGGCTGTTCGTGCTGATCTGCTGCTGGGCCGGCGCGCAGATGCTCAGCATGCTGATCCACGCCCCGGGGGTGTTTGAGCGCCTGATGCAGGCCCAGGACGCCAGCCGTCCGCAGGTCGACATCAGTCTCGCCGTTGGCACCCTCTTTGGCCTGATCCCTTTCCTGGTCGGCTGCGCGTTCATCGGGCTGCTGGCGATCATTGTACGCTGGCGTCGGCGCCGTTAACGCCGCGCCATACAGCTTGCCCGCCGCTCATCGACCCGTTTCGCAAACCACGCCGTCGTCAGATTACGGGTGATTTTCGGACTCTCAAGCTGGATCCCCGGCAACATCTCCCGCGGCAGGGTTTTGCCCGCTTTTTTATCAGCGAGACGGAAAACCTGTTGATAGAGGTCGGTCTTCTCAAACGCCAGGCTGTCGCCCTTTTTCAGCTGGCTGTGGATCTCGCTGTCGCTCATCCCCAGCTGGCCCGCCAGGCGACGTACCGCCAGCTCGGTGCTGCCCGGCTCATCGCTGTCATAGCGGATAAGGTCGCCGTCGAGCGCCAGTTTCACCCCGCTGGCTTTCACCACCGCGTTCTGGAAGGCGGCGTTACGGCTGGCATACCAGCCGGCGTTAAAGTCGGCAAAACGGTACAACGGCACGCTGTAGCTGGCCGGGTAGTTCAGCAGATGATAGGTACCAAACCACAGGCCGCCGCGCAGGCTGAAGACCTCCTGGCGCACCGTACCGTTCATTTTCCACGGGTAGCCGGAGGTATGCTGCTCAGCAAAGGCGATGCTGACCTGCATTGGGCCGCCGGTGTGCACCGGGTTCAGGGAGCCGAACAGCTTCTGCCCCATCGGCACCATCCCGATAAAGTCATCAAAAATAGCGCTCAGCTGCTTTTCCGTCTTCACGTTGTCCAGACGGTCGCTGTAGCTTTTGCCATTTGGCGAGGTGATCTTCAGCGCGGTATGGACCAGAAACAGCGGAATGTGCATTTTTTCCGCCCGGCGGTCGATCTCCTGCCAGGCGATTTTATTCAGCCCCGGCACCACCGGATCGGACTGATAATTGGACTCCTGCTGCGCGACCGCCAGCACCGAGCAGACGTTCTCTTCCGTCGGCGCCAGCTTCTGGCTGTCAAAGGCGGTGGCGATGGCTTGCGCCCAGGCCTCCCGATCCTTGACGCTGGCGGGCATTTTCTGCCGCACCACCGACGCCACGTCAACGGGCTTCTCACCCTCTTTCAGCACCGGCGCCTGCTGGCTGGTACAGGCGCTGAGCACCACGGCCGCCAGCAGCGTCAATGAACCGGGTATAATGCGCGATAAACGTGCGGCCATCCTGCTTCCTTGTCTTGATTAACGTAATGTCGGGATCGCTTCCTGCAGCGGCTTGCCGTCCAGTTCGCGCTCAAAGCTGCGCAGACGTTTGTAGATGGACATCAGTTCCACCAGCGTCGTCCACGAGCTGATCAGGTACTGGAACGAACCGCGCACCTGGCCGAAAACGTTGGTAATTTGCGTCATCAGCCCAAGGGTAATCGTACCGGCAACGATCGACGGAAACAGCAGGAAAAGGCCGAAAACGTTATCCACCTGCAGATAGAGAATGCGGGCAATATTGAAGTACATATAGTGAAAATAGAGACGGAAATAGTTGCGACGCACCGCGCTGAACAGCTCGCGCACCGTCGGCGGCGTGGCGCGGGTTTCATCGTCCTCGCCGTAGACCAGCTCTTTACGATAGGCCGCTTCCACGCGCTGGTTTTTAAACTCCAGACCCGGCAGCTTAATCCCCACCACCGCCAGCAGGCCGGTCCCCATCAGCGACCAGACGATCGCGGCAATCACCAGGCCATACGGCAAGTGACCGACGATGGGCAGGTCGGGAACGTGTTCGGAGAGCGTCACCAGCACCGGCAGGAAGGCAATCAGGGTCATCACCGCGTTGATAAAGCTCACGCCCATATCTTCCAGGGTGGAGGCAAAGCGCATGGTATCTTCCTGCACACGCTGCGCGGCGCCTTCGATATGGCGCAGATGCTGCCAGTGGGCCATGTAGTGTTCGTTCATCGCCGTGCGCCAGCGGAAGACGTAGTGGCTGACGAAAAAGTTGTTCATCACGCCGATGATCACCGCGATGAGCGCGATGCCGAGAAAGATGCCGATCTCATGATAAAACTGGTTGATACTGACCTTATGCGGGGTGGCCAGCGCGCTCTGGATCAGATCATAGAACGGCGCATACCAGGCGTTGATCGCCACCCCCACTTCCACCAGAAACCAGGTGACGAAGATGATGAGCGACGTGCCGAGAATCGACCAGTACTGCCAGCGATGCGGGCAGTAGACAAACCAGAACAGCGCAAACACGCCGACGCAAAACAGATAGTAAGCGTAGAACACCAAATAGTTGAGCGACCAGAAGCGCGCCGCGCTGATCGCCACATCCTTCGATGCCCCGGTGACCCGCAGCAGCCAGTCGCCGCCGCCCGCCTGCCAAAAGATCACCGCCAGCAGCGACCAGATAAAGGCAGAAATAAAAAACGGCCCCGGTTTGGGGAAAAAAGATTTAAACATCATTGTCTCCTGCTAACTTCTTATCGTTCTGCTATTGCTGTATACGACGCATACGTCGGCCGCCGCGTGAAAGCGCTCTCGCGGGGAAGACGGATGATAAGACCGGATATCAACAGCTTAGTTCTGCTGCCAGGCGTGCAGAATTGTTTCTGTGGGTTTCACCTGTAAAGGATTGCCAGGAACGGTCAGCGTACGCCACACCTCATTGTAGTGGGCGATCAGCGTCGCGGCCTGCGCGGCGGGGCGGTTGGCGGTGGTGTGGGCATCTTCCGCGATAACAATGCCGTACCCGCGGCTGGCGCCGTTTTTAATGGTGGTGTCGAGGCAGTAGTCGGTGGCGCAACCGCAGATGACGAACTGCTGAATGTCGTGTTCCCGCAGCACCTGCTCCAGCGAGGTGTGGTAGAAGGCGTCGCAGGCGGTTTTGGTGACATACAGCGCGCCGGCCGGCTGTTCCAGCTCAGGGAGCAGGGCGAAGCCTTCGCTGCCGGCTTCGAGGCCGCCGGCCTCATCATGCTGAATAAAAATCACTTTATCCGCCGCGCGCACCAGACGATTAATTTGCGCGACGCAGCGCTCGCGCGCCAGACGCGGCGTGGCGAACACGCCGTTTTGCATATCCACGACCATCACTACCCGTTGAGCCGCCATTGTTTTCTCCCGCAAACCTTCAGCCAAACGGTCATCATACGCGCCGGCGAAAAAAGCCGGTATCCGAAAGCGTAAAAAAGTCTTTTTTACGCACCGTTACCTTTTTCCTGCAGGAATGTCGTGAATCCCGCTTTGTTCTGCGCCACTTCGTAGTATAAATACCCTCTTCTTTTTTATTTATTTAATGGATGATCTCCGTTGAAACGTAGTTTGCTCATTTTTGCTGCGCTGTGCGCGGCGTCGTGGACCTCGGCGCAGGCCGCACAGCCTACCGTTGACCCGGTTTTCGCCTCGGATGTGGTCGATCGTTACGCCAATCATATCTACTACGGCAGCGGCGCCACCGGCATGGCGCTGGTGGTGATCGATGGCAATCAGCGTGTGTTTCGCAGCTTTGGCGAAACCCGCCCGGGGAATAATCAACACCCGCAGCTCGACTCGGTGATCCGTATCGCCTCCCTCAGCAAACTGATGACCAGCGAGATGCTGGTGAAGCTGCTCGACCAGGGGGTGGTGAAACTCAACGATCCGCTGAGCAAATACGCTCCGCCGGGCGCCCGAGTGCCTGACTGGCAGGGAAAACCAATCACTCTGGTGAATCTCGCGACCCATACCAGCGCCCTGCCGCGCGAGCAGCCTGGCGGCGCCGCTCATCGTCCGGTGTTTGTCTGGCCAACCCGCCAGCAGCGCTGGAACTGGCTCTCAACCGCCACCCTGAAGACCGCGCCGGGCTCACAGGCAGCCTACTCCAATCTGGCCTTCGATTTACTGGCGGACGCGCTCTCCACCGCCGCCGGCAAACCTTATCCGCAGCTGTTTGAAGAGCAGATCACCCGGCCGCTGGGGATGAAGGACACTACTTTTACCCCATCGCCGGATCAGTGCCAGCGGCTGATGATCCCGGAGAAAGGCGCCAGCCCGTGTAACAACACTCTGGCGGCGATCGGCAGCGGCGGCGTCTACTCGACGCCGGGGGATATGATGCGCTGGATGCAGCAGTTCCTGTCATCCGATTTCTATACCCGCAGCCAGCAGGCCGACCGGATGCAGACGCTGATTTATCAGCGTAACCAGCTGACTCGGGTGATCGGTATGGACGTGCCTGGCCGCGCCGACGCGCTGGGGCTTGGCTGGGTGTATATGAAGCCGAAGAATGGCCATCCGGGGATTATTCAGAAAACCGGCGGCGGCGGCGGGTTTATCACCTATATGGCGATGAATCCGCAGGCTAACGTCGGCGCTTTTGTGGTGGTGACCCGCTCGCCGTTAACCCGTTTCAACAATATGAGCGATGGCATCAACGATCTGGTCAGCGAGCTGAGCGGCATGCAGCCCAACATGCAGACGGCCAGTCAGTAAGCCCGGGGGAGGTTTCGCCGATGCGACATAACGATCGTTTTGGCGAAACATCCCGCTGCCATTTCAGTTACACTACCCTCTTTCATTTCACAAAATCAGGCAAACCATGACAGATTTAATCACTCGCCCCCGCCGCCTGCGTCAATCCGCTGCGCTGCGCGCCCTGTTTGAAGAGACAACACTGAGTTTGAACGACCTGGTGTTGCCGATCTTTGTTGAAGAAGAAATTGATGATTACAAAGCGATCGAGGCGATGCCCGGGGTGATGCGCATTCCGGAAAAATATCTGGCGCGCGAGATCGAACGCATCGCCAATGCCGGCATTCGCTCGGTGATGACCTTTGGTATTTCTCATCACACCGATGCCACCGGCAGCGATACCTGGAATGAAAATGGTCTGGTGGCGCGTATGTCGCGGATCTGTAAGTCCACGGTGCCGGAGATGATCGTCATGTCCGATACCTGCTTCTGCGAATACACCTCCCACGGCCACTGTGGCGTGCTGTGCGACCACGGGGTGGATAACGACGCGACCCTGGAAAACCTCGGCAAACAGGCCGTTGTCGCTGCCGCCGCCGGCGCGGATTTCATCGCCCCTTCCGCCGCGATGGATGGTCAGGTGCAGGCGATTCGCCGCTCGCTGGACGCCGCCGGCTTCACCAATACGGCGATCATGTCCTATTCGACCAAGTTCGCCTCTTCCTTCTACGGCCCGTTCCGCGAAGCGGCCGGTACCGCGCTGAAGGGCGATCGTAAAACCTATCAGATGAGCCCGATGAACCGCCGGGAAGCTATTCGCGAGTCGCTGCTCGATGAAGCCCAGGGCGCCGACTGCCTGATGGTGAAACCGGCGGGCGCCTACCTGGATATTCTGCGCGATATCCGCGAACGCAGCGATCTGCCGCTCGGCGCGTACCAGGTCAGCGGGGAGTACGCGATGATCAAATTCGCCGCCCAGGCGGGCGCTATCGATGAAGAGAAAGTGGTTCTGGAAAGCCTCGGCGCTATCAAACGTGCGGGCGCCGATCTGATCTTCAGCTATTTCGCCCTCGACCTGGCCGAGAAAAACATCCTCCGTTAAACCTCCCTCTCCCCGGTGGCGCTGACGCTTACCGGGGCTACCAAACCTCATCTCCGGTGCGCTGTATTTATCGCGACCACCACACCGTAGCCCGGATAAGGCGCTTGCGCCGCTATCCGGGGACAGGCGCTAAACAATATCTGTAGCTAAAATTTTGCACGCCGCTTTCCATCTTCTGCGCGTTCTTCTTGGCGTACCGGATTTCGCCTTCTAACGTGTTAAACGACATCATAAATACCGAATTCCAGGAGATCCTGTGGTGGCTTATCGACGTTATTACATTAAAGGGGGAACCTGGTTCTTCACCGTTAACCTTAAAGACCGTAGAAGCATGCACCTAACTGAAAACATAGAATTATTGCGCTACTCTGTCGCCGTAGTTAAACAACATCGCCCCTTTATTATTGATGCCTGGGTGGTGTTGCCTGAACATCTGCATTGCATCTGGACACTACCTCATAATGATGACGATTTTTCTTCACGCTGGAGAGATATCAAAGGCTGTTTTACCAGAACGTTAAAACGACAACCCCTCTGGCAACCGCGCTTTTGGGAGCATGCCATACGCGATGAAGATGATTACCGCCGACACGTTGATTACATCCATATCAATCCACTTAAGCATGGCTGGGTCACCCGAGTGATCGATTGGCCATTTTCAACCTTTCATCGCGATGTCCAGCGCGGGCTATATCCCCCAAATTGGGCTGGCGATAGCTTTGATCTTAGCTGCGGTGAACGCCGATAGCCTCTCCCCGGTGGCGCTGACGCTTACCGGGGCTACAAATCGGCGCCAACCGTAGCCAGGATGAGGCGTTAGCCGCTATCCGGGAAACCTCGCTTGCTGCGACCGAATCTTCACCCAACTGTAATCTGAACGACATCTCTACCTTCTACTGTCTGGGCAGGACGGAGGAGGAGCCACTATGTTTAGTCTCGACAACGTACTCGATGACCTGTGGCCTCAGGCGAGGCCCGCACCCTGGCAAAAGAAACTGTTAAAAAAGCTATTTTATGAGGAAGAGTTTCAACAATTTGCCGACCGTCACCGCCACCTGAAGGGGCTTGATACGGTCGAACAGGTGCTGGAATACCTCAATATCCGCTGCGCCATCCCGGCGCACGATCTCGAACAAATCCCCGAATATGGCCCGCTGGTCATTATCGCCAACCACCCCACCGGCACCCTCGACGGCCTGGCGCTCCTGTATGCGGTATCCCGCGTGCGACGCGACGTCAAAGTGGTCACCAACCGCATGCTCACCCACCTTGAGCCCCTGAGCTCGCTGTTTATCCCGGTGGATAATATTCATGGCCGCACCGCTAAAACGGCGCTGCAGCAGATGGACCAGCAGCTACAGGCTGGTGGGGTGCTGATCTTCTTCCCGGCGGGGGAAGTCTCTCGCCTTACCCGTCGCGGCATTCGCGATAAAAAATGGCACTCGGGCTTTATTAAGCTGGCGGCGAAATATCGCGCCCCGCTGCTGCCGGCGTGGATTCATGCCCACAACAGCGCCCTGTTTTACGCCAGCACCCTCGTCTCCGACAACCTGCCGCTGCTCCTGCTGATGCAGCAGATGTTTCGCCGGCGCAACAGCAGCCTGCCGGTGCGTATCGGCCAGCAGATCCCCTGGTCGAGCTGGTTCGATGCCCAGTCCAGCGCTCGCGAACTTACCGGCCGCTGCTATCAGCACCTTGAACAGCTGCGCAAAGGGCTGCCTGGGCAGTTCAAAACTGAAAGCGCCATCGCCCGCCCGGAAGATCGGGCGCGGCTCAAACGTGAACTGCACAAGGCCGAATGCCTGGGCCGCACCGCCGATGGCAAAGTGATTTACCTCTGGCAGCGCAACGGTCAGGAGGAGGCGCCGTTGCTGCGCGAGCTGGGACGCCTGCGGGAAATCGCCTTCCGCGCGGTTGGCGAAGGCAGCGGCAAACGGCGGGATATCGACGGGTATGACGACGACTATTTGCATCTGATCCTGTGGGATGAAGAAGACCTCGAGATCGTCGGCGCTTACCGCTTTATGCCGACGGCCATCCAGCTGGCAAAGCGCGGCCTGGAGGGGATCTACAGCTCCAGTCTGTTCCACTACGACGGGCGAATGGACGACATCCTGCAGCACGGCATTGAGCTGGGGCGCAGCTTTATCCAGCCGCGCTACTGGGGTCGACGCGGGCTGGACTACCTGTGGTCCGGCATCGGCGCTTATCTGGCGCGCTACCCGCACTATCGCTATCTGTTTGGCCCGGTATCGATTTCTGGTGGGCTGCCGCCCGCCGCTCGCGATCTGCTGGTGGCGTTCTACCGGCTGTGGTTCCCGGCCACGCACCCGCTGGCGGAGTCCCGTCGCCCTTATCCGGCGTCGCTGCCCGATGTGCTGGCGCAGTTTGGCGGGGAGGATTACAACGACGACCTGGCCCGGCTGAAGTCCCTGCTCGGCAACCTCGGCTGCGCGATCCCGCCGCTGTATAAGCAGTACTCGGAAGTGTGCGAGCCGGGCGGCGTGCAGTTTATCGATTTCGGCAGCGATCCGGATTTCAATAACTGCGTGGATGGTCTGGTGCTGGTGGATTTGACCTATCTGAAAGCGAACCGCTATCAGCGCTATATTGGCGCGCATCTGGGTGCGCAAAAATCGGCATAAAAGCTTTTTCCCGGCTTGCGGCGCGTTGCGCCTTAGCCGGGCTACGGTTCACCGTTTCCGACGGATCGGTAGCCCGGAAAAGGCGCGTCAGGCGCCGCCTCCGGGAAGCTACGGGCAATGCAGCATCCGCTTTTCTCCGCGGCTCGCGGCTGATGCCTTAACCGGCTACAAGCCTTACCCCGCCCGGTAATACGGCTTATCGCCGAGGATCGTCGCCCGGTGCATGATCCGCCGCTGCGGCAGATAGTCGGCATTGGCGTAATGCTGCGTCACCCGGTTATCCCAGATAGCGACATCGTTCGGCTGCCAGCGCCAGCGCACCTGAAACTCCGGTTTGGTGATATGGGCAAACAGGAAGCTCAGCAGCGCCGCGCTCTCTTTCTCGGTCACGTCGACAATCCGCGTGGTAAAGCCTTCATTAACGAACAGCGCCTGCTTGCCGGTCACCGGGTGGGTACGCACCACCGGGTGCAGCAGGGGTGGATGCTTCGCCACCGCCTCCTGCCAGCGCCGATGCTCGGCTTCCGTGTGGTTGTACTTATACTCCTGGAACGATTTACGGAAATCGTGTTCCGCATGCAGGCCGCTCAGCAGCTGCCGGAAGGGTTCTGACAGCGCTTCCCAGGCGGCAATGCCGCTGGTCCACAGAGTATCCCCGCCGGTCGCCGGCAGCTCTTTCGCCGCCAGAATGGCGCCGGCGGGCGGCGTGTCGATAAAGGTGACATCGGTATGCCAGTTGTCATTATCCGGCGGATTATCGTTGTGGGTATCGAGGACGATAATCTCTTCCACGCCAGGGGCGTGAGGGTAGACCGGATGAATATGCAGGTCGCCAAACCGCAGCGCCAGGTCGCGCTGTTGCGCCGGGGTGATATTCTGTTCGCGCAGGAATACCACCTGATGACGCAGCACCGCGTGATACAGCTGCTCAAACTGGTTGTCGCTCAGCGGACGGGTTAAATCCGCCCCGGTCACCAGCGCGCCAATATACGGCCCCAGCGGGGTAATGCTCAGACGTTCACTCATTGTACTTCTCCATGCCAGGGCGTCAGGCGGCGCTGCAGCGCGCGCAGCCCCAGTTCCAGTAAAAAGGCGATAATGGCAATGACTGCGATCCCCGCCAGCACCACATCGGTGGCGAGAAACTCGCCGGCGGACTGCACCATAAACCCTAACCCACGGGTGGCGGCGATCAGCTCAGCGGCCACCAGCGTTGACCAGCCCACCCCGAGACCAATGCGCAGCCCGGTGAGGATCTCCGGCAGCGCGCCGGGCAGGATCACCAGCCACAGCACCTGCGCCCGGCTGGCGCCCAGCGAACGGGCGGCGCGAATCCGCACCTGCTGCGCGCTTTTCACCCCCGCCAGCGCCGACATCGCTACCGGGGCGAAAATCGCCAGGTAGATCAGCAGGATCTTCGAGGTTTCACCGATGCCAAACCAGATCACCATCAGCGGTAAGTAGGCCAGCGGCGGCACCGGACGATAAAGCTCGATCAGCGGATCGAGGATCCCGCGCACCGTTGAGTTGAGCCCCATGGCGATCCCCACCGGTACGCCGATCAGCACCGCCGCCAGCAGCGCGATAACGATCCGCGTCAGGCTCGCCGCCAGGTGCTGCCAGAGCGTCGCATCCATAAAGCCCTGCGGCCCGGCGATGGTGATAAGCTTCTGCAGCACCTGTCCCGGCGGCGGCAGAAACAGCGGGCTAATCAGCTGCAGCGCCGCGACCGCCCACCAGACGGCCAGCAGCACCGCCAGGGTCGCCACGCTGAGGGTAAGCTGACGGGAGAGCGGCCAGCGCCATTTCAGCGTCGACTGACGCGGTTTGTCGTTCAGTACCACGCTCATGAGAAAGCCTCCCGTTGGTCAAACACCCGGCTCAGAATGTATTCCCGCTGTTCAATAAAGCGCGGGTCGGATTTGATGCTGCGGCAGGATTCGCCCGCGACAAAGCGACGGCTGAAATCAAGCGGCAGCCGCTCCACCACCCGTCCCGGCCCCGGCGACAGCAGCACCAGCTCGGTGGCCATAAAGATGGCCTCTTCAATGTCATGAGTGATCAGCAGCACCTGTTTGCCGGTCTCATGCCACAGTTTCAGCAGCAATGTCTGCATCTGCTCGCGGGTAAAAGCGTCAAGCGCGCCGAAGGGCTCATCCAGCAGCAACAGCTGCGGATTCGCCGCCAGCGCCCGGGCGATGCCCACCCGCTGGCGTTGACCGCCGGACAGCTGCCAGATAAAGCGTTTTTCCGCCCCTTCGAGACCCACCTTCTTCAGCATCTGCGCCGCCGCTTGCCGGCGCTGCGCTTTATCCACGCCCGCCAGCTGCAGACCCAGCGCCACGTTATCCTGCACATTGCGCCACGGCAGCAGACCTTCGTTCTGGAAGACCACGCCGCGCTCTGCGCCCGGCCCGGTCACCCGCTGACCTTCGAGAGTGATGCTGCCGTGCTGATAGGGCACGAATCCGGCAATCAGGTTCAGCAGGGTAGTTTTACCGCAGCCCGAGGGCCCCAGCACCACCAACAGCTCCCCACTCTCCAGCGTCAGGTTGATATCCGCCAGCGCCGGTTTACCGCCGTAGTCGGCGGAAAGATGCGAGATTTGCAGCATCGCCGCCTCCTTTACTTCACAAAGCGGTCAGTGACGTACTGACGATAATCGGTTCCCGCCGCAGGCACTTTGCCCTGCTCTTTCAGGAAGCGCGCGGTATCCACGATGGCCTGATTGACCGGCCCGTTCAGCGCCTGCGCCTGCTCAGCGGCGGTGAGATAGGTATTGCCCTTCACCAGCCCCGGGACATCGGCTTCCGGCACCCCGCTCAGGCGCGCCAGCTTGCTGATGTTGTCCGGCTGTTTCAGCCATGCCTCCGGGTTGGCGATGTAGGGCTGCTGGGCGTCGATGGCGCTTTTAGCGAACGCTTTGACAATCTCCGGATGCTGCTCGGCGAAGTCCTTACGGACCACCCAGACGTCCAGGGTCGGCGCGCCCCACTCCCCAACCTGCGCGGAATCGGTCAGCACCTTGCCCTCTTTTTCCAGTTCATTAACCGCTGGCGCCCAGACGTAAGCGCCATCGATATCCCCGCGCTGCCAGGCGGCGATAATCGCCGGCGGCTGCAGGTTAATAATCTGCACCTGGCCCGGCTTGATGCCCCAGTGTTTGAGCGCCGACAGCAGGCTATAGTGGGTGGTGGAGATAAACGGCACGGCGATGCGCTTGCCGATCAGATCTTCCGGTTTGGTGATGCTTTTCTTCACCACCAGCGCTTCGGAGTTGCCGAGCTTTGAGGCAAGCAGGAACACTTCAATCGGCACCTGCTGGCTGGCGGCCACCGCCAGCGGGCTGGAGCCGATATTGCCGATCTGCACATCGCCGGAGGCCAGAGCGCGCACCACGCTGGCGCCGCTGTCAAATTTCCGCCAGTCGACGGTCGCCCCGCTGGTTTTGGCAAAGGTGTTGTCCGCCTGGGCGACTTTCGCCGGCTCAGCGGAGGTTTGATACGCCACGGTCACATTGACCGCCTGCGCCTGGAAGGCGGCGACGGCCAGCGCCGCCAGAAGAGTAATTCGCGATGTGAATGCCATAATGTCTGCTTCCCCTGAGTTGTTATAGGTGCAGTATTTCCGGCATCAGGATGGAGATGAAGTAATTAAAAATTCTGGCTAATAGCGAATCGTTTTTAGAACAAAAGCGGGAAAGGATAGTTGATTTTGAGCGGTGGGTTGGTGGCAGATGGTTGGCGCCGGGTGGCGGCTGCGCCTTGCCCGGCCTCCGGTTCGCGCAATATGTAGGCCGGGCAAGCGCAGCGCCACCCGGCAAAAAACTCAGCGCTTCGCGTTAAGCTCAGCAATATCCTTCGGCGTGGTGCGGCAGCAGCCGCCGATCAGCTTCGCCCCGGCCGCCAGCCACTGCGGCAGATAATCCGCCAGGCTGGCGCAGGCTTCGCCATGATGGTGCCAGGTCTTGCTCACCGCATCATAATGCTCGCCGGAGTTAGGATAGACCACCAGCGGCAGCGCCGTCAGGCTGTGCAAATGCGCCAGCGCCGCGGACGTATTTTCCAGCGCGATACAGTTAATCCCCACCGCCACCACCTGCGGGTTATCCGCCAGGGCGGCCATCACCTCGCGCAGCGGCGTGCCGTCGCTGAGATGTTCGGCGTCGCGCAGCGTGAAGGAGTACCAGGCGCGAGCGCGGGGATACTCCTGCAGCAGGGCCGCCAGGGCCTGGATCTCGGCGAATGACGGCAGGGTTTCACAGGCCAGCAGGTCGGCACCCGCATCCAGCAGCGCTTCGACGCGCGGCCGGTGGAAGGCCTGGAACTCTGCCGCGCTGCGCTGATAATCGCCGCGATACTCCGAGCCGTCGGCAAGAAACGCGCCATACGGCCCCACCGAACCGGCGACCAGCAGCGTGCCGGCCTGCGGGTTCTCGGCGAGGTACGCCTCGCGCGCTTTGCGCGCCAGCTCGACGCTTTTGCCGATCAGCGCCCGGGACTGCGCGTCATCCAGCCCGCGTGCGGCAAAACCCGCCGGGGTGGCCTGATAGCTGGCGGTGATCGCCACCTGCGCCCCGGCGCGAAAGTAGTCGAGATGCACATCGCGGATCAGCTGCGGGTTCTCCAGCAGCACTTTCGCCGACCACAGGCTGTCAGCCAGATCGCAGCCGCGTGCCTCCAGCTCGGTGGCCATAGCGCCGTCCAGCAGCACGAAAGGCTGGGCGGCAAGCAGGGCGGTAAACGGATTAGTCTGCGACATGTTGGGGCTCCTGAGTCATTTTCCGTGAACGAGTAAGATACCAGGCACCATAGCACAGGGCCACAAAGGGGATCCCGCACCACAGCGCAATTCTCTGGCTCGGGTCAAAAGCAAGGCCCACGCAGGCCACCAGGCACAGCACAAAGCCCAGAATCGGCACCACTGGATACCAGGGGGCGCGATATTGCAGGTCGCTCAGCGCCTTACCCTGCTGCAGATGGCGGCGGCGGAACATAAAGTGCGAGGCGCAGATGCTCAACCACACCGCCACCACCGCAAAACCGGAGATCGCCGACAACGCCACAAACACCGTGTCGGGCGCCACCACGCTGGAGAACAGCGCCAGCACGCCGCCCAGCATACTCACCGACAGCGCGGTCACCGGCACGCCCCGTTTATTGACTTTGGCAAAGCAGGCCGGCAGCGTCTTCTCGTTCGACAGCGACCAGAGCATCCGCCCGGAAGCGTACAGGCCGGAGTTGGCCGCCGAGAGGATCGCCGTCAGGATCACGAAGTTGAAAATATCCGCCGCGTAAGGGATACCCACCTTTTCAAACACCAGCACGAAGGGGCTTTTCTCCACCCCCGCCTGCTGCATCGGGATCAGCGCCGCCAGCACAAATACGGTGCCGATAAAGAAAATAATCAGCCGGGCGATGGTGGTGCGGATGGCGACCGGAATAACCTTATGCGGGTTTTCCGTCTCCCCGGCGGCAATGCCGATAAGCTCCGTCCCGGAGAAGGCGAAGTTCACCGCCACCATGGTCATCAGGATCGGCAGGCCGCCGTGCGGGAACCAGCCTTCGGCGGTGATATTGCGCAGGCCCGGCGCCGGGGAGCCATCCTGCATCGGAATGATGCCGAAAATGGCCGCGCCGCCGAGAATAATAAACGCGATGATGGTGATCACTTTCACCAGCGAGAACCAGAACTCGCCTTCGGCGAAGAAGCGGGTCGAAATGATGTTAAGGCCGAAGATCACCGCGCAGAACACCACGCACCAGATCCAGACCGGCACCTGCGGGAACCAGTACTGCATACAGAAGCCGGCGGCGGTAAAGCTCGAACCCAGCGCCACCGTCCACGTCAGCCAGTAGAGCCACGCCACGGTATAGCCCGTCGCCGGGCCAAGGTAACGCGCCGCGTAAACGTGGAAAGCGCCGGTCTCCGGCATCGCTACCGACAGTTCGCCGAGGCACTGCATCACCAGCCAGACCACCAGGGCGCCAATCAGATACGCCAGCAGCGTCCCGGCCGCGCCGGTGGTGGAGATGATATAGCCGGTATTAAAGAACAGGCCGGTGCCAATCACGCCGCCGAGCGACAGCATGATCAGATGACGCGTTTTCATGGTGCGCTTCAGTTGCCCACCTTGTTGTTGTGTTGTGCTTTGCATTTTATTTTCTCACGCCAGCCCGCTTGCCCGGGTCATGATGCGTATAAACGTATAGACATCTAAACATCCAAAAGAAGAAGTGTTATACCGTGCCGCCGCTGAAAAAGCAAAGCCGCTGCACCAGGTCGCGCGCCGACAGCGTGCAGCCTGCCCCATTTTTGCGCAGCGCCGACGGGCGCTCCCCGAACTGGCGCCTCATCGCGACGGACAACGTTCTGGCACTCTCTTTGCAGCCTGTCGTTCAGAACATTTCTATCTGGCGAGGCAACACGTATGACAGAGCACACCACCACCTTAAAAAGAACGCTCGGCAGTTTTCGTTTATGGGGGATCGCCGTCGGACTGGTGATATCCGGGGAGTACTTCGGCTGGAGCTACGGCTGGTCGCAGGCGGGCACGATGGGGTTTATGGTCGTCGCCCTCGCGGTCGCCGCCATGTACTGCGCCTTTATTTTCAGCTTTACCGAGCTGACCACCGCCATCCCGCACGCTGGCGGCCCTTTCGCCTATGCCTACCGCGCCTTCGGGCCCACCGGCGGCTTTATCGCCGGTTTTGCCACTCTGATTGAATTCGTCTTCGCCCCGCCGGCCATCGCCATGGCCATCGGCGCCTACCTCAACGTGCAGTTTCCGGCGCTGGATCCGAAATGGGTCGCCTGCGGCGCCTACGTGATCTTTATGACGCTCAATATCCTCGGCGTCGGCATCGCCGCCACCTTCGAGCTGATCGTCACCCTGCTGGCCATCTTCGAGCTGCTGGTGTTTATGGGCGTAGTCGCCCCCGGCTTCTCCTGGAGCCATTTCACCACTAACGGCTGGGCGGGCGCGGAAAGCTTTAGCGGCCTGGCGCTGCCGGGGATGTTCGCCGCCATTCCGTTCGCTATCTGGTTCTTCCTCGCCATTGAGGGGGCTTCCATGGCCGCCGAAGAGGCCAAAGATCCGCAGCGCACCATTCCCCGCGCCCTGGGCGGCGGCATTCTGACGCTGACGGTGCTGGCGATTGGGGTGATGGTCTTCGCCGGCGGCGTCGGCGACTGGCGCGCGCTGTCCAATATTAACGATCCGCTGCCCCAGGCGATGAAGACGGTCGTGGGCAACGGCAGCGGCTGGCTGCATATGCTGGTGTGGCTGGGGCTGTTTGGCCTCGTCGCCTCCTTCCACGGCATCATTATGGGCTACTCGCGGCAGATCTACTCCCTCGCCCGCGCCGGCTATCTGCCCGCCGGTCTGGCCACCCTCAATCGCCGCACCCGCACTCCGCATCTGGCGATCCTCGCCGGCGGCGTGGTGGGCATCGCCGCGATTTTTTCCGACTCGCTGATCACCATCAGCGGCATGCCGCTAACCGCCTGCATCGTCACCATGTCGGTATTTGGGGCTATTGTTATGTATATCACTTCCATGGCGGCGCTGTTCAAACTGCGCCGTAGCGAGCCGAAGCTGATCCGTCCGTTCCGCGCGCCGCTCTACCCGCTGGCGCCGGCCTTTGCCCTCGGCATGGCGGTGCTCTGCCTGGTGGCGATGGTTTGGTATAACCTGCTGCTGGCGCTGATTTTCGCGGCGATGATGCTCGGCGGCTACCTGTGGTTCCGCAAAACCGCAGCGGCCCGTGAACGGGCGCCAGTGGATCCTCAACTGCGAACGGTCTCCTGAGGAGGCGGCATGTATAAAACCACACTATCGGGCCAGGTATGGCGCTTTGATAGTCTGAAAACGCTGATGGCGAAAGCGTCGCCGGCTCGCTCCGGCGACGCCCTGGCGGGGGTTATCGCCCACTCAGCCGAAGAGCGGATGGCGGCGAAAATGACCCTCGCCGAGGTGCCGCTGACCGACATCCTCGACAATCCGCTTATCCCTTACGAGCAGGACGAAGTGACCCGCCTGATCCTCGACACCCACGATGCGCAGGGCTTTGCCGCCCTGCGTCACCTGACGGTCGGCGATTTCCGCGACTGGCTGCTGGACGATGCCACCGATACCGCCACGCTGCAGCGGGTCGCCCGCGCCATCACCCCGGAGATGGCGGCGGCGGTCAGTAAGCTGATGCGCAATCAGGATCTGATCCTTGCCGCCAGCAAATGTCAGGTGGTGACGCGCTTTCGCAACACCATCGGCCTGCCCGGCCACCTCAGCGTACGCCTGCAGCCCAACCATCCCACCGATGACCTGAAAGGCATTGCCGCCAGTATGCTCGACGGGCTGCTGTACGGCGCCGGGGACGCGGTGATCGGCATCAACCCGGCCAGCGACAGCTTACCGGTGCTGGCGCAGTTGAACGTGATGCTGGACGATATTATCCAGCGCTTCGCCATTCCCACCCAGTCCTGCATTTTGACCCACGTCACCAATACGCTGCAGCTGATTGAGCGCGGCGCGCCGGTGGATCTGGTGTTTCAGTCGGTGGCGGGAACCGAAGCGGCCAACAGCGGCTTCGGCATCAATCTTGCCATGCTGCAGGAGGCCCGCGAGGCGGCCCTGAGCCTCAGGCGCGGTACCCTCGGCAACAATGTGATGTATTTTGAGACCGGCCAGGGAAGCTGCCTGTCGGCCAACGCCCACCACGGCGTCGATCAGCAGACCTGTGAGGCGCGGGCCTACGCCGTCGCCCGTCACTTTGAACCGCTGCTGGTCAATACGGTGGTCGGTTTTATCGGTCCGGAGTATCTCTACGACGGCAAGCAGATTATTCGCGCCGGGCTGGAGGATCACTTCTGCGGCAAGCTGATGGGCCTGCCGATCGGCTGCGACGTCTGCTATACCAACCACGCGGAAGCGGATCAGGATGATATGGACACCCTGCTGACCCTGCTGTGCGCCGCCGGGCTCACCTTCCTGATCGGCGTGCCCGGGGCGGACGATATCATGCTCAATTACCAGAGCACCTCGTTCCATGACGCACTGTACGCCCGTCGCCTGCTGGGCTTAAAGCATGCCCCGGAGTTCGCCGACTGGCTGGCGAAGATGCAAATTATCGATCCGCACGGCGCGCTGCGGCTCACCGACGCCCGCCATCCGCTGCTGTCCGTCCTGCCGCAAGGAGCCCCCGTATGAACCGTCCCGACGCCTGGAACCCGCTGCGTGAATTTACCGATGCGCGGATCGCCCTGGGGCGCAGCGGCGCCAGCCTGCCGACCCGCGAAGTCCTCAACTTTGGTCTGGCCCACGCCAGAGCGCGGGACGCCATTCATCAGCCGTTCGCCAGCCAGCAGCTGGTGGCGCCGCTGGCGGCGCTCGGCCTCGACGCTCTGACGGTGCACAGCGCCGCGCCGGACCGTCACACCTATCTGCGGCGTCCGGATCTCGGAAGGCAGCTTGCCGACGAAAGCCGCGCCGACCTCGCCGCCAGCGGCGTCCGCCCCGCCGACCTGCTGCTGGTGATCGGCGACGGCCTCTCTTCCTGGGCGGTAGAGCGCCAGGCGGTGCCGTTGATCCGCGCCCTGCTGCCCTATCTGCAGACGCTGGGTATCGGCCTGGCGCCGGTGGTGCTGGCGCATCAGTCACGGGTGGCGCTGGGGGATGATATTGGCGAAACCCTGAAAGCCCGCGCGGTGGCGATCCTGATTGGCGAACGACCGGGTCTCTCCTCGCCGGACAGCCTCGGCGTCTACCTCACCTGGCAGCCGCATCGGCAGCGGCTGGAGTCGGAGCGTAACTGTATCTCCAATATTCGCCCGGAAGGACTGAGCCATGACGCCGCCGCCTTTAAACTGGCCTGGCTGCTGGAGCAGGCTTTTTTACGACGGCTTACCGGCGTGCGCCTGAAAGATGAAAGCGATAATCCGGCGCTGCATGGGAAAATAAAACCGTTGCCCCCTTTAAAATAATAAGTCACGTGAGCCACAGAATAGATTGTTAATATTACCGGGCGCACCTGAATATTATATTCGGGTGCACGCTGAAATTTCCCGGCGGCGCTTCGCTTGCGCGGGCCGACGAAAACCGTTTAACCGGTATATTGCCTGTTTTCAGGCCGGGGAAGGCGCCTGTCGCCACCCGGCAAAATGCGTTCACCGTATCAAAAACCGTGTGGTCGCCAGCCTTATGCCCTTGCCTGCAGGTAATAAGAATATTGCATGAGTAAAAACGAAACGGACGTTGTAAGGTAATTCAGCGCATTAAAAATACCCGTCATACTTCAAGTTGCATGTGCGTTGGCTGTCAGTCACTTACTTCTGTAAGCGCCTGGGGACTCGCTCACTTGCCGCCTTCATGCGACTCGAATTATTTAGGGTATATATCTCGTTATCTATTCAACATAACAGCCAATAATTCGCCGGATAAGCTGGCGCATTATTCCTCAATGTTATGCAGTCATTGATGGTTAAAGATAAATAATCGACCGACGGAGAAATACCCATGAAATCGTTTTCCGGGAAAGCGTCTTTAATGGCCACGCTGGTTGCCGCGCTGGTCGGCGCCAGCAGCGCGCAGGCAGCGGAAATTAAAATCGGGGTGGTATTACCCCTGAGCGGCGCCCTCAGCGGCTATGGCCAGCCGTCGCAGAAAGGTCTGGACATTATTCAGGCCATCACCCCGACGTTAAAAAATGGCGATACCATCAAGCTTATCGTCATCGATGATAAAAGCGACAAAGTCGAAGCGGCCAACGCCATGCAGCGCCTGGTCTCCAGCGATAAAGTGGATGCCGTTATCGGGGAAGTCACCTCCTCCAACACCCTGGCGATGACCAAGATCGCCGATGACAGCAAAACGCCGCTGGTCTCCTCCACCGCCACCAACGACCGCGTCACCCGCAACCATCCCTACGTCAGCCGGGTCTGCTTCTCGGACAGCTTCCAGGGGGTGGTCGGGGCCAATCTGGCCTCCCGCGATCTGAAAGCCAAAACCGCCGCCATCGTGTTTGACAGCAGCAACGATTACTCCGTCGGCCTGGCGAAAGCGTTCCGCACCCAGTTCCTGAAAAACGGCGGCACCATTCCCATCGAGGTCCAGGCCCCGGGCGGCAGCAAGGACTTTAAAGCCCAGCTGGCGAGCGTCAAGGCGAAGAATGTCGACATGATTTACATGCCGATCTACTACACCGAAGGGGCGCTGATTGCCGTGCAGTCTAAACAGCTGGGGCTCAACAAACCGGTGGTGGGCGGCGATGGACTGGCCGCGGATCAGGTCTTCTTCGATGTCGGTAAAGACGCGGTCAACGGCTATATGACCACCGATTATTACTCGCCGAACGCCAAAGAGCAGACCCCGGCGGGGGAAACCTTCATCAAAGCCTGGGAAGCCAAATACCAGCAGCCGACCCATACCTGGGGCGCAATGGCGGCGGATGCCTATAACGTCATCGTCAACGCCATGAACCAGTGCAGCGATCCCCACGATCGGGTCTGCGTAAATGAAAAAATCCGCGCCACCAAAGATTTCCAGGGCGTGACCGGCACGCTGACCTTACAGAACGGCGATGCCATTCGCAGCGCGGTCATCAACGAAGTGAAAGATGGCAAGCTGGCGTTTCGTACCGTGGTTAACCCTTAAGTTGTGACGAGGCTACAAAATGGACGGCGCCATTTTTCTCCAGCAAGTGGTCAATGGAATGAGTCTTGGGGGCATGTACGCCCTGATTGCCATCGGTTATACGATGGTTTATGGCGTGCTGCGGCTGATCAACTTCGCCCATGCGGACGTGATGATGGTCGGCGCGTTTAGTACGCTGTTTTTATTTTCTTCGGTTGGGCTACCCTTCGGGGTAGCCGTTTTCCTGACCCTCGGGCTGTGCGGCCTGTTTGGTATGCTAATTGACCGGGTCGCCTATCGTCCGCTGCGTCAGGCCTCGAAAATCTCCATGCTGATCACCGCCATCGGCGTCAGCTTCTTCCTCGAAAACCTGTTTAACGTGCTGTTCGGCGGCAGCTCGCGCTTCTTCTCCGCCCCGGACTTTTTCAACCAGACCCGGGCCTTTGGCAGCGTCATCATTACCAACGTGGCGTGGATTGTGCCGCTGATCACCGTCCTGCTGCTGCTGGCGATCCTCTGGCTGCTGTACCGCACCCGTTATGGGATGGCGATCCGCGCGGTGGCCTTTGACGTCAACACCGTGCGCCTGATGGGCATTGACGCCAACCGGATCATCTCTCTGGTCTTCGCCCTCGGCAGTAGCCTCGCGGCGCTCGGCGGCGTGTTCTACTCCATCAGCTACCCGACGATCGATCCCCTGATGGGCGTGCTTATCGGCCTGAAGGCCTTTGCCGCCGCCGTGCTGGGCGGGATCGGCAGCGTCACCGGCGCGGTGCTGGGCGGCTTTATCCTCGGTTTTACCGAAGTGGTCGCGGTGGCGATCTTCCCCGAACTGGGCGGCTATAAAGATGCTTTCGCCTTCCTGTTCTTGATTCTGGTCCTCTTGTTCCGCCCGGTCGGCATTATGGGCGACGAACGTCTGGAAAGGAGCCGTTTCTGATGCTCAACGCGACGACGACCGCCGGGGCGCAGCTGCGCAACCTGGCCATTATTGTCATCTGTATCGCGCTGTTGGCCGGAATCAACGTGGTTTTCAATGACTACATTGTTCGCGTCATCAGCACCATTTTTATCTTTATGATCCTCGCGGTCAGCTACAACCTGATCAACGGCGTGACCGGCCAGCTGTCGCTGGAGCCGAACGGCTTCGTGGCGGTGGGCGCCTACGTCACCGCCCTGCTGATCCTCTCCAGCGACAGCAAGGTAGACATGTTTGAAATGGCCGCCCCCAGCCCGTGGATCCTCAGCCTGCACGCGGGTTTCCTCCCCGCCCTGCTGATAAGCGGCCTGTGCGCGGCGGCGCTGGCGGTGTGCCTCGCCGTACCGGTCTTCCGGGTGCGGGGCGACTACCTGGCCATCGTCACCCTCGGCTTCGGGTTTATCATCAAGATCCTCGCCATTAACAACCCGCAAATCACCAACGGCGCCATCGGGCTGAACGATATTCCGCAGCAGCCGCATCTTCTGTTCTGGTGCGGGCTGTTCGCCCTGCTGGCCACCGGCATGATCCTTCAGCTGGTGTGGTCGAAGTATGGTCGGATGATGAAAGCTATTCGCGACGACGAAGATGCGGCGATCGCCATGGGGGTCAACACCTTCCGCATTAAAACCTGCGCCTTCGCCACCAGCGCCTTCTTCGAAGGGATCGGCGGCGGTTTGCTGGCTTCCCTGCTGACCACCATCTCCCCGGGGCTGTTCGACTTTATGCTCACCTTCCAGCTGCTGATTATTATCGTCCTCGGCGGACTCGGCAGCACCACCGGCGCCCTGCTCGGCACCGTGCTGGTGGTCGGCAGCGGCGAGTGGCTGCGCTTTCTCGACCAGCCGCTGCAGTTCTTCGGTCACGATCTCGGCGCCTATCCGGGCCTGAGAATGGTGGTCTTCTCCCTGCTGCTGCTGATTATCATGCTCTTCGCCCGCGAAGGGCTGCTGGGGAAAAAAGAGATTTGGCAGACCGGAAGAAGGAGCGGCGGCTATGGCGGAAAATAAAATCATCCTGCAGGTGCAGGACGTCACCATGCAGTTTGGCGGCCTGCGGGCCATCGACAACGTCAGCTTTCATGTTGACGAGGCGGAGATCTTTGGCCTTATCGGCCCGAACGGCGCGGGCAAGACCACCCTGTTTAACGTCATCACCGCCAACTATAAACCCACCAGCGGCAGCGTCACCCTCGCGGGCTCGTCGCTGAAGGGGCTGAAGCCCAACCAGGTGGTGAACGCCGGGATCGCCCGCACCTTCCAGAATATCCGGCTGTTTAACTCTATGACGGTGCTGGAGAATGTGATGGTCGGGCTCGACCGGGCCAGCCGCTATTCGCTGCTGGAGGCGGCCCTGCACATTGGCCGCTACTTTCCGGCCGAGCGGGCGGCGAAGGCCAAAGCGATGGCCATTCTGGAGGATATCGGCATCGCCCACTTCGCCCATATGCAGGCCACGAACCTGAGCTATGGCAACCAGCGCAAAGTGGAGATCGCCCGCGCGCTGGCCACCGCGCCGAAGCTGCTGCTGCTCGATGAGCCGGCTGCCGGGATGAACCCAAAGGAGACCGAGGATCTGGCGGAGCTGATCTTCCGCATGCGCCATGACTATCAGCTCAGCGTCCTGTTAATCGAGCACGATATGCCCTTCGTCAACCGCCTGTGCGAACGGGTGATGGTCCTGGAGTATGGTAAGCCATTGTTCAGCGGCCTGATGGCCGAGGCGATCCAGCATCCGGACGTCATTTCCGCTTATCTGGGAGAAGCCAATTATGCTTAACGCCCGGGAACTGAAGGTTTTTTACGGCGTGATCCAGGGGCTGAAGGGCGTCGATATCGACGTCTATGACCGGGAGATCGTCACCCTGATCGGCAGCAATGGCGCCGGTAAAACCTCCACCCTCAATGGGATCGTCAACCTGGTGCGCTCCAGCGGGCGCGTCAGCTTCCTTAACGACGATATCTCGCGCAGCCAGACCCACCAGATCGTGCGCCGCGGGCTTGCGCTGGTGCCGGAGGGACGCCGGGTCTTTACCAACCTGACCATCGAAGAGAACCTGCGCATGGGCGCTTACAATAATCTCGCCGGCTACACCCGCCTGCGCGATCGCATGTACGCCCTCTTTCCACGGCTCAAGGAGCGGCGCCATCAGATGGCTGGCACCATGAGCGGCGGCGAGCAGCAGATGCTGGCCATCGCCCGGGCGCTGATGAGCGAGCCGGTGTTATTGATGCTGGATGAACCGAGCCTCGGACTGGCGCCGAAAATTGTCGGCGAGCTGTTCGGCATCATTAAGCAACTGCGCGAAGAGAATATGACGGTGCTGCTGGTGGAGCAGAATGCGACGGCCGCGCTGGCGATCGCCGATCGGGCGTATGTCCTGGAGAATGGCCGGATCACCTTGTCAGGCGCGGCGCGGGAGATGCTGACTAATCCGGAAATTAAGCGGATGTATCTGGGGGGATAGTCATGGTCAAAACTGCCTGGGCTGCGGCGGCGCCTCCTGCGAGGCCGCAACCTCAGGCAGTCTCTTGCTACACAAAGCACACCTCGTTCCAGTAGGCTTCTCGCGTCCTGCGTCGCTCAGTATGTCTTATCATGACGGAACCACCGGGTTTCCACGTTGCCAATGTCCACGCCATAGAGGCTGGCCACCGGCAGGATCGCCTCCATGACGCGTTGGGTATCTTGCTGTCCGGCTTCACCGTTGGACAAAAAAGCCAGCCAGCCCGTTAACCGTTGCCACAATGCCACTTTCGTTTTCTCCTCTGTCGGGAAGCGTATCGCCTGGGTCTATTTCAACCACAGTTGGCCGGGCGCGGGAAATATTAATTCCGAATTTGCAATCCTGGCTGGCGCATATTACGCCCGGTCCTTTTCCCCTCACCCTCACCCTCTCTCCGGAGGGAGAGAGGGCCGCCCGGCAATCGTTGCCGCGCCGGGAAAACGCCAGCGGCGCATAAAGAATACCCATAAGTTTGTTAAGTTCTTTTTGGTTATAGATAAGAATTTTTTCTTCTTTGCCGCCGACGGGGAATTTGTGGGAGCGTGATGTCCACAAAACAAAACAGGGATTCAGGGGAAAAACTATGCGCAACAAAACCACAAAAATCGCACTGGCGCTGGGTATGCTGCTGCTCGCCTCGCAGGCGCAGGCCGACCAGCTGGCTGACATCAAAGCCGCTGGCGTCGTGAAAGTCGCCACCTTTGACGCCAACCCGCCGTTCGGCTCCGTAGACGCCAAAACCCACCATATCGTCGGCTACGACGTCGACTTTGCCCAGGCGCTGGCGAAAGCGCTCGGCGTCAAACTCGAGCTGGTGGCCACTAACCCGGCCAACCGTATTCCGCTGCTGCAGTCCGGCAAAGCCGACCTGATCGTCGCCGACATTACCATCACCCCGGAGCGGGCCCAGGTTATTGATTTCTCAACGCCGTATTTCGTCACCGGCCAGCAGTTCCTCGTGCCGGCCGGGTCTCCGGATAAGCTTGATGAGTACAGCAAAGCGCGCATCGGCGCGGTGAAAGGCACCACCGGCGAACAGGCGCTGCACCAGCGTTTCCCGCAGGCTCGCGTCCTCTCCTATGACGATATTCCGCTGGCCCTGACCGCCCTGCGCAACGGCAACGTCCAGGCCATCACCCAGGACAGCACCATCCTTGCCGGTCTGCTGGCGGAAGCGCCGGATAAAGCCAAGTTTAAAATTCTGCCCGACCTGCTCAGCAAAGAAGAGATTGGCGTGGGGGTGAAGAAAGGCGAACCGGCCCTGCTGAAGGCCGTCAACGATGAGCTGGTGAAGCTGGAGAAAACCGGCGAAGCCGCGAAAATTTACGATGTCTGGTTTGGCCCTGCCACTAAAACGCCGCAGCCGCGCGCCTTTACCATAGAAGCGAAATAATATGTTCTCGGGTTTATTCTCCCACTCCGCGGCCCCGGCCGCGGATTTTTCACGTCTGCAGCGCGCCAGCATAACGTTTCGTGAGGTAGCCAAGCGCTACGGCGATCATCAGGTGCTTAACGCTATCAACCTGCAGGTCGAGCCCGGCGAAGTGGTGGCGATCCTCGGTCCTTCCGGATCGGGAAAATCGACGCTGATCCGCTTGATCAACCAGCTCGAATCCTTAAGCGGCGGCGAGATCCTGATCGACGGTAAACCCACCAGCCGGCTGAGCGGCAGCGCCTTGCGCCAGCTGCGTAGCCGCGTCGGCTTTGTCTTCCAGCAGTTCAACCTTTACGCCCACCTGACGGCGCAGGAGAACATCACGCTGGCGCTGGAGCGCGTCCACGGCTGGGGAAAAAGCGCGGCTCAGGAGCGGGCGCTGGCGCTGCTGCGCCAGGTCGGGCTGGAGGAGAAAGCGCAGCAGATGCCGGCGCAGCTCTCCGGCGGCCAGCAGCAGCGGGTGGCCATCGCCCGCGCTCTGGCCTCCTCGCCGCAGATTATCCTGTTCGACGAGCCCACCTCGGCCCTCGACCCGGAGATGATCGGCGAAGTGCTGCAGGTGATGAAAAACCTCGCCCACAGTGGGATCACCATGCTGGTGGTGACCCACGAGATGCAGTTTGCCCGCGAAATTGCCGACCGGGTGGTGTTTATCGACGGCGGCGACATTCTCGAGGTCGCCCCGCCGGCTGAGTTTTTCGCCCATCCGCAGCATGCCCGCGCGCGGCGTTTTCTGCAGAAGGTGCTGGATCCGCTGCACCAGGAGAGCCTCGAGTGACGCCGATGCTTGACTGGCACGGCGTCCTGAGCGGACAGCCGTTGCAATGGATTATCTCTGGTTTTCTCACCACCGTCTGGGTCAGCGTCGCCGGGATCCTGCTTGCCACTGCGCTGGCGGTCCTGCTGCTGGCCCTGCGTCTCGGCGGCGGCCGCGTGGGGCGCGGGCTGGTCGCCGCGTGGGTCTCGCTGTTTCGCAATACTCCGCTGCTGGTCCAGCTGCTGTTCTGGTACTTTGCCGCCTGGAACCTGCTGCCGCTGGCGGTGAAGGACGTGGTAAACGACGAGCACGCCTGGTCCATTCTGCCGGGCAATGTCTGGTGGCTGACGCCGGAGTTCCTCTGCTCGATGTGGGGGCTGGGGGTCTTTACCTCCGCCTTTCTGGTGGAAGAGATCGCCTCCGGACTGCGCGCCGTCAGCCACGGGCAGCGGGAAGCCGCGCTGTCGCAGGGCTTTACCCCGTGGCAGGAGCTGCGCTTTATCCTCCTGCCGCAGGGACTGGCCAACGCCTGGCAGCCGATTGTCGGCCAGTATCTCAACCTGATGAAACTCTCATCGCTGGCCAGCGGCATCGGCTTTGCGGAACTGACTTATCAGGTGCGGCAGATTGAGAGCTATAACGCGCACGCCCTGGAGGCGTTTGCCGTTGGCACCGCGCTGTATCTGGCGCTGGGGGTGGCGATGGGCGTGGCGCTAACGCGTCTCGGCCCGGGAAGAAAACTGCAACGGAGCGCCCAACATGAACGCTAATCTGGCGGTGATCGCCGATAACCTTGATTACCTGCTGTGGGGCCGGCTGGCGGAGGGCCAGCCCGGCGGCGTGGCCCTGACCCTGCTGATGGCCATCGGCGCCACCCTGCTGGCGCTGCCGGGAGGCATTGCGCTGGCGGGGCTGGCCTGGCGCTACGGCGGGCTGACGCGACGTCTGCTGTTCCTGTGGGCGGAAATTATCCGCGGCATCCCGCTGATATTTGTCATCTTCTGGCTGTGGTATCTGCTGCCGATGCTGACCGGCGGCGATCTGCCCGGCGCGGTGACCGTGACCCTGGCGCTGGCGTGGTTTACCGCCGCCTCGGTGATGCATTCGGTGCTGGCCGGGCTGCAGTCGCTGCCGAAAGGACAGTATGAGGCGGCGCTGACCCAGGGGTTCGCCCCCGGGCAAACGCTGCGCCTGGTGCTGCTCCCGCAGGCGCTGCGCAACGTTCAGCCGTCGCTGGTGGGGATCTTTATCGGCCTGCTGAAGGACACTTCGCTGGCGTTTATCGTCAACGTCCCGGAGCTGACTACCGTGGCCGGCCAGGTCAACAACCGGGTGCAAATCTATCCCCTGGCGATCTTCGTCTTCACCGGCGCGGTGTACTACCTGCTGTGCTGCGGTCTGAGCCTGCTGGCCAGCCGGCGCTTTACCCGCCGCGCGACCGCCGGATAAGGCTCACTCCGCGGGACGGGGCTTCAGCGGACAGGTATCGCTGATCTTAATAAATTTGTCGTTATAGACCAGATAGTGGTTCCCCGGCTGGCGCAATGCCGGCTGGCGAACTACGTCCCCGGGACGCAGATACCACGCGTCGCCCTCCTCTTCGGTCGAATCGCACCCGGGTTTAATCAGCAGCTTAAACCAGGTATTGCCGGTGTTGCTCACCGTCCCGGCCGCCTTATCGAAAGACCATTTAAACTGCACCTCGCGCGGGCGCACCACCAGGATGGTATCCATCACCACCACTGGCTCCATGCTGACTTCGCCGCCGGTCGGGCTGCGCCTCGTCAGGTTACGGGTGGGTATTTCACGAAACGAGACCCGATAGTAGCGCTCGCGGTTATCCCGCGGCCCATGATAATAAAATTTGAAATATTCGCTCTCCCCGGCCTGCAGCGCCAGCTGGCGGGGGGCGAACAGCAGTTCGCCATCCACCGGCCGGGAGCGCACTTCGCTGCCGCCAGGGCGGTCGATGGCGCTGACGGTGATCCGGTACAGCCGCGCGCTTTTATTGTTATTGACCACCCGTTTGCTGGCGAAATCCGCTTCAGCCGGCAGGGAAAAGGTCAGATTGCCGACCGAGATCGCCTGCGCCAGCGGCGCCGCCAGCAGGCAGCCCAGCGTCAGCAGGGCCTTAGTTAATGTTGCGCCACGTCGCCTGGACATGAATCTCTCCTGAAGCGCTGACTTCGCCAAACCAGCCGTTATCGTCTACCGTCCGCAGCGAAATGGCGTTATCCATCGGAATCGAAAATTTCACCGTGGTCTTATCCATCTGCCCCACTTCGCCGGAGATATCGGTCCACGGCGTGGTCAGCCACAGCGCATCGGTCATATCCCGCCAGCTGTCATCGCACCCGGCGTCGTAGGTCTGCGTCGCGCCGCTGCGGGTGATAAAAGAGAGCGTCGCCGGGAACGGCACTTTCGCCGTACCGTCATCGGAGCTGAAGAGACAGTAGGAGCGCCCACCAATCACCTGCGCCGGTCCGGTCACTTTGATCAGCACTTCGTCGGCGGCCGTTTTACCGCTGGTGGTGACGATGTAGCCGAAATCGAGCGCCGGTTCACCACTGCCGACATACCCCTCCCGCGACGGCGCCGAGGTATATTCGTCAGAGATAATGCTGATGCTGAAATCACGGGGCTTGATAATCAGCGTATTGGAGGTGGAAAACTCATACCAGCCTGACTCCGGCGAGGTGGTGTTCTGGAAGCGAAAGTTGAACAGATCCTTGGTATTGATATCGCTGATCCCGAGATTCACCATCTGCTTAAAGAAGTTGCTGGAGAAGAACACATAGATCGCATCTGAGCTCTTCATCTCGTTGAAGGTGTAGTAATAGGCGGTATTGCTCACCGGCTTCCATGAGCTGCCGTTGAGGCTGAACTGCATATCATACGCCCCGACGGCCGAGGCCAGCGACGAGTTTGCGATCGCCGGGAAAATATGGATCGACGTATTGCTTAACCCATTGGTCTGCAAGGTATAATTGACCATCTTACAGCTTAATCCTGAACGGCTGCCGATAGTCTGTGTCCGGCAGTCGGCGTTCCCTTCCCCAAGGGTTGGCACGCCATCGCTGTTGATAAACACCTCCGCCAGCGAGTGGGTGTTTATCAACCGCAGGTTCGCGGCTTTGGTGTGGGTGACGTTGCGCACATACCAGTTGCCGGAGGCCTGATCCTTACAGCGCGCACCGCTGCTGGCGTCGTAGTTCACCGAGGTCTGACAGGCATTGATGGTCATCGTGAAGCTGCCGCCGACCGGCATCTGTTGCAGATACTGATAAAACGCGTCCGACATCATACCGTGCATCCACTTCGCGCCGCCGCTGGTCACCGTCGCGCCATAGAACCCGCTGGCGTCAGTGGTCTGCGGCAGGATCAGGCTGGTGGCCATATCGCACCCGGCGTACCAGTTGATGCAGCGCAGGCCGGTTAAGGGGTGCGAAACCGGCGAGTTTTCCAGCCACATATCAAACTTCCAGTTGGCATTGAGCCCGGTGTTGTAGCCGTTATCGATATAGCCGAGACTCTGCTGATAGATGGTCCCGGAGCCGGTGTATTTTAAGCCGGTCCAGCGGTTGGCGCCGGTCATGCGCGGATCCAGCGCCCCGCCGGGAGTGACGAAAAAGTTGTCGTCGGAGTTGTTTTCCACAAACACAAACTCGCGCGCCGGCGCATCCGACCAGGTGGTCTTGGTCACCGCCGCCCTGAGCGCAGCCGCCGGCCAGAGCAGCGCGAGGATCGCCAGGGCGATTAATGGGTTAACTTTCATTCTCTTCTCCTGTCTGCTGCACCGCCGCCCACGACGAGAGGCCGCTGCAAACCACATCCCCCACCCACACGGCGCCGCGCGCCTGGCTGAGCTCCAGCGCCACTTCGCAGGTTTTATTGCCGCCGTAGCTGAAATCGATCGTGGGGTATTTCTTATCCACATCCATAACAAACTCGCCGTTTTCATCGGTGCGGGTACGGCCGATATGGTTGTTAATCCGCGCATTCGCCAGCAGCGTGCCGTCTTCCGCCCGAATACGACCGGAGACGGTGACCATCTGCTTCACCTCTGGCTCAATCACCGCCACGTTGCCGGGATAGAGAGTCAGATGACTCTTGCGCCCGCTGACGATGTCGTAACTGTCGAGCGAGTTTTTGCTGTTCTGCAGCTCCACCTCATAGCGGCCATAAGGGGAGAGCGGCAGATAGTTACGCTTACCGCTGAGCGGGAAGATCCGCCCGTTGACCCTGGCGCTGATTTGACCATCGTCCTCCAGCCCGGTGTTGAAGATCACCCCGGCGTTGCCGTCGGTTCGTCCGCTGGCGGCGATATTTTTGCCCTGCCAGCCGACGCTGCCGCTGGCGGTGAGGTTGGTGTTGACGTAGCCGTCCGCTGCGCTGTTGACGTTCAGCGTGCCGCTGGCGTAGCGGGCGTCGAACTGGGCATACGCCCCGCCGCTGAGGGTTTTGTCATCCCCGGTATCGCCGGAGATGGCGCGCGACAGATTGGCGCCGATGGTGCGAATGGTGCCTTCATCAAACTGTTTACGCGCTGAGAGGTTAGCCATGGTGTAGCCGTTCTGATGGGTCATCCCGGCGCTGAACCAGTTGCCCAGCGGCAGCGACAGATCGAGGGCGATATATTTCCCGGTGTTGGCGCTGCTGTCGCCATTGTTATAGCGCTGGATCCCCGCCCTCAGGCCAAGCGAGCCAAAGGCGCCGCTGTAGACCGTCTGATAGTAATCCGCGGTGTAGTAATGGCTGTTGTAGCGGCGATCATCGTTGTAGCTCACGCTGAACGTTCCCAGCTTCGACCACAGCGCGTTCAGGTTGAGGGTGCCGCCGATCGCCCGGTTATCGGCATCGCTGCGCCGCAATTGATCGCCAATGTGGGTTCTCTCCTGGTTGACCCACACTGAACTAAAGCCCCCCGGCAACGTGGCGCTGATGCTGCCAACGCTGCTCCACGAGCTGTCGCTGGCCAGCATGTTTTGCAGGTTAACGTTGATCGCCTCGCCCAGCGGCAGCGTCAGGCGAGTTTCTCCCACCGCCTGGTTGTCGTAGCCATAGCCCGTTGCCGCCCAGCTCAGGGTGCTGAGCGACCCGGAGGCCGAGAGGCCCGCCAGCCAGCTCTCTTTCGCCGGTCGGGTCTTTTTTCCGCTCTCCGACCAGCGATCCATATGAAAACTGCCGCCCCATACCTGCCACGCCAGCGGCGCGCCGGCGCCGCGTCCCCGGCTGAACAGCTTATTGACCCGCTGGGTGCGTTTGCTGACCACCCGCCCGTTGACGATCACCTCCACTTCCACGTCGTAAATACCGTACGGCAGGCCGCGGGTATCCACTTCATGGTTGCCCATGGCGAAGTTCTGGACGCTCAGCAACCGGCCGTCGCGGGTGAGATGCACCTCGCCCGCCGCCGGTAAAAAGGCAATCACCGGCGTGGCGGACTGGCTGTTGTCGAAGACGGTGGAGCTGGCCTGGTTCCCCCAGGAAAGGCCGTAAATCTTGCCCGCCGAAATAGCGGTCATCGGTCCCAGAGACTGCAGGTTCCAGGTGTCAAGCATCCCGCCGGCAAAGCGGTGGCCGGCGAAATCGCGTTCATACATGGCTTTATATAATTCACTGTCCTGCTGACCACTGCCGATGCCGTACAGCGAGCCGTCGAGCACCACGTGATGCTCACGCAGCGCCGTGACGTTGTTCAGCGACAGGTAGCTGGAGGTGTTGCTTCCGCCGTTGCGCATCTGGTTGTTATAGACGCCGAGGTTATAGCTCAGGTTGCTGCTCAGGGCGTTGACGCTCGACTGGCCGATGTCTTCGCTGCGCGAGCGCAGCACAGTGCCCAGCGCCTCGCGCTTGACCACCAGCTGCAGCAGCAGCTGGCGCAGGCTGAGATCCAGCTGCGCGCTCTCGGTCAGAGTAATGGTGAGCGCCTCGCTGAACGGGGCGTTGGCGAGGCCGATCAGCTGCTGTCGGGTCTGTTCGCTGACGCTGGCGTTACCCTCATTGTCCTCCAGCCGGATCTGCCGAACGCGCAGCTGGCCGCCGTCCAGCCAGATAAAGGCGCTGCCGATCCGCTGATCGTCCCGGCTGCTCTGGCTGCCGGCGAGATGAATATAGAGCGGGACGCTCATGCCGTCCTGCAGCGCCTGACTGAAGGCCTGCGGAATAATCACCCCGCCAATCTGCTGCGCGCCTGCGGCAGCAGCGCTGACGTCGGGCTGAACGAACAAAAAGATCATGCCGAAGGCAAGCCGCGTTTTCAGTCCTGGGGTAATCCATCGTTGAGGCATCGTCGTTATCCATCTGCACAGCTGTCTATTTCACGGGAACAAACTGCTCACCCTGCCAAAGCGCCACCCGTCCTTTTTTATCCGCCGTGTCCACGCGCGTAAAACGGCGCGATTTACCCGGCATCAGGTAGTAATTCTCTTTACATTCCTTACCATCGGCGGCCTTCAGGCAGGGGCCGTAGGCGAGGATCCGCAGCGTCGCATTCCCGGTGTTGGTCAGAGAGCCGTTGGCGTACTGAAAGCGATAGTTCACCTGCCGGGGCGCCACCACCAGGATGGTGCCGATGCGAGCGGAAGCAGTGGCCACCGCGCTGCGGTTGGCATTATCGCGTTGGGCATCGCTGAGCGCCTGATCGAACCAGACAATGCGGTAGTAGCGCTCTTTGTCATCCGCCGGGCCTTTGTAGAAGAAGCGGATCACATCGCTGGCCTGGGCGGGAAGCAGCAGGCTGGCGGGAGTGAGCAATACCTCATCCGGTTTGTCCATTGGGATAACCTGCCCGCCGTCCAGCGGGGAAGAGAGCCTTTCGAGATGGATATTGATCAGGCGGCCGCTGTCGGTGCTGTTCTTGATCGTTTTGCTCAGCGTGCTGCTGCCGCTGTTCATAAACGATGAGATATCGCCGACATCCAGCGCCTGCGCCGGCGATACTCCGGCAAGCAGCAGCCCGAGGGCCAGAAGGTGCTTTTTCATAACAATTCCGTCCGTGAAAAAAGCAGGGGGAGCCCCCCTGCTGGCGCATCACAAGGATCAGCTGGTCCAGGTGGCGTCGAACTGTACGCTGACGTCGCCGCTCCAGATCCCTTCCGGCAGGGTGCTGTAATCGGTCACGGCGGTGGTGCCGTTGGTGGTGCCGCTGATGATGGAGAAAGTGAAACCATCCTGCGCTGTGGTACGGCCGCTGGCGTTGTAGCCATTAGCCAGCGCGCTGAGGTTGCCGCCCATAATATTGTTGGCGGTATCGATCATCACGGTATCGCCAGTTTTTTCCACCGCGGCGCCGTTATAATCCACGCCCACGCTCAGCGTGGAGCCGGAGGTATCCAGCTGGGTTAAGGTGTTGGTGATAAGACGCGAGGTCAGCTTAAAGGCGGTCGCCGTTGTGTCCCCCTCAATCGCCACGTCAAACAGACCTTTCTGCGAGTTAAAGCCTTTAATGCCTTCGGCGTACTGGAACGCCAGGCTGCCGAGCGGGGTCACAACCAGCTTGCTGGTGGTGTCTTTTTTAGCGGTCGCAGACCAGGTCGCTACAGCCTGAGCCGTTACGTCAGCAGCCTGCGCCACGCCCATACCGGTAAACGCCGTTACCAGAGCTATTGCCAGAACCTTTTTTTTCATCGCTTTTTCATCCTGAGTTGAATTAAGGACATGATGTCCCGGTGAACCATTTAAAAAACAGAATTGCCTGGGTGTTACTGAACTAACTTATATATTTTGGAATACAGTTTGGCCTCAGCATTACGCCGATGGGTATACACTGTCTTCACGCTACAATTTTCAATTCTGGCGATCGATTTCGGCTGCATGCCCTGGGCGGTCATGCGGATAATTTTCATTTCCCGATCTGTAATTTTATCTTTCTTAATATCTTTGCGGAGAAACCTGCCATTAATTACATAGGCCAGTTCTTTTCGAATATCGCGACTCAGACCAACATATACCACGCCGCGAATATCGCTATTGTAATACCAGTAGTTCGCTAAGGCCTCTGATTTCCTGGCCGCAATCAATACGACCTGTTTCCCCTTTACCGCGGATAGCCATTCGCTGTCGCGCCTGATAAATTCGTTTAATGAAGCCGTATTGAGATTGATAAACACAAAATCTTTTCTGATTTTCTCCAGTGAGAGATAAATTAATTCGTCGATGCCTACAATCAGTTCGGACAGTCCTTTATAGAAATAGGAGTCATCGGCAGACCAAATATACTTATCGGAACAGCTTTTATATTCCATATAGTTTTTAACCTCATAGTCCTTGAAGTAATCATTTTTACAACGTCACTGCTTGCCAGGCCTATAAAGTTTACTGGCGTATTCGTTTCCTTTAATAAATCGCCATTAAATAAGACACGCATTACTTATCAATATTGGATAAGCGGGGATTAAACTATAATTATTTTCTGCTTGGCGTTGAATTTAAGTTTTTTCCTATGGAGTGTCAACATGCGGAAAGGCAATGAATTTCGCGCCCAGGTCAATATTTACAAAAACTGAAAATATCAAATTTTTGAGCGCCAGAAAAAGACATTTATTTTCATAAGGTTATTGGTAATATAACCGTCAATTCTTATCTGCGCTTTATATTATCCAGGATCTTCGCCCTATTATGTTAGGAATATTCTTAATGAAGGGCAGAATGCAGTTGTCAAATAAACCAAATTTATTCAAAAATAAAGAATATAAGTCTAAAAATCAGCAATAACCAGGATGATTCACCAATGCATAAGACTCATAAATAGATTAACATGCCGCACAAAATAGTTATATATATGTTAATTTTGCGGAATGATGAATGCTAAACAAAGGCAGAAGCATTATCTATTCGATTAAACAGACCTCATTAGCAAGATAAAACGAGTTTTGCCGATGGGTTCCTGCCGCACGGGGACGCCAGCCTCCGCGTTCCCGAAAGCATAGCCGCTTTTCGGCGCTTCGCCAGCGTACCGCGCACGGTGAACCGCTCACCGCCGCCCTTTCCCGCCTGTTCACGGTTTGTTCGCAATACCGTCATCGAAATTTCACATAAAGACCTATTAATAGTGGCCAGTTAATGACGAACCTGGACACTCTTATGAACAGCTCTCTTGCCGCGGTGGCCGAAACTGATTTCCAGCCGTTCACCGAACTCAATGCCGGCCGGCAGCGGAAGGTCTTAAGCGTGCGTAATCTGAGTAAAGCTTATCAAGCCCAGCACAAGGTGCTGGACGGCATCAGTTTTGATCTGCACGCTGGCGAAATGGTTGGCATCATAGGCCGCTCCGGCGCCGGTAAATCGACGCTCCTGCATGTCCTCAACGGCACCCACAGCGCCAGCGGCGGCGAAATTCTTAGTTACCCGGAAGTCGGTACCCCGCACGATGTCTCCCGGCTGAAAGGGCGCGCGCTCAATGCCTGGCGCAGCCACTGCGGGATGATTTTTCAGGACTTCTGCCTGGTGCCCCGTCTCGATGTGCTCACCAACGTCCTGCTGGGCCGCCTCAGCCAGACCTCAACCCTGAAATCGCTGTTTAAAATCTTTCCTGAAGCCGACCGGGCGCGCGCCATTGCGCTGCTTGAGTGGATGAACATGCTGCCGCACGCGCTGCAGCGGGCGGAGAACCTCTCCGGCGGGCAGATGCAGCGGGTGGCGATCTGCCGGGCGCTGATGCAGAACCCCGGCATCCTGCTGGCCGACGAGCCTGTCGCCTCGCTGGATCCGAAAAACACCCAGCGCATCATGGATGTGTTGCGCGAAATTAGCGAGCAGGGCATCAGCGTGATGGTAAACCTGCATTCGGTAGAGCTGGTGAAGACCTACTGCACCCGGGTTATCGGCGTCGCCAGCGGCCAGCTTATTTTTGACGATCACCCCTCCCGGCTGACGCAGGATGTGCTGCAGCGGCTGTACGGCGATGAAGTTAGCCAATTGCATTAATTTCACTCACACGGGCAACATAATGAAAAAATCTATGACTGGCGCAGTTCGTTTATCCGCAATGGTCGCGGGCATGATGATGGCATGGCAGGCAGCGGCGGCGCAGCCGAAAGAGCTGAATCTGGGCATTCTCGGCGGCCAGAACGCCACCCAGCAAATCGGCGATAACCAGTGCGTGAAGGCCTTCCTCGATAAAGAGCTGAACGTGGACACCAAACTGCGCAACTCTTCCGACTATTCCGGAGTGATCCAGGGTCTGCTGGGAGGGAAAGTCGACGTGGTGCTGAGCATGTCTCCCTCCTCTTACGCCTCGGTTTATCTTAATAACCCCAAAGCGGTGGATATCGTTGGTATCGCCGTGGACGACAAAGATCAGTCTCGCGGCTACCACTCGGTGGTGATTGTCAAAGCTGACTCCCCGTATAAAACGCTGGACGATTTAAAAGGCAAAGCCTTCGGCTTCGCCGACCCGGACTCCACTTCCGGGTATCTGATCCCTAACCATGCGTTTAAAGAAAAATTTGGCGGTAACGCCGACAACAAATACAACAACACCTTCTCCAGCGTCACCTTCTCCGGTGGCCACGAGCAGGACATCCTCGGCGTGCTGAATGGCCAGTTCGCGGGCGCGGTCACCTGGGCCTCGATGGTGGGCGATTACAACACCGGCTACACCACCGGCGCGTTCAACCGCCTGATTCGCATGGATCATCCGGATCTGATGAAGCAGATCCGCATTATCTGGCAATCACCGCTGATCCCGAACGGCCCGATCCTGGTGAGCAATGCGCTGCCAGCGGACTTTAAAGCGAAGGTCGTGGCGGCGGTGAAAAAACTGGATACTGAGGATCACGCCTGCTTTATCAAAGCGATGGGCGGTACTCAGCACATCGGCCCGGGCAGCGTGGCTGACTTCCAGCAGATTATTGATATGAAACGCGAGCTGGTGAGCGCGCGTTAATCCTGCCTCAACGCCGCCTGCTTGCCCCAGGGTAAGCGGCGGCGCTACGTTGAAGATCCCCGACGCATGAAGACGACCCACACCGAATTTGAACGCTATTACCAGCAGGTACGCTCGCGGCAAAAGCGCGATGCCGTCTGCTGGTCGCTGCTGCTGCTGGCGCTCTATTTTGCCGCCGGCAGCGCCGCGGAATTTAATCTGCTGACTATCTGGCACTCGCTGCCCCATTTCTTTGACTATATGGCAGAGACCATTCCGCCCCTGAGCGCCGGCAACCTGTTCGCCGACGTGCAGACCAAAGGCTCGCTGGCCTGGTGGGGCTATCGCCTGCCGATCCAGCTGCCGCTGATCTGGGAAACTCTCCAGCTGGCGCTGGCCTCAACCCTGGTGGCCGTCGCCATTGCCACGGTTTTCGCGTTTCTTGCCGCCAATAACGCCTGGTCCCCGGCGCCGGTGCGCTTTGCCATTCGCGTGCTGGTGGCGTTTTTGCGTACCATGCCCGAGCTGGCGTGGGCGGTGATCTTTGTGATGGCGTTCGGCATCGGCGCGATTCCGGGCTTTCTGGCGCTCATGCTGCATACCGTCGGCAGCCTGACCAAACTGTTCTACGAGGCGGTGGAAAGCGCGCAAAACAAACCGGTACGCGGCCTGGCGGCCTGCGGCGCATCCCCGCTGCAGAAAATTCGCTTCGCCCTGTGGCCTCAGGTGAAACCTCTGTTTCTCTCCTATGGCTTTATGCGGCTTGAAATCAACTTCCGCTCGTCGACCATTCTCGGGCTGGTGGGCGCGGGCGGCATCGGCCAGGAGCTGATGACCAACATCAAGCTCGACCGCTACGATCAGGTGAGCATCACCCTGCTGCTGATCATTCTGGTGGTGTCGGCGCTGGACATGCTGTCCGGTCGTCTGCGCCTGTGGGTACTGGAGGGTAAGAAATGAGCGTCTGGCACATGCAACCGGATCTCGCCGCCAGCCGGCGGCAGCATAAGCAGCTCTATCAGGTCCAGGGGCGCTACCTGCGCTACGTCGGACTGGTGGCGCTGGCCTGCCTGCTCTATTACGTCTGGTTTTTTCTGCAGTTCGGCATCAGCGGCGAACAGCTGACCACCGGCCTACAGCAGATTGGCCGCTATCTGGCGCGGATGTTCGTCTGGCACGACTTCTGGAACTGGCCGTTCGGCTATTACTTCACGCAAATCGGCATCACTCTGGCTATCGTCTTCGCCGGGACGCTGACCGCCACGGTGCTGGCGCTACTGCTCTCCTTCTTCGCCGCCCGCAACATCATGCGCGGCGTGGTGCTGGGAACCCTCGCCCTGCTGATGCGCCGCCTGTTTGATGTGCTGCGCGGGATCGACATGGCTATCTGGGGGCTGATATTCGTGCGCGCGGTAGGCCTCGGGCCGCTGGCCGGGGTGCTGGCGATCATCATGCAGGACACCGGCCTGCTGGGACGGCTGTACGCGGAAGGCCACGAAGCGGTGGACCGCTCCCCCGGGCGCGGACTGACCGCCGTGGGCGCGAATGGCCTGCAAAAGCATCGCTTTGGCATTTTTACCCAGTCGTTCCCGACCTTCCTCGCGTTGAGCCTGTATCAGATTGAATCCAACACCCGCTCCGCGGCGGTGCTGGGCTTCGTCGGCGCCGGCGGTATTGGGCTTATCTATGCCGAGAATATGCGCCTGTGGAACTGGGATGTGGTGATGTTTATCACCCTGCTGCTGGTGGCGGTGGTGATGATCATGGACACCCTCTCCGCCTGGCTGCGCCGTCGCTATATCGGCGGCGCCGTGGTGCCGCTGTATCAGGACGAACGCTAGCGCACCTTTGTGCCGGGTGGCGGCTACGCCTTACCCGGCCTGCGGGATCCTCTCACAGGTTCACACGCCGTAGGCCCGCGCAAGCGCAGCGCCGCCGGGCGAGGGCATCAGGCACGGCGCTGCTTTTATGCCGGGTGGCGGCTGCGCCTTACCCGGCCTACGGCCCGAGCAACCAGTCATTAATTTACCCACTTGCGCGACTGAAACTGCCGGTGCTGGCGGCCTCAACATCGCTGAGACGTTCCCGGAAGGCCGGGGCAGCCCGCATGGATGCGGGCTGAGGGCCGTGTTTTGCAGGGACGCTGCCTCGGCCCGACCCGAAGCCTGCAGGGATAAGTCGAAGGCACCACGCAGTGGCGATGTTGCTGGCCGGAGCCCGGGGGTACAGGGGGCGGCGGCGACTGGCCGCCCCCTGTGCGCTCCCGGCGCCGTAAGTGACATAACGCAGAAGAACTAACCGGGAGCGCAATCTGCCCGGCATTAAAATAGAAGTTGTAGCCCTGCTAAACGCAGCGCGAGCAGGGACATTTCCGGTTGCGCCGATATTTCGCCGGGTGGCGGCTGCGCCTTACCCGGCCTACAGGGCCCTCTCACAGGCTCACACCCCGTAGGCCCGCGCAAGCGCAGCGCCGCCGGGCAATAACCGCCGGCACGGAGCCGCCTGTATGCCGAATGGCGGCACACGCCTTATCCGGTCTGGAACGACTGAACCCGAAGAAACATTTATCCGCTCCGCTATTCCAGCCGCCAGCTCAGCACCGGCCAGCCGTATCCGGCACCGGCCGCCTGCAGCTGCGGACAGGGATTGACCAGCCGCACGCGATCCGCATGCAGGCACAGCGGCAGATCGTTAATGGAATCGGTATAGAACGTCACCTCGCCGTCATACTGCGGATGCGCCTCGCGCCACTGCGCCAGACGCGCCACCTTCCCCTGCTGATAGCTGGGGATCCCGGCAATGACCCCGCTGTAGCCGCCGTCGACCATCGCCACGTCAATGCCCAGCGCCTGATCGATCTCCAGCGCGGCAGCCACCGCCTGCACCAGCAGGCTAACCGAGGCGGAGATAATCAGCATCTGCTCCCCCACGGCCCGCAGACGACGAATGAGCTCCCACGCCTGCGGATAGACCCGGGGCAGGATCGCCTCGCGGACGCAGCGGGACACCAGCGCATCAACGTCCGATTTCGGTATTCCGGCCAGCGGCGCCTGGATCAGGGCCACATAATCGGCGATATTCATCTCTCCCCGGTCATAATCCGCCATCAGCTGCGCCTCGCGGGCAAGATACCCCTTCTGCGTCGCCAGCCCTTCGCGAACCATAAACTGGCTCCAGACCGTACTGCTATCGCCCTGTATCAGGGTGTTATCGAGATCAAAAATCGTCAGCGTGTTGCCCATGGTACTTTCCCTTACTGGTCAAAATAAGCTGCCGGGAGCATGCGTAAAAAAGATGACAGGAAAATGAACCGGACGCCGCAGCGCCCGGCTCGTCGTCAGCCGGCGCGGACCTTGCCGGTGCGGAACACCAATACGATCCCGCCGACGATCGCCACCATACCGACCATCGCCGCCGCCGGCAGCCGGTTGCCCAGCAGCAGATAATCCAGCAGCGCCGTGATCGCCGGCACCAGATAAAAGAGGCTGGTGACATTGACGATATTTCCCGCGCTCAGCAGACGATACAGCAGCAGCTGGGCGACCACCGAAATCAGCAGCCCGAGAAACAGCACCGGAATAATCAACCCGACGTTAACGGTAAACCGGAAGCCGCTGACCGGGGCGATCAACAGGCACAGCCCCAGACTCACGGCGTACTGCAGCGGCAGGACATCCGCCGGCGACTGACGGCTGCGCTTTTGCCACAGCGCGCCAAAAGTCATCAGCAGCAAAGCCGCCAGCGCAAACAGGATCCCCGCCATCGCCATGGGCGACGCCGCCAGGCTGCGCCATACCAGCAGCACCAGCCCCGCCAGGGCAAGCAGCAGCCCCAGCAGCCGCCGCCCCTGCAGGCGGCGCTCCACCACGCAAAGCGTGAGGATGGGCTGGATCCCCATCATGGTGGCGATAAGTCCCGGCGTCACGCCGTTGGCCATCGCCTCGAAGTAACAGACCGAATAGCCGCCAATCAGCATCAGGCCGGTGGCCGCGGTCTGCAGGCGGGTGCCCGGTGCGGGCAGCCAGCGCCGACGGACGATGGCCAGCGGCGCCAGCGCGACCAGGGCAATCAGAAAACGAAAGACCAGCAGCGCCATCGGCGAGGCATTGTCCAGTCCCCAGCGGGTGAAAATGGCCGCGCTGCCCCACAGCAGCACAAAAATGGCCGTTGTCGCCTGCGAGGCGAGCAGAGAATAGCGAACGTGCATAGCATGCTCCCGAACGTCAAACACAAGGTATCAAGCGTCATACCGGCAGGTAAGCGCCTGGAAAGACGGCGTTAAGCGCCGAAAACAACCCGGTCTGGAGGGGGAGGCGGTGGGCAGAGCGTGGCGAAGCAATGATGAGGCGCAGACGTCATCCACCCCGCGTCGAAAGCGGCGCCGGGTAAAGTCTCGGTGGCGATGGCGTTATGCGTCATGGAATGCCTCGTGAGATGTTGATGACAGAATCCTGGCACAGACTGTTGCGAAGTGACAACTGCCCTTTATGGCTGATCCATCCCATCGTTGTTTATTTTTAATCGTAAATAAACGTAAAGGCGGCATCAGCTTATTTAGCCGTTCTTTTTAATCGGCTATAAAACAAAGCAGTCTGCTTGCTACTTCGAAAATAACGATATGAAGCCAAAACTGAAGCATGCTCTCTTGTTAATTCCTTTTTTGCTGTTGGCAGGATGCTCCTCCTCACCGAAACAGGCAAAGAACACAAAATCTCATGCGGATATGACCATTGATAGCGGATCGGACGATCTGATCCCGGTGGTGGCTGCCCTGCATGATCAGATGCACACCTGGCAGGGAACCCCCTATGAATGGGGCGGTACTGAACAAAGCGGCGTCGACTGCTCGGGTTTCGTCTGGCGCACGTTGAAGGATCGCTTTAACCTGCCGATGGAGCGGATCACCACCCGCGAGCTACTGCACATGGGCGTGCGGGTCAATAAGCGGGATTTACGTCCCGGCGATCTGGTCTTCTTCCGCACCCGGGCCGGGATGCACGTTGGCTTTTACGATACCGATCATAATTTCCTTCACGCCTCGAGCAGCCAGGGCGTGATGCGTTCTTCGCTGGACAACCCTTACTGGGAGTCGGCGTTCTATCAGGCGCGTCGTCTGCCGAAGGAGTATAACGCGCAGATCACCATGAACAGCGACACCCTGCATCTGGCGAAGAATCGCCGCTAAAAAAAAAGCCGCAGCCTGGGCTGCGGCGGGTGGTTCTGAAGTTGATCAGAACTGGTAGGTCATGCCCAGCGCGACGATGTCGTCATCGTTGATGCCGAGTTTGTTATCGCTTTTCAGCTGGTTGATTTTGTAATCCACGAAGGCGTTCATGTTTTTGTTGAAGTAGTAGGTCAGGCCCACGTCAATGTAGTTAACCAGATCTTCGCTCCCCACCCCTTCGATATCCTTCCCTTTCGACAGCACATAGCCGAGGGACGGACGCAGACCGAAGTCGAACTGATACTGGGCCACCGCTTCAAAGTTCTGCGCTTTGTTGGCAAAACCGCCGCTGATCGGGGTCATTTTGCGGGTTTCAGAGTACATGGTCGCCAGGTAGATATTGTTGGCGTCATATTTCAGGCCGGTCGCCCAGGCTTCCGCTTTCGAACCCTGGCCGCGGGCCAGAAGGTTCTGATCGTTGGTACGGTCGGAGCTGGTGTAGGCTGCGCTGACGGCGAAGTCGCTGCCGCCGAAGTCATAGCTTAACGAGGTGCCGACGCCGTCGCCGTTCTGTTTCTTCGCTTCACGGCCTTCGTTTTTACCCTGGTACTGCAGGGTCAGATCCAGGCCATCCACCAGACCGAAGAAGTCGGTGTTGCGGTAGGTCGCCAGGCCGCTGGCGCGCTTGGTCATAAAGTTATCGGTCTGAGCGGATGAGTCGCCGCCGAATTCCGGGAACATATCGGTCCAGGCTTCCACGTCGTACAGGGCGCCAAGGTTACGGCCGTAGTCGAAAGAACCGTAGTTCTTCAGCTTCACCCCAGCGAACGCCAGACGAGTCTTCTGGCTCGAGTCGCTCTCGGTTTTGTTACCCGAGAATTCAGATTCCCAACGGCCATAGCCGGTCAGGTCTTCGTTAATCTGCGTTTCGCCTTTAATACCGAAACGCACGTAAGTCTGATCGCCATCTTTGCTGTCATAATCGCTGAAGTAGTGCATGGCTTTGATCTTGCCGTACACATCCAGCTTGTTCGCGTTCTTATTATAAACTTCCGCTGCCTGCGTCGCCGTTGAAGCCACAAAGCCCATCATCATTAATGCCAGAGTACTCTTTTTCATTATTCAGTCCTGGTGATTTATTTATACGCGCTATTCAATTGCGGGCGCTTGCCCATCAAAAACTGGAGGTTTTTTAACGCCGGAAGATTAAATATTTATGACAAGATGGAACTTTTTATAAAAAAGGGTATTTAAATGTATCTGACATATTTTTGTCACATTCCCTCTCCAGAATGCCCGATCCCGCGCAATAAAATGGCGCGCCCGCCGCCCCGGGTGTTGGCAAGCGGGCCGACTCCTGCTACAACATCAGCTCGATATCGATATTCCTTTTGAACGGCAGAGAATCATGAGTGAAAGCCAGACGCTGGTGGTAAAACTGGGCACCAGTGTTTTAACAGGCGGGTCCCGTCGCCTGAACCGCGCCCATATCGTCGAGCTCGTGCGCCAGTGCGCACAGCTGCACGCCATGGGACACCGTATTGTCATCGTGACCTCCGGGGCCATTGCCGCCGGGCGCGAGCACCTTGGTTACCCGGAACTGCCCGCCACCATCGCCTCCAAGCAGCTGCTGGCGGCGGTGGGACAAAGCCGTCTGATCCAGCTGTGGGAACAGCTGTTTTCTATCTATGGCATTCACGTTGGCCAGATGCTGCTGACCCGCGCCGACATGGAAGACAGAGAACGGTTCCTCAACGCCCGCGACACCCTGCGCGCCCTGCTGGATAACAGCATCGTCCCGGTCATTAACGAAAACGACGCCGTCGCCACCGCGGAAATCAAAGTGGGCGATAACGACAATCTCTCCGCGCTGGCCGCGATCCTCGCCGGGGCGGATAAGCTGCTGCTGTTAACCGACCAGCCAGGCCTGTTCACCGCCGACCCGCGCAGCAACCCGCAGGCGGAGCTGATTAAAGACGTTTACGGCATCGACGACGCGCTGCGCGCCATCGCCGGTGACAGCGTCTCCGGTCTCGGCACCGGCGGCATGGGCACCAAGCTGCAGGCCGCGGACGTCGCCTGCCGCGCGGGGATTGATACCATCATCGCCGCCGGCAACCGCCCGGACGTCATCGGCCACGCGATGGCAGGCCTGCCGGTGGGCACCTGCTTCCACGCGCAGGAGTCTCCGCTGGAGAACCGTAAGCGCTGGATCTTCGGCGCGCCGCCGGCCGGTGAACTGACCGTCGATGCGGGCGCGACCCAGGCGATCCTCGAAAGAGGCAGCTCGCTGTTGCCAAAAGGGATCAAAATCGTCAGCGGCAACTTCTCCCGCGGCGAAGTGATCCGCATCCGCAATAGCGAAGGACGCGACATCGCTCACGGCGTCAGCCGCTACAACAGCGATGCGCTGCGCCTTATCGCCGGCCAGCACTCGCAGCAAATCGATGCCATTCTGGGCTATGAATACGGCCCGGTGGCCGTCCACCGCGATGATATGATCATCCGTTAAGGAGCTGAAAATGCTGGAACAAATGGGCATTGCCGCCAAAGCGGCCTCCTGGCAGCTGGCGTTACTCTCCAGCCGGGAAAAGAACCAGGTACTGGAAAAGATCGCCGATTATCTGGAAGCGCAGACCGACGATATTCTGCACGCCAACGCGGAAGATTTAGCCGAAGCTCGCGCCAATGGCCTGAGTGAAGCGATGCTCGATCGCCTCGCGCTGACCCCGGCGCGCCTGAGCGGCATCGCCAGCGATGTGCGCCAGGTGTGCAATCTGGCCGACCCGGTCGGCCAGGTGATCGACGGCGGGCTGCTGGACAGCGGTCTGCGTATTGAGCGTCGCCGCGTCCCGCTGGGGGTGATCGGCGTGATTTATGAAGCGCGACCCAACGTGACGGTCGACGTCGCCTCCCTGTGCCTGAAAACCGGCAACGCGGCGATCCTGCGCGGCGGGAAAGAGACCTGGCGCACCAACGCCGCCACGGTGAAAGTGATCCAGCAGGCGCTGCAGGAGTGCGGTCTGCCGGCCGCCGCGGTACAGGCCATTGAGAGCCCGGATCGCGCGCTGGTGGGCGAAATGCTGAAGATGGATAAATACATCGATATGCTGATCCCCCGCGGCGGCGCGGGCCTGCACAAGCTGTGCCGCGAGCAGTCAACGATCCCGGTGATCACCGGAGGGATTGGCGTGTGCCATATCTTCGTTGATGAAACCGCCGAGATCGCCCCCGCGCTGAAGATCATCGTCAACGCCAAGACCCAGCGGCCGAGCACCTGCAATACCGTTGAAACGCTGCTGGTGCACCGCAACATCGCCGACACCTTCCTGCCGGCGTTAAGCAAGCAGATGGCCGAGAGCGGCGTCACCCTGCACGCCGCCCCTTCCGCGCTCCCCGCGCTGCAAAACGGCCCTGCGAAGGTCGAGCCGGTGAAGGCGGAGCAGTATGACGACGAATATCTGTCGCTGGATCTGAACGTCAAAGTGGTGGCTGATATGGATGAGGCTATCGCCCATATCCGCGAGCATGGTACCCAGCACTCCGACGCCATCCTGACCCGCACCCTGCGTAACGCCAACCGCTTTATCAATGAAGTGGACTCTTCCGCCGTTTACGTGAACGCCTCCACGCGCTTCACCGACGGCGGCCAGTTCGGCCTCGGCGCGGAAGTGGCGGTCAGCACCCAGAAGCTGCACGCCCGCGGCCCGATGGGGCTGGAAGCATTAACCACCTATAAGTGGATTGGTTTCGGCGACGATACCATTCGTGCGTAAATGAGAACGGGCGATGCAAAAATAGGCAGTTGATTCCACTGGCTATTGACGCATCGCCCGCTAAGTTCTAACCTTTTGCCTCGTGATTCACGCTCGTGAACACCTCTTGCAGGGCCGATATAGCTCAGTTGGTAGAGCAGCGCATTCGTAATGCGAAGGTCGTAGGTTCGACTCCTATTATCGGCACCACTTCAATCAAAATGTTAAAGAAAACACTCCTTAAAGCCTCTCTGGGATTCATTTTCCCTGATGTCGGCCAAAGCCCTTAAACTCAATGCGCTTATCGCTGAGCAAGGACATCAAAACTGCCCTCCCTGTTCAAACCGTTAATCCAGTAATTTCATCTCCAGCGCCCGGCTCATCGCTCGAGTGCGGCTATTCACTTTAAGCTTCGCGTAGATGTTTTTGATGTGCCATTTGACCGTCTCGGCAGAAATAGCGAGGGAGCGGGCGATTTCTTTGTTCATCTGACCTTCAGCGATCAGCTGTAATATCTGCAACTCTCGCTCGCTGAGTTCCCCATGAATATCGGGGCTTCCACTATTAAACGGTGTTCTATCTGCAGGCCAGCGCTTGTCTGCCCAGGGACCTTGCACTCCCCCTTCCTCTTTACAAGCCGAAGAGGATTCATTCATACCGGCAAGCAAAGGTTGCAAGGTATCGCCAGCGTCAAGAAAGAGGCCCTTGAGATGCTGTTGTTCAGCCAGCTGCACGACTGGCTGAAATGTCGTGCGCGCAGCGGCAGTTTTGCCGCTGTTCCACAAGGCTAATGACCAGAGCGTACGCAGACGCGCTGCGGTTAACCCGTCCCCCCGGCTTTCCTGATCGGAGACCATCTCAGCCAGGAGAATACAGGCTTGCGGCGCCTGCCCTCTGGCGAGAAGAAGGCGACAGTGGCTAAGGGATGCATACAGAGCGATAGCGCGTTGACAGGGATGTTCGGCATCCATTCTGAAGCTGGCGGCCATTTGTTCAAGCTGTCGCTGCAGTTGCTCTGCGCCTGTGAAATTGCCGCTCTGCAGTCGCACCCTCACCTGCTCGGCTAACATCATGGCCTGGAGCCGTTGCCAGCCGCGAGACACCGCAAGACGCTGCGCATGCTCCAGCAATCGCTCGGCCTCATACGGCATATCGCCGTCCAGGGCCTGACGCGCGAGATAGGTATAGCAACGACTCAGCGCATCGGGTGGACTGAATCGGTCGATGAATTCGAGCCGGTCGGCTAACAGATGATCGGGCGAGTCACCCCTCTGACATTCATAGGCTATCTCCGCCAGCAGCGGCGCCAGCGTCGCGCCACTGGTCGACTGGGTACCGGTATAACATTCAGCCTGGCGCAACGTTTTCTCTGCATACCACCCGGCTTTTCCCAGATCGCCCTGACAAAGATGGCATTGGGCAATAATAAAAGCGCGATAAACCGAGACAAACAGATTATCTAAAGGACTTTCCGGAGAGGGCATATGCTGTTGAACCTCCAGCGCGTCGTGATAGCGCTGGTTAACAACATGGCAATAGCTGAGAATATTGCATATCAGACCATCAACCCAGGTGTCGCCGCAGGGCACTTCGGCCAGCAACGGCTGAACAATAGCCAGACTCTCCGGGATGTTTTCAGCAAAGGCTTCGCAAATTGCCCGCACAACGCGCAATTTACACCAGGTGCTGCGGGTTAAATCATCGCGATGATGAAGTACCATCTGATCGAGGTTATCAAGCAGCTGCCTCGACTCATCAAAGTGGAAATAATGCGCCAGTGCCCAGGCCAGGTTAATTTGCAGGTCAATGCGCGAAGGATCGGTGCTGGGCGGTAAATGATGCATCCATGAGATCAGGGTATCGATATCCCCTTCTTCCGCCAGTGACTGAGCGCTTGCGCCATCCTGCACGGGGCTATGCACCGGCTTGCCTGCGCTGAGCGCATGGCGTACCGCCTCAGACCACAGCTTCTGTTCGACGAACCAATGACTGGCTAATTCATGTAGCTGTTTGCGATCAATAGCGTTGGTCTGCTGCAGCATGGTCCGAAGATTTTCCTGCAACAGAGGATGGTAGCGAAACCAGTAGCCCTGTTCGTCAAGGGCTGACAAAAAAAGGTTATGTCGCTCAATCCATGCCAGCATCGCTTTACTATCATCACGTCCAGTCACTGCATTGCATAGTTCGGCATTTAACCGGCTGAGGAAGGACGTTTTTACCAGGAAATCGAGAACCTCTTCCGGTAGCGGGTCCAGTACCACCTCTTTCAGATAGCGGGCAATGGACCGTGTTCCTCCATGCATATTGCGCAACAGATGCTCGGGATCATGCTGTAATTCTGCCGACAATGAAGCGATCTTCATCCCTGCAATCCAGCCCTCTGTCACGGACTGTAGCCGCTGTGCATGGTGGTTGCTGAGGGGTAGCGCAACCGTACGGCTAAAATAGTGTTTTGTTTCTTCGAGCGTGAATTGCAGGTCTCGATCATAGATCTCCACCAGTTGGTCCTGGGCCTGCAGCTGGCTCAGCGCAAGATTCGGGTGGAAACGGCTGCCAATGATCAGATGCAAGGCGGCAGGCGCATGCTTGATTAAATACCCCAGCGCTTCATAGACCCCACGATCGTTAATCACGTGGAAGTCGTCGATAATCAGGTACACGTCATGCGGGCAGTAGTGTAGCTGGTTAATGAGCCCGGCCAGCAGTTGCTCGGAGCTGGAGAGCTTCTGTTCTTCCATGTCACGCCAGAAATCGGCGTCCCAGTCAGCATAGAGTGGACGCAATGCTTGCAGCAGATAAGGAATAAACTGCCATACGTCATCATCATCCTCATCGAGGCTCAGCCAGGCGATACGTTCGCCCTGGGCGACCATCTGCTGATGCCATTGCGCCAACAGAGTGGTTTTGCCAAATCCAGCGCCGGCGCAGACGACGCCCAGCCGGCACTGCTGAACGGGACTGAGAAGCTGAAGCAGCCGGGGGCGCTCCAGCAATTGTATCGAGGAGCGAGGCGGGACGAATTTGGTCAGGATTAGCGGCAAGCCTCGCGTCAGCCGCAATGGCCCGGAGACCAGTGAGGGTGATTGGCGACTTTCTAAATCCGATGGCTTCATCCGTGGTTATCTACTCGCTTTGTTTTTTTTCAATTGTACGCCAGCCCCCGGGATGACATGGGACAGCCAAACTTTATTACTACACAAAATTTAGAAAGTTTGACCTCAAGCATGAAAACCCCCACCTACCCCCCCATGAAGGTGGCTTCGCACTCCCTTTAACCGCTCGTAGATTCATTGCATGGGTGTGGCCAGGGTTATCCACCCTGTCTGTTGGCCCCGCCTGGGTGACCTTTATTGAGGAGAATTAAACGATGCTCAGCAAACAGGCGTTATTGCAGGCTTACCGCAAGATGCGGGAGATCAGGACCTTTGAAGAGCGGTTGCATCAGGAAAATACCAGCGGTGATATTCCGGGCTTCATTCACCTTTACACCGGCGAGGAAGCCATCGCGGTGGGGGTCTGCGAAAATTTAACGAGCGCAGATTTTATTGGTTCAACACACCGTGGACATGGCCACTGTATTGCTAAAGGTTGCGACATTCACGGCATGATGGCCGAAATATTCGGTAAGGACAGCGGGTTATGTCGCGGTAAGGGCGGGTCGATGCACATTGCCGATCTGTCGAAAGGAATGCTGGGGGCGAACGCTATCGTTGGGGGAGCCCCTCCTCTGGCCATCGGCGCCGCGCTAACGGCAAAGACGCTAAAAACCGGCAACGTCGGTGTCTCTTTTACGGGCGATGGGGGTTCTAATCAGGGCCTGGTCTTTGAAGCCATCAATATGGCCGTCGTGCTCCAGCTTCCAGCCGTCTTTATTTTCGAGAACAACGGTTACGGCGAAGGGACCGGTCACGACTACGCCGTGGGTGGGCGTGATATCGCCCGACGCGCCGCTGGCTTCGGCCTGCCGGCAGTGACCGTCGATGGCACCGATTTCTTTGCCGTTTATGAGGCAACCTCAGAGGCGGTCAAGCGTGCGCGAGAAGGCGGTGGCCCAAGCGTCATTGAGGCCAAAGCCTTCCGCTGGCATGGTCATTTTGAGGGGGATCCCGCGCTATACCGCGCGGAAGGTGAAGTGCAACGCCTGCGTGAACAACATGATCCGCTGAAGATTTTCACCGCTAAGGTCAAACAGCATATCACCCAGGAAGAACTGGCGGCGATTGACGAGGAAGTAGAAGCCCTTGTCAACGATGCGGTATTGAAGGCCCGCGCCGCTGCCTATCCGGCTCCGGAAGACCTGCTGACAGACGTTTATGTCTCATACTGAGGGTGATAACTATGGCGATTAAAACCTATCGTGAAGCGGTCAAGGAAGCCCTGGCTCAGGAAATGGAACGCGATGAACGCGTGGTGCTCATCGGTGAAGATTTGCGTGGCGGTCATGGCGGAAATGCGCCCGAAGAGGCGAAGATAGAAGCTTTTGGCGGTGTGCTCGGCGTCACTAAAGGGCTGTGGACGCAGTTCGGCTCCGATCGGGTGATCGACACGCCCATTACCGAGTCGGCCATCATCGGAATGGCGGCCGGCGCCGCAGCGACGGGTCTGCGGCCGGTCGCGGAATTGATGTTCATGGATTTTTTTGGCGTGAGTCACGATGCGCTGTACAACCAGGCGGCTAAGTTCCGCTACATGTTTGGTGGCAAAGCCAGAGCCCCGCTGGTGATGCGAGGTATGATCGGCGCGGGGTTTTCCGCCGCGGCCCAGCATTCACAGTCACCCTATAATATCTTTGCCACCACGCCAGGGCTGAAGGTGGTGGTGCCCTCGACGCCTTATGACGTCAAGGGTCTGTTAATCCAGTCAATTCGCGACGACGACCCGGTGGTTTTCTGCGAGCATAAAATGCTGTACGACCTCAAGGGCGAGGTACCGGACGAGAGCTATACCCTCCCGCTAGGTGTAGCCAACTATACCCGCGAAGGAGAAGACGTCACCATCATTGCGTTGTCGGCAATGGTGCATAAAGCCAATCAGGTGGCGGACAAACTGGCCAGAGAGGGGATCTCGGTCGAGGTGGTCGACCCGCGAACCATTTCGCCGCTGGATGAGGAAGGGATTCTGGAATCGGTGGCGTCCACGGGGCGGGTAGTGATTGTCGACGAATCCGCGGCACGCTTCGGTTTTGCTCATGATGTCGCGGCGCTGATCGCGTCCCAGGCATTCCATTTCCTCAAAGCGCCCGTTCTGCTGGTGACGCCGCCACACACGCCGGTCCCGTTCTCCCCTGCTCTCGAAAAACTCTGGATCCCTGGCGTAGAACGTATCGAAGCCGCCGTCCGTCAAGTGCTGGAGGATTAACCTATGAGCGAAATCAAGACGCTTGAAATGCCAAAGTGGGGGCTTTCCATGGAGGAAGGCTTGCTCGCTCGGTGGGCAATCCAGGAGGGTGACAGCTTCACCCCAGGGCAGGAAATCTGTGAGATTGAAACCAGTAAAATCGTTAATGTGCTGGAGGCACCCTTTGCCGGTACGTTACGTCGGATAATCGCCCGCGAGGGTGAGACGCTTCAGGTAGGCGCCGTGCTGGCCCTGGCGGCTGACGCGTCGGTCAGCGATGCTGAACTGGACGAATTTGCTGCCAGCCTGGCTTCGGCGAAACCCGCAGCCCCTGGCCCGGAGTCTGCCGCGCCGGGCGTAGCGGCACAGGCAGGCGCTAAGCCAGCTTCCATTGTTTCCCCGCCATCCAACAGCCCCGAGCCCCCTGTTGGGCAGACCGATATCCCCGTCAGTCTGCAAGGCGTGACCGATGTGACTCAGGTTAATGCAACGCCCCATGCGTTAAGACTGTCTGCCCGCTGGGGTGTCGACCTGAAAAAAGTCCGCGGCAGCGGGCGCGGGGAGCGTATCTCTGTTTCTGATCTGGAAAGCGCGATCGTGGCCGCCGGCGGTCGTCTGGCCTCTCCGACGCCCCCCATTCGTCGCAGCAAAGCGCCCCGCTCGCATGCCGATGACAGCCAGGTACCGGCCACCCCGCTGGCGCGCCGTCTGGCCTGCAAACTGGGTATCAACTTACATGACTGCCGAAGCAGCGGTTCACGCGGTCGGGTGAGTCGCGATGATGTGCTGGCCGCGGCGTTGTTACTCGACGAGCAACCGCAGACCAGCCCTGTGCAGGAGAGTGCCCCGGCACCCTTTGAGAGCATCCCGATGTCCGGTATGCGGCGGGCTATCGCTTCTCGCCTGCAAACGTCCAAGCAACAGTCTCCCCATTTCCGTTTGAACGTCGATCTCGATCTGGAACGACTGTTAGCGTTACGTCAGGACATTAACCGCGAAGTACCCGGCGCCAAGATTTCGGTTAATGACCTGCTGGTGAAGGCCTGCGCCCTGGCTCTAGTGGCCGTGCCTGACGTCAACATCCAGTTTGATGAAGCGACACAAAGTATCCGCCGCTTTGCTGATGCCGACATTTCGGTGGCAGTTGCGCTGCCTGCCGGGCTAATTACCCCTATTGTTCGCTCGGCGAACCGGAAATCGATTAGCGACATATCGAACGAAATTCACTCGCTGGTGACCAGAGCCAAAGCGGGCACGCTGAAGCCGGAAGAGTTCCAGGGCGGGACCTTTAGCGTGTCAAATCTGGGAATGCTCGGCGTCCGGCAGTTTGACGCCATCATCAATCCACCGCAAAGCGCAATCCTCGCCATTGGCGCCGGCGAGCTCCGGGCGGTAGTACGCGACGGGCAAATCGTCGCGCGCCAGCAAATGACGGTATCGCTATCCTGCGATCACCGGGTCATCGATGGCGCGGCAGGTGCGGCTTTTCTCCGGGAACTCAAGCGACTGATTGAAATCCCGACCTTGATGTTTATCCAGGAGACGAGCTATGCACGATAAATACGATGTGCTGATCATCGGCGGTGGTCCTGGGGGATACGTTGCCGCCATCCGTGCCGGTCAGCTAGGGCTTCGTACCGCATTAGTGGAAAAACAGCATCTGGGCGGCATCTGCCTGAACTGGGGATGCATTCCAACCAAGGCGCTGCTGCATGGCGCTGAGGTTGCGCACACTATCACCCATGCCAGTCAGCTGGGCATCAGCGTGGGCGAGGTGAACGTCGATCTGCAAAAACTGGTGCAGTTTAGCCGTACCGTATCGCAACAGCTCACCGCAGGGGTTGCGTACCTGTTGAAGAAAAATGGCGTGCAGGTCATTGATGGCACCGCGCGGCTGCGCGGCAAGGGGCAAATCACGGTCGAGGATGCACGCGGTGAAGCGCGCGATTACCGGGCCGATCACGTGATCCTGGCAACCGGCGCCCGGCCACGCGCATTACCAGGCATCACGCCAGATGGCGAATATATCTGGACCTATTTCGAGGCGCTGCGGCCTAAGCTATTACCCAAATCGCTCTTAATCATCGGTTCAGGGGCGATTGGCGTCGAGTTCGCCAGCCTTTATAACGATCTGGGCTGTAAAGTGACGCTGGTCGAGCTAGCTTCGCAGATTTTGCCAGTGGAAGATGCCGAGGTGTCTGCAGCAGTGCGTAAGTCATTCGAAAAACGCGGTATTCAGGTCCATACCCAGACCCTGGTGACGCAAGTACAGCTCACCGATACCGGGGTGCGCTGCACACTGAAAAACACCGGCGGCGAATATTCCCAGGATGTCGAACGTGTGCTGCTGGCGGTCGGCGTACAGCCGAATATTGAAGATCTGGGGCTGGAAACGCTGGGCGTTGAGTTAGACCGCGGTTTTATCAAGACGGACGCGGCTTGTCGCACTAACGTATTCGGGCTTTATGCCATCGGCGATGTAGCCGGCCCGCCGTGTCTGGCGCACAAGGCCAGTCACGAAGGCGTGATCTGCGTTGAAACCCTGGCCGGTGTCGAAGGCGCCCATCCGCTTGATCGCGACTATGTGCCCGGTTGCACTTATGCCCGGCCTCAGGTTGCCAGTCTGGGCCTGACGGAATCGACGGCTCTGGCCAGGGGACGGCCCGTCAGGATCGGTAAGTTCTCTTATCAGAGCAATGGTAAGGCGCTGGCCAGCGGCGAGACAGAGGGTTTTGTGAAGACGATTTTCGATGCTGAAACCGGCGAGTTGCTGGGCGCGCATATGGTTGGCGCACAGGTCACGGAACAGATCCAGGGCTTTGGCATCGCCCGTCACCTGGAGGCCACAGACGAAAGTCTCCTGTCGATGATCTTTGCGCATCCGACACTTTCCGAAGCGATGCATGAATCCATACTCGCGGCCTGCGATCAACCGTTGCATCAATAAAAAATAAGGGAGGCGATAGCTGTGCGATACGGAGTAAGTTTCCCGTTATCCCTCCCGCACTCCCCGGCAGAAGATCCCCAACAACGGTTACGGCAGGATCTATTGATCTGAAACGCTAAGCGCCATGCGTAAATTCTGTATGTTTAGTAGACAATCAAACGACAGGAGGAGCGATCTATGACACAGCACGAAAGTTTTTGCCAGGCCTGCGGAATGCCGATGTCCGCACCTGATGCGCAAGGGGCCAGCGATAAATATTGCGCGTATTGCAGCGACAGCGACGGTAATCTGAAATCCTGGGAAGAGGCCGTATCCGGTCTGGCGGCTTTTCTCGACTCCTGGCAAAAGGTGGGCGTAGCGGAATCACGGAAACGGGCAAAACGTTATCTGACGGCGATGCCTGCCTGGGCGCACAAAGCGGATGAGTAATTTGCCCGGGCGGCAGGATGAAATCAGTAGGGACAGATCGCCATGCCGACAACATTGCTATAGCGTTTTTGTACGCCATCCGGACAGGAATAAATGCGCGTTGTAGATGACGACCTGCAGGCATAGGCATGCATGGATGCGATCTTCATGCGGATGAAATAAACGCCTGGCGTTCTCCCCCTTGACCGGATGCGTTATTGCCTGGTTTTTAAAGGTTCTGTTTCTGTATTTAACCCGGCACTTCTCATGGAATACAACATATTGATGTGATGAATCTCTCATTTCAACGATACCAACTGGACAATAAGTTATCGCGTGTGTTAGTTATTTAATCACGCAAGAGAACAGATTTAATTTAAAAAAGTTAAACCTTTCTCACTTTGCTAAAAAATTGCATTGATAATGCTTTGGAATCCCGAACCATTATCAAAAGGGTATGTGAACAGAAAGCCCTCAGAGACGCGAGTCTCTGAGGGCTTTTTTTTTGTTTTTTTATCTCAGGAGTAAATAAATGTCTAAAGAACGTCGTCTCGCAAGAATATTCGCAAAAGATGGTAAATCCGTGACCTTAGCGCTGGATGGCTACTATTTTTCCACGAAAACAAATGGTATTGATAATACGATAAATCAGCTTCCTGCTCTGGTGGAACACGGCCTGGATTGTGCGCTCGTCACGTACGGCATGTTGAAGAATTATCGGGAAGCATTAAACAGCGTTCCCGTTGTCTTACGCGTCGACAGCACGGTCAGTATCTTTGACAATACCGTTCCCGATACTACCCCCGTTTTTTCCGTCGAAGATGCGCTTAAAGTCGCTGCCGAGGGCGTGGTCTGCATGACCTTCCCCGGCGCCTTCAATGAAGAAAAAACCCACATTATGGCGATGCAACTCGCGCAGGCAGCGGATCGCTGGAACGTACCGCTGATTGTCGAATCGCTCCCGTATGGTTATCCCGTCACCAGCGATGACTCTAACAATCCGGCCATCATCGCTGCATCGGCCCGCGCAGCGGTGGAGCTGGGCGCGGACGTCATCAAAACGCGTTTTACCGGTTCACCAGAGGACCGACTGATCGTTGAAGCTGCTGGCGTGCCGGTGCTTGCCTTAGGAGGGCCAAAAACCGGCATCGACGGTTACTTCAAATTTGTTCAGCACTGTATGCAGATGGGTGCGAAAGGCGTGGCTGTGGGACGAAACATTACCCAGGATCCGCAGCCGGCGAAAGTGGTAGCAGGCCTGAATGCCATCATCCATGAAAACGCAACAGCGGAAGATGCATACAGCCTCTACATGGCTAAATAACATCGGAAATTAATATGATTTCGAATAACACCATCATCCCTTCCATCAGGAAGTATAAATACTTTGAAAAAGCATTATCCTGCCAGTCAGAATATGTGCTGCTATCCGAAGCGAATATCGGCAATCTGCAGTCGCTGATTGGCAAATGCCATCAAAGCGGTAAGAAGGTCCTCGTTCACCTTGAATTACTGGGCGGCTTTAAACCGGATCAGGCGGGGATCAATCTGCTGAAAAATTATTACAAGGTTGATGGTGTTATTTCTTCCAATCTCTCCGCGCTACGCTACGCAAAAAAAGAGGGATTGCTGACCGTATATCGAGTTTTACTTATCGACTCGCGATCGCTTGATCAGTCGCTCGATATTGTTAAACACAGTCCACCGGACGCAATTGAAATCTTACCTGCTGAATATGCCTGCCAGTGTCTGGAGTTGATTAGCCGAAATTTGAAAGGCTTTGATGTGGTATTCATCGCCGGAGGCTTTGTTAAGCGCAAATACCTTGTAGATAAAATATTCCATGCCGGATTTAAAGGGATAACCACCAGCGAGCCCGGCTTATGGTAACCAATAAGGAGTCCACGCGAATGAAAGATGAATACGTCATGGGCATCGACAATGGTGGAACCGTCACCAAGGCAGCCATCTATGACCGTAAAGGACAGGTGCTCGCCATCGCCTCAAAATCCACACAGATGCTGACACCCCGGGAATTCCACACAGAGCGCAGTATCGATGAGCTGTGGGCCGCTAATGTCGAAGTGATTAAAAAAGCGATTGCGCAATCAGGTATCGACGCCAGCCAGATAAAAGGAGTGGCCGTCACCGGTCATGGTAACGGTCTGTATCTGGTCGACGAAGAAGGTCACCCGGTGCGTAACGGCATTATATCCACCGATAGCCGGGCAAAAGAGTACGTTGAGAGATGGCAACGCTCGCCAGAATTCCTTACCGACATTTTGCCAAAAACAATGCAGTCCATCTGGGCCGGACAACCTGTCGCCCTGCTGGCATGGCTGACGGAGTTCGAGCCCGAGACGCTGCAAAAAGCGCGTTATATTTTTATGGTCAAGGACCTGATCCGTTTTTACCTGACCGGAGAGGCTTTTCTTGAGCTGACCGATATCTCAGGGACCAACCTGATCAACGTACGTGACTGCCAGTATGACGATGAACTACTGGCATGGTGGGGACTTGATGAACTGCGGGACAAATTGCCCCCCATCAAACGCTCAACAGAATGCTGCGGAAAAATCACTGACGACGTGGCCCGTCTGACCGGTTTATGCGCAGGTACGCCGGTTTCTGGCGGGGTGTTTGATATCTCGGCCTCTTCCATTGCCTCGGGGATTAACAGTCTCGATAAGATGGCGATCGTCACCGGCACCTGGAGCATAAACGAATACGTTACCGACCACCCGGTTATTGATAAAGATCTGTTTATGACCTCCATTTATCCCATTGAAGGTAAATGGCTCATCACCGAGGCCAGCCCCACCTCCGCGAGCAACCTGGAGTGGTTTATTAACAACTTTATGGAGAGCGACCGGAAAACCTCCGCCGAACAAGGATCGTCGGTCTATGACCTGTGCAATAAGCTGGTTTCATCAACGACGCCGGATGAAAGTCACCTGCTGTTCTTTCCGTTCGTGTTTGGCTCTAACACCATTCCCGACGCCTCGGCCGGCTTTATCGGTGTCAACAGCTTCCATAAAAAAGCCCATTTTCTGCGGGCGATTTATGAGGGCGTGGCCTTCAGCCATCTCTACCACACCGAGCGCTTACGCAATATTAACCCAAAGTTAAGCCGCACTATTCGTATTGCTGGCGGCGTCACGAACTCCCCGGTCTGGCTGCAGATATTCGCCGATATCTTCCAGGCCACGCTGGAAATCGTTGACGTCAAAGAGCACGGGACCCTGGGTACCGCGATGACCGCCGCCGTCATGGTGGGCTGGTTTGCAGAGGTATTTGCTGCCTCAAACGACATGGTCCATGTCTCACGCACCGTCTCCCCTAATCCGGAAAACCACCGGGTCTACCAGACCAAATACCAGCTTTATAAAAACCTGTTATCAGAAATGCAGTCGCCGTGGAAAAGCTGCAGCAACTACATCGCGCACTAAGTGAGGGAAAAATGGATCTGAATTTAACGAATCGTACGGCCATCGTGACAGGCGGCGCAACCGGCCTGGGGAAAGAGTTTGTTCTTTCTCTCGCCAAAGAAGGCGTCAATATCTGCTTTACCTATATGCGTGAGGAAGAGCATCCCGAACGGCTGATCGAAACGGTGAAGGCCAGCGCGAACGTAGAGATCATTGCGGTCAAAACCGATCTCTCTGACGAGCAGAGCCGGGAAAATCTGTTTGCCACCTGTATCGACAGACTGGGCAAAGCCGACATTCTGGTGAATAACGCCGGGATCTGGCTGAGCGGCTACGTCACCGAGATCAGCCCGCAGGACTGGGATCTGGTGATGAATGTCAATCTGAAAGCCATCTTCCATCTCAGCCAGCTGTTTGTAAATCACTGCCTGCAGCATGACCAGATGGGCAGCATTCTGAATATTACCTCGCAGGCCGCGTTCCACGGCTCCACGACGGGACATGCGCACTACGCGGCAAGTAAGGCCGGCCTGGTCGCCTTTGCTATCTCTCTGGCGCGGGAAGTCGCCAAACAAAAAATCAATGTGAACAATATCGCCGTTGGGATCATGGATACTGCGATGATCCGTAAGAACATTGAGCAAAACCCTGACTATTACGTCAGTCGTATTCCGGTGGGCCGCGTGGCCCAGCCGCAAGAAATTGCCGACATCGGAGTCTTCATGGTTTCTCCTAAGACCAGCTATATGACGGGAGCAACTCTGGACGTTACCGGCGGTATGTTGATGCGTTAATCTAGGGAGAATCATTATGAAATGTCTGGCAATTGCCGATCTGTTTATCAATGCAGCGATGATGGAATCAGGCCTGAAAGCGCTCAGGGATAAGGGAATTGAAGTGGAAATACGCGAGTGGTCACATGACTCCGTTGAGAAACTTCAGGAAGATAATCTGCGGGTTGAACAGGAAGGGGCAGAAGCGGTGGCCTTACCGGAAGCGCTGCTTCAGGGAACGGATGATATTGACATCCTGATCACTCAGTTTGCCCCCGTCAATACTGCGGTGTTCGATAAAATACCAAAGCTGAAATATGTAGGCGTGCTCCGCGGTGGCGTGGAAAACGTGAATCTTCAGGTGGCGAACGCCCGGGGCGTTGAGGTGATAAACACACCGGGGCGTAACGCTCGCAGCGTCGCCGAATTCACGGTCGGCATGATCCTGGCGGAAATGCGCAATATCGCCCGTTCACACGATGCCCTGCGTGACAAATACTGGCGTAAAGACAGTCCGAACCATCAGGCGATCCCGGAACTTGGCGGAAAAGTCGTGGGGCTGGTTGGCCTCGGTCATATTGCCCAACTGGTCGCGGGATTTCTCAGCGGCTTTGGCACGGAGATTATCTTTTACGATAAGTACGTTGCAGGCCATGAACGTTATGAGAAAGTCGATTCTCTGGACGAACTGGTACAACGCGCCGACGTTATCTCGTTACATGCTCGCCTGACGCCGGAAACCGAAAATCTGATTAACGCACACCATTTCGCGCTGATGAAGCGCAGTGCCATCATTGTTAACACGGCACGCTCCGGGTTAATCAATGAAAAAGAGATGGTTGATGCGCTCAGATCCGGGCAAATCATGGGCGCCGCGCTTGATACCTTTGATGACGAGCCACTCCCTGACGACAGTGCATTCTATACACTGAATAACGTGACCATTACGCCGCATATTGCCGGGAGTACCATTGACGCATTCAGTAATTCGCCCAAACTCTTCGCTGAGATCCTTTTAAAGAAACTCAGTTAAATACTAAAAGAACCATTAAAGGTATTAACAGGGCCCAATGGGCACGGGTTAACTCGTGCCCAATTCGCCCGCCTTTTAAGGAATCATTATGGATATTATCAACAGCATTATTAGTCTGGGGGCATCAGTAATGATGCCAGTAATATTCTTTATTATCGCGCTTTGCTTTGGCGTTAAAATCGGTACGGCATTTAAAGCAGGAATGCTGGTAGGCATTGGTTTTGAAGGGGTGGGGCTGGTGATTGGCCTGCTGCTGACAAATCTGGGCCCCGCATCGCAGGCGATGGTTGAGCGTATCGGCCTGCAGTTAACGGTCGTTGATACCGGTTGGCCTACCGCATCGACCATTGGCTGGGGTTCGCCACTGATGCTGCCCGTCGTGGTGGGCTTTATCGTCATCAACTTGGCTATGCTTCTGTTGAAATTAACCAAAACGGTGAATATCGATATTTTTAACTACTGGATTTTCCTGATCATGGGGTCTGTGGTCTATGCCGGAACGGGAAATTACTGGCTTTCGGTCGGTATTACATTCGCTATTTTTGTGTTGACGCTATTGGCGGCAGATTTAACGGCTCCATATTTACAAAAAAACTATAATCTTAAAGGGATATCATTCCCACATCTTACCTGTATAGCTTACGTGCCGTTTGGCATTGCCTGTAATTACATCATTGATAAGATCCCGCTTATCAATAAAATCAATTTCGATCCGGAAAGTATTAATAAAAAATTCGGCGTTTTTGGCGAGCCTCTTACCCTGGGATTTGTGCTGGGACTGCTGTTGGCCTTCCTGGCGGGATATGACGTTTCTGCTGCCGTTTCACTGGCCATTAAGGTTTCAGCCGCCATGCTGCTACTGCCTAAAATGATTGAAATTCTGGTGCAGGGATTGTTGATTGTCCGTGATGCCGCTGAAGCAAAACTGAAGGCTAAATTCCCGGGGCGCGATTTTTACATCGGGATGGATACGGCGTTACTGATCGGTGAACCTTCGGTACTGGCGACCGGTCTGCTGTTAATCCCTATGGCTGTGGTGCTGTCTATCATTCTGCCCGGCAACCGCGTACTGCCCTTTGTCGATCTGGCTTCATTAATGTTCCTGCTGGCAATGGTCACGCCGTTCTGTAAACGAAATATGTTCCGCATGTTCATAACCGGAACCCTGATCGTGACCTGCATCCTGTATGTCGGGACGGACATTTCGCAAGAATACACTCAGGCGGCGGTGAACTCGCATATTCCAGTGCCGGAAGGGATGGCCGAGATCACCAATATCGTCGGCGGCGCCACGACGCCTGTCGGCTGGCTGGCCGTCAAGTTTGGCGAGTTTTTTAGCGCCACACCTTAGTACAAGACCACACAAGTAAACAGAGGGCAAACTGCTGCCCTCTGTTTCTTCCTCTTATACTGTGCACTGAATAGCTGGCTCAGCTACGCCCCTGGTTTGAACATCTGACCAGCGCGTCCGCCCCCTGCGCGGCGAGGTGGTTCATTTCTTTTGTGCCCCCTCCTCTTTTCAACCCAACCTGCTATGCTCCTTCTTTCATTATTCTCTGGAGATCCCGATGCTGACCATCTGGGGCCGAAAAACCTCCTCTAACGTGCAGGCGCTGATGTGGTGTGTTGGCGAGCTTGGGCTGGATTATCTCCGGTTCGACGTGGGGCATCGCTATGGCGGTACCGACAGCGAGGCGTTTTATCAGCTCAATCCCAATCGTACGGTGCCAGTGCTGCAGGATGACGAAAATCCGCCGCTGTGGGAAACCGGCGCGATCCTTCGCTATTTAGCCAGTCGCTACGCCGACGACGCCTTCTGGCCGGGCGAACTGCTGGCTCGTACTGAGGTTGATCGCTGGGCCGAGTGGTCAAAGCAGAATATCGCCCTCGGCTTTACGACGCCGGTGTTCTGGCACGTGGTGCGCACGCCCGCCGCCGAGCGGGATCCGCAGGCCATCGCCGCGGCGGTGACGGCCCTGGAGCAAAAGCTGGCGATTGCCGAGGCACGTCTCGCCGGCAGTCGCTATCTGGTGGGCGATACCTTCACCCTGGCCGATATCCAGTTTGGCCATGTGCTGTACCGCTACTTTGCCATCGATATCACCCGTCGTCCCCTCCCCCACCTTGCGGCGTATTATGCACGGCTAACCGCACGGCCCGCCTTTCGCCAGCACGTCATGGTCAGCTACGACGAGCTGAAGGTCTGAAAATGGTCGGTAGCGCCTCCTGACGCTACCGACATACCGGTTAACGCGCCATCAGGACAAACACGCCCCAGCCGAGATATTCCCGGGTCCAGGTGACGTGGTGTAGCGGCGCAGTGGTCAACTGCTGGCGAACCTCCGGCGCGAAGTCATCGTGCGGATTGGCCTCCAGCCAGCGGCGCATCGTCAGCCATTTCGCCGCTTCATAACGATCCCAGCCCTCCTGGTCGGCCAGCACCATCTCCACCACGTCATAGCCCAGTTCGCCAAAGTGAGCGACCAGCGCCGGCAGCGTCAGGAAGTCATCGGGTGACTGCGCGCCGCAGGCAACCGCCTCTTCCGCCGTGGCGGGGCGTTTGCGCCACCATGGCTCGCCGATAAGCAGCATGCCGCCTGGGTTAAGACTCTGCTTCAGTAGCGCAATCGTGCCTGCCACTCCGCCGCCGATCCACGTTGCCCCCACGCAGGCGGCAATATCGCACGGCTGGCTGGCGACATATCCGCTGGCATCCTGGTGCACAAAGGTCACCCGGTCGCTCACCCCGAGCGCCTCTGCCCGGGCGGCCGCCTGCTGACTGAATAGCAGACTCATGTCCACCCCGGTGCCGACGATCTGATGATCGCGCGCCCAGCTACAGAGCATCTCGCCGGAGCCGCTGCCGAGGTCAAGAATGGTGGTGCCCGGCGCCATTCGCAGCGCCCGTCCCAGCGTGGCGTACTTTTCCGGGGTAAAAGGGTTATGAATACGGTGTTCGCTTTCACTGATAGTAAAAATGCGAGGGATATCGATCATGGGTGTTTCTCCTTGAGAGCCATACGCCCGGGCAGCGACCCTGCCCGGGTCGCTGTATCAGCGGTTGTCCGCCTGTGCGCGAACGTTATTCAAACCGGTGGTGTTGATCCGGTACGGCTGGCCATTCACCGACTTAATCAGCTTTTTGGTTTTGAGCTTTTTGAAGACCGCGAGGGTACAGTCGCTCAGCAACAGCCCTTCCCGGGTGTAGCATTCGACGGCGGTAATGCGGCCGGAGGTATCGCGGACGTGCGCAATACGGCCACCTTTGGCGAGTACGTGTAAGGTCCGTTGTTCCTGACGGGATAAATTCATACTGAAACCTGTTCATTATCATGTGCGAAAACATGCCTACACCCGCAGGTGTGTGCGTAAGGTTTAAGCGCAGCGATAATCAGTCCGGCCTGGGCAGGTCGGGAAGCTGATTATCTGATAATGACATTCTCCAGCATCGAAGCCTCGGTGAGCATTGAAAGGTATTTACCGGCTGAATATTAACACCTTCATCTGGTAAGGGTATTGTGCAGATTAAAAACTGTGACCGGTATTACGATTTCCCGTCAGCCTACCCCCATTTTTTGCGCTATCCGCCGCTCGCTCTGCTCCTCAACTTTCACCACCACCTTATCCCCCTCCCGCATTGTTAAATAATTGTTGTCAGATCACAAAATGGAAACAAAAAGGCCATTTCGTACGCATTTTATAAAAATGTAGATATTTTTAATTTATGGCTACGAAATGAACATCACCCTGACCTTACAGCGAGGAACGATCCTGATGAACGCCCTGACCGCAGTAAAACCGACACCCGCGCCGTTAGCCCAGCAATACCCTGGCTTTACCGTCTCCCCTTCCGCCCAGTCGCCGCGCCTGCTGGAGCTCACCTTTTCCGCGGACACCACCACCCAGTTTCTGCAGCAGGTCGAGCAGTGGCCGGTGCAGGCGCTGGAGTACAAATCTTTCTTACGCTTCCAGGTGGGCAAGATCCTCGACGATCTGTGCGGCAACCAGCTGCAGCCGCTGCTGATCAAAACATTGCTCGATCGCGCGGAAGGCGCGCTGCTGATCAACGGCGAAGGGATCGATAACGTCAGCCAGGCCGAAGAGATGGTCAAGCTGGCCACCGCCGTCGCCCACCTGATTGGCCGTTCCAACTTCGACGCCATGAGCGGCCAGTATTACGCCCGCTTCGTGGTGAAAAACGTCGATAATTCCGACAGCTACCTGCGCCAGCCGCACCGGGTGATGGAGCTGCACAACGACGGTACCTACGTCGAAGAGCAAACCGACTACGTGCTGATGATGAAGATCGACGAGCAGAACATGCAGGGCGGCAATTCCCTGCTGCTGCATCTCGACGACTGGGAGCACCTCGACGAATTCTTCCGCGACCCGCTCGCCCGCCGCCCGATGCGCTGGGCCGCGCCGCCGAGCAAAAACGTCAGCAAAGATGTTTTCCACCCGGTGTTCGACGTCGACCAGCTGGGTCGCCCGGTGATGCGCTATATCGACCAGTTCGTCCAGCCGAAAGATTTCGAAGAGGGCACCTGGCTGAGCCGCCTCTCCGACGCGCTGGAGACCAGCAAAAACATTCTTTCTATACCGGTGCCGGTAGGCAAATTTCTGTTGATTAACAACCTGTTCTGGCTGCACGGCCGCGACCGCTTTACGCCGCACCCGGACCTGCGCCGCGAGCTGATGCGCCAGCGCGGCTACTTTGCGTATTCCACGAATCATTACCAGACTCATCAATAAGGGTTTTCAGGCGAAGGAATTGAGCGGATGTATGATTTCGTGATTATCGGCGGCGGCATCATCGGCATGTCGACCGCCATGCAGTTAATTGAGATTTACCCGGACGCCCGCATTGCGCTGCTGGAAAAAGAGTCCGGCCCGGCCTGCCATCAGACCGGCCACAACAGCGGCGTGATCCACGCCGGGGTGTATTACACCCCCGGCAGCCTCAAGGCGCAGTTTTGCCTCGCCGGCAACCGCGCTACCAAGGCCTTTTGCGAGCAGAACGGCATCCGCTATGACGTCTGCGGCAAGATGCTGGTCGCCACCTCGCCGCTGGAGATGGAGCGGATGCGCGCCCTGTGGGATCGCACCGCCGCCAACGGCCTGCAGCGGGAATGGCTGAGCGCCGGGGAGCTGCGCGAGCGCGAACCGAACATTACCGGGCTCGGCGGGATATTCGTCCCTTCCAGCGGCATCGTCAGCTACCGCGACGTGGCGGCGGCGATGGCGAAGAACTTCGAATCGAAAGGCGGCGCCATTGTCTACAACGCCGAAGTCAGCGCCCTGAAAGAACACGCCAGCGGCGTGGTGATCCGTACCCGTCAGGGCGGCGAGTATGAGGCCTCGACGCTGATTACCTGCTCCGGGCTGATGGCCGATCGGCTGGTGAAAATGCTCGGCGTCGATCCCGGGTTTATCATCTGCCCGTTCCGCGGGGAGTATTTCCAGCTTGCCCCGCAGCACAATCAGATCGTCAACCATCTGATCTATCCGATCCCCGATCCGGCGATGCCGTTCCTCGGCGTCCACCTGACCCGCATGATCGACGGCAGCGTCACCGTCGGCCCCAACGCCGTGCTGGCCCTGAAGCGCGAAGGCTATCGCAAGCGTGATATCTCGCTGGCCGATACCCTGGAGATCCTCACCTCGCCCGGCATCCGCCGGGTGCTGCAAAACAACCTGCGCTCCGGACTGGGCGAAATGAAGAATTCGCTGTGCAGAAGCGGCTATCTGCGGCTGGTGCAGAAATACTGCCCGAGCCTGACGCTCAGCGATTTACGCCCGTGGCCGGCCGGCGTGCGGGCGCAGGCGGTGTCGCCGCAGGGCAAACTGATCGACGATTTTCTCTTTGTCACCACCGCGCGTTCCATTCACACCTGTAACGCGCCGTCGCCGGCGGCGACGTCGGCTATCCCGATCGGCGCGCATATCGTCAGCAAGGTGCAGACCCTGCTGGCCAGCCAGAGCAATCCCGGACGCACGCTGCGTGCGGCACGTAGCGTGGAGACACTACACGCCGCTTTTACCCGTTAACCCCCTGAAGACAGGAAGCGATTATGCAACTCAACGATATGACTCTGTTTCGCCAGCAGGCGCTGATTGATGGTCAGTGGCGCGATGCGCCCAACGGCGACGTGATTGCGGTGACCAACCCGGCCAACGGCGAGCAGCTCGGCAGCGTGCCGAAAATGGGCGCCGACGAAACCCGACAAGCGATCGAGGCCGCTAACCGCGCCCTTCCCGCCTGGCGTGCCCTCACCGCCAAAGAGCGGGCGAACATTCTGCGCCGCTGGTTCGATCTTATGATGGAGAATCAGGACGATCTCGCTCGTCTGATGACCCTCGAGCAGGGGAAACCGCTGGCGGAAGCCAAAGGTGAAATCAGCTACGCCGCCTCCTTTATTGAATGGTTCGCTGAAGAAGGTAAACGCATTTACGGCGACACCATTCCTGGCCACCAGGCCGACAAGCGCCTGCTGGTGATTAAGCAGCCTATCGGCGTTACCGCCGCCATCACCCCGTGGAACTTCCCGGCGGCGATGATCACCCGCAAAGCGGGCCCGGCGCTGGCTGCGGGCTGCACCATGGTCCTGAAACCGGCCAGCCAGACGCCGTTTTCCGCGCTGGCGCTGGCCGAACTGGCCAATCGCGCCGGGATCCCCGCCGGGGTGTTCAACGTCGTCACCGGCTCAGCCGGCGCGGTCGGCGGCGAACTGACCAGTAACCCGCTGGTGCGCAAGCTCTCCTTTACCGGCTCGACCGAGATTGGCCGCCAGCTGATGGAGCAGTGCGCGAAAGACATCAAAAAAGTCTCCCTGGAGCTGGGCGGCAACGCGCCGTTTATCGTCTTCGACGATGCCGACCTCGACAAAGCCGTCGAGGGGGCGCTGGCGTCAAAGTTCCGCAACGCCGGGCAGACCTGCGTTTGCGCCAACCGCCTGTACGTCCAGGACGGGGTATATGAACGTTTCGCCGAGAAGCTGCAGCAGGCGGTGGAAAAACTGCGCATTGGCGACGGCCTGCAGGACGGGGTCACCACCGGCCCGCTGATCGACGAGAAAGCCGTCGCCAAAGTTGAAGAACACATTGCCGACGCCATCGCCAAAGGCGCGAAGGTGGTCACCGGCGGCAAACCGCACGCCCTGGGCGGCAACTTCTTCCAGCCGACCATCCTGGTCAACGTTCCCGACAGCGCCAAAGTGGCGAAAGAGGAGACCTTCGGCCCGCTGGCCCCGCTGTTCCGCTTTAAAGATGAAGCCGACGTCATTGCCCAGGCCAACGATACCGAGTTCGGCCTCGCCGCCTATTTCTACGCCCGCGATCTGAGCCGCGTTTTCCGCGTCGGCGAAGCGCTGGAGTACGGCATCATCGGCATCAATACCGGCATTATCTCCACCGAAGTCGCCCCGTTCGGCGGCGTTAAGGCCTCCGGCCTCGGCCGCGAAGGGTCGAAGTACGGTATCGAAGACTACTTAGAAATCAAATATATGTGTATTGGCCTTTAACAGGAGTGTCGGATGAACAGCAATAAAGCATTAATGGCGCGTCGCAGCGACGCGGTCCCGCGCGGCGTCGGCCAGATCCATCCTATCTTCGCCGAGCGCGCGGAGAACTGCCGGGTGTGGGACGTCGAAGGGCGGGAATATCTCGATTTTGCCGGCGGTATCGCGGTGCTCAATACCGGCCACCTGCATCCGCAGATTGTCGCCGCCGTGGAGGACCAGCTGAAAAAGCTGTCCCATACCTGCTTCCAGGTGCTGGCCTACGAGCCCTACCTGGCGCTGTGCGAAAAGATGAACCAGAAGGTGCCAGGTGATTTCGCCAAGAAAACCCTGCTGGTCACCACCGGGTCGGAAGCGGTGGAGAACGCGGTGAAGATCGCCCGCGCGGCAACCGGGCGCAGCGGCGCTATCGCCTTCACCGGCGCCTATCACGGCCGTACCCACTACACCCTGTCGCTGACCGGTAAAGTGAATCCTTACTCCGCCGGTATGGGCTTAATGCCGGGCCACGTCTATCGCGCCCTATACCCGTGCGCGCTGCACGGCGTCAGCGATGACGAGGCGATCGCCAGCATCCATCGCATCTTCAAAAACGATGCCGCGCCGGAAGATATCGCCGCCATCATTATCGAGCCGGTGCAGGGTGAAGGCGGATTCTATGCCGCCTCCCCGGCCTTTATGCAGCGCCTGCGCGCCCTGTGCGACGAGCACGGCATTATGCTCATCGCCGATGAGGTTCAGAGCGGCGCGGGCCGCACCGGTACCCTGTTCGCCATGGAGCAGATGGGCGTCGCGGCGGATATCACCACCTTCGCCAAATCCATCGCCGGCGGTTTCCCGCTGGCGGGCGTCACCGGCCGCGCGGAAGTGATGGACGCCATCGCCCCCGGCGGACTGGGCGGCACCTATGCCGGCAACCCCATCGCCTGCGCCGCCGCCCTGGCGGTATTGCAGATTTTCGAGCAGGAAAACCTGCTGGAAAAAGCCAACCAGCTCGGCGATACCCTGCGCCAGGGCCTGCTGGCGATCGCTGAAAATCATCCGGAGATCGGCGATGTCCGCGGTCTGGGAGCGATGATCGCCATCGAGCTGTTTGAAGAAGGCGACCACAGCAGACCGAATGCAAGACTCACGGCGGATATCGTCGCCCGCGCGCGCGACAAAGGCCTGATCCTGCTCTCCTGCGGGCCGTACTACAACGTACTGCGCATCCTGGTGCCACTGACCATCGAAGAGGCGCAGATCGAGCAGGGGCTGAAGATCATCGCCGACTGCTTTACCGAGGCGAAACAGGCATAAAACAACAGATATGCGGACACGAAGTACGTTAGTAAGGGAATGAAGACGAGACCTGCAAAACAATAATTATACGCGTGCCCCGGCGCGGGAATGTCGGGGCGCTCTCCCAGGTGACACACTTCGAGAGGGTAAATGATGGGGCAACTGTCGCAATCACAGGATTTAGGGGCGGGACTGAAGTCGCGCCACGTCACAATGTTATCTATCGCCGGGGTGATCGGCGCGAGTTTATTTGTCGGATCCAGCGTCGCCATTGCCGAGGCGGGCCCGGCGGTGCTGCTGGCCTATCTGTTTGCCGGGCTGCTGGTGGTGATGATTATGCGTATGCTGGCCGAAATGGCGGTCGCCACGCCGGATACCGGCTCCTTTTCCACCTACGCCGATAAAGCCATCGGCCGCTGGGCGGGGTATACCATCGGCTGGCTGTACTGGTGGTTTTGGGTCCTGGTTATTCCGCTGGAAGCCAATATCGCGGCGATTATTTTGCATTCATGGGTGCCGGGCGTCCCGGTGTGGTTGTTCTCCCTGGTCATCACCCTCGCCCTCACCGGCAGTAACCTGCTGAGCGTCAAAAACTACGGCGAATTCGAGTTCTGGCTGGCGCTGTGCAAAGTGGTCGCTATTCTGGCGTTTATCGTACTGGGCGCGGTCGCCATTACCGGTTTTTATCCCTATGCCGAGGTGAGCGGCATTTCGCGTCTATGGGATCACGGCGGCTTTATGCCCAACGGCTTCGGCGCGGTGCTCAGCGCGATGCTGATCACCATGTTCTCGTTTATGGGCGCGGAGATTGTCACCATTGCCGCCGCCGAATCAGATACTCCGGATAAACATATCGTGCGCGCCACCAACTCGGTGATCTGGCGTATCTCTATTTTTTATCTGTGCTCGATCTTTATCGTCGTCGCTCTCATCCCGTGGAATATGCCGGGGCTGAAGAGCATCGGCTCCTACCGCTCGGTGCTCGAGCTGCTGCATATTCCCTATGCCAAGCTGATTATGGACGGCGTGATCCTCCTGTCGGTCACCAGCTGTCTGAACTCGGCGCTGTATACCGCTTCGCGGATGCTCTACTCCCTGAGCCGCCGCGGCGATGCGCCGGCCATCATGGGGCGGACCAACCGCAGCAAAACGCCGTACGTGGCGGTGCTGCTCTCCACCGGCGCGGCATTCCTCACCGTGGTGGTGAACTACTACGCGCCTGCCAAGGTGTTTAAATTCCTCATCGACAGCTCCGGCGCCATCGCCCTGCTGGTCTATCTGGTGATCGCCGTTTCGCAACTGCGGATGCGCAAAATCCTTCAGGCGCAAGGCGGCGAGATCCGTCTCAGAATGTGGCTCTATCCGTATCTGACCTGGCTGGTGATCGCCTTTATCACCTTCGTGTTGGTGGTGATGCTGTTCCGTCCGGCGCAGCAGCTGGAGGTGATCTCTACCGGCCTGTTAGCATTGGGAATTATTTGTACGGTACCGATTATGTCGCGCTGGAAAAAGCTGGTATTGTGGCAAAAACTGCCGCTGCAAAATACGCGTTAACCCTCTTCCCGGCGCCCGCCGGGAAGAGTCTTCAGGAGTAAGAACATGACCGCCATTTCCCAGGCGACGGCCATTGACGGGTACCGTTGGTTAAAAAACGACATCATCCGCGGGGTCTACCAACCCGATGAGAAGCTGCGGATGAGCCTGTTGACCTCGCGCTATGCCCTGGGGGTCGGTCCGCTGCGCGAGGCGCTTTCGCAGCTGGTGGCCGAGCGGTTGGTGACGGTGGTCAATCAGAAAGGCTATCGGGTAGCGCCCATGTCGGAACAGGAGCTTCTCGATATCTTCGACGCGCGCGCCAACATGGAAGCCATGCTGGTGCGCCTCGCCATTGAGCGCGGCGGCGATGAGTGGGAAGCCGAGCTGCTGGCTCGCGCCCATCTGCTCAACAAGCTGGAGTCGTGCGAAGCGAGTGAGCACTTACTCGATGAATGGGACCAGCGCCATCAGGCATTTCACACCGCCATCGTCGCCGGCTGCGGTTCGCAGTATCTGCTGCAGATGCGCGAACGGCTGTTCGACCTGGCGGCCCGCTACCGCTTCATCTGGCTGCGCACCACTGTGCTGTCGGTGGAGATGCTGGAAGATAAGCATGTCCAGCATCAGACTCTGGTGGACGCTATTCTGGCGCGCGACGCTGAACAGGCCAGCGCGCTGATGCGCGAGCACTTACTGACTCCGATCCCGATTATTCAGCAGGCGATGGCCGGCAAGCTGCAGCCGCAGGTAGTGTGAGTCAGGCGGCGGGGTAGAAAGTACGGGGATGCCGGCAACGTCTTCGTCACGCTCCTCCACGCCGCACGGGCGTGGAGAAATCGTATCCGTAGATCAATCAGGCCCGCAGACGAACCGGCTCGCTGAAATCGTCGGCCGGTTCCAGCTTCAGATTAAAGGTGGTCAGCAGCGCTGCCGCGCGCTCGTGAAACTCGCGCAGCGTTTTTTCCAGTCTGTCGCTCACTTCCGGGTCGTCAATATCGACCGCCTGCCAAGACCCTTCTTTATTGAACAGACCAAACTGGTAGCTATAGGTGAAACGTGACTCTTGTGCTTCCATTTCCATCCACCAGCCCCAGAATTCACGCTTCTCCGGCGCGGGCTTAACATTGACGCAAACTGCCAGGCAATCGAAAAAGAAACGGTTGTCATGGCACTGCTCTTCGCGAATGTAAGGCCCTAGCGCCGTGAATTTCTTGATCAACTTACTTTTCAGGTGTCCACTCGGTAACGTCATTGCGATCTCCTTTAGTGATGCAACTGTTTTACCAAACCAATAGAATTTAGCAATAAATTAACCAAATCTATGATTGATCCAGCGGGCGATCTGTCGCAATGCGTGATCAAAATTGCGATACACCGGGTTAAACGGGATCTCCAGCAGTTTGCCATCGGCAGATGACGAGGTGATTAACCGCGACTCCTCTTCAGGGCTGAACGGATCATCCTTCCAGAAGCCGGAGAGCATCGGCGTCGGGCAACGGCGCCCCAGCAGTCCCTGGGTTTTGAGCGAATAGCGATTGAGCTCCACGCGCAGCGCTTCATCGGATGCGTCATGCATGCCCAGCCGCGAGGCCAGCACGTCGAGGTACATCTCCGGCACGCGCCCCTGATGCAGGGGATCCACCAGCAGACCGTGGACCACCGGCCCCAGACAGGCTACGGCCTTCAGCCGCTGCGGCTCCAGGTAACCGAGACGCACCGCGATATTGGCGCCAAAGCGGAAGCCGAAGGCGGCGACCCGGGTATGGTCAATCCACGGCACATTTTCCAGATGGCGCAGCGCGTGCTGATGCAGCAGGCTGGTGTCCTGATTCAGCGTCCATTTTGATGAGAAGCCGATGGAGGGCATATCAATGGTCAGCATGGCAATGCCGAGCGGTGAGAAGTAGTTTTCATACAGGTTGTAATAATCGGTCTGCAGCGAGTCCAGCCCCCCGCACATCAGCACCGTCGGAAACGGCCCCTCGCCTTTCGGCATATGCAAAAAGCCGGTTATCGGCGAGCCGCCAGGGATAGTAAACTCCAGCTCGCGCAGGGCGCCAGGCAGTCGCTGGGCGGCCTCTTCATACGCCCGGTTGGCTAAAGCCTGCGCCTGTTCCGCCAGCTCATCGCCTTTGATATGCGGATAAGCGGCAATGCTGTACAGGTTCGAAGCATGCAGCCAGTAGCGGCCGCTCAGCAAAGGATCGGCTTCCTGCCCGGCCTTTTGCTGCCACTGCATGGCTTCTTTCGCCCACTCAAAAATCCAGTTGCCGCCGCGATAGCCGATAACGGTATCGAACAGCTCGGGATCGGTTCGTTCGGCCTCGCTCATCACAATGCGCGCTTGCACATCGAGGATCTCCTGCGGGGTTACGCCGCGCCAGATCCACATTAAGCGATTGATCAGACGGTACCAGTGATCGACGTGATTGCCGCTCAGCGCTGACTGCATCGCCTGGGGTTTTCCGGCAGAAAACCGGCGCACCAGCGTAGAGGTTTCGGGATGTTTGAAGCGAGGTTTAAACAGCGTTTCGCTAAGGTTAGCCTGTGACATGTGCAGTCTCCGTCGTAGTGCCACTACGGATATTGTAACCTGCTAAAGGATAAAAAAAACCACGCCCGGCAAGCCGGGCGTGGTAAATAGCACTGTCCTGAAGAATTAACGACCTGCGATAGGCGGTACAAACACCACGCCCATATCCCACGGCTGTTCAATCCAGGTATCCTGCGGAATATCAACCACGTAATCATCCACCAGCGGACGGCCTGCCGGTTTGGCGAAAATGGTGACAAAGTGCGCTTTGGGATACATTTCGCGGATCGCCACAGCGGTCCCGCCGGTATCCACCAGATCGTCGATAACGATAAAGCCTTCGCCATCGCCTTCCGCACGTTTCAGCACTTTCAGCTCGCGCTGGTTATCATGGTCGTAGCTGGAGATGCATACGGTATCAACATGACGAATGCCCAGTTCACGCGCCAGTAACGCTCCCGGTACCAGTCCACCGCGGCTAACGGCAATAATGCCTTTCCATTGCTCAACCGGCAGCAGACGGCTGGCCAGTTTGCGGGCGTGAATCTGCAACATGTCCCAGGTGACGACGTATTTTTCGCTCATGTGAAGTGTCCCAGCCTGTGTAATACGGCTTAAATAATGTTCGAGGGGGAAAATGGTTGCGCGAGATTATAGAGATCTGACGCACTAAAAACCAGTGTTAAGCGGTTTGCGCAACGCTTTTTGCGTTGTTTACACTACCTGCGGCGGTGGAAAGTGGTATTCTCAACCCCATCGCGCAAGCCCGGGCTTGTTGTGTATTTTAACGCTAACCCTCGTCCTGCAACCGCTGTATGCAGGAGTCTGTAAGGAGACTTACCGTGTCTGAACTGTCTCAACTATCCCCGCAGCCGCTTTGGGATATTTTTGCCAAGATTTGCTCCATCCCGCACCCGTCCTATCACGAAGAACAGCTCGCCGAGCACATTATGGGTTGGGCAAAAGAAAAAGGCTTACACGCGGAACGCGACCAGGTTGGCAACATTCTGATTCGTAAAGGCGCGACTGCCGGTATGGAAAACCGTAAGCCGGTAGCGCTGCAGGCGCACCTCGATATGGTGCCGCAGAAAAATAACGACACCGTCCACGACTTCGCCAAAGATCCGATTCAGCCGTACATTGACGGCGAATGGGTGAAAGCGCGCGGCACCACGCTGGGCGCGGACAACGGTATCGGGATGGCGTCCGCGCTGGCGGTACTGGCCGACGACAGCGTCGCTCACGGCCCGCTGGAAGTGCTGCTGACCATGACCGAAGAAGCCGGCATGGACGGTGCCTTCGGTCTGCAGGCCAACTGGCTGCAGGCCGATATCCTGATCAACACCGACTCCGAAGAAGAAGGCGAAATCTACATGGGTTGCGCCGGCGGGATCGATTTCACCTCTAACCTGGCGCTGACCCGCGAAGCGATTCCGGCCGGGTTCCAGAGCTTTAAAGTCACCTTAAAAGGGCTGAAAGGCGGCCACTCCGGCGGTGATATTCACCTTGGTCTGGGTAACGCCAACAAGCTGCTGTCGCGCTTCCTCGCCGGCCACGCCGATGAGCTGGATCTGCGTCTGGTCGATTTCAACGGCGGCACGTTGCGCAACGCCATCCCGCGTGAAGCTTACGCTACTGTCGCCGTCGCCGCGGATAAAGCCGATGCGCTGAAAGCGCTGGTGAATACTTACCAGGCGCTGCTGAAAAACGAGCTGGAGGCCAAAGAGAAGAACCTGGTGGTGCTCCTTGAAGCGGTCGATAACGACAAAGCGGCGCTGACTCAGGCTTCCCGCGACGGTTTCATCCGCCTGCTGAACGCCACGCCGAACGGGGTTATCCGCAACTCTGACGTGGCGAAAGGCGTAGTGGAAACTTCGCTGAACGTCGGCGTCGTCACCATGACCGATGACAACGTACAGATCCACTGCCTGATCCGCTCGCTGATCGACAGCGGCAAAGACTACGTGGTCAGCATGCTGGATTCTCTGGGTAAGCTGGCGGGGGCGAAAACCGAAGCCAAAGGCGCTTACCCTGGCTGGCAACCGGACGCCAATTCGCCGGTGATGCACCTGGTGCGCGAGACCTATCAGCGTCTGTTCAACAAGACGCCGAACATCCAGATCATCCACGCCGGTCTGGAATGCGGCCTGTTCAAAAAACCGTATCCGGAAATGGACATGGTCTCCATCGGGCCGACCATTACCGGTCCGCACTCTCCGGATGAGCAGGTACATATCGAAAGCGTCGGCCAGTACTGGACGCTGCTGACCGAGCTGCTGAAAGCCATTCCGGCTAAATAAGCACCACCACCGGCGGCAGTCCGCCGCCGGTTTTTCACCCGCCTCACCTTAGCAACCCGCGTTTTCCATCCGGTAGTTAATAAACCACTCTCCGCGCGCCGCTACCCGCTGCTCAGCCACCACCTTAAAGCCATGGGCTGTAAAACAGGGTTTTGCCGTAATGCTGGCGTCCACCGTCAGGATTTGCGCAGGATACTGAGCGCAGAGCGCCTCGATAAGCGCGCCGCCGATACCCTGCCGGCCATGATCCGGCGAGACGAAGAGTAAATCGATATGCGTCCCGATGGCGGTGATAAAGCCAACCGGTTGATGCTCTACTTCCGCCACCAGCCCGATTGAATCAGCCAGCTTTTGCCGCCATCGCGTCTCATCCACCTGCGCCCAGGCCGCAATCTGCGCCGGGGTATAGTCCCGGCTGGCCGTTTCCCGCACCGCGCGCAGAAAGATCTGGCAGAGCAGTGGTAAATCGCTGTCGTGGTAAGGGCGAATGTGCATGGTTAAATCCCTAATAAAAGCTGCCTTTCCAGCTGCGGATCGAGCAGCGTTACGTGGAGCCCAACCAGACGCACGCCACGTCCGCCACGGCGCTCATCCCAGGCCTTGTGCGCGGTGGCAATCAGATCCGCTTTGTTCAGCCGCGGCCAGACGTGCTCCTGGGTGGTCAGCTGGAAGTCATTGAATTTCAGTTTAATCCCCTGACGGGCGATCAGCAGGTCCGGTTTAACCTTCGCCAGCCGGCGCTCCAGCTCCGGGTAGAGGTTTTCGATTATCGCTTCGCACTCCGGCCATTCGTGAATATCTTCCGCTAGGGTGCGCTCCACGCCCACCGACTTGCGCTGACGGTCGTTATGGATTTCCCGCTCATCAATCCCGTGGCTGCGCTCCCACAAAATACGGCCAAATTTACCGAAGCGCTTAAGCAGCATGGCCAGATCGCTGTTCTGCACATCGCCACAGGTACGCAGGCCCATATTTTCCAGCTTCGCTGCCGATACCTTCCCGACGCCGGGTATTTTCGCCAGCGGCAGCGCCCGCACAAACTCAGCCACCTGATGGGGAGCGATAACGAACTGGCCGTTGGGTTTATTCATGTCAGAGGCGATTTTGGCAAGAAACTTTACCGGCGCGACCCCCGCCGAGGCGGTGAGGCGCAGCTCCCGTTCAATGGTTTCGCGGATCTCCTGGGCTATCAGGGTGGCCGACCCGTGACAATGCACGCTGTCGCTGACGTCAAGATAGGCTTCATCCAGCGACAGCGGCTCAATGCGCGAGGTGTAGCGGGAGAAAATTTCGCGGATATGGTTCGAGGCTTCTTTGTAGGCATCGAAGCGGCCGGGAAGCAGTGTGAGATGCGGGCACAGCTTGAGCGCTGTCGCCGTCGGCATAGCGCTGCGCACGCCAAACTTGCGCGCAGGATAGTTCGCGGTACTAATCACGCCACGCTGTACCCGACTGCCGCCTATTGCGAGGGGGATATCGCGCAACGCCGGGTTGTCGCGCATCTCCACCGCCGCAAAGAAACAGTCCATATCGACATGGATAATTTTACGCATCGTCAGACTCAACACTGTATACCCATACAGCATAGCAAAACTCGCTGCGAATTTGATGCTTTTTTTATTTCATCGGCTAAAAAAGCGGTCAAAACATAAAAATGCAATGAATTATGTTTATTTTCATAAAGTTAACCAATGAATCTGGAAGGTGTAATCATGAAGAAAATACTTACCGCACTTTGCCTGCTGGCCACCGCCGGCGCCTGGGCAGCCCCACAGCTGATTGCCCACCGCGGCGGCACCGGCGATGCGCCGGAAAATACCCTGCCAGCGATCAAGCTGGCGCTGGAGAATAACGCTGAGGCCATCTGGGTCACCGTGCAGTTAAGCCGCGACGGCGTGCCGGTGCTCTACCGGTCAAGCGATCTTTCCGCATTGACCAATAGCGAGGGCAAAGTTTCCAGTTTGACCGCCGCCGAGCTGGCGAAAGTCGATGCCGGCTGGAAATGGGGTGATGACAGCCACCCCTGGCGCGGCAAGCAGGCCACCATTCCCACGCTGCAAGCCGTTTTGCAGCAATGGCCGCACACGTTCTTCTACATCGACATTAAATCTCCTGATGCCGACCCGACCGTGATGGGCGAGCGCCTGCTTGCGGTGTTAAAAGCCACGCACAGCCTCAATCGCGTACGGGTCTATTCCACCGAAGACCGCTATATCGCCGCGCTGCCACCGGCTATTCCCCGCTTCGTCACCCGTAGCGAAACCCGCACCAGGCTCGCCAGTATTTCGCTCAGCCATCAGTGCCAACCTGCCAGCCAGCGCGAAGGCGAACAGTGGTATGGGCTGGAGCTGAAGCGCAAGGTAGAGGTGGTGGAGAAATTCACCCTTGGAGAAGGGATCTCCCCGGCGACGCTCACCTGGGATAAAGAGGCGATGGATTGCTTCCGCTCGCAGGGCAAAGCGCACATTATCTTCTTCGGCATCAACAGTGCGGAAGATTACCGCACGGCGAAGGCGCTGGGCGCTGACGGCGTGATGGTTGATTCCCTGGCGCAGGCGAAAAGCTGGCAGTAAGAGCGCAAAGGGATAAAAAAGGCCGCGAAAGCGGCCTCACGTTGCTGGCATGTTGTTGCCGGGTGGCGGCTGCGCCTGACCCGGCCTACAAAACCGAAGCAGCAGGCCCGGCAAGCGCAGCGCCTCCGGGCCAAAATGGCCAAAGATTACAAAATACGCCGCTGCTGGCGCTGCGCCTCGCGGGCGAGACGTTTCTTACGCGCGTCGCAGGGCTCAGGACAGTCGCAGACTTTCTCCAGCCCCAGCGAGGAGATCCCCCCGCAGCTGCCCTGAATGCTCTTGCGCTTCACCAGGTAGCCCAGCGACATCCCGAGGATCACCAACGCAAAAATCACAAAGGTTGCGACAAACACCGTCAGCATCGTCAGCCTCCAAAGTCGTCGAGCAGAATATTCTCGTCCTCGACGCCCAGGTCCTTCAGCATCTTAATCACCGCGGCATTCATTACCGGCGGCCCGCACATGTAGAACTCGCAGTCTTCCGGCGCCGGGTGATCGCGCAGATAGTTCTCGTACAGAACGTTATGGATAAAGCCGGTATGCCCCGTCCAGTTATCTTCCGGCAGCGGATCGGAGAGCGCGACGTGGAAGGTAAAATTCGGGTTATCCCGCGCCAGCTGTTCAAACTCATCATCGTAGAACATCTCACGCAGCGAGCGCGCTCCGTACCAGAAGCTGATTTTGCGTGTGCTGTGCAGGCGCTTGAGCTGGTCGAAAATATGCGAACGCATCGGCGCCATCCCGGCGCCGCCGCCGATAAACACCATCTCAGCGTCGGTTTCTTTGGCAAAGAACTCGCCGAACGGCCCGGAAATCGTCACCTTATCGCCCGGCTTCAGCGACCAGATATAGGACGACATGATCCCCGGCGGGGCATCCGGCACCTTCGGCGGCGGCGTCGCAATGCGCACGTTGAGCATAATGATGCCCTTCTCTTCCGGATAGTTAGCCATCGAGTAGGCGCGCAGGGTCGGCTCTTTCACCTCAGAGACGTAGCGGAACAGGTTGAACTTGTCCCAGTCCGAGCGGTATTCATCCGGAACATCGAAGTCAGCATAGGCCACTTTATGCGGCGGGCATTCGATCTGAATATAGCCCCCCGCGCGGAACGGCACCACCTCCCCCTCCGGGATCCGCAGCTTGAGCTCTTTAATGAAAGTGGCTTTGTTATCATTGGAGATAACTTCACACTCCCATTTTTTCACACCGAAGATTTCCTCCGGTAGCTCAATCTTCATGTTCTGCTTCACCGCGACCTGGCAAGCCAGACGGCAGCCGGCTTTTGCTTCACGTTTGGTAATATGCGAAAGCTCGGTCGGCAGGATATCGCCGCCGCCCTCTTTGATAGTCACCCGACACTGGCCGCAGGAGCCGCCGCCGCCGCAGGCGGAGGAGACAAAAATCCCGTTGCTCGACAGCGTGTTCAGCAGCTTATCCCCCGCCGGGGTGCGGATCTGCTTATCCGCTTCGTTATTGATCTCAATAACCACGTCGCCCGCGTTCACCAGCTTTGAGCGCGCTGCCAGGATAAGCCCCGACAGCACCAGCACAATCAGCGTGAACATCACGACGCCAAGAATAATTTCCATACTTATTCGCCCTTATAGCTGCACGCCTGAGAAGGACATAAAGCCCAGCGCCATCAACCCGGTGGTAATAAAGGTGATCCCTAACCCGCGCAAGCCGGCAGGCACATTGGCGTACTTCATCTTTTCGCGGATCCCCGCCATCGCCACGATCGCCAGCATCCAGCCGATACCGGAGCCGAAGCCGTAGACGATGGATTCCGGGAAGTTGTAATCACGCTGCACCATGAACGACACACCGCCAAAAATCGCGCAGTTAACTGCAATCAGCGGCAGGAAGATCCCCAGCGCGTTGTATAGCGCCGGGAAGTACTTATCGAGGATCATCTCGAGGATCTGCACCAGCGCGGCGATCACCCCGATAAAGGTGATGAAGTTCAGGAAGCTGAGGTCCACCCCTTCCACCAGCGCGCCGTCGCGCAGCACCAGGTTATACACCAGGTTGTTGATCGGTACGGCAAGACCCAGCACCACCGTCACCGCAACGCCGAGGCCGAAGGCGGTGGAGACCTTTTTCGACACCGCGAGGAAGGTACACATCCCGAGGAAGAAGGCCAGCGCCATGTTCTCAACGAACACCGCGCGGACAAACAGGCTAATGTAATGAGCCATCATCGATTACTCCTTTTCCTGCTGTTCAGGCTTCCAGCTACGCAGGGCCCAGATCAGCAAACCGATAATGAAGAACGCGCTCGGCGCCAGCAGGAACAGGCCGTTCGGCTGATACCAGCCGCCGTTCTGCACCGTCTCCAGCACCGTGATACCGAACAGCTTGCCGCTGCCGATAAGCTCGCGCAGGAAGCCGACGATAATCAGGATCGCGCCATAGCCGAGACCGTTGCCAATACCGTCCATAAAGCTCGCCAGCGGTGGCGACTTCATGGCATAGGCTTCGGCGCGGCCCATCACGATACAGTTAGTGATGATAAGCCCGACGAACACCGACAGCTGCTTAGAGGTCTCATAGGCGAAAGCCCGCAGTAGCTGATCCACCACGATAACCAGCGAGGCGATGATCGCCATCTGCACGATGATGCGCACGCTGTTGGGAATGTGGTGGCGGATCATCGAGATAAACATGCTGGAGAACGCCGTCACCAGGGTTACCGCAATGGTCATCACGAAGGCGGTTTCCAGTTTAGTGGTGACCGCCAACGCGGAGCAGACGCCCAGCACCTGCAGGGCGATGGGGTTATTGGCGATGAGCGGGCCCACCAGCACGCGCTTCACCTCTTTCATATCGCTCTGTTCAGCCATTGTTCAGCCCTCCTTCACGCACCTTTTTCAGGAACGGACCAAAGCCCAGTTCACCCATCCAGAAATCAAAGCTGTGCTGTACGCCATTTGACGTCAGCGTGGCGCCCGATAAGCCATCAACCGCATGCAGGTCACCAGCGCGCGCGCCGCCTTTGACCACTCTCAGCGCCGGCATGCCGTTGTCATCCAGCACCTGCTTGCCGACAAACTGCTGGCGCCAGTTCGGGTTCTCCACTTCGCCGCCCAGCCCCGGAGTCTCCCCCTGGTCATAGTAGGTAATGCCTTTCACCGTGCGGCCATCGACGTCCAGCGCTACGAAGGCGTACATCATCGACCACAGGCCATTGCCATAAATGGGCAACACCACCTGCTCAATCCTCTGCTGCGCGTCACGCACCAGGTAGATTTCCGCCAGATTGCTGCGGCGTTTTATCCCGGCCGGATCCTGGCTGGCGTCCAGCGCCATACTCTGTTGCGGATCCTTCAGCGCCTGGGCCTGATTGAATTTTGCCGGGTCTTTCTCCAGCAACTCACCGGTCGCCAGATTCACCAGTCGCGGCGAAATGCGCGCCGCGAAGGTGTCCGCTACCGCATCCGCATCCATACCGGGCTGCATCAGGCCGGACACCGCCAGGATATTACGCTGCTTATCCAGCGCCCGTTGCGCCTGCTGGCGGGATTTCAGCCCCACGGCCGAGCCCGCTACTACAATGGAGCAGACCAGACAAAGCACCAGCACCACCAGCAGCGTTTTGCCGATGCTATCGTTACTTTTCTTCTCAGCCACGCGACTTCCTCCGCTTAATATTGGCCTGCACCACCAGGTAGTCGAACAGCGGTGCGAAGAGGTTGGCGAAGAGGATCGCCAGCATCATCCCTTCCGGATAAGCCGGGTTCACCACGCGGATCAGCACGCACATCACGCCGATCAGCACGCCGTAACTCCATTTCCCTTTATCAGTAAACGAGGCGGATACCGGGTCCGTCGCCATAAACATCATGCCGAAGGCAAAGCCGCCGAGCACCAGATGCCAGTACCATGGCATAGCGAACATCGGGTTGGTGTCGGAGCCGATAACGTTAAACAGGGTGGCGGTGGCGATCATGCCGATCATTACCCCGGCGACGATGCGCCAGGACGCGACGCGGCTAAAGAGGATGATCGCTCCGCCAATCAGGATCATCAGCGTTGAAACTTCGCCAATCGAGCCCGGAATATTGCCGAGGAAGGCGTCCATCCAGCTCACCGGGATGCCGGTAGCGACGTTAACCAGCGCTTCACCGCCGCCGCTGGCCCACTGGGAGAGCGGCGTCGCGCCGGAGAAACCGTCCGCCGCCGTCCACACCAGGTCGCCGGAGATCTGCGCCGGATAGGCGAAGAACAGGAACGCGCGCCCCGCCAGCGCCGGGTTGAGGAAGTTGCGCCCGGTGCCGCCGAAAATCTCCTTAGCGATCACCACCCCGAAGGAGATCCCCAGCGCCGCCTGCCATAGCGGCAGCGTGGGCGGGACGATCAGCGCAAACAGAATCGAGGTGACAAAGAAGCCTTCGTTGATCTCATGTTTGCGCACGATAGCGAACAGCACTTCCCAGAAGCCGCCGACGATAAAGACGGTGATATAGATAGGCAGGAAGAAGACCGCGCCTAAGGTCATCATGCTCAGCCAGCCGGCGTCGGCGCTGAAGCTCACCCCTAACCACTGGGCGACGCTGTAGTGCCAGTTGTTGGCGATCGCCTGCTGCAGTTGTTCGGCGCCGTAAAGCTTATGCAGCGCCGGAATGGTCTGCAGCCCAACGTTGTACATGCCCCAGAACATTGCCGGGAATACGGCAAACCACACGAGGATCATCATCCGCTTGAGGTCGATGGCGTCGCGCACGTGCGCCGCGCCGCGGGTGACCTGGCCTGGAGTGTAGAAGATGGTCGCCGCCGCCTCATACAGCGGGTAATATTTTTCCAGCTTGCCGCCGTGCGTGAAATGCGGCTCAAGTTTTTCAATCAGATGCTTTAAGCCCATCTCTTATCCTTCCTGCTCAATCCGGGTTAAAACGCTGCGCAGCGCCGGGCCATATTCATACTTCCCGGGGCAGACGTAGGTGCAGAGCGCCAGATCTTCTTCATCCAGCTCCAGACAGCCCAGCGCCTGAGCGCTGTCGGTGTCCCCGGCCAGCAGATCGCGCAGCAGTATGGTCGGCAGGATATCCAGCGGCATCACCCGTTCGTAGTTGCCGATCGGCACCATCGCCCGCTCGCCGCCGTGGGTATCGGTGGAGAAATGAAAGCGCTTGCGCTTGAAGAAATGGCCAAGCGTAGTGCGGGTAATCGAGAACTTCTCTTTGCCCGGCATCACCCAGCCAAACAGCTCTTTTTCCCGACCTTCGCGAACCACGCTCACCTGCAGATGGAAACGCCCGAGGAAGGCGTGGGGGCCGTGGGCGCGGGTACCGCTAAGTACCGAGCCGGAAATGACGCGGTTTTCCCCCTCCTGTAGCTCGCCAGCCAGCAGATCGTCCAGGCTGGCGCCGAGCGTCGTTTTAACCAGCCGCGGCGACTTCACCTGCGGGCCGCCGAGCGCAATCACCCGCTCGCAGTTCAGCTCACCTTCAAGGAAAAGCTTACCAATGGCGATCGCGTCCTGATAATTGAGGTGCCAGACCTGCTTATTCAGGCTCACCGGCTCCAGAAAGTGAATATGCGTTCCCGGCAGCCCCGCCGGGTGCGGCCCGGTGAACTGGTTAAAACAGACCTGGCCGGCTGGATGACCGCCCAGCTTGCCGCCGCTGGGCTGGCTGACGTGGACTTTCCCGTCGGTCAGACGCGTCAGCACGGTAAGGCCGGCGTCGAAAGCGGCCCGTTCGGCCAGAATAATCGGCTGCGGCTCCGCCGCCAGCGGATTGGTATCCATGGCGTTAACAAAGATAGCAGCCGGCACGCTGCCCGGGCGCGGTGTTTTACTGAATGGCCGGGTGCGCAGCGCCGTCCACAGGCCCGACGCCAACAGCTGCTGCTGCACGGTGTCGCGCGGCAGTTCAGCCAGCGCGTCCGCGGCGTAACGGGTAAACGCCACCGCGTCATTGCCCTCGATATCAATCACCACCGACTGCAACACGCGCCGTTCACCGCGGTGGATCGCGCTGACGACCCCGCTCGCCGGGGCGGTAAAGCAGACGCCGGGGATCTTTTTATCTTCGAACAGGATCTGACCTTTTTTGACCCGATCGCCTTCTTTGACCGCCATGGCGGGACGCATGCCGACGTACTCTTCGCCGAGTAGCGCGACGCGCTTCACCGCTGGCGCGGAAGAAATCTGCTGTAATGGCATGCCAGCTATGGGCAAATCCAGCCCTTTCGTGATTTTAATCATATCGTTAGCAGGTATCCGTAACCTCAACCCCGACGCAGGCCGGGGCCAGCTTATTGACAGAATGGTAGAGAAGAAAGGGCAAAACGGCGCCAGTAGCGCTCAGGACGGAAGAGAAGCATCCTTTCTTACTCTGGTGATGAACCGGCGCAAGTGTAACATTTCGTGAGCGGCGGCTGTAGCGCAAGGGGCGATAAGTGCTTCTAAAATGCGAGCTATTGCGCAAAGTTCTCACTGTGTTTTCGTCGCCGTCAGGGTATAAAGTGAGGCTGAATTGTAAACGCCGCCACGTCGCCCTTGCGAAAAAATGCCGTGATGCTAATGTGAGCGCTCTAAATCCAGAAAACTCTGATTTCGGGTCTCTCTTGCCGTCCTGGCAATGTGGCTATTTTGTTTTATCAAGGAACAAGCAGTATGCGCAAAATCGCATTATTTATTGCGATGCTTCTGCTGCCGTGCGTGTCATTTGCCGGGCTGCTCAGCAGCAACAGCCCGACGACGCCGGTTAGCAAAGAATATAAGCAGCAATTAATGGGTTCACCGGTTTACATTGAGATCTTTAAAGAAGAGCGCATGCTCGACCTTTACGTCAAAATGGGTGAGACCTACCAGCTCCTCGACAGCTATCGGATCTGCAACTACTCCGGTGGCCTGGGCCCGAAACAGCGCCAGGGCGATTTCAAGAGCCCGGAAGGGTTCTATAACGTCACCCGCAGCCAGCTCAAACCCGACAGCCGCTTCTATAAAGCGATTAATATCGGCTTCCCGAACGCCTACGATCGCGCCCATGGTTATGAAGGGAAATACCTGATGATCCACGGCGACTGCGTCTCTATCGGCTGCTACGCCATGACCGACCGCGGGATCGATGAGATCTTCCAGTTCGTGACCGGCGCCTTAGTCTTCGGTCAGCCAAGCGTGCAGGTGAGTATCTATCCGTTCCGCATGACCAACGCCAATATGGAACGCCACAAATACTCCTACTATGCGGATTTCTGGAAACAGCTAAAGCCTGGCTATGATTATTTCCAGCAGACCCACAAACCGCCGATCGTATCAGTGACCGACGGCCGCTATGTGGTGAGCAAGCCGCTCAGCCACGAGGTTGTCCAGCCGCAGCTGGCCTCAAACTATACGCTCCCCGAGACAAAATAACGCCCACTCGCCTGGCATGATCTTATGCCAGGTCTCATTGGCCGTCAGCGGCTGCGTGGCGATAACCGTGACCACATCGTTGGGTGTGGTCTCGCGTTGAAAGTCGATCTCCACATCCTGGTCCAGCAGTTTTGCCACGCCGAACGGCGCCCGCCGGGTGATCCAGTGCAGGTTGGTCGAGCAGAACGCCATCACATAGCGTCCGTCCGACAGCAGCATGTTGAACACCCCTTTCTCACGCAGCTCCCCCGCCAGGGTGGCGATATACTTAAATACGCCCAGCATATTGCCCGGCGTACGCGGGTAGCGCTCGGTTAAGCGGTGCAGCAGCCAGCAGAAGGCCTTTTCACTGTCGGTTTCACCTACCGGGTGGAAATTGCCGGTTTTCAGCGATTTATAGCCTTTGAGCTGCCCGTTGTGCGCGTAGGTCCAGTTGCGCCCCCACAGCTCGCGGGTGAACGGATGCGTATTCTCCAGGGCCACCATCCCGCGGTTGGCCTGACGGATATGCGCGACGACGGAACAGGACTTAATCGGGTAATCCTGGACCAGTTTCGCGATCGGCGACTGAAAGCTCGGCTGCGGATCTTTGAATGTGCGACAGCCTTTGCCTTCATAGAAGGTGATGCCCCAGCCGTCTTTATGCGGCCCCGTCCCGCCTCCGCGCTGTACCAGCCCGGTAAAGCTAAAACAGATATCTGTTGGCACATTGGCGCTCATCCCGAGCAGTTCGCACATAGATCACCTCACCATCACAAATCACGACGGCGCCAAAGCGAGGCCGCCGTCAACAGTACACACTCACCTGCCTGTTAGCCTTTCGCCATCTCTTTTTCGATCAGCATAATCAGGATATGGATCACTTTGATGTGGATCTCCTGAATGCGGTCGGCGTAGCCAAAGTGCGGCACGCGAATTTCAACATCGGCGCTACCGGCCATTTTACCGCCGTCTTTACCGGTCAGGGTGATCACTTTCATCCCCTGCGCCCGGGCGGCTTCAATGGCCTTGATAACGTTGCCGGAGTTGCCGGAGGTGGAGATGCCAAGCAGCACATCGCCCGCGCGGCCGACGGATTCAACGTAGCGGGAGAATACATACTCATAGCCAAAATCATTGCTCACGCAGGAGAGATGGCTGACGTCGGAGATCGCAATGGCCGGATAACCCGGGCGGTTTTCGCGATAACGTCCGGTCAGCTCTTCCGCAAAATGCATCGCATCGCAATGGGAACCGCCGTTACCGCAGGACAGCACTTTACCACCCGCCTTAAAGCTATCCGCCAGCAGGACAGCGGCACGCTGGATAGCATGGATATTGGCTTCGTCCTGCAGAAAGTTAGCCAGCGTTTCCGCGGCTTCGTTCAGTTCGTTACGAATAAGATCCTGGTACATGAGGATAATCCTTCAGTATGAGTGGAATAACCCTGGCAGTGTACCGGATAGCCGCCGAAGCGAGAAGCAGCAGGCAGCGTTATCCCCCGCCCTTTTGATTTTATGTGCCGCTTTTGCATACAACAATGTGAGCAAGGTTGTAATTATTTTGTAAACACATTGCTAAATAAAAAAGCATGCACTACAACCAATACATCACAAGTGGTCAGACCTCCTACAAGCACAGGGAGCATTTCTCTATGATGATTTTGAGTATTGTTGCAACCGTTGTTTTACTCGGTGCGCTCTTCTATCACCGGGTCAGCCTGCTGCTCAGCAGCGTGATCTTGCTCGCCTGGACCGCAGCGCTCGGCGCGGCCGGTCTGTGGAATATCTGGCTGCTGCTGCCGCTGGCGATCATTCTGTTGCCGTTTAACTTTGCGCCTATGCGTAAATCCATGATTTCCGCACCGGCGTTTCGCGCTTTCCGCAAGGTGATGCCGCCGATGTCGCGTACTGAAAAAGAAGCCATCGACGCCGGGACCACCTGGTGGGAAGGGGATCTGTTTCGCGGCAACCCTGACTGGCACAAGCTGCATAACTATCCGCAGCCGCGTCTGACCGCCGAAGAGCAAGCCTTCCTCGACGGCCCGGTGGAAGAAGCCTGCCGGATGGCCAACGACTTCGCCATCACCCACGAAATGGCCGATCTGCCGCCGGAGCTGTGGGCGTATCTGAAAGAGCATCGCTTCTTCGCGATGATCATTAAGAAAGAGTATGGCGGGCTTGAGTTCTCCGCTTATGCCCAGTCGCGGGTGCTGCAGAAGCTCTCTGGCGTCTCCGGCATTCTGGCGATCACCGTCGGCGTCCCGAACTCACTGGGGCCGGGCGAGCTGCTGCAGCATTACGGTACCGAAGAGCAGAAAAACCATTATCTGCCGCGTCTGGCGCGCGGGCAGGAGATCCCCTGCTTCGCTCTCACTAGCCCGGAAGCGGGCTCTGACGCCGGCGCCATCCCGGATACCGGCGTGGTCTGCATGGGTGACTGGCAGGGCCAGCAGGTGCTGGGTATGCGCCTGACATGGAACAAACGCTACATTACGCTGGCGCCTATCGCCACCGTGCTGGGACTGGCGTTTAAACTTTCTGACCCGGATCGTCTGCTGGGGGGAGAAGAAGAGCTGGGCATCACCTGCGCGCTGATCCCGACCTCCACCCCGGGCGTGGAAATTGGCCGTCGTCACTTCCCGCTTAACGTCCCGTTCCAGAACGGCCCAACCCGCGGCAAAGATATCTTCGTGCCGATCGATTACATCATTGGTGGGCCGGGGATGGCCGGTCAGGGCTGGCGCATGCTGGTTGAATGTCTGTCGGTGGGACGCGGTATTACTCTGCCGTCCAACTCCACCGGCGGCCTGAAATCGGTGGCTATGGCTACCGGGGCTTACGCCCATATTCGCCGCCAGTTCAAAATCTCGATCGGTAAAATGGAAGGGATTGAAGAGGCGCTGGCGCGCATTGCCGGTAATGCTTATGTAATGGACGCTGCGGCGTCGCTTATCACCTACGGCATTATGCTCGGCGAGAAACCGGCGGTGCTCTCCGCGATCGTGAAATATCACTGCACCCACCGCGGCCAGCGCTCCATTATCGACGCAATGGATATTACCGGCGGGAAAGGCATTATGCTGGGCGAAGGCAACTTCCTCGCCCGGGCCTATCAGGGCGCGCCTATCGCCATCACCGTGGAAGGGGCGAACATTCTGACCCGCAGCATGATGATCTTCGGTCAGGGTGCGATCCGCTGCCATCCATACGTGCTGGAGGAGATGGCTGCCGCGCAGAACAACGACCTGAACGCCTATGACAAGCTGCTGTTCAAACATATCGGCCACGTCGGTAGTAACAAAGTACGGAGTTTCTGGTTGGGCCTGACCGGCGGACGCACCAGCAGCGCGCCTACCCGCGACGTCACTCGCCGCTACTATCAGCAAATGAACCGCCTGAGCGCTAACCTGGCGCTGCTGTCAGACGTCTCGATGGCGGTGCTGGGGGGCAGTCTCAAGCGTCGCGAACGTATCTCCGCGCGTCTGGGGGATGTGTTAAGCCAACTGTACCTGGCCTCGGCGGTGCTGAAACGCTATGACGATGAAGGACGCAACGAAGCCGATCTGCCGCTGGTTCACTGGGGGGTGCAGGATGCGCTGCATCAGGCCGAGCAGGCCATTGACGATCTGCTGAAAAACTTCCCCAACCGTCTGGTGGCTGGCGCAATGCGGCTGGTCATCTTCCCGACCGGTCGTCATCATCATGCGCCGTCGGATAAGCTGGACCATAAAGTCGCTAAAATTCTGCAGGTGCCCAGCGCCACCCGCTCCCGCATCGGTCGCGGTCAGTACCTGACGCCGAGCGAGCATAACCCGGTCGGCCTGCTGGAAGAGGCGCTGCTGGAAGTGATGGCGGCCGATCCTATCCACCAGCGTATCTGTAAAGAGTTGGGTAAAAATCTGCCGTTCACCCGTCTCGACGAACTGGCCACCCATGCCCTGGCGAAAGGCTTAATTAATCAGGATGAAGCCGCCATTCTGACCCGAGCAGAGCACAGTCGCTTGCGCAGCATTAACGTCGACGACTTTGCGCCAGAGGAGCTGGCAACCCAGCCGGTAAAGCTGCCGGAAAAAGTTCGCAACGTTGAAGCCGCATAATAAAACAACAACCACATCACAGGCCGGGCGGGGAATTTTCCCCGCCTTTTTTTCGTCTCGCCTTCACCCGTGGTTCCTGTTAGTAGCATTTTTTTAACAAAATATTCCGCGGACCGCCGCGAGGCTGATAAGGTGTTACAGTTAACCTAACCCCCTCATGAGAATGGAGTTGACCATTGTGCCTGGCCTGAAAATTACGCTGTTGCAACAACCGCTGGTCTGGATGGACGGCCCTGCTAACCTGCGCCATTTTGATCGCCAACTGGAAGGGATTGTCGGGCGCGATATCATTGTTTTACCTGAGATGTTTACCACCGGCTTTGCGATGGAAGCGGCAAAACAGTCTTTACCCGAGGCCGAGGTGGTGGCGTGGATGCATGCCCGGGCGGCGCAAACCCAGGCGTTGATCGCCGGTAGCGCCGCGCTGCAAACTGAGCGCGGGGCCGTTAACCGCTTCCTGCTGGTCGAGCCTGACGGCACAGTTCATCATTATGATAAACGGCACCTGTTTCGTATGGCGGATGAACACCATCACTATGAGGCCGGGGACAAGCGCGTGGTCTTTGAATGGCGCGGATGGCGGATCCTGCCGCTGGTCTGTTACGACCTGCGCTTCCCGGTATGGTCGCGTAACCTTAACGATTATGATCTGGCGCTGTATGTGGCGAACTGGCCGGCGCCGCGCTCGCTGCACTGGCAGTCGCTGTTGGTCGCCCGCGCGATTGAGAACCAGGCCTACGTCGCCGGCTGTAACCGGGTCGGCACCGACGGCAACGGTCATCATTACCGCGGTGATAGCCGGGTTATCAGTCCCCAGGGGGAGATTGTCGCCACCGCCGATCCGCATCAGGCCACTCGTCTTGACGCCGAACTGTCGCTGAGCGCCCTCCAGGAATATCGTGAAAAATTCCCCGCCTGGCGCGATGCCGATCCTTTTACTCTGGATTAATCCCCCTCCGCTTTCTTCCCCCCTTCTGCGGGAAAAGAAAGCGGAATTTCCGCTTGCAGCGCCCAACAGAATATTTACAGGGCGCCTTTCATTTCTGTTCTACACTCATTAAAAGACCCCACAACCAAACGGGCGGAGATCATTTTCAATTCACTTCTGCTTTGTAAATCATGAGTTTTCTATTGCCAGCTTGTTTTGTTGAACCCGGCTGAGCGTTGGCGTATGAATATTTAATGAGCGTAATGGAAAATGGATAATAATAATCTTCAGTTAATAGAAAAACGGCTGGTCACCCGCTTTCTCGATATGTTTATTCGGTTCGGTCTTATTCTGGCGCTGGCCTCATTCTGTTTTACCGTCTTTTCTCCCTTCGTCAATATGATGCTCTGGGCGTTGATTCTGGCCGTGGCGCTCTATCCTTTACATCAGTATTTTGCCAGACTGTTAGCGGGCAAACAGGGACTGGCGTCGGTGGTGCTGGTGCTGTTAGGTATTTTACTGATTGTTATCCCCACGGTGCTAATGATCACCTCGCTGGCGGAAAGCGCCAGCGCCATGATTGACAAGATGGGTAGCCAGAGCTTTACCATTCCCCCGCCCTCTTCACGAATTGCCTCTTTACCGATCGTTGGCGAGCGGCTTAGCGCCCTGTGGATGCGGGCTTCCGTGGATCTCCCGGGACTGCTCAGCAATTACCGTTCGCAAATCGGCGATATTGCCAAACAGTTCCTCAGCATATTAGCCAGCATGGGCGGCGGACTGATTGGCTTTATTATTTCGTTTATCGTCTCGGGCATTATGATGGCCTGGGGCGCCGCGGGCGCCATCAGCGCCCAGCGTATTGCCATCCGTATTACCGATGAAAATAAAGGCGTGACCCTCACCCGCCTGTGTACCAGCACCATCCGCGCGGTCGCCCAGGGCGTCATCGGGGTGGCATTGATCCAGGCGCTGCTGGTGGGTGTGATCATGCTGATGGCCAGCATTCCCGCCGTCGGGATCTTCTTTATTCTGGCCCTGATCCTCGGCATTGCCCAGGTGCCGGTGATCCTGGTGACGGCCCCGGCCATTGCGCTAATGTGGAGTCTCGGCACCCACAGTACCGGCATGGATATCTTCTACACCATCCTGCTGATCGTCGCCGGTATGGCCGATAACGTGCTCAAACCTCTGCTGCTGGGGCGCGGAGTCGATGCGCCAATGCCGGTAGTGCTGCTGGGCGCCCTCGGCGGAATGGCCTCTAACGGCATTCTCGGTATGTTCCTCGGCGCCACCCTGCTGGCCATCGGCTACCGGATCTTTATGACCTGGGTAAATGAAGGGCAACCCACCCTGCCGCAGGATAAATAACCGCAGGGGAGCGTTACGCTCCCTTAATTCATTCCATAAACATTCGTACCGCGCACCAGACCAGCAGCAGCGCCAGCAGCAGATTTAACCCTCTTCCATGGCGTTCGAACACCGGCTGAAACAGATGACCGGCCAGCGCCCAGCAAAGATTGCCGGCAACGCCTATTACTGATAGCAACAGGCTTATCATCACCAGCCAGAATGGCTCGCGAGTCACCGGCAGAACAAAGGTCGACAGGGCCGTGATGCCGTACAGGATAATTTTTACATTCACAAACTGCAGCCCCAGGCTGGCCCAGAAGCTGACAGGCCGCTCCTCCTGCCCACCGCTGGCCGGGTCGCTGCGCGCAATGTGCCAGGCCAGCCACAGGATATACCCCGCGCCGACCCAGCGTAGCAGGGAGGTTATCCCCTCATCCAGGGTAACGAGAGTGAACGTCAGCCCGGCACAAATCAGCATGATGATCACAAACCCCAGGCTCATGCCGGCCAGAACCCGCATGCTCCGTCGAAAGCCGTGCGCGGTGACGCTGCTCAGCGCCAGAATATTATTCGGCCCGGGCGTCAGGGCGGTGATCAGGGTGTAAGTTAAAAAGGCGCTAATCAGGGTAGGTGTCACGTGTTTTCTCCTCTTGACTGGCAGACAGTACCCGAAGCTGATAATTTAAAAAAATGAATGTTTTTTCATTCTGAATTCGAGAATGTCGATATAAAGAGGAAATATGGATCTGCGACGCTTTATCACTTTCAAAACGGTTGTCGAAGAAGGATCCTTTCTGCGCGCCTCGCAGAAACTGTGCTGCACCCAGTCCACCGTAACCTTTCATATCCAGCAGCTTGAGCAGGAGCTTGCTATCCCGCTGTTTGAGAAAATTGGCCGGCGGATGTGTCTCACCGCCGCGGGTAAGAATGTCCTGCCGCACGTCTACGATCTGACCAAAGTGATGGCGTCGATTCGCCAGGCGGCGCGCCAGGACGATGAACCCGGCGGCGAACTTCGCGTCGCCACTGGTGAAACCCTGCTGGCGTACAAAATGCCGCCGGTGCTGCAGCGTTTTAAGCAACGCGCCCCGAAGGTCCGCCTGTCACTGCAGTCGCTCAATTGCTACAGCATCCGTGATGCGCTGCTCGCTGACGAAGTCGACTTGGGGATGTTTTACCGGGTTGGCAACGATGATGCACTCACCATGATGGAACTTGGCCCGCAGCCGCTGGCGCTGGTCGCGTCAGTCGATCAGGCGCCGGTCGACTTCCTGCGCCCGCTGCAGCATATCCCATTGAGCTTTATCATCAACGAGCCCCAGTGCGTGTTCCGGCAGATTTTTGAAAGTACCCTGCGCCAGCGCGGCATTACCATGGAGAACACCATCGAACTGTGGAGTATTGAAAGCATCAAACAGTGCGTGGCGGGCAATCTGGGGGTGAGCTTCCTGCCGCGCTTTGCGGTAGAGGAGGAACTCAAACGCGGGACGCTGGTCGAGCTGCCGTTCAGCGAGACGCCGCTGACGATCCATGCGCTCTGCGCCCATCACGCCGGGAAAGCAATCAGTCCTGCGATGCGGGTATTCATGCAGTGTATGCAGGAGGAACAAGAGGCGCGCTGAAATTTGGCGACGAAAACGACGAAAGCCTGAATCATTGCTGATTCAGGCTTTCTGAATAGTGGCGGAACGGACGGGACTCGAACCCGCGACCCCCTGCGTGACAGGCAGGTATTCTAACCGACTGAACTACCGCTCCGCGTTGTTGTTCCGTTGGGAACGAGGCGAATATTACGGATTCCCCTCTACCCCGTCAACGCTTTTTCTACCGTTTTGAATCGTTTGCTGCAAAAATCGCCCAACCGCCTACTTTTAATCCATTTTAGTGGCTATCAGGCACGCCACAGGCAGCTTCCGCCTTTCTTTTGTACCAGATCGAGGCGGGATTCATGGTTCACCAGTTCTTCATCAGAGGCATAAACCACCCGTAACTGGCTGGCGGCGCGGACGACGCGCTGAATGCCCATCTCTCCCGCCTGCTGCTGGCTTTCGCCTTCCATAGAGAACGCCATCGACGTCTGGCCGCCGGTCATCATCAAATAGACATCGGCAAGGATCTGGGCATCGAGTAATGCCCCGTGCAGCGTGCGCTTGCTGTTATCTATTTCGTAACGCGAACATAACGCATCCAGACTGTTGCGTTTGCCGGGAAACATTTTCCGCGCCAGCGCCAGACTGTCGGTAATTTTACAAAAGGTCTCGGTTTTTCCGATGCCGCGGTTTAGCTTACCGAACTCGTAATCCATAAAACCGATATCAAACGACGCGTTATGGATCACCAGCTCCGCGCCGCGAATGTAATCCATAAATTCATCGGCAACGTCGGCAAAGGTGGGTTTATCCAGCAGGAATTCATCGGCGATCCCGTGCACGCCGAACGCCTCCGGATCCACCAGCCGATCGGGCTTCAGATAGACGTGGAAATTGTTACCGGTCAGGCGGCGGTTGATCACCTCCACGGCGCCGATCTCAATGATCTTGTGTCCTTCGTAGTGCGCCCCGATCTGGTTCATACCGGTGGTTTCGGTATCGAGAACAATCTGGCGCGTAATTGCAGTGCTCATAGCGGTCATTTATGTCAGACTTATCGTTTACAAATCGATTTCAATTACAGGAAGTCTACCAGAGATGCTCAAACAGGTAGAAATTTTCACCGACGGCTCTTGCCTGGGAAATCCAGGACCCGGCGGTTACGGCGCCATCATGCGCTACCGCCAGCACGAAAAGACCTTCAGCGCCGGCTACCGTCTGACCACCAATAACCGCATGGAACTGATGGCGGCGATCGTCGCTCTCGAAGCGTTAAAAGAGCATTGCGAAGTGGTGCTCAGCACCGACAGCCAGTATGTCCGCCAGGGGATCACCCAGTGGATCCACAACTGGAAAAAGCGCGGCTGGAAAACGGCTGAGAAAAAACCGGTAAAGAATGTCGACCTCTGGCAGCGGCTGGACGCCGCGCTTGGCCAGCATAAGATCAAATGGGAGTGGGTGAAGGGCCACGCCGGCCATCCAGAAAACGAACGCTGCGACGAGCTGGCCCGCGCGGCGGCCTCCCATCCCACTCAGGACGACATCGGCTACCAGCCGGAGAGCTAATTCTGCCCCTTGCGCCACTGCCGGGTGGCGCCTACTGCTGGCCGCAGCTGGGTTTTCGCTTTCCCTGACTTCATCGGGTTAAGGGTGAGCGGAATGGTCCGTTTGCGGGCGACAATCAATTGCAAACAGCCCAGCGCTGGCAGATGGGTGCTCAGCAGTTTGCCGCCATGCCGCGACCAGGGTAAAACCTGATAACGCCCATAATGCAGCACTTCAAAGTTGAGCAGCGACAGCCAGTCCAGCTGGCGCATCAGCGTAAACATACGGCTGTTGTACGGCGTGCCTTTGCGCAGGACCGGCACCAGTTTACGCAACCCCATCAGGCTCACCGGATTAAACCCGGTCAGGATCATCCAGCCATCATCGATCAGGACGCGATCGGCCTCCCGCAGCAGGCGATGCGGATCGCTGCACCACGGCAGGGTATGCGCCAGCAGGCAGGCGTCGACGGACTTTTCGGCAAAGGGCAAATGCAGCGGGTCGGCCCGGACCTGCATTGGGTTTCCCGCCAGCGAGACATTCACCTGGTGCGAGATGGCGCAAGCTTCGGTATTGATTTCCGCGCTCAGATTGCCAATCTTAAGCAGATGAAAGCCATATAATTTAGCCAGCCATGGCTTCATCTGCTGTTCAAGCGTTTCGCGATAGTATTCGCCCCACGGCATACTGGACCAATGCTCAGGCGCTGTCACTGTATGAGGTATCCTTGCCGGCTTCATTGCCACCTTCCGCTACGCTTTAGAGGTAATTTATGAATCTTATCAGTATTCCCGCGTTTCAGGACAACTACATCTGGGTTCTCATTGAGAATCACGGCCGCTGCATCATCGTTGACCCGGGCGAGGCCGCGCCGGTCATGGCGGCAATCGAGGAAAACCAGTGGCAGCCCGAGGCCATTTTACTGACCCATCACCATCAGGATCACGTCGGCGGCGTAAAACAATTACGTGAAAAATTCCCCTCTCTGGTGGTTTACGGGCCGGCAGAAACCCAGGATAAGGGGGTTACTCAGGTAGTAGACGATGGCGATCGGTTGTCAATTCTGGGTCACGATTTTTCCATTTTCTCCACGCCAGGTCACACATTAGGACATATCTGTTACTACAGCGAACCTTATCTGTTTTGCGGCGACACAATGTTCTCCGGCGGCTGCGGAAGGCTGTTCGAAGGCACCGCAGAGCAAATGTATCAATCATTTATGAAAATTAACGCCCTTCCTGCAGAAACCATTATATGTTGCGCACATGAATATACGTTAGCGAATATGAAGTTTGCGTTAAGTATCCTGCCTGATGATAGGGACATAAACGATTACTATCATAAAGTTAATGAGTTACGTGCAAAAAAACAAAAGACACTACCCGTAATTCTGAAAAACGAGCGGCGTATAAATTTATTTTTACGCGTAAATCATGTTGATTTAATTGATAAAATTAACAAAGAAACAAAATTGCAACACTCTGTGGCGCGATTTGCGTGGTTAAGGTCAAAGAAAGACGAATTCTGACATTTAATTCTTGTCATCAGCTAACTTCGCCGTTATCCTTGGTCGTCTTTTAAGCAACTATTGACACACACATGAAGGCACGAGCGATATTATTCGCCTCTGTCCTGCTGGTGGGGTGCCAGGCGTCTAAGCACGATGGCACCGTCGAACAGCGAGCACAGAGCCTTTCTGCGGCTGGTCAAGGGGAAGCAGGCAAGTTCACAAGTCAAGCGCGCTGGTTAGATGATGGAACCTTCTACGCGCAAGACCAGGATCTGTGGACTTCCATAGGCGACGAGCTAAAGATGGGAATACCGGATAACCCCCGGATTCGCGAGCAAAAACAGAAGTACTTAAGAAATAAGAGCTATCTCCACGATGTAACTTTACGGGCAGAGCCGTATATGTACTGGATAGCCGGGCAGGTTAAGAAACGTAACATGCCAATGGAACTGGTATTACTACCCATAGTGGAGAGCGCTTTTGACCCACACGCGACGTCTGGCGCCAATGCCGCAGGCATCTGGCAGATCATTCCGAGCACAGGGCGCAATTATGGTTTAAAACAGACCCGCAGTTACGATGCGCGTCGTGACGTTGTCGCATCGACAACCGCGGCGCTGGACATGATGCAACGTCTGAACAAAATGTTCGACGGCGACTGGTTGTTAACGGTCGCGGCATATAACAGCGGCGAAGGTCGGGTCCTGAAGGCAGTGAAAGCGAACCGTTCGCGTGGCAAACCCACCGATTTCTGGTCGCTGTCTCTGCCGCATGAAACGAAAGTCTATGTACCGAAAATGCTGGCGTTGAGCGACATCCTCAAAAACAGCAAACGTTACGGCGTAAAGTTGCCTACGGCTGATGAAAGCCGTGCGCTGGCGCGCGTTCGCCTCGACAGTCCGGTTGAGATTTCTCAGCTCGCGGATATGGCCGGTATGCCGGTCAGCAAGCTGAAGACCTTCAACGCCGGCGTAAAGGGGTCAACGCTGGGCGCTAGCGGGCCAAAGTACGTCATGGTACCGCAGAAGCACGCAGCCCAACTGCGTGAATCGCTGGCCTCTGGCGACATTGCCGCCGTACAGCCGACGCAGCTCGCGGACAATACGCCGCTGACCAGCCGAAGCTATAAGGTGCGTTCCGGCGACACCATTTCCGGGATTGCTTCCCGTCTCGGTGTGACGACCCGCGATCTGCAGCAGTGGAATAACCTGCGCGGCTCTGGGTTGAAGGTTGGACAGAACCTGGTTATCGGCGCCGGCAGCAGCGCGCAGCGTCTGGCGAATAACAGCGATAGCATCACCTATCGCGTTCGCAAAGGTGACTCGCTGTCGAGCATCGCCAAACGTCATGGCGTTAATATTCGCGACGTCATGCGCTGGAACAGCGATACCGACAATCTGCGGCCTGGCGATCAGCTAACCCTGTTTGTGAAAAACAGCGATCGACCAGAGTCCTGATACGTCAGGGTTCGATAAAAAGGCACCGACTTCCCCCGGTGCCTTTTTTGTTGTCCGTATTAAACCGCTTTATGCGCTTCAAACATGATGGTATCGCTGGTAAAGGAACCATCCTGCTGTAACTCAAAGTAGGCTTTCACCTCCGCCGAGGCGCTCTGCTGGTATAAACGAATCGCCTCCACCAGCGGCTCAGGGGTACGCATCCGCGCCACCCACGAACTGAACTCCAGCGGCAGGCGATCGGTCAACAGCCGATTAATCACCAGCCCCGCCTCCGTCGCCAGCGTCAGCCACTCGCCGCTGGAATAATTACGCACGTGCGAGGTATCGCGCAGGGCTTCCACGGTCTGCAGCCAGACATCACGCACCGCATGGCCCGGCGACATCACGTCCATCACGATCATCACCCCGCCCGGCTTGAGAACACGCTTCACCTCGCGCAGCGCCTGGCCAACGTCATGCCAGTGATGAGCGGAATAGCGGCTGATAACGATATCAAAGCTGGCATCAGCGAACGGCAGCGTTTCGGCATACCCCTGCTGGGTCACGATATTGCTAAAACCTTTTTCCTGTGCCGCGGCGGCAACGACCTCCAGCATCTGGCTCGATAAATCATAGGCGGTCACCTCGGCAACCTGTCCCGCCGCGGTAAAGCTGGCGTGCCCTGCCCCGCAGCCCATATCCAGCACTTTCGCCTGCGGAAAATCAGCCAGACGTTCCGCCAGCCGCTGCAGATCGCGCCCGGAGGCGTGTACGGCGCTGGTCAGATAGGCGCTGGCCTGGGAGCCGAACTGCTTTTCAACGTTGTCATGGTGAGAGCGTGTTGTCATGTTGTCTTGTCCTTACGGTTTTTTGAGTAATAAAAGGCAGCACCATGCATGCGCAGGCCTGCCCCATGGCAGGCCTGACCAACCTTAAATTAATCAGGCTTGCCGGGACTGAATTCGACTAGTAGCGGGTTGTGGTCGGAGGCGCGGGTTACCAGCACGGAAGCATCGTGCACGCTTAACCCACGGTAGAACACAAAATCGAGCGGGCGACCAAACGCGCGGCGGCGCTGGTCGTCAGAGAAACGAACTTCACGCAGCGACATCTCGCGTGCAAAGCGGTACAGGGCGTTCATCCGCGGGCGGCTCCAGGCATTGAAGTCGCCGGCCATGATCACCGGCCCGCTGTGATGGGCAATCTGATCGCCAATCGGCAGCAGCTGTTTGCTGTAGACGTCGACGCCAAGGCTGAAATTGACGGCATGGATATTGACCACCATTAACAACCGCGCATCGGGCAGCGGATAGACAGTCACTAATGCTGATTTAGGCAGACGCAAAATAGGTTCACGCTCGCGCAATGGGCAGCAATAGATAGGATGAGCGGAAGCCAGCGTCATCACGCCGGAAGGATGCTGGGGCAGCACCAGCGCAGGCACCTGATCGGCGGCCAGATAGTTGGTGGTCGCGAACCTGACCAGCTCCGGCGTCGTCTGCGCCTCCTGTAACAGGACCAAATGCGCGTCTTTGCCAAAATTCTTAAGGACCGACTGCCACTCTGCTCGCTGCTGTTTGAAGATATTCCACACCAGCACGCGGATCTTCTCATCGCTGCTTAACGGCGTGCCGGCGGGATAAACCGGACTCACGCCCGCAAACGCCCCCGGAGGCAATATTCTCTCCGCAGGTTGTCCGGCGACATAGCGCATGGCGTAGGTGTTCTTTCGCAATTTGGGCATTAATCCTCGATAACAGAAACCAGCCCGACGACGACTGGTTCTTCTGTTATAGGGATTTTCCCATACACTTTCAATGCAATTTGCGAGAAACCCTTAGCCTTCGGGAGAAAGCGCTGCCGAACGGCGCGGCAATTTATCTAAACGCCCGCTCAGGACCACCAACAGCAAAGCGACCAGCACAATCACCGCGCCAATCCACGGCGTCTGCGCCAGACCATATCGTTCAACTGTCTGCCCACCGACGATGGACCCCAGCGCAATACCAATATTGAAGGCGGCAATATTGAGACCGGAAGCGACGTCGACGGCGCCAGGCGTATACTGTTCGGCTTTTTGCACCACATAGACCTGCAGACCCGGCACGTTGCCGAAGGCGAAAACGCCCATCACCAGCACCGTTGCCAGCGCGGCATAGTGAACGCTGGCGGTCAGCTGGAACACCAGCAGCAGCACAACCAGAGCGGCGAAGATAAACTTCAGCGCGGAGACGGCGCCATGCTTATCGGCCAGTTTGCCGCCCCATACGTTGCCGATAGCCACCGAGACGCCATAGCCCAGCAGGATCCAGCTCACCGCTGAGGGGCTGAAGCCGGCCAGCTCCTGCATCATCGGTGCAAGGAAGGTAAAAGCGGTAAACACGCCGCCATAGCCCAGCGCGGTAATGGCATAGATCATCAGCAGGCGCGGATGGGTTAAGACTTTCAGCTGATCGCGCAGGCTGGCGCTGGCGCGGCCCGGAATATTATTCGGCACCAGAATCAGACTGCTGACAAGCGCAATTACACCCAGAATCGATACCGCGAGGAAGGTTTCACGCCAGCCGAAATGCTGGCCAATAAAGGTGCCAAAGGGAACGCCGGTCACCAGCGCGACCGTCAGGCCGCCGAACATAATGGCGATAGCCGAGGCTGCTTTCTCTTTTGCCACCAGGCTGGTGGCGATTGTCGAGCCGATAGAAAAGAACACGCCGTGCGCCAGGCCGGTCAGCAGGCGCGCCAGGATCAGCGTTTCATAGCCTGGAGCCTGCCAGGCCAGCACATTACCCGCCGTAAACAGGACCATCAACGCCAGCAGCAGCTGTTTACGCGGCATACGCCCGGTTAATGCCGTCAGCACCGGGGCGCCGATCGCCACGCCCAGCGCGTAGATAGAGACCAGCAGTCCCGCAGAAGGTAGAGAGATAGAAAGTTGTTGGGCAATCGTCGGGACCAGGCCGACAATCACGAATTCAGTGGTGCCAATTGCAAAGGCACCGATGGTTAAGGCAAATAGCGCCAGTGGCATAATTTACTCCGTAGCATCAGGATTAAGATGACACGTAGTATGAAGGGTTGTATAAATAACAAAAACTATCAAAGTATCAATAGAATTTTGCTACAGGTGCAATAATGAGAGCCACATCCGAGGAGATCGCCATCTTTGTGGCGGTAGTGGAAAGCGGGAGTTTCAGCCGGGCAGCCGAACAGCTGGGTCAGGCCAACTCTGCCGTCAGCCGGGCAGTCAAAAAGCTCGAATCAAAGCTTGGTGTCAGCCTGCTTAATCGGACCACCCGCCAGCTCAGTCTGACAGAGGAAGGCGAGCGCTATTTTCGGCGGATGCAGGTGGTATTGCAGGAGATGGCGGCGGCAGAAAATGACCTGCTGGAAACGCGCACGACGCCGCGGGGCTTGCTGCGGGTGGATGCCGCGACGCCGGTGATGCTGCATTTTCTCATGCCGCTGGTGAAGCCGTTTCGCGAGCGTTACCCGGAAATGACGCTGTCGCTCGTCTCTTCAGAGACGTTTATTAACCTGATTGAACGGAAAGTGGATGTAGCGATACGGGCCGGAACCTTAACGGATTCCAGCCTGCGCGCCCGACCGCTGTTCACCAGCTATCGTAAGATCGTCGCCTCGCCAGCGTATGTCTCGCGCTACGGTGTGCCGCAGCATCCGTCAGATCTGAAACAACATCAGTGTCTGGGCTTCACTGAACCCGTCTCTCTGAACACCTGGCCAGTCTCCTGTTGCGATGGTCAGTTGTTAGAGATTGAGGCGGCGGTGTCATCAAACAGTGGGGAAACCCTCAAACAACTGTGTCTGACCGGCAACGGTATTGCCTGTCTGTCGGATTATATGGTGGATAAAGAGATAGCCAGCGGGGAGTTTGTTGAACTACTGGCCGACAAACGCTTGCCGGTGGAGATGCCCTTCAGTGCGGTGTACTACAGCGACAGAGCCGTCAGTACACGTATCAGGGCGTTTATTGATTTTCTAAGCGAACACGTAAAACAGCTCCCGAAGGAGCTGTCGTAGTACTCTCTGATAGGCATGCCGGAAGCGGGAGATTAATCCCACTGCGGCGCCAGACCTTCCGGGCTCACCAGCCGATCGTTGCAATCCAGCGCAGCGATCGCCTGGCGATCTTCATCATCCAGCTGCAGATCCAACGCCTTCAGGTTGCTGGCCAGGTTCTCACGCTTCGTCGAGGACGGGATTACCGCGTACCCCTCGCCCATCGCCCATGCCAGGATAACCTGCGCCGGAGTCGCATTATGTTTCGCCGCGATACGGGCAATCACCTCATCTTTCAGTGCCTTACCGTAGGCCAGGGTCATGTAAGAGGTGATATGGATACCGTGCTCACGCGCCCAATCGACGACTTTACGGTTTTGCAGATACGGCGAGAGCTCAATCTGATTGGTAGCAATGTTTTCAGCGCCAACGGCGGCAATCGCGCGCTCCATCAGTGGAATAGTGAAGTTGGAGATACCGATCTGACGGGTCAGGCCGAGCGTCTTCGCTTCCATCAGAGCGGCCATAAACTCTTCAACAGCCACCGCATCGTTCGGTGACGGCCAGTGGATCAGCGTCAGATCAACATAGTCAGTGCGCAGCTTCTGCAGGCTCTCTTGCAGGCTGGCGATGAGTTTGTCTTTGCTCAGGTTCTCGATCCAGATTTTGGTCGTGATGAACAACTCATCACGCGGCACGCCGCTCTCAGCGATAGCCTGACCCACCGCGGCTTCGTTGTCATAGATTTGCGCGGTGTCGATAGTACAATAGCCCAGCTCCAGCGCGGTTTTTACGGATGCGATAACAACATCATCTTTCAGACGGAAGGTGCCAAGACCAAATGCAGGAATTGCCATGTTTTTCCTCGTTATTTGTTCATTTCGGTTAACGGATGAAATTATGGCGGATGGTGTGGAGGGGAAAAAGAGCGATTAATGCAGAGGATTTTTGCTGGTTTAGCAATAATCGGGAACAGATGAAACAAAAAAGCCCTGAGCAAATGCTCAGGGCTCTTATTAAGTGGCGGAACGGACGGGACTCGAACCCGCGACCCCCTGCGTGACAGGCAGGTATTCTAACCGACTGAACTACCGCTCCACCGAAGACTGCTTGTAACCACCGGATTAATACACCGGCTTACTACTAAATTTGATGCCTGGCAGTTCCCTACTCTCACATGGGGAGACCCCACACTACCATCG